>JAABUX010000039.1_pt1 | contig 215268 bp, 204 predicted proteins | sample 5561851 | NCBI WGS metagenome assembly JAABUX01 (sample SAMN10711883, study PRJNA513361) | rock metagenome | isolation source: Antarctica rocks | place: Antarctica: Victoria Land, Richard Nunatak red sandstone | collected 2016-01-03 | reverse complement strand
GCAACAGGGTCGGCATATCGGTGTCGGAACGCATGTCCAGCGCGGCACCCTGGTAGATCAGGCTCGCTTGGGGCGACAGTTTGGTCGGACAGCTTTGTGCGGTCGCGTCGCGCGCCACCACCGCCCCGGCGCTCGACGCTCGGGGGGCCGGCGAGCAGCTGGCCGCGCCGAGTATCGCGGAGGCAACCAGGGCCACGCGGCTGAAATTCAGGCGCATACGGCTACTCCCTTGGCATCCCACGAACGCCGCAGGCGCTGCGCACCTGCGGGCATCGAGAGTTCGTACGCCCCTGCCGCGACCTGATCATCGCATCAAACTATCGCTCGGTCCCCTCCCTCGAGATGTATCGCAAAACGCACGACACCGCCAAGCGCCGTCGCTACTCCGATACGCTATCGATCAATCGCCGCACGTGCGGTGCTAGCAGCACCACGGTCGGGAACGCGAACGCCCACGCCATGACGTACGACCGCAGCCACCGCTCGACGTAACCCGCGTCGAAGCCGGTGTTGATCGCGACGATCATCGAGCTCGTGACCGCGCAGATCAGCGTGGACATGACGAGCGCGAACACGATCGGCCCGTATCGCCGGGGCAGCCTGGGCAGGGCGTGGTCGGTGATGGTCATATTGACCTCCATTGGCGAGCTAGGTTGCCGACCAGTGTTACTCACGCCGCACCGATCGGGATGCAGCCTAGATCCCCCAGCGTCGCTCGCACCGCGACATTGAGCGGTGTACGCGGCTCGGCCCCGAGTGCGCGGATCAGCCGGCGGTTGTCGAGCCGGATCGGCGTGCGCCAGAGATACTCCATCTCCGCCATCTCGCGGAACAACGGCACCACCGGCGAGGCAAGGCGCATCAGCCACCACGGCAGCGCCTTGGCTGGCACCGACCGACCCACGGCGGCACGGATCGCGGCGGCCATGGCGGTGCCGTCCGCGTCCCACTGGCCGTCCATGTGGAACCGCTCGAACGTGCCCAGGTCGCGGCCCAGCAACTCGACCACGGTCGCGGCGACGTCGGGCAGGTAGGCCCATTGGTGCCCGACGCCGGGCTGCCCGGGCGCGGTGATCGCGGTCACCGGGCGGCCTGGCTTGACCAGCCCCTGCGAGAACCAGTTGCCCCCGGCACCCGGGCCGAAGAAGTCGCCGGCGCGCACGATCAGCGTCCGCACCCCGCGATCGGCCGCCCGCTCCAACCGGCGCTCCATCTCGACCCGGATCGCGCCCTTGCGGCTGGTCGGGTGCTGCGGCGCGTCCTCGGCGACCAGCGGAAAGGCGTCCGGTCCGTAGTTGTAGACCGTGCCGGGCAGCACGATGCGGGCACCGGTCCGGTCCGCCGCGGCGATCGTGTTGTCCAGCATCGGCAACACGAGCCGGCCCCAGTTCCGGTAGCCGGGCGGGTTGACCGCGTGCACGATCAGGCTGGCGCCGCGCGCGGCCGACAGCACGTCGTTGCCGTTCATAGCGTCGCCAGCGACCCACTTGGGCCCATCTGCGACGGGTCGCGTCGAGCTTTCGCGGCGTAACGCCCGCACATCCCAGCCGCGTTGCAGCAGCTTCGTGGCAACCGCGCCGCCGATGCCGCCCGTGGCACCCAGCACCAGCGCCGTCCTGTTGGTCTCGCCCATCGTGGCCTCCTTCGTTACCACCGCAACATCGCGACCCGGGGTGACCAGTGGAATTGTTTGAAACCACTCAGCGGCTAGTCTGAAACCGATGAGCCTCGACGCCCCGGACTGGGAGAACCAGCGCGCGTTCCTCGCCGTCCTGCGACACGGCAGCCTGTCGGCGGCGGCCCGGGCGTTGGACGTGGCACAACCGACGGTGCGCCACCGGCTCGCGGCGCTCGAACGCTCGGTCGGGACGGCGCTGTTCACCCGCTCGCCGTCGGGGCTGGCGCCGACCGAGGCGGCGCGTCAACTCGGCCCCCACGTCGAGGCGATGGCCGCCGCCGCCGCCGCGTTCGGCCGCGCCGCGTCGGCGGACGCCGGGACAGCGAGCGGCACGGTTCGGATCACCGCCAGCGAGGTGATCGGGGCCGAGGTCCTGCCGCCGTTGCTGGCGTCGTTGCAGTGCGACCACCCCGGCTTGGCGGTCGAGCTGCACCTGAGCAACCGCACCGAGGATCTGCTGGCCCAGAAGGCCGACATCGCCGTCCGGATGGTGCAGCCGTCGCAGGCTGCCCTGGTCGTCCGGCGCGTGGGGTCGGTCCAGCTCGGCTTGTTCGCGACGGCCGAGTACCTGGCGCGGCACGGCACGCCGGGAACGCTCACCGATCTCGCCCGGTTCGGGATGATCGGGCCGGACCGCGAACACCAGGACCTACGGGCCTTCCGCAACGCCGGTCTCGACCCGGAGCGACTGACCTGGGTATTGCGGACCGACAGCCACCTCGCCCATCTCCCGGCGATCCGGGCCGGCATCGGCATCGGCGCGTGCCAGGTCGCGATCGCCCGCCGGCATCCGGAGCTGGTGCGGGTGGTGCCCGCGTTCGCGCCCGGCCTCGAAACCTGGATCGCCATGCACGAGGACCTTCGCCTCGTGGCGCGGGTGCGGGTCACGTTCGACCACCTCGCCGCCGCGCTGCGGGACTACGTCACGAGCCAAGCCTAGCACGCGCAACCACGTTCACTGCGCCTATGCTGCCGCGATGATGTTCCCGTTGACCCTGCTCGACCTCGCCGGCGCGGTCTCCCTGCTGCTGTGGGCCGTGCACATGGTGCAGACCGGAGTGCAGCGCGCGTTCGGCGCACGACTGCGGACGGCGCTCGGCACGACCTTGCGGAGTCGGCCTAACGCGTTCCTGGCCGGCATGGGCGTCACGGCGGTGCTCCAGAGCAGCACCGCCACCGGGCTGATGATCACCGGCTTCGCGGCGGGCGGACTGGTGGAGCTGACGCCGGCGCTGGCCGCCATGCTCGGCGCCGGCGTCGGCAGCACGCTAATCGTGCAGGTCCTGTCGTTCGACGTCGCCTCGTTCGCCCCGGCGCTGGTGCTGGTGGGCGTGCTGCTGTTCCGCCGCGCCACCGCCGGGCCGCGCGATTTCGGCCGCGTCCTGATTGGCCTCGGCCTGATGCTGATGGCCCTGCGCCAACTGCTCGATTTGGTGACGCCCTACGAGGACGTGCCGAGCCTGCGGCTGCTGCTGGGCACGATCGCCACCGAGCCGTGGCTCGCGATGCTCGTGGCGGCCGGGCTCACCTGGGCCGCGCACTCGTCGGTGGCGGTGGTCATCCTGGTGATGGCGCTGGCCGGCAAGGGCGTGGTGCCGCCGGACGCCGCGTTCGCCCTGGTGCTCGGGGCCAACCTCGGGACCGCGATCAACCCGGTGCTGGAGGGTGCCGCCGGCAGCGATCCGGCGGCGCGGCGGGTGCCGCTCGGCAACCTGCTGGCGCGGCTGGCGGGCGTGGGCCTGGCACTCGTTGCCCTGCCGAGACTGGGGCGCTGGATGGTGGTGTGGGAGTCGGATGCGGCACGGGCCGTCGCCGACTTCCACACGTTGTTCAACGTCGCCCTCGCGGCGGTCGCCCTGCCCGCCCTTCCCGCCTATGGGCGGCTGTTGCGGCGTCTGGTGCCGGCCCGCATCGATCCGTCCGACCCGTCACGGCCACTCTACCTCGACCCGGCCGCGCACGAGTCTCCCGCCGTGGCGCTCGGCGGCGCCACCCGCGAGGCGTTGCGGCTGGTCGACGTGCTGGACACCATGCTGACCGAGTTGCGAAGCGCGTTCGCGCGGGGCGATCGCCGGCGGATCGCCGAGGCCAAGCGGCTCGACGACGTGCTGGACGCGCTGAACACCGCGATCCGGACCTACCTCGTCTCGCTTGAGCCGGAAGCGATGACCGACGCCGACCACCGCCGGGCCGCGCAGGTGCTGGCGTTCGCGACCAACCTGGAACACGCGGGCGACGCGATCGAGCGCAACCTGCTCGGCCTGCTGACCAAGACCGTCAAGCGCGGCGTCGTGTTTTCGTCGGCGGAGCAGGCCGAGCTGTTCGCTGCGGTGGATCGCCTGACGCTCAACCTGCAGACCGCCGCGTCGCTGTTCGTCACCCAGGATGCCCGGGTCGCCCGGCAACTGGCCGCCGAGAAGGAGGCGTTCCGCAATTTGGAGGCACAAGCCACCGTGTCGCATTTCGACCGGTTGCGGGCGGGGCAGCGCCTGGAGGGGACCGGCTCGTTGCACCTCGACGCGTTGCGCGACCTCAAGCGGGTCAACGGATATCTGGTGGCCGCCGCCGCCTACCCGGTGCTCGAAGGCACGGGCGAGCTGCTGCCCAGCCGGCCGCGGCAGGACGAGGTCGAGGACGGCTGAACCGACCCCGTCACGTCGCGAGCAGCGCGTCGAGATGCCGTTCGAAGCGTACCGGATCGATGCCAAAACTGTTCTGGCCGCGCGGCAGGTCGGTGGTCAGCGGGCCGGCCATCTCGGCGTAGCGGAGGCCGGTGTGGGCGCAGAGGTCCCAGAAGAACGGGTCGGGAAAGTCGGCGGGGGTCAGCACCAGCGCGGTGGCGCCGGCCGTCCCGAACAGGAGGTTGGTCAGCGCCGCTCCCTTGACGCCCACGACGAAACTCGCCTGCCGGAACAGCGCCGCCTGCTCGTCGATAGGGTCGAGGCCGGGTTGCACGATTTCGAACCCGCGCGCGGCGCAGAGTGCGACGATGGCATGCTCGTTGACCAACGACCGCCCCGTCCCGGAGCCGCGCGAGACGAAGATGGGTCGCCGCCCGCCCGGCCGGCCGCGGTGCCGCCGCAGCAATGCCGCGCGGAGCATCGCCAGCGGTTCCGGGCGCTTGGTGATCGGCGGCCGCTGGATCGGCGAGAGATAGTGCAGCTCGTGGACACGCCATGCTTCGTCGTCGGGGTGCTCGGCCACCGCGACGCCGGGGGCCAGCACGGCCATGATCTCGTGCGCGGTCGCGCGAAGCCGGGGATCGGTGAACTTGGTGATAATGATCTGCCAGCCGGATGGCAGCCCGAGCCGGTCGGCAAGCGTCACCAGCGCCGCCGCGTCGACCAGGAAGTGGCCAAAGTTCTGCGCCCACGGCCGCTTGGCCAGCAGCGATGGCCGCTCGACCGACACTTCGATGGCGGGCTTCAGCCGGAACCCGTTGCCGACGCGCTCGAAGCCGTCGGGGACGTTGCCCGGCCGCAGGAATTCATAGGCGGCCTCGTAGACGATCCGGTGGTCGGCGGTGACGACGGTGCCCTGGCCCACGATCGTCGCATCGGCCATGACGTGATGCGTGACGGCCGGCGCATCCTCGGCGAGCTGCGCGAACGCAAGGTTCATCTGCTCGCGACAGGTCGCTTCCATGTCCGCGAGATCCAGCAAGACCGGCGGTCTGCGATGGTAGCGAACCGGCATCAGGACCGTCGTCGATGGCCCGAGGTCGGCGAGCGGGGTTGCCATCATTTGCATGCGCTACGCCCCCGCGATCACCCCTCGCGCGGCATCACGCGCGGGGCGGCGGCGGCCCAGCTCGCGACCACCTTGCAGCCTGGCTTGAAACTTTCCGCCTCTTCGCTCGGCAGGTCCGCCCAAAGGCCGGGGCCGCCCAAATCCTCGGCCAGCGTCATCCGCACCCGCGTGAGCGAGCCGAGGAACGTCATGTCGCGCACCTCGGCCGCCACCGCGCCGGGCGGAATGTGGCCGTTCAGAAGGGCGACGCGGACGTGCTCGGGGCGCAGGAACAGCTCGACCCCGGATCCCGAGGCGTGCGCGTGGGCGGCGTTGGCCGGCATGTCGACGGCACCCACCCGCACCACGCCGTCACGGGCGACGCCGGGGAACACCGCCGCCGCGCCGATGAATCGGGCGACGAACCCATCGGCCGGCTCGCGGTAGATTTCCGCGGGCGTCGCGATCTGCAGCAGCTTGCCCCCGTTCATCACCGCGACCCGGTCGGCGATCGACAGCGCCTCCTCCTGGTCGTGGGTGACCAGCACGGTCGTGACCCCGGTTTCGCGCTGGATGCGGCGGATCTCGTCGCGCAACTGCACCCGCACCTTGGCGTCGAGTGCGGACAGCGGCTCGTCCAGCAGCAGCACCTGCGGCCGCACCGCCAGCGCCCGCGCCAGCGCCACGCGCTGCTGCTGGCCGCCGGAAAGCTGGTGCGGGTATTTGGTCATGTGCTGGCCGAGGCCGACCAGATCGAGCAGCTCCTTCGCCCGCGAGACCTGCTCGTCCTTGGGTTGCCCGGCGACGCGCGGGCCGAACCGGACGTTGTCCAGCGCGCTCATGTTCGGGAACAGGCTGTAGGCCTGGAACACCATGCCCATCCGCCGGGCGCTCGGCGGCAGCGCGGTGACGTCCGCGCCGCCGATCAGCACGCGGCCCTTATTCGGCGTCACGAACCCGGCGATGATCCGCAGCAGCGTGGTCTTGCCGCACCCGGACGGGCCGAGCAGGCAGACCAGCTCGCCCTGCGCCATCATCAGGTCGAGCTCGGCCAGCACCACTCGGCCGGCGTAGGACATCTCGACGCCGCGCGCCTCGACGGTGGCCATGAGAGGACCCTCTATTTCACGGCGGCGAGCGATGTGCCGCCGCGTTTGCCGGCCAGCAGAACGCCCAGCATGGCGAACCAGGTAATCAGGAAGCTCAGGGTCGACAGCGCCGCCGCCTCGGTGGGCGCGTTCTGGCCGACCTCGTTGATGAGCACGGCGAAGGTGTGGAACAGCAACACGTTGGCGAAGGGAAACTCCCCCATCACGACGGCCAGCGTCAACAGCGTGCTGCCGATCAGCGCCGACCGCAAACTGGGCAGCACCACGAGCCGGATGATCTGCCCCATGCCGGCGCCCAGGCTCAGTCCCGCCTCGGTCAGCGTGTTGAGGTCGATCGCACGGATGCCGACGTCGATCGCCCGGTAGGCGTACGGGAGTGCGAGAAAGAAATACGGAATGACCAGGTAATACGGTGTGCCGATCAGCCACTCCGGCCCGGTGAACAGCGCGGACAACCCGGCCACCAGTGCTATCGCCGGCACCACGAACGGCAACGCCGCGATGAACTCGAACAACGGGCGCAGGCGCGGCGCGTACAGGTTCATGAACACCATCGCCGGCACCAGCAGCACGATCAGCGCCAGGCATGTGGCGATCGCGAGCCGCACCGACGTGAACAGGTCGCGCGCCAGGTTCGGCCGCGCCAGCAGCGACTGGTAGGCGGCAAACCCGTAGTGGCCGCGTCCCTCCCACAGGCTGAACGCCACGGTCAGCACCAGCGGGGTGATGAAATAGATCCCGGCGACGATCAGCACCGCGTAGCCGCCCCGACCGATGCGCTTCATCGGCGGGCCTCCTGCCAGCGCGCGGCGCGGCGGGCCAGCACGGCTGAACACCCCAGCACCAGCACCATCACCACGATCATGCCGACCGCGAGTGCGGCACCCGTCTGCGGGCTGCTCATCACGTCGCCCGACAGCACGTTGGCGATCTCGGTGGTCAACAGTGAGATGTTGCCCGACGTCAGCGCATAGGCGGTGGCGTACGCCGAGAACGCCGAGCCGAACAGCAGGATGAACGACGACAGCAGCGAGGGAGCCAGCACCGGCAGGCCGACCAGCCGCCAGAACTGCCGGTCGCTGGCCCCCATGTTCTCCGCCGCCTCCCGCCATTCGACCTTCAGCGCCTGCAGCGCCGGCGTGATGATGATGACCATCAGCGGGATCTGGAAATACGAATAGACGATGGTGAGGCCGGTGATGCTGTAGAGGCTGAACCCGTGCGAGTAGACGTCGAGCCCGACGCCCTTGAGCGCCTGCGTCAGCAACCCGAGCGAGCCCAGCGTGGCGACGAACGCGAACGCCAGCGGCACGCCGGCGAAGTTGGCCGCGACGGCGGAGAAACTCGTGACCGCCGACTGCAGCCCGCGCGGCGCGCCTGGTTTCAGCACGGTGTGCGCGATCAGGCCGCCGGCGACGACGCCGACGATGGCCGACGCCGCCGACAACACGATCGAGTTTCGGAACGCGCTGAAGTAGCGATAGTCCCCGAGTGCCCGCAGGTACTCCCAGGTGAACCCGTCCGGTCCGGAGACGGACTGGATCGCCAGCGTGACCGTGGGAGCGACCATGAACAGCGCGCTCAACGCCACGAACACGAAGATGAACAGGTAGGGCACGGCGTATCTCATGCCGTGCCCCGATCCGTGGTCCTACGTCTCGTCAACCGAGCTTGACGACTTTCGGCCAGGTGTCGGCCAACGCCTTCTTGGCGGCGGCGCTCTGCTCCTGGGTCGCGAACGTGACCGCCTTGTAGGCGTCGGCCGACGGCAGCTTCGCCAGGGTTTCGGCCGGAACCTTGCCCGCCGCGACCAGCGCGTTGAAGCGGATCGGGTGGGCGAAACCCTTGAGGAAGCCGATCTGGCCCTCGTCGCTGTACAGATACTCCATCCAAAGCTTGGCCATGTTCGGGTGCGGTGCGAACGCGCTGATCGCCTGGCAGTAGTAGTTACCGAACGGGGTGGCACCCTCGGGCAGCAGCACCTTGATGTTCGCCTTGCCGGCGGCGCCATCGGCGATGGCGAGGTTCAGGTAATCCCAGTTGATCAGGATCGGCGTCTGGCCGCTGGTCAGGCTCGCGGTGGTGCCCTTGACCGGGTTGTAGTTGCCGGCCTCGTTCAGCTTGCCGAAGTACTCGATACCCGGGGTGATGTTGTCGAAGCTGCCGCCGTTGCCGAGTGCCGCACCGTATACTGCGCCGAACGCCGCACTGGCGCCGAGCGGGTTTCCGTTGAGCGCCACCATGCCCTTGTACTCTGGCTTGAGCAGGTCGGCCCAGGTGCGCGGCATATTCTTGACCACGTCCATGTTCACGCCGAACGAGACCACGCCGAAGTAGTCCCCGTACCACATGCCGTTCGGGTCCTTGACCTCGTTCGGGATCGTGTCCCAGGTCGCGACCTTATACGGCTGGAACAGCTTTTCGGTGGTGCCGGTCGTGGCGAACGCCGGGCCGACGTCGACCACGTCCGGCGCGCGGCTCTGACTCTTCAGGCTGCGGATCGCCTGCAGTTCTTCGGCCGAGCTGCCGTCCGGGTTGGCGTCGTCGATGGTGATGCCATGCAACTTGGCGAAGGTGTCCATCAGCTCGCCGTAGTTGGCCCAATCGCGCGGCAGGGTGATGACGTTCAGCGCGCCCTCGGCCTTCGCGCCTTCGACCAGGCCGGCGGGCATCGCCATGTCGGCGGCCCACGCGGGGCGGCCCACGCCACCAACTAGACCGGCACCGAACAGGCCGGCCCCGGCCTTGAGAACACTGCGACGGTCGAACGACATGCGTAGCCTCCGAATGGTTTGTGTGACACACGCCATAGTGAGCACGTGTTACAGCACGATGTCAGATTGATGACTGTTTCACGAGCGGAAACCTCGCCGCGCTTGACTTGGCCCGACCCCGCCGGATGATGGGGCAAGTCTTCGGAGGGGTCCAAACCATGAGCGTGGCCGAGCAGTTTTTCGCGGGCCTAGCCCCGGTTCGCTACGCCGGCCCGGACAGCACCGACCCACTCGCCTACCGCTGGTACGACCCGGAGCGCGTGGTGCTCGGCAAGCCGATGGCCGAGCACTTCAAGTTCGCTGTCGCCTACTGGCACACGCTGGCGTGGCCCGGCTCGGACATGTTCGGCCCCGGCACGTTCGACCGGTCGTGGCAGGACGGCAACACGCTGGCGCACGCCGACGACAAGGCCGAGCTGATGTTTGCCGTGTGCGACCTGCTCGGCGTCCAACACTACTGCCTGCACGACGCCGACGCGGCGCCGCTGGGCGAGACGCTGGCCGAGGCGTCGCGCAACCTCGACCACGTCACCGAGGTGCTGCACGCCAAGCAGGCGGCGACCGGCGTGAAGCTGCTGTGGGGCACCGCCAACCTGTTCAGCCATCCGCGCTACATGGCGGGTGCCGCGACCAACCCCGACCCGGCGGTGTTCGCCTACGCCTGCGGCCAAGTCGCCAAGATGATGGAGGTCACGCACCGGCTCGGCGGCTCGAACTACGTGCTGTGGGGCGGCCGCGAGGGTTATGAGACGCTGCTCAACACCGACATCGGCCAGGAGCTCGACCAGCTCGGCCGGTTCATGTCGATGGTGGTCGAGCACAAGCACAAGATCGGCTTTTCGGGCCCTCTGCTGATCGAGCCGAAGCCGTGCGAGCCGACCAAGCACCAGTACGACTACGACGTCGCGGCGGTGGCGGGTTTCCTCCGGAAGTACGGGCTCGAGAAGGAATTCAAGCTCAACCTCGAGGTGAACCACGCGACGCTAGCGGGGCACACGTTCGAGCACGAGCTGGCGTTGGCCGCGAGCCAGGGTCTGCTGGGGTCGGTCGACGTGAACCGGGGCGATCCGCAGAATGGCTGGGACACCGACCAGTTCCCGAACCAACTTGGCGAGTGGGTGCTGGCGATCCACCAGATCGTTAAGGCCGGCGGGCTTGGCAACGGCGGGTTCAACTTCGACGCCAAGGTGCGGCGGCAGTCGATCGACGCGGTGGACCTGCTGCACGGGCATGCGGGCGCCATCGACCTGTGCGCGCACGCCCTGCTGATCGTGGAAAAGCTTCTGGCCGACGGTACCTTCGACGCGTTCCGGACGGCGCGCTACGCCGGTTGGCGCGATGGTCTTGGCGCCGACGTCCTCGCCGGCCGCATGACCCTGGCCGACGCGGCGGCGCACGCGACGACAACCCCGGCCCCGACGCCCCGGTCGGGACGGCAGGAGTATCTGGAGAACCTGGTCAACCGGTTCGGCTAGAACTACGCCGGCGGCGTGCTGGCCTGGCTCACGAACTTGGTCGTCAGATATGCCTCCATCGCCTCCGCGCCGCCCTCGCTGCCGTAGCCGCTGTCCTGCACGCCGCCGAACGGCGTTTCGGGCAACGCGAGGCCGTGGTGGTTGATGCCCATCATCCCCGCCTCCACCGCCGCCCCGATCGCCGTCGCGGTGCCGAGCGAGCGTGTGTAGGCGTAGCTCGCCAGCCCGTATGGCAGCCGGTTCGCCTCGGCCACCGCGTCGTCGAAGCGGGCGAACGGGGTCACCACCGCAATCGGGCCGAACGGCTCCTCGTTCATGATCCGCGCGTCGGTCGGCACGTCGGTCAAAATGGTCGGCGCGAAGAAGTAGCCCGCGTTGCCGATCCGCCCGCCGCCGGTCCGCACCGTGGCACCCCGCGCCTTCGCGTCGGCCACGAACATCTCCATCGCCTCGACGCGACGCGCGTGCGCCAGCGGTCCCATCATCGTGCCGTCGGCCATCCCGTCGCCGACGCGCGCCGCCGCGAACCGGGCGTCCAACCGCTCCAGGAACGGCTCGTAGGCCGCCTGCTGTATCAGGAACCGGGTCGGCGCGATGCAAACCTGGCCGGCGTTGCGGAGCTTGTTGGCTGCCAGCACGGTCGCCGCCGTGTCGAGGTCGGCGTCGTCGAACACGATCGCCGGCGCGTGCCCGCCCAGCTCCATCGTCGCCCGCTTCATATGGCTGCCGGCAAGCGCCGCGAGCTGCTTGCCCACCGCCGTCGAGCCGGTGAACGAGATTTTTCGGATCACCGGGCTCGCGATCAGGTGCGCGCTGATCTCGGCCGGCGTGCCGAACACCAGGTTCAGGCACCCCGGCGGCAGGCCGGCGTCGACGAACGCGCGCACCAGCGCCGCACAGCTCGCCGGCGTCTCCTCCGGTCCTTTCAGGATCACCGAGCACCCCGCCCCCAGCGCCGCCGCGAGCTTGCGCACCGCCTGGCTGATCGGGAAGTTCCACGGCGTGAACGCGGCGACCGGCCCAACCGGCTCGCGCGTGACCATCTGGACAATACCGTCGGCGCGGGCCGGGATGATCCGGCCGTAGGTGCGCCGCCCCTCCTCGGCAAACCAGTCGATCACGTCGGCCGAGGCCAGCGTCTCCATCCGCGCCTCGGCCAGCGGCTTGCCCTGCTCGCGGGTCATCGCGCGCGCGGTGTCCTCGGCCGCAGCGCGTAAATTGTCCGCCGCCCGTCGCAGCACTTTGGAGCGATCGAACGCCGCCACCTTGCGCCATGCCGCGAAGCCGCGTGCCGCCGCCGCCAGCGCCCGGTCCAGATCGGGAATGCCGGCGTGCGCGGCACGGCCGATCACCTCGCCGGTCGCCGGGTTGAACACCTCGAGCGTTCGCCCGTCGGCGGCGGCGCACCAGGCGTTGTCGATCAGCAACTCGGTGTCGGCATAGGTCATCGCGCGATCCTTCTGGCGGGCCTTTTGGCGGGTGCGGTCAATTTAGTCGCAAGCGCCCCTGCCGCAAACGCCGGGGCCGCCCACCTCGCACGGCATGGACAACATCCCCGGCCTGCCCGCGCGCGCGTTCGAGAAAGTCGACCCCTCGCCCGACCTCGACTTCTACGCCGAGCCCCGGCTCGTGAACCACATCGACGATGGCGCCGTTGCCGCCGTGACCGCGTTGTATCGCCGCCTGTTGCCGCCGGGTGGCGTCGTGCTCGACCTGATGAGCAGCTGGGTCAGCCATCTGCCGCGTGACGTGCAGTATGCCGAGGTGATCGGCCAGGGCATGAACGCCAAGGAGCTGGGGGCCAACCCGCGCCTGACCCGCCGCTTCGTGCAGAATCTCAACGAGAACCCGACGCTGCCGCTCGACACCGCCTCGGTCGACGCCGCCTGCGTCTGCGTCGGCGTGCAGTATTTGCAGCAGCCGGTCGCCGTATTTCTCGATGTTGCCCGCGTGCTGCGGCCGGACGCGCCGGTGATCGTGACGTTCAGCAACCGCTGCTTCCCGACCAAGGCGGTGGCGATCTGGCGGGCGCTGGACGGCGCCGGCCAGCAGAAGCTCGTCTCGATGTACCTCGAGAGCGCCGGCTTCACGCGGATCGAGACCGGGGCGCATACGCCGTCCCGGTCCGATCCGCTGTGGTCGGTGGTCGGCCGCCGCTAGACCAGCGCAGGCGTCGCCGTTCAGAGCGCCTCGGTGTCCAGCGCGTAGCCGGCGGCGCGCACGGTGCGTACGACGTCCAGTTCGGCCACCCCGTTGATCGACTTCCGCAGCCGCCGGATGTGCACGTCGACGGTGCGCGGCTCGACGTGGATGTCCGGCCCCCACACCGCGTCCAGCAACTCCTCCCGCGAGAACACGCGGCGGGGGTGCTGCATGAAGAACTCCAGCAGCCGGAACTCGGTCGGCCCGAGGTGGATCGCCCGCGCGTTGCGCTGCACCCGGTGCGCCGAGAGGTCCATGGAGATGTCGTGGAACACCAGGTTGCCCTTGGTCGGCATCGCGTTGGACCGCCGCAGCAGCGCCCGCATCCGCGCCAGCAGGCTGTCCATGCTGAACGGTTTTACGACGTAATCGTCAGCCCCGGTGTTGAGGCCGCGCACCGCGTCCTGGTCCTCGGTGCGCGCGGTGATCATGATGATGGGCAGTTCGCGCGTCGCCGTCCGCCGGCGGACCTGGCGACACACCTCGATCCCGCTCATCACCGGCAGCATCCAGTCCAGCAACACCAGGTCCGGCTGCGCCTCGGCGATCCGGGTCAGCGCCTCCTGCCCGTCGGCCGCCTCGTCGACGCGAAAGCCCTGCTTCTCCAGGTTGTATCGGAGCATCGTCGCGAGCGACGCCTCATCCTCGACCACCAGCACCAGGGGCTTCTGCCCCGAGACCGCTTCGCTCATGCACCAATCCTGTGGGTTAGGTGTGGTCAGTCGCGCGCCGGGCGGACGATCGCGTAGGCCGAGCTGTCGTCCTTCGGGCGGATGTCCTGCAACGGTTCGCCGCGCACGGAATAGTAGATGGTCTCGGCGATGTTGGTCGCGTGGTCGCCGACCCGCTCGAGGTTCTTGGCGATGAATAGCAGGTGGGCGCAGGGCGTGATGTTGCGCGGGTCTTCCATCATGTAGGTCATCAGCTCGCGGAACAGCGCGTTGTAGATCTCGTCGACCGCCGCGTCCGAGCGCCACACCTCGACCGCCCGGTCGGCGTCGCCCTGGTCGGCCGCGTCGATGATGGTTTTAAGGTTCTCCTGCACCAGCCGCGCCATGTGGGCGAGGCCCGACAGCGAGAACGGCAGCGAGAACTGCATCAGCACCATCGACCGCTTGGCGACGTTGGACGCGTAATCTCCAATCCGCTCGAAGTCGCTGGTCATCTTCAGCGACGACACGATCTGCCGCAGGTCCTGCGCCACCGGCTGCCGCAACGCCAACAGCCGCACCACGAACTGCTCGACGTCGCGCTCGGTCTGATCGACCGCCGGATCGGCTTCGATCGCGCGGGCCGCCGCGGCACCATCCTGCTGCAGCACCGCGCGGCAGGCGAAGGCGACCTGGCTTTCGACCATGCCGCCCATCTGGTTGATGAGCTCGCGCAGATGCGAGAGCTCCGCCTCGTAGCTTTGCACGATGTGGCGGGTCTCGCTCATGGCGTGTTTCCGATCATCCGAACCGCCCGGTGATGTATTCCTGGGTACGCTTCTCGCGAGGTGACGTGAACATCTGGGCCGCGGCGCCGACCTCGACCAATTCGCCGAGGTAGAAGAACGCGACCTGGTCCGCGCAGCGCGCCGCCTGCTGCATGTTGTGGGTCACGATCACCAGGGTGAAGTCGCGCTTCAGTTCGTCGATCAGCTCCTCGACCTTTAGCGTGCTGATCGGGTCCAGCGCGCTGGTCGGCTCGTCGAGCAGGATCACCTCCGGCCGGGTCGCGATGGTGCGCGCGATACACAGACGCTGCTGCTGGCCTCCGGACAGCCCCGCCGCCGAGGTGTTCAGCCGGTCGCGCGCCTCGGTCCACAGGGCGGCGCGGGTCAGCGACCACTCCACCCGCTCGTCCATCTCGGACTTGCTCAGCCGCTCGTGCAGGCGGACGCCGAACGCGATGTTGTCGTAGATCGACATCGGAAACGGCGTCGGCTTCTGGAACACCATGCCGATGCGGCTGCGGAGCTCGTTTACGTCGATGTGGCCGGAGATGACGTTAACGCCGTCCATCATCACCTCACCGGTCGCCCGCTGGCCCGGGTAGAGGTCGTACATCCGGTTCAACACCCGTAACAGGGTCGACTTGCCGCAGCCGGACGGCCCGATCATGCCCGTCACCTGCCGCTCGGGCACGGCGAGGTCGATCGCCTTCAGCGCCCGGTTGGTGCCATAGAAGAAGTCCAGGTTGCGGATGGCGATTCGCGCCGCGTTCAACGGCGTGCTGGCGCGCACCTGCACTCGGCCGCGACCACTGCTTCGCTCTCCGGCGCGCTCGGCGACCACCGTGTCGGTCGGCTCGGGCGCGTGCGCCCCCGGCGGCGGCGAGGTCGGCTGGGCGGCGACCGGGCTGCCCTGGTCGGCCTGCGCTGAATAGGCGTTCGCCTTGGCGGAATGCTCACTCATGACCGTACCTCATGATCTAGCGACGCGGCCGCAACGCCACGCGGGCGACGATGTTTAGCGCCAGCACGCCGAGCGTGATGAGCAGCGCCGCAACCCAGGCCAGTCGCACATCGTCCGGCGAGCCGGTGACGAGGTTGAAGATCGCGGTCGGCAGGCTGCCGACGGCGCCGTTGACGTTGAGCGTCCAGTTCGGGTTGCCGAAGCTGGTGAACAGCAGTGGCGCGGTCTCCCCGGCGATGCGGGCGATCGCGATCAGGATTCCGGTCGCGATCCCGTCCAGCACCGCACGGTAACAGATCAGCACGATCGACTTCCACTTCGGGGCACCCAACGCCACCGCCGCCTCGCGCAACTCGACCGGAACCAGGTGCAGCATGTCCTCGGTGGTGCGAACGACGATCGGGATCACGATGATCGACAACGCGACACCGCCGGCGAAGCCCGAGTAGCCGTGGCCGTTGATCAGCAGTTCGGCCACGAACAGGCCGATCAGGATCGATGGCGCCGACAGCAACACGTCCGACACGAAGCGCACCGCGCTGCCGAGCCAGCTGTCACGGGCGTATTCGGACAGATAGGTGCCGACCAGGATGCCGATCGGGGTGCCGATCACGGTGCCGATCGCGGTCTGGATCAGCGTACCGACGATCGCGTTCAGCAGCCCGGGCTGGCCGGACGGGTCGGCCATCGAGTGTGTCAGCACGGTCACCGAAAGCCCCTCGAACCCGAGCGCCACTAGCGTGTAGAGGATCGAGGCCAGCAGCGCCAAACCAATCACGGTGGCTACCATGCACAGCACGCGCGCCAGCACGTTCACGCCGGCGCGGTTGCGGGACAGCCTTTTGGCGACCCGCTCGTCTCGCTTCGGCCCCGCCGCGAACCCCGGCCGGGCGGTCGCGCTCATGCGTGGGCTCCGGGGCGCAACAGCGTGCGCGATATCGCGAGGACGATGAACGAGATCACGAACAGCAGGAAACCCAACGCCAGCAGCGCGGACAGCGTGATGCCATCCGAGTTGCCGTAGTTGAGCGCTATCTTCGACGCGATCGTGCTGCCAGGCGCGAACAGGTTTGCGGAAATCCCGTCGCGGGTGCCGATCACGAACGTCACCGCTAGCGTCTCGCCGAGCGCCCGCCCCAGGCCAAGCATGATGCCGCCAATCACCGAGGCGCGGGTGTATGGGACGACGATGCGCCACATCACCTCCCACATCGTGCAGCCGAAGCTGTAGGCGCTTTCCTTGAACACGCCGGGCACGGTCAGGAACACATCGCGCATGGTGGCCGCGATGAACGGCAGGACCATGACACCCAGGATCAGCCCGGCGGTCATGATACCAAAGCCGAACGGCGGGCCCGCGAACAGATTTTGCAGCACGGGCACACCGGCGAACGTGTCGATCACGTGCGGCTGGACGTAGTTGGCCATCAGCGGCCGGATCACGCTTACGCCCCACATGCCGTAGACGATCGACGGCACGGCGGCCAGCAGCTCGACGGCGGTGCCGATCGGCCGGCGCAACCAGTTCGGCGCCAGCTCGGTCAGGAAGAACGCGATCCCGAAGGCGAGCGGCACCGCCATCACGAGTGCTATGATCGACGTCACGATAGTGCCGAAGATCGGGCCCGCCGCGCCGTAGATGGGGTCGGCGTTGCCGGCCGAGTCGGTATGGCCGGGGTCCCAGTCGGCACTGGTCAGGAAGCCGACGCCGTAGTGGCGGAACGCGGGCCAGGCGCCGAGAAGCAGCGACAGGATCAGTCCGGTCAGCAGCACCAGCACGAACACGCCGGCCGAGGTGGTGAGCGCCGCGAACACGCGGTCGCCGACGTCACCACTGCGCCGGATTGGCACGGTGGTGACGTCGGCGGGTCGGCGAACGGCGACGTCACTCAACGGGCGATGACCTTAGTGACTACTTATAGATGGCGGCCCCATCCGGACCCTTGATCGACGTCTTCCACGCGGTGCGGATCTGGTCCTGCACCGAACCAGGCAACGGGACATAGGAGATGTCCTGCGCGGCCTGACCTCCGTTCTTGAATGCCCAGTCGAACATCCGCAACACGGCCGCCGCCTTGGTCGCGTCCTTCGGGTCGGACGGCACCAACACGTAGGTCGGTGTCACGATGGGCCAGCTGGTCGCGCCCGGCATGTCGAGGATGCTGACCGCCAGGTTCTGCGCGTGGCTCCAGTCAGCCTTCGCGGCGGCGGCCTGGAAGTTGGCGATGGTCGGCGCGATCACCTGCCCGTCGCGTGTCTTCAGATCGACCATAGCGAGCTTGTTCTGCACCGCATACGAATACTCGACGTAGCCGATGCCGCCGCGGACCTGGCCGACGGTCGAGGCGACGCCGGCGCTGTTGTTGGCGCCCGTGCCGGCCGGCCACTTGACGCTGGTCGCGGCTCCGACCGTGCTCTTCCACTCCGGTACCACCATCGCCAAGTAGCTGGTGAACACGAAGGTAGTACCCGAGGCGTCGCCACGATAGACCGGGGCGATTGCGATGTTTGGCAGCTTTACGCCGGCGTTAAGGGCGGCGATCGCCGGGTCGTTCCACTTAGTGATCTTGCCCTCGTAGATCGCGGCCACCGTCGGGCCGTCGAGTTTCAGGGCCTCCTTCACGTCCGGCACGTTGGCCGTCAACACGACTGCGCCCATGACGGCCGGGAACTGTACGAGGTGAGCGGCGGCGAGCTTGTCGGCCGCGACCGGCGCGTCGGACGCGCCGAAATCGACGTTGCGCTCGGTCACCGCCTTGACGCCTGCACCGGAGCCGACCGAGCCGTAGTTGAGTTGGACGCCAACTGGAGTCGCCGCAGCCTGGCCCCACGCGCCATAAATGGGCGCCGCAAACGAGCTGCCCGCTCCGGTGATCTGGACGGTCTCGGCGCGCGCCGAGACCGTTAGCATTGCGGCGCAGGCGACAGTCAAGGCCAACACAGTTTTCAGCGTCATGGAATGATCCCTTGCTCGCGATAAGCAGCCCGCCCGACGGAGCGGACCGCGTCCCGGCTGCCTTACCGATCGATCACGACGCCTCTATTGCAGTCCAGTGACGGTTCCATGACACCGGGCCCGCCGGCTACAGCGCCAGCAAGGCCTCGCGCCCGAGCCGGTCGCAGAAGTTGCCAAAGCCCTCGCCGTCCCGCCGGTCGCGCGCAAACGCCGCGACGATGGGCTCCAGCGTGTCGCCGATCTTGGCCTCGGCCACCCGGTCGTGCATCCGGAACGACAGCCGAGTGCCCTCGAAGTCGCCGCCGAGATAGATCGCGTACGATCCCGGCACCCGCCCGACCAGCCCGATGTCGCCCGCGTACGACCGGGCGCAACCGTTCGGGCAGCCGGTGATCCGCAGGCTGATCCGCTCGCCCTCCAGCCCGTGCCGGCGCAGCGCCTGCTCGACTTGTTCGATCAGCGGCTCGCGCACCCGCTCCGCCTCGGTCAGCGCCAGACCGCAGGTCGGCAGCGCCGGGCACGCCAGCGTCCAGCGCTGCAGCATCGACAGGTCCTCGCGCAGCCGCAGCCCGTGCGCCCGCAGCGACTGTTCGATCGCCGCGCGGTCCGCGTCGGCGACGTCGGCCAGCAGCACGTCCTGCTGCGGCGTCATGATCGGCGTCGGGCGGTAGCGCTCGATGACCTCGCGCAGCGCCGTGCGGGTGAACACGCCCGCGGCGTCGGCGATGCGGCCGGACGCGACCGGCACGCCGAGCCACCAGCGGCCGTCGCCCTGCTCGTGCCAGCCGAGGTGGTCGGGCACGGCCAGCGGCGGCGTCGGCAGCACCGGGTCGAGCGGCCGGCCGAGATGGTCGGCGATGCCGTCCAGCACGTACGGCACGCCCATGTCGGCGACCACGTATTTGAGCCGTGCCCGCTTGCGATCGGACCGGTTGCCGTGGTCGCGCTGGAAGCGGATCACCGCCTCGGACACCGCCAGCAGCTCGTCCGGGCGTACCGAGCCGACGATGTCGGCGATGCGCGGGAACGTGCCGGCCTTGTTGTGGGTCATCCCCAGGCCGCCGCCGACCGCGACGTTGTAGCCGACCAGCCGCCCCGCTTCCCAAACGGCGATGACGCCGAGGTCGTTGGTCAGCACGTCGGCCGTGTTGTCGCCCTGTGCCACGATGCCGATTTTGAACTTGCGCGGCAGATAGGTGTCGCCATACAGCGGCTCGTGCTCGTCCGAGCCGTCGCCCGCCTCCTCGTCGAGGAAGATCTGGTGGTAGGCGCGGCTGTGCGGCAGCAGCGCGGCACTCAGCATCCGCGCGTCGGCGATCAGCCGCTCGTGCACCGGGTCTGCGATCGGGGCGGGCGTCGTCATGACGTTGCGGACCACGTCGCCGCACGCCGCCTGGGTGGTCAGCAGCGTCGCGTTGATCCGCGCCACGGTCGGCTTCAGGTCGCTCTTGATGATGCCGTGGAACTGGACGCCCTGCCGCGTGGTGATCCGCATCGAGCCGTTGCCGAACTCGTCGGCCAGCGCGTCGAGGCCCAGATACTGCTCCGCCGTCAAACGCCCGCCGGGCATCCGCACGCGCAGCATGAACCGATAGTCCTTCTCATGCCCCTGCTGCTTGAGCGCAGTCGCGGTGTCGCGGTCGAACTGCTCGTAGCTGCCGTGGAACTTCAGCAGGTTGTAGCCGTCCTCGGACACCTGGGTGCCGCCCGCCGCCAGCTCCCGCGCGAGGTCGCCGCGCAAAAGCCGGCTGGTCGCCTTCAACGTCTCGACGCCCGACAGCTTCGGCGCAGACACGGCTACCCCGTCGGGCACAGTTATCCCATCAGGCATCGTAAGGTCCTCAAGGTGGCGGAAGGGTCAGCGGCGCGGCAGCGGCGGCTGGTCGACCATGCGAAGATACGGCTTCAACTCCGTCCAGCCGTTCGGAAAACGCTTCTTGGCGTCCTCGTTGGACATGCTGGGCGCGATGATGACCTGCTTGCCGTCGGTCCAGTTGGCCGGGGTCGAGACCTTGTGCGCGTCGGTCAGCTGCAGCGCGTCGATCACGCGGAGGATCTCGTCGAAGTTGCGGCCGGTGCTCGGCGGATAGGTCAGCATCAGCCGCACCTTCTTGGCCGGGTCGATGACGAACACCGAGCGCACCGTCACCGCCGCGTCGGCCTCCGGATGCACCATGCCATACAGGTCGGACACCCGGCGGTCGGCGTCGGCCACCAGCGGGAAGTCGAGCGTCTGGCCCTGCGTTTCCTTGATGTCCGCCGCCCAGCCGCCGTGGCTGTCGACCGGGTCGACCGACAGGCCGATCGGCTTGACGTTGCGCTTGTCCCACTCCGGCTTCAGCCGCGCCACCTCGGCCAGCTCGGTCGTGCAGACCGGGGTGTAGTCCCGCGGGTGGCTGAACAGCACGCCCCACGAGTCACCCAGGTACTCGTGCAGGCGGATTGGCCCCATGGAACTGTCTTGTTCGAAATCGGGGGCGATTTGCCCGAGCTGAATGGTCATGAGTTGATCCTTGGTGATGCCGCGACCGCACAAAACACGTTGGCGCTCCGCCGGTCAAAAGCAACCACGATCCAGAGAAGTGGTTAACTGGATTGCGCGGTCAGATAGCGCCAATCAGATGGCGAACGTGATCGGCTCCGCCGCCGGTCGCCGCAGGCCGGCCGCCGCCGCCCGGCGCAACAGGTCGTCCAGGCTCAGGCCGGCCAGCCGGGTCATCACCTGCTCGTCGAGTTCGGACCAGAGCCGCTCCACCACCAGTTCCTGCAGTCGCCCGCCCGGACCGTCGGTCGGTTCACAGTCCTCGGCGATCGCCACTGCGACGATGTCACGGGCCAGGATGTCGCGGCGGGGGCGGCCGAGGCGGTAGCCGCCGCGCGGGCCGCGCACGCTCTCCAGCAGGCCGGCGCGCGACAGGGATTGCAGCAAGGGCTCCATGCCGCGCCGCGCCAGGCCGACGCGCTCGGCGATGTCGGCAGCGCTGACCGTCGCGGTGCGGCCGGCGTGGAACGCCACGTCCAACATGATGGTGACGGCCACCATCGCGCGATCCCGTCGCAGCAACATGGTCCACAGCTCCTTTGATGCGGAACAATAAACTACAACGGTCGTTTGTGGAACATCGACGGAGATGCAATAACGCGCCATGGACACGATGCCGGTTCGACCACACCTGCCCCGCACCGCGCCGCCGCCGCGCGGACGCATCCTCGACAGCATCCTCGACACGGTTGGCGGCACGCCGCTGGTGCGGGTGCCGCGGATGACTGCCGCCGACGGGCTGGTGGCCGACCTCACGCTAAAACTCGAGTTCTTCAACCCGCTCGGCTCGGTCAAGGACCGGATCGGCCTGGCGATGATCGACGTCGCCGAGGCGGCCGGCGAGATCGCGCCCGAGCGTTCCGTGCTGGTCGAGCCGACCAGCGGCAACACCGGCATCGCGCTGGCGTTCGTCGCCGCCGCCCGCGGCTACCGGCTGATCGTGACGATGCCCGAGGGCGCGTCGATCGAGCGTCGCAAGATGCTGAAGTTGCTGGGGGCCGAGCTGCAACTGACACCGGCCAAGCTCGGCATGGCCGGCGCCATCGCCCGGGCCGACACGATCCTCGCCGACACCCCGGGCGCCTGGATGCCGCGCCAGTTCGAGAACCCGGCCAACCCCGCCGCCCACGCGGCGACCACCGCCGAGGAAATCTGGGCCGACACCGCCGGCCTGGTCGACATCATCGTCGGCGGGGCCGGCACCGGCGGCACGCTGACCGGCATCGCGCACGCGCTAAAACCGCGCCGGGCGGGGCTGCGGGTGCTGGCGGTCGAGCCGGACGAAAGTGCGGTGCTGTCCGGCGATGAGCCCGGGCCGCACGGGCTGCAGGGGATCGGCCCCGGCTTCATCCCGAAGGTGCTGGACCTCGCCGCGTTCGACGGCGTGATCCGGGTCAGCGAACGCGACGGCCTGGCCGCCGCCCGCCGCTGCGCCTCGCTGGAGGGCATCCCGATCGGCATCTCGTCCGGAGCGGCGCTGCATGCGGCGCTGGACCTCGCGCGCGACCCGGCCAACGCGGGCAAGCTGATCGTCTGCATCATCCCAAGCTTCGCCGAACGTTACCTGAGCACGGCGCTGTTCGCGGGCCTTTAACGGCGTTGCGCCTGTTGCCCTTGGCCCTGGCGCTCGTGCTATCGGTCGCGGCGATGCCCGACTGGTATGGCCCGTTCAGAGACCACAACCGCGTGCTGCTGGTGTTCGCGCCGTCCCCGGCGGACCGCGAGCTGGTGGTGCAACGGGCGGCGCTGCGCCCGGGTTCGGCGGCCCACGCGGAACGGGACCTGGTCACGATCGAGATCGTCGGCGACCACGCGACCGACGGCCGGGTCGACGCGCGGACGTTGCGCGAGGCGTACGGCGTGCCAGCGCGCGAATTCGTGGTGGTCTTGATGGGCAAGGACGGCGGCGAAAAGCTGCGACGTCGGCACCCGATCACCCAAGCCGCGTTGTTCGGCACGATCGACGCCATGCCGATGCGCCGGGAAGAGATGAGCCGCCAAGCCAAACCTGAATGATCCGCATTCTCCTTTTGCTCTTCGCCGCGAGCGCGCTGGCGGGCTGTGACAGCGTGCGCGGCCCGTTGCTCGCCGACGGCACCGCCGACGCGGCCGGCATCGCGGGCGCGGGCATCGCCGGCGCGGTGTCCAGGGACGCGACGATCGGCGCCGCGATCGGCCTCGGCGTGCAGTCGGTGGCGCAGGCCGGCCTGAGCGTCGTCCAACGTCGCGTGCACCGCGCCGAACAGGACCGCATCGCGGCCATCGCCGGCGCGTTGCCGGACAGTGGCGCGGCACCGTGGTCGATCAGCCACACCGTCCCGATCGAGAACGACGAGCACGGCAGCGTCGTCGTGACCCGCATCCTGGCGGCGCGGCCCGAGGGCGGTGCCGCGTTCACTTGCAAGGAGATCGTGTTCTCGGTCGAGACGCCCGCCAAAACCGGCATCCAGCGGGCGTTTTACACCGCCTCGGTCTGCCTCGACGGCGCCACCTGGAAGTGGGCCAGCGCCGAACCTGCCACGGCGCGCTGGGGCAGCCTGCAATGAGGCTGCTTCCGGTGGTGCTGTTGCTGGCCGGCTGCTCGAGCGCCGGCAACATCAGCGGGCTCATCGCCGGCGGTGCCGCGGGGGGTGCGACGGCAAATCCGGCGGTCGGCTACGCGGTCGGTGTCGCCGTGAAGGTGGCCGCGACCGCGACGTTCCGCTACGCCGGCCGGGTGCGCCACCATGCCGAGCAGGATGCCATCGCCACCGCCGCCGGCCCGCTGCCGGAGGGGGCGGTGGTGCCATGGAAGATCCGCCACGACATCCCGTTCGGCAACGAGGACGGGCAGGTCGTCGTGGTGCGCGCCATCACGAACCCGATCGCCGACTGTCGCGAGATTGCGTTTAGCGTGCACGACGACCCGCCGGCCCCGGATGCGTGGTTCACCAGCACGATCTGCAAGCAGTCGCGCGGCTGGACCTGGGCGCTGGCCGAACCCGCCGTTGAACGCTGGGGTTACCTGCAACATCAATGAATTAGGGGCGGGAGTTGCGGCCGGATGGTGGGCGCTACAGGGATTGAACCTGTGACCCCCACCGTGTCAAGGTGATGCTCTCCCGCTGAGCTAAGCGCCCATCCGGCCGGGTTCGTCGTCAATACCGGGGGTGCCACGCGGTTGCAACCCGCCTACCGACGGTGGTGTTTGGCACTACATTGCCGCAATCCTCACTTGCCGGTTGAATGCGCTGGATGGACGTCGCGACACACCTGACCGACCCGCCGCTGGTGGTGCTGGCCCCGGCCGAACAGACGGTCCCGCTGGTCGTCGTGTCCGCCCACTCCGGCCGCGACTATCCGGCCGACTTCCTCGCCGGCAGCTTGTTGAGCCTGGACGAGTTGCGGCGCAGCGAGGACACCGACACCGACTGGCTGTTCGCCGCCGCCCCCGGTCTCGGCGCGCCGCTGCTGTGCGCGACGTTCCCCCGCGCGATGTGCGACGCCAACCGCGCCAAGTGGGAGCTGGACCCGGCGATGTTCGACGGCCCGCTGCCGGCGTTCGTCACGCGCGACGGCCCGCGCATCGCGGCCGGCATCGGCACGATCGCCCGCGTGGTCGCCTCCGGGGCCGCGATCCACCGCGAAAAGCTCAGCTTCGGCGTGGCGCGGGCGCGGATCGAGCGCTGCTGGCAGCCGTTCCACGACGCGCTCGCCTCGCTCGTCGCGGACACGGTCGCGAAGTTCGGCCGCTGCGTGCTGCTCGACGCACACTCGATGCCGAGCACGTCGCAGCGGACCGCGCGCGCGGCCGACGTTGTGCTGGGCGACGCGCACGGAACTGCTTGCGCGCCGGAGTTCTCACGGCTGCTCGAGACGACGCTGGCGACCGCCGGGTTTCGGGTGCGGCGGAACGACCCGTATGCCGGTGGCTACATCACCCGCCACTATGGCCGCCCACGCGACGGCGTCCACGCGATGCAGATTGAACTGTCACGCGCGCTGTACCTCGACGAGCATCGGGTCGAGCGGCTGCCCGGCGCGGCCGACATCGCACATCGCATGACGATGGTGATGCGGGCGGCGGCGGCCTGGGACGGCCGATAAAAAAGTGGCGGCGCCTCGAAGGGCACCGCCAAGTTTAGGGAGGAAACGTCCAAGAAACAGCACGAAGCCAGAGCCCCATGCTGCACCGCACAAGCTGGGCCGGATGGAGCCAAGCGCAAGAGCTATCTTTCGCCGCGGCACGACGACCGCTAGAACAGCGCGTGACCGGAACATTGCCAGAACCTTCAATGTTGCCGGACAGTTTCGCGCGCTGGTTCGCAAGCCGCGGCTGGTCGCTGCGTCCGCATCAGGCCGAGGTGCTGGCATCCGCCCGCGACGGGCAAAACATCCTGCTGATCGCGCCGACCGGCGGCGGCAAGACGCTGGCCGGCTTCCTGCCGAGCCTGGTCGATCTCGCGACCACGCCGCGTCCCGGCCTACACACCCTATATATCAGTCCGCTCAAGGCGTTGGCGGCCGACATCGCCCGCAACCTGACCGCACCGGTCGCCGAAATGGGCCTCGCGATCACGCTGGACACCCGCACCGGCGACACCGGCACCGAGGCGCGCAAGCGGCAGCGGGCGACGCCGCGCAACATCCTGCTGACCACACCCGAAAGCCTCGCCCTGCTGGTCAGCCAGCCGGATGCGGCAAAGATGTTTGCCGGCTTGCGGACGGTGGTGATCGACGAGGTGCACGCACTGGCCGGCATCAAGCGCGGCGACCAGCTGGCGCTGTGCTTGGCGCGGCTCTCCGCCCTCGCCCCCGGCCATCGTCGCATCGGTCTGTCCGCCACCGTCGCCCACCGGGCACCGCTGCTGGCCTACGTCTCGCCCGACGGCCGGTCGACCGGGGCCACGTTGATCGAGGCCGACGGCGGCACGCCGCCCGAGATCACCATGCTGCTGCCGGACGGCCGCCTGCCGTGGTCCGGGCACATGGGCCTGTTCAGCGCGCCCGAAATCATGGAGCGGGTCCGTTCGGCCGGCATGACCATCATCTTCGTCAACACCCGCGCGCAATCCGAGCTGATCTTCCAGGCGCTGTGGCGGCTGAACGACGCCACGCTGCCGATCGCGATCCACCACGGCAGCCTCGAGCTGGCGCAGCGCAAGCGGGTCGAGGCGGCGATGGCGGCCGGCCAGTTGCGCGCGGTGGTGGCGACGTCGTCGCTCGACCTCGGCATCGACTGGGGCGGCGTCGACCAGGTGCTGCAAATCGGCGCGCCCAAGGGCGTGAGCCGGCTGCTGCAGCGGGTCGGGCGCGCCAACCACCGCATGGACGAGGCCAGCGTCGCGATTCTCGTGCCGGCCAACCGCTTCGAGGTGCTGGAGTGCGAAGCGGCCATCCTCGGCGTCGCCGCCAGGGAATTAGATGGCGACCCGCCGCGCCCCGGCGGCCTTGATGTGCTGGCTCAACACTTACTTGGCTGCGCCTGCACCGCCCCGTTCCACCCCGACGACATGTTTTTCGAAGTACGTCGCGCGTCGCCGTACGCCGACCTGACCCGCACCGACTTCGACGACGTGCTGCGGTTCGTCGAGGACGGCGGCTACGCGCTGGCCGGCTACGAGCGTTACCGAAAACTGTTCCGCGACAGCGAGGGCCGGGTCCACGTCATGTCCGAACGGGTCGCCCGCCAGCACCGCATGAACATCGGCACCATCGTCGACGCGCCGGCGCTGAAGGTGCGCCACGCCGGGCGGATCAGTGGCGCGATCGGCGAGATCGAGGAGAACTTCGCCTCGCAACTCGTGGCCGGGGACACCTTCATGTTCGCCGGCCGCCTGCTGCGCTTCATCCGCATCCGCGAGACCACGGTCGAGGTGGCCGAGGGCGGCACGGGCGAGCCCAAGGTGCCGACCTGGGTGGGTGGGCGGATGCCGATGAGCACCAACCTCGCCGCCCGCGTGCGCGCCATGCTGCACCAGCCCGACACCTGGCACCTGTTCCCCGAACCGGTGCGCGAGTGGCTGGCGCTGCAACGGGTGCGCTCGCGGATGCCGGGGCCGGACGACCTGCTGGTGGAAACGTTCCCGCGCGGCGACCGGTACTTCCTGGTCGCCTACTGCTTCGAGGGACGGCAGGCGCACCAGACGCTCGGCCTGCTGCTGACGCGGCGGATGGAGCGGGCGGGGTTCCAGCCGCTCGGGTTCGTGGCCACCGACTACGTGCTGGCGATCTGGTCGGCGCGCGAGGCGACCGACGTGGCCACACTGTTCGAGGCCGACATGATGGGCGACGACCTGGACGCCTGGATGGCCGAAAGCTCGATGCTGCGCCGGACGTTTCGCAACGTCGCGGTGATCGCCGGGTTGATCCATCGCTCCCAGCCGGGGGCGGACAAGAACCGGCGGCAGGTGACGGTCAACAGCGACCTGATCTACGACGTGCTGCGCCGCCACCAGCCGGACCACGTGCTGCTGCGGGCCACCCGGATGGACGCAGCGGCCGGGCTGACCGACGTCGGGCGGATCGCCGGGATGCTGGCGCGCATCCATGGCCGGGTCAGCCACATGGCGCTGTCGCGGTGCAGCCCGCTCGCGGTGCCGGTGCTGCTGGAGGTGGGGCGCGAGAGCGTGCGGACGACGGGGGACGAGGATTTGCTGCTCGAGGAGGCGGCGCTGGTCGCCGAGGCGATGGGCGAGGCCGAGCCGCCGCCGTTCCAACTGCCGGTGCCGGAGCCGCTTGAGAAGTTCGCCAGGCGCAGCCGCACCGCGACCCGCGCCGGACGCGGCGGCGGCATGGGCCGGCGGGTCGGATGACGCCGGCGCCGATCCACATCGCGGGCGAGCGGCTGCTGCTCGATCCCGACGGCGCCGTCGTGTGGCCGGCCGAGCATTTGCTGGCGGTGGCCGACCTGCATTTCGAGAAGGGCAGTTCGGCCGCGTGCAAGGGCTCGCTGCTGCCGCCGTGGGACACGCATGCGACGCTCGACCGGCTGGCCGGGCTGATCCGCCGTCACTCGCCGCGCATCGTGGTGGCGCTCGGCGACAGTTTTCACGATTCGACCGCCAGCGACCGCCTGACCCTCGGCGACGCCGACCGGGTGCGGGCGATCACCGCGTCGGTGCGGTTCGTGTGGGTGCTGGGCAACCACGACCCGCACCCGCCACGGGGCCTCGGCGGCGAGGCGCACGGGTCGTGGTCGCTGGGACCGCTGCGGTTCCGCCACGAGGCGCGCGGCCGGGCGGCGACGGACGGAGTCGAGTTGTGTGGCCACCACCATCCGAAGGCGCAGGTGGTGACGCGCGGCACCAACGTGACCCGGCCCTGCTTCGTGGTCGACGCGCATCGCATCATGCTGCCGGCGCTAGGGGCCTACACGGGCGGGCTCGACGTGCGGGCGCCGGCGATTGCCGGGCTGTTCCCGCGCGGCGGACGGGCATTCCTGCTCGGGCGCGACCGGCTGTTCTCGTTCACGCTGGGGCAGCTGACCGAGGGCCTGCTCACAGGCGTGTGAGACATCCCAAACGGCGGTTCGTCCGTATATCTAGCCGATGTCGAATCCCGCCCCCGTCCTCGTTTGGCTCCGCCGCGAACTGCGGCTCGCCGACAACGCAGCCCTGACCGCCGCCGCCGCGTCCGGCGCGCCCGTGGTCCCGATCTACATCCTCGACGACGAGACGCCCGGCACCTGGAAGGCCGGCGGCGCGCACCGCTGGTGGCTGCACGGCAGCCTGACGCGGCTAGGCGCCGACCTGCAGCGGCTCGGCACGCCGCTGGTGCTGCGGCGTGGCCAGATCGGCGACGTGCTGGCAGCACTGGTGCGCGAGACCGGGGCGGTAGCCGTCCACGCCGGCACGCCGACCGAAGGATGGGCGCGGACCGCGATCGAGGCGCTGCGGCCCGCGCTCGGCGCGCCGCTGACGCTGCACCGCACGATCACCCTGTTCGACGGCGACGCGATCCGCACCAAGGGCGGCGGCCCGTTCACCGTGTTCACCCCGTTCGCCAAGACCTGCCTCGCCAAGGGCCGTCCGGGAACGCCGCTGCCGCCGCCCGCAAAGCTGCACGCGCCCGCCAAGGCGGTTCGTTCGGACACACTGGAGTCGTGGGAGCTGCTGCCGACCAAGCCGGACTGGGCCGGCGGCCTGCGCGCCACCTGGACTCCCGGCGAGGCGGCGGCCACCGCCCGCATGGCCGCGTTCGCGCAGGCGATCCTGGCCGGCTACGACACCACCCGGAACACGCCCGGCGTCGAGGGCACGTCGAAACTGGCGCCCCACCTGCACTTTGGCGAAATCTCGCCGCTGCAGGGTTGGGTCGCCGCCGAACAGGCCGCCCCCGATGCGGCCGGCACGGTCTCGTGGGTCAACGAGCTGCTGTGGCGCGACTTCTCGGCGCACCTGCTGTGGCACCACCCCGACCTGCCCGAGCAGCCGCTGCGGTCGGCGTTCGCCGCCATGCCGGTGCGCCACGACCCGCACGACCTGCACGCGTGGGAGCGTGGCCAGACCGGCATCCCGATCGTCGACGCCGGCATGCGCCAGCTCTGGCAACTGGGGTGGATGCACAACCGGATGCGGATGGTGACCGCAAGCTTCCTGATCAAGCACTTGCTGCTGCCGTGGCAGGCCGGCGAGGCGTTCTTCTGGGACACGCTGGTGTGCGCCGACCTCGCCAGCAACAGTGCCCAGTGGCAGTGGGTGGCGGGCTGCGGGGCCGACGCGGCCCCGTTCTTCCGCGTGTTCAACCCGGTGCTTCAGGGCACGAAGTTCGATCCCGACGGCGCGTATGTCCGCGCCTACGTGCCGGAACTGTCGAAGCTGCCGAACCGCTGGCTGCACGAGCCATGGAACGCCCCGGCCGAGGTGCTCGCGACGGCCGGCGTGGAGTTGGGGAAGACCTACCCGCACCCGATCGTCGACCTGGCGAAGGGCCGCGACCGGGCGTTGGCCGCGTTCAAGGCGTTGCGGGAGGCGGCGTGATCTCAGGCCCGCTCCCGCCCGGACGGGGGTTGCGGGTGGTGGGCGACGTGCACGGCGACCTGCGCGGGTTCGCCGCCGCCGCCGAGACCGACCTGTTCCTGGTGCAGCTTGGCGACCTGATCGACTACGGCCCGGACAGTGCGGGCACGCTGCGGCTGATGTTCCGGCTGATGGACGAGGGGCGCGGCGTGTTCGTGCTCGGCAACCACGACCTGAAGCTGGCCCGCGTGCTGGCCGGGCGGGACGTGCGCATCGACGGGCACCTGGCGGCGACGCTGGACCAGCTCGACGACGGCTTGCGCGCGCGCGCGGCCGACGAGCTGGTGCGGGCGCCGGCCTGGCTGCAACGCGACGCGGCGGGCGGCACGGAGATGTTCATCCACGGCGGCTACCACACCGCGATGCGCGACGCCGAACCGCCGGCGCCGCCCGAGGGCCATGTGCAAGGTGTGCTGGCCCGCGCGCTGTACGGCGAGCCGACCGGCCGCAGCCGCGCCGACGGCTATCCGGAGCGCAGTCTGCGCTGGGTCGAGCGCATCCCGCCCCGCACCCGCGTCTACGTCGGCCACGACCGCCGCAGCTTGGACGGACGGCCGTACACGCGGCGCAACCGGGATGGCGGAGTGGCGGTGTTTTTGGATACCGGCGCGGGCAAGGGCGGGCATTTGTCGTGGCTGGACTTGCCGGCGGCCTAGATCCAGCCGGCGTCCACGATGAACGTCTGGTTGGTCGCCATCCGGCTGTCGTCGGCCGCCAGCCATAGCACCATGCGCGCGATGTCGGGCGGATACAGCCGATCCGGCAGGCACTGCACCGCGTCCAACCGGGCCTCCGCCTCCGGCCCGACCCAGAGTGCTAACTGCCGCTCGGTCATCACCCAACCCGGCAGCACGCAGTTGACCCGGATGCGGTGCGGGCCGAGGTCGCGGGCGAAGCTGCGGGTCAGCCCCTCGATCGCCGCCTTGCTGGCCACGTAGGCCGGCATGCCGCCGACGCCGATCCGCCACGAGGTCGAGCCCATGTTGACGATCGAGCCGCGCCCGCTGGCGATCATCGCCGGCGCCACCGCCTGGATCGCGAAGAAATGGTGGCGCAGGTTCACCGCGATCCGGTCGTCCCAGTACTCGGGGGTGACATCCGCCCAGTCGTGGCGGTCGTCGCGGGCGGCGTTGTTGACCAGCACGTCGACCGAGCCGACCCGCTCGATCGCCGCCCGCAACGCCGCGATGTCGGTCACGTCGGCGGCGACGAATTTCGTCCGCGTCTGCTCGGCCAGCGCGGTTCCGGCGTCCACGTCGACATCGAGGAACGCCACCCGCGCGCCCTGGTGGGCGAAGTGCTCGACCATGCTGGCGCCGATGCCGCTGGCGCCGCCGGTGATCAGCACCGAGCGCCCGGCTAAGCTCGGGTAGCGCGCGTCGAGCTCGGTTTCCTCAGACGCGGCCATAGTTGTCCTCCAGCCGCTCGATGTCGTCCTCGCGCAGCACCGCCCCGGTCTGCACTTCGACGAACACCATGTCGTCGCCGGTCACGTTCTGCACGCGGTGGACCGCGTTCAGCGGGATGCTGGTGGTCTCGCCCGCAACTAGATCGAAGGTCTCGCCGTTGCGGGTGACGCGGGCGCTGCCGGTGACGATCGTCCAGACCTCGCTGCGGTGGGTGTGCCGCTGCAGCGACAGGACTCCGCCGGGGGCGACGCGGATGCGCTTGACGCAAAACGCCTCGCCGACGTCGACCACGGCCCATTCGCCCCAGGGCCGGCGGTCGTTCTGGCCGACGGCGTAGTCGTTGTGCGGCGCTTCCATTTCGGTGCACTCCTTGCGGCGATGAGACCCGGTAGCAGGAGTTAGCCGTGCGCGCGATCTACGTCATGATCAAAGCCGAGATGGGCCGCGCCTACGAGGTCGCCCGCGTCGCCGCCGACGGCATCCCCGAGCTGTCCGAACTCCACTCCACGTCCGGCCAATACGACCTGCTGGGCAAGTTCTACCTTGAGCCGGAGCAGGACACTGGGCTGTTCGTGACCGAGCGCGTGCAGACGATCCCGGGCGTGCGCGACACCTACACGCTGATCACGTTCAACGCCTTCGTGGCACGTCAGTAGCCCAGCGCGATCCCGTCCTTGCGCGGGTCGGAGCCGCCGATCAGCAGGCCTCGCGCGCGGTCGACCTCCACCGCCTGCCCGCCGCCGTGCGGGCTGGCGATCCGCGAGACCGAGTGGCCGAGCCGGCTCAGCCGGTCGATGGTGGCAAGCGAGATGCCGCGCTCGACCTCGGTCACGTCGTCGTTGGCGAATACGCGCGGCAGGTCGATCGCCGCCTGCACGTCCATGCCGTAGGCGTAGCGGTTGGCCAGGAACAGCGACTGCCCCATCGGCTGGAAGTTGCCGCCCATCACGCCGTACGCCATCTCGACCAGCCCATCGCGCGTCACCATGCCGGGGATGATGGTGTGCAGCGGCCGCTTGTTCGGCGCGATGCAGTTCGGGTGGCCGCGCTGCAGCCTGAAGCCGAGGCCACGGTTCTGCAGCATGACACCCGACTTCGCGGCCAGGATGCCGGAGCCGAAGGAGTGGAACAGCGAGTTGATCAGGCTGCACGCGTTGCCGTCGCGGTCGACCACCGACAGCGTCACGGTATCCTTGTGCGCGGTCACCTCTCCCGGCGGCGGCAGCGCCAAGCACCGGTCGTCGCGGATCAGTGCGCGTAGACCATCCAGGTATTCGGCACTGGTCAGATGGGAGACCGGAACGTCGGCTTGCGCCGGGTCGGCCAGGAACGCGTTACGGTCGCGGTATGCCAGCCGCGCCGCCTCCAAATGCCGGTGCAGCCGCACGGGGTCGACCGGATCGTCGCTCGGCGGCGCGTCTTCACCGATCAGCCGCAAAAGCATCAGCACCAGCAGGCCCGAACCGTTCGGCGGACATTGCCAGACGTCGACGCCGCGCCAACGGGTGTGGATCGGCTCGACGAACCCGACCGCGGCGCGGCCGGCCGCGAAATCGGCCTCGGTCTGCCAGCCGCCACGCGCCCGCAGCGTCGCCACCATGTCGGCCGCGATCGCCCCCTCGTAGAACGCCACCGCCCCGTGCCTCGCGACGGCGCGCAGCGTCGCGGCCAGCGCCGGTTGGGCGAACCGGTCGCCGACCGCCGGCACCGGCAGGAACGCTGCAGCCCCGGTGGAGCGCAGCTTGTTCCCGTTCTCCGCCCAGTCGTGGGCGACGCGCGGGTGCACCGGCACACCCTCGTCGGCCAATCGGATTGCCGGTCGCAGCACTGCGTCGAGCCCGAGCCGGCCGTGCGCCGCAAGCAACGCCTCCCAGGCGGCGCACGCGCCGGGGATGGTCACGGTGTGCGGCGAGGTCTCGGTAAATGAAGAAATGCCGGCCGCCTCGAACGCGTCCATGCCATAGGCCGCACCCGCGCGGCCCGAGCCGTTGAACGCCAGCACCTTGCCCGACCCGGCCGGCGCGTACAGGCAAAAGCAGTCGCCGCCGATGCCGGTCGACTGCGGTTCCACCACGCCCAATACCGCCACCGCCGCGACGGCCGCGTCCATCGCCGTGCCGCCCGCGCGCAGAATGTCGAGCGCCGTCAAGGTCGCCGCCGGGTGAGAGGTCGCCGCCATCGCGTTGGACGCCAGCGCCGGGCCGCGCCCGGGTGTGTGGAAGTCGCGCGTCACAGAGGTCTCCCGTTGCCGAACCCTGGTGTCGCGCCTACACGCCATCGTCACGCAACGGCAAGAGAGTGACCGCGTGTCGACCATCGAAGACTTCGACCGCCTCGACATCCGCGTCGGCACCATCGTCGCCGCCGAACCGTTCCCGCAGGCCCGCAAGCCCGCCTACAAGCTCTCGATCGACTTTGGCGCCGGCATCGGCGTCAAGCGCAGTTCGGCGCAGGTGACCAGGCACTACGCGGCGGCCGCCCTGGTCGGCACGCAGGTCGTGGCGGTGGTGAACTTCCCGCCGCGCCAGATCGGCCCGTTCGTGAGCGAGGTGCTGACGCTCGGCGTGCCCGACCCGGAGGGTGCGGTCGTCCTGCTCCGCCCCGACCAAGCGGTGCCGGTCGGCGGAAAGATGTTCTAGGATGGCCACCCACTACTACACCGTCACCTGGGACCAGCTGCACCGCGACGCCAAGGCGCTGGCGTGGCGGATGATGCCGCTGCGGCCGCTCACGGGGATTGTCGCGATCACCCGCGGCGGCCTGATCCCGGCCGCCATCATCGCCCGCGAACTCGAGGTGCGGCTGGTCGAGAGCGTCTCGGTCGTCACCTACGACGAGGAGGAGCGCGGCGAGCCGTTGATCACAAAAGCCCCGGTGGCGGCGGGCGACGGCTCCGGATTCCTGGTCATCGACGACCTCGTGGACACCGGGGCCACGGTGAAGGTGGTGCGACGGCTGCTGCCGGGCGCCCACTTCGCCTGCGTCTACGCCAAGCCTGCCGGGCGGCACTTGATCGACAGCTTTGTCACCGAGGTGAGCCAGGACACCTGGATCCTGTTCCCGTGGGACACCGAGCCGCAGTTCAGCATGCCGATCGCCAAGCGCCCCGCCGGCGTGGGATGAACCAGTTTGCCATTTGGCACGTTAACGTTGTATATATGCCAATTGTCGATAGCGAGGTTCCATGTCGCAGCTTGAGCAGGTCACCACGGCGGAAGCCGAGTTCTCCGGGTCGCCGATCACCGACGCCGAGGCGGCCGCCGCGTTCCGGGCCTGCCTGAACCTGTTCCGGATGTGGCGGCTGTCCGACACCGAGGCGGCGACGTTGCTCGACCTGCCGGCGCGGACCTACGCGCGCTGGAAGATGGGCGGACCCGGGCGGGCCGACCGCGACCAGAAGGCCCGGCTGTCCAACCTGCTCGGTATCCACAAGGCGCTGCGGCTGATCTTTAGCGACGCGGCACGGGCGTACGACTGGATCAGGCGACCCAACGAGGTGTTTGGGAGGCCAGCGTTGGACGTCATGCTCGGCGGCGAGTTGACCGACCTGATGCGGGTCCGCCGCTACCTCGACTCCGAACGCGGCGGCTGGTGATCCGGATCGCCGCCATCCCGGTCCGGATGGTGGCCTGGCGGGGGGCGGTTCGCATCATCCGCAGCATGTATCCGCCGATCGACCTGTTCGACGACATCGCCGACCCCGCCGACTGGGCGCTGCTGATCGCGGCCGAGCAGAAGACCAACCCGCGCCTGATGGACAGCATCGGGGCGCTCGACCTGGTGCCGCCCGCGCGGCGGGTCGGCGGGCCGGGGGCGTCGTACCTGATGGCGCCGTTCACCCATGTGACGCCGGACCGCCCGAGCCGGTTCAGCGCCGGCGGCTACGGCGTGCTGTATGTCGGCCGCACGTTCGAGGTGGCGCTGTTCGAGACGATGTACCACCACGCGCGGTTCATGGCCGCGACCGCGCAGCCGCCCGGCTGGACGTCGCAGTTCCGCGAGATCGTGCTCGACGTGGACGCCGAACTGCACGACCTGCGCGCGGTGCCGGCCAACGAGAACGTGCTGGACCCGGACGACTACGAGACCGGCCAGGCGCTCGGCGCGACGTTACAGCATGGCGGGTCGGACGGTGTCGTGTACCCGAGCGTGCGCCGCGTCGGCGGCGAGTGCGCGGGATTGTTCTACCCCGACGGAGCGTCGCACCCGGTGCAGGCGCGGCACCTGGACTACCACTGGGATGGGACGCGCGTGGACCTCTATCGCAGCGCAGGAGACGGTCAGGTGTTTCGGGTGGTCAGCTGAGCTTGGCTATGAGGACGGCGATGTCGGGCTGCTTGGCGACGAGTTCGATCAGCGTGAACGGGCAGCGCTCCGGCAAAGGACGCAACTCGGTCGCGTCGTCGAAACTCGAAGGAACCTGATGTATGGCATCGGCATAGAGCTCGTCGATGTCGATGCGTTGCCGCATGGACGGCGAGAACCGTCGTCTGACGCCACTCAGAAATGCCGCGGTCTCGCCTCGCCAATGTGGCGCCGCTGGATTGCCGGAGCTTGCGTGCAATTTCAGCAGGTGAAGCATCGCCTGGGTCAGCAAGCTTTCGCAGGCGTGCAGCTCCGAAAGCCCCACGTCGCGTATCTCCTCGATGACATTGGACCAGTCGATTGCCTCGTTGACCCGTTCGCCCGCCGCCAACCGGCTCAGCAGCGACGCCTGAAGCTCGCCCCAAGCCAGCGCGTCGACCTCATACAGTCCGTCTGCCATCGGCAGTCTCCTCTAAGATGGGTTTATCCCGCTAATCCAAGGTCGCCACGATCCGGATGTCGCGCTCCGCCGTCGCCCCGAGGTGGGCCAGAGCGGCGCGATAACCCTCGGTTTCATAGACCGAGGTCGCCTGCTCCAGGGTGTCCCATTCAATGACGATGACCCGTTGGTGCAGACCCGCCTCCCGCGTGGCGAGCGGCATCCCGCGCGCTATCACGCGTCCTCCGGCGGCGGCGATGGCAGGACCGGCGGCGGCGGAATAGGCCTGTAGCGCCGCCTCATCGGAGGTCGCTCGATATGCGACGACGGTCAGAACCTTGCTCATGTCCACCTCCTACGTTCAATAAAAAGCCGCTAAGACCGATGATCCCCTAGGAAAGCTGAGCGGCAAACTTCGTCACGCCCGGGTCGCCTACCCCTCCGCCAGCGCCTCCCGGCTCGCCCGCACCCGCTCCACCCGCCGCCCGTCCATCACCGTCACCTCGAACAGCCAGCCTCCGAACACCATCCGGTCGCCAACCCTTGGCACCCGCCGCAGCAGCGCCAGCAGCAGGCCGGCCAGCGTGTGGTAGCTCCCTGCCGCCGGCAAATCCGGCAGGGCCAGCCGCGCCTTGACCTCGTCAACCGGCATCATGCCGTCCAGCAGCAGCGTCCCGTCCTCAGCGAGCCGGCCATGCCCCTCAGGCCCGTGCTCGCCGGGCGGCTCGCCGACGATCGCGGCCAGCGCGTCGGCGGCGGTGACGACGCCCTCGAAACTGCCATACTCGTCCATCACCAGCGCCAAGCCGATCGGGTCGCTCCGCAGCCGCTCCAGCGCGTCGAGTGCGGTCGTCGTGTCGGGCAGGATCATCGGCACCCGGATCGCGTCGGCCAAACTCATCTCGGCGCCGTCCAGCATCCGGTCGAGCAGGTCCTTCGCCCGCACCACGCCGACCGGGTTGTCGACCGCGCCGTCGCACACCACGAACCGGCTGTGGTCCTCGGCGCGCAGGGTCGCCACGATCTCGGCCACCGCGTCGGTGCGGTCGATCCAGGCCAGGTCGGTGCGCGGCGTCATAATCGCGCGCACCGGCTTGTCGGCCAGCCGCAGCACGCGCTCGATCATGCCGCGCTCCTCGGCCTCGATGACGCCGGTCTGCTCGCCCTCGACCAGCAGCGCCTTCAGCTCCTCCTCCGTCACCGTCTGGCTGTGGCCGTCGTGCGCGCCGAACAGCCGGATCACCGCCGCCGACGAGCGGCCCAGCACCCAGACCAGCGGCCCGGCGATCCGCGCCAGCAGCATCAGCGGGCGGGCGGCGGCGGCGGCCACCCGCTCCGGCTCGCGCAGCGCCAGCTGCTTGGGCACCAGCTCGCCCAGCACCAGCGTCAGGTAGGTGATCGCCAGCACCACGATCGCGAGCGACAGGCTGGCCGCGACCCGCTCCGGCACGCCTGCGGCGCGCAGCACGGGCGTCACTTGGGCCGCCACCTGCGCGCCGCCGAACACGCCCGATAGAATCGAGATCAGGGTGATGCCGACCTGCACCGTCGGCAGGAAGCGCTGCGGATCGTCAATAAGAACACGCGCGCGGACGGCCCCGGGCAGTCCCTTGCTCTCCAGCACCGTCAACCGCGCCCGGTTGGCCGACACCATCGAGAACTCGCCGAGCGCAAACAGCGCGTTGAGGCCGATCAGCGCCAGCACCACCAACACTTCCAACACGAACGCCATCCGATCGACCTCGATGCCCCTGCGTCCCAGCATACCGGGTCGCGGTGGTGCCGCGAACCGGCTACGCTTTGGCTTCGCAACCGGAGACATCCGCCATGTCACGTCGCCTGCCGACCATGGCGCTCCTGCTCGGGCTGGCCGGGCTGATCCCGTTCCTGGTGTTCGGCTACGCGGCGGTGAGCGGCGTCGACGACGACCGCGCGGCGCGCTTCACCTCGGGGCTGATCGCCTACGGGGCGGTGATCCTGGCGTTCCTCGGCGGCGTCCACTGGGGGTTCGTGCTAGAGGAGCCGGAGCCGCACGGGGTGGCCGAGATCGCGCAGCGCGAGCGCTTCCGGCTGGTGTTCGGCGTCTCGCCGGCGCTGATCGGCTGGGCGGCGCTGCTGGTGCGGCTGATGCTGGGCTGGCCGCAGCTGTCGATCGCGATCCTGCTCGGCGGCTTCGTGGCCACGACGGCGGTCGAGGCGGCGCTGAACCGCGGCAACCTGATGCCGGGCGGCTACATGTTGCTGCGATGGGCTCTGAGCGCCGTGGTGGTGCTGGTGTTGGGCGGCGTGCTGGTGCTGTCGCTGTTCGGCGCGCGGCTGCATTCTTGATGGAGGAGCCGGGATGACGGGCATCGCGGGCAAGGTTGTCGCCGTCACGGGCGCCAGCAGCGGGATCGGCGAGGCGACCGCGCTGCTGCTCGCTGAACGGGGCGCCAAGATCGTGCTCGGCGCACGCGGGCCGGACCGTCTCGCGACGCTGGCCGACCGGATCGCCGACGCGGGTGGCGAGGCGGCCTATACGGTGACCGACGTGCGCCGGCGCGGTGACGTCGCCAACCTCGTGGCATTGGCGTGCGAGCGCTATGGCAAGCTGGACGTGCTCGTCAGCAACGCCGGGGTGGCGCCGATCGGCCCGCTGGACGAGCTGCGCGTCGACGACTGGGAAGACATGGTCGACGTCAACATCAAGGGCGTCCTGTATGGCATCGCCGCCGCCCTGCCCGTGTTCCGCGCGCAGGGCTTTGGGCACTTCGTCCACACCGCCTCGACGGCGGCACACAAGACGGTCGCGAACCAGTCGGTCTATTCCGGCACCAAGTTCGCCGTGCGCGCGATCTCCGAAGGCCTGCGGGTGGAGGCGGGCGACAAGCTCCGCGTGACGATCATCTCGCCCGGCTTCGTCAACACCAACTTCATCAACGTCGTGACCAACCCGGAGCTGAAGGCCCAGCTCACCGCCGCCCGCGACACGTTCGCGATGCCGCCGGCCGCGGTCGCCCGGGCGATCGCGTTCGCGATCGAGCAGCCGGACGACGTCGACGTCGGCGAGATCGTGATCCGCCCCACCGCGCAGGGTTGAGACGAGGGTTTTCGGCCGCCCGCGCGACGCGACAGCTTGCCGAAGCGCGCCGGAGGCGACAAACTCGAAACTAGATGCCGCTCAACAACGAAGCGGTGCCAGAGGGGAACATCCATGCAGCTCCGCGCCGCCGCCGCCGCCTTCGCGCTCTCGCTCCTGGCCGGGACGGCGCTCGCCGCGCCGCCCAAAGTCGTCTCCGGCCCGGGGACCAACGAGACCTGCTTCAAGCCCTGGAGCGCGCAGACCAAGTTCTTCCAGTTCGCCGCCAAACCCGGCCCGTACAAGATCGCGCTGGTCAACGGCTACGTCGGCAACACCTGGCGCATCCAGATGATCAAGACCGCCAAGGCGTTCGCCGAACTGCCGGAGGTCAAGAAGGACATCAAGGAGTTCAAGGTCGTCAGCACCGGCACCGACGCGGCGGCCCAGCTCGGCACGATCGAGGACTTCATCAACCAGGGCTACGACGCGATCATCGTCAACGCGGTCAGCCCGACCGGCTTCGACCGGGTGATCCGTCAGGCCAACGCCAAGGGCGTCGTCATCGTGCCGTTTGACAACCAGCTCGACACCGAGGCGGTGATGCAGGTCAACGAAGACAACCACGCGATGGGCGTCGACGCGGCCAACTGGCTGCTGAAATACACCGGCAAAAAGGGCAACCTGCTGGAGGTGCGCGGCGTGCCGGGCAACTCGGTCGACCGCGACCGCCACGAGGGCTTTCGCGAGACCTTGAAGGCGGCCGGCGGCGACTTCAAGGTCACCGAGGTGGTCGGCATGTGGGCGACCGGCGACAGTCAGAAGGTCACCGCCGACGCGATCGCGGTCAACGGCCACTTCGACGGCGTGTTCACCCAGGGCGGCTCGGACGGCACCGTGCAGGCGATGATCGACGCAAAACACCCGTTCGTGCCGGTCGCCGGCGAGGGCGAGAACGCGTTCCGCAAGCAGATCGCCGAGCACTCCGCCGAGGGCCTGAAGGGCATGAGCTACGGCCAGTCGCCGGCGCTGGTGGCGATCTCGATCAAGGCGGCGATCGCGGCGTTGCACGGCGACGTCATGCCGCAGCTGGTGTCGGTGCCGATCCCGATCGCCGACTTCACCGACCTCAAGGCGGGTGTGAACTACTTCCCCGACCTGAACGAACAGTTCTTCGCCGACAACGCCTTCCCGCCCTGCGGCGTCGCGTTCACCGCGCCGCAGATCATGGGCCAGTCGAAAGAGAACGTGCAGTAGGGGCGGCGCCACGTGCGTCCACGGGAGGCCGGTGAGACCCGGCCTCCGCTCCTGGCCTTGCGCGGCGTCAGCAAGCGGTACGGCGGGGTCCGGGCGCTCGAGGGGGTCGATTTCAGCGCCGACGCGGGCTCGATCCACGCCGTTCTAGGCGAGAACGGCGCCGGCAAGAGCACGCTGATCAAGATCATCGCGGGGGTGGTGCAGCCGGACACCGGCACGCTCGCCATCGACGGCGAGGTGCGGACGCTGGCCGACCCGCAGGCGGCCAACGCGGCCGGCATCGTGTGCGTGTTCCAGGAGTTGTCGCTGCTGCCCGACCTGTCGGTGGCCGACAACATCGCCATCACCACGCCGCCGCGCCGCTTCGGGCTGATCGACGGCCGCGCCCAGCGCCGGGTCGCCGAGGCGCTGTTGGCCCGCGTCGGCTGCGAGGACATCAACCCGATCACGCTGGTGCGCGACCTGCCGCTGTCGCGCCGCCAGATGGTCGAGATCGCCAAGGCGCTGGGCCGCCAGCCGCGCCTGCTGATCCTGGACGAGGCGACGTCGGCGCTGACCTCGGCCGACGTCGAGAAGGTCTATTCGATCCTGCTCGGCCTGCGCGACGAGGGTTTGGGGCTGCTCTACATCTCGCACCGCATGCACGAGATCGAGAAGCTGGCCGATACCTGCTCGGTGTTTCGCAACGGCCGCCACATCGAGACGTTCGCGCAGGGGACGCGCGGCCCGGCCGAAATCGTGCAGATGATGATCGGCCGCGACATCGCCAGCACGTATCCGCCAAAACCGACCTATCGCGCCGCCAACACGCCGGTGCTGGACGCCAAGGGCATCGCCTGGGCGGACCGGTTGCACGGGATCGACCTGCGGGTGGGGCGGGGCGAGATCGTCGGCCTCGGCGGGCTCGACGGGCAGGGCCAGCGCGACCTGCTGCTGGCGCTGTTCGGGGTGCTGCGCGGCGTCTCGGGCACGGTCGCGATCGACGGGGTCGCGCAGGCGGTCAGCAGCCCGGCGGAGGCCAAGCAGAAGCGCATCGCGCTGATCCCGGAGGACCGCAAGACCGAGGGGCTGATGCTGCCGATGACGGTGGGCGAGAACATCACGCTGGCCGCCCTGCCCTCGCTGACCCGGGGCATCGTCGTCGACCGCGCCCGCGAGGCCGCCGGCGTCAACGCGATGGTCGACAAGCTCCGGATCAAGGTCGGCGACGCCGGCTCGGCGGTGGCGACCCTGTCCGGCGGCAACCAGCAGAAGGTGGTGATCGCCAAGTGGCTTCTGACCGGCGCCCGAATCGTGCTGCTGTGCGACCCCACGCGCGGCATCGATGTCGGCACCAAGCAGGAGATCTACCAGCTGCTGCGTGACCTGGCCGACGCCGGCACCGCGATCGTGCTGTACTCGACCGACTACGACGAGCTGGTCGGCTGCTGCGACCGCGTCATGATCCTGTACGACGGCCGGGTGGTGCGCGAGCTGGTCGGCGACGCCATCACCGGCCCGGCCATCGTCGCCGCGTCGCTCAACCTGGTCGCCGAGGCGGCGTGAGAAACCTCCGCATCCGGCTCGGCCAGAGCATCGGGTTGTGGCTCGCGATCGGTCTGTTCCTGGTGCTGTACGGCCTTTACAACATTCTGCATCCCAAAGGCTTCTCGATCGACCTGCTGGTGCAGAACAGCAACGAGAGCCTCGCCCTGATCTTCGTCGCGATGGCGCAGACCATCCCGGTCCTGACCGGCGGCCTCGACCTCGCGGCCGGGGCCACCATGACGCTGGTCGATTGCCTCGCCTCGCGGTTGCTGGGCGGCTCGGCCATGTCGATTGCGCTCGGCATGGTGGCGTGCCTGGTGGCCGGCGCAGCGTGCGGCGCGGTCAACGGCTGCGTCGTGGTGTTCGGGCGCATCCAGCCGATCATCGCCACACTCGCGACCGGGGCGGTCTACATGGGGCTCAGCCTGTTCCTGCGGCCGTCGCCCGGCGGCCAGGTCAACGACGACCTGAACTGGGTCACGACCAACGCGCTGAACGAGATGGCGACCACGTTCGCCTGGTGGGGCGGAAATCCGCCGGGCTGGTTCAGCCACGGCGTCGGCCTGATCCCGGTGCCGATCATGGTCCTTCTGGTGGTCGTCGTGGGCGTCTGGCTGCCGTTCCGCGCCACCGTCACCGGACGGGGCTGCTACGCGGTCGGATCGTCGGAGGGTGCCGCGTTCATGTCGGGCATCAAGGTGTGGCGCTCGAAGCTGGCGGCCTACACGCTGGGCGGCTTCTTCGCCGGCTGCGGCGGGCTGTACCTCGCGGTGCAGACCGGCACCGGCAACGCCGACATCCCGCAGGCGGGGGCGTACACGCTGAATTCGATCGCGGCCGTGGTGATCGGCGGCACGTCGCTGTTCGGCGGCTCGGGTGGGGTGATCGGCTCGGTGTTCGGGGCGTTGACGCTGCGCGCGATCAGCTTCGATTTCAGGGTGTTCGACACCACCGGGCCGCTGGGGTTCCTGTCCAACCCGCTGCTGCAGCCAATCTTCGAGGGCGTTATCTTGCTTCTTGCCGTCTCGCTCGGGGCGGCGCGCGTGTTCCGGGTCAAGAACAAGCTGTCGCTGTTCACATGACCCCGCTTTGCCATGAGTAGGGCCATGGCGATCGTGCGTGGCTGGGACCGGCCGACGTTGGTCGCGACCGGCTTCATCGCGGTCATCCTGATCTGCGGCACGGCCTACACGCTGGCGACCCAGGGCACCGCGTCGTTCATCTCGCCAACCTACCTGCTGCAGCAGCTCCGGATCGCCGCATTCCTCGGCATCGTCGCGATCGGGATGATGCTGGTGATCCTGCTCGGCCACATCGACTTGTCGGTGCCGTGGACGATCGCCGCCAGCGCCATGCTCGGCACCGCGGTCGGCGGCGCTTGGGCAATCCCGACCGCGTTGGGCGTGGGCCTGGCCGTCGGCCTGTTCAACGGGCTCGGCATCGCGGCACTGCGGGTGCCGTCGATGATCTTCACCCTGGGCGTGAACGCCGTGCTGCGCGGGCTGATGGTGATGCTGACCGGAGGTTTCGCGCCGCAAAGCTCGGCGACACCGCCGATGTCGTGGCTCGCCAACGGCAACCTGATCCCCGGCCTGCCGGTCGCCAACGCGGTCGTGGTTTGGGGGATCATCGCCGCCGTCGTGGCCTTCATGCTCAGCCGCACCCCGCTCGGCCGCTACATCTACGCGACCGGAAACAAGGAGGCGGCGACCTTCCTGTCCGGCGTCAACACCCGCGCGGTGCTGATCGCCTGCTTCGTCGCCTGTTCGCTGTGCGCCTCGGTCGTCGGCATCCTGGTCGCCGGCTACACCAGCAAGGCGTTCCAATCGATGGGCGACGCCTACCTGCTGCCCGCCATCGCCGCCGTCGTGGTTGGCGGGACGAACATCCTGGGCGGCCAGGGGCGGCTCACCGGCACGGTCGTCGGCACCATCTTGATCGTGCTGCTGCAGAGCGTGCTCAGCGTGATGCAGATGCCGGAGGCCGGTCGTCAGGTGATCTACGGACTGGTGATCATCTCGATGCTGCTGGCGTACGGGCGCCGCAACGCGATCCGGGGTTAGCGGCACGCGCTCGCACGCGCTCGCCCCATACCTCGGCGGCGGCGCGGTCGAGGCGGCCGGCGACGTCGGTGGCGCCGTGCTGCGGAACTTCCTCACGAAGTAGCGTTTTCACGCTGAGTTGACGACGGCACGCATGGCAAACATGCAACAGAGTTGACATGGCAATAACGTTGATGCGGCTACTATGCGTGCAGGCGCTGGCCGCCGTCGTGGTGGCAGCGTTGTCGATCGACAATGGCGCATTGGCGCGGGATGCGGTCGGCGCCGACGTCATCCGCACCGTCGCGTCACGGCTGGACGCCACCTATCTCGATCATGGGATGGGCGGCTTGGTCGGGGACGAGAAGCGGTGCTACGCCGCCGCCGGTCATCGGGTGTCGAGCCTGAAAGTCTGCATGCTCTACGACATGTCCGTACGATCGCTCGATATCGGCGTCAAAAGCTACTTCGACATACGCGGCGGGGTGAATCCCGACGTGGCGTCGCCCTACCAATCGGATCAGGCGTTTGGCGGCCGGATGAAACTCGACACCTATTACGCCTTCCATGGTTCGGTGGACGACGCCACCGCCTATTTCGGCAGCGCCGTGGTCGACGTGCTGCAAGCGGTCGCCGACAAGCGCGAGATGCTGGTCAGGTTCGACGCTCGCTAGCGTAGTCACGTCCGGTTAACGGTTGCTTACTTTGAGTACGCAACAATGCCGGAATGGCAATCGCACGCATCCGCAGCTTCGCGTTCTCCGGCATCGAGGCGGTGCCGGTCGAGGTGCAGGTCCAGATCAGCTCCGGCCTACCCGCCTTCCTGGTCGTCGGCCTCCCCGACAAGGCGGTGGGCGAGGCGCGCGAGCGGGTGCGCGCGGCACTGACGGCGATGGGTCTGTCGCTGCCGCCGCGCCGCGTGCTGATCAATCTGGCACCGGCCGACCTGCTGAAGGAGGGCAGCCATTTCGACCTGCCGATCGCGCTCGCCGTGCTGGCCGCGATGGACGTGCTGGCGGCCGAGGATCTGGCGGAGTTCGCGGCATTGGGCGAGCTGTCGCTCGACGGCTCGCTCAACGCGGTGATCGGCGTGCTGCCGGCGGCGATCGCGGCGAGCCAGGCGGACCTCGGCCTGATCTGCCCGGCCGCACAGGGCGGCGAGGCGGCGTGGGCCGGGCGCATCGCGGTGATCGCCGCCCCCAACCTGCTCGCGTTGATCAACCACTTTCGTGGTCAACAGGTGCTCGACCCGCCCGAGCCCGGCGGGGTCGCGCGCGGGCCGACCCCGCCCGACATGGCCGAGGTGCGCGGCATGGAGACGGCCAAGCGGGCGATCGAGATCGCAGCGGCCGGGGCGCACAACCTGCTGCTGATCGGGCCGCCCGGCGCGGGGAAATCGATGCTGGCGGCCAGAATGCCGGGGCTGCTGCCGCGTGAGGCGCTGGAGGTCAGCATGATTCATTCGGTGGCCGGAATGCTGGAGGGCGGCCGGCTGGTGCAGCGCCCGCCGTATCGCGAGCCGCACCACAGCGCGTCGCAGGCCGCGTTGACCGGCGGCGGCCAGCGGGCGAAGCCGGGCGAGGTGTCGCTGGCGCATCGCGGCGTGCTGTTCCTCGACGAACTGCCGGAATTTCCGCGTGCCGCGTTGGAGGCGTTGCGGCAACCGCTCGAAAGCGGCCGCACCACGGTCGCCCGCGCGATGGCGCACGTCACCTACCCGGCGCGGTTCCAGCTGATCGCCGCGATGAACCCGTGCCGCTGCGGCCACCTGGGCGACGCCTCGCGCGAGTGCGGCCGCGCCCCCCGCTGCGGCGAGGACTACCAGGGGCGCATCAGCGGACCGCTGCTGGACCGCATCGACATGTCGATCGCCGTGCAGCCGGTGGCCCCGCCGAGCTGTCGCGGGCGCCGACCGGCGAGACCACCGCACAGGTCGCGGCCCGCGTCGCCGCCGCCCGGCTGCTGCAACGCGCCCGCGCGGGCAGCGAGGACGGGCCGGCCACCAACGCCGAGGCGGACGTCGGCAGCATGGCGTTGGAGCCGGACGCGCGGGCGTTGGCGGAACAGGCGGCGGCGAAACTGCGGTTATCGCCACGCGGGTATGCGCGCACGCTGCGAGTGGCCCGCACCATCGCCGACCTGGCCGCCGCCGAGGCGGTGCGGCGGGCCGACGTAGCGGAGGCGCTGAGTTACCGCCACCGTGGACCTGCCAGCCGAAGTTAAAGCTGGCGTTGGCGGAACCGCACCAACCCCATGCCCAGCTGGCGGTCGTCGGAGTTGGCCGGGTTCAAGTCGTGGGGTGGCGCGAACGACGAAGGTCGGAACTCTAGCCGTACCATCGGTGTGTCGATGGTGCCACGCGGGATGTGCACGGTTCGGATGCCGCGATTGACCTGTTCGTTGTAGGTCCAGGTCGCCAGCTTGTCGCCGCCGCTGAACACGTCGACCGCCAGCTCGGTCCGCGTCGGCAGCAGCACCACCTGTGAGTCGACCTCCAGCACGACGTCGCCCTCCGGCATGCGCGACAGCGGCAGCGACAGCCGGTGCGAGCCGCCCAGTCCCCAGACGCCCCAGTCTTCCGGTTGGGACCATCCGCTCGTCAGTGCGTCGGTCACCGCCGGGGTGCCGGCCGGCACCCAGGCGAACGCGAAACCGCCGCCGGCGCCTTGGTCGTACCAGTTGTTGGTGCCGCTCGCCGGCTTCGATTTCCGCACCACCACCGTTCCCGAGCCATCGGGCAGCGGCATCACGGACTCGGTTCGCTTCGAGAAGAACTCGTCGACCGCGCGTTGCGCGCCATCCCAATGGAGGCTCGAATAGTCGTGCATGACCATGAAGCCGCCGGGCACCAGCCGGTCGTAGAAAAACGCCAGCGCGCTCTTGAACGGCGCATACAGGTCGCAATCGATGTGCACGAGGCAAAACCGCGCATCCGGCGGGAGCTGGTCCGCGGTGCCCGGAAACAATCCCGTCACCCAACGCACATTCTCGGTGCCGACCAAATTCTGCACCTGCGGTAGCGACGTGTCGCCGAACTCGAACCGCTTGTTGGCGTCGACACCCTGCAAGTCGCTCGCGGCGAACCCTGCGAACGTGTCCAGCAGGTAGGCGGTCGAGCCGATCCGGCGGGCGAGGTCGGCGAGGATGACGGCGGTGTTGCCTTTATAGACGCCCAACTCGGCGACGTCGCCGTACAGCCTCTCGCGCACGATCTGGTCGTAGATCAGGGCCAAGGCGTAAAACCGGTTGAGGTCGCCGCGATTGTTCGGGTTGCCGGCGGTGAAGCCGCTCAGCAATCTCGCGATATCAAGCTGTCCGCCCTGTGCGATGTAGCGGTGGTGATTGTCGCCGAACCGCTGCGGCACCTGGGGGTCGTTCGAGGTTACCCAGCCGCGGTACTCCGGCAGCTGCCGCGTATCTTGCCGGCTCGGCTTGGCAAACCATCGTCGCAGCGCAGAGGGGATCGGGCGCACTCCCGTCACCGCGCCAGCAGCGCCGCGAAGCCGAACACGATCAGCGCGGCCAAGACGATGAACTGCAGGCGCGAGCCGAGCCGGCCCTGCAGCTTGGCGAGGTGCTCGTCCAGCCGCGCCACATCCTCGTTGGTGGCGGGCACTGGCTCCGGCTCGTCGGTGACCTTCCACCGCACGGTCTGATCCGGCTGCACGATCGCCCGCATCGTGGCGGCACTCAGGGCCGGCACCGGTCCTCCGGCGACATGGAACCGCAAATCCGGATCGGTCTCGAGCTGGGCTACCAGATCGGTTGGCGAGTGGACCCGCAGGCGCTCGACGTCGGTGGTGCGGTAGGCGTGGTAGCAGTGTCCCACGTATTCCGAGCGGTCGATCCAGCGCGCCGTCTGAGAATAAAGCCGCCAGCGCTGGGTAGTGCGATACGGCAGGCCATAGTGCTCGGCCACCGCGTCAAGCACCGGGGTCTCGTCGTGCTGGCGCAGCGGGTCGGGGATCATGGCCGCGTTGATTGAGCGCGGTCGCAGGCCGGCGTAGACGAATGCACGGCCCAGGTAGTCGGCCAGCAGCGTCACTGTCGGGTGGTTCATCGTCAGGAACGCCGGGTATTGGTGGCACGCCTCGTCGATCAGCGTCGCGGCCGGCACGTCGACCTCGGCCGGGTCTTCGCGCCGCCGCATTTCCTGCATGCTCGCACCCCAGGCCGAGAACACGCCGAGCCGTTGCAGGTTGTCGGCGTTGAAGCAGCATTCCGCCTGCGCCTCCGTCAGGCCGCGGTGGAACGCGTCGAGCACGACCAGGCTGTTCATGGTCGAAGGATAGTCGATCCGCTCGCCGAACGCACCGACGTAGATGCTATCGGGGAACAGGCCGCGAAAGTAGAAGTTGGCGATCGTCACGACCCGGCCCGGATAGCGGGCGCGCAGCTCGCGATGGCCGGTGTGCGACATGCCGGTAGTCTGGGCGAAGATCAGGTCGGCATCGGCCAGCCGCTCGGCGAACGCGGCCCGGCTCCCGTCGTTGTGCGTGGCCGGGTCGGCGTAGTCGAACGCGCGGACCTCGGCGTCCTCGACTAGCAACGGGGCAATCACGGAAAACGACTGAACCTGGCAGTTGCCGAGAAACGCGAGACGGGGTCCACACATGGCCGTGTTGTTACCCTCGCATCCGCCCTTGTCCAGCGCGCACCGGAAGGGGCATGACTGTCCCGTGCAACACCGAAACGCATTGTGACGCGAGACGCCGGCCTGATCCTGGTGACCGGGGCGGCCGGCTTCATCGGCTCGAACGTCGCGCGCGACTTCGCCGCCGCCGGTGGCCGGGTGGTCGGGTGCGACCGGCTGCGGCAGGGCGGCAAGTGGCGCAACCTCGCGGACGTGCTGCTGCACGACCTGATTACCCCCGAGGCGCTGCCAGAGTGGCTGGCCGCGCACGCCGGGGAGGTCGCCTGGATCGTCCACATGGGTGCGGTTTCAGCCACCACGGAAACCGACGTCGATCGTATCGTGCGCGATAACATCCGGTTGACGCTCGACCTCTGGGCATGGTGCGCCCGCCACCACACGGGGTTTGTCTACGCCTCCTCGGCCGCTACGTACGGCGATGGCGCCCACGGTTTCGACGACGACCCGTTACCCGAGGCGATGGCGGCGCTGCGGCCGATGAACGCCTACGGTTGGTCGAAGTTGATGGTCGACCGGCGCATTACCGACGGCGTCGCGCGTGGCGATCCCACGCCGCCACACTGGATGGGCCTCCGCTTCTTCAACGTCTACGGCCCCGGCGAGGACCACAAGGGCGACATGCGCTCGGTCGTCAACAAGATCATCCCGCTGGTGCGCGACGGCGGGTCGGTGAGACTGTTTCGGTCGTATCGGCCGGATATCGCCGATGGGGATCAGCAGCGCGACTTCATCTACGTCGATGATGTCGTGGCGGTCGTCCACCGACTTACCAGTGCCGACGTCGCTTCGGGCATCTATAATCTTGGAACCGGCCATGCGCGAACCTGGAACGACCTCGCCCATGCCGTGTTCGCGGCGTTCGGCCAGGCGCCACGCATCGAGTATATCGACATGCCCCCGGCGCTGCGGACCCACTACCAGTACTTCACCGAGGCGCGGATGGAGCGGCTGCGGCTGGCCGGGCTGAACCGCGCGCCGGCGACGCTGGAGGACGGCGTGCTCGCCTACGTCCGCGCCACCGAAGCCAACCCGAGCCATCTTGGATAGTCTCAGGGTGGAGATCGGTGTATCGCGCCTTCTTCCGCGTCAGGACAAATCGCTCGTACGATGCGCCTTTTAAAATCCCAGCCTGCCCTTCCGACAGTCTGGTCAGACAACCCTGGCGTTCACGCGTACGGCGGTCACGTGCCGATCCGGTCGGTCCTGCTGATCAAGCCGGACCACATCGGCGATCTGATTCTGGGCCTCGATGCCTTCCTGGTGCTGCGGCGCGCGTTTCCGGCCGCGCATCTGACGCTTGCCTGTGGCCCTTGGAACGCGGACATCGCGGGTAGCCTCGGCATTTTCGACGACGTCCACCCGATCGATTTCTTCAACCCGAAGGCCGAGCGCGGCTTCGACGGCTTCGTGCCAAACATGCTGAACGGCCTGCCCGGTAAGCATTTTGATCTCGCGGTGGACATGCGGATCGATCCCGACACGCGGATTATCCTGCGGCACGTCGATGCGACCTACAAATGCGGCTACGAAAGTCCGCACCACAACGACATCATGACGTTCTTCTTGCCGCACCAGATCACACCCTCGGCCGAACGCAACCTCGGCATGCACCAGGGCTTGCTGATGCTCCGGCTGGCGCATTCGGTCGCCGACTTCTTCCGGGCCGCCCCCGAGGTCGCCGGGCTGCTGCGCGAACACATCGCCCTGCAACCCGCTACGATCGACCTGTCGTTCGCAACCGGCCGGCCGTTGGTCGCGGTTAACACCGGGTCCGGACGGCTCGCAAAGAACTGGCCCAGCGACCGGTACGAGGAGCTGGTGCGCTGGCTGTCCGACCAGATGGGCGTGGCGGTCCTGCTGCTCGGGACTAAGGACCAAGTGGCGGAGTACGACGGGATCATCGCCGTCTGCCGCGCGCCGAACGTGGTCTCGGTCGCCGGTCGCTCGACGTTGCGCGAGGCAATCGGATTGATCGGGCGCGCGTCGATGTACATCGGCAACGACACCGGCCTGACCCACGTCGCCGCCCGGCTCGGCCTGCCGACGATCGCGATCTACTCCGGCATCGACCCAACCGGGATGTGGGCGTCGGTCGGCCCCGACGTCACAATCATCAAGGCGCCGGTCCCGTGTTCGCCATGTCACATCCTCAAGCTTGCGGACTGCCACCACGGTCACGCCTGTATCCGGGCGATCGACGTCGGTACCGTCCGCAACGCGATCCGACTGAAACTATTGCGCTGCGAGCCGTTCGGCGACCGGCCCGCGCCGCAGATTAGACCTGCGGTGGCCCCGCCAGCGTTCATGCCGGCGGCATAGGTGGTCGGGTTGCTCCGCCGGATCGCCCGCCTTCAGCAGCTTCCGCGCGGCCTGTTCGATGCCATGAACCTGATTTTGACCGAGGTTCGCGGCCTGTATGACGTCTTGTCCAGCGTCCAGGAGTCTGTGGCGGCCGTCGACCGGCGCGTTCGGCATGGCTCGCGCGAAGGCGGAGAGTTGTCGGACGAGGCCATCGCGTTTCTGCTCAAGCAGCGTGTCGCCATGGCCAAGTCAGCCGAGCACGACGCGTGGATGCGCGAGACCCTGGCGAAGACCGCCGATCAGATAGAGCGAACGCACCGGGATATCGACGAGATGCGGCGGCAATTAGCCCAACTCCAAGTCGCGCTCGATCGGGGCGAACTCGCAAGCAGCCAGTCGTCGGCGCGTTCCGGCTAAGGGAGGCGGTCGTTACCGCCCAACGCCGGCCACCAGCGCCATCCGCACCACCTCGGCCAGGCTACGGCACTCCAGCTTGGTCATCAGGTTGGCCCGGTGGATCTCGACCGTGCGTGGGCTGATCCCGAGTTCCCGGCCGATCGCCTTGTTGGCCTGTCCAGACACCAGCCCGACCATGACCTGCCGTTCGCGCGGCGACAGCAAGGCCAGCATCCGGGTGGCCGGCGGCACCTCGGCGGCCTCGGGGAGGTCGAGCGCGCCGGTGTCGTCGAACAGGTCGATCACTCCGATGACGCGATGCTGGCTGTCGCGCAGCGGGCTCTTGCGGTTCAGCACGACCCGGCGCGGGTTGCTCCAGGGCATGCGGATCATGGCGCGCTGCGGCAACCCCGTGCTCAGCACGAGGCGATCCAACGCGTCCACGCCGCGCGCCAGCTGCGGGTCGATGATTTGGGCCAGCCGCAACCCGAGCAGGTGGCGCTCGGACCGGCCGCCCGGAAACATTGCCAGTGCCGCCGGATTTACGAGAGTGAGCCGCAACCGCCGGTCCTTGACCAAGATCGCGTTCTCGGTCGCGGCGATGACGCCGCCCAAAAAGGCGCAATGCCGCCGCGCGACGGCGAGCGCCGAGACGGCTGCCGTTCCGAGACCGTCAACGCGGAGTGACACTGTCTGAACCATGCTGTCGCTTATGTCACGGAACGCGGCGAACAGGGTAGTATTGAATCATGTGTAAATTGTTTTTCGATTTGTCCGGGGTCACGATCGGGCACGCGACCGATGCCGGGTTTGGAACCGGCGTGACAGCGATCCTATGTTCCCGTCCGATGGTGGCCTCGGTCGCCGCGCTGGGCGGCGCTTCGGGCGGCCACGACCTCGCGGCGCTCGATCCGGCGGCCACCGTCAGCTCGGTCGACGCGATCGTGCTGGCCGGCGGCTCCGCGCACGGCTTGGCGGCGTGTGGCGGGGCGCAGGATTGGCTGCGCGCGGCCGGGCGGGGCACGCCGTTCGCCGGTCGCCGGGTGCCGTTGGTCGCCGGCGCGATCCTATACGACCTCGGCCACAACGATCCGGCACGCTGGGGCCGCTGCTCGCCCTATCGCGACCTGGGCTGGGCGGCGGCCGACGCCGCCAGGCCCGCGACGCCGGCCTCGGGTTCGGTTGGTGCCGCCACGGGTGCCACCACCGCGACGCTGAAGGGCGGCTTCGGTTTTGCCTCCGCAAGGACGGCGGCCGGGCACACCGTGGTCGCCGTCGCGGTGGTCAACGCGATCGGCACCACCACAATCGGCGACGGCCGGCATTTCTGGGCGGCCCCGTTCGAGCGGGACGGCGAGTTCGGCGGCCTGGGCTGGCCCGCCGCCATGCCACCGGACGCGCTGCGGCCGCGGCTCAAAGGGCATGCGCCGGCGACCACGCTGGGTGTCGTCATGACCGACGCGACCCTGACCAAGCCGATGGCGCACCGGCTGGCGCTGATGGCCCATGACGGGCTGGCGCGCGCGGTGCTGCCGGCACACGCGCCGCTGGACGGCGACACGATCTTCGCGCTGACGACCGGCCAGCGCCCGCTGACCGATCCGGTCGCCGAGCTGACCGAGCTCGGGTTTGCCGCGGCCCAGGCGTTGGCTCGCGCGGTGGCGCGTGGCGTCTACGAGGCGACACCGCTGCCCGGCTTCCCGGAGCTGCCGCCGACCTGGCGGCAGCGGTTCGGCTGACATAAGCCCTGGTTACCCGGTTGCCCTGGACTGCCGCCGCGTGCCGCTCGATAACGCGGTCACGTCCGCAATCATCCGTTGAGGCAACCTTCATGCGAGTGCTCCACGTGCTGTTTGCCACGAGTGCGGTGCTCGCCGCGTCGCCGGCCCGTGCGGACTGGCAGTACACCAGATGGGGCATGACGCCCGAGCAGGTGGTTGCCGCCTCCGGAGGAGCGGCGGAGTTGTTGCCACCCAGTGAACGCAGAACCGTGTCACCCCTGGTGTCAAGCGTGGATGGCACCTTCGAGGACGGCCCGTTGGCGCTGCGGACCGTGTTCTCGTTCGACATCAAAGGTGGCGGCCTAGCGTGCGTGTTCTACGGGGTTACGAACTCCGCGCAATCCGCCGCCTTCGTGGACGTGATGGTGAAACGGTACGGCAAGCCGACGAGGGAATCCTCGCTTCCCGGCATCGAGATGGAAACAGTCGGGTGGGTGACCGGCACGGACGACATCGAGGTGACATCCACCAAGGGCGACCCGGCATTCGCGACGCATTGCGCGAAATGAGCTAGGCCGTCCGTCGATCCATTGAACGCCGTCATCCGACACGCACCGGCGGCAGTTCGGTCGTCGCAGGTTCCTTGCGGCAGGTGCGGGTCGCGGACCATGCTGCGGCCGACGCCGACACGGAGGCAACAGCATTGCGACAAGAGCCGATCATCATGGTCTGCACCTGCGAGATCGCCGGCCGGGTGCGCGGCAAAGGCTTTCCGGCCCGCGACCTGCCGCGCCGGATGGTGTCGGGCGTCGGCTGGATCCCGACCAACACGATGATCTCCGCCCTCGGCCCGATCGCCGACTCGCCGTTCGGCGCGCGCGACGACCTGATCCTGGTGCCGGATGCGACGACCGAGGTGCACGTGCCGTTCGAGGACGGCGGCGCAGACGAGCGATTCTTTCTCGGCGACGTGCGCCACATCGACGGCACGCCCTGGATGGGCTGCCCGCGCGACATCCTTCGTCGCGCGCTGCGGGCGCTGCACGAGGTGGCCGGGGTCAGGCTGCTGGCCGCGTTCGAGCACGAGTTCGTCTACGACGGCGTGGAAAACCGGCCGGGCGCCCCGTACAGCCTCGACGCGTACCGGCGACAGGGCGTGTTGGGCGAGGCGTTGCTGGCCGCGTTGCGCATGGCCGGCGTCGAGCCGGACTCATTCCTGCCCGAGTTCGCGCCGCGCCAATTCGAGTTCACCTGCGCCCCGGCGTTCGGCCTGCGCGCCGCCGACGACGCCGTGATCGCCCGCGAAATGGCCCGCGCGGTCGCCCACCGGCTCGGCCACCGCGCGATCTTCTCGCCGATCCTCGATCCGAACGGCGTCGGCAACGGCGTGCACATCCATCTCTCGTTCCGCGACGACACGGACGGACCGGCGATGTACTACGCGGGCGACCCGTTGCAGCTGTCGCGGATCGGCCGGCAGTTCGTCGCCGGCGTCGTGGCCCACCTGCCGGCGCTGTGCGCGATCACCGCCCCCTGCCCGGTGTCCTACATCCGCCTGCGGCCGAACCGCTGGGCTCCGGTCGCGGCGACGCTCGCCCAGCAGGACCGCGAGGCGGCGGTGCGGATCTGCCCGGTGCTGACCGTCGCCGAAGCGAGCGACGCCGGGCGGCAGTTCAACGTCGAGTTCCGGCCGGCCGACGCCGCCGCAAGCCCCTACCTGGCGCTGGCGGCGATCGTATTCGCGGGCGTCGACGGCATCCGTCGGTCGCTGGACGTGCCGCACACCGATCGGAAATTGCCGCCCGACCTCGGCACCGCACTCGACCTGCTGGAGGGGACCGAGGCGGCGCGCGACTGGTTCGGGCCGGACTACCTGGCGGCCTACCTGCGCCACAAGCGGGCCGAGATCGCGATGACGGCGGACATGGACGACGGCGCGCGATGCGCCGCGTATGCGGAGGTCTATTGATGCGGCGCACACCCGAACACCTCACCACGCGCGACGTGCCGATCGAGGTCGAGCACGCCACCCTGCTGTTCATCGACGTGCAGAATTTCTGCGCGACCGAACGCGGCGGCGAGTGGGCCGGCATGGACGCGGGCGAACTCGAGGCGAAGTGCGGCTGGTTCTTCCGCGAGATGCGCGAGCGCACGGTCCCGGCGATGCGGCGGTTGCAAAGTGGCGCGAGAAAAGCCGGCGTCGAGGTGATGTACACCGTCATCCGCAACCTGACCCGCGACGGCCGCGACCGCAGCCTCGACTACAAGATCACCGGCTTCAACGTGCCGCCCGACAGCTGGGACGGCCAGGTGATCGACGAATTGCGCCCGGACGACGACGAGATGGTGCTGCCCAAGACGTCTTCGAACGTGTTCGTCTCGACCCACATCGACTACGTCCTGCGCAACCTGGGCACGCGCTACCTGCTGATCGCCGGCAACGTCACCGACCAGTGCATCGAGGGCGCGGTGCGGGACGGCTGCGACCTCGGCTACCTGGTGACGCTGGTGACCGACGCGTGCTGCACCTATGACCAGGAGCGGCACGACAACTCGCTGAAGGCGATCCGCGGCTACTGCCGTCAGCGCACGACGGACGAGGTGCTGCGCGAAATCGGCGCTACCTAAACCAGCGCCGCCTCGATCGCCGCCGCGATGTCGAGCAGCCGCGCATCCTGACCGGCGGCCCCCGTCAGGTGCAGGCCGAATTGCAGGCCGGCCTCGGATGCTCCGCACGGCAAGGTAATCGCAGGTAAGCCGGCGAGATTGGCGGGCGCGGTGCACAGCATCTCGTCGCTGCCGCCGTCCTGCTCGATCGGCGGGTCCTCGGCCGGTGCCTCGAACGGCACGGTCGGCGACAGCAACACGTCGACCGAGGCGAACGCGGCGGCCATGGCGCCGATGAACCGGCGACGGAATTGCAGCGCGCGCAGGTAGGCCGCCGCCGGGATCGTGGCACCGGCGTCGAGCTGCAAGCGGGTCGACGCCGCCATCCGATCGGCCCCGTGCGCCAAGCGCCTCGCGTGGATGACGTAGGCCTCCGGCGCGATGATCAGGATCAGCGCCGACGAGACGTGCTCCAGGTCCGGCAGGGTGACGTCCGACACCACGGCCCCGGCGTAGCGCAACCGGTCGACACCGCCCACGAACGCCGCGCGAGCGTTTGCCGCGACGCAAGCGGCGTCACGATGCGCCGCGATCACGCCGACCCTGAGCCCGCACATCGAGAGCGGCCGGGGTGGCTCGACCAGCCCGGCCAGCGCCTGGAACAGCAGCCGGGTGTCGGCGACGTTGACCGCGATCGGTCCGGCGTGGTCGAGGGTCCACGACAGCGGCAACGCGCCCGCGAGGTCGATGGCGCCAAAGCTCGGCTTGAACCCGACCACCCCGCAATATGCCGCCGGGATGCGGATCGATCCGCCGGTGTCGGTGCCGACCGCGACCGGCACGTGCCCGGCGGCGACCAGCGCCACCGAGCCGCCGGACGAGCCGCCGGACGTGCGCGACGGATCGCGTGGGTTGTTGGTCTGGCCAACCAGCGGGTTGACCGCGCCGGCCGCGAACTCCAGCATCTGCGTGCTGGCGACGATCACCGCCCCGGCTGCCCGCAACCGCGCCACTACGGCAGAGTCCTGCGCCGGCGTTTCGTAGAATGCCGGGTCGGCGCCGAACTTGGTTGTGACACCGGAGATCGCGAACAGGTCCTTGACCCCGACCGGAACACCGTGGAGCGGTCCACGATCGTGCCCGGACCGCAACTCCCGCTCCGCCGTTGCCGCGGCCGCCATCGCCTGCTCGGACAGCAACGTCGCCACCGCGTTGAGGCGCGGCTCGTCCGCCGCGATCGCCGCCAACGCCGCCCGAACCTCGTCGGTCGGCGAGCGTGAGCCGTCGCGGTAGGCCGTCGCCAAGGTGGCGATCATAGCGGCTCGGTCAGGTCGAGTGCCATCAGTGCGCAGTCGGCCGCCTCCAACGCCCGGATCAGCGGCAGCGCGGCGGCCGCACGCTCGGGTGTCAGTTTCAACCCGGCACGGCGCGCGGCTTCGATGACCGTGTCCGCGTCGACTGTGTCCGTGTCCGCCATAGGGTCAGCCTGGGTGAAATCGCGACGCCTGTCACCAGCGCTCGGCATTCGGCTGGCGTATGCGATCGGCAACTTAGCGCCCGCAGTCCCGTTGCCAGACGGTCGCCGGCGTTGGACGCCTGGGCGACTGAGTTTGGAATGACACGGGATGACGCGTGGACTGCTCGTACGAAGGTTGGGGGCGTCCGGAGGCGTCGTCGCATTGCTGACGGCCATCGTGGCGGTCGTTCCCACCCCGGGCATGGCGGCGGCGCCGCGCAACGCCGGAACGCGCTCGCCGGCCGGGACCCAAAGCTTCCACGACGCCGTCGCCGCCGCCTGGGAGCGGCTGCCGCAGCGCGGGATATTCGTCGCCCGCGAGGCGACCGTGGCCGCCCGCTACGCCGCAGGGGGCGCGTTGGTGCCGAACGCGCCGACCGCGACGGGCACGTTCATCAACGACCGGATCGCCGGCAGCAACAACGGCTACATCACCTCGCAGGTGGGCGTCAGCACGCCGGTGTGGCTACCCGGTGAGGGCACCGCGACCCAGAACCTCGCCCGGGCTGACGCGGTCGCCAACGTCGCGGCGGTCGAGGCGGAGCATCTGGCGCTGGCCGGGCAGGTGCTCGACTTGGCGGTGCAGGCGATCGCGGCGGGCCAGGCGCGCGAGGTCGCGACCCGCCGGCTCGCCACCGACCAGGCGCTCGCGACCGACCTCGCACGTCGGTTTCGCCTCGGCGAGTCGTCGCAAAGCGATTCGCTGGCCGCCGACGCCGAGGCCGCCGGCGACGTGCTAAGGCTGCAGACGGCGCAGGCGCAGCTCGATGTCGCGCTGCTGGCGCTCGCGACCGTGACCGGAACGGAGACCCTGCCGCGCCTGGAAGTTGCGGGACCGCCGGTCGCGGCGGTCGCCGCCGATCCGCTCGCCGGCAATCCGCGCGTGATCGCCGCCGACCAGGCCGTCGAGGCGGCGCGGGCCAACGCTCGGCTGGTGCGGATCGCCAACCGCGACGATCCCGAACTCGGGCTGCAGGGGATCAACGAGAAGCAACCCGGCACGCGCTGGGACACCCGGTTCGGGGTGACCCTGACCTTCCACTTCGCGACCGAGGCGCGCAACGGCCCGCGCCGGGCCGAGGCCCAGCAGGCGGTGACCCAGGCGGAGGTGCAGCGGCTGATCGTGCGGCGCGAGGTGACGATGTTGACCCGGCAGGCGCAGGCGGTGCTGGCCGCAACCGAGCGCGGCAGCGTGGCCGCGGCGCGGGCGGCGGCGGACGTGGAGACGCGGCGCGGCCAGATCGAGCGGGCGTGGCGGGCCGGCGAGATGCCGCTGATCGAGGTGGTGCGGGCCAACGCGTTGGCGTTCGACGCGGCGTATGCGCGCGACAAGGCGCGGACCGACCTCGCCGCCGCCCGGCTGCGGTTGCGGCTGGCGGGCGGCGCGCTGCCATGAGGCGACTCCCCGTAATACTGGCGCTGTTACTGGCGTCGACCGCCCTGGCCGACGCCGCCGACCCGAAAGGCAAGCCGCCGGCCGACCCGCCGGGCGTGGTCCGGATGACCGACGAGCAGCAGAAGACGATCGGGTTGCAATTCGCGCGGGCCGACCGGCGGCCGATCACCGAGCCGGTGCGGGTGGCGGGCTCGGTCGCCTACGACCCCGGCCACGTGGCGGTGCTGCGACCGTTCGCCCAGGCCCGGGTCGTCCACCTGCTGGTGCAGCCCGGGGATGTCGTCGCCCCGGGTCAGCGGCTGGCCGAACTCGACATGCCGGAGCTGGCCACGGCGCAGCAGGACCTCGCCACGGCCGACGCGTCGGTGCGCGAGGCCGACGCCGGGGTGGCGGTCGCCCGTGACGCGCTGCGGCGGGGCGAGGTGCTGGCCCGTGACGGCTCGCTCGCCCGGGCCGAGGCCGACCGGCGGCGGCTGGTGCTGGCGCAGGCGCAGGCCGCCTCGGAGAGTGCCAAGTCGCGGTCGACGATGGTGCGGGGCACCGTCAAGCGACTGAACCCGGGTGGCGGCGCCGGCCTGGCGAGCATCGTGGCGCCGATCGCCGGCGTGGTGGCCTCGGTCGGCGTCACCGACGGCGAGGTGGTGGACGCGTCGCGCGAGCTGTTCACCGTCGCCGACCTGAGCACCGTCATGGTGCTGGCCCAGGTGCCCGAAGCCAATGCGTCGCAGGTCGCCGTGAACGCCGTGGTGCGAGTCACCTTGGCCGGTGGCGGCCGCCAGTGGGACGGCCGCGTGGCGACACTCGGCGCGGCGCTCGACCCGCAGGCGCGCACCCTGCCCGCCCGCATCCGGCTGGTGAACCCAGACGGCGCGTTGCGGGTCGGCATGTTCGTCGACGTCACCGTGACCGACGCGCTCGGGCGCGAGGCGGTGGTGGTGCCCTCGGCGGCGGTGCAGCTGGTCGCCGACAAGCACGTGGTGTTCACGCCGTTGGGCGACGGCCGGTTTCAGAGCCACGACGTGACGCTCGGCGTCGAGACGAAGGACTGGACCGAGCTGCGCGGCGGCGTGCCGGCGGGTGGACAGGTGGTGACCCAGGGCAGCTTCGAGCTGAAGGCGCTGCTGCAGAAATCGATGTTGGGCGGCTGATCGAAATGCAAGGATTCTTCGCGGCGCTGGTGGCCCGGCGCTGGCTGGTGTTGGTGCTGGCGCTGGGCGTGCTGGCGGCCGGCTGGTTCAACCTGCAGCAGCTCGCGATCGACGCGGTGCCGGACATCTCGCCCAAGCAGGTGCTGATCCTGACCGAGGCGACCGGACTTGGCCCGCTGGAGGTCGAGCGGCTGGTGACGGTGCCGATCGAGATGCAGATGGCCGGCCTGCCGTTGCTGAGGGACGTCCGCTCGACCTCGCGCTTCGGGCTGTCCGCCGTCTACATCACCTTCACCGACACGGCCGACGTGCAGACCGCCCGCGCCGAGGTGTTCGAGCGGCTGAAGCAGGCGCAGGCGACGATGCCGCCCGGCGTCGGCACGCCGACCGAGGGTCCGTTCGCGACCGGGCTCGGCGAGGTGCTGGAGTTCGAGCTGCGCGGGCCGGGTTTCACCGCGATGCAGCTGTATCAAATGTTGCAGTACAAGATCGTGCCGCAGCTCCGCCTCGTGCCGGGCATCGTCGACGTCAACATCTATGGCGGCGAGCTCAAGACGTTCGAGGTGCAGGTCTCGCCGGAGCGGCTGCGGGCGCAGGGGATTACGCTGCCGACCCTGTTCGCCGCGATCGAGGCCAACAACACGACGCAGGGCGGCGCCTACATCGAGCGCAACGACGAACAGCAGATCGTGCGCGGCATCGCGCTCGCGCAGGGCCGCGACGACATCGCCAGCATCGTGCTGAAGACCGCACCGGCGGGCGGCGTGCCGGTCACCGTCGGCGACGTGGCCGACGTGAAGCTGGCGCCCAAGGTGCGGCTCGGCGCGGTCACCCACGACGGCAAGGGCGAGACCATCCTCGGCGTCGCCGACATGCAGTACGGGCTGAACGCCAGCAGCGTGCTGGGACCGCTCAAGGCGAAGATCGCCGAAGTGCAGAAGACGCTGCCGCCCGGCGTCGAGATCGCCCCGTTCTACGACCGCTCCGACCTGATCAAGCGGGCGATCTCGACCGTGGAGCACAACCTCGGCGAGGGCGCGCTGCTGGTGGTGGCGATCCTGCTGCTGATGCTTGGCAACTTCCGCGCCGGGCTGATCGTGGCCACCGTGATCCCGCTCGCGATGATGATGGCGTTCGCCGGGATGCGGCTGTTCGGCATCAGCGGCAACCTGATGAGCCTGGGAGCATTGGATTTCGGCCTGATCGTCGACGGCGCGGTGGTGCTGGTGGAGAACGTGCTGCGCCGGCAGTCGGGCGGCGGCAAGACCGCCCAGGAGGTGGTGCCGGTCGCCGCGGCCGAGGTGGCGCGGCCGGTGATCTTCTCGGTCGCCATCATCACGCTGGTCTACCTGCCGGTGCTGACGCTGCAGGACGTCGAAGGCAAGACGTTCCGGCCGATGGCGCTGACGGTCATGCTGGCGCTGGTTGCAGCGTTGTTGGTGACGATCCTGGTGACGCCCGCGATGTGCGCGGCGTTGCTCGGCGACACCGCCGCGGAGAAGGACACGTTGCTGGTCCGCATCGCCCGCCGGGGCTACACGCCGGTGCTGAAGCGGACCACCGCGCACCCCTGGGTCACCGCCGCCATCGCCGCCGGGCTGTTCGCCGCGTCGATGTTCTTCGCGACCCAACTCGGCGGCGAGTTCATCCCGCAGTTGTCCGAGGGTGCGATCGTGGTGACGTCGACCAAGCTGCCGAGCATCAACCTCGACGCCTCGATCCGCACGGTGGGCGAGATCGAAAAAGTGGTGAGAAGTTTCCCGGATGTCGCCACCGTGGTGTCGCAGACCGGGAGTGCGGCGACACCGACCGACCCGATGGGGGTCGAGAGCACCGACAGCTACGTGATCCTCAAACCGCAGGACCAGTGGAAGACCGCCGACACGCAGCAGGGCATCCGAGGTGCCATCGAGGACAAGCTGAAGGCGGCGCTGCCCGGTGTCGCGTTCGAGTTCTCTCAGCCGATCCAGATGCGGATGGACGATCTGCTGCAGGGCGTGCGCTCCGACGTGGCGCTGACGTTCTACGGGCCCGACCTCAAGACGCTGCGCGACCTGGCCGACAAGGGGGTGGGGGTGGTCCAGGGTATCAAAGGGGCGGCCGACGTGCTGGCGGAGCAGACGGGCGGGTTGCCGGCGCTGACCGTACAGGTCGACCGTGCCAAGCTGGCGCGCTACGGGCTCAACGCGTCCGACGTGCTGGCGGTGGTCGGCGCGGTTGGCGGCCACATGGTCGGCACCGTCTACGGCCAGGACGAGACCCAGACGCCGATCGTGGTCCGGCTGCCGCCCGAGGCCCGCACCAGCGCCGCCCGGGTGCGCGAACTGCCGGTCGGGCTTGCGGACGGACAGGCGGTGGCGCTGTCGCAGGTCGCCGACGTGTCGGTCGCCGACGGCCCGGCCCAGATCGGTCGCGATAAGCTGCAGCGGCGAATCAACGTCAACATCAACCTGAACGGGCGTGACGTGCAGAGCTTCGTCACCGAGGCGCAAAAGGCGGTCTCGGACAAGGTCAAGCTGCCGGACGGCTACACGGTGGAGTGGAACGGCATGTTCAAGAACCTGCAGAGCGCCAGCGCCCGGCTCGCCGTGGTCGTGCCGGCGGTGCTGGCGGTGATCTTCCTGCTGCTCTACGTCAACTTCGGCAGCATGCGGCTGTCGGCGCTGATCTTCCTCAACGTGCCGATGGCGGCCACCGGCGGAATCGCGGCGCTGATGTTGCGCGGGATGCCGTTCAGCGTCACGGCGGGCATCGGCTTCATCTCGACGTTCGGCATCGCGATCCTCGATGGCGTGGTGCTGGCGAGCTACATCGACGAGGAGCGCGCCGAAGGCAAGAACGCCGCGGACGCCGCCCGCGACGCCGCCGAGAAGCGGCTGCGGCCGGTGCTGACCACGGCGCTGGTGGCCTCGATCGGGTTCCTGCCGATGGCGGTGTCGACCAGCGCCGGGGCCGAGGTGCAGCGGCCGCTGGCGACCGTGGTGATCGGCGGGCTGATCACGGCGACGCTGCTGACGCTGCTGGTGCTACCCTCGCTGTATCCGATGGTGATCGACGCGAAGTTGCGGCTACCCCGGCTGAACCTGGCGCGTCTGCACCTGGGCCACCGCCGCGACCGCCGGGTCGGCCGCGATGTCGGCCGGAGCCATGAAGCCGAGCCCGTCCCAGCCGATCACGACGCCGATTGAGGCGAAGCAGCGCGCCACGTATTCCGAGCAGATGAACTCCTTGCCGGCCTCGATCCGGCTCGGCGTCGCGATCCCGAGCCGGCCGAGCGCGATGCGCAGGCCGATCTTGACCGTCTCGGCCTGCGAGAATTTGCGGCCGAGTTGGTCAAACGCGAACCCACACATCCCGCGCACCAGCTCGTGTGGCTCGAACCGCGCGGCGGCGGCGTGGCGTGCCAGCAGGATCTTGCCGGGATAGGGTGTGACACCGGCGCTGGTGCGACTGACGAAGTCGCTGAGCGGGACGGCGCGAACCCCTAGCCGCTCGACGCATTCGAGCACCATCACCCGGTCGATCTGGTCCATGCGGAAGGCGATGGCGCAGTGGCTCCAGTCGCTTTTGGTCGCCCAGCGGATCAGCCGCGACGCCGCCTCGTGGGACGAGCAGAGCAGGATGTCGCCGTCGCGCACGAGCGTTCGGATCACGTCGTACGGCAACGGAGGCATGGTGGCGAGGGCGTCGTTGGGAACCGTCATGCGGCCTGATAGCCGGTTGCGGGCAACTTGGCGTCATGCGGGGTTGCATCCGCATCGGCGACTGCCACTTCGGTCGCCATAGTGGCGGGGGACGACATGGCGAATGTGGTGGCAATCACTGGCGGCAGCGCCGGCATCGGTCGCGCGGCGGCGCGCGCGTTCGCGTCGAAGGGCTACTCGGTCGGCCTAATCGCGCGCGGCCCGGAGCGGCTGGACGCGGCACGCGCCGAGCTCGAGGCGCTGGGCGTCGCCGTCCACACGGTCGTGGCCGACGTCGCCGACGCGGCCGCGGTCGATGTGGCGGCGGGTGCCATCGAGACGGCGCTGGGGCCGATCACCGTCTGGGTCAACAACGCGATGACCACCGTCTATTCGCCGATCCAGGGGATGGAGGCTGGCGAGATTCGCCGCGTCACCGAGGTCACCTACCTCGGTGCCGTCAACGGCACGCTGGCGGCGCTGAAGCGGATGACGTCCGGCACCATCGTGCAGGTCAGCAGCGTGCTGGCGTGGCGGGCGCTGCCGATCCAGGGGGCATATTGCGGCGCCAAGTTCGCACTGCGCGGGTTCACGGAATCGCTGCGCTCGGAGCTGATCCACGACCGCAGCAAGGTGCACCTGACGATGGTCCACCTGCCAGCCATCAACACGCCGCAGTTCGACTGGAACCGCAACAAGACCGGCCGCCAGACCAACGCGCCGAACCCCTACCAGCCCGAGGTCGCGGCCGACGCGATCGTGTTCGCCGCCACCCACAAGCGGCGCGATGTGTTCGTCGGAAAGTCGACCCCGCCGGGGATCGTGGCGGCGCGGTTGGTCCCCGGCCTGATCGACCGGGCGATGGCGAGCAAGGGATACACGGCACAGCTGACCACGACGCCGATGCCGACGTCGGATGGCAACCTGTTCGAGCCGGCGCCGGGTGGCGACCAGGGCTCGCACGGCCGGTTCGACGCGCAGGCGAGCGACAAGCGGGACATCTACACCAGCCGCCAGGGTTCGGCGGTGCTGTCGGGGCTGTTGCTGGTGGGCGGCCTCAGCCTGGCGATGCTGGCGACGGCGCCGGTGACGCTGGGCCCGGCATTGCTGGCGCGCGCCGTGCTGCGCGGGGGTGCGAGGCGGTTGCGGGTGGGGTGATCTAGTCCCGCAGCTTCTCCGGCCGCCACACCACCAGCCGGCGCTCGGCCATGGTCAGCAGGCCCTCGGCTAGCAGCGCCACGATCGCGATCACGATCATCGCTGCGAACACGCCGTTGCTGTCGAACGCGCCCTGGGCCGTCGCGATCAGCAAGCCCATGCCACGGTGCGCGCCCAAGAACTCGCCGACGATGGCGCCGATCAGCGCGAACCCGAAGCTCACGTGCAGACTGGCGAAGATCCACGACATCGCCGACGGCAGTACCACGTGGCGCGTCACCTGCCACGACTTGGCACCCAGGATGCGGGCGTTGTCGATCACCGCGCCGTCGACTTCGCGCACGCCTTGGAAGGCGTTGCCGAACACCACGAAGAACACCATCACCACGGCCAGCGCGACTTTCGACCACAGCCCCAGCCCAAGCGTCACGATGAAGATCGAGCCCAGCACCACGCGCGGGATCGAGTTGCCGACCTTAATGTAGATCGAGAAAATGTCGGCCAGCAGCGCGCTTTGCCCCAACGCCACGCCGAAGACCACGCCCGCGACGGCGCCGATCAGGAAGCCGAGGCTCGCCTCGTACATCGTCACCACGACCTGCAACCACAGCGGCCCGACCGAGGTGCCGTCGACGATCCAATCGCGCAGCCGCAGTGCGATGCCGCTCGGCTGCCCGTAGAAGAACGGGTCGAGGTGGCCGGTCTGCACCGCCAGCTCCCAGCCGCCCAGCACGCCGATCAGGATCGCCCAGCGCGCGGCGACGACGAACCACCGCCGTCCCGAGGCCGTCACGCCGCGACCGGCCCGGTGACGCCGCGCGCGCGCATCACCTCCTCGCGCAGGTCGCTGACCAACCGGTGCGCGATCTCGATGAACCGGGGCTCGTAGCGCAGCTCGGCCACCGCGCGAGGTCGCGGCAGGTCGATGGCGTACAACGACTTCACCCGCGCCGGTCGCGCCGTCAGCACCGCGACCTTGTCGGCCATTACGATCGCCTCGTCGAGGTCGTGGGTCACGAACAGCACCGCCGCCCGGCGCTCCGCCCACAGTCCCAGCAGCTCCTCCTGCATCAGCTCGCGCGTCTGCACGTCGAGCGCGGAAAACGGCTCATCCATCAGCACAACCTCAGGGCCGTTGACCATGGTTTGGGCCAGCGCCACCCGCTTGCGCATCCCGCCCGACAGCGTGTGCGGATAGACCTTTTCGAAACCGCGCAGCCCGACTCGGGCGATCCACTCCGCCGCACGCGCCTCCGCCTCGGATTTCGATTGCCCCCGAAAACGCGGACCGGCCGCGACGTTGCCCATCACCGTGCGCCACGGGAACACCGCGTCCTGCTGGAACACGAAGCCGACACGCGGATCGATGCCGTCCACCGTGCGCCCGAACAACTTCACCGACCCCGCCTGCGGCCGCGACAGCCCGGCGACCAAGCCGAGCGTGGTCGACTTGCCGCACCCGGTCGGCCCGACGATGGCGCAGAACTCGCCCGGCGCGATGTCGAGGTCGAACTCCTCCAGCGCCGAGATCGTGCCGCCGCCGGCCGTGCCGAACCGGCGCGCGACGCCGGACAGCGAGGTAGCCGGCGTCACTTAACCGTCTGGTTGGCCCGCTCGGCGAACGCGGTGGTGTAGGTCGTCGCCACATCCACCGTCTTGCCCTTCAGCGCCGGCGAAAACGACGTCAACACTTTCAGCACCGTCGCCGGGCCGTCCGGCGGCATGATTCCGTCCGGCGTGAACATCGCCTTTCCGGCGTCCATCGCCCTGACATACGACGCTTGGTCGCCGGCGTAGTAGTCGTGCGGCAGCTTGGCGGCGATCTCGGCCCCGCTGTGCGTGCTGATCCAGTGCAGGGTTTTGACGAACGCGTTGGCCAGCTTCTGCGTCGTCTCGGGATGCTTGGCCACGTAGTCGTTCGACATGTACAGGCACGCCGCCGGATAGGTGCCGCCGAGTGCGGCGCGCGTCTGCTCCTCGGTCCGCATATCGATGAACACTTTGGCGATCCCGGTGCCGAGTGCGCGGGACACCGTCGGCTCGGTCGTCATGCCGCCGTCGATCGAGCCCTGCTGCAAGGCGGCTAAGAACGTGCCGCCCGCGCCGACCGCGACCGAGCTCACGTCGCTGACCGCCAGGCCGGCCCGCACGCTCATGTACTGCGTGAGGAAGTTGGTCGACGACCCGAGCCCGGTCACACCGAGGCTGTGGCCCTTCAGGTCGGCGAACGACTTCACCTGGCCGGCGATCCGTGTCGAGACCAACTCGACTTCGCCCGGCGCGCGGCTGAACTGGACGATGCTCTCGGCGTGCTTGCCCTTGCTCGCGAGGTCGATCGTGTGGTCGTAGAACCCGACCACGCCCTCGACCTCGCCGGCCACCAGCGCGTCCGCGCCCTCGACCCCGGCGCCCTCGGATTCCAGCGTCACGTCCAGGCCGTCGTCCTTGTAGTAGCCAAGCACCTCGGCCAGTTTCGCCGGCAGGTAGATCTGCTTTTCCAGCCCGCCGACGTTCAGCGTCACCGCCTCGGCGCGGGCCAGCGCGGGGGTGGCGGCGAGGGCGAGCGCCAACAGGGTGGCTTTCATCGGATCGTCTCCCAAGTGCCGCGGCTCGTGCGTCCGCGTCAGCCGTTACGCTAGGGCGATAAAGCCGACGGATACAACAGCGACGCCGCGACCAGTTCGCGGGTGTACGGGTGCTGCGGCGCGTCCAGCAGCCGCGCGGTCGGCCCCTGCTCGACGATGCGGCCCTCCCGCAGCACCACGGTCTCGTCGGCCAGGTGCCGCAGCGCGCCGAGGTCGTGCGAGATGAACAGCCAGCCCATGCCGTGCCGCACCCGCAGGTTGCGCAGCAGCAGCACGATCTGCGCCCGCACCGAAACGTCCAGCGCCGACAGCGGCTCGTCGGCGACCACCAGCGCCGGCCGCGCCACCAGGGCGCGGGCGATCGCGACCCGCTGCCGCTGACCGCCGGAGAGTTCGTGCGGCAACGCGGCCGCCAGCGCCGGCGACAGGCCGACCTCGGCCAACGCCGCCCGGACCGCCGCGCGCCGTGCCGCCCGGGGGGCGCGAAACACCGCCTCGCCGACGCTGGCGGCCACCGTCATGCGCGGGTCGAGCGAGCCGCCCGGGTCCTGGAACACCGCCTGCATCGTGCCCTCGACGTGCACGGTACCCGCCTGCGGCCGCTCCAGCCCCAGCACCGTGCGGGCCAGCGTCGACTTGCCGCTGCCGCTCTCGCCGACAATGCCGAGCGTGCCGCCGGGCGTCAGGTCGAGGTCGATTCCGTGCAGCACCGTCTTGCCACGATAGGTGCGAACCAGCCCGCGCACCCGTAGCAGCGATTCGGTCATGTCAACGGATGGTGGCAGGCGACACCGTCCACCAGCGCCGGATCGACACCGCAGGCGATGTCAGCGCGCGGGCAGCGCGACGCATACGCGCAGCCGGGCGGCAGGTCGCGCGGCCCCGGCATCGTGCCCGGGATCGGCTGGGGCAACGCGGCGCCGACGCTCGACGCGGCCAGCAGCGCCGCCGTGTACGGATGGCGGGGCCGGCCCAGCAACACGGCCGAGCGCTCGATTTCGACGATCCGCCCCGCGTACATCACCGCCGTTCGCGCGGTCGCGCGCGCCACCACGTTCAGGTCGTGGCTAATCAGCAGCATCGCCATGTGGCGTTCCGCCGCCAGCTCGGCCAACAGCGCCAGCACCCCGGCCTGGGTGATGGCGTCGAGTGCGGTCGTCGGCTCGTCGGCCAGCAACAGTGCCGGTTCGCACACCAGCGCGCCGGCGATCATCGCCCGTTGCCGCTGTCCGCCGGAGATCTGGTGCGGGTAGCGACCGGGCGGCACGTCGGCCAACCCAACGCGGGCCAGCAGAGCGCGCGCACGGGCGGCCGGTGACGCGACACCATGCGCCCGCGCCGCCTCAGCGACCTGACGGCCGATCGGAACGCGGGGATCGAGTGCCGTCGCGGGCTCCTGGAACACCATGCCGATCCGCGCACCGCGCACCGCGCACAGCTCCGGCTCGGCGGCGTGCAGCAACTCGACGCCCTCGAACCGCACCGATCCGTCGGCACGCGCCGCGTCGGGCAGCAAGCCGATGAGCGCCAGCGCCAGCATCGACTTGCCGCTGCCGCTCTCGCCCACCAGCCCGACGGTCTCGCCCGGCGCCATGTCCAGGTCGACGCCGCGCAGGATGCTGGCCGCACCGATGCCGACCCGCAGGTCGCGGACGCGCAGCATCAGCGCAGCCGGGGGTCGAGCCGGTCGCGCAATCCGTCGCCCAGCAGCGTCAGGCCGAACACGGTGACGGCGATCGCGGCACCCGGCACGATCGCCAGCCATGGTGCCCGCCACACGTACGTCTGTGCGTCGTTCAGCATGCGTCCCCAGCTCGGCGTCGGCGGTTGCGCGCCGAGGCCGACATACGACAGCCCGGCGTCGGCGATGATCGCAAGCCCCAGCTGCAGCGCCGCCTGCACCACCAGGATGCCGGCGATGTTCGGCAGCACGTGGCGCACTGCGATCGTGAGCGTGCCCCGCCCGCACACCCGCGCGGCCAGCACGTATTCGCGCGCCCACACCCCGGCCGCCGCGTTGCGGGCGACGCGGGCGAACACGCTGGCGGTGAACACGCCGATGGCGACGATCGCCACACCAATGCCCGGGCCGGTCGCCGCCGTCAGCATGACCGCCACCAGCAGCGCCGGAAACGCGAACACCAGGTCGGCGGCGCGCATCAGCACGGCATCGCCGAACCCGCCGAGCGCCGCCGCGACGCCGGCCGGCACGCCGATCGCCAGGCCGAGCGACACCGCCACCACGCTGGTCAGCAGCGTCTCGCGCGCGCCGGCGAGCAGCAGGCTGGCGACGTCGCGCCCGTAGTGGTCCCGCCCGAACGGGTGCGCCGCGTCGGGCGGCAGCAGGCGGTGCGGGATGTCCATCGCGTTGGGCGGGAACGGCGTCCACACCGTCGAGAGCAGGGCCGCCGCGACCAGCAGCAACAGGATGGCCGGGCCGAATCTCACGCCGAACGCAGACGCGGATCGAGGGCCAGTTGCAGCGCGTCGATCACCGCGTTGACCACGACCACGACGGCCACCAGCAACAACACGAGGTCTTCCACCACCACCAGATCGCGCGCCGTCAGCGACTGGAACAGCAAGCGACCGAGGCCGGGGAGTGAAAAAACGTTCTCGACGATCACCGCGCCGGCCAGCAGGAATGCCAACTGCAGACCCCAAATTGTCAGAATCGGCCCCAGCGCGTTCGGCACCGAGTGCCGCCACAGCGCGGCCGATCGGGATAGCCCCCGCGCGCGGGCGGTGCGGACGTAGTCGGCCTGCAACGTCTCGAGCGTCGCCCCGCGCGCCACCCGCGCCAGCACCGCCGCCTGCGGCAACGCCAGCGCCACCGCCGGCAGCAGCAGCGCACGCCCCGCCGCCAGCGGGTTGGACCAGCCGCCGAAACCGCCGGCCGGCAGCCAGCCGAGATAGCCGGAGAACAGCAGCACCAGCAGCAGGCCGAGCCAGAAGTTCGGCACCGCCAGCCCGACCTGGGACGCGGCTCGAATGGCACGATCCGCCACCCTGCCCCGCCGCGCCGCCGCCAGCACGCCGAGCGGCAGCCCGACCACGGTCGCCAGCGCCGATGCGGCCAATGCCAGGGGTGCGGTGACCGCGATGCGCTGCGCGATCAGCTGCGCCACCGGCGTGCCATACGTGACGCTGCGCCCCAGGTCGCCCGTCGCGAGCCGCCCGAGCCAGGTCGCGAACCGCCACAGCAGCGGCTGGTCCAGCCCCATTTGCGCCCGCAGCGCCGCCAGCGTGTCCGGCCGCGCGCCGGTGCCGAGCACCACCGCCGCCGGGTCGCCCGGCAGCACATCGAGGGTCAGGAACACCACCGCCGCCGCCGCGAGCAGGGTCGCCACCAGTGCCAACCCTTTTCGCAACAGCGGCGCGCTCAGTCCGCCCAGCTCACGCCGCCCACGTCGTTGGCCGGCACCGGGTCGTTCTCCCACAGCCCGCGCAGCTTGGCGTTCCAGATGCCCACCTTCGGCAGCGCGAACAGGAACACGTTGGGCTCGTCGTCGGCCAGTTTCCGCTGCAGCGCGCCCAGCAGGTCGGTGGTCGCCTTGGCGTCGGTGCTGAGCGTGTACTTGGCATACAGCGCCCGGTAGTCCGAATTGTTGTAGTTAAAATAGTATTTGTCGCGCGCGTAGATATCGAGGTCGCGCGCCTCGGTGTGCGAGATCACCGTCGCGTCGAACTGCGATTTTAGGAACACCTGGTCGATCCACTGCGCCCACTCGACCGGCTCCAGCTTGGCGGTGATGCCGACGTCGCCGAGCATCGCCGCGATGACCTCGCCGCCGCGTCGCGCGTACGGCGGCGGCGGCAGGGCGATGGTGATCGTAGTACCCGGCTTGACCCCCGCCTCGGCCAACAAGGCGCGGGCGCGGGCCGGGTCGAACGGGTAGGTCGGCGTGAGGTCGACATAGCCCGGGTCGCTCGGCACGTAGTGCGAGCCGATCGGCGCCCCGAACCCGCTCTGCGCCGCGTCGACCAGCGCCTTGCGGTCGATCGCGTGGGCCAGGGCGCGGCGCACCCGCACGTTATCGAACGGCTTTCGCGACTCGTTCAGCGCCAGCAGCGTCTTGCCCTCGGTGGTGCCGACATGGACCGCGAACCGCGCGTCCGACTTGAACTGGTCGACCGCCTCGGGTGCCGGGAAGATCGGGAACGCGTCGATGTCGCCGGCCAGCATCGCCGAGGTTGCCGCCGCCGGGTCGGCCACGAAGCGGAACGTCACCGCCGAGAGTTTGGGCCGGGCACCCCAGTAGTCCGGATTGCGCGCCAGCTCGACCCGGTCGCCTTGCACCCACCGCGTGAAGCGGAACGGCCCGGTGCCGACCGGATGCGTCTTGTTATCGGCGGCGGTCTTGGGCGAGACCATCACCGCGTCGCCCCAGCCCATGCCGAACAGGAACAGCGCCGACGGATGTTTTAGCGTCACCACGGCGGTGCGCGGGTCGGGGCAGTCGACCTTGGCGATCGGCTCGAACAAGCCTTTCTGGGCGTTGACGCTGTCGGGCGCCATCGCGCGGCCATATGAGAACTGCACCACCGAGCAGTCGAACGGCGAGCCGTCGTGGAACTTCACGCCATCGATTAGGCGGAACGTGTAGGTCAGGCCGTCGTCGCCGACCTGCCACCCCGCCGCCAGATCGGGCTGCACGGCGCCGTTGCGGTCGATCCGCGTCAGGCCCTCGAAGATGTTGGCGTAGGTCACCTCACGGATCGCCGAGGCGGCCCCAGCGGTCGGATCGAGCCCCGGCGGCTCCAGCACCATGCCGAGCGTCAGAGTGTCCTTGGCGGGTGCCGCCATCGCGGGGATCGCGAGGCCGACGAGCGCGATGGCGAAAAGCGTGCGGGCCATCGGCCAAGCCTCCGTTTCGATCGGGAGAAAGACACCAGCGACCGTGCGACGGGTCAAGCGTGACCTTGCCACGATTTGCGATACCGAAACGGAAGACCGCTACGGCTCGACCAGCGCCGCCGGGATCAGCCTCGTGCCGTCCGACGGCGGCGCGCCGTCCGGGTAGCTGGCCTCCCAGCCACCGCCCAGCGCCTTGTAGAGCGCGACAAGGTCGGTCGAGATGTTGGTCTGGCTCTGCAGCTGCTGCTGCTGCGTCGACAGCAGCTGCTGCTCGGCGTTCAGCACCTCGATGAATGTCACGATCCCGGCCCGGTACTGGTCGTTCGCCAACCCCACCGCACGCTGGTTCTCCCGCACCGACCGCAGCAATGCCTGTTGCCGCAGCTGCTCGCTGGCGTAGGTCGTGAGCGCGTTGTTGACGTCGTGCAACGCGCTCAGCACGGCGCGCTGGTAGCTGATCGCCGCCTCCTGCTGCTGCGCCCGCCGCAGCTCCAGCGTGCGGGTCAGCCGACCGCCTTGGAAGATCGGCAACGTGATCGACGGCCCGAGCGAATACGTGTCCGACCCCAGGCTGCCGAGATACTTTATCTGTGTCGCCTGGATGGCGATGCTGCCCGACAGGGTCACCCGGGGAAAGAAGTCGGCCACCGCGACACCCACTGTGGCGGTCGCCGCGTGCAGGTTGGCCTCCGCCTGCCGAATGTCGGGACGCCGCCGCGCAAGCTCGCTCGGCAGCCCGACCGGCACCGAGGGCGGCACCGGCGGGATCGGCGCCACGGCGGCGAGCTCGGCATCCAGCGCGTCCGGCGGCTCGCCAAGCAGCAGCGCGATCGCGTTGACCTGCTGCGCCTCCTGCGCCTGGAGGTTGGGCACCTGTGATTCGGTGGCGGCGACCTGGGCTCCGGCGTTGGCGACGTCGAGTTCAGTGTTCAGCCCCGCCTGCGCGCGATCCCGCGTCAGCTGCAGGCTGTCACGCTGGAAGCCGAGGTTCTTCTGCACGATCGCCAGGTTCGCCTGGGCGCCGCGTAGCTGCACGTAGTCGCGGGCCAGCTCCGAAAGTGCCGTCAGCAGCGCGTTGCGGCGGTCCTCCTCGGAGGCCGCCAGCTGCGCCCGCGACGACTCGATGTTGCGCCGCACCCGGCCCCACAGGTCGAGCTCGTACGACGCGTCGAAGCCATACTGGTACAGGTCGAACGGCGCGCTCAGGACGGTGTTGGGGACGCCGCCCTGGATGCCGCCCAAACCGTTCGAGGCGGTGCCCGGCGTCCCGGCGGCACCCGCACCGCCACCGAACAGGCCGATGACGCCCCGCTTGCTCTGCCGTTCACGAGTGTAGGACGTGTTACCGTTGACCTGGGGAAACGCGGCCGCCCGCGCGATGCCGAGCGAGGCGCGGCTCTCGGCCAGCCGAATCGTCTGCACCCGCACGTCGAGGTTGGCGGCGGCGACCCGCTCGGTCAGCCGACTCAGGATCGGGTCGTGGAACGAGTTCCACCATGCCGGGTCGACCGGCTGCTCGGCGGGCAGGCTCGGCCCGGCCGCCACCGGGGCCAGCGGCTTGCGCGCGCGGAACCACCCTGCGGGCGAGTACCAGGCGGCGGGCTTGCGATAGTCCGGCCCCACCGTGCATCCCGCGACCATCAGACAAAGCAGCAGATTGATCGCCCGACCCGGCACTCGTGACCTCGTGTTCATCGCAATGGCACTCTACGCCGATTCGTCTAGCCGACATCGCGCCCTGGCGTGAGTCCGCGCGTGGCAGCAGACTTGCCGGGCGGAACAAGGCGGAGACGCAGGATGAACCAAACCACCGACGTGCTCGATCTGGCGCAAGCGACGGCGGCGGCGGCGCAAGCCCGCTGGCTCGACTGGCTCCGCATCCCCTCGGTCAGCGCGCAGCCCGCACACGCCGGCGACTGCCGCACCGCCGCGACATGGGCGCGCGACCGCCTGGCCGAACTCGGGTTCACCGCCGAATTGCGCGAGACGCCGGGTCACCCGGTCGTGGTCGCCCACCATCCAGGCCCCGATTCCGGCGCCGGCCTGCAGCCTCGGCTGCTCTACTACGGGCACTACGACGTGCAGCCCGCCGAGCCGTTGGAACTCTGGGAGAGCCCGCCGTTCGAGCCGGCGGTGGTCGATGGCCCACACGGCCGCCGCGTCGTCGCGCGCGGGGCGGTGGACGACAAGGGCCAGGTCGCAATGTGGCTGGAAGCGTTCCGCGCGTGGCACGCGACTATCGGAACGCTGCCGTTGCCGATCACCGTGGTGATCGAGGGCGAGGAGGAAGTCGGCAGCAAGCACCTCGAGGCGTTCCTGCACACCTACGCGCCCGACCTCACGGCCGACATCGCGGTGATCAGCGACACCGGCATGTGGAACATCGACACCCCGGCGCTCTGCACCAGCCTGCGCGGCTTGGTCTACATGCAGGTCGACCTGCATGCGGCGGCGCGCGACCTGCACTCGGGCATGTTCGGCGGCTCGGCGCTGAACCCGATCAACGCGCTGACCAAAGCGTTGGGCCAGCTGCACGGGCCGGACGGCCGCGTGCAACTGGACGGCTTCTACGACGGGGTCACCGACGTGCCGGTCGAGCAGGCGGCGCAGTGGGCCGACCTCGGCTTCGACGAGGCGGCGTTCCTGGGCAACGTCGGCCTCAAAACCCCGGTCGGCGAACGCGGGCGTGGCGGGCTGGAACGGATGTGGGCGCGGCCGACAGCGGACATCAACGGCATCTGGGGCGGCTACACCGGGCCGGGCAGCAAGACGGTGATCGCCGCCGAGGCGAGTGCCAAGGTGTCGTTCCGGCTGGTGCCCGGCATGGACCCCGACCGCGTCGCGGCGTCGTTCGAGGCGTTCGTGCGCGCCCGCGTGCCGGCCGACGCGCGGCTGGTGTTCCACGATTTCGGGCGGTCACCGGGGATCCGGGTGGCGATCGACAACCGCTTCGTGACCGCCGCGCGCGACGTCATGGGCGAAGAGTACGGCCGTCCGGCGGTGCTGATCGGCGGCGGCGGCTCGATCCCGGTGGTCGAGGCGTTCAAGCGCATCCTCGGCCTGGACACGCTGCTGATGGGGTTCGGGCTGCAAGACGACCAGATCCACTCGCCGAACGAGAAGTTCGAGGTCGCCTGCTTCCGCCACGGATTGCGCAGCCACGTCCGCCTGCTCGGCCGACTTTCGACCGATTGTATTTGAAAAGGCGTTTACCGCGAGCGTCCAGAGGTTCGGCGATTGCTGCTGCCCTTAGCCCGTAGCGGGTTGAGGACGCGGGATCAGGTTGGCGAGCATGCGCAGGTTCTGGGCTGTTGCAGCGAGGAGGAACTCGTCCCGGGCGCCGAAGGGTGCTCGCAACCCTAGCCGGTGGAGGCCGACGATGCGTTCGAGGTGCGCGAACACATTCAACTTGCGATACCACACCTTATCGCAAGTTAGTGCAGCGCTGGCATGGTGTGGCATCTTCGCTTAGTCTGAGTAAATAAAGCGGGCGAACCCCGGTTGGTCTACGTTGCTCTTGTCGAGCACCGTGAACCCGGTGCCGATGCTGGTCGGGATGGAGTTGCCCTCGAGTGCCGCGTGCGCCGCCATCACGCCGAAGTAGCCGATCTCCGCCGGATGCTGGGCGATTGCCAAGTCAACCATCCCATTCTTGAGCTGTCCCACGATCGTGGTCGGCGCGTCGAACGCCACGACCTTGACCTTCCCGGTTCCGCCGCCCTACTTCACGCCGTTCGCGGATCCGATTGCCGAGAACAGATTGGCGCCGAACACGCCCGCCAGATCGGGATTGCGGGCCATGACGGATTGCAGCTGACTTGCGGCCTTGTTGGCGTCGTCCTCGTTAAATTGGGTTTCGAGCACGGTAATGCCTGGATGGCGCTTCATCTCGTCTTTAAAACCCTCCTCCCGCTGGTCGGTGGTGGATACACTCGGCTTCACGTTGGACAGGTAAACCTTGCCTTTGTCATTGACTGCCTTGGCCAGCGCGCGGGCGGCGATCTGGCCGCCAAGCAAGTTATCAGACGCCACATATGACAACGGGAAATCTGCGTTGCCAGCGCCGGTCTGGTAGTGGCCGGTGCCGACGAAGGTGTCGACCGTGATGACCTTGATGCCGGCTGCCGAGGCCTTCCTCAAGGGCTCGATCAGTTGCACCTTGTCGGTCGGCGCAATCAGGATGGCGTCCGGATGTCGCGCTATCACCGCCTCCAGAACCGGCACCTGTGTCACCGGATTGAAATCGGGTGCACCCTGGAAGTTTAGCTTATCGCCGACTGTGTCAGCCGCCGCTTCCGCACCTTTGCGCATGGTGATGTAGAATGCGTCCGTGGTCAGGCCGGGTATCAACGTAATGGTATAGTGCTTGTCTGTTGCGTGGGCCGGAGCTGTGCTGACCAATGAGAGCATCGCCAGCGCCGCTGCTGTCGTAACTAACAGCCTCATCTACATTCCCCCATTTTATTGTTTTGCCTCCCGCTCGGTGTAGCTCAGCACCCCAAGGCCAGCAAGCATGGTCAGCCGTCTTTTGGAGATGGCTTGTCCAACGCTTCCAGAACCGCGCTGGTGAGCGCCTTGTAGTCAACTTGGCGATCGGTGTCCGCGTCGACCAGTGCGCCAAGACGGAGCGGCACCGCCCTGCCTGCGAGTTCACGCAATTCCGGTACGTAGTCGAGACCCAGATGTCCAGCCGACCGGGTCAAGCATCGCTCGGCGTAGCGTTGTGCGATGGTGTCAGGCGACGCATGACACCAAACCTCGACAAGACTGCCGATCTCGGCGCGACGAAGGTGATCTTGCAAAACCTGGACAGGCTGGAAGCCAAACCAAGCATCGACCATGACGACGCGCTCGTGTGGGAACTCGGCCACCAGCGCCCAGATGGCTGCGTAACTGGCACGGCCCATTTTGCGGTTATACTCGCGGTCGCCAATACCGAGCTGACCGAACAGCGCCTCCTTTACGACGTCAAGCGACAAGAGCGGACAGTCGAGATGGTCGGCTAGGGCACGCGCCACCGTGCTTTTGCCGCTTGCCGGGACGCCATTAACCAGGACAGCCTTCCTCACGGCGCGAACTCCGCCCGGATCATGCCGTCGGTAATCTGCCTCGCCCGCAACGCTGCGCCAATCATTCCGGCATCGTCGCCGAGCATCGCAGGGCGCACCGGACGCTGGCACCAAGATGATGCGGAAGGTGCGTAAATGAGGCTCTCATGCGCCGCCGAGCCTAGCCCGCCGCCGAGCAGCACGATGGCCGGATCAACCACCGCGATCAGGCTGTCGATTGCGCTCCGAAGCGGGCGAACCCAACGCCTCAACAACGCCACAGCGGCATCGTCGCCCGACGCGGCGGCGTCGAGCAGTTCCCACGGGGTGGTGCTTGGAGGTTTGCCGGCTTGAACCAGATGCCGCGTCAGCGCTAGGCCGGAACTCATTGTCTCGACACAACCGCGGCGGCCGCATCGGCAAACCTCGCCATTGTTGTCGACTGTGACGTGGCCGAGTTGGCCGGCGAATGCGGCCCCCTGTAGCAATCGCCCGTCAATCGCGATTGCGCCGCCGATGCCGGTACCGATCGTTAGCATGGCCACATCGCGCTTCCCGGCCGCCGCGCCCACCGCCATCTCGGCCACTAGCGCCATTGTGCAATCGTTATCGATAAAAACCGGCAGGCCGGTCGCCTCATGCAACAGCTGCGCGACCGGCAGTCCTGCCACGTCGAGGTAGCCGGCCGAAATCACCAAGTTGGCTTGTGCATCGACTCGGCCCGGCAAGCCAACGCCAATCGAGGAAGCCTCGTTGCAGCCGAGCTGCCGTACCAGCCCTGCCAACATCGCCACGAAGTTGGCGCGTTCGCGCTCAACTGGGTGCGAGATGCGCCGCAGGATGACACCTTCCGCGCTGACCAGGGCGGCGCGTACGTTAGTCCCGCCGACATCGACACCCAAAGCGGGCCTGGTTGCGCTCATCTGGACTTGCCTTCGGTCTTACGCGGCCTTTAACGGTAGCCGCGCCGCCGTCCGCACCACGTCCTGCAACTCGCGCAGACGAGGCAACGCGATGTTGGACAGCCGATCTCGACGCACCTCTGCGTCAAGCGAGATGCAGTCTTTCCAAAGTGCCCGCCCGGCAATGACGCCCGACGCGCCCGCGTGCATCGCCGTGCTCACTTGGCCCAGGAATGTGGCGTGATCGACGCCGGCCGACAACACCGCCCACGGAACGTCACCAGCCATCCGGGTGATCGCCCGGCACGCTTCGGCAGTACCCGGATACGGCAGCTTAAGCACCTTTGCGCCATGGTCGAGCGCCATGCGGGTGCCCTCGATCATCAGTCCTGGAAACTTTTCCGCGTATTCCGCCGTGTCTTCGCCATCCAGGGGATAAGTCAGGATTTCTGTCACCAGCAACAGGTCTTCGCGCGCGTAATCCTCGACGGTGGTCTTGATGATCGCCAGATTGTGGTCGTTGGCGCCGGATGCCCCGGGGCGCAAGTAAACCAGGAGTTTGGCTCCAGTGCCGCCAAGCTCACGGACCCGGTGAGCGGTGATGCCTGGAACCAGCCGCGACAGCCGAAAGCCGGTTTGCGGTGTCACGTCCCACCCGGAGTCATCGAGCCCAACCAACAGTCCGGTAGCGCGCCCGAGCACATCGTCATCGACCACCTTGGGCAGCGCGCAAACCGGGTCGAGCAACACGCAGGAGGCGTAATTGGCGAGGTAGCGGACGATGTCCGACTTTACCGCACCCAGGATGTCGGCACCGATTCGGGCCTGCGACTCTGGGTCGGGCGCCAGGATTTTGCGCATGGCACCCCGCTGATCGCAGGCGATCACCATCATGTTTCCATCCACATCGGAAATCTGGCGAAAGCCACGCCGTTCGGCAGTCGTCATGTGACGCATCATCAACCTCCGCTAGCCGGCCCGACGGCACCGCCCTAACACCTGCCCGAGCCGACTTGCAAGCAAGTGGCTCTGTTTGCTGAGGCAGTGTCGGCGATCCAAAGCCCGCTGCAGGACCGGATTCCCCGAGTGTTTGGCCGCGCTGAGGACGGTGCGGAGATCGATCAGTCGGCTCGCGAGGAGAGCTGGAGAAAAGGCTGTGTGGGCGACGAAGCCTCTGGTCGCAGCTCTGGTTAAGTCTATTCACGCGCTGGATACCTTACGGCCCCATCAAACGTGCTGCTTCGCCGCCAAAGCCAATCACTATCTTTCTGAACAACCCCGTTGACCGGCGTGCGACTCCGTGGTGGCATGCATCTCTGTTCATAGGCGAATATATATTCGTCGACTTAGGGATAAGGGGTGCGATCGTGCCGGACGTCTTGCACGCCATGCCAGCGAGGGATCGCATCGCCGCGCTTGCCGCGGTTGATCGGTCGGCCGAGCTGCGCGCCGAGGCGTCGGCGATCCGCGCGTCCATCCTACGCGTGATCGGACGGGCCCAACTCGGGCATGTCGGAGGCGATTTCTCGGTCACCGACATCTTGGCCACGCTGCTACTGGCGGTGATGCGGATCGATCCCGGACGACCTGACTGGCCGGGACGCGATCGGCTGATACTGAGCAAGGGTCACTGCTCGGCCGCGCTATACGCGACGCTTGCTCGCGCGGGAGTGCTGGACGTAGCGGAACTCGACACGTTCACCGCCCCGCTCTCACGGCTGAACGGCCACCCCCATCGTAAGATCCCCGGTGTGGAGGCCAACACCGGCCCGCTCGGCCATGGCCTTCCGATCGGCGTCGGTTGCGCGGTTGCCGCGCGACTTTCCGGGGCCGACTGGCGCACCTTCGTCGTGCTCGGCGATGGCGAGTTGCAGGAGGGCAGCAACTGGGAAGCCGCGATGGCCGCGGCGCACCGGAACCTGTCGAACTTGGTTGCGGTGGTGGACCGCAACGGCTTGCAACAGGGTGCCCGCACCGAGGACACCAACCGGCTCGAACCGCTGGCCGACAAGTGGCGCGCGTTTGGCTGGGAGGTGGTCGAGGTCGACGGTCACGACCACTCGGAGTTGCTGGGCGCATTGGCGTCGCAGCCCGCCGGCCGCCCGCGCTGCGTGATCGCCCGCACGCTGAAGGGCAAGGGCGCGTCCTTTATGGAGGACCGGGTCGAGTGGCACCATAAGGTGCCAACCGCCGAGCAGATCGCGACCGCGTTGGATGAGTTGGCGAGCTGATGGACGTGTCGGCACCGGAGTTGTTCGACTGCCGCAAGGCGTTCTGCGACGAACTGGTCGCGCTGGCCCACGCCGACCGCCGAATTGTCGTGGTCTGCAACGACTCCGTGGGGTCGAGCAATCTCAGCCCGTTCCAGCTGGCGTTCCCGGATCGGCTGATCAACGTCGGCATCGCCGAACAGAACATGGTCGGCGTGGCGGCGGGACTGGCCAATGGCGGCATGATCCCGTTCGTTTCCGCGGCGTCACCGTTCCTGACCGCGCGGGCGATGGAGCAGATCAAGGCCGACATCGCCTACAGCCAGCACCACGTGATTTTGTGCGGTCAGAGCCCCGGCGTCTCGTATGGCGAACTCGGGCCGACCCACCACTCGATCGAGGACATCGCGTGGATGCGCGCCCTCGGGCACCTGGCGGTGGTGGTGCCGGCCGACCCAAGCCAGACGCGGGAAGCGGTGCGCTGGGCGGCCGGGCACGACGGGCCGGCGTTCGTGCGGGTCGGCCGGTTCAAGGTACCGCAGGTGACACCGCCCGACCGGCCGTTCGTGTTCGGACAAGCGGACACGCTGCGGGACGGCGACGACGCTTGCGTAATCGCGTGCGGAACGATGGTGTCGCGCGCGTTGCAGGCAGCCGAGCGACTGGCGGCGCAGGGTATTTCCGTGCGCGTGATCAACATGGCAACGGTCACGCCGCTGGACGACGTGGCGGTGCTCCGGGCCGCGCGCGCGACTGGGCGCGTTGTCACCGTCGAGGAAGGAGTGGATCGTGGCGGCCTTGGCGGCGCGGTCGCCGAATTGCTGGCGCGACATCACCCGACACCGATGCGGATACTCGGGGTGCCGAGCTTCGCCCCAACCGGCAGCGCCGCGTTCCTGCTCGACCATTTCGGACTGAACGCCCACGGCATCGAACGCGCCGTGATGGAACTGGTCGGCGGATGATCCTTGCGATCGACCAGGGCACCAGTGCCACCAAGTGCCTGCTGGTTGACCGTGCCGGCGGCATCGTCGCGCGCGGCTCGGCGTCGGTCGGAGAAACCCACCCAAGGCCTGGCTGGGTCGAGCAGGACGCGACGGCGTTGTGGCGCAGCGTGCAGGCGGCGGTAGCTGCCTGCCTCGACGGGCAGGACGCGCGTGCCGTGGCGGCGGTCGGCATCGCTTCGCAGCGCGAGTCGGTCGTTTTGTGGGACGCGGCGTCGGGTGAACCGGTGACGCCCTTGCTAAGCTGGCAGGACCAGCGCGCGGCGGCGGTGTGCGACCGGTTACGCGGGTCGGAAGTGGAAGCCATGGTGCGCGTCCGCAGCGGCCTGCCGCTCGACCCGATGTTTTCGGCGGCCAAGGCGAGTTGGCTACTCGACGCGCACGACCCGGGTCGCGCCCACACGCGGCCTGGCGGCTGGCGGCTCGGGACGGTGGATGCGTGGCTGTTGAGCCGGTTCGGCGCCGAGCACCTGATTGAAGCGGGCAACGCGTCACGCACGCAGTTGCTGGACGTGGCCCGGGTGCGATGGGATCACGAGTTGCTCGACCTGTTTGGCGTTCCGGCCGCCTGCCTGCCGCGCGTGGTCGCCTCGACCGGACCGTTTCCGGCCGCGCGCGGGCTGGCGCCTTTGCCGGATGGAGTTCCCGTGCTGGCCGTGATGGGTGACAGCCACGCGGCGTTGTATGCGCACGGCGTCCGTGCACCGGGGCAAGTGAAAGCCACCTACGGCACGGGCTCGTCGGTGATGGGGCTGCTTGCGGCGGCGGACCGGGTTGATCCAGGACTGTGCCTGACGATTGCGTGGCAGTCCGATCACACCGCGTTCGCGGCCGAGGGGAACATTCGCGCGTCGGGCGCCACGTTGCGCTGGTTGGCGAACCTGTTTGGCCGCACGCCGGAGGAGATCTCCGAACTCGGCGCGGTCAACGACAATGGCGGGGTCGCGTTGGTCCCGGGCTTCACCGGGCTTGGCGCGCCGTGGTGGGACCGTCACGCGGTCGGGCTGCTGGCGAACCTACGGCTCGACACCGCGATGCCGAACTTGGCCCGCGCGGCGTTGGACGCGGTGGTGCACCAGGTGGCCGACGTGCTCGAGGCGTTCGGCGATGTCGATGCGCTGTTCGCCGATGGCGGACCGACCCGCAGCGACGCGCTGATGCGGATGCAAGCCGACGTTCTCGGTATTCCGGTGTCGCGCGCCAACGACACCGAGTTGTCGGCGTTGGGCGCGGCCCACATGGCCGGGCTCGGCGTCGGGTTGTGGTCCGAGGCGGAACTGGCGGCCCTGCCCCGCGCCCGCGACGTGTTCCGGCCGGGTGAAAACGATCGCATGGCCGAGCGCGGGCGTTGGCGCGAAGCGGTCGCGCGGGCACGCGGGCGATGAGCGCCCACGCCGGCACGGTCGCGGCCGAGCCGCCCCGCTCGGTGCGGCAATGGTTCGCCAGCGCGCAGGGACCGCTGATCGGGCTGATCCTGCTCTGCGTGGTGTTCTCGCTCAGCAACCCGCATTTCCTGTCGCTGCGCAACGCGCTGAACGTCATCGACCAGGTGACGGTGCTTGGCATCCTCGCGGTCGGGATGACGGCCGTGGTGGTAATCGGCGGCATCGACCTCTCGGTTGGCGCGACCCTCGCACTGGCGACCATGACGATCGGCTCGGTTTTCACCGCCGGCGTGCCGTTCGTGGCGTGCGTGGCGCTCGGCTTGCTGGTCGGCGCGGCGAGCGGGCTGGTCAACGGGCTGCTGATCACCCGTGCGCGGCTGCCGGCGTTCATCGCGACGTTGACGATGATGTCGGTCGCGCGAGGGTTGGCCAGCATGACCACCGACGGCGAGCAGGTGGTGGGCTTTCCCGAGTGGTTCACCGCGCTTTCGGCGGTGCGCCACTTCGGCTTCATCTCGGTGACCGTGGCGTCGTTTCTGCTGATCGCGGCGGCGGCGTTCGTGTTCCTGCGCTACCGGGCGACAGGACGAAGCCTGTATGCCATTGGCGGCAGTGCCGAGGTCGCGCGGCTGGCCGGCATCCCGGTGCGCCCGCTGACGGTTTGGGTCTACGTCGCATCGGGCGTGCTGGCGGCGGTGGCCGGGGTCGCGTTGGCCGCACGGCTCGACTCCGCGCAGCCGAGCGACGGCCTTGGCTATGAGCTGGACACCATCGCCGCCGTGGTGATCGGCGGTGCCAGCCTCAGCGGCGGGGTGGGTGGCGTCGGCGGCACCGTGGTCGGCGTGCTGATCATCGGGGTTCTGCACAACGGCCTCAATCTCGTCGGCGTCTCGCCATTTGTGCAGCAGGTGGTGATCGGCGCGGTGATCGCGGTCGCCGTGACGCTCGACACCCTTCGGCGGCGGGAGGCGTGAGCACCGCCACCGGATGACAAGGACCGGCGCCCAGCCGGTCCGGACCACAACGACAATCTCTGAGGGGAAACAGACGATGATCAAGGTTTTGACTGCTACGACGGCGCTGGCGCTGACATTCGTGGGCGCGGGCACGGCGCGAGCCGAGGGCGTGGGCTTGGCGGTGGCTAACCTGCAGGCCAACTTTTTCAACCAGATCAAGCAGTCGGTCGAGGCCGAGGGCAAGGCGAAGGGCGTCGCGGTCTCGACCGTGGACGCGCACGGCGACAGCGCGACCCAGGTTAGCCAGATCCAGGACCTGATCACCCAAGGAGTGAAGGCGCTGATCTACATTCCGGCGGGGGCCACCGCCGCCGGCGTTCCGGTGAAGGCGGCGCACGATGCAAAGATCCCGGTGGTCGCGGTCGATCGCGACGCGCCGGACGCGCCGGGTGACACGTTCATCGCCACGGACAGCGTGGCCGCCTCGCATGTTCTCGGCGACTACGTGTGCAAGATCACCGGCGGCACCGGCAACGTCGCGGTGATCCAGGGCCAAATCGGCACCACGCCGGAGCAGGACCGCGACAAGGGCTTTAGCGCCGCCCTCGCGAACTGCCCGGGCCTCAAGATCGTCGCCAAGCAGGCGAGCAAGGCGTGGCACCAGGACGAGGGCTTCTCGATCGCGCAGGACATGCTGCAGCGTAACCCGGACATCAGCGTGATCTTCGGCCGCGCCGACGCGCTGGCGCTGGGTGCGGCACAGGCGGTGAAGGTCGCGAACTTGGGTCATCGTGTCTACATCGTCGGCTTCGACGGCGACACGGCGGGGCTGCTGGCGGTGAAGAACGGCACGCTGGACGCGACCATGACGCAGAAGACGCAGTTCATGGGCCGCCTGGCGTTGCAGTCGGCGATGGACCTGATGGCGGGAAAGCCGGTGCCCAAGCAGCAGTTGCAGCCGGCGGAGTTGACCACCAAGGACAACGCCGATCCGTTCATCGCGCAGCATCCGTGACCGGGGCGCCGCCGATCAGCCATGACGGCGGCGAACCGCGCCCGGAGCTGCTGTCGGTGCACGGCCTGTGCAAAAGCTATTCCCGAGTGCAGGTGTTGCATGGCGTGAGCTTCGACGTGCGCAAAGGCGAGGTGGTGGCGTTGCTCGGCGAGAACGGCGCCGGCAAGTCCACCGCCTCGGCCATCGTCGCGGGTCTGGTGCAGCCCGACGAGGGCTCGATGGTGTTTGCCGGCCAGCCGTACGCGCCGGCCTCGCCGGGTGACGCGATGGCGGCCGGCATCGGGCTGATCCATCAGGAGATGCGCCTGCTGCCCGACCTCTCGATCGCCGAGAACGTGTTCGTCGGGCGGCTGCCGACGCGGGGCGGCCGGATCGATCGCGCGCGCGCGCGCGACCAGGCGGCCATGCAGCTTCGTCGGCTGGGTCTGGACGTTTCGCCGGACCGCAAGGTGCGCTCGCTCAGCATCGGCGCGCAGCAGCAGGTGGAGATCGCCAAGGCGCTCACCCTCGACGCGCGGTTGTTGATCCTCGACGAACCGACGGCGGCGCTGGGTGGGGCCGAGACCGAGCACCTGTTCACCCAGATCGCACGGCTGCGGGCCGAGGGCGTGTCGTTCATCTACATCAGCCATCGGCTCGACGAGATCGCCCGTGTGGCCGACCGCGTGGTGGTGTTGCGCGACGGCTACCTGGTGGCGCGGCACGACACCGCGCAGGTGCCGGTGGCGACGCTGCTGCGCGGCATGGTGGGGCGGGACATCGACCGCCTGTTCCCCGAGACCGCCCCACCCGGCACGCGCGAGGTGTTGCGGGTCGAGGGCCTTACCTCGGCGCGCGGCGCGTTCCGGGACGTCAGCTTTGGCGTACGCGCCGGTGAGATCCTGGGTGTCGCGGGGATCGTCGGCGCCGGGCGCACCGAATTGGTGAGGGGGATCCTCGGCGCCGACCCCCTGGCGGCGGGCACGGTGCGCGTCGACGGCCGCAGGGTAAGCCTGCGTGGGCCAGGCGACGCGATCGAGGCGGGCATCGTGCTGGTGCCCGAAGATCGGAAGTCACAGGGATTGGTGCTGGAGCATTCGCTCGGATCGAACTTGGCGCTCGGCAATTATGACCGGCTGGCTCGCGCGGGCTGGCTCTGGCCGTCGGCGCAACGCGGTTTTGCGCGCAGCTTGATCGAGCGGCTTGGCATCAAGGGACGGCCGGGCGACGGGACAAAATTCCTCTCCGGCGGCAACCAGCAGAAGGCCGTGATCGCGCGCTGGATCGCCCGCGCGCCAAAGGTGTTCATCCTCGACGAGCCGACTCGCGGCATCGACGTCGGCGCGCGTGCGGCGATCTACGCCCTGATCGCCGATCTCGTCCGCGCCGGCATGGCGGTGGTGATCGTCAGCTCCGACCTCGACGAGGTGCTGGGGCTGTCGCACCGCGTCATGGTGCTGAGCCGGGGTCGGCTGATGGGGACGCTGGATGCGGCGCAGGCCGACCGGGTGGCGGTGATGGCGCTCGCCACCGCATGAGTTCTCCCGCACAAGGACAAGACATGGATCGGTTCAAGCTGAAAGACGAGGTGGCGCTAGTGACCGGAGCCGCGAGCGGCATCGGCCAGCATATCGCGTTCGGTCTCGCCGAGGCGGGCGCGGACGTGGCGTGCCTCGACATGCAAAGCTCGAGCCTGGGGCTGCAAGAGACCGTCGCACGCATCACGGCGCTGGGTCGGCGCGCCGTCGCGTTGCAAGCCGACGTGCGCGAACCCGAGGCGCTGGCCGGCGCGGTCGAGGCGGTCGAGCGCGAGCTCGGCGCGTTGTCGGTCGCGGTCAACAGCGCCGGGATCGCCAACGCCACGGCGGCCGAGGACATGGGTGCGGCGCAGTGGCAACGCATGATCGACATCAACCTCACCGGCGTGTTCCTGTCCTGCCAGGCGGAGGCGCGCGCCATGCTGCGACGCGGGCGGGGCGCCATCGTCAACATCGCCTCGATGTCCGGCAGCATCGTCAATCGCGGGCTGCTTCAGGCGCACTACAACACATCGAAGGCAGGGGTGATCCACCTGTCGAAAAGCCTCGCGATGGAGTGGGTGTCGCGCGGCGTCCGGGTCAACTCGATCAGCCCCGGCTACACGCTGACGCCGATGAACCGTCGGCCCGAGGTGGCCGATGCGGTCGCGGTGTTCGAGCGCGACACGCCCATGGGCCGGCTCGCGACACCGGACGAGATGGTCGGGCCGGCGATCTTCCTGTGCAGCGGCGCGGCGTCGTTCGTGACCGGCATCGACCTGGTCGTCGATGGCGGATTCGTGTGCTGGTAGCCCGCGGTGGCGCGTTCCGATGAGTTGCGCCTCGTGGCCCAGGTAGCCCGGATGTACTACGTCGACCAGATAAAGCAGATCGACATCGCGGCGCGGCTGCGGATTTCGCAAGCCAGCATCTCCCGCCTGCTGCAACGCGCACGCGACGAACACGTGGTGCGGATCTCGGTGGAGGCGCCGGGCGGCACCTTTCCGGAGCTCGAGTCGGCGTTGTGCCGAACCTATGGGATCGCGGAGGCGATCGTGGCCGATTGCGCCGAGGATCGCGAGGAACAGGTCCTGACCCGGATCGGCGAGGCAGCCGCGCACTACGTCGAGACCACGTTGCAACCGGGCGAAGTGATCGGCATCTCGTCGTGGAGCGAGTCGCTGTTGCGGATGGTCGACAGCCTGCATCCGTCAAAGCGCTGCTCGGCTGCGAGCGTGGTGCAAATATTGGGCGGCATGGGTAACCCGGCGGTTCAGGCGCACGCGACCACTCTGACCGGGCGTCTGGCGCGGCTGACCAACGCGACGCCATGCCTGCTACCGACGCAGGGTGTGGCCGGGTCCTCGGCGGCGATGCGCGCGTTGGTGGGCGACCCGTTCGTGCGTCAAACGATGGCGCAGTTCGCCTCGATCACCATGGCGCTGGTCGGCGTCGGCGCGGTCGAGCCGTCGAAGCTGCTGGCGGACAGCGGCAACGTGTTCACCTCACAGGAACTGCGAGAGTTGAGCCGGCTCGGCGCGGTCGGGGACATCTGTCTGCACTTCTATGACGCTGGCGGGCGGCCCGTAGAGTCTTCGTTCGACGCGCGGGTCATCGGCATCACGCTCGCGCAGTTACGCGCGGTGTCCCGGGTGGTCGCGGTTGCGGGCGGCAGGCGCAAGCGCGCGGCGGTGCGGGGCGCCTTGCAGGGCGGATTGATCGACGTCCTGGTCACCGACCGGTTCACCGCGGAGGCGTTGGCGAGCGTGCGAAGGGAGGCGGCGTGAACGAAGACAGGGTTGCCGTCATCACCGGGGCGAGCCGGGGCATCGGCGCCGCCATCGCGCATCGCCTTGCGCGCGACGGCGCGGCGGTCGTGGTGTGCGCCAACGAGGCACTGGTGCGCGACGTGGCGGCGGAGATCGCTGCGGCGGGTGGACGCGCCCACGCGGTCGTCGCCGACGTCACGCGGCGTTCCGACGTGGTGCGGCTCTACGACGAGGCGGAACGCGAGTTCTCCCACGTCGACGTCTCGGTGCAGAACGCCGGCGTCATCACCATCGCCCGTATCGAGGACATGACCGAGGACGAGTGGGACCGGGTGCTGGCGGTCAACACTAAGGGCACCTTCCTTTGCTGCCAGGAGGCGATCGCCCGGATGCGCAAGCACGGCCGCGGCGGCCGTCTGGTCAGCACCGCATCCGGTCAGGCGCGGCAAGGCTTCATCTTCACGCCGCACTACGCGGCCAGCAAGTTCGGCGTCGTCGGACTGACCCAGAGCCTTGCGAAGGAGGTCGCGGCGGAGGGCATCACGGTTAACGCGATCTGTCCCGGCATCATCGACACCGACATGTGGGCGTACAACGACGCCGCTTGGGGCCAGCTGCTCGGCGACTACCAACCCGGCGAGCTGATGGCCGAGTGGGTTCGAAACATCCCGATGCGGCGGTCGGGCACCGGGGCCGAGGTGGCCGGGTTGGTCGCATTCCTTGCCGGCCCCGACGCCGCGTACATCACTGGTCAAACAATCAATGTCGATGGCGGACTGATCATGTCGTAGTGGATTGCCAGATGTTCGCGTGGCATGAGTTCTTGGGTTCCGGACATCGCGAGCTCGCTGCCCAAGTTGCTTTATACGGCTGCACAAGGCGAGGGTCTCGCCGTCTTCAAGCCATTCTGCCGCATGTGAGTCCGGACGGACCTGTTTTCCAATCTGAGTCCAACGCAATCTCGAGACATGCCACTGACCCAGGACCTCAGCCGGGACTTCCCGGAAACGAGTGTCTTCTCCGCCTGGCATAAGAGTCCATGCGGGCTTCCGCGGAAGTCCCGGAAACGATAGGTGGCGCGTTCAATAAGGTCGCGGGCGCGGTTCGCGCGAATGTCGAACGCGGGTGGGACCAAGCAGCGCGACATCGGACGGATCATCGCTTCCGTGTAGCGCTGGCCTCCCTCCAGCAGTCGCCGCCCGCAGCATTTGCGTCAGCCAGCACAATCCACGGAAGTTTTTCTGGTCAGTGCTGCATTCGTTCTTGAAACCGACAACTCGATCTGGGCTTAGGAGTGGCGAGCGATGGCGGCTGCCGCCTTTTGGGTCGACCTAAGCTGCAGCGGTCTCCCCCAACCGCTCGGATTTCAGATCGGCGCGACGTCGCTCGCCGCAGATCATTGCAACCGCCCGATCGCCCATCGCGAGTGCCGGCGCGTTGGTGTTGCCTGACGGGATGAATGGCATGGCGGAGCAATCGATCACGCGCAGGCTTGCGATGCCGCGGACCCGTAGCTGCGGGTCGAGCACCCCCATCGGGTCGCCGTCCGGCCCCATCCGGGCAGTGCCGACGGGATGATAGTTGGTTTTGACGAACTTCTTGCAGAAGGCGCGCAGCGCGGCGTCGTCTTGCACTTCCGTGCCCGGCAGCATCTCGTGATCGATGAGGGCGGCCGACGGCATCGTGCCCAGCAGCCTGCGGGCGAACCGCATCGAGGCGATCGTAAGACGCAGGTCATCGGGGTGGCCGAAGAAGTTGGAGTCGATCAGCGGCAGGTCAGCCGGATCGCTTGACCGCAGCCGCACCGAGCCTCGTGCCTTCGGGCGCAGCAGGCACGACGTGAGCGTCACGCCGTGGGTGGGCTCCACGTCGGTGACATCGCGGTCGAGGTACACGATCGGCGCGCAATAGAGCTGGATCGTCGGACGCTCACCGCCGTCGGGATCGTAGAAGCAGCAACAATCGACGCCGATCGTCGTCACTGGCCCCGAGCCAAGGGCGAGATACTGCAAACCGTTGCGGATCATGCGCCAGCCGCGATCCTCGCCGAAGTAGCCGGCCGACCGCTTGTTGGTCGCCGCGATGATCGGCACTTCGTGGTGATCCTGGAGGTTGGCTCCGATCCCTGGCAGGTCGGCCACCACGGCAATTCCGTGCTGCCTCAGGTGATCCGCCGGTCCGAGGCCGGACAGCATCATCAGCTTGGCTGTGTTGTAGGTTCCAGCCGCGACCAGGACTTCCGCGTCCGCTCTGGCCTGGGTTACGACACCGTCCCGCACGTACTCCACGCCCACCGCGCGGCCGCGCTCGATGACGATGCGGGTCACTGTGGCGCCAGTCACGACCGTAAGCCGAGGATCGGCGACGACCTGCGACAGGAACGCCCGCACCGCGTCACAGCGCTCGAGCCGACCGGAGCGCCCGCGCCCGAAAGTGTTTTGCATCGGTCCGACGCCAGCCTGCCGCGCGCCGTTGAAGTCGGCGTTACACTGAATGCCGCATGCCTCCGCCGACTGCACGAAGGCGCGGGACATCTCGGCGATGTGGCCGGGGTCTGACACTTGCAGCGGGCCGCTAGTGCCGTGGTAGGCATCGCTGAGGCGGCTGTTGCCCTCCATGCCGCGAAACGACGCCAGCATGTCGGCATAGGACCACCCGGAGTTGCCTCCAAGGAAAGCGTCCCAGTTGTCGTAATCCTCGCGCTGCCCCCGCATGTAGACCATCGCGTTCACCGAACTGCCGCCGCCGAGCACCTTGGCCTGCGGCACGATCGGCGTGCGGCCGTCGAGCTGCTGTTGCGGCACCGCCTTGTGCATCTCGAGGAACTTGTCGCGTGCGAGGTATTTGATGTAGCCGGCCGGCATCCGCATCAGCCAGTCGTACTTGGCCGGCCCTCGCTCCAGCAGGAGCACGCGTGCGCCATGATCGCGCACCAGGCGCATCGCCGCGACGCAAGCTGACGAGCCGCCGCCAGCGATGATGTAACCAAAACCGCTCTTGTCCGCTGCCATGATGTCCCTGCCTCAATAGGTCGCGCGGCCGCCGGAGATGTCGAACACGGCCCCGGTGGTGAACGAGTTCTCGTCGGAGGCCAGCCACGCCACCATGGCGGCGATCTCGGCAACCGTGACGAAGCGGCCCCTCGGGATCTTGGAGAGCATGTAGTCGATGTGCGTCTGCGAGACCTGCTCCAGGATGCGCGTCTTGGCAGCGGCGGGCGTGATGACGTTCACCGCGACGTCGTGCATTGCCGTTTCTTTGCCGAGGCTCTTGGTCAGCGCGATCAGGCCGGCTTTGGCGGCGCTGTAGGCGGCGGCGTTTGGATTGCCCTCCTTTCCCGCGATGGAGGCGATGTTGACGATGCGGCCGCGCTGCTGCTTGACCATGCGGCGCACCACGGCCTGGTTGACGTTGAACGCGCCGTTGAGGTCGACGTCGACGACGCGGCGCCATTCCGCAGCCGGATAGTCCACGACAGGCGCTACAGGACCGGCGATCCCGGCCGAATGGACCAGGATGTCGATCGTGCCGTAGTCGAGTTGGAGCCGTGCCGCGGCGGCTTCCACCGCCTCATCGTCGGTGATGTCGACGACCGCAGTCACGACGGCTGCCTGGCCGGCCAACTCTGCGGCCATAGCCTCGAGCGCCGCAGCATTGCTATCCCAGGCGATGACCCGGGCACCCTCGGCGAGCAATCGCTCCGCCACCGCCCGGCCAATCCCTTGTGCACCTCCGGTGACGACCGCATTGCGGTTCTGGAAACGCGCCGTCTGCTGTGCTGTCATTTGTGTTCCCCAATGCGGCGGCTGCGGGTGGATGCCGGGAAGGCAGACAAACCGGCGAAGCGGCCTGGCGCTTGCTCCTCGATGCGCAGCACCTCGTTCCACTTGGCCATACGTTCCGAACGGGCGAAGGAGCCGACCTTGAGCTGGCCCGCGTTCCATCCCACGGCGAGATGGGCGATGGTGGTGTCCTCGGTCTCTCCCGAGCGGGCCGAGACGATGGTGCCGAAGCCCGCCGCCTTTCCCGCGTCGAGCGCGGCCTTGGCCTCGGTGACGGTACCAGCCTGGTTGACCTTGACCAGGACGGCGTTGACCGCACCCACGCGCGACGCGTCCCGCACCCGCTCGGCGCTGGTCACCAGATAGTCGTCGCCGACGACTTGGATGCGCGATCCCACCGCGGCGGTGAAGCGGGCCAGCCCGTCGGGATCGTCTTCGCCAAGCGGGTCCTCCATCGACAGGATCGGGAACCGGTCGCACCAGCCGAGCAGCAGTTCGCACAAGCCGTCGCTGTCCAGCTCGACCGCGTCCAGGCCCAGGCGGTAGCGCCCGGCCCTGCCGAGTTCCGAAGCGGCGATGTCGAGTGAGATGGCCACATCGGACCCTGGCGCGTAGCCCGCCGCCTCGATGGCCTGCACCAGCGTCTCCAGCGCCTCTTCGTTGCTGTCGAACGCCGGCCACCAGCCCCCTTCGTCAGCGACCCCCTGCAGCCTGCCGCGGTCTTCCATCAGGCGACCTGCGGCCATGTACACCTCCGCCGTCATCTCCAACGCCTCGCCGAAGCTCGTGGCGGCCGGCGTCACCACCATCAGGTCCTGGATGTCGATCCTGCGGCCGGCATGGGCGCCTCCGCCGAAGATCTGGATCTCGGGGAGCGGGATCGAGGCCGCGCCCGCGCCCACGAGGTATCGCCAAAGCGGCAGGCCAGCGTGGGCTGCCGCGGCGTGCAGGACCGCCATGGACACTGCCACGATCGCGTTTCCGCCAAGTCGCGCCTTGGTGGGCGTGCCGTCGAGCGCGATCAGAGCCGCGTCGACCCCGGCTTGGTCGCCCGCATCAAGTCCAATCAGCGCCGGCGCGATCTGTTCGCGGATGCCCGCGAGCGCGTGCGCCACGTCGAAGCCCCCCAGCCTGGCGCCGCGGTCACGCAGATCAACCGCCTCACGGGAACCGCGCGACGCCCCCGCCGGCGCGATGCCGCGCCCCACGACGCCGCCGTCGAGTTCCACTTCGGCCTCAATGGTCGGACGCCCGCGGGAGTCCCAGATCCGGCGCGCCGCGACCGAGCGGATACGAGGTTCAGGCATCGGACCTCCTCCAGGCGTGCGACACCGCATCGAGCGTTTCCAGGCGGGACCGAAGTAGGGCTTTAGCGATGTCGCGCGACGAAGCACGCTGTTCCTCGTCGAGATATTCGACTGGCGACTTGCCGTCGATGCGCGCGAGCAGCAACGCAGGGAGCAAGGTTGCGCAACGCGCCTCTAGCGTGATGGGCGCCTCCCACTCGACCTGCGCCAGGTAGGCGGACGCAAGCGCCTCGAACACGATTAAATAGGCTTCGCGGCGATCGGACCGGCGCGCGCCCTTCAGCAGCAGGTGATTGAGGCAGAAGGCGAGATCGAAGGCCGGGTCGCCATACCAGGCGCATTCGGCATCGAGGAACACCGGGCCGTGTGGGCCATGCAGGATGTTCTTGGGACTGACGTCGCCATGCACCAGGGCGAGTTTGGTGGCGGCCGTGCGTGCCGCGAGATCATCGAGGACCGATCCCAAATCCGGATGGGCTCTACCGGTCGCCCGCAGATAGGGCTCGATCCGGATAGCCTCGAACGTCTTGTCGTTGGAGAACTGGCGACCAAGGCCGACATCGCCGGCGCTGCGGCGGTGGATCGCGCCGAGTTGCGCGCCCACCGCCGCTCCGAAGTCCGGATCCGCCACCCCGTCGAGGAGTTCATTCTTCCACAGCGGATGGGTCGTAGGCGGCAGGTAGTCCATGGCAAACAGACCCTGCTTCGGATCTTCCGCAAGTAGCGCCGGCACGGCATCGGGAAACCAACCACCGACGACCCGCATCCATGCCGCTTCGGCGGCATTGCGCTCGACCGGCGCCTCCCAGACCGCGGCGACCCTTAGCTGCGGCAGGGCGCGTTTGACGCAGAAGTGCCGCGAAGACGTCGTGATCTCGAAAATGTCCGACGACACCCCTCCGGCCATCGGCCGGCATTCAACGGTCTCGTCGGACTCAATCAGGTGCAACGCCCACAACGCCGCGACAATGCCGCCTTTTCCTGAGCCATCCTCTTCCATGTCGATACCGAAACCTACTTAATGTAGCCGGCATCCTTCATGACCGTCTCAGTGGCGACTTGTGCGGACTGCAACGCTTGATCGACGGTCACAGAACCCGCCAGCGCTGCCGCGATGTCTTGGCCCACATTCGTCCCGATAGACTGGAATTCGGGGATCGAGACGAACTGCACGCCGGTGTAGGGCACCGGATCCTTGGTCGGGTGGGCCGGATCGGCGGACATGATGGCTTTCAGCACCATCGGAGCAAACGGGGCTGCCTTCTGATAGGCGGCGCTGTCATAAGTGGATTTGCGTGTGCCGGGAGGGGCCGCGACCCAACCTTCGGTCTCACCCACCAGCTTCACGTAGTCTGCCGAGGTCGCCCATTTCAGGAAGTCTTCCGCCGCTGCCACCTTGGTCGACGAGGCGGGAACAGCCAGCGCCCATGACCATGCCCAGCCGCCTCCCTTGGGGGTTACCGCGATGGGCGCCTTGGCGAAGCTGGTCTTGTCGGCAACCTGACTCTCGCTGGGATTGAACACCCGGCCGGCCGCCGACGTGGCGTCGATCCACATCGCACAATGGCCCGTCGAGAAGAGTGCCTGGTTTTCGTTGAACCCGTTTGCCGTCGCTCCCGGAGGGCCATCCGCTCTCAAGATATCGACGTAGTAGTGAACCGCTTCCTTCCACGGCGCCGAAGTCAATTGCGGCTGCCACTGCATGTTGAACCAGGCGCCACCAAAGGTGTTGGCCAGCGTTCCGACGAACGCCATGTTCTCGCCCCAACCCGGCTTGCCACGAAGGCAGATGCCGTACTGCGCCTTCGACTTGTCGGTCAGCTTGTCAGCGAATTGACGGATCTGGTCGTAGGTCGGCTGTTCCGGCATGACCAGCCCGGCCTGGGCGAACAGGTCCTTGCGATACAGCGTGAACGAGCTTTCCGCGTAGAACGGCAGCGCGTACAGCTTGCCGTCATAGGACAGGCCGTTCTTCACGGAATCGAATATATCGGCGTAATCGTAGCCCGGAAGGCCGCTGAGGTTTTCCAGCCAGCCAGCCTTTCCCCAGATCGGGGCCTCGTAGGCGCCGATGGTCACGATGTCGAAGCTACCGCTCTTAGTTGCGATGTCGACCGTGACGCGCTGCCGGAGCACGTTTTCCTCGAGCACCACCCAATTCAGCTTGTTGCCGGTTTGCCGCTCCCACCTCGTCGATAGTTTCTGCATGATGATCATGTCACCGTTGTTTACGGTGGCTATGGTCAAAGTCTCGGCGTGAAGCGCCGCTGAACCACCAAGCACTAGAGCCACGCCGGCCAGCAAGCGGCCTATTGTTTTCATATCTTCTCTCCCTTGTCGTTCGTTCTCGGTAGTTAGCGGATTTCGCAGGTGCTACGGCGGCCGGCCACTGTGCCTACTGGTGGGCGGCCGCGGCCTCCATTGCTTTTGCAGAGTTTTGGGCGAGGTCGGTCTTGGCTTCGTGGCCGAATGCCGCCCGCAAATCGCGTTCGGCATCCTTGAGGTGAACCTGCATGGCTCGGGCGGCAGCACGGCTGTTCCCCTGTCGGATATGTACAAAGATTGTTCGATGGGCGGCCAGCGTGGCCGCATGGGTCTGCCCGCGCAGCGCCCGCCCGCGCGTCGACATCCTGAACGACTCGGCCAAAGGCGCTGCCATGGCGTCGAGCAGGAAAGTCAGCATGCTGTTGTCGGCGGCTAGGGCGAGCGCTTGGTGAAAAGCGATGTCGCACCGATTGAATTGCTGTTCGGCTGCGGCACGGTTGCCTCCTCGCTCAATGTCTGTGACCGCCGCACCCATGCCGCCGAGGGCGCCTTCGATAGCTGTAAGACCGGCGGTTTTGGCACGCGCTGCCGCCAATGTTGCCGACTGGATTTCTAGAGCCTGCCGAACTTCGATGAGGTCGAAGAATAGTTTGGCATCGTGGTGTGTGGCGACACCGAGTAGGTCGCTGACCGCCTCCCCGCTTGGCGGACGAACCGAAGCACGCCTTCCTTGCCCCAGATCGAGCAAGCCGCGACCCATCAACACCCGCACCGCCTCGCGGACCGTCAGCCGACTGACGGCGTAGTTAGACGCCATCTCGGCCTCACTCGGTAGGCTTGCACCTGGCGCAAGATGGGTCTGGATATGTATCAACAAGCCCGCCACAACGCGGTCGACCGCAGAATTCCCAACCTCGGACTGACTAGTTGCAACAACCGGCACGAAGCTAACTTGTCAGATGAGTTGCCGAAGTCAAGAGTGCTCCCAGTGGTGTCACCCCCGACGCTGGGCAGGGTAGCGAGGCGGCTTCATTCATCCGAGACGCCTGGTATTTATAGGTGCCGCAACTTCGCGCCAAGTGGATGCACCTGTCTGGGTGGAGCCCGATCAGACCCAACTCGCCAGCCATTTGCCCATCGTGCTTCGATACACCTCGATCGATTAGCGCCCGCCATCTCCGCCCGAACGTGCGCTCAGCGCCGGCGCAACATCTTTGCCACTGCCGGGCGGGATCCGCGATGACCAGCTCACGCGGCTCCGCCGTTTGGTCGGCGGTCGGGAACAGCTCCCGCCCCGGGGTCGTGCGCGGTCTCAGGACGTTGATCCCAGACTCGACGTGGCGATCCACCGAGTCGCGCAACGTCTGCCGGTCCATGCCGGTCGGCTCGGCCACCTCGGTCTGGCGGCGATCGTCCAGACCATGGCCATAGCCGGCACCCGGTGCACAGGAGCATCGAGTCACGTTTCAGACCGGACAGGGATACAGCCAGAGTCAGGATTAAGGCGGAAAAGCAAAACCCCCATACGCGCGTCGCTACCCGGCGGCAGTATTGAAGGCGTCATGTTGCGATAACCCTCCTTATCGCAAGCTGTGTATTCAGTGGAGGGTCGGTCACTGGCCAAGGTCGACCGTGTCGCCTTCGCGCCTGCGATACTTCTTGGAATGGATTTCATCCTCGTTCCTGATCGGTTCGAGTGCGGTCCGGATGGCGGCCTCGCGTTCTCGCCATGATCGACCTGCTGGAGGCGGCCCGTCGGCGCGAACCAGCGCGAGCTGCTCGTGCAGCATACTGGCGCGGCGTAGCGGTCCGGGGGGGGGACGAGCTACTTCATACCAGGCTAGAACGCCTCGACCAGTGCGATGGCGCCGGTCGTTGAGACATCGGGTTTGATGGGCTAGCGACTTGCCCGCAGTCAGACAGGCCTCGTCGTCCTCGGTGCAGCCCGCGGCGCGCACCGGTGTCTAGCGTAAGACAGGTCATTGCCACCGCGAGCGTCAGCCCAGCCAGATTGCAACGGCCGCTGGACAAGCAAAACCGAGGCGCACGGAGTCGAGCCTCTTCGGTTCACGCAAATGCCGGGCGATCGAACGATCGCCTGCTACGGTGCCATAATCCGCCGCATGAAGGCGTCGAACAGGGGCACGGTGAAGGCGGTGTCGCCGTGCCCGGGGCTGAACAGCATGCCCTTGGCGATCAGGGTGTTCCGGGTCGGCGCGAGACTGGTCACCTCGCGGCCCATCTCGGCGGCGATGTCGCCCGAGCGGTGCGGGCCTGGCCCGAGCTCCGCCATGGCGCGCAGGTAGCGCTTCTCCTTGGGTGTCAGCCGGTCGAAGCGGACGCGAAAGGAGCTGCCGTCGAGCTCGGCCACCGCCAGCTCCCGGACGCTGGCGACGTCGCTCGCGCCGATGGGCGAGCCGGCGGCGGCATCCCAGCAGTGCTTGCCCCACTCCTGCAGGAAGTACGGGTAGCCTTGCGTGTCCGCGAGGATGGCGGCGATCGCGCCGTCGTCGATCCCCTCGCCCTCCCGCTCCACCGGCAGCCGCAGCGCGGCCGTCGCGGCGGCCGGGTCGAGCGGACCTATCGGGACAAACTCGAACAAGCGCTCGGCGTACGACTTGGCCTCGCCCATCTGGCCGAGCAGCTGCGGCAGGCCGGCGCCGATCATGGTGATCGGCAGCTGTCGCTGGCCGGCGCGGTGCAGCGCCGCGATCAGCGCCGCAAGCTGCCCTTCCGGCACGTACTGGAGTTCGTCGACGGCCAGCACGACGACGGTCTCGCGTTCCCTCGCCGCCTGCCCAACCGCGACTAGGAGGCCCGCGAGGTCGGCGTCGAGGTCGCCCGAGTCCGCCAGGCCCGGCTCGGGCTCGACGTTCAGGGCGATCTCCAGGTCGTCGTAGCGCACCTTGAGTTTGGCGAAGCCCGCCAGCGCGCGCAGTGCTCGGGTCACACCGGCGATGGCCCGCTTGAGGCGGTCCAGACGCAGCAGGCTCGTGCGGAGTGCGGGCACGAGCATGCCGGGCAGCGAGCGATGCTCGGGCGCCTCGAGTGCGACCACCACCAGACCCTCCGCTTCGGCCCGGTTCCCGATTGTGGTCAGCAGCACGGTCTTGCCGACGCCGCGCAGTCCATACAGCACGACGCTTCGAGCGCCGCGGCCCGCGCGGATCCGGTCGAGCGCCACGGCCGCGCGCTCGAGCAGCTCGTCGCGTCCGGCAGGCTCCGGCGGTGGGCTGCCCGCACCGGGGTGGAAGGGGTTTCGGCGACGATCCATAGCGGGGCTACCTAGTCTTACTGGATATTTGTAAACTAATATAATGTTGCTATGAGTGGCGAGTCAATGGGTGTGGCACTTCATATCTTGCCAAGCTTCGGTCAGCCCGTGTTGGATGCAGCCGGCATGGCCGCTGCCAGCGCCAAGTGGACCGGGCCGAACGATGCCTCCTGCACCAGCAACACGTCGCCCCGCTTGGCCGGCTCCAGGCTTGCGACGAAGGTGCTGGTCCACGCCGAGCGGCGCTTCAGCACGGCCTGCGGCGTTGGCGGGGCATCGGTTCCGGATGTCGCCGGTGTCATGGGGGCGATCGCCGCAGTGGATGGCACCTCCGGCAATAGCTGGTCGAGTGTCCGCCCCTCCAGCGCATTGGCCGCGCGCTCCAGGATGCGTAGGCGGGCGTCCGCGACGGAATGCAAGTCGGCGCGCGGGGGCGGCACGTATCGCTCGGCCATCTCCGGCTGGGGCAGGTCTGAGTCGAACAGGTCGACGCAGGCCCACAGGAACGCGACCACGTCGAGTTCGGGCTCGCCCGGCCGCAGCGCCTCGGGATGCTCCGGCGCGCTGCGGGCGAACACGCCGCGGGCGAACGTGTCGCGGCCGAGTTGCGGCCGGGCGTCCAGCCAGCCGGCCAGCGCCTGGATCCCGGCCAGCCCGAGCAGCCGTTCGCGCAGCCGGTCGGCCGCCCCCTCGGCGGCTTGGCGCGCCGGCGCCTCGGCCGGCAGCAGCAGGCGCGAGCGCAGCTGCAGCAGCCAGGCACCCATCACCAGCCAGTCCGCGCGCTGCGGCAGCGGCACGTCCCACGCCAGCGTCGCCAGCACCTGGTCGACCAGGTCGGCCAGCGGCAGGTCGCGGTGGCGGTTGTGGCGCATGATGTCCTCGTCGCGGACGTCCTTGTCGTACGCCTCGATGATGAAGCCGACCCGCAGCGCGTGCGGGCTGAGCCGCTCGAAGGCGTTCACCGACAACCCGGCCAATGCGACGCGATAGTTGAGGATCAGCCGCACCGAGTCTGGGTGCGGGGGCGACGCGCCGATCCGGCCGCCGGCGCTGATCCGGCGGAACAGCGGCCCGGTGCGGCGGGCCACCGCCTGCCAACCCTCCAACGCGCGCAGCGGGCAGGTCTCGACGTGGCGGCCGCGCAGCAGGCGCAGCCGCAGGCCGCCCGCGACCACGGCCACGTACTCGACCTGCAGCGCCACCAGCTCGGAGCGGCGTAACGCCGCAGGGTGCTCGCAACCATAGCCGGTGGAGGCCGACGATGCGTTTGAGGTGCGCGAACAGCACCTCGACCTTCTTTCTCTCTGGTCTGGACACGACGTATGCGTCGGGTTCGACGATCTCGCGGGCCGTGTCGCAGGCCGTATCGCGGGCACCTTCGTAGATGCTCCTTGGCACCTGTCGCGCTGGCGTGCTCGGGCAGCATCTCGGCTTCCGCGACGATAAGGCAGGCGTCGACGGCAACGCCCTCACCTCCCACCAGGCCCTCGGCGATGCATCGGCGGACCACAAGGAGGATTAATCAGGCGCTAACGAGCCGCCTCAACGACTTTTTCAACACCATCGACCAGGTGAGGTCACTCAGCCGGGCTCAACATAAGTGAACGAGGTGAGATACTGGCAGTCGCGGTCGAGCAGGTAAGACAGGTCGGCGAGTTCGCCGTAGTCATACGAGAAGTCGCGACTAAGGACGCGGAAGACATGATACCCCGGCGCGCCGGTCGCCTCGTAGCGGGCGCGCTCGACATAGAAGCGCGGCAGCTTGCCGGCGTCCGTGTCGACCGCCTGCACCGCCTTGCCGGGCGTGTGCGAGTTGAGGTCACCCGCCAGATCACCGCTGAGACTGTCGATAATTAGATATCGCTCCAACGGGCCGATCCAATCCTCAATATATCGCAACTACGGTCGGGCAGCTCGACCGGATGCACGCCTCGCGCAATGCTGGACCGTTCGGCCACACGGCGTTAGGTGGCGGGCGAACCAACGGAAGGACATCGCATTGGCCGCACCGCCCCTGATCATCGCGCCGGAGCTACGCGGCTTCCTGGAAACCGAGGCGCTACCGGGCACGGGGGTGTCCGCCGAGCGGTTTTTCCACGGCCTGGCCGACATCCACCTGATGTTCGCCGCCCGCAACCGTGTCCTGCTGGCCCACCGCGATACGCTCCAGGCCAAGCTCGACGCCTGGCACGACGCCCACCGCGCGCGGGCGTGGCACCAGTCCGAATATGAGGCGTTCCTGCGCGAGATCGGCTATCTGCTGCCGCTGCCCGAGGGCGTCTCGGTGCGGACGACCGACGTCGACGATGAGATCGCGCGGATCGCCGGGCCGCAGCTTGTGGTGCCCGCCAGCAACGCGCGGTATGCGCTCAACGCGGCCAACGCCCGCTGGGGCAGCCTGTTCGACGCGCTGTACGGCACCGACGCGGTGCCGCGCGACGCAGTCCCGGCGCACGGGTTCGACGCGGCCCGCGGCGCCAAGGTGGTGGCGCGGGCGCGGGAGTTCCTCGACGCCGCCTTCCCGCTTGCCGCCGGCCGCCACGCGGACATCGCCTCCTATGTCGTGGTCGATGGCCAACTGCAGGCCGGCAGCACGACGTTGCGCGATGCCGGAGCGTTCGTAGGCTATCGCGGCCCGCCGGCGACGCCGAGCGCGATCCTGTTGCGCCACAACGGGTTGCACGTCGAACTTGTAATCGACCGCACAACCCAGGTGGGTGCCGACGATCCGGCTGGACTGGCCGACGTGCTGATCGAGGCGGCGGTCAGCACCATCGTCGACCTCGAGGATTCGGTCGCGACCGTGGACGCGGCTGACAAGGTAGAGGTCTACCGCACCTGGCTCGGGCTGATGCGCGGCGACCTTGTCGCGAGCTTCGAGAAGGGTGGCCGCACGCAGCAACGCCGGCTCGAGCCCGATCGCGACTATACCGCCGCCGCCGGCGGCATGCTGACCCTGCCCGGCCGCTCGCTGCTGCTGGTCCGCAACGTCGGCCACCACATGACGACCGACGCGATGCGCGACGCCGAAGGCCGCGAGGGTTTCGAGACGGTGCTGGATTGCGCCGTGACCGCGCTGATCGCCAAGCACGACCTGGCCAAGTCGGGCGACAAACTCGGCGGCCCGCGCAACAGCCGGGTCGGCTCGGTCTACATCGTGAAGCCGAAGATGCACGGGCCGGACGAGGTGGCGCTGGCCCGCGACCTGTTCACCGACGTCGAGGACGTGCTCGGTCTCGCCCGCAACACTCTCAAGATGGGCATCATGGACGAGGAGCGGCGCACCAGCGTCAACCTCGCCGCCTGCATAAGCCAGGCGCGCGAGCGGGTGGTGTTCATCAACACCGGCTTCCTCGACCGCACCGGCGACGAGATCCACACGTCGATGCGGGCCGGCGCCATGGTGCGCAAGGAGGCTATGCGCGCGACACCGTGGATGCGCGCGTACGAGGACAACAACGTCGACGTGGGGCTCGGCTGCGGCCTCGGCGGCAAGGGGCAGATCGGCAAGGGGATGTGGGCGGCGCCGGACCGGATGGCCGACATGCTGGCGCAAAAGGCGGGCCACCCGCGCGCCGGGGCCAACACCGCGTGGGTGCCATCCCCGACGGCCGCCACCCTGCACGCCCTGCACTACCACGAGATCGACGTTGCTGCTCGGCAGGCGGAGCTCGCGAACCGGCCAAAGGTGGCGCGCGAGGCGATCCTGCAGATCCCGCTCAGCCCCGGCACCAACTGGTCCGAGGCCGAGGTGACGCAGGAGATCGAGAACAACGTCCAAAGTATCCTGGGCTACGTCGTGCGGTGGGTCGACCAGGGCGTCGGCTGCTCCAAAGTGCCTGACATCCACAACGTCGGGCTGATGGAGGACCGGGCAACGCTGCGGATCAGCAGCCAGCACATTGCCAACTGGCTGGCGCAGGGGGTGGTCGGCCGCGCGCAGGTCGAGGCGGCGATGCGGCGCATGGCGGTGGTCGTGGACCGGCAGAACGTCGGGGATGTCGCGTATCGACCAATGGCGCCAGGGTTTGACGGCCCGGCGTTCGCGGCCGCGTGCGACCTGATCTTTAAGGGTGAGACACAGCCGAACGGCTACACGGAGTTCATCCTGACCGCCCGCCGGCGCGAGGCCAAGGCGGCCCAGCCGCGGTGACGCAACACTCCTGGTATCTGCGGAGCTGGTTCCTCGCGAGCGTCACGGCGGCGGTCTGGGCCGGCGCCTACCTCTGGTATGCCAGGCTTGGCGCGCAACCGCTCTCGGACCTGTGGATGGTGCCGCTGCGGCGCCGCAGCGCCCGGATCGCGGCGGCGCAGGAGGCGGTTCGAAACGCGACGGACCTGCCGAAGTCCTGACAAAGTCTCGGCAACGCGAGCCCTTGAATTGACCAGCCGGTTATTTGACAAGGCAGGCTCGAGTTGTGGAGGGCGTAAGGCAACGTAGGTGCGTTGCCGCTGACTGGCGTTGCTGCATCGAGCCGAGGCCGCAGATGACCATCCTACCGACGGAACGATCCGGGTACGACCAACGATCCTTGGTCATCTCCCTGGAGACGGTGCAGCGCGAAGGGTTGCGGATGTTGTTTCGCGCCGCGCCAGCCAAGGTCGCCGATGCGCTCGGCGTGCGCGTCATGGAGTGCGCAACGGAACTGTATCTCGGGACGCGTGAGATGCCGGGCATCCAATTCAACAAGATCGTGGGTTTTGGCATCGATGGGCCGGTCACGCCGGCACGTCTCGACGTCGCGGCAGGCTGGTTGCGTCAATGTTGCCCCGCTGGGTCGATGCTGATGCTGCCGCCGCTTGAAGCCTCGCCCCACCTCGCGTCCTGGCTAGCCGAACGCGGGTTCGAGCGGCACGCGATCGACGTTTCCGTCTTTCATCTTCCCGACGATGCGGCTCTCGATTTGCCGCCGCCAGCCGACATCCAGGTCCGTGCGGTGTCGCCCCACCAGGCGTCTCTGTTCGGCCGCGTGATCTCGGACGGGCTCGGCAAGACCCCGGCCTATGCCGAGTGGCCAGCCGCGTTGGTCGGCCAGCCTGGCGTGACGGCCTACCTCGCATACGATGGGCCGACTGCGATTGGCGGCGCCGCGCTGTTCGTCAGCGGTGTCCGAGCCTGGCTGTTTCTGGCCGCTTCCATGCCCGCATATCGGAAACGCGGCGCACAAACGGCGCTGCTGGCGCATCGCATCAAGAGTGGCAGGGATGCCGGGGCGAAGACATTCAGCGTCGAGGTGCTTCGGCCTGTAGCCGGCCACGACAACATGTTCGCCTCGTATCGCAACGTGCGACGGGCCGGCTTCGAGCTTGCCTATCAACGGCCGAACTACCGCTTGTCATTGCCATGACCGGCCGATACCCGACCGCCGGCCACGCCGCACGCTGTTCTCTCGTCAGGTCCGGCGCACGCGCGCCGGCTGAATGGCGCCTGCCGCCTCACCGACGTGCCGCTCCAGCTCGGCCACCCGATGCCCGGCCGTATGCGCCGACAGCACGTGCGACCGAGCGGCGTCCGCCTGCGCGCGCGCGACACCTGGCCCTGCGGTGATGGCCGTCAGCACCGCATCGGGCATATCGGCCAGGGTAACCTCGACGCCCGGCCGCAACACCGTCTCGATCCCGGGCCACGGGTCGGACACGATCGGACACCCACAGGCCGCCGCCTCGAACAACCGTACGCTGGGGCTGTAGCCGGCGGCGCGCATGTCGGCGCGGGTCACGTTCAGCGTCCAGCGCAGCGACGAGTAGAACTTCGCGTGGTCGGCCGGCCCGACGTGCTCGATCCGCTCGACGTTCGTGGGCCATTCGATCGTTTCTGGATATTGCGGCCCCGCGACGACGAACCGCAGGTCGGGCCGCGCCCGCGCCGGCTCGATCAACAGCCGCTCCAGCGTCGGCTGCCGGTCGTCGCTGTAGGTGCCGAGGTAGCCGAGGTCCCAGCGGGGCGCCGCCTCGACCGGGCAGTACAGCGCCGGGTCCACCGCGCAGTAGAATGCCCGCGCGCGCCGCGCGCGCCAACGCCGCTCCAGCACGTCCAGCGTCGGGCCGCCGGTGAACGAGAGATACAGGTCATAGCGCGGGATCAGCGCCGGGCTCAGGTAGTCGAGGCCGCCTGCCTCCAGCCGCGCCAGCGTCACCGGGGTGTCGATGTCGTAGAACGCCACGACGCCGCGCGCCGCCTCGATCGCCCAGTCGCCGACCACGATGCCATCCGGCACATACGAGCCCACGACCACGAGGTCGGCCGCCGCGATCGCCGCCCGGTGCGCCTCGAGCCCGGCCAGTTCGGAGTAGAACGCGAGCCGGCAATACGGCGGGTCGACCAGGTCGCGCGCCGCCGCGTACCAGGGCTTGTCGCGCTCCAGGAACAGCACATCGTGCCCGCGCGCGGCCAACGCGGCGATCAGGGCGCGGTAGGTCGTCGCGTGACCGTTGCCCCACGACGAGGATAGCGTCAGGCCGACGAATACGATCCTCACGCCGCCCGCCGCAGCGCGTGGTCGCGCAGCAATGCGTCGAGTTGCACGGCGCGTTGCGCGTAGGTGTGGTCGCGCAACACCCGTCTGCGCGCGGCGTCGCCGATTTGTCGCACGCGGTCCGGCGTGAGTTCGGCCAGGTGCGCCGCAACGTCGGCGCCGTCACGCGCCACCAGGACTTCGTGGTCGGGTTCGAGGAACAGCTCGATCCCCTCCCACGCGTCGGTGATGAGGCACGCCCCCGCGCCGGCCGCCTCGAACACCCGGGTCGCCGGGGAGAACCCGACGGCGGCCATGCTGTCGCGCGCCACGTTCAGCACCGCGCGGGCCGACGCGTTGAACGCGTTGTGCGCGGCGGTCGGCACATGCCCGATCGCCCGCACGTTGCTCGGCAGCGCCTTGTCGTGCCAGCCGTTGCCGCCCAGCACGAAAGCCGCCGCCGGCATTCTTCGCGCGGCGTCGAGAAAGAATTCTTCAATCCGCGCCTCACGGTCGGGCAGCCGGTTGGCCAGCAACGAGAGGTCGGCGGCGTATGCGGCGTCGGGGGTGGCCGGGAAATGCGTCGCCGGGTCGAGCGCGTTGTAGATCGGCACGCAGGCGACCGCGCCGAAGCCGGTGTAGGCGGCGACCACCGGCGCGCCGCCGCCATACGTCAGCACCGCGTCGAGCCTTGGCAGCCAGCCGCGCAACCCGGCTTCGTCGCCGGCCCGCATCGCGGCCAACGTCGCAGGCGCGTCCACGTCCATGAACAGCCGGATCGCCCCCGGCCGCGCCGCCCGCATCACCGCGTCGAGCAACGCGTCGTCCATCACGCCGACGCCGCTGGCCTTGACCACCACGTCGGCCAACGCCGCCTCGGCGGCCACGCGCATGAGGCCATCGGGCGTCGCGGGCCATACGACGACCCGCGCATAATCCGGCGGCTCGATGTCGCGGTGCGTCTGCCGCTGGTACGCGTCCGGCTCGTAGAACGTGATCGCGTGCCCGTGCGCGGCCAGTGCGGACAGCAGGCCGCGATAATAGGTGGCCGCCCCATTCCAGTAGGACGACACCAGGCTCGACCCGTAGAACGCGACGTTCATGCGGCGACCCGCAGCCCGGCCACGATCCGCAGCAGCTCGTCGACGCGGTGGCCGCAGCCGTGCCGCGCCCGCACCGTCGCAAGCCCGTGCGCGACCAGGCTGTCGCGCAACTCGCGGTCGTGGGTCACCGCGCGAAGATGGGACGTCATCTCGGCGCCGTCGCGGGCCATCAGGAAGTCGGCGCCGACACGGAACAGCCCCTCGGCGTCGTCCCACGGTGCCGACAGCAGCGGGATGCCGCAGGCCAGCGCCTCGAACACCCGGATGGTCGGGATGCCGGGCAACGCCGTGGCGTAATAGCGACGCGGGACGTGCACGGTCGCCCGATGCCGGGCAAACGTCGCGGGTACATCGGCGTTGGCGATCCAGCCGTGGTAGCGGGCATCGTATCGCGCCAACAAGGCAATCGCCTCAGCAGGATAGCGCACGCCGTGGATGTCGAGCGGCAAGTCGGCGTCGCGCGCGGGGGTGAGCAGGAACGCCTCCAGTTCCGCCGTCCGCTCGCCGTCGCCCCAGTTGCCGATCCAGACCAGGCCGTCGCGCGGACCCTCGACCGACGGCGGGCGGAACACCGCGAGATCCGCCGCCTCGTGCCAGACGAACACCCGGTCGCCCCAGCCCCAGCCGCGGTACACCTCGGCCAGCGCCGCCCCGAACGCCAGCACGCCGTCGTAGCCGTCGAGGTCGAACGCCCGCATCGCCGCCGGATCGCTGACCGCGCGATGGTGGGTGTCGTGGAACAACAGGGTGAACCGGCCGCGCATCCGGCCGATCGCCGCCACGACCGCCGGATCGGTCCACTCGTGCACCAGCACCAGGTCCGCCCCGTCGAGCATTTCCTGCAAATCCGGCGAGGCACCGTATGTCGCCGATCGCAAGGCGGGGAATGCGGCGGCGAAGTGACTCGCCGCCTCGGGATATCCCGCCGCCAGATTGGTCCGGCTCCAGCCGCCGGCCGGCTCATAGACCCGGACGTCATGGCCGCATGCCACCAGTTCGCGAAAGACGCCGCGCAGGAAATGGGCGTTGCCGTGGTTCCAGCACGACACCAGCGAGTGCGCGAACAGCACGACGCGCATCGGCTAGCCCCCCATCCGCTAGGCCCGGGCCTGGTCGGGCACGGTCGCGTGGACCATCAACGTGCCGTCCACCATCGCGGCCGGCGAGAACTCGGCCGCCCGCGCGCGCGCCCGCTCGCTGGCCGCCTCGGGTGCCCGCAGCAGCCGGCCGATCGCGTCGCGGGCGCCGGCGTCGTCTTGCGGGTGGAAGAACAGGGCGACGCCGTGCCACAGCTCGCGGAACGTCGGGATGTCGGCCAGCGCCAGCGCGCAACCCGCCTGCGCCGCCTCGAGCACCGCGAGCCCGAACGGCTCGTAGCGCGCGGGCGAGGCGAACACGGTGGCGCGGGCATACTCCTCGGCCAGCTCGGCCACCGTCAGCGGGCCGGAACAGGTGAGCGAGGGGAACGCGACCTCGGCGCCGTCCGGACGCACCAGTGCCCCCACCGCCATCACGGGGGCGTCCAGCGTCGGCGCGATCCGGTCGAGCATGGCGATGTTCTTCGACGCGTCCCACAGCCGCCCGACCGTCAGCACGGCGCGTTCGCGTGGCGTCGTGGTCTGGCCGAACGGCGCCAATCCGAGGTGCACCACATGGATCCGCCGTCCGGGGTGGTACATGCCCTCGAGCGCGTCGGCGAACGCGACCGATGGCGCGATCACCGCGTCCGCCTCGGCCAGCCCCCGCCCGGTCGCCGCCGCGCGCCACGCGAGGTCGTCGGGCAGCGTGCCGCCGTGGTTCGCCTGCCACCAGGTCGCGACGTCGGAGTGCGCGACGGCCACGACCGGCACGTTCCACGGCGCCTCGGCGGCGAGCGACGGCGCGTGCAGGTGAACGCGGTCGACCTTGAGCCGCCCCGCCAACCCGGCCAGGTTGGCCGCCACCACCCGCAGCTCCGCTTCATCGACGGCGGTCCAGTCCAGCGGCAGGCCGGTCGGGATGACCTGCAGGCCACGAATGGCGTTGGCCGCCTGCAGCTGCGGTTGCGACGGGTTGGGGCCGAGCACGGCCAGCGTCGCCCCGTAGCCGTGCGCCAGCAGGCCGCGCGCCAGTTCGAGCGAGTAGGTCCAAACGCCACCCACCGAGTCGGTCGTCAGCAGCACATGCCTCAACCCGCAGCCGCCTCCAGCTCAGCAAGCGGCAGCGGGGCCGCGTCCTGGATGTCGCTCATACGGTCGTGCTGGCCGAGGTAGTGCGCGTGGGCCCGCTCCCACGCCGCGTCGTCCGGCATCCCGAACAGTTTTCGGTAGTCCGGCGCGCCCGGGTAGGGGAACAGCGGCACCGGGTCGTTGGCCCACACCCCGGCCGCGCGCAGGCGTTCGCGCCAGGTCGCGACCAGGGCGGGGTCGTCGCCGGACGCGATCAGGTTGGCCTGCACGAACGGCACATGCCGGCGCGCCAGGATCAGCCGGTCGGCCAGTTGGTCGGTGGTCATCCGGCACGCCTTGTCGAGTGCCGCGCGGCCGTCGATGGTCAGGCTCTCGACCCCGGCCTCGATCGACACGCAGCCGGCGGCGCCCAGCAGCGCCAGCATCTCGGGTTTCCACAGGTCGATCCGGGTCTGCACGCCAAACTTCACCCCACGCGGCACCAGCGCCTCGAGCAGTTCGCGCCAGGGCAGGAAGATCTCGTCGATGAAATACAGGTAGCCTGCACCTTGCGCCCGCAGCCGGTCGATCTCAACCAATAACGTCGGCAGGTTGCGGCGGCGATATTGGTCGCGAAAATCGATCTTGGCGCAGAACGAGCAGCTGTAGGGACAGCCGCGCGACGCCTCGACCTCGGCCCCCGGCCCGCGCGGCGTCACGTCGAAGCGGTGGTGGTGGTGATCATGCCGCGCGACCCAGTGGTCGGGCCACTCCAGCGCCGGCAGGTCGGTGAACGTGGCCGCCGCTTGGCCGCCGTGCAGCGTCACCTCGCCGTCGACCAGCGTCGCGGTCCCGTCCGGCGTCGGCCGCTCGGCCAGTGCGGCCACGACTTCCTCGCACTCGCCGCGCACCACGACGTCCGCCCCGAGCTTTCGCAGCGTCGGCCCCGGCGTGGTCGAGCCGTGTGGCCCGACCGCGGCGATCCGGCCGCCGCGTCCCGCCAGCCGCACGATGAAGTCGCGCGGAACGGACAGTTCGGGTGGGGCGCAACGCCAGAACAGGTAGGTCGGCGCGGTGGTGACCACCGTCATGTCCGGCGCGTATGCGGCCACGGCATCGGCCTGGGTTTGCGCGTCCACGCCGTCCAGCGCCGCGTCGAACAGCGCCGCGTCGTGCCCGCGCGCCCGTAGCAGCGCCGCCGAATAGCCGAGCTCCAGCGGCAGGTGCGCCTCGCGGCAGCCGAAATAAATAGAACCCTCGAACCGCCAGGCCGGGTTGACCAGGGCGATCCTCACGCGGCGCGTTCCGCCATCGCCTCGACCCGCTCGCCCCGCATCCAGTCGTGCAGCTGCGCCAGACCGGCCTGCCAGCCGACCGGGGTGGCCAAGCCCAACGCCGCGCGCGCCGCCGACATGTCGGCCACGAACCACCGCTGGTCGCCCGGCCGCGACGCCTCGAATTTCAGGTCCACATCGCGCCGCAGCAGGACGCCGAGGTGGGCCAGCAGCCGCCGCAGGCTGACCGCGTTGGCCGGCCCGCCGCCGAGGTTGAACGCCCGGCCCGACACCGCGCCGATCCGCCGCCATGCCGCGAGATAGGCCGCCACCGCGTCGTCGACATACAGCACGTCGCGCACCTGCCGGCCGTCGCCGAACACGGTGATCGGCTCGCCCGCCATGGCCCGCAGCAGGAAGTGCGCGACCCAGCCCTGGTCCTCGGTGCCGCGCTGGTGCGGGCCGTAGATGCAGCTCATCCGCAGCACCGCCGTCGGCACGCCGTAGCTGCGCGACCAATCCAGCACGTACTGGTCAGCAGCGCCCTTGGAGCAGCCGTACGGCGTGTGGAACGACACCGGCCGCGTCTCGGCGACGCCCCGCGCGCGCAACCCCGGCTCGGACGGACCCCACTCGTCGCCATCCAGTTCCAGATCTACATCCGCCAGATCGCCGTACACCTTGTTTGTGCTGGCAAAAATTACCGGAGCCGGGTCGGGCCGCCGCCGCACCGCCTCCAGGATGTTGAACGTGCCACGCAGGTTCACGTCGAAATCCTCGGACGGGTCCACCAGGCTGGTGGTGACGGCGGTCTGCCCCGCGAGGTGGAATACGGCACTCGCCTCGCGGGCCGCCATGCCGACCGCGTCCACGTCGCGGATGTCGGCGACACTGGCCGAGACGCGCCGAGGATGCCGCCGCCGCAACCAGTCGAGGTTCGCGGCCACGCCGGGCCGCGCGAGGCTGTCGAACACCAGCACGTCGTAGCCCTCGGCCGCCAGCCGGTCGGCCAGGTTGCAGCCGATGAAGCCCGCGCCGCCAGTGACCAGGACCGGCCTCACGCGACCAGCCCCCGCGCCTCGAGTTCGCGCCGCGCCTCGGCTCCGAGGTCGACCGTGCGCTGCGGGCGCACCCAGTCGGCCAGCTCGCCCAGACTGTCGGCGAAGCTGCGGCGCGGCTCGTAGCCGAGCACGCTTTTCGCCCGCGAAATGTCGCAGAAACAATGGCGTATGTCGCCCGCCCGCATCTTCTGCACATACTCCGGCAACAGGTCGCGGCGGCCCATCGCGGCGGCGATCTCGGTCGCGACCTCGGTGATCGACACGTCGCGGCCGCTGCCGATGTTGAACACGCCGCCGGCCGCCGCTGGGTGGTCGAGCGCCAGCAGGAACGCGCTCGCCACGTCCTGCACGTGGACGAAGTCGCGCCGTTGCGCGCCGTCCTCGAAAATCACCGGCCGCTGCCCGTTGTGCAGGCGCGACGCGAAGATCGCCAGCACGCCGGTATACGGGTTGGACAGCGCCTGCCCCGGCCCGTACGCGTTCCACAGCCGCAACGCCACCGCCTGCATCCCGTAGGCGGGGGCGACCGTCAGCGTCAGCCGCTCCTGCGTGTACTTGGTCAGCGCGTAGACGCTCATCAGGTTGGGCCGCTTGCCCTCCGGCGTCGCCACCGGGATCAGCCGTCGCCCGTCCGGGCCGACCGGGTCCCAGCCGGTCACGTCGGAGCGCTGGGCGGGGCGCTCGGCATCCTCGACCAGCGCGCCCGCTTCGGTGCGATACAGGCCCTCGCCGTAGACCGACATCGACGAGGCGACGACGATCCGCGCTACCGGGCGGTCGATCAGCGCCTGCAGCAGCACGGCGGTGCCGGTGTCGTTGACGCCGACATAGCGGTCGATCGCATACATGCTCTGGCCGACGCCGACCTCGGCCGCGAGGTGGATCACCGCGTCGACCCCGGTCACCGCACGGCGCACGGCGGCGGCGTCGCGGATGTCGGCTTCGATGAACTCGACCTCGCGCAGCAGCGGGTTGCGCGGCGCGTCGTCGGGGTGGACCTGGGCGATCAGGCTGTCGAGCACCCGCACCCGGTCGCCACGTGCGAGCAGGCGACGCGCCACGTGCGTGCCGATGAAGCCCGCGCCACCCGTGATCAGCACCATCCGCGCCATGCGCCCTCCGAATCCGCTCGTGTTCAATAAAGGTTTGTCATCAATCCGCCGCCGGCACGCAACACGCGGCGGCAAGGTTTGTTCCCCGATTGGTGACCACGATCTCTGCCGGGTCCGGCAAACCGTGCCGGGTATGGCATAAAAACTCGAGCATGGCGGCCGGATATCGGCTGGCATAATGGTTGCGAAGTGATGGGCACACCCTGCTAACGGAGCATGCCATGTCCATCGCCAGCCTCGGCGCCAGCGCCACCACCGCCCTCTCCCACGCGCTCGGCCAGAAGCACGCGCAAAGCCGCAGCAGGCGGGCGGCATGGCCGACCTGCTGGCCCAGCTGACCGGCGGCTCGTCGAGCCAGGGCGCCAATGCGGGCGGCGGCGGGTCGGCCGTGGGCAAGATGGCGCAGGATCTGCTGTCGATGCTCGGTATTGGCGAGGACGCGGCGAAACCGGCCGCCAGCGCCGCGTCCGCCTACGCCGCCGGGACGAAACTGGGGTAGACCGGGGCGCCTGAGGTCGAGCAATCTTGGCGACGTAAGCCAAGGATCACCGCTGTGGATGTTCGACCGACGCGCGAAAGCCCGGATGACGACCCCTACGTCTGGCTTGAGGACGTGGAAGGCGTACGGGCGCTGGCGTGGGTCGCCGGACAGAGTGCGGCGACGCTCGCCCGCGTCGCCGACGCGAGTTTCGCCGCCGACCGGGATGCGCTGACCGCGCTCCTAGACCGGCCCGACAACCTGCCGTTCGTCACCCGGCGCGGCGGCCTGCTCTACAATTTCTGGCGCGACGCGGCGCACCCGCGCGGCCTGTGGCGGCGCACGACACTGGATTCCTACCGGACGGCGGCTCCGGAGTGGGACACGTTGCTCGACCTGGACGCGCTCGCGTCGGCCGAGGGCGAGGACTGGGTCTGGAGCGGCGCCGGAACGCTGCCGCCGTCGCATGAACGGGCGATCGTGCGGCTGTCGCGGGGTGGCGGCGATGCCGTTGTCTTGCGGGAGTTCGACCTGCCGTCGCGCGAGTTCGTCGCGGATGGCTTCGTGCTGGCCGAGGCGAAAAGCGGCGCCGCGTGGCTCGACGCGGACACGCTGTTGCTGTCGAGCGCGCTCGGTGCCGGCATGGCGACGAACTCCGGCTACGCCCGGACGGTGCGTCGGTGGCATCGCGGCACCGCGCCGGAGCAGGCGCCGGTGATCTTCGAGGCCGCGACCGAGAGCGTGCGGGTGTGGGGCGAGTACGACCGCGCCGACGAGCGGGTCGTGCTCGTCGAGGGCATCGGGTTCTTCGACACCAAGATCTGGTTCGGCGACCGCACCGGGGCCAAGCGGCTGCTCGAGACGCCGACCGACGCGTGGGTGGAGACGCATCGCGACTGGCTCGCGATCCGCCCGCGCACCACCTGGACGACCGGCGGCGCGACCCACTCCGCCGACACCGTGCTCGGCATCGGGTTGCGGGCGTTCCTCGACGGCGACCGGGCGTTCACCGTCCTGTTCGAGCCGGGACCGCGCCGCGCGCCGCAGGGGTTCTTCTGGAACGACGGCGACCTGGTCGTGTCCATCCTCGACGAACTCCGCCCGCGCTTCCTGGTGGCGAGCCCGAACGACGGCTGGTCGATCCGCGAGATCGGCGGGTTGCCCGACATCGGCACAACCAGCGTCTGGTCGCTGGACGGCGACGAGGACGAGGCGAACGGCGAACTCCTGACGTTGACCCAGACGCCGACCACCCCGCCGGAACTCGGCCTGACCAGGGCTACGACCGCCGCACCCGCGATCCTGAAACGGGCGCCGGTCGCGTTCGACCCGCGCGGCGCGGTGGTCACGCGCCACGAGGCGGTGTCGGCCGACGGCGAGCGCATCCCCTACGTCCAGGTCGGGCCGGAGACCGAGACCGGCGACGCCCCGGTGCACCTGACCGGCTACGGCGGCTTCGGCATCCCGATCATGCCCGCCTACTCGACGCGCACCGGCAAGCTATGGATCGAGCGGGGCGGCACCTCGGTCACGGCCAGCATCCGAGGCGGCGGCGAGTTCGGCACGTGGTGGCACGACGCCGGCCGGCGCGAGCGCAAGGTCCGCTCGCACGACGACTTCGCCGCCGTCGCCGCCGACCTCGTGCGGCGCGGCGTCACCCAGCCGGGCCGGATCGCGGCCGAGGGCGGGTCCAACGGCGGGCTGCTAATCGCCAACATGCTGACCCGCTACCCGGAGCGCTTCGGCGCGCTGTTCTGCACCATCCCGCTGATCGACATGCGGCGCTACCACCGCCTGCTGGCCGGCGCGAGCTGGATCGCCGAATACGGCAACCCCGACCTGCCGGAGGACTGGGCGTTCATGCAGACCCTGTCCGCGTATCACGCCGCCGAGCCGGGCCGCCCCTATCCGCCGATCCTGATCGCCACGACCCGCCGCGACGACCGTGTGCACCCCGGCCACGCGCGCAAAATGGCGGCCAAGCTGCAGGCGCTCGGCTATGACGCGCTGTTCTACGAGCCGCTGGCCGGCGGCCACGGCTATGGCAAGGACAACGCCGAGGTCGCAAGCTTCGCCGCGCTCGGGACCGCGTTCCTGCGGCAGGCGGTTGGCTGGACGCCGGCCGGATGACAAGTGCCGCCGGTGTGGACTGGCAACCGCCAGCCCACACCGGCCGGAGCTCACATGGCCGCCTTCTGGGCGCCCTGGGCCACGCTGCTGGCATACTCGTCGGCCTGGTAGATCTCCGAGACAATCGACTTCAGGGTGTCGGCCTGCTCGGTCATCCCCAGCGCCTTGGCGTACGCCGCGACGGTTCCGAAGCCGGCCAGGCCGTAGTGAGACATGCGCTGGTACTGGGCGATCATCTCCAGGTCGCGCAGGTTCGGCTTGAGGTCGGATTCCAGGGCGTGCTGAGTGGCCTCCTGAACCAGTCCCTGCATGCCCGGGCAGGGGCTGGCGTTGTCCATGTCGCCCATCCCGCGCAGCGTGTTGGTATGCCGGGCGATGCCGTCGACGGACTTCTTGAACAGCTCCTTCAGCTTCGGGTCGGTCGCCTTGTCGCTGAACGACTGGAGGATCTTCTGCATCTGATCGTTGGCTGACCAGAGGTCCCGCAAGTCCGCGGTGTAGATTTCTTTGAGGTTGGTCGGTGCTGCTGGCATTTGTCGTCCTTGCGATTGGTGTCACGTCATGCGACGTGCGGCCAACGCCCGGGTTAACGCGCGGTTTTAGCCGTCGCGACCAAACCTTTGTTTCACTTTGCTAATGTTGCGCCGACCAGCCGCTCGCTTTGCAGCCACAGGCGCCGACAATCTGCCATGTCCTCCACCTGTTTGTTCATCGCCTTGATCCGCCGCTTGGCGTAGAACTGGCCGGTGACGCCGCTCAGCTCCGCCGCCGTCGCGAGCCAGACGCCGGTGTCCGCGCCCTGCTCGGGCGTCAGCAGGAACGGCCGCGCCACCGTCCAGATTAGCCCCATGATGCCGCCCTTCTCGCCGAACCGGGTCGCCACGACGCCGGGGTGGAAGCAGTTCGCGGTCACGTTCGTGCCGGCCAGCCGCCGCGCCAGCTCGACGGTGAACATCACGTTGGCGAGCTTGGACTGCGAATACGCGGCCATCCCGCTGTAGCGCCGGGTCGCCATCAGGTCGTCGAGTTTTAGCGTCGCCCGGTCCTCCGCCGCCGACGACGTCGTCACGACCCTGGCCGCCGGGGCCGCCCTTAGCGCTGGCAGCAACCCCTCGGTCAGCAGGAACGGTGCGAGGTGGTTGACTGCGAACGTCAACTCGTAGCCGTCGTCGGACAGCCTTCGCGACAGGTTAATCAGGCCCGCGTTGTTGACCAGCATGTCGAGCGGGGCGTGGCCGATCCGCTCGGCCAACGCCGCCACCGCCTTCAGCGAGGCGAAGTCGGCGACCTCGCCTCGCGCCTTGCCGCCGATCTCGCCGACCACGCGGGCGGTGCGGGCCGGGTCGCGGCCGACCACGATCACCTCGGCCCCGGCGTCGGCTAGCGCGCGAGCCAGCGGCAGCCCGAGGCCGGAGGTGGCCCCGGTCACCACCGCGCGCTTGCCGGTCAGGTTGGGAACAGGGTCGCTCATGGGGTGCTCCGTGCGATGCAGCCTCCATTTGGCCCGGCCGAGGCGGGCCGCAACGACGGGTGGCGGAGCCGGAACACCAGCCCGCCGATCCACTCGTGCGCCGCCGAGTCGATCCGGCCGATGCGGGCCGCCGGCGTCTCGATCCAGGTGAATCGGTCCCGCCGTGTGGTGTAGCCGACCGGCCACGGCGTCATCGGCCAGCCGACCGCGTCGAACGCCGCCATGCCGCGCGGCATGTGCTGCGCCGAGGTCACCAGTAGCCAGCACTGGCCCGGCTTCGGCTCGACCAGCCTGCGCGCCTCGATCGCGTTCTGCTCGGTGGTGCGGGAGCGCCGGTCGAACAGCACGCGGCCGGCGGCCAGGCCCAGCGCCGGCAGCATCTCGCGCACGATGTCGGCCTCGACCGTCGGGCCGGGGTCGACCAGCCCGGGGCCGCCGGCGAAGATTACCGTCGCCGCCGGCCAGGTTCGCGCCAGTGCCGCCATCGCCACCAGCCGGCTTGCGGCAGGTGTCAGCGACGGCGTGCCGCGGTCCGGCGACACCAGCTCGTCGACCGCGCCGCCCAGCACCACGACGCCGTTGACCCCGGCCAGCGGCGGCGGCGGCGGAAACCGGTCCTCCAACGGCCGCAGCGCCAGGTCGTCGAGCGGCAGCAGCAACACCGCCAGCAACAGCACGACACCGATCCGGGTCACCAGCCACCAGCGGAACACGGCACCGACGGCAATCAGGGCGAAGATCACGACACTCGGGTGGACCACCAGCCCCACCACCTTCAACAGTACGAACGACAACGCGAACATTCCTATCGGCAGGCCGGTTGCGGACAACCGGCGTTATGCACCATGGTTTGCCCATAGCACCGGCGGCGAACGGCCGGGCGTTCTCATGGGGGGAGAAAGACCACAATGACCAACCGAACCAGCCGTCGCGACATCCTGGCCGCCACCGGGGGTCTCGCCGGCGCCATGGCGGTGCTGGGCGGCCTCGGGGTCAGCCCCGCGATGTCGCAGGACATGGCCAAGGAAACTGGCCGCAGCACCAAGCCGCTCAAGGCCGCGATGTCGAACGCGGGGTTGCAGGCGACCTGGTGCGCGCAGGGCAAGGCCGCCGCCGAGGCGTGGGGCAAGCTGTTCAACGTCGACGTGACCTGGTTCGACGGCGAGCTGAACGCGACCAAGCAGCGCTCGGCGATCGACGACATGGCGAGCCAGAAATGGGATTTCGTCGGCATCCAGGCGTTCGGCATCGGCACGCTGACCGCGCCGGTGAAGAAGATGATCGAGTCCGGCGTGCCGGTGATGGACATGGACACGCTGATCGCGCCGCTCGACGGCATCGACGTGCACAGCTTCCTGGCCCCGGACAACGAATTCATGGGTGCCTCGGTGACACAGGCGCTGATGGATTCGATCGGCGGCAAGGGCATCGTGACGATGACCCAGGGGGCGCTCGGCCACACCGGCGCGCAGGGCCGCGCGCGCGGCTTCCACAGCATCGTGTCGAAGTTCCCGGGCGTCCAAGTGGTCGACGAGCAGCCGGGCGATTGGGACGTGACCAAGGTCGCGCGCATCTGGGAGACGCTGCTGACCAAGTACCCGAAGATCGACGCGGCGTACTTCCACAACGACGACATGGCGCTGGCCGCCTACAACGTGATGAAGGCGCAGGGCCGGACCGATATCAAGATCGGCGGCTGCGACGCGATGCCGCCGGCGCTGGTGGCCGTCGCCGACGGCCGCATGCTGGCGACCGTCCGCAACCCGTCGTGCCGCATCCACGGCGGCTCGATCGTGGCCGGCGTCGCGGCCGTGGTCGGCGGCGAGAAGACCGGGGCCGGTGGCATCCCAAAGAACATCGTGACCGACGGCCCGGTGGTGACCAAGGCCAACGCGGCCGGGATGGCGTGGATGGAGAGCCACTTCCTGATCTAGCGGTGCTGTCGCTGCGCGGCATCGGCAAGCATTTCGGCGGTGTCGCGGCACTGACCGACGTGGACTTCTCCCTGCGGGCGGGGGAGATCCACGGCCTGGTCGGCGAGAACGGCGCCGGCAAGTCGACGCTGATGAAAATCATCGCCGGCGTGCACCAGCCCGACGCCGGCGAAATCCTGCTCGACGGCAAGCCGGTTCGGCTGCGCTCGGCGCGCGACGCCCGGGCGCTCGGCATCGGCATGGTCCACCAGGAGCTGTCGATCGTGCCGGAGCTGACGGTGGCCGAGAACGTGGCCCTCGGCACCCAGCCGCTGAACCGGCTCGGGCTGGTCGACTACGGCAGGATGCGGCGCGACGCGAAGACGCAGCTGGCGCGGCTTGGCCTGGACATCGACCCGTCGACGGTGATCGGCACGCTGCCGATCGGGCTGCAGCAGTTGGTCGAGCTGGCCCGCGTGCTGTCGTCGGGTGCCCGCATCATCATCCTCGACGAGCCGACCTCGGCGCTGTCGCCGCCGGAAGTGGCGCGGCTGTTCGAGCTGCTGCGGCGGGTGCGCGCCGAGGGCACGTCGTTCGTGTTCATCAGCCACTTCCTCGACGACATCCTGCACATCAGCGACACCGTCTCGGTGTTTCGCAACGGCCGGCGGATCGAGACGGCCCCGGTGCCGACCATCGACAAGCACTGGGTGATCGGCCGCATGATCGGCGAAGGCCACGAGCGGCTGGAGGAAAGCTACACGAACGACATCCCGTTGCCGGCGCGGACCGACGGTGCCGTGGTGCTGCGGACCGAGCGCCTGAGCGGCGAGGGTTTTAGCGACATCAGCCTCGACGTCCGCGCGGGTGAGGTGCTGGGCATCTATGGCTTCCTCGGCTCAGGGCAACTCGAACTCGCGCGGGCGTTGTTCGGCCGGGGGCGCCTCAGCACGGGGCACGTCTCGGTGGACGGCAAACAGGCGCGGCTGGGCAACACGACAGCGGCCAAGGCGTCCGGCATCGCGTTCGTGCCGGAAAGCCGCCGTGCGATGCTGTTCGGGCTCGAGCCGGTCTACAAGAACATCTCGATCGCCATCCTGGAACGCTTGTCCGCGCTGTGGCTGCGGCCCCGGGCGGAGCGGACCATCGCCGGCGAGCAAGTGAAATCGCTCGGCATCCGGCCGCCGCTGGTGGACCGTCCGCTCGGCACGCTGTCCGGCGGCAACCAGCAGAAGGTCGCGTTGGCCAAGTGGCTGACCTACCCGCCCCGCGTTCTGGTGTTGAGCGAGCCGACGCGCGGCATGGACGTCGGCGCCAAGGACGACGTGGTGCGGATCGTGCGCGGCCTGCGCGAGCAAGGCTTGGCCGTCGTCGTGGTGTCGGCCGAGCCGGAAACGGTGCTGAGTCTGGCCGACCGCATCGCGGTGATGAAGCGCGGCGTGGTGTCGCAGATGTTCGAGGCCGAGGCGGTCAGCAAGGACCGGCTGTTGGCGGCGGCTTAGGGAATTCGTGGAATGATGAACACGCTGCGGAACCAGCTCCGCAACATCGCGCCGTTCGCGACGCTGATCGTGCTGGTGGTGCTGTTCACCTCGGCCAGCGACTCGTTCGCGACCTGGGGCAACTTCTTCAACATCCTGCAGCAGATCAGCGTCACCGCGATCATCGCGACGGGGCTCACGTTCGTCATCCTGTGCGCCGAGATCGACCTGTCGGTGGCCTCCGTCGCCAACGCGGTCGGCATCGCGGTCGCCTATTTCACCGTGCAAGACGCCAGCGTGAACATCGCCAACCTGCCGCTGCCGGGCTGGGCCGCGATCATCGTCGCCCTGCTGGCGGCCGGCGCGCTGGGGGCGGTGACCGCGTTCGGCGTGACCGTGATCGGCATCCCGAGCTTCATCATGACCCTGGCGATGTTGCAGATCGGCGCCGGCGTCTGCGCGATGCTGGTGCGCGGCCAGATCGCCTACGCGGTGCCGCACGTCGTGGAACAGCTGGGCGGCGGCAGCCTCGGCCCGGTGCCGTGGATCGTCATCGTGGCCGGCCTGGTGCTGCTGGTGGCGCACGTCGTGCTGACCTACACGCGGTTCGGCCGCTACGTGTACATGACCGGCGGCAACCGCGAGGCGGCGGATTATTCGGGCGTCAACACGCGGCGGATCGTGGCCGCCGTGCTGATCATCTCTGCGGTGTGTTCGGGGCTGGCGGGAATGCTGGGCGTGGCGCACTTCGGCAGCGCCCAGCAGGACGAGTTCGACAACTACCTGCTCGACAGCATCAGCGCCGTGGTGGTCGGCGGCACCAGCCTGTTCGGCGGCCAGGGCGGCATCGGCAACACGATCGTCGGGCTGTTCGTCTTGGGTGTGCTGAACAACGGGCTCGATCACGTGCGGATCGACTCGTTCCTCAAAATCCTGATTCGGGGGTTGATCCTGTTGCTGGCGCTGGTGGTGAACGTCTACGCGCAACGGCTGCGGGCGCGCAGTTCGGTGGCGGCCTGATCAGCCGACGCGGCGGGCGGTGACCTCGATCTCGATTTTCATGCGCGGGTCGGCAAGCCCGGCCGCGATCATGGTCGCCGCCGGACGGACCGCGCCAAAACACTCGCGCAGCGCCGGCCAGCATGGCTCGAAGTCGGTCGCGTCGGGCAGGATGTAGCGGACCCGCACCACGTCCGCGAACGAGCACCCCGCCTCGGCCAGCGCATGGCCGATGTTGCGCAACGCCTGCGCCGCCTGCTCGCGGACGTCGGCGGCGATCGCCATAGTCGCGTAGTCGAAGCCGGTGGTGCCGGACACGAACACCCAGTCGCCGTCCACCACGGCGCGCGAATAGCCGATGGCGGCCTCGAAGGACGAGCCGGAGGAGATCAGGCGTCGCACGATCGCTCCCCTTCCGAAACTAGGCTAAGCCCAAGGCCTGTGGTGTATTTCGTCCATCACGTCCCACGGCAGGAACCAGAATGCTTTTCGACAAGGGCGGGATGTGGCGCAACTGGGTCGGCAACCAATACTGCGTCCCGCAATACAAGGCGACGCCGACCACCGAGGCCGAACTTTGCGAGATGGTCGGCGAAGCGAATCGGCACGATCTGCGTGTCCGGGTGGCGGGCTCCGGCCATTCGTTCACGCCGGTCGTCGGCACCGGCGGGCTGCTGCTGTCGCTGGCCAACCTGAGCGGCGTCGAGGCGATCGACCGGGAGCGCAGGCAGGTGACGGTCAGGGGCGGCACCCGCATCAGTGATCTAGGGCGCGCGCTGAAGGCCGCCGGGCTTTCCCTCGTCAACCAGGGCGACATCGACAGCCAGGCGGTCGCCGGCGCCTTTACGACGGGCACCCACGGCACGGGCCTTGCGCTCGGCAACCTCGCGTCGTCGATCGCCGGGATGCGGCTCGTCCAGGCCGATGGGCAGGTCCGCCAGATCGACGGCACCGACCGGAACATGCTGCATGCCGCCCAAGTCTCCATCGGGTCGCTGGGTATCATATCGTCGCTGAGGCTGGACGTGTCCCCCGCGTACAATCTGCACGAACGGCTGTGGCGGGATGATTTCGAGACCTGCATGAGCCGGCACGACGAGTTGGCGGCGACCCATCGGCACTTTGGGTTCTTCTGGTGCCCGACCGCCGCAAGCCGGCACCTGTATTGCCTGCCAGACCTGTCCGCCGCGTCGAGCACCGACCGGACGGAGGATTTTTGCGAAATGAAGGTCATGGATGTGACCGACCAACCGCCGATGCAGGCAGGGTTCGAGAAGATCGCCTACAGCTCGGAGGTATACCCGATCGAATATGTGCCGAACTTTGTGGAGCTCGAATACGCCGTGCCGCTGGCGCACGGGAAAGAGGCGGTGCGCGCCGTGCGCGACCTCATGCTCACGAAGCACACCGACTGCATCTATCCGATAGAATACCGGTTCACGGCCGGCGACGCGGGCTGGATGAGCCCCTTCTACGAGCAGGACAGCATCACGCTGTCGGTGTCGGGCGGGCCCGGCTTGGATTACTGGCCGTTCCTCCGGGACGTCGACCAGATTCTGCGCGAGTTTCGGTCCCGTCCGCACTGGGGAAAGATGCACTTTCTCGACTTCGACGACGTGACGGAGCTCTATCCCAAAGCCGACGCGTTTCGCTCGCTGCGCCGTCAGCTCGATCCCAAGGGCATGTTTTTGAACGATCACTTAGGCGCCCTGCTGCGCTAATCTGCGGCCGGTCGCTCGCCTGCCGCGATCCGCCGGTCCAGCGCGCGAACCGCGTCCGGCAAACTAGCGATCGAGTCGATCACCAGGTCGGTGCCGACCGCCTGAAACTCCGCCGTCGCGCGCGCCCGCAGCCGCGCCCGCTCGGCGTCCGGCAACGCTGCGAGATTGTACGCGTCGAGGCCGACGATATTGCCGGTCAGCGCGACGCCCACCGTCCACGTCCCGGCCGCCCGACCCTCGCCGACGCCGACCGGCGTGTCGTCGACCTTGACCACCGTCCACGCCGGCCACACGCCCATCGCCGCCATCGCGTGCCACATCATCAACGGGCTTGGCCTTCCGGCGGCCAGATCGCCGGCGCACACCACGACCTCCGGCACATAGCCGGCGGTGGCCGCGACCGGCATCAACCGCCGCATGATCGGCCGCGTGTAGCCGGTCGTGCTGCCGACTCGCACCGACATCGCCGCCAGTTGCGCCAGCGCGTCGGCGGCACCCGGGATCATCGCCGCGTGCTCGACGACACTCTCGACGTTCAGCGGCTCGAACACGGCGAACACCCGCTCCATCGCGGGGAGGTCCGGGGCCATCCCGTGCCGCGCCCGCCATGCCGCCGCGACCGACGGCACCGCCAGCACCGCCGCGATGTGGTCGCGCTTGGCCATGCCCATCGGCCCGCGCGCGTCGTCGACCCCGATCGTGACGCCGAGCTCGGCGAACGCGCGCACGAATGCGCCCATCGGGGCCAGGCTGCCGCAATCGACCACCGTGCCGGCCCAGTCGAGGATCGCCGCCTGGATGCGATTCACGCCGCGATCGCCGGGGCCAACAGGGACGCGAGCGTCTCCTCGGCGATCGCGAACGCGGTGCTGGCGCCGGTGCCGCTCGTCACCTGCACCAGCCGCACGCCCGGCGCCGGCGTCTCGATGAACGCCGGGATGTCCGGGGCCGACGGGTAGACGCCGGTCCACCGCTCCAGCACCGCCGGGTGCGGCAGGTCGAGCACCAGCGAGAGTTCGGCCAGGATGCGTTGGTCGACGTCGTCGGGCTGGAACGGGTCGGGGCTCATGCCGTAGCTGTGGCTGTCGCCGACCACCAGCGAGCCGTCGGCGTTGGCGACCGCGATCAGGTGGATGCCGTCGGCGAGGTGGTCCGGCTGCTCGGCCTGCAACCGCGCCCGCAGCGCCGGCAACGACGGCAGGCCGGCGTAGCCGAGGTAGCGCGCCAGCCCGAGGTCGCTCATCACCGGCTGGGCCAACGGCGTCGCGGGGGCGGCGACCCGCATCATGTGCAGCTTGCACAGCGTCGTCCGGTGTCGCGTGAACAGCGTCGGGAACAGGGTGCGCAGGTCGGGACCGGGACAGACCGCGATGTGCGACGCGCGAACCGCGCCGGCGGTGGTGTGGGCGACCCCGCTCTCGATATTCTGGGCGACCGCTGGCGGCAGGAACGTCACCCCGTGCGTCGCGTCGAGATACGCGGCCAGCCGGGGGATCGCCGTCCGGCTGTCCACCCGCAGCTCGTGGGGGCTCGACAACGCCGCCCGCACGTTCGGCGACAGGCCGGCAGGCAACTCGGACCCGCGCAGCACGCGGCAGCCCTCGCCCATCGGGCCGGCCGCGAACTCATGGAGCACCGCCTCGCTCTCGGGTCGGCGGGCGCACATCAGCAGGCCGCGTTGCAGGACGGCGATCCCGGCGGCCGGCGCGATGTCGGCCCAGACGTCGCGGGCGCGCTTGGCCCGGGTCCAGGTGACGCCCGCCTGCTGGCCGGTCACGGTGATGAAGCCAAAATTGCGGACTGACGCGCCGACCGCCCGGTCCTCGCGGTCCAGCACGGCCACCCGCAGGCCGGCGCGGGCCCCTGCCAGGGCGTGCGCCAGGCCGACGATGCCGCGCCCGATCACCAGCAGGTCGTAGCGTTCCATCGCGGTGGCTTAGTCTCCGCCCGACGACCGTTCAATGCCACTCGGTAACCCCACACGCCTGTCGTGCGAAACGTCACCTATGAACCTCTCCCGCCGCACCCTGCTCGCCGCCGTCCCGCTGCTCGCCGCCGCCGCGCGCCCCGACACCCGGCCGCGCGCCGTGCTGGAACTGTTCACCAGCCAGGGCTGCTCGTCGTGTCCGCCGGCCGACCGGCTCGCCGCCACGCTGGTGCTCGACCCGACCCTGCTCGTGGTGTCGCGGCCGGTCGACTACTGGGACCGCCTCGGCTGGAAGGACAGCTTGGCGCAACACGCGTTCACCGAGCGCCAGCAAGCCTACGCCCGGTTGCGCGGCGACGATGAGGTTTACACGCCGCAGATGGTCGTGAACGGCACGCACCACGCGGTCGGCTCCGACCGGGGCGGCATCTTGGGTCTGGCCGGCGCCGCCTTGCCGATCACGGTCGACCTCGGGCGCGACAGGGTCGCCCGCGTCTCGGGCGAGGCGTTCGCGGATGGTGCCACCGTCCACGTGTGGTGGCTGCTGCGGTCGCGGACGGTGTCGATCGGGCGCGGCGAGAACGCGCACGCGAGCGTCACCTACAGCAACGTCGTAGTGGCCGAACGGGCGATCGGCGGTTGGACCGGCACCGCCGCGACCTTTGCCATCGGCGCCGCGCCGGCCGGGGCCGACGCCGTGGCGGTGGTGGTGCAATCCGGCTCGGCGGCCATTCCGGGTCCGATCCGAGGCTGCAGTGCAACAGTCTCGGTCGCCTAGCGGCTCCATTCGGAACGAACCGAGGGAGGCCACGTTACCCGGCCAGCCCCCGCATCGGCGGGACTGCGCGAAGGAACGATTTCACATGGCACTCGCCCCCGACGACCTTTCAACCTCCGCCGCATACGGCGCGCCGAGCTACGCCGGCTCGGGCCAGGCGGTCGTCGCCGACGACCACCGCACGCACATCATGAACCGCGTCAGCTGGGGCGCGATCCTGGCCGGCGTCTCGGTCACGCTGTTCACCCTGCTGGTGCTCAACGTCCTCGGAGTCGGCCTCGGCCTGTCGGCGCTCGACGCCTCCAACGCCTCCAACAACCCGGACGCCGCCAACGCGGGCACCACCGCCGCCATCTGGTTTGGCCTCAGCCTGATCGTCGCGTCGTTTTTCGGCGCCGCCGCCGCCGGCCGGCTGTGCGGCACCTCGCAGGTCAACACCGCCCGCTGGCACGGCTTCACGTCGTGGGCCACGACCGCGCTAGTGCTGGTGGTGCTGCTGAGCTCGGGCGTCGGCTCGCTGATTGGCGGCACGTTCAACGCGCTCGGCAGTGCCGTGGGCGGCGTCGGCAAGGCGGCGTCCTCGGCGGTGTCGAGCGCGGTCGGCGGCGGCGACGGCCTCGCCAGCCAGGTGAAGAGCCTGGTCAACCCGAGCGACCAGCAGAACGCCCAGGACGACGTGACCGCGTATGTCCAGGCCAGCATCAGCGGCGACACCAAGGCGGCCGACGCGGCGCGCGAGAAGGCGGTCAACGACGTGGCCCGGGCAGCCAACATCAGCCCGGACGAGGCCCGCAAGAAGATCGACCAGGTCGTGACCAGCACCAAGCAGACCGTCGCCGACGCCAAGGACAAGGCGGCGCAGGCGGCCGAGGCGACCCGCAAGGTGGTGTCGCAGGGCTCGCTGTTCCTGGTGGGCGGCCTGTTCGTGGCTGGTCTGGCCGGTTGGCTCGGCGGCGGCGCCGGCCGTCCGCGTCGCGAGACGTCGCTCGTGGTGCCGACCTCGGGTCGCACGATGAACTGAGCCGCGGCGCTCGGTTGCTGGAAGGGGCCGCGTCGCAAGGCGCGGCCCTTTCTTTATGCGGCGACCGTCTCCGCCCGCACGTCCTTGATGTCGCGGAACGTCAGGCCCGCGTTGGCCTCCGCCGTGCGGCGCATGATGAACGCGCTGCTGGCGAGGTAGACCGGGTCGCCGTCCACGTCGTCGGCCATGTTGTTGCGCTGCGCCGCCGCGAACGCCTCGACCGCCAACCGAGGCCCCGACACCCAGCGCGCCAGCTGGAACGGCGGCGTGTCGAAGCCGATCTCGACCCCGTATTCGGCCGCCAGCCGCGCCTGCAGCACGTCCAGCTGCAACGTGCCGATCACGCCGACCATCGGCGGGCTGCCGTCGTGCGGCCGGAACAGTTGCACGACGCCCTCCTCGGCCAGCTCCTGCAGCGCCTGACGCAGCTTCTTGGCCTTCATCGCGTCGCGCAGCGCCACCCGGCGCAGGATTTCCGGCGCGAAATACGGCACGCCGACGAAGTTCAGCGTCTCGTCCTCGCTCAGCGTGTCGCCGATCCGCAGCGTGCCGTGGTTCGGGATGCCGACCACGTCGCCCGCGTATGCCTCCTCAGCCAGCTGCCGGTCGCGCGCGAAGAAGAACTGCGGCGCGTGCAGCGGGATCAGCTTGCCGGTCCGCACCTGCCGCAGCCGCATGCCGCGCACCAGCTTGCCCGAGCAGACGCGGGCGAAGGCGATCCGGTCGCGGTGGTTCGGGTCCATGTTGGCCTGGATCTTGAACACCAGTGCCGTCAGCTTGTCCTCGGTCGCCTCCACCGTCCGGCTGTCGGCCACCTGCGCGCGCGGCGACGGGCCGTAGGCGGCCAGCCCGTCGAGTAGGTCGGAGACGCCGATCTCGCGGATCGCCGAGCCGAAGAACACCGGCGTCAAATGCCCCGCCCGGAACGACTCTAAGTCGAACTCCGGCAACGCCGCCCGCACCAGGTCGAGCTCCTCGCCCATCTGGATCAGCCGTGGGTCGGACTGCGACAGCCCGGCCGGCACATGCAGGTTGCGGTTGAGGATGTCGTAGGTGCCGCAGAACTCCGACGCGCGCCCGACCGGCCAGGTCACCGGCGCCGTGTCGAGCGCCAGCGCCGAAGCGACCTCGTCCAGCAACGCGAACGGGTCCTGCGCCTCGCGGTCCATCTTGTTGATGAATGTCAGGATCGGGATGTCGCGCAGCCGGCAGATCTCGAACAGCTTTCGCGTCCGCGCCTCGATGCCCTTGGCCGCGTCGATCACCATCACGGCGGAGTCGACCGCCGTAAGCGTGCGGTAGGTGTCCTCGGAAAAGTCCTCGTGGCCCGGCGTGTCGAGCAGGTTGTAGACGCAGCCGGCGTATTCGAACGTCATCACCGACGTCACGACCGAGATGCCGCGCTCGCGCTCGATGCCCATCCAGTCCGACCGGGTGCGCCGCCGCTCGCCCTTGGCGCGCACGTTGCCGGCGAGCTGGATCGCACCACCGGCCCGCAACAGGCGCTCGGTCAGGGTGGTCTTGCCGGCGTCGGGGTGGCTGATGATCGCGAAGGTGCGGCGGCGGGCGATCTCGGTCGCGGTGTCGCTCACGCGAGCGTGGACGCCGGCCGCATCGCGCCGACGGTGATCCCGTTCCAGTTCTTCATGTCGCGGCGCGCGAACGGGGCCAGCTTGTCCGCGTCGTCCGGCAACAATTTTAGCAGCATCGCCGCCATCGCGACCTCGGCCGCCCGGCCGGCGCCGTCGTCGCATTTCAGCGCCACGCCGAGGCCGAGCGTCGGCAGCGCGGCGCACCACACGCCCTCCGCCCCGCCCTTGGCGAACACCGCAGCGCCCATCGCCGCCATCACGTCGGTGTCGAACCGCGACGTGCCCGCGACCATCATCGGGTGCTTGGCAACCGCTCCCCGCAACCGCGCGGCGGCGGCGGCGCGGTCGGCGTGCAGCCCCTCGCCGGTTGCGAACCGCGCGAACGCTTGTGCCATCGCCCGCAGCGGGATCGCGTAGGTCGGGATCGAACAGCCGTCCACCGCCCGGTTGCGCGCGTCGAGCGTGGTGACCATCATCTCCGCCAGCGGTCGCGTCACCATTCGCATCGTCGGGTGATCCGGACCCACGTAGCCGGCCGGATCGTGGCCGGCGTCGCAGGCGAGGCAGATGAAGCCGGCGTGCTTGCCCGAGCAGTTGTTGTGGATCGCGGTCGGCGTCCGCCCGTCGACGGCCAACGCGCGAGCGGCCACGTCATAGCTCGGCCAATGTACGCCGCACTCGAGCGTCGCGACGTCACACCCGGCGCGGGCCAGCATCGTCGCCGCCGTGTCGGTGTGGATCGCCTCGCCGTTGTGCGACGAGCAGGCCAGCGCCAGTTCCGCGTCGGTCAGCCCGAGCCGGTCGGCGGCGCCGCTCTCGACCAACGCCAACGCGAGTAGCCCCTTGACCGCCGAGCGCGGGTACTCCGCGCGCTCGGCGTCGCCGGCCTGGAACACGATCCCGCCCGCGGCGTCGGAGACCACGACCGCGCCGCGATGGGCGCTCTCGACCTGCGAGCCACGCAGGATTTCGACCAGGACGGGGTCCATAACGAAGCCGCTCTCAGCGCGAGTAGAACTCGACCACCAGGTTCGGCTCCATCTGCACCGGGTACGGCACGTCCGACAGCTTCGGCGCGCGGGTGAAGCGGCCCTTCATCGCGCGGTGGTCGACCTCGACGTACTCGGGGGTGTCGCGCTCGCCGCTCTGCGCCGCGTCCAGCACGACCGCGAGTTGCTTGCTGCGCTCCTTGACCTCGATCACGTCCTGGTCCTTGACGGAGTAGCTCGGGATGTTGACCCGCTTGCCGTTGACCGTGATGTGGCCGTGGTTCACGAACTGCCGCGCCGCGAACGGGGTGATGGCGAACTTCATGCGGTAGATCACCGCGTCCAGCCGCCGCTCCAGCAGCTCGATCAGATTCTCGGACGTGTCGCCCTTCCGGCGCACCGCCTCGTCGTAATACTTGCGGAACTGCTTCTCGCCGATGTTGCCGTAGTAGCCCTTGAGCTTCTGCTTGGCCATCAGCTGGATGCCGAAGTCGGTCGGCTTCTGCTTGCGGCGCTGGCCGTGCTGGCCGGGGCCGTATTCGCGCTTGGACAACGGCGACTTCGGCCGGCCCCAAAGGTTGACGCCCAAGCGGCGGTTGATCTTGTACTTGCTTTCGGCGCGCTTGGTCATGCGCGGTCCTCTTCGTGTCGATGCCCCGTTCGCTTAAAAATGCGTTTTGGTGGCGGTGTTGCACCGGTAGTCCCGCGCGACGGTCGCGTGGGCGGGCGCGGAACACAACGGCCCCGTCCACTTTCCCGGTAAGACGAGTGCGGTTACGCTCGGCCCCCATCCAAGTCAAGATGTTGGGGCCGGCGGTCCCGGCCACCAATCTATGCAGCGCATCGACGGAGCCATCGCCATGATCACCCGCGCCGACATTCTCATGCTCGGCATCACCTCGAGCGTCTCGGGCGGTTTGATCGCCGGATTGCTGTTCGGCATCGGGCTCGGCGAGTTGCTGGAGGGCGTCCACATCGGGCTGATCCTGATCGTCATCGCGGCCCCGATGAGCGCCAGCATCGGCTGGCTCATGGCGCGCCGCCTCGCCAAGCAACTGGAATGACCACGCACACACGCTGGCGACCGCTCGTCGTCCTCTTGCTGCTACTTGCGACGGCCCCGGCCCACGCGGCGGCACCGGTTTCGCCGGTCGGCCGCTGGCTGACCCAGGACGGCACCGGCGTGGTCGACATCGAGCCCTGTGGCGCCAGCCTGTGCGGGCGGATCGTCGGCGTGACGCTCGATCGCCCCTCCGACCCGACCCCGACCGACTACCGGGGCCACCCGCAGTGCATGTTGACGATCATCCGTGACGTGCTGCCGGACGGTTCGGGATGGGCGGGCCAGATCGAGGACCCGCGCAACGGCACACGGTACGACGCGACGCTCAAGGTCGACGCTCGACATCGCCTGTTGCTGCGCGGCTTCGTCGGCATCCCGCTGTTCGGACGCACCCAGGTCTGGACGGCGTACACCGGGCCAGTCGCGACCGATTGCCGGATACGGGCCAAACCGCCCTAGCCACGCTCCAACGCGGCCACGCGCCCGTCGTCGGCGTGCATGACGTGGCCACGCCAGACCACGCGCGCGCCGAGGTAGCTCGCCACGACCTGGCTGACCGACACGACGTCGCGCAACGGCAGCAGCCACACCGGCGTCCGGATGGCTGGCTGGTGCGGTCGGCGCAGCGCCTGATCCGTCGACAGGGCGGCGGCGGCCCGCACCAGCCACGCCGCGGCGAACAACCCGACGAACCAGCCGGACCCGCCGCTGAGCACGATCGCGGCGACCGCCCAGAACAACGGGTATTGCACGGTCGAGGCCGCGTACAGCACCGGTTCCAGCGCCCGGATCGTGCGCGCCCAGCGGAGTTCGTGCTGCCACAGGGCGCGCAACGACGCCTCCGGCACCGCCGTCATCGGCACCGTGTCCGCCAGCCCGACGCCGAGGCCAAGCTGTCGCACCCGCTGCGCCAGGACGTTGTCGTCGGCGAGGTGGCGCACCAACGACGCGAGCCCGCCGACGCCCGCCAGCGTGTCGCGCCGCAGCGCCATGGTGGTGCCGAGGCAATCCTCGCGGCCCAGCGCCCGCGCGAGCAGCGCCCCCGGCAGGAACGAGTGGCTGATGCCGGTCGCACCCAACCGGCTGGCCCGGCCCGGCGACGTCGGCAGGCCCCGGCAGAGCGTAGTCACGAGACCAACGCCCGGTCGGTCCAATGCCGCCACGATCCGGTCGAGGTAGTCGGCCGACACGTGCAGGTCACTGTCGGAGAACACCAGCATGTCGTGGCGCGCCGCCGGCAGCATGTTGACTAGGTTGCCGATCTTGCGGTTCGGCCCGTGCAGCGCCGCGTCGACCACGACCGTGACGTCGCACGCGGGATAACGCTCGCGGATGCGCGTCACGGTCCGTAACGCCGGGTCGTTCGCGTCGTGCACGCCGAACACGACCTGGAAGGCCGGGTAGCGCTGGTCGCAAATCGAGGCCAGCGCCGCCTCGAGCAGCGGTTCGTCGCCGCACAGCGGCTTTAGGATGGTGACCGCCGGACGGCGATGCGCGGGCTCGGCCGGTCCCGCGGTGAACCGTCGTGCCGCGAACCGCCGCACCGCGACGGCGCCGGCGATCACTATCAGCACGCCGCATAGGACGATCAGCCCGGCCAGGTCTGCGACCAGCGAGGCGGCGTCCGCGAGATCATCCGTCACGACATGGCACGCCGCGCGGCGGTCAACCGCCACAGCACCAATCCGATCAGGCCAACCGAGACCTCCCGCACGCGCTTGATGAGCGACAGCGCCAACGCCGGCCCGACCGGCAGGCCAACCGACGCGGCGGCCAGCACGAAGCCGCCCTCCTGGGCGCCGAGCGCCGCCGGGATCGCGAACCCGGCGCTCCGTGCGGCCATGCCGAGGCTTTCCACCGTGAACGCCTGCAACGGCGTGGCCGGGACGCCGAGCAGGTTCAGCACGACCCAGGTCTCAAGACTCCCCACCACCCAGGCCAGCAGATGCAGCGCGACACTCTGGAGCATCGCCGTCGGCTGACGATAGATTGCGACCGCCGCCGCGTGCAGCCCGTCGAGCGACACGCCGCCCAGCGCCGGCCAGCGCGTGGCGATCGCCCGCATCAGCCGCTCGAGCAACCGCAGCAGGCCGAACCGCTGCAGCAGCAGCAGCGGCACGACCACGCCGGTGCCGGCCAACGCCACGCCGAGCCACTCGCCACCTCCGGCGGTCTCGCGCGACAGCCAGGCCAGGCCGCACAGACCCGCCGCCAGGAACGCCAGCTGGGTCAGGAATTCGATCGTGACGTCGACGATGACGCTGGCCGCCGCCTGGCTCAGCGACGCGCCGCGCCGCGACAGCAGCCGCGCGCCGACGATCTCGCCGCCGATCTGGGCCACCGGCAGCAGCGAATCGATGCCTTCGCGGATGATCCGCAGGCGGTAGAACACGGCGGTCCCCGGCCGTGGCCCGCTGAACAGGCCGCGCCATGCGACGCCGGCCAGCAGCAGCTGACCCAGCTGCAGCAGCACCAGGGCGGGCAGCACCCAGAACACCCGACGCAGCTCGACGGAGTGGCGCGCCAATCCGGTCCAACCTGACGCCACCCCGGCGACGATCCCTGCGGCCGCCACCACAGCGAGCAACCACGGCCAATGGATGGTCAGCCGGGGCGTGGCCCGCGATGTCAGAATTCGACAATGGCCGGCGTCACTCCAAGCCGGCGCAGCACCGCGGCGGGATCGGTGCGCGGCGGCACCGCCAGGATCGTCGCCGGGTCGGCGATCCGCATCACGCTGACCGCGTCCTTGGGGCACAGGTCGAGGCAGCCGCTCTCTACCACTCGGACCACTTTGTTCAGCCCCGCCTCCCGCATCAGCGACTTCAGTAGGTCGCGCAGGTTTTCCTGGCCATCCGCGCCAAAGCCGCCGCCGAGTTTTTCGCCACACTTGCGGCATACCAGCACCAGGTCGCGCCACGGCGCCGGGTGGGCGATGTCTTGCTCCATACGGCCTATATGATCCGCCTAACGATCGACCGCTAGCGCCGCCGACCACGGCGAGGGGTCGGACGCGCCGCTCCACACGCCGTTCGCGTCGACCGCCAGCAGGTTCGCGCTACCGAACAGGGCGGGGCTCAGCGTCGGCTCCACCACGTCGACCGGACCGTCGGCCCGCAGCGCGTCGAGCACGTCGGGCGGCAGGCGGTGGTCGGCGGTGACCCGCTGCGGGTTCGACACATCGATGCGCGGCGTGGTCAGCACGGCCGCCGGGTCCATGCCGAACTCGGTCGCGTAGGCCACCACCTGCGCCACCGCCGATAAGATCTTGCGGCCGCCCGAGGCGCCGGCGGCCAGCGTCGGCGCGCCGCCGCCGGCCCCGCCCGCGCGCACGATCACTGGGCACATGTTGGTCAGCGGCCGCCCGCCGGCGCGGATCGAGTTGGCCCGCCCGCGCATCGGGTCGAACCACATCACCCCGTTGTTCATCAGCACGCCGGTCTGCGGCAGCACGACCCGGCTGCCGAACGGCGACAGCAGAGTGGTGGTGAGCGACACGACGCCGCCGGCCGCGTCCACCACCGACAGGTGCGACGTGCTGCCGTCGCCGCCGAGCCGGGTCGATTGCTGGATCGCCAGCGTGCGCGCGAGTTTGACATACCAACCGGGGGTCGGGGCCGGGCCGTCGGGCTCGGCCGCCAGTCGGTCCAGGACGCCGAACATCGCCGGTGCGGCCGTCTGCAACGTCGCCAGCTGCACGGTGGCGCCGCGCCACGCAACCTCGCCGGCCGGCCCGATGCCGACCCGGTAGGCGGCTAAATCGTCGCGCCCGAGCACGCCGCCGCGTGAGGCGCAGTCGGTGGCGATCGACGAACCAATGTCGCCGCCATACATGTCGTGCAGCCCGGCCGAGCGCAGCCGCTCCAGCGTCGCCGCCAGGTTGCCGAGCGGGACGTGGGTGATCGGGTGCGTGTTCGGCCTTGGCAGGCCGCCGGGCGCGTAGATCCGCGCCGTCTCCGGGTACAGTTTCAGCGTCGCCGCCGATTGCATCACCCGCAGCGCCGCGAACCAGTCGTATGGCAGGCCGCGCTTGGCCAGTTCGATCGCCGGCGCGAGCAGATCCGTCAGCGGCAGGCGGCCCCAGCGGGCGTGCATCGCGTGCAGGCCGGCGACGGCACTCGGCACGCAGAACGACAGCGGGCCGTGCACGTTCATGTCGCGTTCGACCTCCGGCCAGCCAAACATCTCCGCACTCGCCCGGCCGGTCAGCTTGAAGCCGTCGGGGTCGAGCCGCATCGGGGCCACCGGCCCGAAGTCGACGATGCTGGCGCGCGGCTCGCCGGCCGCTTGCACCAGCGCGAAGCCGACGCCGCCCAAACCGGCGTTCCACGGCTCCTCGGCGAACAGCGCGAAGCTGGTGGAGACCGCCGCGTCGACCGCGTTGCCACCCGCCTCGAGTGCGGCGATCCCAGCCTCGGCGGCGGCGCGGGCCTGGGCGACGACGACGCCGTTGCGGCCGGAGGCCACCGGCTTCGTCACATGCCAGTTCTGCGCGAGGTGGGCCGACGGTGGGCGGAGTTCTGCCATGGCGCGACGCTTGCACCGAGTTCCGCGCTGGAACAAGGCTTCGGGGCCGCAACGGGGAGAGTGCCGCGATGGAATATTCACTGGTGGTGCGCGGCGGGACGGCGGTGCTGGGCGACGACGTGGTCCGCGCCGACATCGGCATCGCGGACGGCCGGATCGCCGCGATCGGCGCCGACCTGCGCGGCGAGCGGACGATCGACGCCGGCGGCCTGCTGGTGTTGCCGGGCGGCGTCGACACCCACTGCCACATCGAGCAGTTGCAGCGGACACCCGACGGCTACGGCTCGGACGAGGAAACCTGGGCCACCGGCAGCCGGTCGTGCCTGCTGGGCGGCACCACGTCGGTGATCGCGTTCTCGACCCAGTTCAAGGGCGGCGACCTGGCCTCGCCGCTGGCCGACTACCGCCGCCGCGCCGAGGCCGGGGCGGCGGTCGACTACGGCTTCCACCAGATCATCGCCGACGCCACCGACGACGTGATCTTTCGCGAGATCCCGGAGGTGGTCGCGTCGGGCATCCGCAGCCTGAAGGTCTTCCTCACCTACGACGCGGTGCATTTGGACGACCGAGGCTTCTTGCGCGTGCTCGCGGCCGCCCGCCGGGCCGGGGCGCTGGTCACCGTGCATTGCGAGAACTACGCCGCGATCAAGTGGCGCACCGAGGCGCTGCTGGCCGCCGGGCTGACCGCGCCGAAGTTCCACGCCTGGAGCCGGCCGCGCATGATCGAGCGCGAGGCGACGCACCGGGCGATCGCGCTCGCCGAGCTGGTCGACCAGCCGATCCAGGTGTTTCACGTGTCCTGTGCGGAAGTCGCGGCCGAGATCGCAGCGGCGCGTGCGCGGGGGCTTCGGGTGTGGGGCGAGACCTGCCCGCAATACATGACCCTGACCGCCGCCGACATGGACCGGCCCGGGTTCGAGGGTGCGAAGTTCATGTGCTCGCCGTCACCGCGCGACGACGCGGACCACGCCGGGATGTGGGAGATGCTGCGGACCGGCGTGCTGGACGTGGTCAGCTCCGACCACAGCGGCTGGTCGTACGAGGGCACGCGGGGCAAGCGCGCCAACGGCACCGACGTGTCGTTCCGCGACATCGCCAACGGCATCCCGGGCCTGGCCGCCCGCCTGCTGCTGATGTTCAGCGAGGGCGTGTCGGCGGGCCGCATCGACCTGCCGACCTTTGTACGGCTGACCGCGACGAACCCGGCGCACCTGTTCGGCCTTGCCGCCAAGGGCAGCCTCGCGGTGGGCAAGGACGCCGACATCGCGCTGTGGGACGCAACTCGGACCGTGACACTGACACAAGGCCTGATGGGACACGCGATCGACTACACGCCGTACGAGGGACGGGCGGTAACCGGCTGGCCGATGACGACGATCCGGCGCGGCGAAGTCGTCATGCGCGATGGCGCGGTAACCGCCCCGCCCGGCAGCGGGCGCTACCTGCCGCGCGGGCCATACGACACGATCAAGCCGCGCGGCGTGCTGCCGGACGGGTTCGACGCCTCGCTATGGGCGTAGCGTCGCCAGGAACACCCGGCTGAACCGCTCGAGCGGCGCCGGGCTGCGCTCGACCTTCATGCGAAGCATCGCCCCGTGCCACGCGGCGAGCACCACGTCGGCTAGCTCGGCCGCGTCGACATCTCGCCTGACTTCGCCGGCAGCTTGCCCGGCGCTGATGGCCTCGCCGAATGACATGGTCAGGGTCGCGAACATCTGCGCGAGGCGACCGCGCAGCAGCTCGCTGTGTTCCGCCGCCTCCAGGCTCATGTTGCTGATCAGGCAGCCGTGCCGCCAGCCGGCCTCGCCCAGCAGTGCCGCAACCGCGTCGAAGTAGGCGCACAGCCGCTCGAACGGCGCGCGCGTGCCGTCGCGCAGCGTCGCCGCCATGATGGCGTCGGTCCGCTCGTAGTAGCGGTCGAGGACAGCCACCCCGAACGCCTCCTTGGACCCGAAATGGTTGGTGAACGAGCCTTGCGGCACACCGGCCGCCGCCGTGATCTCTCGCACGCCGCAGGTCGCATACCCACGCCGGTGCAGTGTGGTGACCCCGGACTCGACAATCTGCTCGCGCAGCGAACGACGTGGCATGGACAGGGGATTACGCACGACTGTATTGGTTTGCAAGGCAAGGCAGGTGACCACGATGGCAACAGTTGAACTGACAACGTCGGCACTCGACGCCGCGGCGGCGGCGCTGGCGGGCAAGGGTGCGGTCCACATGATCAACCTGGTCCGCTACCGCGAGCGGGCCGACTACGGCGGTCGATCCGGGTACGCGCCATGTTCGGGCCGCGAAGCGTATCTTCAGCGCTATGCCCCGGCGTTCGCCAGGGTGGCCGGTCACGTCGTTCCTGGCGAGACGTTCTCGGTCGTGCTGGTTGCTAACGCGTGGGCGACGCTGGTGGCGCCCGCCGGCGAGGCCTGGGACGACATCGCGATCGTCGAATACGGCAGCTTCGACATGTTGCGACGCATCGTCGAAAGCCCGGAGTACGCGTCCGACGCGGCCCCCCACCGGCTTGCGGCGCTCGCCGACTGGCGATTTATCGCGACCACCAAGCTGCAGCTCGCAGGGTGACCTATTTCGCCGAGGGCACAGCCCCCGCCAGCCGGCAGCCGTCCAGTAGGCGGATGTTTGGCGTGCCGTACAACTCGACCGACGCCCCGGCGGGGTCGGTGAAGCGCCGGGCCGGGTCGGCATACAACACGGTGATCGCGACACCGGGAAATCCGTGCGCGCACATCCCCCTGATCCGCTCCGAAGCGTCCTTGACGTCCTGCGCCGTCGTGAGGTCGATCGGCTGGTTCATCCCCGCGAACTCCGGCCGCAGCGCCAGCGGCTGCTGCGCCGGGTTGGCGAAGATCATCGGCACGAAGTCCCCATGGAACACCGCCTGCGTCTCGATCGAGGTGTAGGGCAGCGACCAGAACTCCGGCCAGCGCACGCGGGCCAGCGCGCGCGCATTGGACATCACCACCATGGTTCCGGGCGCTAGCCGCGCCACCGCCGCATCGTAGGCGCGGAACTCGGCGGCCGGACCAAGCCAGACGGCGGCCAACGTGGCTGCCCGGGCCACCGCCAGCGCCACCATCAAGCCGCTTGCGACCGCCGCGGCCCGCGGCCGACGGAGGTTGGGTTGGGCCGCCGCCGCCAGCAGCAACGGCGGCAGCAACGCCAGCCGGTCGTCCAGCAGGGAGCCGCCGCCGATGTGCTCCGGTGCCAGGAACGCGATCAGTCCCAGCCCCGCCACCACCGCCAGCGCGCCGTAGGCGACCCGCGGGCGAGGCCTCGCCCAGACGGCGGCGACCGCCGTCGCCACGACGCCGGCCCCGGTCACCGCGCGCACCGGCCAGGTGCCGCCATTGATCGCCCACTGCACGAAGATGACCATCTTCCAGCGGAAGAACCAATATAACGACATCGGTTCGTGCCAGCCGAACCTCGACGACGGGTCCGACGGCGCACGAGCCAGCAGCGCCGCCAGCACCGCCAGCGCTGCCAATGCCGTGGCGTTCCCGCGCAGCCGCCTGGCCCACGGACCCGGCGCGCGGGCGATCCCCACCAACTCGAGCAGGCTGAGCGACGCCACGAACGCGACGGTCGCGATCAGGTGGCAGAAAAACAGCGCGCCGGTGCCGAGCAGCGCCACCGCGACCCGGCCACGCGGCCCGGCGGCGAGCCAGACCGCCAGCAGCGCCATCATCAGACCGACCGCGAACATGTAGTTGACCAGTCCCCAGAACAGCGGCCCGCACAGAAACATCGCGACGCCGAGCGCCACCCGCCCCGGCCCTACCGGACCGAACCGCCGCGCCAGCGCCACGAAGCCGCTAACGAACACCGCGTACGTCAGGATCAGGAACACCTGCCCGGCCACCGCCTCGGGCAGGCCAAGGCGAATGAGGCCGAGCACACCGAGATCTAGCGCGAGGTTCGGAACGGCGAACGAGCTGACCGTGTAGAACCGATCCCAGCCGCTGCCGCCCTGCAACAGGGCGTTCAGGATGTGCACGCGGGCCAAATGGTTCGGCCAATCCTGCAGCGGAGCGGGCGAGCCGACCAGCAGCGGCCACACGCCCGCCGCCAGCACCAGCGCGATCAACGCGGCCCGTAAGATCCAAGTCTGTTGCGCGGCAGCGGCGGCCTTGTAGGACGGGGCGGTCACCGTCATCGCGGAGTTGCTCATGCCCCCGTCCTCAACCACGCCGTTACGTTGTTCGCCAGAGGTTATGGCGGCACTGGCAACGCGCAGTCCCGTGGTGGCGCTGGAAAGCACCATCATCACCCACGGCATGCCGTTCCCGGCCAACGCGGACACCGCGCTGCGGGTTGAGGCGGCGGTGCGCGCCGAGGGTGCGACGCCGGCGACCATCGCGATTGTCGACGGCGTGCCCCGCATCGGCCTCGACGAGCCGACGCTGCGCCGGCTGGCCGCGACCGAAGGTGTCGCAAAGGCCTCCCGCCGCGACCTTGCGATCGTCGTGGCGCAGGGTGCCTCGGCCGGCACCACGGTCGCCGCCACCATGGCGCTCGCCGCACTCGCCGGCATCTTCGTGTTCGCCACCGGCGGCATCGGCGGCGTGCACCGCGGCGTCGCCGAGAGCTGGGACGTCTCGGCCGACCTGCCGGAGCTGGCGCGGTCACCGGTGGTCGTGGTGTGCGCCGGGGCCAAGTCGATCCTCGACGTCGCCAAAACGCTCGAGGTGCTCGAGACGCACGGCGTGCCGGTGATCGGCTACGCCACCGACACGTTCCCGTTGTTCTTCTCGCCCGACGGCGGGCCCGCCCTGGAACACCGCGTCGACTCGGCGGCGGCGCTGGCGGCGATCTGGCAGGCCTACCGGGCGCTTGCGCTGCCGGGCGGGATGCTGGTGGCGAACCCGGTCGCGGCCGAGCACGCCGCCGACGGCCCCGAAATGGAACGCGCGACCGCGCAAGCCGTCGCGGAGTCGGTCGCGCGGAACATCCGCGGCAAACAGCTGACCCCGTTCCTGCTGGCCCGCATCGTCGAGCTGACCGGCGGCCGCAGCTTGGCCGCCAACGTGGCGCTGGTCGAGGGCAACGCGCGACTCGCCGCCCAGCTCGCGGTGGCGCTCGCCCGGTGAACCAAAGCCGAGGGAGCGAGGTCGTCGTCGTCGGCGACGTCATGGTCGACGTGGTCGTTCGCCCAGGCGGCCCGCTCCGGCCCGGCACCGACCGCGCGGCCGACATCGCGATCGGCGGCGGCGGGTCGGCGGCCAACATCGCGTGCTGGCTCGCGGCGTGCGGGGTCGGCGTGACGCTGGTCGCCCGGGTCGGCGCCGGCGACCATGCGGCGCAGGTCACCGAGCTGTCGGATTACGGCGTCACGCCGCGCCTGACGCCCGACCAGCAACGGCCGACCGGGCGGGTGGTGGCGCTGATCCACGCCGACGGCGAACGCAGCTTCTTCACCGACCGGGGCGCCAACGCGGCCCTGCGCGCCGCCGACCTGCCGTTCGCGTTGCTGGACGGCGCACGGTTGCTGCACGTCTCGGGTCACGCCTTGATCGGGTCGGATGCCGCGCGGCCGCTGATGCGGGAAGCCGACGCGCGTGGCGTGGCGGTGTCGGTCGACGCCGGTTCCGCCGGGTGGCTCGGCGCCGACACGACCGATTTCCTGGCCAGGATCGCGACGTCCCGATTTTGCTTCGCCAACGCCCACGAGGCCGCGCTGCTCTGGCCGGATGGTGTGCCGGTGATCCCCGACGGCGTCGTCGTGGTGACCCGCGGGCGCGCCGGGGCGAGCGCGCATTGGCGAGGCGATCACGCCGACATCGCCGCGCCGCCGGTGGCGGTGGTGGACACCGTCGGGGCGGGCGACGGATTCGTGGCCGGCTTTCTGTCGGCTCACCTACGATTTGGCGGCCTCGAGGCGTGCCTCGCGAGCGCGGTCGCCGTCGCCGCACGCGCCGTCGCCGGAAGCGGCGGACGTCCGGTCGTTGCACACCGATCGAGCTAAGGCTGCACCAATTACCACAAATCCATTCAAAACTGCCTAGATTATAACCAAGTAAACGTTACATTTCAAGAAAATAAGTATGACTACTTACTGCACCGTATAACCACTTACCACACTAGAATGTAAGAGACATCACGGCTCCGGCATGGTTTCATTAGCAAATGTATTATAATCATTTGCCGATCGCGGATCCGTGAGCTAGTTCCTTTTTCCGCAATTCGCATAAGGCGAATTGGAAGGAGGCAAATCGATGAGACAAATTCTTGCCGCCACCCTTGCGGTCACGTTCGCGGGCATCGTGTCCCCCGCCAGTGCGCAATGGGCCGGCCACCAGGCGGTCCGAGCGTCCAGTTTCCAGAACAGCGTCGGCGTCAACATCGGCCTTAACAGCGAATGGGACACGGCCTACTCGGACAATGCCAACGGCGGTGCCGGGTACGCCGGCAACGATGCCGCCAGCGGGCCGGTGCGGATCAACGGCCGCACCCAGACCAACGTCTCGAAGATCGTCCAGGCCCTCTATTACCTCGGCACTGGTCACGCCCGCATGTCGTTGGGCGCGCCGTACGTGGCGGACCGGCTTCAGGCGATCATCCAGGCGGTGCCCTGGTTCCAGATCGACCTGCTGATGGTCGGCACCGGGCAGCCGATCGGTAACTCGCTCAACCTCGCCGGCAACTTGTCCAACCACGTCGAGGCGATCGAAGGACTGAACGAGGCGGCCGAGAACGCCAACTACGAGGGCCTATACGGCGCCGCCGCCGACTGCCGCTTCCAGTCCGAGCTGTTCAGCGCGGCACAGAACTGGAATGGCCAGCACGGCACCAACGCGGCGATCCTGGCACCGACCGCATCGGGCCAGAGTTTTAACGACTTCGGCGCACTCTCGCAGTGCGCCTGGGCGTCCAACGCATCAAACGGACACTTCTACACCGACAACACCTCGCCGACGCAGCAGGTGCAATACGACCTGCCATTCGTACGCCAGGACGCCCCTTACGGTGCCCCAGTCTGGGGATCGGAGGCCGGCTACTCGACCAACCCCGCCGCGTTGCGCGGGCTGAACGAGGACGTTGCGGCCAAGCGGACGCTCAGCGCTTTATTGAGCTTCTTTTCCAACGGCGTCGTCCGCACCTACCTCTACCAGCTAGCCGACGAGAGGCCGCAGAACCCGAAGCTTAACGACAACTACAACTCGGAAGAGCTGGAGCTCCACTACGGCCTGTATAACAGCGACTGGTCGCCCAAAGAGACCGCCCGGATGCTGCACTCGCAGCTGCAGCTGTTGCAGGATTTCGGGCCGAACGCCTGGGGGTTCTCGCCGGGCTCGATGTCCTACAACATCACCAACCAGCCGAACTCGACGCACTCGCTGCTGATGCAGAAGTCGGACGGCACTTGGCTGGTGGCGCTGTGGGCCGAGCCGCCGGGCATGTACGTCTCGGCAACCAATAACAGCTACGGCTATGAGACGAACACCCCGACCAGCTATCCGACGATCCAGTTCGACCGCAGCTTCTCGCTGATCCAGACCGCCGACCCGTTCGCCAGCAGCGGCGACAGGGCCAACGTGAACCAGGCCGGCACCTACACCAACTCGGTCACCGTGCCGCTGTCGGACCACGTCATCTACATTATCCTTAAGCCGTAGCACTTCGTTAGGGGCGGTCGGGGCGGACACACCCCGGCCGTTGCGACGTCTAGGGTATTGGCGTGGCGCCGCCGCGTGGCCTTATCTTCGGCGCCGCCCCGGAGACGCCGCCATGCCCGACAGCCTAACCCCGAACGCGCTGCGAGACGGCCACCGCGCCGCGATCCGGGCATTGTATCGGGCGCCCGACGATGTCGCGTTGTCGCCGCTGATCGCTGCCGCCGAGCTGCCGCCCGACCTCGCGGCCAAGGTCGACGCCAGCGCCCGTTCGCTGGTTCGCCAGGCCCGCGCGGCGCATCGCCCCGGCGCCGACGTGACCGACTTCTTGAAGGAGTTCGGGCTCGGCACACCCGAGGGCATCGCTTTGCTGTGCCTGGCCGAGGCGCTGCTCCGCATCCCCGACAGCGCCACCGCCGACGCGCTGATCGACGACCGGATCACCCCCGCCGATTGGCATTCCCACGTGGGCCAGGCGGACAGCCTCGCGGTCAACGCGTCGGCATGGGCGTTCATGCTGACCGGGCGGGTGCTGTCGCTCGACGACCGCGAGCGGTCCGGCGTCACCGGGGCGATCGGCCGCGTCGTGTCGCGCCTGGGCGAGCCGGTGATCCGCACGGCGCTGCGGCGCGGGATGCGCGTGCTGGCGCGGCAGTTTGTGATGGGCCGCACCATCGAGGAGGCGCTGGCGCGGGCCGGCAGCGGCGACAACCGGCGCTGGCGGCACAGCTTCGACATGCTGGGCGAGAGTGCGCGCACCCACGCCGACGCCGCCCGCTACATGGACGCCTACCGCGACGCGATCGTTCGCGTGGGGCAGGCGGGTGGCGGGCCGGTCGCGGGGCCGGGGATCTCGGTGAAACTGTCGGCGCTGCACCCGCGCTACGAGCCGCTGCGCGCGGCCGAGTGCGGGCCGGCGCTGGTGGCCGCACTGACCGAGTTGGCCGTGCTTGCGCGCCAGGCGGATGTCGGGCTGACGATGGACGCCGAGGAGGCCGACCGGCTCGAGATCAGCCTGGACATCTTCGCGGCGGTCCTCTCGGACGGGCGGCTGCACGGGTTCGACGGGCTTGGGCTGGCGATTCAGGGCTACCAGAAGCGTACGCTGCCGCTGGTCGACTGGCTGGCCGACCTCGGGCTCGCGACCGGCCACCGCATTCCGGTGCGGCTGGTCAAGGGCGCCTACTGGGACACCGAGATCAAGCACGCCCAGGTCGCGGGAGTTGCCGACTACCCGGTGTTCACCCGCAAGTCGGCGACCGACGTATCGTGGATTGCTTGCGCGCGGCGCATGCTCGAACGGCGGGACGCGATCCGGCCGGCGTTCGCGACCCACAACGCGCACTCGCTGGCGACCATCCTGGAACTGGCGGGCGACGGCGACTTCGAGATGCAGCGGCTGCACGGCATGGGCGAGGCGCTCTACAACCGGACGGTCGGGGACAGGTGCCCGGTGCGGGTGTACGCGCCGGTTGGCAGCCACGAGGACCTGCTCGCCTATCTGGTGCGCCGCCTGCTGGAGAACGGCGCCAACTCGTCGTTCGTGCACCGGCTGGTCGACCCGTCAGTGCCGGAGGAGGCGATCATCGAGCCGCCGACCGCGCGGTTGCGGGCGCAGGGTGGCGGGCGCAACCCGCGCATCCCGTTGCCGGGCGACCTGTATCCGGACCGCCGCAACAGCGCCGGGCTCGACCTCGCCGACCCCGCGACGGCACCGGCCGTGCTGGCGGCGGTTCGCGCGACCGCGTGGCCGCGCGTGGTCCCCGGGACAGGCGCCACTCGAACCGTGCTCGACCCGGCCGACAACCGACGCGTGATCGGCAGCGTGCCGGATGCGACACCGGCGGAGATCGACGCAGCGTTCCGCGTCGCCCAGCGAGCGTTCCCCGAGTGGGACGAGCGCGGCGGCCCGGCCCGTGCGGCGATCCTCGAGCGCGCCGCCGATGCGATCGAGGCGGCGCGGCCGGAACTGCTGTTCCTGCTGGCGCGCGAGGCCGGCCGGGTGCTGGCCGACGGTGCGTCGGAGATCCGCGAGGCCGCCGATTTCTGCCGCTACTACGCCGCTCGCGCCCGCGCCGATTTCGCGCCGCGCGAACTGCCCGGGCCGACCGGCGAGCGCAACGTCTGGACGCTGGGCGGGCGCGGCGTGTTCGTCGCGATCTCGCCGTGGAACTTCCCGCTCGCGATCTTCGTGGGCCAGGTCGCGGCGGCGCTCGCGGCCGGCAACGCGGTGCTGGCCAAGCCCGCCGAGCAGACGCCGCTGGTCGCCCACCGAGCCATCGCGTTGCTGCACGCGGCCGGGGTGCCACGCGAGGTGCTCCATATACTATGCGGTGATGGCGCGGTCGGCGCGGCGTTGGTCGGCGATGTGCGGTGCGCCGGCGTCGCATTTACCGGCGGCACCAACACCGCGCGCGGCATCGCTCGCGCACTGGCGGCCAAGGACGGCCCGATCGCGCCGCTGATCGCCGAGACCGGCGGCGTCAACGCGATGGTGGCCGACAGCTCGGCGTTGCCGGAACAGGTGGTGGCCGACGTGCTGATGTCGGCGTTCGGCGCGGCCGGGCAACGGTGCTCCTCGCTGCGGCTGCTGTGTCTGCCGGAGGCCGCCGCCGACCGCGTGCTGACGATGCTGCGCGGTGCCATGGAGACGCTGCGGATCGGCGACCCGCTCGACCCGGCGACCGACATTGGCCCGGTGATCGACGCCGCCGCGCGGGACAGCCTTGCCGCATACGCGGCGGGCATGGGGCGTCCGCTGATCGAGTTGCCGCTGCCACGCGACACCGAGCACGGCACGTTTTTCGCGCCGCGCGCCTTCGAGCTGGCCTCGGCCGCCGACCTGAAGCGGGAGGTGTTCGGCCCGATCCTGCATGTCGTCCGCTACGGCGCGGGTAGGATGGAAAACGTGCTGGACGCGATCGCCGGCACCGGCTTTGGCCTGACACTCGGCGTCCACAGCCGCATCGAGGCGGTGCAGCGGCATGTCGTCGAGCGGCTGCGGGTCGGCAACGCCTACGTCAACCGCAACCAGATCGGGGCGGTGGTCGGCGTGCAACCGTTCGGCGGGCGCGGCCTTTCCGGTACCGGGCCGAAGGCGGGCGGGCCGCTGACGCTGTTCCGATTTGCCGAGGAGCGGGTCGTAAGCGTCGACACTACGGCGGCCGGCGGCAACGCGGCGCTGCTCGCGGCGGACGACGATTGATCGCGGTCGACTGGGGCACCAGTTCGCTCCGCGCCTACCTGATGTCCGATACCGGCCTGATCTTGCGGCAAACCGAAGCGGCTCGTGGGCTGCTGACGATCGCGCCCGGCGGCTACCCGGCGGTGTTGGCCGAGGTGGTCGGCCCCTGGCTACCCGACGAGCGCCGAGTGCTGATCTGCGGCATGGCCGGCAGCAGGCAAGGCTGGGCCGAGGCGCCATACCTGCCCTGCCCCGCCCGCCCCGCCGACCTGGCACTGGCCACCATCGCTGTCGCATTCGAGGGTGCCGAGGTTCGCATCGTGCCGGGCCTGTCCGACCGCGATGTGGACGGCGTGCCGGAGGTGATGCGCGGCGAGGAAACGCAGCTCGCCGGCGTCCTGGGGGAGGACAGCCTGGTATGCCTGCCTGGCAGCCACTCCAAATGGGCGCGCGTCGGCGGCGGCCGGATCGAGGGTTTTACCACCTTCCTTTCCGGGGAGGCGTTCGCGGCAATCCGGCACGGCACCATTTTGGGGCGCATGATGGCGGACGCGCCGCACGATCCGCCGGCCTTCGCGCGCGGGGTGGAGCGGTCTGCCGGACACGGCCATCTGCTGCATCAGCTGTTCGGCGTACGCACGCTGGGGCTGTTCGGCGAGTTGGCCGACACGGCGAGTGCCAGCTACCTCTCTGGCCTGCTGATCGGCCATGAGATCCGCGCCGCGATGCCGCCCGACAGCCGCGTCCTGCTGGTCGGCGCGGCGGCGTTGTGCGACCTCTACGCCGACGCGATAGGCCGCTGCGGCGGTCACGCGAGGATCGCCGCCCCGGACGCCGCCGCGACCGGGCTGTTTCGCATCGCTGGGGACGTGCCGTGGAACTGACCGACTGGCTCGAGCGGTGCCCGCTGATCGCCATCCTGCGAGGCGTCACCCCTGACGAGGTGCTGGACATTGCCGCGGCACTGCACGAGGCCGGGGTTGCGATCATCGAGGTGCCGCTGAACTCGCCCGACCCGATCGAGAGCATTTCTCGCTTGGTGGCCCGCTTCGGCGACACGCTGCTGCTGGGCGCCGGGACCGTGCGAACCGCCGAGCAGGTCGAGCAAATCCGGGTAGCCGGCGGCCGGCTGATCGTGACCCCGCACGCGGCCGAGGCGGTGGTGCGCGCGGCCAAACGGCACGGGATGCTGGCGTGTCCGGGCATCGTCACGCCGACCGAGGCGTTCGCGATGATCGACGCGGGCGCGGATGGCCTAAAACTGTTTCCAGCGGAGGCGGCCTCGCCCACAGTCCTGCGTGCGATGCGCGCCGTATTGCCGCCCAAGCTGCCGATCATGCCGGTCGGCGGCATCGACGCCGGCAACATGGCGGCGTGGCGCGCGGCGGGGGCTGCCGGGTTCGGCATCGGCGGCTCGATTTACAAACGGGGCGACACGGCGGCGGTGGTGGCCGGCAAGGCGCAGGCACTGGTGGCGGCGCTGGCATGAGTGCGCGCGACTGCGACGGTTGCACGCTCTGCTGCAAGGTGATGGAGATCGCGGCCGTCGACAGCGCGGTCGGGCAGTGGTGCCGCCACTGCGCGCCATCCAGCGGTTGTGGGATCTACCACGACCGACCGCCGGCCTGCCGCAGCTTCGAGTGCAGCTGGCTGGTCGACCCGAACCTCGGCCCCGCGTGGGAGCCGCGCCGCAGCCGCATCGTGCTGGTGTGCATGGCCGGCAGCAACCGGATCTCAGCCCACGTCGATCCCGGCCGTCCCGACGCGTGGCGGCGCGCGCCGTATTACGCGCAGCTCAAGACGTGGAGCCGGCAGGCGGTGGCGGCGCGCGGCCAGGTCGTCGTCTACGTCGGCCGCCGTGCGACGGTGATCCTGCCGGACCGCGAGGTCGACCTCGGGTTGATGACCGACGACGAGGTGATCGTCACCGCCGGGCGTATGACGCCGGCCGGGCTGCGGCTCGACGTGTCCAAGGCGGCCCGCGCCGCGATCTGATTTCATTAGGGCTTGGTCGCTGCGAACGTAATGGTGTGCAGCGGGATTCGGCACTGTCCGGCACCGAATTCACGGCGCAGCGCCTCGGCGATGGCCGTCACGACGCGGTTGGGCTCCACGCCGCCGCGCGACCGTATCTGGTCGACCACCGGATTGCCGTGGACGAGGCCGCGGGCGAACGATCCTACGTCGGGCACGTCCTGGTCGATGCGCAAGACCGCGACATCGAGGCCGGTGAAGCCGGCTTGCGCCAGCGACTCCCGGATCTGGTCGATGGAGTGATAGCCGAACGGCACCCGGTAGAACTGCGGGGGGTCGACGTCGAAGAAGCCCGTGATGGTTTCGTGGACGAGCCTGGCGAACCGGTTGTGGCGGTGAGAGTCCCAGACGCTGAACCAGTAGCCGCCGCCGGGGGCCAGCACGCGATGGACCTCGCGGTAGGACCGCTCCTTGTCGGGAAAGAACATCACGCCGAACTGGCAGACCACGGCGTCGAAGGCCGTATCGGCAAACGGCAGCGTGGTCGCGTCCGCGTGCCGAAACCGCACCCGCTCGTCCGACCCGAACTTTTGGCGCGCCGCGTCGAGCATCGCGTCGTTGAGGTCGGTTGCCAGAAGATCGGCGTCGGCGGTCAACCGGTCGCGGAGCTGGCGGGTGACGATCCCGGTTCCGGCGGCGATCTCGAGCACCCGCGCCGGCGCGGGTGCGGCGACTCGAGCGGCCATGTCGGCCGCGAAACCGGCGAACAGCACCGGACCCAGCTCCTGGTCGTAGTGGCCGGGGATGTCTCCCACGAAGCTGCTCGACGCCTGGTCGGTCATGCTGGCCTCCAACGATATTTGCTCGCAGGATAGGCGTGGACCGGCAGGAAGTCGCACCATGGTCAACGTCGTCTCCGTCGGCCTGCTCGATCGGGTGGCCCTGCTTGCCCTGAACAACGCGCACGCCACCGAGCTGTCGCCGCTCGATGCCAACGGGCTCGACCGGTTGCTGGCGACGGCGGCCTACGCTCGCGGGGTCGCGCCGGCCGACGCGTTGCTGATCGCGTTCGACCAGGACGCCGACTACGCCAGCCCCAACTTCCTGTGGTGGAAGGTGCGTCGGGACCGGTTCATCTACGTCGACCGCCTCGTGGTCGCGCCGCACGCGCGCGGCCAAGGTGTCGCGCGGGCGTTGTATGCCGACCTGTTCGCGTCCGCGCCCGCCGTGGTTGTGTGCGAGGTCAACTCCGACCCGCCCAACCCGGCGTCGGACGCCTTCCACGCCGCCCACGGTTTTACCCACGCCGGCGACGCCACGCTGCCCGACAGCGGCAAGTGCGTGCGCTACCTGGAGCGCGTGTTGCCGCCCGCGCGACCATCGGTCTAGGGTGTTGGCAACAAACGAGGGAATGAGCCATGGCCGGCGTGTCGGTGCGGAAAGTCGTAAAGTCCTATGATGCCTACAAAGTCGTGCATGGCATCGACCTCGATATCCAGGACGAGGAGTTCGTGGTGCTGGTCGGGCCGTCCGGCTGCGGCAAGTCGACCACGCTGCGGATGATCGCGGGCCTGGAAGACATCACGTCCGGCGAAATCTGGATCGGCGGCGACCTCGTCAACGACGTGCCGCCCCGCGACCGCGACATCGCGATGGTGTTCCAGAACTACGCGCTCTATCCGCACATGACCGTCTACGACAACATGGCGTTTGGCCTGAAACTGCGGAAGCTGCCGCGCGAGGACATCAAGACGCGGGTGACCGAGGCCGCGCGCATCCTAGACATCGGGCCGTTGCTGGAGCGGCGGCCCAAGGCGCTGTCGGGCGGCCAGCGGCAGCGCGTCGCGATGGGCCGCGCGATCGTGCGCAACCCGCGCGTGTTCCTGTTCGACGAGCCGCTGTCCAACCTCGACGCCAAGCTGCGCGTCGCCATGCGGACCGAGATCAAGAAGGTCCACCAGACCGTGCGGACCACCACCGTCTATGTCACGCACGACCAGATCGAGGCGATGACGCTGGCCGACCGCGTGGTGGTGATGAACCAGGGCCGCATCGAGCAGGTCGGCCCGCCGCAGGAGCTGTATCACAACCCGGCCACCCGCTTCGTCGCCGGCTTCATCGGCAGCCCGTCGATGAATTTCCTGCCGGTTCAGGTGTTCGACGAGGGCGGCCTGAAGGTGAAGCTGGCCGATGGCCAGGTGCTGCCGATCCCGGTCGCGCGGTTCAACCGCTACGCCGCGTACAAAGGCCAGGCGATGACGCTCGGGCTGCGGCCGGAGCACATCACCGAGGTGCGCGAGGGCCAGAAGATCGGGGTCGCCCCGTTCAACATCATGATCGACGTGACCGAGCCGATGGGCATGGAGACGATGATCCACTTCTTCGTCGACGGCGTGCCGGTGGTGGCGCGCATCGACCCGTCGATCCCGGCCGATCCCAAGCAGAATTTGGGGCTCGCCGCCGACATGAACCAGATGCATCTGCTGGACGCCGAGAACCGGGTTGTCTGAACCGGAGGTCCGGGTCGCCGCCGACAGTCTTCGCGAGCTGATCGCGGCGACTTTTTCGGCGCTCGGTTGCGATACGGCCGAGGGCCAGCGGATCGGCCACTACCTCGTCTCGGCCAACCTCGCCGGCCACGACAGCCACGGGGTGATCCGCACGCCGCGCTACGCCGCGTGGCTGCGCGAGGGCAAGGTGCTGGCGGGCGGGACGTTGACCACGATCACCGAGGGGCCGACCCACGCGACGGTCGACGGCGGCTACGGGTTCGGCCAGACGATCGGCCCGCTGGCGGTCGACCTCGGCATTTCGAAGGCACGCGCGGCCGGGATGGCGGTGATCGCGTTGCGCCGCAGCGGCCATATCGGGCGCATCGGCGACTGGGCCGAGCGCGCGGCCGATGCGGGGCTGGTCTCGATCCACTTCGTCAACGTGGCCCAGGGCGAGCTGGTGGCGCCGTTCGCGGGCGTGGACCGGCGGTTCGCGACCAACCCGGTGTGCATCGGCGTGCCCGCGCAGACCGCCGGCGGCGCGCCGCTGCTACTGGATTTCGCCACGTCCGAGGTGGCGGAGGGAAAGGTGCTGGTGGCGTCGAACGGCGGCAAGCCGGTGCCGGCGCACGCCCTGGTCCGAACCGACGGCACGTTCACCAACGAGCCGTCGGCGTTGTATGGCGAGTTAGTGCCGGAAGCGCCGCGCGACCCGGCCAACGGCAACGGCGCGCTGGTGGCGTTCGGCGACCACAAGGGCTCTGGTCTCGCCTTCATGTGCGAATTGCTGGCCGGCGTGCTGACCGGCGGCGAGACGTCGGGTCCGATCCCGGGCGGGCGGCGCGGTCGGATCAGCAACGGCATGCTCTCGATCTACCTGGACCCGGCGCATTTCGGCGCCACCGCGTTTGCGGCGCAGGCGGCGGCGTATGCGGCGTATGTGAAGGCGTCGCGGCCAGTGACGGCGGGCGGCGAGGTGCTGGTGCCCGGCGAGCCGGAAGCCCGGACCCGCGCCGATCGGCTGGCCCACGGCGTGCCGTTGCAGGCGCAGACATGGAACGCCATCCGCACCACGGCGCGTGAGGCGGGCGTGGCCGGCGTCGATCGCACATCCCAGCGCATCGACGCCCGGGCTGCCATCTAGATCAGCCGCCGCGCCAAACGTCAGGCGCAAAGCCGATCGATCCATCGGCGGACGTGCGGCGCGACGATGGCGACCATGGGGAACGCGAACGACCACGCAAGGACATAGGCCCGCAACCAGCGCGCACCGTATCCGGGGTCGATGCCGGTGTTGATCGCGGTGATCATGAAACTGGTCACGGCGCAGATCATCGTCGACATGACGAAGGCGAACAGGATCGGCGAATAGCGTCGCGGCACGCGCGGGAAGGTTCGATCGAAAGCAACCATGGCGGCACCTGGAATTGCAAGACGATGTGCGGCACTCGACCGTACCCGGAGCGGGCACGGTCGCGGCACGTTACGTGCGGAGATCGGTGAGCAAGCGTCGGAGGCTATGCGCTTTCGGCGCGACCGCCGGGATGGTGTCCCGCCCTCTGTGGCAGAAGCATGAGAAGCATCACGATCGCGGCGGCGAGGATCGCTGAAGCCTCGAAACGACCGACTGCCAGTCCGCCGTGATCCACCGGCTTGTCCAGAAGGTCGCCGAGGGTCGCCCCCAGCGGCCGGGTCAGGATGAAAGCGGCCCAAAACAATAGGGTATGAGAGACTTCGGTGTAGTAGTAGAGCACTGCAACGCCTGCGAGCAGGGCGCCGAACACCAACGCGCCACCTTCGTAGCCTAGCCCCCCGGTGTCGGCCAGGAAGTCACCCAGGGCCGTTCCCAAGGTCTGCGAGAACATGATCGTGGTCCAGTAGAAGATCTCGGCCTTCGGTGACGTCACCGTATCGATCGAAACCGATCCCAAGGAGCGATACCAGATCGCGAGGGTGGCGATGAGCAAGGCGAACAGGATGGTCGACCCGCCGACGTAGCCGATGCCGAGAGATCGATCGAGGTAGTCGGCCAACGTCGTACCGGCCATCGTCGTCGCGATGATGACGGCCCAATATAGGTAGGGCCGAAACGTGGTGGCGCTGACCTGTGCGCTTACCGCGGCAATCAGGATCAGTGCGAAGATGCCCGTTCCGATCAAGTAGCCCAAATTCAAGGTCATCGTGATCGCGTCTCCGCCGGTCTCGCCAAGCGTTGTCGCGATGATCTTGATCAGCCAGAACCCCAGCGTGACCGCAGGAACCTTGCTGAGTAACTCATCATGTTTTCGTAACATGTCGTCCTGTCCCGATGTGGCTGCCACTCGCGGCAGGAGCGACACTGGGCACAGGCCGGATTGGCCTCGATTGACCCGGACGTTGGCTTTATCCAACGTCGCGTAGCTGCGACCAGGGTGTCGCGCGGGTCCGGACGTTGGGAGAGGACGACCGTGGAGATTGCCATCATCCTGCAACCCGGCCACCCCGGCCGCGCTTGGCTCGTATGGAACTAACCCTCTCCGGGCTTCCCGCCGACGCGGAGGCCGAACTGCGCCGGGCGATGGCGTTGCTGCACAGCAACCACCTCGTGACCCGGCTCGGCAGCCTGTTCGGCCGCGCGTTCGACGTCGGCGCCGGAGCGATGCTGCGGCGGCTGCCGGCCGGGGTGCGCGAAGGCCTGAACGGGTTCGTCGAGCGCGGCCTGCTGGCGGCGGTGGACGGGGCGCTGCTCAGCGTGTCGCTGACGCCCAGCCCGCTGACCCGGCTGACGCAGGCGCGCTGGTTCGGGGCCGCGACGGTCGCGGTGAGCGGGTTCGCGGGCGGGGCCGCCGGACTGCCAGGAACGTTGGTCGAACTGCCGGTCACCACGACCCTGTTGATGCGGGCGATCCTGGAAGTCGCCCGGTCGGAAGGCGAGGACCTGGCGACCGACGAGGCCCGGCTCGCGTGCCTCGAAGTGTTCGCGCTGGGCGGGCCGGAGGTGTCCGACAACGCGGCCGAGAGTGGTTATTTCGTCGCCCGCCTCGGCATGGCGGAGCTGTTGCGCCAGGCGGCCGGCCAGGGCCTGCGGGGCGTGATGCCTCGCGTGGTCGCGACCGTGGCGACGCGGTTCGGCGTGCCGGTCGCCTACAAGCTGGCCGGACAGGCGATCCCGCTCGCCGGGGCCGCCGCCGGGGCCGCGCTGAACGTCGCCTTCCTCGACCACTTCCAGACGCGGGCGCGCGGGCATTTCATCATCCGCCGGCTCGAGCGGGCGCATGGTGCGACCGTCGTCCGCACCGCCTACGAGGCGGCACGGCTCACGCCCTGACGCTACTTGAGTTGGCTATCCTTGCTGCCCCGGCGGTTAAATCCGAATTGCGCCGGGCGGCTATCGCGAGCGGTCTGGCAGCCGACGCAGGTGGTCACCCCGGGCAGCGCGCGGCGTCGCGCCTCGGGAATGTCCTCGCCGCACTCCCGGCATTGCATCGCGGCCTCACCCGTCGGCATGCGCGCCCGCGCCCGCTTGACGCCGTCCGCCACGGTGTCGTCGACCTGATCCTGTACCGCCCCGTCCGGGGCCCACCCGCTCGCCATCGTCATCCCCTCCGTTACGTCAGTTGCAGGCCGGAGCCGCGTTCTTGCAGGCGGCGACCAGCTCGGCCGGTGGGTCCTTCTTGAACACGGTCTTGAACGACTCCAGGACGTTCGACTGCACGACCGGCAGCGATTGCACGCCGACCCAGGCCGGGGTTTCCTTGCCGAGCAGCGCGTTCATCATGGCCATCGCCTCCGCGACGCCCTGGTCGTAGGGACGTTGCGAACCGGTCGCCTTGAGCGGGCCGCCCTTGGCGATCTCGATCGCGGACTGCACGCCGAGGTCGACGGTCGTCACCGGAATGTCGATGCCCTGCGCCCGCATCGACGTCAGCGTATCCAACGCTGGCTGGTCCCACACCGCGAACACCCCTTTCACGTCGGGGTTGCCGGTCAGGAAGTCACCAGCGATCTGCGACACCTTCGCCGGATCGGTGAAATCGACCTGCTTGAGCTTGATGTCGGGCCGGTTGGCCTTCATCCACTCTCTGACGCCTTTCGTCCGCTCGTTGGTGCTAAAGTAGTCGACGCCGAAGTTGACCAGCCCGATCGTGCCGCCCTGCGCCACGCACGACGCCAACACCTGGGCGGCAATCTGGCCGTTGCCCTGGCTGTCGGCCGAGACCATCGACGCATACTCCTGCGGATGCGTCAGGCCGGTCGGGATGCTGTCCATGAACACCAGCTTGATCCCGGCCTGCGACACCTTCTTGTAGGTCGGCGCGGTCGCGGTGAAATCGACCGGGATCGAGATGATGCCGTTTGGGTGCTGCTGGATGGTGTTCTCGATGTCGGCGATCTGCTTGTCGACCTGGTATTCGGCCGAGGCGACGCCGGTCACCGCGACACCGTATTTGCTCAGCGTGTCGGTGATGCCCTGCACCTGCAGCTGGGACCAGTCCAAGTTCACCGTCTGCATCGAGATGCCGACCTTGAAGTGGCCCGCCTTGATTTTCGCCGCGTCCGCGTCGGTGAGCTTGAGTTGGTCGGCCGACGCCGCCTTCTCGCCGTGCGGGCCTTGGCCGACGATCGACTGCGATCCCAGGGTCGCCATGTCGACACCCTTGACGCAGGACGCCGGCACCTCCGCCCGACTTGCCGCAGGAAGCAAGCCGATCGAACCCACCGCGACGACACTCGCCAGCAAGACTTTGCGGCCAGACAGGTAGCGCATGGTTTTCCCCTCGGGTTTCTTGTTCTTCAGCGTTTGGTGAAGGCGACGGCCGCGACGATGATCGCGCCCTTGATGACCAGTTGCAGCGGCGAGCTTACTCCCAGCAGGACGAGGCCGTTGTTGAGTGTGCCGATGATGAGGCTGCCGAGCAACGTGCCGAGGATGAAGCCACGGCCGCCGAACAGGCTGCAGCCGCCGAGGATGACCGAGGCGATGACGTCGAGCTCCAGGCCCTGCACGACATCCGGCCGCGCCGCGTGGGATCGCGCGGACAGCACCAACGCCGCCAGCCCGGCGAGCATGCCGGTGAGGACGAACGCCCATGTCGTGACCCGCCTGGTGTCGATGCCGGAGTAGCGGGCGGCGGTCGGGTTGCCGCCGGCGGCGTAAATCTGGCGGCCGTACACGGTGTAGTGGAGGAGCAGCACGCCGACGACCGTCGCCGCCAGCGTCCAGGCGATCGGCACCGGTATGCCGGCCACGCGGCCCTCGCCGAAGATGGCGAAATACGTTTCGTTGGTGATGATGACGGGCTTGGTGTTGGTGACCATGAGTGCCAGGCCGCGCGCGACGCTGAGCGTGCCGAGGGTCACCAGGAACGACGGAATGGCGAGGCGCATGGTCAGCAGGCCGTTGACCAGTCCGACGACAGCTCCGGTACCGATGCCAGCCAGCGCGCCGACGATCCAGTTGTCGGCGACGTGCGACATCGCGAGTGCGGCTGCCATCCCCGACAGCGCGAGGGTCGATCCGACCGAAAGGTCGATCTGCCGGGCGATGATGACGAACGTCATCCCGACCGCGATGATCGAGACCAGCGTGGTCTGCCGGCCGATGTTGAGGAAGTTGGAGAGCGACAGGAAGTACGGTGACGCGACGCTGAAGACGACCAGCAGGACCACGAATGCCGCATACAGCATGTAAGGCCGGTCGCCCTGGACCAGCAGCCGAAACCAAGTCCGGGTCCGGTCGGCGCGTCCGGGCGACGCCAACCCGCTCACGCGACGGACTCGACCGCGGGCTGGGAGACCTGGACCAGTCGGTGCAGCTCCTCCGCGCTGCCGAGATCGCCGCGATCGACTGTTGCGACGATCGTGCCGCCGACCACGATCGAGATGCGGTCACACAACCGCAGCAGCTCGGCGAGGTCCGAGGATACGACGATCACACCGGTGCCCGACCGTGCCGCCTGGTCGATGAGATCGTAGATTTCCTCGCGCGCCCCGACATCGACGCCCACGGTCGGCTCATCCAGCAACAGCACGCTTGGCCTAGGATGGTGCCACTTCGCGAACACGACCTTCTGCTGGTTGCCGCCCGATAAATTCCTGACGTGCGTCGACGAGTCGGGGGCTTTCACCCTCAGCTGGGCCATCGACGTCTCGGCCTGCCGAACCGACGTGCGATACCGGAGCCATCCCCACGACGAGAACAGCGAAAGCCGTGGCAGGGTCAGGTTCCGCTCGATCGAATGGTCGAGCACGAGGCCTTGCACCTGACGATCCTCCGGCACCAGCGCCACGCCGCGTTCGATGGCGTCGGCGGGGAAGTGCCCGTGCAGCGCCCTGTCGCCCAACGTGATGTCGCCCGAGTCTAGCGGCCGCAATCCAAAAATCGTTTCGAGGATTTCGGTCCGCCCACTGCCGACCAGGCCCGCGAGGCCGCGCACCTCTCCCTCGGCCACTGTGAGACTGACGCCGTGCAGGCGCGCATTCGAGGCGTTGGACAATGTGAGGCTTGCCGGGGCACCGCCCGTCCGCCAAGCCTTGCCGCGAGCTGCTGTGTCGTCGTTTGAAACCGTGTGGCCTCGACCGACGATCGCGGCCACTAATTCCCGCATGTCCGTGGCCGACGTCTCGAACGATCCGGCGTTGGCCCCGTCGCGCAGCACCGTCACGCGGTCGGATATGCGAAATACCTCGTTGAGCCGGTGCGTGACGTAGATGACACCCACGCCTCGTGCGGTGGCCGCGCGGATGGCGTCGAACAGGATGCCCTCCTCGTCGCTCGCGAGGGCCGACGTCGGTTCGTCGAGGATCAGCAGGCGCACGTTGCCGATCAGCGCCTTGCAGATCTCCGTCATTTGTCGATACGCGAACGGTAGCGAGCCGACTTGCACGCGCGGGTCGAGCGGAATTTTGTGCGATCGCAGGAAGTCGTCGACCTCCCGCATGAGTTGGCGTTTGCGCAGGAAGCCGAACCGTGTGCGCGGCTCGCGTCCGAGCATCAGATTGGCGCCGACGGAGAGCGACTCCACCAGACTGAGGTCCTGGTAGACGACGGCGACGCCGGCCTCGCGAGACCGCGCCGGCGACGAGAACGCGACGTCCTGGCCGTTTATCTGAATTGAGCCTTCGTCGGAGGTATGGACACCGCTCAGAATTTTAATGAGCGTGGATTTTCCCGCGCCGTTCTCGCCGAGTAGGGCGTGAACCTCGCCAGCGCGTATTTCTAAGTCGACACCGCGCAGCGCCCGTACGCCGCCGAAACTTTTGGTAATGCCCTGAACTCGCGCCAGCGACGTCACAGCGGCGATCCTATGGCACTTCGCCGATGACCGACAAATCCACCGCGACACTGACCGTGTGCTCGCCGCCGCCCAGAATCATGCCGCGCACCGGGCTCACGTCGCTAAAATCGCGGCCCCATCCGAGCGTCACATGCTCGTCGGCCACCACGAGGTCGTTGGTCGGGTCGAGGTCGATCCAGCCGTGCGCCGGTCCCAGCCAGGCGGCGACCCAGGCGTGGCTTTGGTCGGCACCCAATCGGGCGGTGGTGCCCGGCGGCGGCTTGGTCCGCAGATAACCGGAGACGTAGCGCGCCGGGATGCCGAGCGCGCGCAGGCCGGCGATCATCAGGTGGGAAAAGTCCTGGCAGACGCCGGCCCGCATCGCCATCACCTTGGACACCGGCGTCATGATCCCGGTGACCCCGCCGCGAAACTCGAACTCCGTGTAGATGCGCCGGATCAGCTCGCGCAGCGCCTCGGCGATCGGCCGACCGGGCGGAAAACTCGCCGCGACATACTCGACGCACGCGGCGTCGGCGACCGCGCGGGGACTCGCCATGACAAATTCGGCGACCGTCCAGTCGACCGCGTCGCGCACCGCCTCCCATGCCGAGGTATCGCCGACCGGCGCCGGCCGCGTCACCTCGACCTGCGCCTCCAGGATCAGCGTGAACGTGTCGTGTGGCAGTTCGAGGAACAGCAGGCTGGTGTCGTTGCCAAAATGGTCGGTGCGCCGCGAGGTCCGCGCCGGGCGGGGGGCGGCGATCACCCGGCTGCTCGACACATGCTGATACCGCAGGGCGCGCGGCGTCAGGTGCAGCAGGTGGGAACCGAGATCGACCGGCTCGGCGTAGTCGTAGCTGGTGACGTGGCGCAGCGCGTATTTCAAGCGACCCCTTGCAGCGTGCCGTAGCCGAGGCTCTGCAACGCCGGCAGCAACGAGAAGTAGCGCCGCCCGATGCGGCTCGACAACGCCGCCACGCCCTCGGCCAGCTCGCGCAGCGCCGCCGGGACCGCGCCCGCCTGCCGCGACGCCAGCACGCCACCGACCAGCGCCTCGGCCTGCGCCAGCAGCCCGGCCGCGGCCCCCGCCAGCGCCTCGCGCCCGACCGCGCCGGGTGCCAACTCGTCGAGCAGGCCGTGGATCGCGACCAACTGGAACGCCAGCCCGCGCGGATTGTTTGCGTCGGCCAGCACCAGGTCGAGCACCACGCCGGCCTGCAACGTGCCCCGGTAGCGCCCGCGATAGGTCAGCGTGCTGTCGCACAGCTCCAGCGCCAGCGACATGCCGAGTTCCAGCTGCGACGCCGGCAGCTCGAACGCGGCGGCCACTTCGTTGGCGACCGATTCCGCGCGCTCGATGCGGCGGCCGAGGTCGAGGAACAGGTAGCCGCCGCCGCGCACCATGTTCTCCGCCGCCGCCCCGGCGACGGTGGTGCAGAACCGCTGCGTCTCGGTCATCGCGCCCGCAAGCGCGTCCAGGCCACTGGTCGCCGCCTCCGCCCGCGCCCGGGCGCTGGACAGCAGCTCGCCGAACGTCGCGTGCATGTCGCCGGTGAGCCGGTCGCGCACGCTCTCGATCAGCCGCGCCAGCTCGGTCATCAGGCTCAGCACCGACGCGCCGGCCACGGATTTCTGCTCCGTATCCGACGGCGGCTTGCGGCGGATCGCCGACAACAGCGCCGCCGGCAGCGCGGTGACGTCGGCCAGGTCGTCCGGGATCAGGTCGGCGTCGCTGAGGCAGCGGATCAGCACGCCGAGTTCTCCGATTTCGTGCGGCAGCAGCATCGCGCCGCGCCGCAGCCGGGCGACGCTGGCGCGGATCAGCCGCGCCGCCCGCTCGAGCCGTTCGACGGTGCGGCCGAGCCAGAACAGGCTGTCGGCCAGCCGGCTCGGCAGGTCGCCCGCGGTGCGGCGGATTGGCAGCGGCTCGGCGACGTGGCTGGCCGGGCCGACGATGTCCCGGCGGTCCTCGGAGAGCACCCAGACGTCCTTGCAGCGGGGCGTCGCGTCGTCGACCCAGGCGAGGCCGCCCGGCATGACGGTCCAGCTGTCGTGCGGCCCGCCGATCGCGAACAGCCGCAGCCGCACCGGGCGGGGTTCCAGCATCTCGCCCGCCCACGTCGGCGCCACCGACGGCACGACGTCGGCGGCCCAGGACAGCCGGAGGTCCTCGCCGAGCAGCGCGCGGCAGATCGGCTCGTCGTAGGCGCGAAATCCCTGGCCGCCGCAGAGGTCGGTGCCGGGCGGGTTGGTGATCGCGACGCCGCCGTTGCGCGCCGCGTCTAGCAGGCCCGGGATGCCGCCGCGACCCTCCAGCTCCAGCGGATCGACCGCGCGGCCGGCGATGCCGCGCAGCAACACGTCGACCTTTCGCAACCCCGCGAGCGTCTTGAGATAGAGCAGCCCGCCCCGGATCGTCAGGTCGTTGTACTCGACGAGGGCAGCCACCAGCTCGCGCGCGAGGCACAGATGGTCGAACCAGTTCGGGTCCGACTGCCCGCCGGCCAGCACGGCGACGCTGGGGTTGGCGACGCCGGCCGGGGCCATCTGGCGCAGCCGGTCCTGCCACAGCTCAAAAAACGGGCCGAGCTGGCGGACCTGCACCGGCCGGAACGTCTCCGGCAACACCGCACCCAGCAACCGCCGGTTTTCCAGTGCGAGGCCGATGCCGTCCGGGGCGCCGGCGCGGTCGCGGGTGACGCGCCACGCGCCGTCCGGGCCGCGCGCGAGGTCGGCGGCGTACACCGTCATCGGGGGCACGCCGGCCGCCGGCTCGCGGCACGCGCGCAGGAACGCGGGGTCGGCGAACACCAGCGCCGGCGGCAGCACGCCGCGCGCCAGCAGCGACATCGGGCCGTACAGGTCGGCCGCCATCGCCGCCAGCAGCCGCGCCCGTTGCGCGATGCCTCGTTCGAGCGTGGCGAACTCGGCGGCCGGCAGCGGCAGCGGCAGCGGGTCGCAGCGCCACGATCCGGCCGACCCCCCGCCCTCGTCGGCCACCGCGCGATCCAGCCGCGCCGCCCGCGCCCGCAAGCCGCATTCGCCGAGCGACTGGTAGGTGCCGAGCATCGCCCGCCACTGCGGCCGCAACCCGCCGTGGCCGTCCACCATCTCGTCGACCGGCGTCATTTGGCGAAGCGGCGGAGGTCGAGGGTGCGCGGCAGCTCCGCCCCGCGCTCGGCCAGCGCCATCCCGCGCGGCTCCGGCATCGGTCCCGGCGTATGACCGATCGGCGAGAACCGGGATTTCCGCCGCGCCTCGGCCTCCGGCGCGTTGACCGGGCGCGTGTCGTAGCCGCGCCCGCCGGGATGGACGACGCGGTGCGTCATGCCGCCGAGCGAGCGGCCGTTCCAGGCGTCGTACACGTCGAACACCAGCGGGCCCTGCGCCGGCACGCTCGGGTGCAGCGCGCTGGGCGGCGCCCACGCCTTGAACCGCACGCCACCGACGAATTCTCCCGCGCGCTCGGTCGGCGTCAGCGGCACCGCGACCCCGTTGCAGGCGAGCGCGAACCGCTCCGGCTGCCAGCCGTCTAGCCGCACCTGCACCCGCTCGGCCGAGCTGTCGACGTAGCGCGTGGTGCCGGCGGGCGAGCTGTCCTCGGACAGGACGTGCCACGGTTCTAGCGCGTGCCGGAGTTCAAGGCCCATGTCGCGCACCCGGGTCTCGCCGATGATCGGGAAGCGGAACGCGAAATGCGGCGCGAACCACGCCGGGTCGAGCCGCTGGCCGATCTGCGCCAGGTCGTCGAGCGCGTCGCCGAAATCCTGCTCGGCAAAGTAGGGGAGCAGGAAGTCGTCGTGGAGCCGGGTGCCCCAGCGGATCAGTTTTCGCGAATACGGGTGGCCCCAGAACGCGGCCACGGCGGTCCGCATCAGCAGCGCCTGGGCGACCGACATGCGCGCGTCGGGCGGCATCTCGAACGCCCGGAACTCGATCAGGCCGCGCCGGCCGCCGGGACCGGACGGATCGTACAGCTTGTCGATGGAAAACTCGGTGCGGTGCATCGAGCCGGTCATGTCGGCCAGGATGTTGCGGAACAGGCGGTCGGTTTCCCACGGCGGCACCGGCTCGTTCGACTGGATGGCGCCGAACGCGATGTCGAGGTCGGCCAGCGAATCCTGCCGTGCCTCGTCGACGCGCGGATGCTGGCTGGTGGGACCGATGAACAACCCGCTGAAGGCAAAGCTCAAACTCGGGTGGTTGTGCCAGAAGCCGACCAGGCTCCGCAGCAGGTCGGGGCGGCGTAGAAACGGGCTGTCCTCGGCTGTCGCGGCGCCCATGACGACGTGGTTGCCGCCGCCGGTGCCGACGTGGCGGCCGTCGATCATGAACGTCTCGGCGATCAGCCCAACCGTTCGCGCCTCGGCATAGAGCCGCTCGGTGCGGCCGACGATGGTGCGCCAGTCCTCGGCCGGCGGCAGGTTGACTTCGAGCACGCCGGGATCGGGGGTGACCGAGAAACTGCGGAGGCGGGGATCGTCGGGCGGTCCGTACCCCTCCAGCACGATCGGCGTGCCGAGCTCCTGGGCGGTGGCCTCGATTGCCGCCAGCAGGGCAATCCAGTCCTCGGCCTCGAACGTCGGTGGCAGGAAGATGTACAGCAACCCGACGCGTGGTTGTACCGTGAGGGCGGTTCGGACGTCGTCGCTGGTTGCCGCAGGTTCAAGTGCTTGCCTGTCGCGCGTGAACGGGTCGCGCGGCGCGAACGGGTCCGGGTCGAACACTGGCTCGATCTCGTCGGGATCGACCCACGGCAACGCCGCCAGAGGCAAGCGCAATCCGAGCGGGCTGTCGCCGGGGATTAGATACAGCTTGCCCTCGCGAAACGACCAGCGTCCGGCCTGCCACATTCGACGGAACCGCCGCAGCGGCAACACGGTGCCGACCGGCGCGTCGAGGCCGTCGATGAACACGCGCCGCAACCGCGCCTGTTCGCGCTGGTCGGCGACCTTGCTTTCGGTCGGCTCGACATTCTGCGGCAGCCGAGTTTCGCGGTATTCGTAGTAGGCGGCGTCCTCGTAGGCCAGCATCGCGGCACCCGGATCGACGTGCAGCCGCTGGGCCAGCGCGCGCGCGAACCGGTGCGCCAACGCGGCGTCGGCTTGGCCATGATCCACGTCCGGGTCGGCAAATAACGAAGCATCGGAGAACACCGGCTCGCCGTCGGCGCGCCAGTGCTGGTGCAGCGCCCAGCGTGGCAACGCCTCGCCGGGGTATTGCTTGCCGGTGGCGTACGACAGCGCGGCACCCGGCGACCACAGTGCCCCGAGCCGGCGGACTAGCGTGCCGCCGAACCGCCGCTTGGTCGGCCCCATCGCGTCGCCGGTCCATTCCAGCGCGTCCGGGTCGTCGGCGGCCACGAACGTCGGCTCGCCGCCCATCGTGAGGCGCACGTCGCCGGCGGCCAGCGCCGCATCCACCGCGTCGCCGGCGGCCAGGATCGCCGCCCACTGCGCGTCGTCGTACGGCCGGGTCGAGCGCGGCGTCTCGCGCACCCGGTTCACCGTCATGGCGACGTCGAACGTCGAATTCGAGAACGAGACGCCACCGCTGATCGGCGCCGCCGACGCGGGATTGGGGGTGGCCGCCAGCGGGATGTGGCCCTCGCCGGTCATCAGCCCCGAGGTCGCGTCGAAACCGATCCAACCGGCACCCGGCAGGTAGACCTCGGCCCAGGCGTGCAGGTCGGTGAAGTCGGCGCTCGGGCCGGCCGGACCCTCGAGTGGCGCCACGTCGGCAACCAGCTGGATCAGGTAGCCGGAGACGAAACGGGCGGCGAACCCCAGCTCGCGCAGCAGCGCCACCAGCAGCCACGCGCTGTCGCGACAGCTGCCCCGGCCCTCCACCAGCGTCTGTTCCGGCTCCCATACGCCGGTCTCCATCCGCACGATGTAGGCGGTGCGCGCCTGCACGACGCGGTTGATCTCGACCAGCAGGTTGACCGTACTGTCGCCCTGGCGAGGCAGGACTTCGATCAGCCGCCGAAACTCCACGCCGCCGCCGATCGGCTTGCGAAACGGCGCCAGCTCCTCGTCGAGCACAGGATCGTAGCTGAACGGGAACGCCTCGGCGGCGGGGTCGAGAAAGAAGTCGAACGGGTTGACCGTCGCCATGTCGGCCACGAGGTCGACGGTCACGGTGAACGAGGTGACCGGGTCGGGGAACACCACGCGCGCCTGGAAATTGCTCTGCGGGTCCTGTTGCCAGTTGACGAAGTGGCCGGCCGGCTCGATCCGCAGCGCGTACGACAGGATCGGCGTGCGGCTGTGCGGCGCGGGGCGTAGGCGGATCGTCTGCGGCCCCAGCGTCACCGGCCGGTCGTAGGCATACGCGGTGCGGTGCGTCAGTGCTACGTGCAGCGCCAACGCGCTACGCTGCCCGGCTGAAACGCGCGGGGTCGATCGCCGGCAGGATCTTCGCGATCGGTCCCGGGTCGCGGCCCGAAATCAGGTCGGCGACCAGCCGCCCCGCCGCCGGCGAGGTCTGGATGCCGTAGCCACCCTGCCCGACCACCCAGAAAAAGCCCGGCGCGTTAGAATCCCAGCCGAACGCCAGGTTGCGGTCGGGGGTGAACGTCCGCAGGCCGGCCCAGCTGTGCTCGACTCGGCGCACGTCGATGTCGAGCGCCTGCTGCATCCGGTCGATCGCGACCGCGACGTCGAGCTCGTCCGGCTGCACGTCGTGCGGCGTCATGTCGGTCTCGTCGGCGGGCGACACCATCAGCTTGGTCCGCGCCTCGGTCCGCGCGTACCAGGTGTGGCTCACGTCGTGGACCATCGGCCACCCGTCCGGCTGCCAGGGGGCGGCGTCGACGATCACCCCGGTGCGCCGCTTCGGCACGAGGCCGAGCGGCCGCACACCGGCCTGCGCCGCCACCTCGTCGCCCCACGCCCCGGCCGCATTGACCAAGGTGCGCGCCTGGAACGTGGCGCCGCCGGCGACCTCGACGCTCCACAGCTCGCCGTCGCGGCTGATCCGGCCGGTGCGGCTCCGCAGCGCCAGCGCGCCGCCGCGCGACCGCAGTTGCCGGAGGTAGCCCTGGTGGAGTGCGGCCACGTCCATGTCGAACGCGTCCGCCTCGACCGCCGCCTGCACGGCGTACCCGTCTCGCAGCGCCGGCACCTTCCGCCGCGCCTCGAGAACCGAGATCTCGACCACGCCGGAGCCGTGGGCGAGCAGCTCGCGCATGTCGTCCCGGGCCTCCTCGGGTGCGAGGAACAGGATCGGCCGGCGGCTCATCACCGGCGTGTCGGTAAAGCCGTTGGGCGGCGCCTCGAAGAACGCGCGCGAGGCGCCGGTCAACGCCTGCACCTCCGGGGGGCCGTAGTTCAGGATCCAGATCGCCGCCGAGCGCCCGGTCGAATGGTAGCCGGCCGCCTCCTCCGCCTCGATCAGGGCGACGGTGTGGTCGGCCGCGAGGTGGGCGGCGGTGGTGGCCCCGGCGATGCCGGCGCCGATCACCAGGACGTCGAATGTCTTACTATCCATCGCGCCACCATCGGACGACGGCCGGTTGGTCGCAAGCGGCGGGCGCGGCCTAAAGCCCGGTCAGGCTCTGGCCGCCATCGACGACGATGCTCTGGCCGGTGATCCACCCCGCCGCGGGCGAGGCCAGGAACAACACGACGTTCGCGATGTCCTCGGGTACTGCGAGGCGCCCCAATGGAATGGCGTCGCGGGTCTTCTCGTACAGGGCCAGGTTCGATCGCTCGATGCGGTCCCAGATCCCGCCCGCGAAATAGGTCGATCCCGGGATGACGCAGTTGACCCGGATGCGGTCGGCCGCGAGCAGGCGGGCGTTGCTCGCGGTCGCATGGACGATCGCCGCCTTGATCGCGCCATACGGGATCCGGGTCGGCGTGGCGGTGATCGCGGCGATCGACGACATGTTGACGATCGAGCCATGCCGGCTGGCCTTGAGGAACGGCAACGCCGCTTGACCCGAACGGATGCTGCCCAGCAGGTCGACGTCGATCGAGGCCGACCAGCCGGCCGCGTCGTCGCTGCCGGCGAACGCCGAGGCGCAGTTCACCAGCACGTCGATGCCGCCCAGCGCCGCTGCGGCGGCCGGAACGAATCCCGCGACGGCGTCCGCGACGGCGACGTCACACGCCGCGACATACGCCGCGCGGCCGAGTGCGGCGACGTCACGGCGAACTGCGTCGAGCGCGTCGAGGTGGCGGGCGCACGTGGCCACATCCGCGCCGCGTGCCGCGAAGCCCAGCACGACCGCGCGCCCGATCCCGCGACTGCCCCCCATCACGGCCACGCGCCAGCCGGCGAAGTCCTGCGCCACCTATGCCGTCCGGTCCCGCAGCGGATCGGGGTGGCCGAACCGACGCACGATCTCGGCCGCCACCCGCCCCGCCTCGTCCAGCGGCGTGCGCGAGTATGGCGCGATGCTGCCGTTGAACGGCCGCAACTGCCGCGCGGCAACGAACCGGGCCAGCATCCGCCGGTGGTGCGGGCCGGTGTGGTCGGGGCCGGCGACGTACACGGCGGCGGCGGCGGCGCACGCCTCGCTGATCATGACGGCCGAGTCGGCGGCCACCACGACGACGTCGGCGGTCGCGACAAAACCGTCCGTAGGGTCGTCGCCCGGCTCGCCCTGCCGATAGATCAGGTGCATCACCGGCCCCAGTCCCGCCGCCAGCGCATCCGTCGCCTCCGAGCCGGTTCGCCGGCCGGTGGCCGCCATCACCGAGCCGCCGCGCACCGCCACCAGCCGGGCGATCGCCCGGCCGAGGCCATGCGCCCGCGCCGGCGACAGCGACCCGCCATCCAGCGCACCCCCCACCAGCAAGGCCACGCGCGGGTGCGGCAGGTGGTCGAGCCGCTCGGCCCAGCGCGTCGCGGCCGCCCGTAACCGCGCCGGCGACAGGCGATGCGGCACGCCCAGCACCGGGAGCACGTTGGCCGGCGGGTCGCGAGCCAGGGCGGCGGCCATGCCGTGCTCCGGCAGCACCAACAGGTCGAATGCGTCGCGCCGCAACAGGCCCGCGACCCCGGGGGTCATGCAGTGCACGAGCGTGCAGCCATGCCGCGCGCGGAGCCACAGCGCCACCGCCGCCGACCGTCGTCCGGCCGAGATCACCAGCCTGGGAGGCGGCATGGCGGGGGACGTCTCCAGGCCGCCGGCGACGCCCGCGAGCGAGCCGGCGCGCGCCAACCCGGCGGCGTAGGCGCGCCAGTTCCATGTCAGCGGCAAGCGGCGAAACGGCGCGTCGAGCCGCTCGGCGATCCCGAGCCCCTGCGTTGCGGCGCCGGCGCGGGTGTCCTCGATCACCCAGACGCGCGCGCGCAGCGCCGCCGCCGCTTCGGCCCGCAGCGTCGCGACCGCGCGCGAGGTCAGCCGATCCGGAACCGCCATGGCGCGCCCCCCTGTGGCCCGCTACAGACCGGTCCGGGGACGAGGGAGATGCCACCGGCGATGGTCAAGTTGCACACCACGGATTGGGACCGCGACGCGGCGTTGACGGCCGCGCGCATCCTGCTGGAGATCAAGGCGATCAACTTTCGTCCCGAGGAGCCCTACACGTTCACGTCGGGCTGGAAGTCGCCCGTCTACATCGACTGCCGGCGCATCATCTACTTCCCCCGCGCGCGTGCCAAGATTTGCGAGTTGGCGGTCGAGAAGATCGGCCGCCACGTCGGCTACGAAAGCATCGACGTGGTGGCGGGCGGCGAGACCGCGGGCATCCCGTTCGCCGCGTGGATCGCCGACCGGATGCTGGCGCCGATGGCGTACGTCCGCAAGCAGCCGAAGGGGTTCGGCCGCAACGCGCTGATCGAGGGCGACGTGCCGGACGGCCGCCGGACGCTGCTGGTCGAGGACCTCACCACCGACGGCGGCAGCAAGATCCGCTTCGCGACGGCGCTGCGCGAAGCCGGCGCGATATGCGAGCACGCGTTCGTGGTGTTCTTCTACGGCGTGTTTCCCGGCAGCTTCGAGACGCTGGCGGCGATGGGCGTCACGCTGCACCACCTCTGCACGTGGTGGGACGTGCTGGAGGCATGCCGCGACCGGCCGTATTTCGCCGAGCCGGCGCTGGCCGAGGTGCGGCGGTTCCTGGAGAACCCGGTCGCGTGGTCGGCGGCGCACGGCGGCGTCGCCAGCGCCGAGGCGGCGGCGGCGCACCGATCTGGTTAGCCGCCGTCGCGCGGAAATCCGCGCTCGCGCGTGACGAACACGACCGCCGGCCGGACATCCGCACGCGACCGGACCAGCTACGGCTGCCGTCATCGGATCTTGCGCGAGCGGATCGAGGCGTTCGTGTCCGACATCCGGGCCGCCGCCTGACGGCTCGACGCCTAGCGCGCGCGGCGCACGGTATACTCCGCGACGTCCAGCAGCGCGTGGCGGAACGGGCCGTCGGGGAACGCCGACAGGGCGCCGGCCGCGGTCGCCGCGAACGCCCCGGCGCGCCGCACGGTGACGCCGATCGCGTCGTGCCGGCCGATCGCCGCCAACGCCGTCGCGAGGTCTCCGTCGGTCTGCTCGCTCTCCTCCATCGTGCGCCGCCAGAACGCGCGCTCGGCCTGGTCGCCGGCGGCGAACGCGGCCAGCACCGGCAGCGTCATCTTGCCCTCGCGAAAGTCGTCGCCGACCGTCTTGCCGAGCGTCCGCTCGTCGGCCGCGTAGTCGAGCGCGTCGTCGACCAGCTGGAACGCGATGCCGAGGTTCATGCCGTACGCCCGCAGCGCGCGACATTCGCCCTCCGGCCGGTCGGCGACCACCGCGCCGACCTCGCAGGCGGCGGCGAACAGCGCGGCGGTCTTGCCCCGGACGACGTCGAGGTACTGGTCCTCGGTGGTGGACAGGTCGTTCTGGGTCGCGAGCTGCAGCACCTCGCCCTCGGCGATCGTGGCCGCCGCCGCCGACAGGATCGCCAGCACCGGCAGCGAGCCGTCCTCGACCATCAGCTGGAAGGCGCGGGCGAACAGGAAATCGCCGACCAGCACCGACGCCTTGTTGCCGAAGATGGCGTTGGCGCTGGCCAGGCCCCGGCGCAGCACGCTCTCGTCCACCACGTCGTCGTGCAGCAGCGTCGCGGTGTGGATGAACTCAACGCATGCCGCGAGCTGGACGTGGCGCCCGCCGTCGTAGCCGCACATCCGTGCCGCGGCCAGCGTCAGCAACGGGCGCAGCCGCTTGCCGCCGGCCGCCACGATGTGCGCCGCCAGCTGAGGGATCAGCGCGACCGGGCTGTCCATCCGCGCCACGATCGCGACGTTGCAGGCCGCGAGGTCGCCCGCCACCAGGCTGGTCAACGCGGTCAGCGCATCCTCGTCGGCCCGGCGCGGTGGAGCAGCGGTGTCGAGCATCGTCCCTCGTTCGATCGTCCCGGTGGATTGGCCGGGAGATCATATCTGTCGGGAGATCGCGAGGGGTCAAGCAACCGGGGTTGCGAACCGGCGTGACGCGGGGACAATGCGGGGCATGGAAACCCTGCTGCTGTCCAACGACCCGGTGCGGCTGTCGTTCCTGGCCGCCCTGCTGCGCGACGCCGGGATCGAGACGGTGGTGCTCGACGCCGGCATGAGCGTGCTGGAGGGCAGCATCGGCGCGATCCCCCGCCGGCTGGCGGTCGCCAGCGACGACGCGACCCAGGCGCGCCGCGTGCTGCGCGAGGCGGGTGAGGGCTGACCGGGTTGCTGCCAAGCGGCTTCCTGCTCGGCGGCCGGGTGCGCCACGGGCAGGCGGCGGACGGCCACCGGACCGGGATCGAGCCGGTGCTGCTGGCCGCCAGCGTCCCGGCGCGGGCGAGCGACACGGTGCTCGAGGGTGGCGTCGGCAGCGGTGCCGCCCTGTTGTGCCTGGCGGCACGGGTGCCGGGCGTGCGCGGCGTCGGCGTCGAGCGGGACGCCGGCCAGGCGGCGCAGGCCACCGCCAACATCGCCGCCAACGGCCTCGGCGGCACGCTGCGGATCGAGCTCGCCGACCTGCTCGACTGGCGGACCGCCGAGCGGTTCGACCACGCGATCGTCAACCCGCCGTGGCACGACGGCGCCGGTACGGCCTCGCCCGACCCGGCCCGGGAAGCGGCGCGGCGGTCCCATCCCGGCCTGTTCGCGGCATGGATGGCGGCGTTGACCCGGCCGCTGAGGCACCGGGGGACGCTGACACTGATCGTCGGGACGGCCGCCCTGCCCGCCTGTCTCGCGGCGCTGGACGCGGCGGGCTGCGGCAGCCCGGTGGCGCTGCCGTTGTGGCCCGGCGGCGGCCGTGCGGCCAAGCTGATGCTGTTCCGCGCGGTGAGGGGCGGCCGGGCCCCGTTCGCGCTGACACCGGGATTGACGCTGCACGAGCCCGACGGCCGCCTCAGCGCCGAGGCGGAGGCGATCCTGCGCCACGCCGGAGCGCTAAAGTTCTAGCGGTCGAGTTCCGGTCGCCGCATCAACCAGAACCGCTCGTGCGCGGCGACGAGCGGCTCGGCGTCGCGGCGGCGGTCCACGTCGGGCGGCACCGGCTTGCGCTCGACCAGCCGTTCAAGCAGCCGCAGCAACCCGTCGGCGATCTCGAGGTCGTCCTGGTCGCAGGCGTGGTGGAACGCGACCAGGATGTTGTCCGAGAGCCGGCGACCGTATCGCGTGCCGGTGGGGGCGGCAGCCCCACCGGCATCCTCAACCGCTTCGACCTCGTCCGTCATCGCGGCATCGCGGCGGTCAGTCGGCGTCGTATGCGACACCCAGGATGGCGCCCTGCGGCTGCGCGGTCTCGAACACGCCGGTCGCGAACGCCTCCTCCCAGCTGCCGGTGGTCGACGCCCGGCTGTACTCGGTCGAGCGGTTCTCGAAGAAGTTCGCGTGCTCGACGGCGTTCAGCATGTCGTCCATCCACGGCAGCGGGTTCTTTGCCACGTGGTACAGCGGGTTCAGCCCGAGCTGGATCAGCCGCCGGTCGGCGATGAACCGGATATACTGTTTTACCGACGCCGCATCGAGCCCTTCCACCGACCCCAGCTCGAACGCCAGGTCGATGAACGCGTCCTCGTGGTCGACGATGGTGGCGCAGATTACGTACAGCTCGCGGCGAAGTTCGTCGGTCCAGATCTCCGGGTTTTCCGACACGAACGTGCGGAACAGCCGGATCACCGACAGGCAGTGCAGCGTCTCGTCGCGCACCGACCACGACACGATCTGGCCCATCCCCTTCATCTTGCCGAAGCGCGGGAAGTTCAACAGGATCGCGAACGAGGCGAACAGCTGCAGCCCCTCGGTGAACGCGCCGAACGCGGCCAGCGTCTTGGCGATCTCGTGCTTCGACGCGACCGAGAACGTCTGCATGTAGTCGAACTTGTCCTTCATCTCCTTGTATTTGAGGAAGGCGCTGTATTCGAGTTCCGGCATGCCGATCGTGTCGAGCAGGTGCGAGTACGCGGCGACGTGGATCGTCTCGATGTTGCTGAACGCGGACAGCATCATCAGCACTTCGGTCGGTTTGAAGACCTGGCTGTAGTGCTTCATGTAGCAGTTGTTCACCTCGACGTCGGCCTGGGTGAAGAACCGGAATATCTGGCTGAGCAGGTTCTGCTCGGCCGCACTGAGCGTCTTGTGCCAATCCTTCACGTCGTCGGCGAGCGGCACCTCCTCGGGCAGCCAGTGGACGCGCTGCTGGGTGAGCCACGCCTCGTAGGCCCACGGGTAGCGGAACGGCTTGTAGACCGGGTTTTCGGTCAGCAGGTCCATCCGCTTCTCGACGGGCTTGGCGGGGATGATCGATCCGTCCATGGGTTGTCCGAGTCCTTTGGGGTTGCATCCCAATCTGGCGTCGCGGGGCGACGATGGCAACCCAAATCTGTGCGACGACGCGGGCCTTCCACAACATGCGGTAATGAACGTGGGCCGCGCATACCGTATGTTGACAACGCCTGATCTGCCACCATCGCCGTTCGTCGCATGGCGCGCGGACACGGCATGCGCTACACGACACCGATGCTAGTTCGATACGTTGTTCCCGGTCGGGTGGCGCGACGATGACGCCGGAGGCGTTCATCGCCCACTGGGCGAACGCCGGGTCGGCCGAGCGGTCGAACGCGCAGCCGTTCCTGATCGACCTGTGCGACCTGCTCGGCGTCGATCGGCCGCCGCCGGCCAGCGGCGGCGACGGCGGCCCCTATCGGTTCGAGCGCAACGTCAGCCACTACGACGCCGACGAGCGCGTCACGACCCGGCGCATGGACCTCTACAAGCGCGAGTGCTTCGTCCTGGAGGCCAAGCAGGGCACCAACGCGGCGCCGCAGCCGGAACTGTTCGCGCTGGCGCCGGAGGCGACGCGGCGGCAGGCGGTGCGCAACTCGCCCGGCTGGGCGCAGCACATGCTGCGTGCCAAGGGCCAGGCGGAGGACTACGTCCGCGACCTGCCGGCCAGCGAGGCGCACCGCCATTCCTGGTCGTCTGCGACGTCGGGTTCTGTTTCGACATCTACGCCGACTTCTCCGGCACCGGGCGGCACTACGCGCAGTTCCCGGATCGCGCAGGGTTTCGCGTCTACCTGACGGACTTAAGCGACGCCGCGACCCGGGCGCGGCTGGCGGCGCTCTGGACCGACCCGCTCAGCCTCGATCCCGCGCGCCGCCGCGCCGAGGTCACGCGCGAGATCGCCGAATACCTGGCCCAGCTCGCCAAGGGATTGGAGCAGCACCACACCGCCGACACGGTCGCGTCGTTCCTGATGCGATGCCTGTTCAGCATGTTCGCGCAGTCGGTAGGGCTGCTGCCGACGGCGACCACGTTCACCGACATCCTCACCGACTGCCTCGCCCAGCCGGCGATCTTCCCGAACATGGTCGGCGAGCTGTGGCGCACCATGAACACCGGCGGTTTCTACGCCGTGTCGCGCGCGATGGTGCGGCGGTTCAACGGCGGGTTGTACGCGCCCGGGGCGGGCAGCGCGCCGCTGGCGGTCACGCACGACGAGATCGACCTGCTGATCATCGCATCCCGCCGCGACTGGACCAACGTCGAGCCGGCGATCTTCGGCACCCTGCTGGAGAACGCGCTGGCGGCGCGCGAACGCGGCCAGCTCGGCGCGCACTTCACGCCCCGCGCGTTCGTCGAGCGGCTGGTGCTGCCGACGGTGATGGCGCCGCTGCGGGCCGAGTGGGACGGCCACCAGGCGGCCGCGCACGCGCGCCTGGAGGCCGGGGACCGGCCGGGTGCGGCGGCGGAGATTCGGGAGTTTCACGCGCGGCTGTGCGGCGTGCGGGTGCTGGACCCGGCGTGCGGCACCGGAAACTTCCTGTATGTGACCATGGAGTTGATGAAGCGGCTGGAGGGCGAGGTGCTGGACGCGCTCGCCAACGTCCTGCCGGGCGAGGGCGACCGCCTGGCGCTGGCCGGGGCCAGCGTCGACCCGCACCAGTTCCTCGGCATCGAGAAGAACCCGCGCGCGGTGCCGGTGGCCGAGCTGGTGCTGTGGATCGGCTACCTGCAATGGCATTTCCGGACGGTCAGTGCGACACCGCCGCCCGAGCCGATACTTCGCGATTTAGGAACATCCGCGAGGCCGACGCGCTTCTGACCTGGGATGCCGAGGAGCTGGTGCGTGACGCGGCCGGCCGTCCCGTGACGCGATGGGATGGCCGCACGATGAAGCCGCATCCGGTGACCGGTGCGGACGTGCCGGACGAGACGGTGACGGTCGAGGTGACGCGGCTGGTGCGGCCGCGCATGACGGAGTGGCCAGATGCCGAGTTCATCGTCGGCAACCCGCCATTCATCGGCGGCAAAGACATCCGGGCCGACCTTGGCGAGGGCTACGCGGAAGCGCTCTGGGCGACCTATGCCAACGTGCCGAATTCGGCCGACCTCGCGATGTATTTCTGGTGGCGCGCGGCGCAGGCGCTGGTCGCGGCCAAGGCTCCGGCGACCCGGTTCGGCTTCATCACGTCGAACAGCATCCGCCAGACTTTTAGCCGCCGCGTGATCGCCGAGGCGACGGCCGCGCGCCGGGCGATCCGGCTGGTGTTCGCGATCCCCGACCACCCGTGGTCGGACGGCCAGGGGTCGGCGGCCGTGCGGATCGCAATGACGGTCGCGGAGCGGGTCGTGCCGAACGCGGCGGTTGCGCTGCCGGTGCTGTCGCGCGTGATCAAGGAGTCGGAGGGCGAGATACGCACGGTGACGTTCGCCACCAGCGAGGGTGCCTTCAATGCGGACCTTACTAGTGGGGCAAACCCGGACAACGCCAGTCCACTACGGGCGAATGAGCGAGTCAGTAGCCGTGGCATGAGCCTGCATGGTGCCGGTTTCATCGTGACGCCCACCCAGGCCAAAGCGCTCGGCCTCGGTCGGGTGCCCGGCCTTGAGCGGCACATCCGTCCCTATCTGAACGGCCGCGACCTCGTTCAACGGAGTAGGGGAGTGATGGTCATTGATCTCGACGGACAAACCGAGACTGAGGTCCGCAACAAATTTCCAGCGGTTTATCAGCATGTGCTCATCCACGTAAAACCAGCGCGGGATCAAAACAACGAGCCTTACCGGCGTTTGAATTGGTGGCTATTTGGTCGCAATAACAGTCTTCTTCGGCAAGCTTTGGCCGGCCTGCCCCGCTACATCGCCACCGTCGAGACGGCGAAGCATCGCGTGTTCTGCTTCCTCGACGCCGCCATCCTGCCGGACAACATGTTAGTCTGCATCGCCACCGCCGATGCGTTCCACCTCGGCGCACTATCCTCGCGCATCCACGTCGCCTGGGCGCTCGCGGCCGGTGGCCGACTCGGTGTGGGCAACGACCCGCGCTACAACAAGACCCGCTGCTTCGACCCGTTCCCATTCCCCGACGCCACCGCAGAACAACAAGACACCATCCGCGCGCTGGCCGAGGAACTCGACGCGCTGCGGCGCACCCGGCTCGACGAGCAGCCGCAGCTGACCATGACCGGCCTCTACAACGTGCTCGAACGTCTGCGCGCCGGCGCGCCGCTGACACCCGCTGAGCGCGACATCCACGACGCCGGCCACGTCAGCGTGCTACGCGACCTGCACGACCAGCTCGACGTCGCGGTGGCCGCCGCCTACGGCTGGCCTGCCAACCTCGCCGCGCCCGAGATCGTCGCCAGCATCGTGGCGCTGAACGTGGCGCGCCGGGCGGAGGAGTCGGCCGGCTTCGTCCGCTGGCTGCGCCCGGAGTTCCAGGCTCCGGCCGAGGCCCTCCGCGCGACCCAGGAGGCCATGGCGGTCGAACCGGCCGCCGACACCACGAAACCCGTCTGGCCTTCGCGCGACCCGGATCGCTTCGTCGCGTTGCGGGCCATGCTCGGGACCGCCCCCGTCACCGCCACCACGCTCGCCGCGCGCTTCCAACGTGGCAACAAGGCCAAGGTCGGCGCGATTGCTCGAGACGCTGGTCGCCCTCGGCCAGGCGCGCCGCGCGCCGGACGGCCGCTACGTCGGCTGAGCCGGCCGGCGCCGGACCCGTTTGACACGGAACCGCCATTCCGTTACGGGAAGCTAACAAGTGGAGCCGGCGCAATGCCAGGCTGGCTAGGCCACGTGACCATTCTCGCGCCACCACGTGTTCGGGCCTGCCGGTTGGCAGCGGGTCGTTAGTCGCGTGCACGTCGCGCCCCGGACATCCGAGCCGTCGCCACCACGGGAACTCTCGCAGGACCAGACGGCTGAGCAGTCGGCTCCGCCGCAGCCGGCGAAATCCACCTACCCGCCCCTGTCGCCCGACCCGACCCAGGCCGGGCCGGAAGATATCCGCTTCGACTTCAACCAGGGTTGCCGCGTCGCACTGCCGCAACGGGCTACGGGGACGTGGCGGGTGCGTCTGCGCGACCTCGACACCGGCAACATCCTGTTCGAGAGCGAGAACCAGGGCGCGCTGGTCAACTCCGCCAAGCGCTGGTTCGTGCGTTTCAGCATCGAGGTCTGGTCGCTCGACGAGGGGGTCGCCGAACCGCGCCCGGTGTTCACCCACGACTACGACCCGACCGGCCGCGACGTCCTCATCCAGTTCCCGGTCGGCACGTTGGGCGACATCCTGGCGTGGTTCCCCTACGCCGCGCGGTTTGCCGAGCAACACGTCGGCTGCCGTGTCACCTGCGCCCTGTCGGAGCTGATCATCCCGTTGCTGCGCGACGCCTACCCCACCCTGCGCCTGCTCACGCACGAGGAGGTGGTGGAACGGCGCGTGGCCGAGGCCGCGTATGCCACCTACTCGCTCGGTTTGTTCTTCGACGACATCGCCTGCGATTGGCAGCCGACCGATTTCCGCCACGTCGGCCTGCACCGCACGGCGGGCTACATCCTCGGCGTCGACCCGACGGAGCAACGGCCGGCGCTGGCCTTGCCCGACGAGACGCGGCCGATCGCCGAGCCGTACGTGTGCGTCGCCGTGCAGAGCTCGTCGCAGTGCAAATACTGGAACAACCCGACCGGCTGGCGCGACACGGTCGCCTTCCTCACGGCCCACGGCTACCGCGTGATCTGCATCGACCGGCAGCCGGTCCATGGGCAGGGTTTAGTGTGGAACCACATCCCGCACGGTGCCGAGGACGCGACCGGCGACCGGCCGCTGGTCGAGCGGGCACGCTGGTTGCGCCACGCCGCCGCGTTCGTGGGCGTGTCGAGCGGCCTGGCTTGGCTCGCCTGGGCGGCCGGTTGCCCGGTGGTGATGATCAGCGGGTTCACCCATCCGACCAACGAGTTCGCGACACCATACCGCGCGATTAATTATCACACCTGCAACTCGTGCTGGAACGACGTCCGGCACCGGTTCGACCACGCGGATTTTCTGTGGTGCCCGCGCCACGCCAACACGCCGCGCCAGTTCGAGTGCACCCGCCTGATCACCGCCGAACACGTCCGCCAATTGCTGCGCCGCCTACCGGGCTTCCCGGCCGCCGACGCGGTGTCCGCCGCCTAGCCGCTTCGGTCGCCACCATTCGTTTCGCACGCAACAAAGGACCGCCGCCATGACCAACTACGTCGTCAGCTCCGGCCAGACCAACAGCGGGATCACGCTCAATAACGGCGACACCGAGACCGTCCTGTCCGGCGGCACGGCCAGTGCCACGGTCATTCGCCTCGGCGGAGTAGAGAACGTCTCGGCCGGCGGCGTCACCAACAACACCGTTGTCAGCAGCGGCGGCGTCGAAAACGTCTCGTCCGGCGGCAGGACCAACACGGCTGTAGTCAGTGCGGGCGGAATCGTAAACATCTTGTCCGGCGGGGTGGACTCCGCGACGTTGGTGAACGGCGGCGCCGAGATCGTTTTAGGCGGTGGCAGAACCTTTAACGACATAGTTACCAACGGGACTCAGACCGTACAGGCCGGCGGAACGACCAGTGCCACGGCATTGCAGTATACCGCCGTCCAAAACGTCGCTTCCGGTGCGACCACGTTCGGCACCACGATCGCCAACAGCGCCGTCGAGAACATATCATCCGGCGGTTCGGCCCAGGCGACTGCGCTAAACAACAGTGCCGTCCTGAACGTGCTCGCCTGGGGTTCCGCCACCGGCACCGTGGTGACCGACGGCAGCGTCAATGTCCAGGGAACGGCGGTCGGGAACACCTTTCGCAGGGGCGCCGAAAACGTTTTGGCCGGCGGCGCCGTCATTGGCACCATATTGAGCAGCGGTGGCGTGCAGCACGTAAGCTCGGGTGGGTCGGCCACTAACACCCTCGTGGGAAGTGGCGGCGTCGAGCAAATACTTGCCGGCAGCAACGTGGCCGGAACCCAGGTGTTGTCCGGCGGCGCCCTCAACCTGGCTTCCGTCGCGTTTGTCAGCGGTGGCACGGCATCCATCGATGCCAACGACGTGCTCACGATCACCGAGGGCGGCAAGACCTACACACAGACGCTGTCGGGCTCCTACAAAAACGAGTATTTCCATCTCGCCGGCGCTGCGGCCGGCACGTTGGTCACGCTAGATTCGACCCCTTGCTACTGTCGCGGTACGCTGATCCTCACCGACGCTGGCGAGCGAGCGGTCGAGCATGTCGCCGTTGGCGACCTCGTCGTAACCTTGAACGGTTCAATGCCGGTGAAGTGGATCGGCCGGCGCAGCTATTCCGGCCGCTTCGCGCGCGGCAACCGGGCCGTGCTGCCGATCCGTGTCGCGGCTGGAGCGATCGCCGACGGCATGCCGTCCCGCGACCTGTGGGTGTCGCCGAAACACGCGCTGCTGATTGACGGCGTGCTTGTCCCGGCCGAGGTGCTGGTCAACGGTCTCAGCATCACGCAGGTCGCCCAGGTGGATCAAGTCGAGTACTTCCACATCGAGTTGGACCGGCACGCCATCCTGTTCGCCGACGGCGCGCCGGCCGAGAGCTTCGTCGACGACGACAGCCGCGGCATGTTCCAAAACGCCCACGAGCACGCGGCGCGCTACCCCGACGCGCCCCAGGCGCCCGCGATCTACTGCGCGCCGCGCCACGAGGACGGCGAGCGGGTCGAGGCGATCCGCCGCCGCCTGGCGCAACGCGCCGATCCGGCGGCGTCGGTCGCGGACGGCCTCGGCGCCTTGCGCGGCAGTGTCGACGCGCTCGACGGCGAACGGCTGTACGGCTGGGCGCAGCACGCCGCGCGGCTTGAAGTGCCGGTGTGCCTCGAGGTGGCGCTGGGCGACGTCGTGGTGGCCCGGGTGCTGGCCGACCGCTACCGCGACGACCTGCGGCGTGGCGCCCTTGGGAGCGGGCGGCACGCCTTCGAGGCGACGTTGCCCGAAGCGGTGCTGGCGGAGGTCGCGGCTCGGGGCGTGCAGGCCCTGCGGGTCCGCCGGATCAGCGACGGCGACGAGTTGACCCACCCGATCCGGCACGTGGAGGACCGCGCCGCATAGTGCGGCGTCGCTCTATGACGACTTGATCCATCGTCGAAAAACCGTTGACGTATCGACTTAGTTGCGCTATTACAACTCAACGGTTAGACCGATCTGAACCTAAGCCGGCGGTGTGGCGTGATCACCAGCACATCCATCGTGCTGGGGGTGCACGCGCCTCGTCACTGCCGGGGCCGCGACCGACGCGGTGGAGCGATCATCTTGCTGTTTCACGCTCCGGCCGCGTCGCCGCAAAGGACCATCAGCCATGACCAACTATGTCGTCAGCTCCGGCCAGACCAGCAACGGGATCACGCTCAACAACGGCGACACCGAAACCGTCCTGTCGGGCGGGACCGCCAACAACACGGTGATCAACAGCGGCGGCGTCCAGCTTGTGTCTGGCGGAACGGCCAATAAAACCCAAATACATAGCGGCGGGACCGAGACCGTCGTGGCCGGCGGAACGGTCAACAGCGCCGCAGTGACAACCGGCGGCGTCGAAGTTATCTCCTCTGGCGGAACGGTCACCAGCCTGGTGGTCAGCAGCGGCGGCGTCGAGCGAGGCTATGTGGGCGGTGCGGCCACCGGAACGCAGATCCTGTCCGGCGGCGCGATCGACTTTGCCTCTCGTGTCTACACCAGTGGCGGCTCGGCGGACTTGAACTACTCCACCGATGTCCTGACCGTCTCCCTCGGAAGCGTCACCCTCCAGAACCAACTGGCCGGCACCTACGCCGGCGAATACTTCCATGTGTCCAAGGACGCCGCCGGCACCACCCTGCTCACGCTAAACACGGTAGCCTGCTACTGCCGCGGCACGCTGATCCTGACCGACGACGGCGAGCGCGCGGTCGAGGAGTTGGCGATCGGCGACCTCGTCATGACGCTCGATGGTCCTATGCCGGTAAAGTGGATCAGCCGGCGCAGCTATTCCGGCCGCTTCGCGCGCGGCAACCGGGCCGTGCTGCCGATCCGTGTCGTCGCGGGCGCGATCGCCGACGGCGTGCCGTCACGCGACTTGTGGGTGTCGCCGAAACACGCGCTGCTGCTCGACGGCGTGCTGGTCCCGGCCGAGGTGCTGGTCAACGGCCTCACCATCACGCAGGCGCGCGAGGTCGACCAAGTCGAATACTTCCACATCGAGCTGGCCCGGCACGCGATCCTGATCGCCGACGGCGCGCCGGCCGAGAGCTTCGTCGACGACGACAGCCGCAGCGTGTTCCACAACGCGCACGAATACGCGGCGCTGCATCCGGACGCGCGTCCGGTGTCCGCGATCTATTGCGCGCCGCGCCACGAGGACGGCGAGCGGGTCGAGGCGATCCGCCATCGCCTGGCGCAGCGCGCCGATCCGGCCGGCGCGCCGCGCGATTGCGGTCCGTTGCGGGGCAGCGTGGATGCCTTCGACGGCGAGCGGCTGTATGGCTGGGCGCAGCATGTGGCACGGCCGGACGTGCCGGTCTGCCTCGACGTGGTGCTGAACGACGTTGTGGTGGCCAGGGTGCTTGCCGACCGCTACCGCGACGACCTGCGGCGCGGCGGCGTCGGCGCCGGTCACCACGCCTTCGAGGTACTCCTTTCCGACACGGCGCGACCGAACCTCCTACGACAGGGAACGCACGCGTTGCGGGTTCGCCGGGTCGCCGACGGGGCGCCGCTGACCAACAGGCTGTGGGCCATGCAAGACCGCGCCGCCTGACATGCTGCGCGGCTCGCTCGACGCGGTGGACCGCGAGCACGTCGCCGGCTGGGCACAGGACAGCGAGCATCCGGAGACGGCGGTCGCCGTGCTGATCACCGCCGGCGGCGAGTTGCTCGGCCGGGTCGTCGTCAACCACTACCGGGCCGACTTGGCCGAGGCGGGCCTCGGCAGCGGCCGGCACGGGTTCGAGTTCTGGCTGCCGCACGGCGGGCTGTCGCCGCTGGCGCGCCACGTCGTCCGTGCGGTGTCCGAGGCGGACGGCACGGAACTGCCGACCTCGCCCCGCCTGCTCGAGCCGGCTACCGCGTTCGACGCGGCGATCGAGGCTACTGTCGCGACGTTGCTCGACGGCACGGCAGCCGAGGAGGACATCGTCGGGCGGATCGAATTCTTGGCGAACCAGATCGACCACCTGACCCAACGCCTGTGCGACCGGCGCTCGCGCGGCGCGTGGCGGCATTACGCGAACAGCCGTTTCCAAACGCGCGACGACCCGTCCGAGAATCGCGAGCCGGTGCGTCCGCGGGCGCTCGTCGTGGACAACCAGCTGCCGGACGGCGCCCGCGACGCCGGCTCGGTCGCGATCCTGTCGCACATGCGGGCGCTGCAGCGGCTAGGCTACGACGTCGCCTTCATGCCGGCCGACTTGCGGCTACAGGATCACGTGAGCCTGGCCGTGTTGGTCGACGCCTGCATCGAGTGCTACGGGCGACCCCTGTTCGGCTCGGTCGAGGAGGTGCTGCGGCGCGAAGCGGGCACGTTCGCCCTGGTGTACCTACACCGCCTTCCGAACGCGGCCCGTTACACGCCGATGGTCCGGCACTACTGCTCGAACGCGCACCTGATCTACGGCGTGGCCGACCTGTATCACGTCCGCACGCACCGGCAGGCAATCGTGGAGGGTCGCCCGGAGTTGGTCGCGGCGGCGGGCCAGATGCGGTTTGCCGAATTCATGGCGGCCTGGGCGGCCAGTGCGGTCGTCACCCACTCGGAGGTCGAGGCGGCGTTGCTGCGTGACGCGCTGCCGAGCGTCCGCGTGTGCGTGGTGCCCTGGTCGGTGGCGACGCGACCGACACCGGTGTCGGTCGCGCGGCGGCATGGCCTGGCGTTCATCGGCAGCTCCGCCCACGCGCCGAACGCCGACGCGGCCCGCTCGCTCGTGCACGACATCATGCCGCTGCTATGGCGGCGGTCGCCCGACATCGAATGCCTGCTGGTGAGCTATGACCTCCCCGACGACCTCGCCCACGTAACCACGCGCGGGGTGGTGCCGATCGGCCCCGTGCTCGACCTGGCCGAGGTGTTCGACCGCGTCCGACTGACCGTCGCCCCGCTGGCGTTCGGGTCGGGGATCAAGGGCAAGGTGCTGGACAGCCTCGCCGCCGCCGTCCCGTGCGTCTGCACCCCGGTCGCGGCCGAAGGCATGGTCCTGCCGCCCGCGCTCGACGGCTGTCTAGCGGGCACTCCGCAGGAGCTCGCCGACGCGATCCTCGCATTGCACGAGGACCTGGCCTGGAACGAGCGCGCGGCGACCGCCGGACTCGCCTACATCGAGGAACGTTACTCGGAGGTGGCGCTCGACGCGGCACTGCGCCGCGCGCTTCCCGCCGCTCGGCGTCCCATCGATCACTGGCAAGCCAGGCACTCCTCATAATCCGTCGACGCCGTAGCGGCGGTCGGCAACGGTGCCAGACCCTCCGTGCCGAACGACCCGCCGACGATCTCCGCCGGCCGCACCGCCGCCTCGCTCACGTTGTCCGCCCGCTGAATCGACAGGCTGCGACAGTAGTAGAGCGACTTCAGCCCCCGCTTCCACGCCATCATGTGCATCGCGTGCAGGTCGCGCTTGTTCACGTCGGCCGGCACGAATAGGTTGACCGACTGGCTCTGGCAGATGAACGGCGTGCGGTCGGCCGCGTGCTCGATCACCCAGCGCTGGTCGAGCTCGAACGCCGTCTTGAACACCGCCCGCTCGTGGTCGGTCAGGAAGCTTAGGTGCTGCACGCTGCCCTTGGTGCGGGTGATCGACGACCAGGTGTCCTCGTCGTCGTGCCCGTACGCCGCCAGGACCGCGTGCAGGTGCCGGTTGCGGACGGCGAAGCTGCCCGACAGCGTCTTTTGCATGAACACGTTGGCGGCGATCGGCTCGATCCCCGGCGAGGCGTTGCCGGCGATGATCGAGATCGACGCGGTGGGTGCGATCGCCATCTTATTCGAGAACCGCTCGTGAAAACCGTATTCCAGCGCGTCCGGGCAGGCGCCCCGCTCGTCGGCCAGCAGGTGCGAGGCGGCGTCGGCCTGCTCGCGGATGTGGCGGAACACGCGCTTGTTCCAGACCTTGGCCATGACGCCCTCGAACGGCACGCCCATCGCCTGCAGGAAGCTGTGGAAGCCCATTACGCCGAGGCCGACCGACCGCTCGCGTTCGGCGGCATAGCGGGCGCGCTCCATGCCCTCCGGCGCGCGGTGGATGAAGTCCTGCAGGACGTTGTCGAGGAACCGCATCACGTCCTCGATGAACAGCGGGTGGTCCTCCCACTGGTCCCAGGTTTCCAGGTTCAGCGACGACAGGCAGCAGACGGCGGTGCGCTGCTTGCCATGCTGGTCGATGCCGGTCGGCAGGGTGATCTCGCTGCACAGGTTCGAGGTCTTGACCTCAAGCCCGGCCAGCTTCTGCCACTCCGGCCGCGCCCGGTTCACGTGGTCGGAGAACACCAGGTACGGCTCGCCGGTTTCGATCCGCGCCGTCAGCAGGCGAACCCACAACGCGCGGGCGGAGACGCGGCGGATCACCGCACCATCCTTGGGCGAGGTCAGTCCCCACTCCTCGTCGGCCTCGACAGCGCGCATGAACGCGTCGGGAACCAGCACGCCGTGATGCAGGTTCTGCGCCTTGCGGTTGGGGTCGCCGCCGGTCGGCCGCCGGATCTCGATGAACTCCTCGATCTCCGGGTGGCTCAGCGGCAGGTAGACGGCCGCCGAGCCGCGCCGCAGCGAGCCCTGGCTGATCGCGAGGGTAAGACTGTCCATCACCCGGATGAACGGGATCACGCCGGACGTCTTGCCGTTCTGGCCGACCTTCTCGCCGATCGAGCGGAGGTTGCCCCAGTAGCTGCCGATGCCGCCGCCGCGCGAGGCGAGCCACACGTTTTCGTTCCACAGGCCGACGATGCCGTCGAGGCTGTCGGTCGCCTCGTTGAGGAAGCAGGAGATCGGCAGGCCGCGAGTGGTGCCGCCGTTCGACAGCACCGGCGTCGCCGGCATGAACCACAGCTTGCTGATGTAGTCGTAGATGCGCTGCGCGTGCGCCGCGTCGTCGCCGTAGAACGACGCCACACGCGCGAACAGATCCTGATAACCCTCTCCCGGCATAAGATAACGGTCGTCCAGCGTCGCTCGGCCGAAATCGGTGATCAGGGCGTCGCGGCTGCGATCGACCCTGACCTGGCAGCGACCCTGCATCTGGACGGCGTCATCAAGCATGGCGTTCTCCGGAAGTTATCGGCTCGTGGGAAAGACTCGGCTCGGGCAGTTAGTGTCGTCAGCTAGTGGCGGAGGTCAATGGCGCCCACACCACATACGGTGGGAGCATGTCGCCGTTGCAACAGCATATGGGGTTCTAAGGCCTCAACACAACGAGAATGAGACGTTCCAGGCCGAGATGGCATGCTAGAACGTATAGAGAACAGAGTTGGACTGCCAGCGCCATTTGACACGCGAAGATCACGGCGACGGCATTGCCGATGCCGGCAGCGCGGCGCTAGGTTGCTCGTTACGATGGCGATGCAGCAATCTCGACGAGGTTGCCGCACGACACATGCGAAAGACCAGTCGCCGCTCAGGATTGGTAGGTCCATCCTAAACCGGCGACCCAACCTCGAGGTATCCATGCAACGCTTCGCCGCCTTCGCCCCTCCCGACCATTTCACCGGGTCGAGCACGGAGCCGCATACTACGTCTCCGCTATGGTCGATGCCGGACCATACCGGCGAGAACTACCGAACCATCCTGCAACGTTTCCACCAGGTGTTCCGCCCCGAGACGTACCTCGAGATCGGGGTGGAGAATGGCACGACGCTCGAGTTTGCGACGTGCGCGTCGATCGGCATCGATCCCGCTTACCGCATCACCCAGCCGATCACCGACAACAAGCCGGCTTGCCTCCTGTACCGCACGTCGAGCGACCTTTTCTTTAAACACCAAGACCCGAGTGGAATATTCGGGCAACCGATCGACATGGCGTTCCTCGACGGCATGCATTGGTTCGAGTTTCTGTTGCGGGACTTCATCAATGTCGAGAAGCACTGCAAGCCCAACAGCATCGTCTTGATCCACGACTGCATCCCGACCGATAGCCACGCGGCGCGTCGTGACCCAAATGATCACCGGCTCCGGGAGCTTTCGCACAATCCGGATTGGTGGGCCGGCGACGTCTGGAAGGTCATCGCAATGCTGGCGAAATATCGTCCCGACCTCAAAATTCTGGCGTTCGACGCGGTGCCGACGGGCCTGATCGCCGTCACCAATCTGGACGCGCGCTCCACCACCCTCGCCGACCGGTATTTCGACATGGTCGAGGAGTATCGGGATCAGACGCTGGCGGATGCCGGACCGGCGTATCTCGATCGGTTGAGGATCGCCGACACGCAGCGTTACGCGTCGCACGAGGCCCTGAGCAGCCTGTTTTGGTTGTGACCGAGCGGCAGGGCCCGCGAAGGCGCGTCGCGGATCGGCACCGGAACCCGGGTCTTGCCTCGCCGGCCGGATCGCCATAGACGCAGAGACGTTGGATGGGCGCGTAGCTCAGCGGGAGAGCATCGCCTTCACACGGCGGGGGTCACAGGTTCAATCCCTGTCGCGCCCACCATCCGACGCCACCGTTAGCAGGGGCCAGTATGAGCGACACTCTCGAACGCGCGCAGGACGCCCTCGACCAGGCACGCGAAACCAATGCACGCGAAGCCGCCATCCTCATCTCGATCCTCGCCGCCGGACTGGCGCTGGCCGACATGCAGGAGAAGGGCGCGCAGAACCAGTATCTGACGCACCACATCGCGGTCAGCGACGACTATGCGTACTACCAGGCCAAAGGTGTCCGGGCGACCTCGCAGCTGACGACCGCGGCGATCCTCGAAAGCCTGCCGAACGCCGCCGACCCCGAGGTCGCCAAGCGCGCCGCCGCCGCCCGCGCCGAGGCCGCCCGGCTGGCCGACGACCCGGGCGCCAAAGGCCAGAAGCAGTTGCTGGCACAGGCCGAACGCGACACGGAGCAGCGTGAGGCACAGCACCACCTGTATGAGAGGTACGAGCTGGTGGTCGGCGCGTTGCAGATCGCGATCGTGCTGGCGTCGGTGTCGGTGGTGACGCGGGTGCGAACCCTGGTGTTCGTCGCGTCCGCCATCGGGCTCGCGGCGATCGTGGCCGGGGTGCTCGTGTTCACCTCGGTGCTGTAGCGCGCCAGGCACGACAGGCCGGCGTCGATTTCCCGATTTCCGACGTCCGGAGCGGCTCGACGGCGTAGCTCGCGACCGCAGCAGTTCGATGGTTTGCGGGAAGCCGGCATCGACCATCACGACGCCGTTGACCCGCAACGCGTCGGCGGCGGCCGCCTCGCCATTAGGCACGATTACGATGTCGTAGCGGTCGAACACACCGGAGACGGCCAGCCGCGCCGTCGCAGGCACCGTCTGGTCGTCGAGCAGCGACCGGCATTCGCTCGCCCCCTAGAACCCGAACATGTGGTCCAGGCTGAACCCGCCCCGGTCGTCCATGACGCCATGGTAGCCGAACAGCCGGCACGTCGCGTCGCGGATCAGCACGTAGCCGCCCTCCCCCGCCGAGCGGACGGCATCGGCCCCGAACACGGCGTCGGGAAACACCAGCGCCGAGCCGGAGCAAGCGATCGACAGCGGCGCCTCCGCCCGCACCCCGCCCGCCGCGTCGTGCAGCAGCAGTGTCGTGCTCGACCTCACGAGCCATGCGGCGGAGGCGGCGTAGATCAGGCAGGCAAAGCTGCGCCGGCCGCCATGCCCGAGTTTTAGGAACAATCGCGTCGAGAGACCGGGTGGCGGGCCGGAATAGCTCTGCGGCTCGGCGCGGTAGGTCATCGCGGTGTTGTAGATGTGCGCCCCAAAGCTGCTTTCGGCGATGTGGCCGCTAAGACGGTGCTCGGCGCGCACCAGCGTATGCAGCCAGCCGTCCGCCTCGCCGCCGTCGCTGAAGTCGTAGAGGAGTTCGGCGTGGCCGCCGTCGCGCAGCAGGCCGTTCGGCAGCTCGTCGTCGACATCGACCGCGAGCGCGTGGTCGCGCGGCAGGTTGCCGAGGAAGCGGCTGCTCATCCGCTCCCCCTCCGCATCGAACAGCTCGAGACGGATCGGCAGGGTTTGCTGCGTCTCGGCCATCGGCGTCGGCTGGACCAGCGTACGAAAGTCGCGACGTGGCAACACCGGGACCGGCAGCAGGTATCCGCGCCCGAGTTCGGCCGGCAGCGACAAGATGCCCGGGTCGGGCCGCAAGCCGGCGCGCTCGACGTTGGCATGGGCGATGCGGGTGCGGCCGCCGCGCGTGACCTCGTAGCGGGGGCGGACCAGGTGGCGGCCCGCGCGCAACTCTATTTGCGCCGGCCACGCGACGTTGGGCAGCAGTTCGGAGACATCCACCGCGACGCTGGCATAGGGGGCCACGGCGTGCGGCAGCGCCACCGGCCGTTCCGCGCCCATGCGGTCGATCGAGATGTCGCCGGCTGGGATCGGCGCCGCGTGGCTGTTCTGCACCCAGATCACCACGCGCTCGCCGGTGTCCGGGGCAGGGATGCCGGCGTAGCGGTCGGACGGCCAGGCGTTGGCGTCGTGCGTCACCGACAGGCTGTGCTGGTTGCCGCCGCCGGTGACGTCGAGCGCGTATTTCACCACGTCATGGCCGGCGACGCCGATCGCGTGCAGGAACAGCTGGCCGGTGAACGCTGGCAGGCCGAACTGGGCGCGCACCTCGGCGCTGTCGATCACCAGGCCGGCGGCACCGGGGGCGACGTCCTGCTCCCAGGTCGCCAGCGCCGCTCCCGCCGCGTCGAACAGCCGCAGCCACAGCCGCACCGGCCCGGCGCCGTAGCCGGCCCAGTAGTTTGCGGTCACCAAGCGGGTCGACAGCCCGTGCTCGTCGCGGAAGAAGGCGTGGTTAGTCGCGTAGTTGAGCCGGTCGAGCGTCTTGCGCGGGTTGGTCAGCATCGCGTTTGGTAGCCGCGCCGCGTCGAGCGTCAGGATGCGGGCACCCTCGGGCGCCAAAACCGGCAGCCGCGCCGCGGTCTTCTGCGCGTCGAAGGCGGCAATCAGAACGGCGGCGGCCCCGCTCTCGCGCAGCAGCGTCACCGGCAAGCCCGGCATCTTGCCCACGCCGACCTGCGACACGTCCTGCACGTAGCGGCCGAGAAAGCGCGGCGCGGCCGGGTGCAGCGCCAGCAACGCGCCGAGCACGTCGTCGGGGTCGAACACCGCGACCGGCCCCGCTTCGGCGAGCTCGGCGTAGAGACGAGAAACTGCCTCGGCGGCCAAGGGGTGCGCCAGCGCCTTGTAGAGGACGTTGCCGCCCTGCCGCGCGTCAAAAGTCTGGATGTCGAGCATGGGTGTCCTCAGAAGCCGAGCCGGCGGCGCATCTCGGCCGCCGCCCATGGCGTGTCGTCGATCGGCGACACGTCCCACATTTCGAGGCGTCCCCGGAAGGGCCGCACGCGCCCATCCGCCATGAGCCCCGCCACGAACCGCCCGATCCGCCGCGACCGGCCGGGCAAGGCCGCCACCAGCACCGGGACCGTGGTCGCCACCGCCTCGCTGACCATGGAGACGCTGTCGCCGGTGACCACGATGAGGTCGGCGCAGGCGAGCAGCCCGAGATAGGGATTGTCGCCCGCCCCGTCCCACAGCCACGCGCGGGCCGGATCGAGTGCGGCGAGTCGTGCGACGACGGCCGGGTCGGTGCGCCGCGACGGCGTGATCGCCAGCCCGGCGCCGGCGTCGAGCAACTGTCGTAGCCCAAGCGTAAGCGTGGCGCCCTCGGCCGCGCCAAGCCGGAAACGGCCGTTGCTGCCGCCGACCAGCACGCTGACCAGCGGGCGCGGCAGGTGCGCCAGCCGGGGTTGCCAAGTCACCGCCGCCTCCGCCAGCCGCGCCGGGGTCACGGTGTGGATCGCGGTGCGCGTGACCAGCACGTTCGGACCGTGGAGATCGTCGTGCCGGGCGGCCACCACCAGATCGAATTTCGCGATCGGACGCCTAGGGTGCTGGACGATCACGCGTCGAGTGCCGCGCAAGGCGGACAGCACCGCCGCCGCCTTGCCGCCACAGCCGATCAGCACGTCCGGCAAGGGGTTGGCCACCGCCTCCGGCTCAATTGCCGCCAGCGGCCACGGCCACCACTCGGGCGGCAGCCGCCGCCACGGCCCACGGGCGACGATCGTGCGCTCGGCCGGCGCAAGTCCCGCCGCCTCCGCCAGACCCCGGGCCTGGGCGCGCAACCCGGCGTAGGGTTCGGTCAGGATGGCGGCCGTCACCGGCAATGCCGCACCGCAGCAAGGAATTGCTTGCGCCGTGATCCGACGTGCGCTACTAACATTCTGCGCCTGACGTGTTCGTGTGCGCTGCCAGCCCCGAACGAGATCCCGGGGACCGCTGACGCCGCCGGTAGCTCTCCTTCACTCAGTTCTCTGTTGCGCCGGCTCGCGGTCCTGCCGACCGCCATCGACGCGTCCGAACTCCTCTGACGGGAGCGCGGCGTGTCTCGCTGCGAAAGACGTTCCTTTGTCACTCGATACCCACTCCGCCCCGGTCCACGCCGAGAGCGAGACCACCACCTACACTCCTACCCCAGCCAATGGCTTCGAGGCACTCGGCCTCGTGGCACCCCTGCTGCGTGCGCTCGCCACCGAGGGTTATACGACGCCGACCCCGATCCAGCAGCAGGCGATCCCGCCCGCGCTACTCGGCCGCGACGTGCAGGGCATCGCCCAGACCGGCACCGGCAAGACCGCCGCCTTCGCATTGCCGATCCTGCAGCGGCTGATGGCCGACAAGCAGCCGGCGCCGCGTGGCGGCTGCCGCGTGCTGGTGCTGTCGCCGACCCGCGAGCTGGCAAGCCAGATCGCCGACAGCTTTCGCGCCTATGGCCGTCACGCCGGCGTCCGCATCGCGCTGATGTTCGGCGGCGTGCCGAAGGGCCGGCAAGCCAAGACGATGGCGGGCGGAGTCGACATCCTGGTCGCGACCCCCGGCCGGCTGATCGATCACATGCAGGACCGCGCGGTGCGGCTCGACAGCGTGCAGGTGCTGGTGTTGGACGAGGCCGACCACATGCTCGACCTCGGCTTCATCGTGCCGATCCGCCGCATCGTCAAAGACATCCCGGCGAAGCGGCAGACCATGTTCTTCTCGGCCACCATGCCCAAGGAGATTGACGATCTGGCCGGGGCCATGCTGCGCGACCCGGTGCACGTCGCCGTGACGCCGGCCGCGACGACGGTCGAGAAGGTCGCCCAGCACGTGATCTTCGTCGACGCCGCCCGCAAGCGGCACGTGCTGCTCGACCTGCTGGCCAACCACACGACCGGCCGCACCCTGGTGTTCACTCGCACCAAGCACGGCGCCGACCGCGTGGTGAAACACCTCGAGGAGAGCGGCATGCCGGCCGCAGCCATCCACGGCAACAAGAGCCAGGGCCAGCGCGAGCGGGCGTTGCTCGGGTTCCGCACCGGCGAGACCCGGGTGTTGATCGCGACCGACATCGCGGCCCGCGGCATCGACGTCGACGCGGTGACCCACGTGATCAACTACGACCTGCCGAACGTGCCGGAGAGCTACGTCCACCGGATCGGCCGCACCGCGCGCGCCGGGGCCAGCGGCACCGCGATTAGCTTTTGCGACAACACCGAGCGGGCGTTCCTGCGCGGGATCGAGAAGCTGACCCGGACCAAGATCCCGGTGATGGCGATGGACGGCGACCGGACCGCGCGCGCCGCGTAACCGGGACGGGGCGTGGCAAAACTGCCGCGCCCCGTCCCGCATCAACCCGGTGGTCCGCGAGCGGCGGGGCGACGCAGCCCGGCAGCCGCGTTATGTCATCGTCAATGGACCCTGGCCGGATACGGACGCCGCGCGACGCGCGCCTGCTCGACGGACTTGACGTCCGGCAGCTCGCGGGGGTTGAGATCGGCGCCCTGGCGGCCCCGGTCGTGACACCGGGCGAGGGACGCATCCGCTACGTCGACCACGTCGACACCGCGAGCTTGCGGCGTAAATACGCGGCACACGGCACGGTCGACGTCTCGGCGCTGGTCGAGGTCGACGCGGTCTGGGGCGAGGCGTCGCTATCCGAGGCGCTCGGCCCCGAGTGCCGGGTCGACTACGTGCTCGCCTCCCACGTGATCGAGCATGTGCCGAACCTGCTCGGCTGGCTCGGCGAAGTGGCCGGCATCATGCGACCGGGTGGGACGTTGCGGCTCGCGATCCCCGACCGGCGGTTCACGTTCGACTATCTCCGGCGGGAGAGCCGGCTTTCGGACCTGCTGAACGCGTCGTTGCTGCAGGCGCGCATCCCGTTGCCGGCGCACATACTCGACCACATGCTCGAGGCGGTCAGCTTCGATCCCGCTACGATGGGCAACGCGCCGGACCCGGACGACATCGCTCGACTGCACGCTTTGGAGTCCGCCGTCGGCCCCGCGCTGGATTCGCACCGGAACGGGGTCTACCACGACGTGCATTGCTGGGTGTTCACCCCGGCCGCCTTCGTGTCGCTGCTTGGCCGGGCCTCCCGGTTCGGGTTGCACCCGTTCGGATGCGAGTGGGTCGTGCCGACGCCGCCCGGCCAGAACGAGTTCCTCGCGGCGCTGGTATTGAGCGACGATCCCGCCGCCGCCGCCGCGAGTTGGCGCGAGGCCGCGCATCGGCTGCGGGCCGATCAAGACACCGACGTACGGGACCGCTTGCTTAGCGAGATGACGGCCGAACGCGACGATGCGATCGCCTCGGCGACGGCGGCGCGGACCGAGCGGAACGCAGCGGCCGCGAAGTTGGCGGCGATGGAGCGGACGGCCGCTTGGCGTGTCGTCGCGCGCCTCCAGGAACTGCTCGGAGCGCTACGGCCGCGCGGCTAACACGGCGTTCAAGTCGCGGATCAGGCCGGCGGCGGCGTTCTTCCAGGCGGCGCTCGGGTCCGGCGCCCGGGGCACGCCACCGGTGCGGCCGGCGAGCAAGGCGCGGATCGCGGCGGCCAGCCCCTCGGCGGTCGGCGGGCACAGCCGGGCCAGCGGTTCGGCCGCGAGTTGTTCGCGCAGACCCCCCACGTCGGTCGCGATCACATGCCGCCCGGCGGCCAGACCGGCGGCGGCGACCCCGCTCTGGCTGGCCTCGCGGTGCGACAGCACGACCGCGTCGGACCAGCCGAGCAAGTGGCCGACCTCGATCTCCGGCACCCAGCGGTTTTCGACCGTGACGCCCGGCAGCCGCCGCAGCGTGTCGAGCCACGTGGTCTCCGGACCTTGGCCGACCACGCGCAGCACGAGGTCGGCGCGCGGACCGAGCAGTCGCATCGCGTCCGCCAGCAGGTCGAGACCCTTGTAGGGCAACAGGCGGCCAAAGCTCAGCAGCCGCAGCACGCCGTCGCCGTGGGCGCCCGGCGGCGCCGGCGGCTGGCCGAACGCCAGCGGCGGGTGTGCGGTGCGGAACAGCGGCGGGGTGCCCGGGATGCCGGCCACGCCTTGCGCCCGCAGCCGCGCTGCGACGTGGTCGCTGAGCGTCACCACCGCCGCCGAGCGCCGCACCAGCCGCCGTTGCAGCGCCATCTCGAACGGCCGCGAATCGCCCGGGTGCGGGTCGGCGTCGTGCACCACGGTCACGAACGGCACGCCCGCCCGCCGCAGCGCACCCACCATGAGCGCGTCCAGATAGGCCGGCATCGCGCACACCGCCGCGTCGAGCGCCAATCCCCGCAACCGGGCGGCCAACGGCGCGAGTTCCAGCGCCACGGTCGGCAGCCGCCGCAGCAGCGAGCGCACCCCGTCGTAGGTTCGATACGGCAGCACCGGGCCGGCCACGTCGCCGGTCGCCAAAATCTCGGCCTGCGCGGAGAGCGACAGAATTGTCTGGGTGTCCGGCTGCTCGCGCAACGCGGCGGCCAACTCGGTGGCGTAGCGGGGTCCGGCGCCGCGCCGCCCCCACTGCCACACCAGAAGCCGCATCAGGCGCTCACCGCATCGCCGCAGGCGCTCACCGCATCGCCGCCATCGCCTCGCGCAACGGCCCGTAGCCCAGCGACGCCGTGGCGCGCACCCGCGCCCGACCGCCGAGCGCCACCCGTGCCTCGGGATCGTCGGCCAGCCGGCGCAAATGCTCGGCCGCCTGCAGCGGGTCGGGGTCGGCCCACACCGCGCCGGGCGCGTCGAACACGCCGCGCGGATCGACCGCCGGCACCAGTCGGGGCGTCACCAACGCGGCGCTGTGCTCGTCCATGTAGTCCATGTTGCCGGACCAGCCGGTCGCGACGACCGCGCGTCCGAGCAGCATCGCCTCGGCCGGCACCAGGCCGAACCCCTCGGAACGGTGCAACGAGATCACGATGTCGGCGCACGCGGTCAACGCGTGGGTGTCGGCGTCGGGCAGCATCCGCGTCTCGATCCGGATGTTCGCGGCACCGGCCACCGCCGCCCGAATGATCTCCATGTCGGCGGGGAAATGCTCCGGGTTGCCGATCTTGAGCACGAGGATGCGGTCCGCCCGGTCGCCGAACGCGGCGCGGTGGGCGGCAATCGTGGCGAGCGGATTCTTGCGCACCAGCGACGAGGCGAGGTTGAACGAGCACAGCGTCACCACCGCGTCGGCCGGCAGCCCGAACCCCGCGCGGTCGATCGCCGACGGCACCGGCGGCGTCACCGCGACCGGGATCGGCACGACGCGCACCGGGATCGAGGCCGGCAGGAACGCCCGCATCGCGTTGGCGGTGAACGTCGAGGGACTCCACACCTCGTGCACGAACGGGACGCCGACCCGCCACGCCTTGGGCACCTGCGGCAGCTCCCACGCCCAGGTGCCGGCGATCCGGCGGTTCCGCACCAGCGCGCGCGGCAGCCGCAGCAGCGCGTACGGCACCATCGGCCCGTTGACGTGCAGCAGCAGCGGCGCGTCCGGCGGGAACTCCCGGATGTCCTGCCGGCCGTCGCGGAAACCACCGCTCGGCATCGGGATGTCGAGCGCCCAGGCCGCCTCGCCCGACGCCTGCAGCGCCGCCAGGTCGAGCCGCGCGTGCATGCCAAGGCCCGAGCCCAGGCCCAGTTCGCCGGCCACGATCGCCCCGGCCCCGGCGCGCGGGCCGGGCTGGCGCGGGCGGGGCGCCAACGACCGCAGCACCGCCAACGCCGCACGGCGGCGCGGGCCTTGCGGCAGGGTGCGCCAGAGGCGGTGCAGCGGGCTCAAGCCGGTTTGTCTTCCTGGTGGCGCAAGTGGCGCGAACCCTGCCTCGCGGGGGCTGTTCGCGCAACGGCCGGAGTATAGAGTGGTGTGATGTCGGCACTCGCCTCCCCCCGCGGCCGGGTCGCACCCGCGCCATGGACCTCGACCGAATTGCTTGCTCGGCTGGTGTCGTTCGACACCACAAGCCGCAACAGCAATCTCGAGTTGATGGCGTTCGTCCAGGACTTGTTCGATGCGAACGGGGTCGCCTGGCACGAGACGCGATCGGCGGACGGTCGGAAACGCAACCTGCACGCCCGCATCGGGCCGGCGGTCGCGGGCGGCTTGGCACTGTCGGGTCATGTCGATACCGTTCCGGTCGACGGCCAGCGCTGGGCATCAGACCCGTTCGCGCTGCGCCGCGACGGTGGCCGGTTGTACGGGCGCGGCACGGCGGACATGAAGGGCTTTGTCGCCTGCGCGCTGGCGGCGGTGCCGCACCTGGTCGGCCTGACCCTGGCGCGGCCGATCCACCTCTTCGTCACGTTCGATGAAGAGGTGAACATGGAGGGCGCGCGGCGGCTGGTCGCGAGCCTGGACGAGACGGATTGGCCGCGACCGGCCGCGTGCGTCGTGGGCGAGCCGACGTCGATGCAGCCGGTGGTGGGCCACAAGGGCCGGCTCGCGGCTCACGTGCGGGTGCGCGGCAGGGCCGGACATTCGGCCGAGCCGGGGCGCGGCGTCAACGCGATCCACGCCGCGGCCCGCGCGATAGGCTGGCTCGCCGACCGGGCCGACGAGCGCGCGACGCGGGGACCGTTTGTCGCGGGCTTCGCGCCGGCCTACACGACCAGCCAGGTCGGCACCGTCCACGGCGGTGCCATCCTGAACATCATCCCCGACGCCGCGGAGTTCGGCGTCGAGTGGCGCACCGTGCCGGGCGACGACGCGCCCGAACTGCTGGCCGCTTTCCGCGCCCATTGCGAAAAGCGGCTCGAACCGGCGATGCACGCGGTCGATCCCACGACCAGGTTCGGCTTCGAGGTGCGCGACTGGGTGCCCGGGCTCGCCTTGCCGCTCGACCACGAATTGGCGACCGTCGTGCGGCATGCGGCCGGCAGCAACGCGTCGGGTTACGTGTCATACGCGACCGAAGGCGGCCTGTTCGAGGCGGCCGGCTTGCCGACCATCGTCTGTGGCCCCGGCTCGATCCAGCAGGCGCACGCGCCGGACGAGTTCATCGATGCCGCCGAACTGGACCGCTGCGACGCGTTCATCCGCCGGATGGCGCAGGGGCTGCTGGCTTGAGCGTGTTCGGCTACGTGCCCGACAGCAACGCGGCCGATTTACTGCCGTATTTCCCGGTCGAGGTCGCCGTTCCCGACCTGCGTCCCTGGCTCGAGGGCAACAGCGGGGTCGCCGGTTTCACCACGCGCGACTCCGGCCACCCCGGGCCGCACGTCGGCGTGGTCGCGTTGACCCATGGCAACGAGATCGCCGGCGCGGTGGTGCTGGCCGACCTGTTGGCGAGCGGGCTGCGGCCGTTGCTCGGACGGCTCACGCTCGGGTTCGCCAACATCGACGCGTTCGCCCGCTTCGACCCGGCGCAACCGACCGCGTCGCGCTTCATCGACGAAGACCTGAACCGGCTGTGGGATCCGGGCCTGCTCTGCGGCCCGCGCCACACGCTGGAACTGGAGCGGGCGCGGGCGATGCGGCCGCTGGTGACGCGGTTCGACGTCATGCTCGACCTGCACTCGATGCTGTGGGCGAGCGAGCCGCTGCTGCTGAGCGGGCCGTCGGCCAAGGGACGCCGGCTGGCGCAGTCGATCGGGGTGCCGCCGCTGGTGGTCGCCGACAGCGGCCACATGAGCGGACGCCGGCTGATCGACGACCCGCATTTCGCCGACCCCGACACGGCGGCGGCGGCGGTGCTGGTCGAGGCGGGTCAGCACTGGGCGGCGGCCACGGTCGAGGTCACGCGCGCGTCGGTCGCGGCGTTGCTGCGGGCGCAGGGCATGATCGAGGGCGAAATCGCCGGCCTGCCACCGCCACCGGTGCACCGCGCGACGCGCTATGCCCGGGTGACGCAGGCGGTGACCGCCGGCACCAGCGCGTTCAGCTTCGTGCGGCCGTTCCAGGGCGGCGAGGTGCTGCCGTGGGCCGACACGCTGATCGCGCTCGATGGGGAACGGGAGATCCGTACACCGCACGACGACTGCCTGCTGGTGATGCCGAGCCTGCGGCCCTCGCGCGGCCACACGGCAGTGCGGCTGGCGCGGTTCGAGGAGTGACGCCGGAGGGGCTGCGCTCGGCCCGCTGGTTCGGCCCCGCCGACCTGCGCTCGTTCGGCCACCGCAGCCGAGCCAAGCAGGCGGGCTACGGGCCGGAGGACTGGGCGGGCAAGCCGGTGATCGGCATCCTGAACACCTGGTCGGACCTGAACCCGTGCCACCAGCATTTTCGAATCCGCGCCGAGGAGGCCAAGCGCGGCGTGCTGCAGGCCGGCGGGTTCCCGCTGGAAATCCCGGTGCTGGCGCTGCCCGAAAACTTCATGAAGCCGACCACCATGCTGTACCGCAACCTGCTGGCGATGGAGGCCGAAGAGGTCGCGCGCTCGCTGCCGCTGGACGGGCTCATCCTGATGGCCGGCTGCGACAAGACGACGCCCGCCTTGCTGATGGGCGCCATCTCGGTCGATTTGCCGTCGATCGTCCTGCCGGCCGGGCCGATGCTGCGGGGCAACGCGCGCGGCGACACGCTCGGCAGCGGCTCGGACAGCTGGAAGTACTGGGCGGAGCTGCGGGCCGGCACCATCGAGCAGAGTGACTGGCTGGCGGTCGAGGACGGCATCGCGCGGTCGTGGGGCACCTGCATGACGATGGGCACCGCGAGCACGATGACCGCCGCCGTCGAGGCGATGGGCATGGCGCTGCCCGGCAGCACCTCGATCCCCGCCCCGGATTCGCGCCACGCGCGGATGGCGGCCAGCGTCGGGCGGCGGATCGTCGGCATGGTGTGGGAGGACGCGCGGCCCTCCGCCCTGCTCACCCGTGCGAGCTTCCTCAACGCGGCGGTGACGGCGCTGGCGCTCGGCGGCTCGACCAACGCGCTGGTGCACCTGGTCGCGCTGGCGCGGCGGGCCGGCGTCGACCTGACACTGGACGATTTCGACCGGCTGTCGCGGACAGTGCCGTTGCTGGCCGACATCCGGCCGGCGGGCGCGTTCCTGATGGAGGATTTTTTCTACGCCGGCGGCCTGCCCGGGATGCTGGCGCGGCTGTCGGACCTGCTCGACATGGCCGCGATGACGGTTGCCGGCGTCAGCCTCGGCGAGGCGATCGGCGACGCCCCGGTGTGGCACGACCAGGTGATCCGCACCCGCGAAAATCCTGTCCGGGTGGATGCGGGGCTGGCGGTGCTGCGCGGCAATCTCGCCCCCGATGGCGCGGTGATCAAGCACTCGGCGGCCGATCCGAGGCTGCTGGACCATCGCGGCCGCGCGGTGGTGTTCGACGACTACGCCGACATGGCGGCCCGGATCGACGACGAGGCGCTCGACGTCGACGCCGAATCGGTGCTGGTGCTTCGCGGCGCGGGGCCGATCGGCGGGCCAGGAATGCCGGAGTGGGGCATGCTGCCGATCCCGCGAAAATTGCTGCGACAGGGCGTGCGCGACATGCTGCGGATCAGCGACGCGCGGATGTCCGGCACCAGCTACGGCGCCTGCGTGCTGCACGTGTCGCCCGAGAGTGCGGTGGGCGGCCCGCTGGCGCTGGTCCGCAGCGGCGATTTCATCACGCTCGACGTCGCAGGGCGGTCGCTGACGCTCGAGGTGGACGATGCGGCACTGGCGGTGCGCCGCGCCGCATGGACGCCGCCGCCGGCCCGTTACGCCCGTGGCTATGGCCGGCTGTCGGCCGAACAGATCACGCAGGCGCACGAGGGCTGCGACTGGCGGGTGCTGGAGCGGGGCGCGCCGACGCCGGAGCCGGAGATCCACTGAACCAGCGAGCCGATCTCGCGTTCGCTACCGAAACGGAGATCGACACTGTGCGCCAAGTCATACTCGCCGCCGCTTTGCTGATGCCCGCCGCCGCGCTGGCCCAGGTCCCGCGCACCGGCGTCGCCGCCCCGCCGGGCGGCGCGCCGGACGGCGTGTTCACCGCGGCGCCAGTCCCCGCGCCGGGAACCTCGCCGGGGATCACCGGGCCGGGCGGCGGACCTGGCGCGATTCCCGGGCAAGTCGCGCCGCCGGGCCTAGCCGCCGGACCCGCCGACTCGACCCCGTTCAGCTCGACCGGTTCTGGCGCGTTGCCGAGCGATCCGTCGACCTCCCTCAACCGCGACCGGACCGGCGGCCCGGCGGCGAGCACACCCAACACGACCCGGTAGAGGGCCGGTAGCGTCAGGGTCCGTTCAGCAACCGCAAGCCGACCGCGATCGCCACCACCCCGGCCGCCAGGCCGATGCCGACCGCGTCGCCCTGGATGAGCGCGCCGGCGGCGATGCCAAACACCGGAGTGAGGAAGGTGAAACCGGAGACGCGTCCGGCGGGGTAGCGGATGATCAGCCAGAACCAGGCGAGGTAGCTCGCGAACGCCACACCCACCGCCTGATACAACAGGTAGCCCCAGGCGGCCGTGGTCGGGGCCGGCCACGTCTCGCCGGAAAACACCGCGAACAGCAGCAGCACCGGGATCGAGCCCGCGAGCTGCCACGTCAGCACCGCAGCCGCCCCCGCGTTGCGCAGGCCCGGCACCGCCTTGACCAGCACCGTGGTGGCCGCCCAGCTCACCGCCGCCAACTCGCACAAGGCATCGCCCCGGAGCGAGCCGCTACCGCCCGCGAGGCCACCGGCGAACGCGATCGCGACACCGCCGAACGCCACCGCCAGCCCAACGACCTGGCGTACGCCCAGTCGCTCGCCCGCGAAGTAGTGGGCCCCGGCGGCTGTGAAGAATGGGGCGGTGTAGAGGAACACCACGCCGCGCGAGGCAGTGGTCAGCCGCAGACCGGGATACAGCGCCAGGAACTCACCGGCGAAGCCGGCCCCAGTCAGCACTGCGACCGCTACGACGCCACGCGGCGGCACCAGGGAAGCAACGGTGCCGGTGCGCGCCAGAACCCAGACGAGCAGGCACGCCAGCGCGATCGCCGAACGGATCGCGGCGAGCTGGATCGGCGGCCAGCCACCGGCGATGGCCAGCTTCACCGTGACCTGCTGCAGGCCCCACATCGCGCATAGCAGCACGATCAAGGCGACCGCCGCCGGACCGATCCGGCGGGGGAGCGCAGCACTCACACGCTAGGACTGGGAGTTCGCCGAGACGATGACACAGGCGCGATGGCCGGCGCGGTCGCAGCCGGCGGTCGCCGCCTCCCGCGACAGGCCGACCACGCGGGCGCGATACAGGGTGCCGCGCGGGCCGCGCGCCTCGCCGACCACCACCCGGCCGGCGGACAGGCCGGCGGCGCGCGCCTGCTCGGCGGCCGACTTGGCCAGCGCCGCCGTCGCGAACGCGCCGACCTGGACGCCCCAGCCACCCACCGCCGGGCCGCCGGAGCGCACCGGGATCGTGTCGGCGTAGGCGCGACCGACCAGGTGGAAGCCGCCGTGCGCCGGTTTCGCCACCTGCGCCATGGCATACTGCGGCGGCGGCTCGGGCTGCGGCAACGCCTCCGGCTGCGTCCGGTAGCGGACGGTGGTGTACTTGCCGCGCCGCTCGACGGCGGCGATCGCATACCGCGCGGTCCGCTGCACCGGGTAGCGGGGGCCGGACGGAATATTGATCGGGATCTGGTTCATCGCCAAGTTCTGCGCGTCGGCGATCCGCAATGGTCGCGCGCCGTACAGTGACGGACCGATCTTGGCGACATAGTGCCGCGTCTCATCCGGCAGCGGCCGGTTGCGCGTCAGGTAGTCGTCGAGCCGGCGCGGACCCGCATTGTAGGCGGCCAGGAACGCCGGCGCGCCATAGGCGTCGTAGAGCTCGCGCATGTATCCGGTGCCGGCCAGGATGTTGGCGTGTGGGTCATACGGGTCGTCGCCCAGGCTGTAGCGCGCCCGCAGCTCGTCGTAGGTCGCGGGCATCACCTGCATCAGGCCCATGGCGCCCACCGGCGAGGTGATCAGCTGGCCGAACTCATACATCCGGCCGCCGGACTCCTGCTGCATCACGCCGCGCACCCACTGGTCCGGCATGTCGAACCGCCCGGCCGCCTCGTGGATATATGGGCCCCACGGATCACCGGGCGGCCCGGGTGGAGTGTAGTCGGCTCGCGCGTGGGCGGCATACTTGGCCGCCTCATGCGTCTGCTGTTGGAGCCGCGCGGTGTGGGTGGCGCAACCCGCCAGGACCGTGAGCGTGGCCAAAGTGACGATCCGGCGCAGGATGCGGGCGGCGTTGGGATGGGCGAGGGTCATGCCGTCTCCGTCATGGCGCGGCAGCCGGTTGGCCGCCGTTGTCAGCCCGCGTCAGCAACGCGCCGTAAGTCCCTATCAGGGATACCGTGTCGGAACAAGCGCCCTGACGAGTCGGTGTGGCGAGGGTGTCACAAAACGAGTTCCGGTTGCTCCGACCGACCCGATCGGGTAGTGCGCTCAGGCATATGACAACCGCCCGAGAAGCGACGGCGGCCCCGCCGGCCATTCCCATGAGCCGGCGCGCCGGCTGGTCCGAGCTGACCACCACGTCGCGCGCCCGCTCGACCTGGAAGTCGCGCCAGCGGGCGGCCTGGACCGACCTGGTCGAGGCCGCGCGGCTGTGGCGGCTGTGTTGGACATTGTCCTGGCTCGACATCAAGCTGCGCTATCGCGGCTCGCTGCTGGGGCCGTTCTGGCTCACCCTGTCGACCGCGATCATGGTAGGCGCGATGGGCGGGATCTACTCGCAGCTGTTCCACATGAACCTGCACGACTACCTGCCGTTCCTGGTGCTGAGCATCGTGCTGTGGGGTTTCTTGTCGGCGCTGGCCGGCGACGCCTGCGCCGGGTTCACCGCGTCCGAAGGCATGATCCGGTCGGTGCGGATGCCGTTCTGGCTGTACTCGGCGCGGATCGTCATCCGCAACGTTCTGGTGCTCGGCCACAACATCGTGGTGATCGTGCTGGTCTACGCGCTGCTCGGCATCTGGCCGGGTGCGACAATGCTCTACGCAATCCCGGCGTTCCTGCTGTGGCTGCTAGACGGGCTGGCGGCGTCGGCCCTGCTGGGCGCGGTGTGCGCGCGCTTCCGTGACATCCCGCCGATCGTGATGAGCGTGCTGCAGATGGCGTTCTTCGTGACGCCGGTGATCTGGAAGCCCGAGTTGCTGAGCCCGGACAAGCAGGCGTTGCTGCCGCTGAACCCGTTCTACTCGCTGCTGGCGATCGTGCGCGAGCCGTTGCTGGGCGAGCTGCCGTCGGCAATGACCTACCTGTCGGCGATCGGTTTCTCCATCGCGGTTTGCGTTGGCGCCTGGCTCGCGTTCGCACGGGTGCGCGGCCGGATTGCGTTCTGGGTATGAACGCCCTGTCCAGTACGGTGGCGGCCGAGGCGCGGATCGAGGTGATCGACCTATCGGTCGACTTCCCGCTCTATCACGGCAGCGCACGCAGCCTGAAGAAGACGCTGTTCTCGTCGCTGTCGGGGCGGATGGGGGCGGACTCCAAGAACCGCATCGTGGTGCAGGCGCTGCGCAACATCTCGTTCGGCCTGCGTGGCGGCGACCGGCTCGGGCTGATCGGCAGCAACGGGGCCGGTAAGACGACGCTGCTCCGCACTCTGGCCGGCATCTTCGAGCCGATGGTCGGCACGGTGCGGGTGCAGGGCAGCCTCAACGCCCTACTCGACCCGATGCTGGGGATGAACGCCGACCTGACCGGGCGCGAGAACATCATGCTGCGCGGGCAGTATTCGGGGTTGTCCCGACCGGAGGTCCGCCGACTCGAGGAGGACGTGCGCGCGTTCGCCCAGCTCGACGCGTTCATCGACCTGCCGGTGCGGATCTACTCGTCCGGCATGGTGGTGCGGCTCGGCTTCGCGCTCGCGACGTCGATCCGGCCGCAGGTGCTGCTGATGGACGAGTGGTTTCTCGCCGGCGACGCGGCGTTCCTCGACCGCGCCCGCGAACGGCTGGAGGACATGGTCAAGGGTGCCGAGATCCTGGTGCTGTCGACCCATCAGGCGGGCATCGTGGCGGACTGGTGCACGCGGGTGATCTGGCTCGACCAGGGCCGGGTGCGCGCCGACGGCACGCCGGACGACGTGCTGCCGCAATACCTGGGCCACCCGCTGGTGCGGGCGGTGCCACTCAACGAGATCGCCTAGGCAACCGGGTCGTTGCGGAAGCGTTGCGGCTAGATGCCACGAACCAGCGCCACGCCGGAGTCCGGGACGCCGCTCGCGGAATACCGCAGCAAGCGCGACTTCGCCATCACCGCCGAGCCGCCGCCGTCCGCGCCGAGTGCCGACAGACACGCCGCGATCTTCGTGGTGCAAAAGCACGACGCGAGCCGCCTGCACTGGGATTTCAGGCTAGAGCACGGCGGCGTGCTGTGGTCGTGGGCGGTGCCGCGCGGCCCGTCGCTCGATCCGCACGACAAGCGGCTCGCGGTCCACGTCGAGGACCACCCGGTCGAATACGCGGAGTTCCACGGCACCATCCCCGAAGGCCAGTATGGCGCCGGCACGGTGGAGACGTGGGATCGCGGCACCTGGGAGCCGCTCGGGTCCGACCCCGCCGCGGATTTGGCGCGCGGAGAAATGAAGTTCGTCGTCTACGGCAAACGGCTTGAGGGTAGGTTCGTGCTGATCCGGCTCAAGCCGCGGCCGAACGAGCGGGCCGAGAACTGGCTGCTGATCAAGGAGCACGACGCGTTCGAGCACGCCGGCACCGACGCGGCGGCGTTGGAGGCCAGCGTGCCGGCGCCCCGGCCACCCGGCAAGGTGATGAAAGCCAAGGCCGAAGCGAGCGACGCGCCGGTCGCCGGTGCCAGGCAGGGCCGGTTGCCGGCCGAACAGCTGCCGCAACTCGCTACGCTGGCTGAGGCCGCGCCGGCGGCGGCCGGCTGGTTGTCAGAGATAAAATTCGACGGCTACCGCCTGCTGGCCCGCATCGACGCCGAGGGCGCGGTCAAGCTGCTGACCCGGCACGGCCACGACTGGACCGCGCGATTGGCGGGGGCGGCGGCGAACGTGACGGCGCTGGGGCTGAAAAGCGTGCTGCTGGACGGCGAGTTGGTGGCGCTGGACGCGGGCGGAAAATCGGATTTCGCCGGTCTGGTGGAACGGCTGAAGTCGGGCCGTGACGGGCAGCTCTACTACTACGTGTTCGACCTTCTGCACGAGAACGGCTGGGACCTGCGACCGTGCCGCCTGGCGGATCGCAAAGCGGCGCTGCAGCGGCTGATCTCCGGCACCGGGCCGGTGCGTTTCAGCGACCACGTCGAGGGCCACGCGCCGGAGCTGTACCAGCACGCGAGCGACGCGCACCTGGAAGGCATCATCTGCAAGCGCGTCGACGCGCCGTATCACGCAGGCCGCTCGGGCGACTGGATCAAGGTCAAGTGCGCCGGCCGCGAGGAATTCGTGGTGCTCGGCTGGACTCCGCCGGCCGGCAGCCGCGCCGGCATCGGGTCGTTGCACGTCGGCTTCTACGACGAGGCGGGCGGCCTGCACTACGCCGGCGCGGTCGGCACCGGGTTTTCCGACAAGCTGCTCGGCGAGCTCCGGGCGATGCTGGAGCCGATGCGGGCCGATGCGCCCAAGGGATTGATCTGGACGGGTGAGAAGCCGGACCGGGCGATCCGCTGGGTGCTGCCGGAACTGATTGCCGAGGTGCGCTACCAGACCTGGACCGGCGACGCCCGCCTGCGCCACGCGAGCTATCTCGGCCTGCGCCACGACAAGCCGCCGGCCGAGGTGGTACGGGCACCGCCCGAGGGTGAGGCCGAGCCCGCCGAGCTGCCTGCCCCGCCACCTGCGCCGAGGCTGATGCGGGTGGCACCGCCCGCCGCCGGCCCGTTCCGGCTCACCCACCCCGACAAGCAACTGTGGCCGGGGATCACCAAGGGCGATCTGCTGGCCTACTGGCAGGCGGTGGCGCCGCACGCGATGGCCGACGTCGCCGGCCGGCCATTGGCGTTGGTGCGGTGCCCGGACGGCATCGCGGGGCAGCAGTTCTTCCAGAAGCACCCGATGGCCGGCAACCCCGCGAGCATCCACGAGGGTGCGTGCGACGGCGCGCCCTACCTCTCGATCGACGGCATGGACGGGCTCGCCGCGTGCGTGCAGCTGGCGACGGTCGAGTTCCACACCTGGGGCAGCACGGTGGCAGATGCGGCGCACGCCGACCGGGTGGTGTTCGACCTCGACCCCGGCGAGGGCATCGGCATGGAACAGCTCGCCACCGCCGCGCGTGACATCAAGGCGCGGCTTGAGAAGATCGGGCTGGCCGCGTTCCCGCGCACCTCCGGCGGCAAGGGCCTGCACATCGTCTGCCCGGTGCGTGACGCGCCGGATTGGGACGCGGTCCGCGCGTGGTGCCGCAAGTTCGCCGAGCTCATGGTGGCGGCCCGGCCCGGCGACTATGTAGCGGCGGTCAAGAAGAGCATCCGCAACCAGAAGATCCTGATCGACTGGCTCCGCAACGGCCAGGGCTCGACCGCCGTCGCGTCGTTCAGCCCGCGCGCTCGCCCGGCGGCCGGTGTCGCAACACCGCTGCTGTGGCGCGAGGTGACCGCCAAGCTCGACCCGTCGACGCTCAACCTGCGAACCGTGCCGGCGCGGCTGGCGCGGCAAAAGACTGATCCCTGGGCCGGCTTCGCCGCGGCCGCCCGCCCGCTTCCGGAGCTACGTTAAATGGCCGAACAACGTCCGATCTGGCGCGGCCAGCTGCGGCTCGCCTTGGTGTCCTGCCCGGTGGCGCTATACGCGTCGCACCACGAGCGGGCCAACCTGCATTTTCATTTCATCAATCCGGACACCGGTCACCGCGTGAAGATGATCACGCTCGACGCGGGCAACGAGCATCCGGTCAAGCGCGGCGACCTCGCGCGCGGCTACGAGTACAAGAAGGACCACTTCCTGATCCTGTCCGACGAGGATTTTGATTCCGTTAAAGTGGACAGCACCAGCACGCTGAAAATCGAAAAGTTCGTGCAGGTCGGCGACGTCGATCCGGTATATTTCGACACGAGCTACTATGTCGCCCCGGACGGCGAGGGCGACCAGGATGTCTATGTCGTGCTGCGTGACGCGATAAAGCGCACCGGGCGGATGGCGCTGTCGCGTCTGGTGATCGGGCGGCGCGAGCGGGCAGTGGGGCTGCTGCCGATGGGGCGCGGCCTGGTGCTGCACACGCTGTACGACGCGAAGGACTTAAACGACTCCTCGCACCTGTTCGCCGACGTGCCGGCGGCCAAGCCCGACAAGGAGATGGTCGACCTCGCCGCCCTGCTGATCGACCGGCAGACGGCGCCGTACGATCCGTCCGACGTCGAGGACCGCTACGAGAAGCGTCTGCGCGAACTCATCGAGGCTAAGATCGCCGGGCAGTCGCTGGATGTCGAGGAGGCGGAGCCGGACGACCGTTCCAACGTGGTCGACCTGATGGCGGCGCTGAAGAAGAGTCTCGCGGGCGGCAAGGGCGAGCCCGAGGCCAAGCCGGCCGCCAAGCCGAAGAAGGCGACGGCGGAACCCAAGCCGACCCGATCCCCGACCCGTAAGCGGGCCTAGCGCGCGGCCCGGCGTGCGGGCCAGAACATGCGCGAGAATATGTCGCTGCCCAGCAGCCAGTGGAGCACCGCAAGTCCGGCGTGGGCGAACAGGTAGGCCCAGACCAGGTTGGCAATGACCTTGTGGGCCGACATAGCAAGGTGCGCCGCCGGTGTGCCGTGGGTGAAGAACCAGATGCTGCCGGTGGCCGCCATCGCGGTCACCGCGAGCAGCCCCAGGCCATGAACGGAACTCGCGAGGGCTCCGTCGTTGTCATCGGGGCCGTGGCCACGGCTTACGCGCTTCGCTTGCATCGCGAGGTCGGCCCCGACGTCCCGCAGCCGGCGCAGGGAGAACCACGGGACCAGCCGAGCAACACTGGTTTCACCCCGCCGCACCAGCGTCCAGATCCAGAATGCGGCGACCACAACGAAGCCGGCCAGCCCGGCATACTGGTGGATGAGGTACAGCGAGAGCGACTCGTCGCCGGGTTCAGGGCGCTCCATGAACTGGCTGCCGGCGAGTTGGTTCAGCACCACGAGCAGCAGCAGCAGGTGGACGATCCGGGTCGCCGCCGACCGGGCAACCTGGCGCTCGTCCGACAACGGCGGAGTTGCCTGAGCCGTTTCCTGATACGGAAAATTGGTGTCCATCGTGGCGACCTCAATTGGCGTAGACGTTGTGGCACGACTCGCAGTCCGCCGCGACCCGCGAGAAATCCGCTTTCACGGCGGGCGGGCGGGCGGCATCGCCGAGCGCTGCCTTGGCATCCGCCTGGAACCTGAGGAAGCGTGCCTTGAAGTCGCGAGCCTCGGCATTTTGCCCGCTGACCTGGCCAGCGACCTTGCCGGCCTCGTCGACGTAGTTTTGCAGTGCCGCGCGGAGTGCGGCCTCGTCGAACTTCGTGCGGCCGGATAGAATGTCGGTGGCCGTGCGCGCGTCGGCCTTCCACCCCTTCATGATCCCGCGCAGCCCGGTGGCGGCGGCGACCGGCGTGGCGACGATCGCCAAGATTACGGCAAGGGAGCTAAGATTGAGCTTCATGCGATCCTCGTCGGCAACAGACGCCGTCGTGTATCGCGCAGCGTGCTTACGTTCACCTGACAGCGTTCGTTGCTGTAAGGCACGGGTAAGCGGATCGTCCCACGGATGATGCTCAGAGGGAGCTAAAGCGGTGCGCCTGCTGGTGGTCGAGGATGAACGCGAGTTGGCCATCCTGCTCCGGACGGCGCTGGAACGTGCCGGGTTCGCCGTCGACCTCGCCTTCGACCTGGCGCAGGCCGACGACCACCTCGCGCTGACCGTCTACGACACGGTGATCCTCGACCTGGCGCTGCCCGACGGCGACGGGCTCGCCTCGCTGCGGCGGTTGCGGGCGCGGCGGTCGACGGTGCCGGTGCTGCTGCTGACCGCGCGCGACGGGTTCGAGGACCGGGTGACCGGCCTCGACGCCGGCGCCGACGACTACCTCATCAAGCCGTTCCACCTGCCGGAGTTGATCGCCCGGGTGCGCGCCCTGCTGCGCCGGCCCGACGCGGCGCTCGGCGTCACGTTGACGCTCGGCAACGTGGCGCTCGACACGACCACGCGGCAGGTGCGCGTCGCCGGCACCGACGTGGCGTTTTCGGTGCGGGAGACGACGTTGCTCGAATTGCTGCTGCGGCGGCAGACCCGCGTGGTGTCGCGCGAGGCGCTGGAGCAGGGCCTGTATAGCTTTGACGCCCAACTCGGCTCCAACGCGATGGAAGTGCTGGTGTATCGCCTCCGCCGCAAGCTGGACGAGGCGGCGACCAACCTGTGCGTGCACACCGTGCGCGGCGTCGGCTACGTGCTGGCCGAACGGGCATGACGGCGCGACGCGGATCGCTGTCGGTCCGGCTCGGCTGGCGGCTGGCGGCGGTGATGCTGGTGGCGATCGCGCTGACCGCCGGCGCGGTCGCGTGGCGGGCGATCGCCACGGTGCACGAGTTGGACGACTCCGCGTTGCAGACCCAGGTCGGGGTGATCGGCGCCCGACTGCCGCCGGATGGTGACGCAGGGCCAATCACGCTGCCCGACGACCTGGTGGCGCCGTTTCGCGCCTCGGACGGCGACAACGTCTTCATGATCTACCAGGGTGCCCGCCTGATCGCGACCTCGGACCCGGCCGAGGCGGCCCGGCTGGAGCCGTCGCTGCCGCACCCATACCAACTAGGGTTTTTCCGGGTGCCGCCATCGGTCGCGCGCGAGCACGGGATGATCGGGTTGGCCGCCCACTACGGCATGCGCCGCATCGTCGTGTTGCAGGGGCGTGAACAAAGTGCCGTGCTGCTTGACAGCCTGACGGGCAACTTCCTCGTGGCGGCGATCTGGCTGCTGCTGCCGCTCGGCCTGGTGACGACCGGCGTCGGCGTCTGGACCATCCGGCGCGGCCTGTCGTCGTTGCGCCACGTCTCGGCCGCCGCCGCGCGGGTCGATCCGAACCAGCCGGGCGAACGCCTGCCCACGATGGCGCTGCCGAGCGAGGTGGCGCCGCTGGTGCTCGCGATGAACGACGCGCTGGCCCGGCTGGAGCAGGCGTTGCAGGCTCAACGCCGCTTCGTCGCCGAGGCGGCGCACGCGCTGCGGACGCCGCTGGCCGTGCTGACCGCGCGGCTCGACACCGCCAGCGACGGCGCGGCCACCGACGCGCTGCGGCTCGACGTCGACCGGATGGCGCGGCTGGTCGGTCAGCTGCTGCGGATGGCCCGGCTCGAGGGTCTGCCGCTCGACCTCACGCAACACGTCGACCTGCGCGCGGCGGCGGTCGAGGCGATCACGGGCCTGGTTCCGCTGGCATTGCGCGAGGGAATCGACCTCGCGTTGCTGGACGGCCCCGCCGTCGCCCTGCCCCACGGCAACCAGGCGGCGCTGGTGCTGGCGATCACCAACCTGATCGAGAACGCCCTGGCGCATGCGCCGCCCGAGAGCACGGTCGAGGTGGCGGTCGCCGAACCCGCCATGGTTTCGGTGTCCGACCGAGGCCCCGGCGTGAGGGTCGCCGACCGGGTCCGCATCTTCGAGCGGTTCGAGCGCGGTCCGACATCGCACGAGGCCGGGGCCGGCCTAGGCCTGGCGATCGTGGCCGAGATCGCCGCGGCGCACGGCGGCTCGGCGTGCGTGACCGGTCGCCCGGGTGGTGGTGCCGCGTTTCACCTCGTCCTCCACCCGGGCGACCTGGCCGAGGCTCAATGGCTGGAGTGCACGAACGAGAATGTCGAGCCGTCGGATAGCGTGTGGGCCAAGTCGAACGCGGCGGCGTAGGCGGTCGGCTCGACGACGCTCGGCGTACTGCCGTGCCCGCCGACATCGGCCGCTATAATGCTGGACGCATGGACGTCGGCGGCGAGTGCGGCAAAGCTGCCCATGCCGGCACCGCCGAGCGTCGTATTGCCCGCTGCGGCAGACATCATCGCCGGTTTCGCCGCCGGACCGTCTACGGTGATCCGGGTTTCACCGAACGCGGCGGCGGCGACCTTAAAGGTGTTGCCGGTGTATTTGCCGTTGAGCGACAGGGTTTCGACCTTGGTCGCGCCGTCATACAGCGCGAGGCTGCCGTGCCCGCCGGTGCCGGCGCTGTAGACCGCCTTGGTGATCGTCCCGGTGACTAGCAGCGCGTCGGACTTGTCGAACCCGGAGATGACTTCGGCGCTGCTGCCGTTCAGGTTCAGGGTCGCGCTCTTGCCGATGAACGCGACGGTGTTGGCGCTGGTGAACGATCCGTTCAGCGACAGCGTGGCCGCTTTACCGACGTCGAATGTAACGGTGCCGGCCGAGAAGGTGTTGACTTCGATTGTGGCGTGATCGAGCGCCCGCACGTTGCCGGTGCCGCCTCTCAAGCCGATTTCCGCGAAGCTGCCCTGGCCGCTCACGTAAAACTCGCCGTTGATCGTTGAGGACAACGGCGTCACGTCATCATACTTTGCGCCATGCAGCACGACTATGGCGCTGCCCTGGCTGATGTTGAGGCCGCTAAGAACGGTCATGCCGGCACTGCGGCCGTAGTTGATGATTATCCCACCGTTGGTGAGCGACGAACTCCCGGCGGCCATTTTGCCATAATTCACCAGCTCGGATGCGTCGGCGCTGATCGCGCCACCGCCATAGCCATCGTGGGCAATGTAGCTCAGGGAGCTGTCGGTATTAACGACGACCAGAGCGCCCTTGGTGGCGAGCAATGCGCCACCATAGCCGTCGTCCTGATTAGTGAAGTTTGAAAAGACGATGTGGTCGCCGATGACTTTCATCTGCTCGGAAGGGCCGCCGGTGGTAACTGTATAGAAACTGGACGATCCAGTGGCGAACACAGCCGTGTCGGACGAGACCGGTGGAAAAACGCCCGGGTCGAATTTTGGGTAGCCGGCCGGCGTCCAGTTCGACGCCGTCGTCCACGATCCGCTGACCGGTAATTTCCAGTAATAGGCCGTCATGGTCGTTCTCCTCGCGTCATGCCACGATTATTTGGTGACAACCGTAGCTTAACGCGCAGTTGACTAAACTTCACAATGCCATTTTCGTGACGGTCGGCGATCATTTGAGCCTGAGGCTTATTACCCGCCCATCTGGCGAAACGTCCGCGACGTCGTGGGTCACCAGGAGCACCGGGATGCCCGTGCTCATCAACCGCACCAGCTCGCGCATCCGCGTCCGCAACGGCACGTCGAGGCGTCCGAACGGCTCGTCGAGCAAGAGCGCGCGAGGTTGGGCCAGCATCGCCCGTAACAGGGCGACCCTAGCCCGCTGGCCACCGGACAACGTCGCCACGTCGGCGTCGAAACTGCCGGCCAGCTCGACCTGCTCCAATGCCGCCTCGACCGCCGCCCGTCGCGCGGCCCGGCCGGTGACGGCGCGGGCCAACCCGAACAGCAGGTTGCCGCCGACCGAAAGGTGCGGAAACAGCAGGTCGTCTTGGAACAGGATGCCGAGGCCGCGCCGATGCGCCGGCCGCCCAGTGATCTCGACGCCGTCGAGCCTGACGCTTCCCGAGCCCGCGAGCGCCGGCGCCAAGTGGCCGGTGAGGTAGGCGAGCAGGCTCGACTTGCCGCTGCCGCTCGGCCCCATCAGCGTCACGACCTCGCCCGGCGCCACCGTCAGGTCGAATGGCGGGATCAGCACGCGCGGGCCGAGCGCGATCGACACGCGGCGCAACTCCAGCGTCACCGCCGCCGCAGCCACGCCGGGGCGAACGCCAACAACGGCAGTGCGGCCGCCGCCAGACCCGCCGCCGCCGCGAGCCGGCGGTCGGCGCCGGAGCCAAGGGCCACGGTGCGGGTCGCCAACGTCTCGATCCGCCCGCCGCCGGCGAACACGGTCGGCAGATATAACCCGGCCGACACGGAAAACCCGATCGCGGCGGCGGCCAGCAGCGGCGTCGCCAGCAGCGGCAAGGTGACGCGCAGCAAGGTCCGCGCCGGCCCCGCCCCAAGGGCCGCCGCCGCGCGGGCGTAGCGCGTGTCGACCGCGCGCCACGGTCCGGCCAGCGCCAGCAGCACGTATGGCAGCACGAACACCAGGTGCGTCAGCACGACGGCCCCGATCGTGCCGTCGATGCCGAGCCGGATCAGCAATAATTGGGCGCCGAGCAACAGTGCCGGCTGCGGCAGCAACAAAACGATCAGCGCGATCCGCGGCGCCCCCCGCCCCGCGCCGAACCGCGCAACCGCAAGCAGCATCGCCAGCGCGGTCGCGGCGAGGGCTATCTCGACCGTCGCCACGGCGGGGTCGGACAACCCGGACGTGCGCGCCCTCAGCAACTCGACCGTCCAACCCGACGGCGCGAGGTCGGGAAACCGCCACGCGGCGGCGCCGGCCCAAAGCGGCAGCATCAGCAACGCCCCCGCTGCGACCGCCGCCAGCGGACCGGCGATCGCCAGCGCCGCGATCCGGCCGGTGCCGCCCGGCGCGGGGCCGGCAGAGGCGACCGCGCGCACGACGGCACCGGCGAGGCGAGCCAGCAGCCAGGCCGCCGCCACGCCGGCGATGGACAGCAGCGTCAGCAACACGGACGCGGCGGCGGCCGGCAACAGGCGGAGCAGGTCGGGGTCGACCGACCAGCGCGCGACCTGCACCGCGAGCGGCGGCGGCGTGAGCGGGCCCAGCACCAGCGGCACGTCGGCCGAGCCGAGCGAGAACGCCAGCGCCGCCAGCACCGGCAATCTTAGCGACCGCCAGAGCTGAGGATAAACCGCCAGTGCCCAGGCGCGCGCCGTGCCATGCCCGAGCGAACCCGCAACCCGCAACGTGCCCGCGACGTCGAGCCGGGGCAGCGCCGCGCGAACAATCAGCAGCAGGAACGCCGTCTCCTTGAGCACCAGCGCCAACACCACGGCCACGCCGACAGGGTCGCGCACGGTGACGACGTCCGGCGGCGCGCTCCACCCGGCGAGCGTCGCAAGCAGTCGCGCCAGCCAGCCGGACGGGGCGACCAGCGCCGACACGCCGACCGAAAGCGCCGCGTGCGGGATCGCCAGCAGCGCCAGCAGCAACGGCGCGACGCGGCGGCCATACCGCTCGAGCCACGGCGCCAGCAGCAGCGCCGTGGCGAGCGAGGCGGCGGTGGCGGCGATCGCGACGCGGAGCGTCAGGGCGACCGAGGCGGCGAGGCCCGGCCATTCCGCCAACGCCCGCCATGCTTCAAGCGACGGCGAGGCTCGGCCCAGCACCGGCAGGATGCCGGCCGACACGATCGCGGTGGCGAGCAGCCCGGCGGTAACCGGCCCGGCGACGGCCAGCGGCGCCAGGGTGGCGAGGATGCGCCTCAGCGCAGCACGCGCGCCTGCCAGTCGGTGGCGACGCGGGTCATCCAGGCCGGGTGCGGCTCGGGCAAGGTCGCACCCAACTCGGCCTCGGTCAGCGTCCCGGGCAGGCGGCTCGCATCGAATTTTTCGCGCGCGGCCAACGGGAGTCTGGCGACGTCGAGCACGGTCGGGCTGCCGAGATGGCTCGGGTCGGCCGCGTGCGCCTGCGCCTCGGGCGAGAGCAGGAAGTCGGCCAGCACCAGCGCCGCCTCCGGGTTCGCGGCGTCGTAGGGGATCGCCACGAACGAGCAGTTGCCGATCGTGCCGCCGTCCAGCACGTAGGCCCGCGCGGTCGCCGGCAGGGTGTTGTGGGCGATGCCGTTGGCGGCCTCGGCGGGGTTGAACGACACGGTCAGGTCGATCTCGCCGTCGTTCAGCAGGCTGGTCGCAGCGCCGCCATCGGCCGGAAAATCACCGCCCTTGCGCCAAAGATTCACTCGCAGTGTGTCATACCAGCTGAACAGCGTCTGTGTCGCGGCGGCGTAGCCCGCCTCGGTCGGCGGCTGATCGAGGCCGACCGGCGCCAGTTCGACCAGCGCCTGTTTCAGAAACGTGGCGCCGAGAAAGTTGGTCGCGGTCGGGTGCGCCAGCCGGCCCGGGTTTACGGCGCACCAGGCCGGCATGTCCGCCATTGTCCGCGGCGGCGTCTTGGCCCGGGCGGTATCGTGGACGAACACCAGCTTGGCCATGCGCCACGGCACCTCGTCGCCATCGGTCGGCACGGTGAAGTCGGTGCGGGTCGGCTTGGCGGCATCGACCAGGGCGGCGTTCGGCAGCCCGTCCAGCACGCCCGTCCTGAGCAGCTTGGCCTGCTTCAGCGCCAGGAAGTTGGGACCGTTGACCCACAGCAGGTCGACCGAGCCGCCCTCGGTCCGCCCGGCCGCCCGCTCGGCGACGATACGCGCGACCGCCTCGCCGGTGTCGGCCAGGCGGACGTGGCGCACCTCGATCCCGTGGTCCATCCGCAGCCGCTCGCCGGCCCATGCGATGAACGCGTTGGTCGCCTCGTCGCCACCCCAGGCGTTGAAGAACACCGTCTTGCCCCGCGCCGCCTGCAGCGTCTGGTCCCATCCGGCCGCCGCCCGCGCCGCGATGGGCACGGTCATGGCGGCCAGCAACATGGCGCGGCGGGACAGGGTCACGGTGTTTCCTTGAGTCGGCGGGCGCGGCGGTCGCGCAGGATCGGGCCGAGGATCTCGGCGTGAAAGCTATCGCAGCCGATGCACGGGTTTTCGTAACCAACACCCTGCGGCGTCAGGGTCGCCGAGCGCGTCCGGAACATTTCGGGCGTCCAGCCATACGCCTCGCCCATCCGCCACGGCTCGCCCGCGTCGATCGCCTGCAACGCCGGCTCGTCGGCGAGGTCGTCCAGGATGTCGACCAGGCGCTCGTCGAGCAGCGAGCCGAGCGCGGCGCCGGTCTTGACGCAGCATGGATACACCGCGCCGTCCGGCTCGATGCTGACCTCGGAGCCGGTTGCCTCGTGCTGCAGGAAACCGCGCCCGCCGGACCACTCACCGCAAAAATTGTCACCCCAGGTCGCGGTCGAAAGGCCGTTCTCCCAGGCGCGGCCGCGCGGCCAGACCTTGCCAATCCACATGTCTTCGGTGGCACCGAAGAAGCCGAACACCGGCCCGTCCTCGGCCGCCCAGCTGCGCATCGGCGCTTGGTGCCCGGACGATTTCATGCCGCGTGCGGTGAACAGCGCGGTCAGCCTGTCGCGCAACGCCGCCTGCTTCGCGGCACCCTCGTGGCCGACGTGGAAGTCGTCGACACCCGCGACCGAAATCATCCAGGCGCCCGCGTCCAGCAGCTCGGCCACGATCCCGTCGGTCACCAGGTCGCCGGTCGTCTGCACCACCACCCGGGTCCGCGTGCCGTATCGCTCCCGCAGGCCGCGCAGCACCGGCAGCAGCACGCGCGCCCGCACCGGGTCGAGCAACACCTCGCCGCCCGACAGCACGACGCGGTCCACCTGCTCGGGCAGATGCGCCAGCACGCGGGGGAAATTCGCCTCGGCCTCGGCGACCACCCGCTCGAGGTCGTCGCGGACGTAGGGGCGGAAGCGGGTCTCGTAGCAGTGGCGGCAGCGGCGGTGGCAGGCCCAGCTCAGCACCCAGTAGATCGACTCCACGGCGCGAGCGGCCGGCTCAGGCCTTCTCGACCTGGCTGTATTCCAGCTCCACCGGCGTCGACCGGCCGAAGATCGAGACGCTGACCTTCACGCGACCCTTCTCCTCGTCGATCTCCTCGACGGTGCCGTTGAAGCTGGTGAACGGGCCGTCGGCGACGCGGACCTGCTCGCCGATCTCGAACAGGATCGCCGGGCGCGGACGCTCGACGCCTTCTTGCGTCTGCTTCAGCATCCGATCGGCCTCGGCCTGGCTGATCGGGGTCGGCCGCAGCTTGGTGCCAAGGAAGCCGGTGACCTTCGGCGTGTCCTTGACCAGGTGCCAGGCGTCGTCGGTCAGCTCCATCTTCACCAGCACGTAGCCGGGGAAGAATTTCCGCTCCGCGCTGACCTTCTGGCCGCGCCGCAGCTCGATCACATCCTCGGTCGGGACCATGACCTCGTCGAAGTGGTCTTCCAGGCCCTTGCGGACCGCTTGTTCCTTGATCTGCTCGGCGATCTTCTTCTCGAAGCCGGAGTAGACGTGGACGACATACCAGCGCTTGGCCATGTGAAACCTACCCTCAGCCGACGCGGAACAGGGCGCGGACGCCGAGGCCGATAATCTGGTCGGCGGCGAAGAAGAAGATCGCCGCCAGGAACGCCATGACGAACACGAGGCCGGTCATGGTCAGCGTCTCCCTGCGCGACGGCCAGGTGACCTTGCCCGCCTCGGCCCGCACCTCGCGGACGAATTTTGCCGGATCCAACGCCACGCCGCCCATGCTCCGTATCAGCCTTTCAACGCCACGATATCAAGGAAACCCGACCTGGCAGGGGTGGAGGGTCTCGAACCCGCAACCTCCGGTTTTGGAGACCGGCGCTCTAGCCAATTGAGCTACACCCCTGCGGTCGCGACCCATCGGTCGGCCACCGGCCGGTCGCGGTAGGAACGCCGGGCGGCGTCATAAGTCAAGCTGGCGGCGCGGGCGGACCGCCCGAAACGGTTGCGATCCGCTGGCCGTCGATGACGGACTCGTCAACACCGTCTATTCCCGAAACGCTTGCATTATCGCGACGTGTTTGGCTTTGTAGCGTGATAACCGCAATGGCTTCCGAGTGACACCCATTGCATTTCATCGGGAATAGTTAAGTGCCCCAGCCGACCCTGACCACGCTCGCTTCGTTCGCGACCACCGTGACCCACCCATACGGCGTCTTGGTGGAGGACGCCGCCGGTAACCTGTTCGGCACGACCGGCGTGTCGCCCTCGACCGGCAACGGCGGCAGCACCGACCAGGGCACCGTGTTCGAGCTGGTCAAGGGAGCCGCCGCGCCGATCACGCTGGTGACGTTCACCGGCGCCAACGGCGCCGACCCGGTGGGCGGCCTGACCATCGACGCCGCCGGCAACCTGTACGGGGCGACGGCCTACGGCGGCGCCGCCGGTCGCGGCACGCTGTTCGAGCTGGCCAAGGGTGCCGCCGCCGTGACGACGCTGGCCACGTTCAACAACACCAACGGAGCGGTGCCGCAGTCGGTCCTGACCGCCGACGCCGCCGGCAACCTGTTCGGCGTCACCAACGAGGGCGGCAGCAAGGGCCTTGGCGTGGTGTTCGAGCTGGCCAAGGGTTCCAGCACCATCACGACGCTTGCGACACTCACCGGCGGCAACGGCGCGTACGGCGAGGGTGGCGTCGTGTTCGACGCCGCCGGCGACCTATTCGGCACGACCGTGTTCGGCGGCGCCGGTCCCGGCACGATCTTCGAGCTGGTGAAGGGCGCCACGGCGGTCACCACGCTGGCGCAGTTCACCGGCCCGAACGGCTCGACCGCCCGCAGCGGCCTGGTGTCCGACGCCGCCGGCAACCTGTACGGGACCACCCAGGCCGGCGGCAGCGCCGGCCTGGGTGTCGTCTACGAGCTCGCGCGGGGCGCCACCACCGTCACGACGCTTGCCACGTTCACCGGAACCAACGGGGCCAACCCGGTCGGCACCCTGGCGCTCGACACCGCGGGCAACCTGTATGGCACCACGTTCAGTGGCGGCAGCGCCGGCCTCGGCACGGTGTTCAAGCTGCTCAAGGGGGCGAGCATCGTCACCACGCTGGCGAACCTGACCACGGCTACCGGCGGCAACCCGTATGCCGGCCTGACCGTGGACGCGGCGGGCAACCTGTTCGGCACCACGACGAGCGCCAACGGCACCGTGTTCGAACTGCCAGCGTTCGCGCCGTTCGTGCCGCTGAACATCGCGACGTCGAGCCCCGACACCACGGCGCTGCTCGCCATCGTCAACCAGGCGGCGGGCGCGTTGCCGACGGCAAACGTCTACACCGACAACGGCGGTCCGATCCCCGCCGCGACCGCGCCCGGCTCGGCCCTGCTGCTGCCGTCCGCACTGGGCGGGACCGTCGCGATCCCAACCGGCTACGGCTATGTCGAGGTCGGCCCCGGATCCGCCGTCAACCTGACCGGCGGCGACGCCAACACCATCATCATCGGCGACAGCTTCACCTATGCCGGCGGGGCGGCCTCGGTCGGCAGCGGGGCCGGCGTCGCGCGGATCACCGACACCGCCGCAGGCGCGACGATCCTGATCGGCTCGACC
>JAABUX010000038.1_pt1 | contig 216803 bp, 200 predicted proteins | sample 5561851 | NCBI WGS metagenome assembly JAABUX01 (sample SAMN10711883, study PRJNA513361) | rock metagenome | isolation source: Antarctica rocks | place: Antarctica: Victoria Land, Richard Nunatak red sandstone | collected 2016-01-03 | reverse complement strand
GCCTGGCTGCGGCGGCTGATCTCGCGGATGCTGGCGATCGTTCCTACCTTGATCATCGTCGGGCTGTACGGCATGTCGGGAACCGGCAAGCTGTTGATCTTCAGCCAGGTCGTGCTCTCGGTGCAGCTCTCGTTCGCCGTCATCCCGCTGGTGCAGTTCACCGGCGACAGGCTGAAGATGGGCGCCTTCGTGAACGGCTGGGCGACCAAAGCGATCGGCTGGACACTGGCCGCCGTCATCTTGGGGCTGAACACCTATCTGGTGTACACCACCTTCTTCCCCGGCGCGGGCCACTAAGCGCCGTTTACGCCCGTTTGCCAGAGGGGTATAGTGTCCCTAACGCACAGGAGGATTACCCTTTATGGCACTGCAAACGATTTATGCGCTCTTTCAAGATGTCGCCGACGCCGAGCGCGCCATCGGCGCGCTCCAGGACCACGGCGTCCCCGCCTCGAATATCGGCGTAGCCGCCCGACGGGCCGCCGAGGAGGAGGAAGCGGGCCGCGTCCGCACCGGGTTCACCCGGCTGACTGATACGGGGGCCGTCCGGCAGGGCGAACCGGAAGTTGCTTATGCGCCCCAGCCGGGTACGCTGCCGCCCGCCGCCATCGCCACGACGGCGGCCCCGGACACCGCCGTGGATACGCCGCTGAACGTCGCCACGGTCGGCAAGGAGGGCATCACGACGACGACGCCCCAGGACGCCGCCGCCGGGGCGGCCGTCGGCACCGGCGTCGGTCTGGTCGCGGGGCTTTTGGCCGCCGCCGCCGCGCTGACCATCCCCGGCGTCGGGCTGGTTCTGGGCGGCGGGGTACTGGCCGCCGCTTTCGGCGCGACCGTCGCCACCACGGCGGCAGGCGCCGCCGTGGGCGGCGTGACCGGCTACCTGCGCGACATGGGGATGCCCGAACAGGCGGCGGCCAACGTCCACGACCGCCTGCGCGAAGGCGACTATCTGCTGACGGCCACCGTGGACCCCACGCGCTACGACGAGATCAAGCAGCTCCTCCAAAAGTACAATGCGGTGGGCGTGGACGTCAATGTCAGCACGGCGGGTGAGCAGATCACGGATGTCCGGGGAAATGACCCGGCGCTCGCCGAGCAGATTCGGCAAGTTCCCTCTTGGGAGGCCCCCGTAGTCCCCGGCGCCCACGCGGTCAGCGAGACACCCGATGAGGCGCTGGCGCGGGAGGAAGCGGTGCGGGTCGAGCGGGCGCGTACTTACGAGTCGGAAACGCGGGACGCGATCACATAGCGCGGCAATAAATCACCGGCACTGGAAGTGCCGGCCTACTGATGAATGAAAGTGCCTCCGGCACTGAGGAAGGTAGCTGTTTGCCTTTCCTCAGTCGCGGAGCGACTTCCACTTGGAGTAGGCCGGCACTTCCAGTGCCGGTGATCTTTTCCATTCGCTCTCTTGCCTCTGCTTGACCTCCCTTCCCCTTTGCGGTTATAATGCCTCATGGCAGACGTCTTTCCCGTGCTCCGCGCCGTGCTGTTCGATCTGGATGGGACGCTGGTCGAGACGCACATTGATTTCCCGACCATGACGCGGACGATGGAACGGCTGGCACGGGCGGCAGACGTCCCGGAAGAAGTCACGGCGGGCAAAGACATCCTCGGGTTGGTGGACGCGGCAACCGAAAACGTGAACGCGCGCGGCGGTGACGGCCCTGCCCTGCGGCGGGCGGCATTCGCCACACTGGAAACGATGGAAGTGGCAGGCTGTGCCCACCCGAATCTCCTCCCCGGCACACGGGAATTGTTGGCGGCACTGATAGACCGGAAGATCAAGGTCAGCATCGTCACCCGCAACTGCCGCCGCGTCTCAGTGGGGCTGCTGGCGCGGTTCGCGCTGCCGCATCACCTGCTGCTGACGCGCGACGACGTCGCCCGGACGAAGCCGAACCCAGAGCATCTGTGGGAGGCGCTGCGCCTGCTCGGCGAGACGCCGGAGACGGCGGCGATGGTCGGCGACCACTGGATGGACGTCCAAGCGGGCGTCCGCGCCGGTTGTGCCGCGACGCTGGGCATTTTGGGGCGGCATGAGGCGGACTGGTTCGCCCCCTGCCCGCCCACGGCGACGGCGCGCGACTTGGCGGAAGCCATGCCTCTGTTCGGGCTACAGAGCGTGTCACAGGTCCTGGCGGGCGAATAAATTCGCGGCAACAAGTTCACAAAGTCACCCCAGTAAAGCCTCCGCCTTCGCGGACTCCTAACCTGCGAAGGCAGGTTTCGTGCCCTTGTTGCTGCGGTTTCAACCGCCCGCAAGAACTTTGATTAGGCTAACCCATGCGCCTGTCCATCTGCATCGTCAACTGGAACACGCGCGAGTACCTGCGCGAGTGCCTGACGGCGCTTTTCCAATATCCGCCTGCGGGGGCGGAAATGGAAGTCATCGTCGTAGACAACGCCAGCGGGGACGGCTCGGCGGTCATGGTGGCGTCCGACTTTCCGCAGGCAGCCTTGATCGCCAATTCGGACAACCGGGGGTACGCCGAGGGCAACAACCAGGCGCTGGAGCAGGCGACAGGGAATTTTCTGCTGCTGCTGAACCCGGACGTCGTTGTCCACGCCCAGAGCCTCACGCGCGCCTTGCAGTTCATGGCCGACCATCCCCAGGCGGGCGCGCTGGGCTGCCGACTGGTCGGGGCGGACGGCGAGACCCAACGGTCGGTGCGCGGCTTTCCCGACCCCGGCCCGGTTCTCTGGGATGCCGTCGGTCTGTCGCGCCTATTCCCGCGCTCGCGCGTCTTCGGGGCGTACCGGATGACGTTTTTTGACTATGATCGCGTATCCGAAGTAGACCAGCCAATGGGTTCGTTTCTGCTGCTCACGCGCGCGGCACTGGACCAAGTCGGGCTGATGGACCCGCAGTTCCCGATCTTCTTCAACGAAGTGGACTGGTGCTGGCGCGCCAAGCGCGAGAGGGGATTTCGCATCTACTACACCCCCGAAGCCGTCGTGACCCACTACGGCGGCAGCAGCACCCGGCAGGTGAAGGCGGCGATGGTCCGCGAATCCCACCGCTCGCTGCTGCGCTTCTATGACAAGCACTACGCCCGCCTCGCCCAGCCGGTGCGCGGCCTGATCCGCCTGGTCGTATTGCTCAACGAGTGGCGTCTGACCCGCCGGGCACAGGGTTAGCCCGCAATAATTGGAAGTAACAGTTAGCCGCTATGTCGTCTGCCTATCAGATCACAATTGAGCATTTAAAAAAACAGGCCAGTCCCTGGGCCTGTTTCCATAATGGGGTTATGCGACTATGAGAGGGCGAATGTTTGTTCCCTTTTCGGGTAGAATAAAAAGCAAGTCACCTATACAGTGAAGATGAGCGAAGGCATCAAAAAGAATATTCGTGTCAAAGAAACATAATTTTAGGTGCGGGCATTTACCGGAGCAGAGTCGGTCAACGCGTCCGCCCCCGACCTCAATCGTTATGCCAGAGAGGAGAATCCATGACCGTTAAATCATGCATACCAATAATTCCGAGCGCAGACCTGGAGAAGAGTCTGCGCTTGTGGCGCGATGGTCTCGGATTTGATACGGACTCAGAAATGCGAGCAGAGGGGAATTTGATCTTTTGCTTGCTTCGCAAGGGCGACCTGTGTTTCATGCTAAATCAGCGATCAGGGAGACCGATCAAGCCAGAAGACTACGAAGGCATTCGACTCTACTGGTCGCCGTCTGACATCCACGGGATCAGGCAACATTTGAGCGGTCTCGGATACATTGTCTCGGAGATCGAATATAGAGACTACGGGCAAACCGAGTTTTTTCTTACTGACGATGATGGCTATTCGCATTGCTTCGGCGTCGCGACGAAGACGTAGAAACACCGGTGCATCTGCACCTGGTCATGGATGGCACCGGGCTGAAGGTCTTCGGCGACGGCGAGTGGAAGGTGCGCCAGCACGGCCCCTCCAAGCGCCGGGTCTGGCGCAAGGTCCACCTGGCCGTGGACTAGAAGACGGGCATGATCCATGCCGCCGCGACCACCGCCAACAGCACCAGCGACGGCGAGATGCTGCCCAGATTGCTCGCTCAGGTGCCGCACACGATCTGCCAGGTGTCCGCCGATGGCGGCTACAACCGACGCACCTGCTACGAAGCGGTTGCCGCGCGCGGGGCCAGGGCGGTGATCCCGCCGCGCCGGGGGGCAGTGATCTGGCAACACGGCAACTGCAAGCAGGAGCCGCTGCCCCGAGACGAGAACCTGCGGCGCATCCGTAAGGTGGGCCGGGCCAAGTGGAAGCGCGAGAGCGGCTACCACCGGCGCAGCCTGGCGGAGACCGCTGTGTTCCGCCTGAAGACGATCTTCGGCACGTCCCTGCGGTCCAAAACCGCGACAGCCCAGGATACGGAAACGATGTTGCGTCTGGATGCGCTCAACCGGATGACCGCGCTCGGAATGCCGGAAAGTTATGCACTTTGATTTATGCAACAACGCCCCTCAAGCCAACAATCCTGTCGCTTCTAAATAAATCAGCGAAGACCCAATAAATGACTGACATCGCCGTCATCATCGTCAACTGGAACGCGCGTGAAGATCTGCGTCGGTGCCTGGAGTCCTTGTACGCCGAGCCGAAGCCGCAGGTGGATTACGAGGTTTGGGTGGTGGACAATGCCAGCGATGACGGCTCGGCGGGCATGGTCGCGGCGGAGTTTCCCCAGGTTCAGCTCATCGTCAACACGGACAACGCGGGGTTTTCTAAGGCGAACAACCAGGCCATCGCCCAAACGGACAGCCGGTATGTCTTCCTGCTGAACTCGGACGCTTTTATCCATCCCGGCGCGCTGGATCAGCTTGTCGCGTATGCCGACGCGCACCCACAGGCGGGAATCATCGGGCCGAAGGTGCTCAACTCAGACGGATCGCTGCAATTTTCGTGCCGCCGGTTTCCATCCCTGGGGGCAGGCTTCTTCCGCAATACCTATCTGGGCCGCCTGTTCCCGCACAACAAGTTCGCCCGCGACTACCTCATGGTCGGCTTTGATCACGCCCACGACAGGACCGTGGATTGGGTTTCGGGCTGCGCCATGCTGATCCGGCGCAGTCTGCTGGACAAGATCGGCGCGCTGGACGAGCGATTTTACATGTACTGCGAGGACGTGGACTTCTGCCAGCGCGCCTGGGAAGCCGGGTGGGAGGTCATCTACACGCCCCAGGCCGTCGTCACCCACGCCATCGGCCGCTCCAGCGACAAGAACGCGGACAAGATGATCATCGAGTTCCACCGCTCCTGGTACGAATACGACCGGAAGCGGCGCCCGAAGGCATCATCCCTGCGCCGGGCCGCCGTCTATTCCGGGCTGTGGCTGCGGGCCGCCGTCCGCATCGTCAAGCGCCGGGCGGCGGCACGGCGTCTCGAACGGATGGGTCGGACGGCCTCGCGCGATGCGGCGGCCCTCCCGGTCACGACGACCATGACCGGAAGCCGGGGCGAAGGCAAGCCTTGAGAGCAGTCGTCACCGTCCTGCTCGGCCTGGCGCTGCTGCTCGCCCCGCTCTATGCCGCCATTCCCGACGACCCGCTCCCGATCGGGTCGTCCTGGCTGTGCGCGGCGATATTCGCGGCGGCACTCATCGCCGTGGCCGCCGCCCGGCGCGGCGACCGGACGTTTTGGCTGCGCCCCAGCCGCGCCGAGAAAGCCTTCTTGGTCCTGCTCGGCCTGGCCTTCCTGTCCATCCCCGCGCGGCTGATCGTCCAGCACGGGACCGGCTATTTCGGGCCGATGCTGCGGGGCTGGGCGGTTCTAGCGGCCAATTTTGCCGCCTTCGCCCTGGCACGGCGCGTGGCTCGGGAGCGCGTGGCGCTGTACGCGCTGGTTTTCGCCGCCGTGCTGGCTTCGGGGTATGTCTCCGAGCAAGGCATTTTGGAAGACTTGCCGTTCCTGCTGAAGCACCAGACTTGGCGCGTGTTCAGCACCTCGACGCCCGACTATCTGGCCGGCTACCTGGTCATGCTGCTGCCTCTGACCCTCGCCCTGTTCCTCCAGATGCCCGGCCTGCGCGCGGTCCTGCCCCTCGCGCGCCACGCGGCGACGTCCCTGCTCGGGCTGGCGCTCCTGTTTCAGCTCGCCGCTTTGGTAGCGACCGGCTCCCGCTTCGCGCTCGTCTCCCTTGCCCTCGCCCTGATCATCCTCGGGACAGCCGTGAGGCGCGCGCAGCGGCACGGCCTGATGCTGGACCGAACGACGCGGCGGCTGGGGGTTGTTCTGGGGATCGGCCTCGTACTGGCGGCGCTGGTCTTCGCGAAGCCAGTCTACCTGCGCCTGACCAACCCCGACCCGAATTCCGGGGCGTTCCGGGCCTGGACGTGGAAGGGCGCGGCACGCATGGCCGCCGCCAATCCGGTCCTGGGGACGGGCATCGGCACCTGGGAAGACCTGTACCCGCGCTACGCCCTGACAGGGTTCACGCGCGCCGCTCACGAGTCGTACCTGCAACTGGCCGACGAGTGCGGCATCCCCGCCCTGCTGGCGCTGCTGGCGACGCTGGGCCTTTTGGGCGCTTCTTTGGCGCGCGGGCTGACCGCCGCTGCCCCGCCGGCCCCACTTCCGCCCCCTGTCCCGCAGGGGCATAGGCCCAGGCGCTCCCCCGCGCCGCCGAAGCCGGAGCACTTGCCGGGCGACCATCGCCTGCTGCTGTGCGGCCTGCTGGCAGCCCTGGCTGGGGCCGCCGTTCAGAACCTGATTGACTCGGACTGGTATGTCTTTTCTCTAGGCTCCACGTTCTGGACGTTAGCAGGCCTGGCGGCGGGCATCGCCTCCCCGCCTGCGCCGGAAGCGGAGGGAAGACCGGCGACGCCCGTCCTGCTGGCTGTCGGCAGCGTCGCCGCCGCGTTCCTGGTACTGACCGCCGCGCAAGGCATCGGGGCGGTGTACGCGGCGCAGGCGCAGGAGCAGACGACGGCCGACCCGGCGGGCGCGGTGCGAGCCTATGACGCCGCCCGCGCGTGGGACCCGCTAAACGCGGGCTATGCCAGCGATCAGGGCTACCGGGTCTTTTACGCCCGGCTGGGCAACTTGACCGAGGCCGAAGCGGCGGTGCGCGCCGCCGTGGCTCTGGAGCCGAACACGGTGAATTACCGGCATCTGGGCCTTATCTTGCAGCAGTTCGGGCGGCAATCCGAGGCACAGGCGGCGTTCGAGGCCGGCCTGCGCGCCGACCCAAACTCGCTGGACGTGCTGCTGGATATGGCCCGCCTCAGTCCCCTGCCCCGCTCGCTTGATTTCTACCGCCGCGTCTCGGATCTGGAATTGACGCCCGTTGGAACGGTCCGCGCGTTGGGCGAGTACGCGGAAACCAAGTTCGCCGAGGCCGATGCCGTCATGGGGGATGAGGCTGCCAAAACCGACCCGGCGCAGGCGGGCGTCTACTACGCGCGTGCCGCGCGCGTGCTGGAACAATATGCGGACTTGGGCGGCAGCCTGGCCTTGCAGCAGCAGGCGCTCAATCAAGGCCGGCCGGACCCGCACAAGGATGAGTATATGCGCGGGCTGTACGGGCACGTCCTCAGCGTTTGGATCGCACTGGCCCCGCCGGGCGAGCGGGACGCGCTCCGGCAGCGGCAGGAGAAATACCGGCCGATCTTTGACTCCCTGGTTGCCCAGGCTTCTAAATCGGGTACACTGTAAAGCAGATTTCTCAGGAGACAGTTATTCGTTATGAACATCACCGCCATCAAGCGCGGCTCGCAGAGCAAGGGCGAGCGCAAGAAACGAATTCGCCAGGGCTTCATCCCCGGCGCCATTTACGGCAAGGGCCTGGAACCCGTCAACATCGAAGTCCCCGTCAAAGCCATCGCCGATGTGCTGACGGCCGAAACCGGCCTGAACACCATCATTGACCTGACATTGCAGGGCGACGCCAAGCCGCACACCGTCCTGGTGGACAACCTGGAGCGCAACCCGATCACGCGCTCCTTCGTGTCGGTCGGCTTCCACCAGGTCAAGAAGGGCGACAAAGTGACTGCCCAGATCCCGATCCAGCTCATCGGCGAACCCGCCAGCGTTGGGACGGCCGAAGCCGTGTTGGAGCAGACGCTGGAAGCCATCACGGTCCACGCCGAGCCGGCGAACCTGCCCGCCCACCTGGACGTGGACGTGTCGCACCTCAATCCCGGCGACGTGCTGCACGTCTCGGACCTGCCGCACAACCCCAAGCTGGAGTTCACGACGGGCGAGGAGACGGCCATTGCCGCCGTGCATTACTCGCGCACGGCCCAAGCCGTGGAGGAAGCCGATGTGGCGGCGGCGGAGGCCGAGCCGGCCGGCGCGGACGCCGTGACCGAGCTTCGGGCCGACGCCGATGCCAACTCAGATTCGGTGACGGGGACGTAAAGCCATACACCCGGCGCGCGTGTCACCGGCACTGGAAGTGCCGGCCTACTCCAAGTGGAAGTCGTTGCGCGACTAGGAACATGCTTCCGAATGCTGTTCCTCAGTGCCGGAGGCACTTTCACTCCCGAGTAGACCGGCACTTCCAGTGCCGGTGACACACGCGCCGGGTACAATCACCCCATGACCGAGCGCATCTATCTGGACCATGCTGCGACGACGCCGCTGCGGCCCGAAGTCCGGGCGGCGATGGAGCCGTACCTCGCAGCGGACGGCTTCGGCAACCCCAGCAGCCTGCACGCGGACGGGCAGCGCGCCAAGCGCGCCCTCGACGTCGCCCGCGACACGCTGGCCCAGGCGCTCGGCGGCCGGTTCTCCGAGATCACGTTTACCAGCGGCGGGACCGAGGCGGACAACGCCGCTCTGGTTGGGATAATGCTGGCGCGGGGGCGCGGCAGCCACCTGATTACGACCCAGATCGAGCATGAGGCCGTCGGCGAGACGGCCCGCTTTTTGGAGACATGGGGCTTCCACGTCACCTTCCTGCCTGTGGACGAGCAGGGTCGTGTCTCGCCCCAGTCGGTCGCCGACGCTCTAACCGACCGCACCGTCTTGGTTTCGGTCATGCACGCCAACAACGAGGTCGGCACGATCCATCCCCTGCGCGAGATCGCCGGCCTCGTTCATGCGCGCGGCGCGTATCTCCATACGGACGCCGTGCAGACGTTCGGCCAGCTTCCCGTCCATGTCCGTGAACTGGACGTAGACCTGCTCTCCGTGTCCGCCCACAAGGTTTACGGCCCCAAAGGCGCAGGCGCGTTGTACGTCCGCTCCGGCATTGCCATCGAGTCGCTGCTGCATGGCGGCGGCCAGGAGCGCGGGCGGCGGGCGGGTACGGAGAACGTTCCCGCCATCGTCGGCTTCGGCGAGGCCGTGCGCCTTTTGCTTCCCGAACGCGAGGCCGAGGCGGCGCGACTGACCGAGCTGCGCGACGTCTTCCTCGCCGAGCTTCGCCGCCGCATTCCCCATGTCGTCCTGAACGGCCACCCGACGGAGCGGCTGCCGAACAACCTCAACGTCTCGTTCCCCGGCCTGGATGCCGAGACCCTGCTGCTGGCGCTGGACCGCGCCGGCGTTTCCGCCTCCTCCGGGTCGGCCTGCACGTCCGGCAGCATCGAGCCGAGCCACGTCCTGACGGCGATAGGCCTGCCGGAAGACAGAGTAAAGAGCGCGATCCGGCTGACGTTGGGGAGGACGACGACGCGGGATCAGGTTGGCCGGACCGTGGACATCCTAGCGAACATCGTGGAGCGCCTTCGGCGATGAGGCACAAGGAAAGGGGCGGCTGGCATTTGCCAGCCGCCCCTTTCCTTGCTGTTTTATGCCGTCGCCGCATAGTTGTCGGACCCGCCGACGTCGTGGAAGATGGGCAGGTAGTCGCGCCAGACCTCGTTCTTGGTGCCGTTGATGTACTTGGTCAGGCCTCACGCAGCAGAGCGCGGAACCCTGCCTGTTGGAAGTGATGGTCGTAGGCCAAGGCATCTGTGATGCCCATGTCATCCATCAGCGTAAAAGAGTAGCAGTCGGTCAAGCCCCATGCCTTATCGTAATAGCGCGAGTAGCGTAGCATAGCTTGCCGAAAGCGCTCGCTTTCCATGTTGACGACGAGCGTTCCAGGGTGATGCAAGGTGCGCTCCACGTTCTCAACCGCCTTGCGACGGTAGAAAGCTCCGTACCCGGCGAAGTGGTTCAATACCTCCACAAGAACCAGCTCATGGGTGACAATCGTTACCTTGCCGAGTTGATTAGAGGCGGACACAGCCTTTAGATGGATGTCGTCATCCGGGTCAATCAGGGCAACCCAGTAGCCCGTATCAGCAAAAACATAGATCATGCTTTTGCCTCAATCGCCTCTTTGGCCTGCCCGTAAAGGTAATGCTTGTAGTTCCGAGCGCCGTCGTGGGGAACTTTGGCCCTTTCTTCCAGAGGAATCTCCTCAGCACTGGACGCGATCAGTTCCCAGATCGGAATACTGGCTTCCGCTTCTGCTAGCTCGATGGGGGCCAGCGGGGTGACGTTGTCTTTTATCATTGCCATGTTGATGCACCTTTAGCGGCGACGGCTCAGGCCGTCGCCGCGTAGTTGTCGGACCCGCCGACGTCGTGGAAGATGGGCAGGTAGTCGCGCCAGACCTCGTTCTTGGTGCCGTTGATGTATTTGGTCAGGCTGATGTACGGCACATAGCGCGGGCGGCGCGGCGGGCGGGCCAGCTTCATGCCGCAGTGCGAGAGCAGCTTGTCGCCCTTGCGGGCGTTGCACCGCCGGCAGCAGGCGACGAGGTTGTCCCAGTGCATCCCGCCGCCGACCTTTTTGGGCAGGATGTGGTCAATGGTGAGGTCGCGGGTCTGGACGCCGCAGTACTGGCAGGTGTAGTTGTCGCGCGCGAAGATCGAGCGGCGGGACAGCTTCAGCTCCGGCAAGGGCCGCTTGACGTGGTAGCGCAGGCGCAGGACGGACGGCGCGGCGAAGGTCTCGCCCTCGCCCGTGGTCAGGCGCGGCGCGTCGTCGTCGTCGTGCGCGTGCAGGATGTCCGCTTTGCCCAGGTAGAGCAAGATAACAGCCCGGCGCAGGTTGCAGACATTCAGCGGCTCGTAGTCGCTGTTGAGAATAAGAACCTCATGGCTCATGGCAGTGGTCGTCCAGTCCTTTCCAGAATTTCTCGTCAAACTCACCGAAGATAACAAGCAAAAAACCCGCTCCGACCTTCGCCGTCAATCAGACGGCGTGGGTCGCAAGCGGGTTGGAGGCGCATCACAGTGGTGTTGCCACACATGCACCAGGCACGCATGGGCATGGCGGTGCGCATGGGCATGGCGGTGCGCATGGGCATGGCGGTGCGCATGGGCATGGCGGTGCGCATGGGCATGGCGGTGCGCATGGGTGTGGTAGAGCGCGTGCCGGCGCCGCAGCGTCCCTCCTCCCGCTTCCCCCCGCTCGCGCAGGTGTTCCATGTCACTCCAGGGTCGGTTCATATGATCACGATGGCTCAAAAGGCTTTTCTGCGACCATTGTAGCAACTTTTGGTGGATTTTGTCAACAAGGAGGAAGGAATTTTTGACTCGCCCCCTCCGGGTATAATAAAGCCGCCATGATTTTTGATTCGCTGCTCCTGGCCGCCGTGCGGGATGAACTTGGAAAAACCCTCGTCGGCGGCAAAGTGGAAAAGATCGCCCAGCCGGACCCGCTGGAGATCGTGATCCGCATTTACCACACGGGCCACAAGCATCACCTGCTGCTGTCCTGCGACCCGCAGGAGGCGCGCGCCCACCTCACCCACGGGCGGCGCGAAAACCCGCCCACGCCGCCGCCGTTCTGCGCGCTCCTGCGGAAGTATTTGGATGGGGCCTGGCTGGACGACGTCGCCATGCCGCTCGGCTTCGGCGAGCGCGTCCTGCACCTGCACTTCAAGGCCGTGGACGGGGCGCCCTACACGCTGATCGCCGAGATCATGGGCAAGCACTCCAATCTGATCCTGGTGACCGAGGCGGGGACGATTCTGGGAGCGGCCAAGACGGTCGGGCGCGGCATCAACCGCTTCCGGCAGATCGGGCCGGGCTTGAAATATGTCCCCCCGCCCCGGCAGCGCGGCAAGCGCGACCCGCTGGCCCCGCTCGATCCCGAAACGGATGCTCCGGAAGACGACGAAGCGCTGTCGCCGGACGAGGCTAAGGAGTGGCTGATGAGCGCCTGGTCCGGCGTCAGCCCCCTGCTGGCCCAGGAGACCATTCTGCGCGCCCGGCGCGGCCTGCTAACGCAGCAATCCCTGCGCCACGCCCTGACGCTGCTGCTCACCGTCGTCCGCGTCGGCGACTGGATGCCGCGCGTCTGGACCGACGACGGGGGCGTAACGCTGGGGGCGTACCCCATCCCCCTGCTTTCGGTCCCGCCGAGCCATCAGCACCTGCGCGAGTCGGTCAGCGTCGCCCTGGACCACGCCGCCGGGTCCATCATCCGCCGGGACACGTTCGCGCGGGCCAAGGAGTCGCTGCTGTCCGCCCTGCTTCGGACGCGCAAACTGAAGGAGCGAGAGGCGGAGGAGTTGCAGGCAGGCCTGAAGAACGCGGGCCGAGCCGAGGAATACCGGCAGACGGGGGACTTGCTGCTGACCAACCAGTCCCAGATTCAGCGCGGCCAGGCGCTGGTGTCCGTCCCCGACTATTATGCCCCGCCGCTGCCCGACGGGGAGCCGACGATGCGTTTCATCGTGCTCGACCCGACTCTGAGCATCCACGAGAACGCCGAGCGGTTCTACAAGCGCAGCCGGAAAGCCGAAACAAGCGCGATGACGCTGCGCGAGCGGCGGGCGCAGGCGCTGGAAGAGGCCGCCCTGATCTCCCAGGCCGAGCGCGAGGCGATGTGGGCCACGACGCCCGAGGAGATCGCCGCCATCCGCGCCAGCATGGCCGAGTCGCTGGCGCACGGCCCGCCGCCCGCCGCAAACAGCCCGACGAGCCAGCGCCCTGCCCTGCCGGAGTTCGAGGGCCACAAGATCAAGCGCGCCCACACCGTAGACGGCTGGGAAATCTTGGTGGGCGAGAACGCCACTTCCAACGACTACCTGACCACGCGGGTCGCCGTCTCCTCCGACATCTGGCTGCACGTCCGCGCCGCCGCGTCGGCCCACGGCGTCATCCGCGCCCAAAACCGCCCCGCTGCCGTTTCGGCCGCCGCCTTGCAGCAGGCCGCCGAGATGGTCGCCGCCCGCAGCGAGTCCAAGCACTCGTCGCTGATTCCCGTGGACTACACATTAAAGAAGTACGTCCGCAAGCCCCGCAAGAGCGCGCCGGGGGCGGTGACATACCAGAACGAGAAGACGTTGTTCGTGGCCGGGATACACGGGGAGTAAGTAACCCCATTGCTAAAGCAAGGGGCTTTGACAGTCGCGAAAGGCTATGCCTCTGGTGTCCTCCTTGACTCGCGCCGTCCATAGGCTTGCTTACAGTCAAGCCCGTGCCATACCGCTAAAAGCCAGAATACTGGCTCACGCGGAGGCCATTTCTGTTGAAAACAGAACCTTCCGAAGACTTTACGCAGCAAAAAGGCGTGAGTTGCTGCCACCGTGGAGTCTTCGCTTATGTCCAGAACTGTTGTCTCCGAAGACGCTCTGAGCGCCCTTTGGGAGTGCCTTTGGACATATTTAGTGTACCCCAAGAGGCAAACATTGAAACGAGAACGAGAGAATATCTTGCCTTCGGAAAGTCAAGGCGGCACTTCCTCCCCGTGGCTAAAGCCAGGGGCCTCCGTGCCGCTCGGAATGGTGAGTATTTTATGTCTACAGTTGCGGAAGCAATGGGAAGGCTGCTGCACGTCATGAGCAAACTGGAGATGCCAGCCGCCGGAAACTTGCTGCCGGGTTTGACACCTACCGAGATACTCTCGCTCACCCATGGCCTAAATCTGCCGCTGGTGTCTGAACTCATTGAGCTTTATGAACTCCGCAATGGCGTCTTATCGGCTGGCCGTTATCCCAAAGACATCACTATCTATTACGGATACTGGATGCTACCCTTACAAGATGCAATAAACCAGTACCACAGGTGTGTGCTTCGGGATGAACACGATCCTGCTTGGTTTCCGGTATTCTATTGCGATGGTGACTACTTCCATGTAGACTGCCAGGCCGCGACTGAGGGTAAACCCTACGTCATTGATGAAATGATGGAGAACGATGCCAAAGTAGAATACTCAAGCCTGAGCAGCATGTTCCACACGTTCGCTGAGTGTTATGAACGAGAGGCTTTCATTGTCGTGGATGGCGACATGGTGGACCACAATGACATGAAGGTGAACGAAATCGGGTTGCGAAACAACCCTGACGTAGCATATTGGCACGAGCAACTAAAGAAGCCGTGAATGTCCTCCGGCCCTAGAACCTATACTGCTCCAATCAGGCTTCGCGCAGAAAATTCGGCGGAACGGCATCGGTGAGCCAGACGCCGTTATTGGAGCGGTAGAAGAGGTGGCCTGCGGCGGTCATCGCCGCCGCGTTTACCGTGAATACGACCGGGCGGCCGTGGCGGGCGCCGACGGCGCGGGCGGTTTCAGGGTCGGCGGACAGGTGGACGTGGTGACGGCGCATCTTGTCCAGGCCCGCGCGGGCGATGAGGGGGGCGGAAAGGTGGCCGGTGCCGTGGTAGAGGACGGCGGGCGGCGTGGTCGGGTCGAGCTGCAAGTCTACGGCGACGCTGTGGCCCTGGTTGGCGCGGATCAAGGTCCCGGTCGGGTCGAAGGAGAAACGTTGCTTGCTGTTCTGGGCGACGACCTGCTCCAGCTCGGCCCGCGACAGGCCGAAGCGGCGGCGGGCGCAGGCGGCTAGGAGGTCGTCCACGCCCACCCATCCGCCGGGGGCCAGGGTCAGCCCCAGCCCGTCGGGGTCGTGCCGCAGGTGACGGCTCAGGTACTTACTGATCTTGACCAGGCGCGCCTCGGTCATCGCGCACCTACGTCCTCATGCGTCCGCGCGTGTTCCGGTCCTTTTCGTCCTCTTCGCTGTGGTCAACCGTGTACTGCAACTGATCGAAAAAGCCTTTGACCAGCCGGTCGCGCGTCACGCTCTTCATCACGAAATCCATCTCGGTCTTGAGGTTGGCGCCTTTGTCGTCCCGCAGGTGGGTGAGGCGGCCCGTGAGCGTGATCTTGCCGGCCTTCACCTGGACATCCACCATGCTCGAATTAATAGGCCGCTTACTGAGCTCGCGCCGCACATTGCGCGCGATCTCGGCATCTTCCGCAGTCATGTTCTGCCTCCTTATCTTTCGGCGTTCGCTTTTAGGGGTATTATACCAGTCATGCACGATTACCGCCACACCGAGTTTTCCGCCGCCGTCGCGCGGGGGCCATATCTTAACCATGCGGGCGTTTCTCCCGCCCCGGCCCGCGTCGTCCGCGCCGTTCAGGAGGCGGCGGCGCTTTCGGGGCGCGACCCGCTGGGCTTCTTCATGGACGGCGTCCTGGCCTGGCGCGATTCGGCGCGCGCGCGGCTGGCCCGGCTGATGGGCGTCCCCGGCGAGCATCTGGCCCTGACCAAGAACACCGGCCACGGCCTGTCCCTGGTTGCCGACGCGCTGCGTTTGGAATCCGGTGACAACGTGGTCAGCCTCGCCTGCGAGTACCCAAGCGTCGTCTACCCCTGGTACGCGCAGGCGGACCGGGGCATCGAGACGCGCCTGGTGACGCCGCGCGCCGACGGGACGTGGACGCCGGACGATCTGGCCGCCGTCATGGACGGGAGGACGCGCGTCCTGACGCTGTCCTGGGTGCAGTTCGGGACCGGCTTCCGCTGCGACCTGGCCGCGTGCGCCGCGCTCGCCCACGCGCACGGCGCGCTGCTGGTTGCAGACGTCATCCAGGGCCTGGGCGCGCTGCCGCTGGAAACGGAGAAGTGGGGCGTGGACATCGCCGTCACCGGCTCGCACAAGTGGCTGATGGCGCCGGGCGGGACGGGGGGGCTGTACATCGCCCCGCGCGCGCTGGAGCGGATGCGCCTGGTCAACATGGGGGCGCTTTCGGTGGTGGACGTGCCCAAGTTTGACCCGCTGGACTTTTCCGTGAAGCCAAGCGCCCAGCGCTATGAAGAAGGCACTCCGAACGGCCTGGGTCTGGCCGGTCTGGACGCCGCCCTTTCGCTGCTGGAAGAAGTCGGCGCCGAGATCATCGCCGCGCAGGTACTGGCTCTGGCGGCTCATGCGGCGGAGACGCTGGAAGCCAAAGGCTACTCGGTCACGTCGCCCCGCGCCGATACCCAGCGCGCGGGCCTAGTCATGTTCAGGCATCCGATGTATCCCAATGAAACCGTCCTACAGGCGCTGACAGCGGCTGGTGTGACGGCGGCGGCCCGAGGAGGCAAATTGCGCTTCTCGCCGCACTTCTACAACACGTTCGAGGAGATCGAGCGGGCGGTGGCGGCGCTGCCGGATTAAGCCTTTCGCGTGTAAGCGCAATGGCGTCCTCAGAAAGTTCTATACCCTTGCCTCTTTGCTGCCTTCATATACTTACCTAGCATTAGCTGCTCTTAATTATCCACTTATTTACACAACAATTGGACTAATCTCAGACAAATATCTTGACAAAGACACTCCGTATTTCGGGGTGGTATTGGCACCTATGGGCGGTTTGCCTCTAGCCATACTATTCGCTGTTTCATCTACTGTTGTAGCTATCAGAGGCAGTTCAGGCAAACAAAGATTAGAATCCAATCTAATCCTGGCAGCTTTGCTCGTAGCAATTTATGGCGGTCTAGTTAGTGCAGTTGTGCCCGTAAATTGGACTCCTGGTAATCAGGATTCTTTTCTGGTTAATAGTCCGGCTTGGGCAGGAGGGGGACTAATATCTGGCGCACTTGCTTGGCTGGGAGCGGGTTTTATAGCAGTTTTCTTTATGTTTCTTATAGGCTGCCTATTATTATGTCTCTCCGGCTGCCTGCCTAATGATGAACGGCTTACTTATACCACATGGAAGCCGAATAGCGGCTACAAATGGCTTAACGATAACAAAGATGATGACAGTCTGATATGGTTTCCTGGCCTATTCCACGACACGCACAAGAACGTAGTTGCAGGCAGTGAGAAGGGAAAGTGGCTACCAGTCGCAGGCTACAAGTGGGTTGATGCTGTCAAGAATGACTTAAAAGTCGTTTGGGTGCCAGGTAGTAAAGCAGCGGCACTTCCGAATGTGCAAGCAGATGCGGAAGAAGGATTTTGGATACCAGCACCCGGCTATAAGTGGCTTGACAGCAGTGAGGACAGATTTGAAGTTGTTCCAATTGTTCAGAAGTCGGCAGAACACGCCCATCAGTGACATCCGGTTGTTGTCTTGGGGTGGCAACAGGGCTGATCACTCGTGTTAATCAGCATCACGCGGACGGTACAAGTAGTATATCTACCTGCTCTTTCTCCCTTAGCTCGTTCTCAATGGCGGTCAGTTCCTCGTAGTAGCGGTAGGTCTTCGGCAACTGATGCTCAGGACGCACCGGCACATACCACCAGTCGCCGTCCTTGCGGATGTCTTGCTCCAAGACCTCGATGATGTTCCCGGCCGGCTGATGGTCTTGCAGATAGCGGCGCACTAATCGAACGACCTGCTGTTCACTCATTTTTGATTTCCAGCAGTCAACTGTTGCCCATTCACCACAGAACCGGCACGAGGCCGGACACCCGAATGTTTTCGTCCCTGGTGAGCAGCGTGACGGTCTGCCCCGTACTGGCAAGCTGCAGGGCAGTGGCGACGATGAGGCGGTCATGCATTTCGCCAACGGAAGTCAGTTCGAGAGAAATGCTCAGTATCGCGCGGTCAAGCGGCACGGGAACGAGACGTGGGTCGGCGTCCACATCGGTGAGCAGGTTGGCGACAGTGGGAATGCGGCAACGACTATGTGCGACTATCCAGCAGGCCTCCGCCAGCGCGATGATGGGAAGGAAGAGGACGCTCATCGGATTGTCCATAGCAAGGCGGGCGTTGGCACCGAGGCGCGGGTTGCTTTCAAGATACCAGATGAGAGCGTGTGCATCCACGCCGTATCTACTCATTATTCGCCTCTGACCCTCCGTGCCACTCAGCACTGAGAAAATCTGCCTCCGTTGATAGACGGCCCTGCGCGTACTTGCCATACTGCAAAAGATGCGGCGTAGCGGCGGCCGTACTGTCTTCGCTCAATGTGACCTGCACACGGCCTTCCCGGATGCCTGGTGGCGTTTCAAGCAACTCGACTTTGCCGTCTTTGTAGATGCCTGCAATAGTAGTCGGCATGGTATGCAACCTCCTGAGTCTGCTCTGATTATACACGATGCCGAGAGAAATAACGCGTCAGGGAGTACGGCAGATGCCGCGCCCCCTGGGCCGGTGCCTGATTAAACCCCGTCCTTGCTCCGCCGCATCAGGTCTTCCGTGTCCGTGCGGCGCTTGACCTCGTAGCCCTTCAGGGGCTGGAGGTGGGTGTGGATGGCGTCCAGGAAGTCGCTGGGGAAGGGGAAGAAGGCGTCTTCCACTTCATCGGGCGGGGTGATCCAGTTGCGCGCGCCGACGATGACGGGGGGCGCATCGAGGGAGTTGAAGGCGAACTGGGTGATCTTGGCGGCCATCGTCTGCAAGACCGAGCCGCGCTCGCAGGCGTCGGAAGCGAGGAGGATTTTGCCGGTCTTCTGGACGCTGGCGATGACTTTCTCGTAATTGAAGGGCACGAGGGAGCGGGCGTCAATCACCTCGCAGGACAAGCCGTAGTCAGCTTCCAAAGTCTTGGCGGCCTCTAAAGCGCGGTACAGCGTCGCGCCGACGGTCAGGATGGTCAGGTCGCTGCCCTCTCGCTTGATGTCCGGCTCGCCGAGCGGGATTTCGTAAGCCTCGGCGGGGACTCCTTCCGTTCCATGGAACAACTCGGTCTGGTCATAGACGCGCTGGCTCTCGAAGAAAATTACCGGGTCGGTGCCGCGCAGAGCGGCATACATCAGGCCTTTGGCGTCGTAGGGCGTGACCGGGAAGACGACTTGGAGGCCGGGGATGTGGGCGCAGAGGGCGGTCCAGTCCTGCGAGTGCTGCGCGCCGTATTTCGAGCCGACCGAGACGCGCAGGACAACGGGCATTTGCAGCAGGCCGCCGCTCATGGACTGCCACTTGGAGAGCTGGTTGAACACTTCGTCGCCCGCCCGTCCCAGGAAGTCGCAGTACATCAACTCGACCAGTGCGCGCCCGCCTTCCAGGGCGTAGCCGACGGCCGTGCCGACGATGGCGGCTTCGGAGATCGGGCTGTTGAACAGGCGGTGGTAGGGCAGTGCCTCGGTCAAACCCTGGTACACGGCGAACGCGCCGCCCCAGTCGCGGTTCTCCTCGCCGTAGGCCACCAGCGTTGGGTCGGTGTAGAAGCCGTCCAGAACGGCCTCAAAGAGCGCGTCCCGCAACCCGATGCACTTGCCTTTGGGCAGCACTTCCCCACCCTCGCCGATGCCCGACCGGCTGCGCCCCGCCAGCCGCTTGAGGCGCGGGTTGTCTTCTTTGGCGATCAGCGTTTCGGGCGTCCGTTCGGCGTCATATGCCTCGACCTTGCCGTTGGAGAACGTGGTCGCTTCCAGCAGGCTGCCCGGCGCGTACAGGTCGGCGCGGGGCGAGATCGTCAGGTCAATCGCCTTCTTATAGGCTTTGAGAACGGCCGCGTCAATCTTCGCGTGAACGGCGTCTAAGTCTCCGCGCGTCGCCAGGCCGTTTTGCATCAGCTCCTCGCCATAGGTCAGCAGCGAGTCCACCTGCCGCCACTCCTCGATCTCGGCCTTTTCACGGTACGAGGAGGCGTCCGAGGGCGAGTGGCCGCTGAAGCGATAGGTGATGGTGTCCAGCAGAATGGGGCCGTCGCCGTTCTCCAGAATCTCCTTCTTGCGCGCGATGGCGTCAATCACGGCCAGCGGGTTGTAGCCATCCACGCGCTCGGCGTGCATCTGGTCCGGGTTCAGGCCCGCGCCCATGCGGACCAGCGTCCCGAAGCCCATCGTCTCGCCCACCGGCTGGCCGCCCATGCCGTAGAAGTTGTTGACGAAGTTGACGATGAGGGGCAGCCCGCCGCCCAGCGCCTGGTCCCACAATGTCTTGAACTGGTCCATCGTCGCGAAGCACAGCGCCTCCCAGGTCGGCCCGCACCCGGCGGCGGCGTCACCGATGTTGCAGACCACCAGGCCCGGCTTGCGGTTGACCCGCTTGTAGAGCGCCGCGCCGACCGAGATGTCCGCCGAGCCGCCGACGATGGCGTTGTTCGGGTAGACGCCGAACGGCGTAAAGAAGGCGTGCATGGAGCCGCCCATCCCCTTGTTGAAGCCCGTCTCGCGCCCGAAAATCTCCGCCAATGTCCCGTACAGCAGGAAGTCCACAGCGAGGTCTTTGACTGACCCTTCGGCGTCCCCCTCCACCACCTTCAGGATCGTCCCATCCCAGAACGACTTCATAATGCCCATCAATGCGTCATCGTCCAGCTTCTCAATGGCGGACAGCCCCTTCGCCAGAATGTCCCCGTGCGACCGATGCGAGCCGAAGATATGGTCGTCCACGCCCAGCAGGTACGCCTGCCCCACGGCGGACGCTTCCTGTCCGATGCTCAGGTGCGCCGGGCCGCGATGGTTGTACTCGATGCCCTCGTACTTGTTGGTCGTTTTGACCTCTTGCAGCATGGACTCGAAGGCCCGGATGACCGCCATGTCGCGGTGAATCCGAATCAAGTCCTCGCGCGCGAACCGGTCCAATTCGTCCGCCATCGTTTTCTTATATTGGTTCGCCGGGATCGGCTCAAACTCGATAAAGTGCGCCTTGCGGACCTCGTCGGGGCGAATCATCAGTGATTTGGGCATGGGTATAGTTCCTTAGTTCAAGCGTTGTTCATCGAACGGAACAAAGGTTCTTCCGCCGGGAATATGTCGTCGGGAAAGTTCTGTGGTTGCACTTGCTGATTGAGCCAGTCCAACAGAAACTCAGTCGCTGTCATACTGAAGTAGTCATACTGCTCCGAGTCTTTGCTGTCAATAAGGACAAGAGGCCATTCATTAGAAACGCCGACTGTATGCCAACATAATGCGTCGCCATTATCAGTAAATCCCCAGGGTAGTAACCCTCTAATGGCGGGATATGCTGGGAATGGGGCAGCATACTTCGGAAACGTTTGTTGCCCTATTGTCAGGCTATTCATGCGCTTACTCGCCCAGCTAATGTAATCGTCTTTTGCCTGAGGATGCTTCCACGGATAGAAAGGATGGTAAACATATAAAAAGCCTGCAAAGCACCCAAAGCCATAGACACTCACAAGATTCTTATAATCTTGCGGAAGTTGCATGCCCAAGGAATATTCTAGTTCCTGCCATTGTTCGGGGGGAGCTACAGGCACAACAGCCGGCGGCGGGGCCAGTTTTTGCAGTCGCTCTAAGGCAGGTGTGATACCACCCAATTCAGCGTCATCGAACAATGCATCAGCCATTGCTTCGCCTCAAAGCAGCAATCTCCGCCCGCAACCGCTCCACCTCCGCCTCGGCAGCCTCGGCGCGTTCAGCCTGTTCTAAAAAGGTCGGCAGGAACTCGCCTTTGGCGGGATCGTACAGGCGCAGGGTTTCGCCGTCTTGGACTAGATCAAGCCCAAGCCGTTCGCTGTGCAGGCGGTCATTGACAGGTTCCAGGCGGACATACCGCCCGTTTATCAAGCGATAGCCTTGCAGGCGGGGGCGCAGGTAGTCGCCGGTGGGATCGAACAGGAAGTATTCGGGCGTCCTCAAGACCTGCTCGTACAGCGGCAGTTTGGTCTCCACGTCCTCGCGCTGCGTGTGGCGGGACGTGACTTCAAAGACCACGCCGGGCAGCAAGCCGTCTTCCCAGGCGAAGTACGAGTCGCGCAGGCGCATCTCAGCCCCGAACACGACATAGGTGTCTGGCGAGACGCGAGACTTGGGCCTGCCTTTTTCCCAGAAGACGAAGTTGTTGCCGGAGACATAGACGTCCGGCTGGTCGGCGAAGTAGACTTTGAGGGCGGCGATCAGGTACGCCATCAACTCGCGGTGTTTATCGGTTTCGCCCATTGGTCTCCCATCCCTGGTTGGATATATCGTCTCTTTCAGCGTCGCCGGCTTCGGTTGTGTCGCGGTCGCCATAGGAATGCCTCCTCAGATAACCTCTTTGCTCCGTTCGTCCATCGGCTGCCATTTGAGGTCGCGCGGGCCGACGTAGACGGATTCGGGACGGATGATGCGGTTGCCGTCTAGCTGCTCGATCATGTGCGCGGTCCAGCCGGACGTGCGGCCGACGGCGAAGACGGGGGTGAACAGCGGGGATGGGACGCCGACGGCGTGCAAAATGAGGGCGGCGTACAGCTCGACGTTGGCGTACAGGTCGCGGCCCGGCTTGAGTTCGGCCAGCACGTTGATCGTGGTCTGCTCGACGGACTGGGTGAGGTTCAGGAGTTCGTAGTCGCCCGTCAGCGCGGCCATCTTCTCGGCGGCCTGAGACAGCAAGGCGGCGCGGGGATCGCGGACCTTGTAGATGCGGTGGCCGAAGCCCATGATGCGGCGACCAGATGCCATTTCGGCGCGGATGTAAGCGTCGGTCTTGTCGGGCGAGCCGATGGCACGCAGCATGTCTAGGACGGGGCCGGGGACGCCGCCGTGCTTGGGGCCTTTGAGCGCGCCGACGGCGGCGGTCAGGGCGGAAACCATGTCCGAGTCGGTGGAGATGGCGACGCGGGCGCAGAAGGTGGACACGTTCAGGCCGTGCTCGGAGACGGCGACCATGTAGGCGTTCAGGCCGTCCACACGGGCCGGATCGGGTTCCTGGCCTTCCAGCATATACAAGAAGCCTTCGGCCAGGCCGTGTTCGGGTTTCGGCGGGACGATCTCCTGGCCCTGACGCAGACGCCAGGTGTGGGCGACGAGGGCGGGCATCTGCGCCTGCAAGCGAGCGGCGCGGCGCTTGGCCGCAGCAAGGTCCAGGCTGTCCACGTCCGGGTCGCCGAGGGAGAGCATCGCCGCGCCCATCCGCAGCATGTGCATCCCCTCGGCATGGGGGGCGAGTTCGCGCAGTGCGGCCAGGACGGGAGCGGGCAGATCGCGCGCCCGGCTCATCTCGGCTTTGAGGTCGTCGTATTCGGCGCGAGTGGGCAGATGGCCGTTCCACAAGAGGTAGGCGACTTCTTCAAACGTGACTTTGCCGGACAGCTCGCCGACGTCGTAGCCGCGCAGCGTCAGCCGGCCATTCCGGCCGTCCACCTCGGCGATCCGCGTCGCCGCCGCCGTGACGCCTTCCAAGCCTTCCGAGATAACAGGTTCCGTTGGCATAATGATCTCCTTTCAACCCACCTCCCCGCTTCGCTGGGGGTCCTCCCGAAGCGGAAGGACGAGGAGGTTAAGCCCCTTGCCTCTGTCCAAAACTCTGCACCTTCCCGTTTCACCCCAATAAAGCCTCGGGAGGGTCGCCGCTTGCGGCAGGGTGGGTTCCTAATCCAGCCGCTCGGCGGGGTAATCTTGCTCTCGCAGAGCGGCGATGATGCGGTCTTGGTGCGCCCGATCCCGGACTTCCACGAGCAATTCGACGCCGGTGACGCCCAGCCCGATATGGGGGCTGAGGCGGTTGTGGTTGACCGTGATGATGTTGCCGCGTTCGCCCGCGACCACGTCCAGCAGGCCGGCGAGCGCGCCGGGGCGGTCATCGCACGCCGTCAGCAGGCGCAGGTAGCGGTCCGCCCGCAGCATCTCGCGCTGCGTGATGTCGGCCAGGGCCAGCGCGTCAATGTTGCCGCCGCACAGGATGACCGCCGTTTTGCCCCGCGCCTCCGTCCGGCCCGCCAGCAGGGCGGCCAGACCCGCCGCGCCGCTCGGCTCGACGACGAGTTTCGCCCGCTCCAGCAGCAGCAGGATGGCGGCGGAAACGGCCCCGTCCGGCACCGCGACCACGTCGTCGGCATATTTTTGGATGTACCCAAACGTGCGCGGCGAGGGCGACTTGATGGCGATGCCGTCGCAGATCGTGCGGATCGGCTCATGCCGGGGTACAAGATGCCCCGCGCGGAACGACTGCACGGCGGCGTCTGCCCCTTCCGCCTGGACGCCGACCACCCGTACCCCCGGCCTGGCCTCTTTGAGCGCCGTCGCCACGCCCGCGAACAGTCCCCCGCCGCCGATGGGGATGAGGACGGTTTCCACGTCCGGCAGGTCCTCCAAAAGCTCCAGCCCCAGCGTCCCCTGCCCCGTGATGATGCCGTCGTCATCATAGGGCGAGATGAAAACGGCGTCCGTCTCGGCCACAAACGCCGCGCAGGCCGTGGCCGCCTCGTCAAACGTCCGACCGCCCAGCACGACGCGCGCCCCGTAGCCCTCGGTCGCCTTGATCTTGGCGATGCTGGCGTTTTCGGCCATGAAGACCGTCGCCGCCACGCCGAGCAGCGCGGCGGCCAGAGCGAGGCCCTGCGCGTGGTTGCCCGCGCTGACGGCGGCCACGCCCCGCGCGCGCTCTTCCGGCGTCAGCAGCGACAGGCGGTGATAAGCGCCGCGAATCTTGAAGGAGCCGGTCCGCTGCAAGTTCTCGCACTTGAGCACGACGTCGGCTCCGCCGACGCGGCGCGAGACGCCCGCGCTTGTCGCGACGGGCGTATGGTGGACGACGGCGCGGACGGCGGGCCAGGCGGCCGCGATGTCCGCCAGCGTCACCTGCGGCTTTTCAATCACCTGCGGCTTTTTATTTGTTTCCTCTTCTGCTATAATGGCCCTATCATACAGCGCATGACGAAAAAAGTCAAGGGCGAAACGAAAGAAAACGAAACAAATGTACGCCGAAGAGCGGCAGCGCGAGATTTTAGAGCGGGTGCGGCGCGAGGGCAAAGTCTCCGTCGAAGCCTTGACCGAGGCGCTGGGCGTTTCCGCGCCCACGATCCGCGCCGATCTAGGCGCATTGGAGACGCGCCGCCTGCTGCGACGGACGCACGGCGGGGCGATCCTGCCCGAGACGACGCTGTACGAGCCGCCTTATGCCGAGCGCGAGCGGGCGCGGCAGGCCGAGAAAGCCCGCATCGGCGCGGCGGCGGCGGGCCGCGTCCATGACCATGAAACCGTCATTTTAGACGCCGGCACGACGACCTTTGAGATCGCCGTGCGGCTGAAGGAGCGGATTGGGCTGACCGTCGTGACCAATTCGCTCGAAGCCGCCTGGGAGCTGATGGACGCCCCGCCCGGCCACATCGAAACCCTAGTCGTCGGCGGCGCGGTCCATGCCCGCCGCCGGGCCACGCTCGGCCCACTCGCCGCCGAGTTCCTGTCCCGCCTGCACGTTGACCGCGCCTTCCTCGGCGTCAACGGCGTCTCCGCCGACGCGGGCTACACGGTGGTGGACTTCGACGCCGCCCAGGTCAAGCGCGCCATGATCGCCTGCGCCCGCGAGGTCATCATCGTCGCCGACAGCGGCAAGCTCGGCGGCGCCGCCTTCGCCTCCATCTGCCCACTTTCGGCGGCGCATGTTCTCATCACGGACACCTCGCCCGAAGGCGCTTTGGCTGACGCGCTGGCGGCGGCAGGCGTGGAAGTCCTGGTCACGCCTTAGCGCTTCGGCGACGAGCGGGCGCTGACGCACGACGCCTCATTAATCGGGCCTTGCCGGTACAACTGCCGCCCATACGGCTCCGCCGGCCCGTGGTAGGTTGCCAGTAGGGCGCTGTACTTGTCCCTGGCCTCCTGCGGCCACCACGCGGGCGTGTGCTGGACCTTGGCCGCCATCTGCGCCTGGATCGGTTCCGGCATCGCGCGCAGCTCCGGCTGATACCAAAGCGTGATCAGGGTCCGCCGCTCGTCCGTCTCGTTCGCATGGGCGGCGTGGAGCAGGCGCGCGTCGCCGACCAGCAGGTCTCCCGCCCGGATCGGCACGTCTACCTCGTCGGGCCGGGTCGAGAATTCGGGGATGCTCATGTCCCGCGCCTGACTGAGAATGGCCGAATGCGGTTCACGGAGGACGTCATGCAAGGGGTTATGGTGGACGTGCGAGCCGGGGATGACGCGCAGGCAGCCGTTCTCGCGCGACGTATCGGACAAATAGTACATGGCGAAAAGCTGCGGCGGCTGGGGGCCGAAGCTGTAGGGGTCTTCCCAAGCGAACCAATCATAGTGCCAGAACAGACGCGGGCTGTGGCCGGGCTTGCTGATGACGTAGCCATCCGAGAACGTCGGGCGGCGAAAGCCGAGCAAGGCCAAAGCTTGCAGGGCGGTAGGGTCGACGATCAGGTCGGCGAACAGCGGGTCGCCCGTCGTCGGCAGCAGGCTCCCCTGCGCCCGGAGCTTTTCGGCCTGCTCGCGCGGCAGGGCGTCGAGCAGCCTATCGCTGGCCGCGCGCAGCGCTGTCACCGTCCCCGGCGACAGGATGCCTTCAAACTTGCAGTAGCCGTCCTGGAGAAGCTGTTCGCGCTCTAAAGATTGCATGAGAACCTCTTAATCCACTCCACGCTGCGGCGCAGCATATCGTCGTTGTAATGGTGGCCCAGGTCGGGATAGATTTCGAGCGCCAGCCGCTCCGGGTGGGCGGCGTACAAAGGTCGCAGCCTCTCTTCCAAGGCCATGACACCGTCCGGGAACACGACCGCGTCCGCCGCACCGTGCAGCATCAGCAGGGGCCGGGACGGGAGCGTCTGCGGGAGACGGTCCAGCGGGTTCAGCCGGACCGCGCGGTCATAGGCCGGATGCCCCGGCCCCAACCCGAACCGGCGCAGCGGGCCGACCCAATCGGGGCTGCCCATCGCCACGGCGGCCGTTTGCAGACGCGGCTCGGCCGCCAGCGCGGCGAAGGTGATGTAGCCGCCCAGCGAGATGCCGTGGATGGCGGCCCGCGCCGCCCCAAAGTGGTCCAGCAGGCGGGGGATGTCCTGCGCCGTCCCTTCGATCATGTCCGCCGTCGTCCCGAAGTAGTCCGCCTCCAGCCGCGCCTCACGGGCCTCGGCGTTGGGTCGCTCGCCGTGCAGACGGGCATCCAAGGCGACCGCGCGGCAGCCGGTTCGGGCGAACTCGTACAGGGCAGGCAGCATCTTTTCCTTGCCGCCGCCCAGCCCATGCAGCACCAGGACCAGGGGCGCGTCGCCGGCCAAGTCCTCCCGCGCGACCATCAGGCTCGGCAGGTCCCCCGCCGGCCATTCATGCAACAGCGTATATCGTTCCGTCATGTCCGTCCCCTTCCCCTTATGCCTCGGACGCCAATTATGCCTCGGACGCCAATGCCAGCAGCAGCAGCAGGACGCGCTGGCCACGCGGCGTGATCCCGTACTGGTTGCGACCCGCCTGCGCGATCAGCCCCGCGTGCATCAGGTCCCGCAGGTGATGGTACAAGCTGCCCGTGCTCAGATGCGTCGTCGCGCCCAGGGCCGCCGCGCTTTCGGATTCATGCCCCAGCAGCGCGCGCAGGAGGGAGACCTTCTGCGGCGAGGACAGCGCGTACCCCAGCAGCGCGGCGGCCTCGTCCGTTGTTTTCGCGATCTGCGCCGCCGAGACGGCCACCGGCCCCGTCTTGAACAGCGCGTCGCCGTCGCCGGACGCCGGGCGGTTGATGTTATACTGCACCATCCCTTCCGTTTTTCCTTGAGCCGGCGTGGACGCCTCCCCTGACGGGGCCGCGTCCGGCTTTCGCTCCGCGCGCTGTTCGCTGACCAACGCTTGCAGATGCCGCATCTCCGCCTGCATCTGCTTGAGAGCTTCTTTTGTTTGTTTGTCCACGCTTAACCTGCTTCTTTGTAGTATTGTAACAGTGAAATATGGCTTTGTCAAGCGGCATAGACAACCGGCGCGAACAGGGGTATACTGTCGGCGCAAGCAACAACAAAAAAATGAGCGGGGGAGCGCACAATGTCTAAAATCCTGGTGGTGGATGACGAAGAGCCGATCGTGGACGCCATCTCCTACAACCTCAAAAAAGAGGGATTCGACGTCGAAACGGCCGGCGATGCCGATGAGTGCATGAACCGGTTCCTGTCCGGCAGCCCGGACCTTGTCCTCTTGGACGTGATGCTTCCCTCCGGCAGCGGGCTGGACCTGTGCCGCCGCCTGCACCGCCACAATGCCTCGCTGCCCGTCCTGCTCCTGACCGCCCGCGCCGCCGAGGGCGACTGCCTGCGCGGCTTTGACGCCGGTGCGGACGACTATGTCGTCAAGCCGTTTTCCATGCGCGAGCTGATGGCCCGCGTTCACTCCCACCTGCGCCGCCGCTCCCGTCTTGCCGAAGCCGAAGGGAGCGGCCTGTCGGTTGAGAAGGACCAGACCTTCATTGTGGATAATCTGGAGATCAATGCCAACCGGCGCGAGGTCCTGAAAGACGGGTCCCCGCTGACCCTCTCCCGCAAAGAATTCGATCTTCTCACCCTGCTGACCTCGCATCGGGGCCGGGTCTTCGACCGCCAGACGCTGCTTTCGCGCGTCTGGGGGGAAGACTGCTATGTGGATGACCGGACCGTGGATGTTCATATCCGCTGGCTGCGCGAGAAGCTGGAGCTGATCCCGGCCAAGCCGGAGATGCTGTTGACCGTGCGCGGCATCGGCTATAAGTTTAGGGGCTGAACGGGTGAGTCTCTTTCCCTGGACGCGCCGGACAAAGGATGATCCGCCCGCCGAACCCCCGGCTGTGGAGGCCGGTCTGCCTGCCTCCGCTCTCTGGCAAGCGCTGCTCCAGACCACCGAGGATGCCGTCCTGGTAGCGGACGCCGAGGGTGGCATTCTGCTGTCCAACCCGGTTGCGGTGGCCCTCTTCGGCGGCGCGGCAGGCGGCACCCTTCTCGCCCGCACCCTGAGCAGCGACCTCGAGGAACTGTACCGCGCCGCCATTCGCCGCCAGGGCGGCGTCGAGCGAGAAGTGACGCTCAACCAGCCCTCCGCGCGCACCCTCCATGTCCGCATCACGCCGGTTTCGCCGGGAGAGTACCTCCTCGTCCTGCGCGACTTGACCGAGCTGCGCCGCCTGGAGCGCGTCCGCCGCGACTTCGTCGCCAACGTCTCCCACGAGCTTCGCACCCCCCTCACGTCCGTCAAAGCGATGGCTGAAACCCTGCTGGACGGCGCGCTGGAGGACGCCGAGGTGGCCCCGCGCTTCCTTCAGACCATCATCCGCGAATCCGACCGGCTCGTCCGCCTGTCCGCCGATTTGCTCGACCTCTCGCGAGTCGAAGCGCGCGGCATTGAGAAGACGCCGATTGACCTGACCGCCCTCGTCGCCGAAGTCGCTTCCCGGCTGGCCTCTCAGGCCGAAAAGGCCGACATCGCCTTCACCAACACTCTCCGCGCGCCTCTGATCATCCCCGCCGACCGCGACGAGATGGCGCAGGTGCTGGTCAACCTGCTGGATAATGCCATCGCCTACACCCCGCGCGGCGGCCACGTCACCCTGAGCGCGGTCGAGACGCCCGAAGCCGTCACGGTCACGGTCGCCGATACCGGCATCGGCATCCTCTCCCACGACATCCCCCGCCTGTTCGAGCGCTTTTACCGCGCCGACAAGGCCCGCAGCCGCGCGTCGGGCGGCACGGGCCTGGGGTTGAGCATCGTCAAGCACATCGTCGAGAACCACGGCGGGACGGTGGGGGTGGAGAGCGAATACAACAAAGGCAGTGTGTTCAGCTTCACCCTGCCGAAGTCTTAACCTATTCCTGCTTTCGCCCCGGTCTATACTTCCACGCCGTCATCAACCCGCCAATAACAAACCAGCCAGCAAGTGCATAAGGAACTGAGCACCAGCGAGGGCAACGCAACTGGTCAACCTCGCAGAAGCCATGGATGATGTACAGAGCCATAAAGAATGGAGGGCCGTATCGCCACCAATAACTCGCCCATTCCGGTAACGGCAACCGCAACTTGAAGGGCCTAAGTTGCTCGGCTTCCGGCGGCGGCAAGGTCGGCGGGGGCGGCCAGACGGTGGGTTGTTCGGGTGTGTCCATAAGAAAGTCCCAGTATGGGAAAAAGCCCCGGCACTGGAAGTGCCGGGCTACTATGGAATGAAAGTCGCTCCGCGACTGAGGAAGGTGTTCAGAGGGCACGGACAAGCCCTGGAATGGTTAATCTTCAGTGCCGGAGGCACTTCCACTGAGAGTAGACCGGCACTTCCAGTGCCGGTTCTCCGTTCACCCCCAACGGCGCGGGACGCCGTAGAGGTCAAAGATCGCGTCGCTGCTGAGGAGAGTGCAGCCTGATGTAAGCGCCGTGGCCGCAATGATGCGGTCGAAGGGGTCCTTGTGATGATGCTCCAGCCGCGTAATAAGGTCAATCGCTGGAATGGTGATCGGCACGGTCTCGATCCCCTGGGCCTCGACCAGCGCCTGCAATGCGAGTAAATCCGCAGGTAAGTTCCATTTCCCAATGCTGACTTTGATGCCGATCTCCCAGAATGAAGCGATACTCACCTGATTGATCGTCTCCGGGTCCTCCAATACGCCTTTCACGCCAGCCGGTAGTTCCGGCATATCCCAGGCAAACCAGACCAGCGTGTGCGTGTCCATGAGAACATCCATCAACGATACTCCTCGAAAACATCATCGAGGCTTGTCTCTAGGAGGGCGTTCAGATCAACCCCGTTAAAGAGATGCTTGGCGAAACCGGCCTTCGCCCCGCGACGCCGCGCCGTCAGCCGCTCGAATTCGGCGGGGGAAAGCACGACCGCGACGGCCTGACCCGCGCTGAGGACGGTGACGGGTTCCTGGGCCGCCTTGCTCCAAAGTTCTGCGATATTGTCATGCGCTTCGGCTGCGTTGATAATGACCACGTTCTGCTCACTCCTTGTTTTTCTTTAGCCTATACTTCCAGGCTGTCGCAATGCCCCCGGATATAAACCACAGGCCAATGACCACCTCGAATCTGCACCAAGTCGGGTGATTAGGATGCACCAGTTTGTAGCCGTTTGAGCAGACGTTCAAGACAGCAGCCGGCCAGAACCCTGCTTTCGCCCAGTAGTTAGCCCATTCCGGCAAGGCCAGCCTCAACTTAAAGGGCTTTACCCTCTCGGCTTCCGGCGGCGCGATGGTTGGTGCGGGCAGCCAGACGGCGGGTGGTTCGGGTGTGTCCATAATGAAGTCCCGGTACGGGAAAAGGCCCCGGCACTGGAAGTGCCGGGCTACTCTGGGTGGAAGTGCCTCCGGCACTGAGGAAGCGTCTGCGGTCGGTTCGCCTTCAACCGCGTAGCGGTTTTCACTCTGAGTAGGCCGGCACTTCCAGTGCCGGTTCTCCTCGCGCCGGTTCTCCTCGCGCCGGCTTCCTTGTCCAACCTAGCCCGCCTGCCGCGCCTGCACCCGCTGCGCGAACTGCTCCACACTGTACCCAATGGTGTTCAGGGCGCGGTCAAATATCTCCCGAAAGCCTTCGGCCTGCGGCAGTGGGACTTCTAGGCCGAAGCTGATGCGGCTGGGGTTGTCGTCCTCCATCAGCGTCACCTTGATGGATTTGACGCCCCTGTTGACATCGTTCGCCGCTTCCAGGGCCAGTGCGCGGCTCGGCACGGCCCCCGCGAAATCGAAGCGGCTATACAGGTTAAAGAAATTGGGGTCAGCGGGGTCCGGCACGGTGAAGAAGGTCCGGCCCTCCTTCTTGAACACGATGCCTCCCTCCCCTTCCGGCGTCGGGGCGTAGCCTTCCTCTTTCAAGAAACTCAGCAGCATGTCTTTGGTGTCAGCCATCGGTGTCCCTTTCTCCTCGTCTACTCCCGCAGCCAGCGGGCGGCGTCTTTGGCATGGTAGGTCAGAATCAGGTCCGCCCCCGCACGCTTGATGGAGGTCAAGATTTCCAGCGCCGTCGCCCGCTCGTCCAGCCAGCCGTTCGCGGCAGCGGCTTTCACCATCGCGTACTCGCCGGACACGTTGTAGGCGGCGACGGGGAGATGCGTCATCTCGCGCACGTCCCGGACGATGTCTAGGAAGGCCAGCGCGGGCTTGACCATGATCATGTCCGCGCCCTCGGCGACGTCCTGTTCCACTTCCTTCAGCGCCTCGCGGCGGTTCGCCGGGTCCATCTGGTACGTCCGCCGGTCCCCGAACTGCGGCGCGCTGTCCGCCGCCTCCCGGAACGGCCCGTACATGGCCGAGGCGAACTTGGCGGCATAGGACAGCAGGGGCGTGTCCGAAAAGCCCTGCGCGTCCAGCGCGTGCCGCAAGGCGCCCACCCGCCCATCCATCATGTCGGAGGGCGCGACGACATCCGCGCCCGCCGCGGCGTGGGAAACCGCCGTGCGGGCCAGCAGGTCCAGCGAAGGGTCGTTTAAGATGCGCTCCCCCTGCACGACGCCGCAGTGCCCGTGCGACATGTATTCACACAGGCAGACATCGGTGAAGACCAGCAGATCGGGGTTGTCGGCCTTCAGGGCGCGGATCGCCCGCTGCACGATGCCGTCCTCGGCATAGGCGCCCGTGGCCTGGTCGTCTTTGGTTTCGGGCAGGCCGAACAGCAGGACGGCAGGCAGGCCCAGGCCGGCGATCTGTTCGGCTTCGGCGCGCAAAGCCTCCACGGTGAGCTGCGCGACTCCCGGCAGCGAGGAGATCGGGCGGCGCTCACGGCCCGCGCCCCAGGTGACGAACAGGGGGTCAATGAAGTCGCTGACGGAAAGCGCCGTCTCGCGCACCATCCCGCGCAGGGCGGGCGTCCCGCGCAGGCGTCGGGAGCGGTGGTTTAATTTCGGGTAGTCCATATGGACAGTATACCTGGAGGAGTCCCGGCACTGGAAGTGCCGGGCTACTGTGGAGTGAAAGTGCCTCCGGCACTGAGGACAGGCCGACAGACAATTCGTCTTCAGTCGCGGAGCAGATACGCAGTAATGCCGAAGGCATACTTTCACTGAGAGTAGACCGGCACTTCCAGTGCCGGGCGACCTTGTGGGGGCCGATATGTTTTCCTCGCCCCTCACCCCGCCATCTCCACCGTCAGCCCCGGCTGCGGGCCGGGGAACAAGATCGCGTCCGCCCCCGCCGCGCGCAGGGCGGCGACGGTCTTTTCCCGGTCGTGCGTCAGCGCCAAAATCGTCCCGCCGCCGCCCGCGCCCGCCAGCTTCGCCCCGGCCGCCCCGCTCGCCAGCGCGGCGGCAATCATGGCTTCGTTCGCCTCCCCGCTGCCGCCCAAGTCGCGCACCAGGGCGTGATTGCGGTTCATCAAGTCCGCCAGCGTGTCCCAGTCGCAGGACAGCAGGGCGCGCTTGCCCCGCCGGGCCAGACGGCCGATCTCCAGATACCCTTCTACGACAGCCGGCTCACCCCGCAGCCAGCGCTCGCGCGGCGACGTGTGGACCGACCCCGAATGGTGCCGGACGCCGGTATGGGCCAGCACGAACGGCAGATCGCCGACAAACGCGGCCAGCGGCTCAATCGTGGCAAACGGCGTGTCGCCATCGGTCGTGTGGGCGCTGTTCTTGTCCCGGAAGTCCATGAAGTTCAGGCCGCCGAAGACCGTCATGTAGTGATCCTGGAAGCCGCAGACGATGCCCAGCACGTCATACTCGATTTGCCGCACCAGCTCCGCCGTCTGATATGGGTTCAGCCGCAGCCCCAAATGAACCAGCAGGCACCCGACGATACAGGCGAGAATGGCGGTCGAGCCGGCCAGCCCTGCCTGCATGGGTATCTCTGTTTCGGCGGACAGGTGAAACGGCGGCGCCGTCGCCGGGTCCACTTCCAGCGCGATCAGCGCGGCGCGGGCGACGTTGAGGTAATCGCCCGCCCGCAGCGCCAGATCATCCGCCGAGCGCAGCGTCTGGCTCTGCCCCGACACCGTGATCCTGAACTCGTCCGTGTCCACGCTCAGGGCGCACCGGGCGCGCTGGCGCGTGGAGCAGGACAGGACGCTGCCGCCGTACATGTCGGTCGGGTTGCCGATCAGGCCGCAGCGACCGGGGGCGGACGCATGGATCATAGGTCATTCTCCAACAGAAATTGGACCATGTGGGGCAAATCGGGAAAGACCAGGTCGGGGGCCGGGAGGAAGCCGCCTTCGGCGAACGCCGTCGTCCCGCCGGAGAGCAGCAGAATCGTCTTCCCCACCCCGGCGGCCTGGCCGGCCCCAATGTCGGTCGGGGAGTCGCCCGCAAAGACCGTGTGCGCCAGTGTCAAGCCGAAGTCCTGCGCCGCTTCCAGCAGCATCCCCGGACCGGGCTTCCGGCGCGGCGAATTCTCACGGGCCAGCTCCGTGCTGTAATAACAGCGGTCCAGGTGCGCCCCCGCCTCATGCGCCAGCGCCTCGCCCATGCGCCGCTCAATGGCGAACAGGTCTTCCATCGTCATCAACCCCTTGCCCACGCCCTGCTGGTTGGAGATGACGATGACCGGCAGCCTGGCATCGTTCAGCCGCCGCACGGCGCGGGCGACGCCGGGCAGGACGACCAGCTTGTCGGCGGAATACAAATAGTCGCCGGGGATGTGCGGGTTCAGGACCCCGTCACGGTCGAGAAAGACGGCTTCGTACTTCATTCGAGACAAGTCATTCATGGCAATGGACTGTGTCATGGCTGGGTTCTCAGACCCCTAACCGGTATCCCACCCGGTACTTGCCACATTCGAGGCATCGGAACAGATAGATGCCGACGTGATGTTCGACCGAATTGTCTTCGGGCGCGTCAGGCCTAACCATCTCCCAAAGGTAGCCCCCACCCCCAATCAGAAGGCTCTCCAAGAAGGCCCGCCCATCCCCGTCCGGGGCCAGCCGGTGCATATCAAGCTGCCCCGCCTCCTTGATGAAGCAGCAGAAATCGCCGCAGTGGGTAGCCCAGAGAGACAGCGACAAGCCCTTAATTCTCGGTGTGCGCTGTTCCACTTCGCTGGCTCGTCGCAGGGCAAGCGTCTCCACTTCCGCTTCGGACAGTTCTGGGTGCCGGAACCGTATGTCAAGCCGAAGTTTCGCGCCCTCTTCGATAAAAAAACCCTTCTGCGGCAATTTTCCATCTTTGAGGCAGACCTCACAAATGAAGCCATGATGCTCGTCATAACCATCATACTCGGCCGCCCAAGAAAAGCCGCCCCCATAGCCGGGACGCACCAACCCGCAGAAAGGGCACACCTCGCCAGAGTCACTATAGTTGGAAAAGTGATGCGGGTCCAGGAAGTAGCGGAACGGCGTTGGGGGCGTTATCATGTCACCTTAGCCTGCCGAGTCGCCCAGCAGCGCGGCCCCGGAGCCAGCGTCATCCCACTTGATCTCGACGTTTTTCTCGATGCGGCTGACGGCTTCTTCCAGCATCTCGCCGTTCTGATCGCCGCTGACGGTCAGGGACATACGGACGTAGCCGTCGCCGTGCGGGCCGTAGCCCAGGCCGGGAATGGCGAGCACGTCGGCCTTCTCCAGCATCTCTTTGGCGAAGGTCGCCGACGTGTAGCCGGGCGGGACGGGCGCCCAGACGTAGAACGCGGCTTTGGGCTTCTCCAGCGTCCAGCCCAGACGGTTCAGGCCGTTTACCAGAACGTCCCGACGGCGCTTCAGGATGTGCATGGCCTCGTCATTCTTCGCATGGTTCAAGGCCCAGCCCGCCGTTAGGGCGATGGCCGAAAACTGCTTGGAGTCCACGTTCCCCTTGATCGTGTTCAGGGCGCGCAGGGCGTCCGGGTTGCCCACGGCGAAGCCGATGCGCCAGCCCGTCATGTTGAAGGTCTTCGACAGCGAATGCGTCTCGATGGCGACTTCTTTGGCCCCCTCGATTTCCAGTATGCTCGGCGCCCGGTAGCCGTCGTAGCCGACTTCGGCGTAAGCGCAGTCGTGCAGGATCAGGACGCCGGTCTCGCGGGCGAAGTTGACGGCCTCTTGGAAGAACTCCCGCGTTGCCACCGCCCCCGTCGGGTTGTTCGGGTAGTTGAGGTAGATCAGCTTGGCCCGCTTCACCACGTCGCCGGGAATGGCGGACAGATCGGGCAGGAAGCCGTTTTCGGCCAGCAGCGGCATCTCATAGGGAGTGCCGCCCGCCAACAGCGTGTTGACCTTGACGACCGTGTAAGCGGGGTCGGGGACGAGCGCAATGTCGCCGGGGTCAATAAAGGCCCACGCGGCATGGGCCAGGCCCTCCTTGCTGCCGATGAGTTCCAAAATCTCATTCGACGGGTCTAACTCGACCCCAAACCGGCGCCCGAACCAGGCCGCCACGTCCTGCAAGAACTCGGCCCGGCCCATGGTGGATTCGTCGTACCGGTGCGTCGTCGGGTCATGCGCGAAGGCGCTGAGTTGGTCAATGATATTCTGCGGCGTCGGCTGGTCCGGGTCGCCGATACCCAGGTCAATCAGCGGGCGGCCTTCGGCCAGCGCCTGGGCCTTGAGTTTGGCGATCTCGCCGAACAGGTAGGGCGGAATCAGCGACAATCGTTTTGCGCGTTGCAAGTGTTCGTACTCCTCAAAAGTTGATCTGGGGATAGGTTCGACACGGGCAGCGTCTTCCCCTGCCCGAGATGCGCCTTGACAGCCGTTTCGCGGAAGTTTATCAGGACGCCATGCGGTCAGTCGCTCCCCCTGATCCACGCATCCGCCTGATCACGCGCGGCGATGACGCCGGCCGGCCTTGCCGCCCAAAACGTCCCGATCATTCCCTGCACTGATCTTTGATGGACCGGGATTTCGTGGGTATAGTACTGGGGCAGGCGCGGCGTGCTGCGTCCCGCGCCGGAATCAAAGGAGACACAATTATCATGGCGGAACTGGATTTGCGCGCGCATCTGCGCATGACGACGGAAAGGGCGTACCGGAACCTGGTCAATGACCTGAACGCGCTGGACGAGGGGAAAGCGAGCGGCAGCACGGATGCAGCGACACGCCCGGCAATTAAGATGGTGGCCGAGTGCGGGGCGGTCAACGGGACGCTGGCGGGGCTGCTGACGACCGGCGCGGCAGCGATGCCGTCCCCCGACGAGCGGGCGGCGTACTACGCGGCGATCACGACGCGCACTGAGGCGCTGGCCGCCCTGGACGCGGGGACGCAGAAGCTGTACGCGGCCATTGACGGCGTGGCGGCGGACCGCTGGGGCGAGACGGTACAGACGATGTTAGGCCCGATGACGCTGCTGGCGGCGGCAGGCTTCGCCGCGCTGCACATGATGTACCACGACGGGCAGCTTAACTACGTCCACTTGCTGCACGGCGACAACGAAATGCACTGGCAGTAGGCGTCTGGACCCTAGCCGCGAACGGCTCCGACCTGGAGAACGACCAGGCCGGAGCCGTTCGGGTTTTCCGTCAGGGCCGCCTCGACGGGCAGGAACTGCGGGACGATCTGGAGCACCGTCCGCAGGTGGTCCGTCACCCGCGCTGTGGTCCAGCGGCTTTCGCCGGGCGCGAGCGCCATCGGCAGGACAAGCTGGTCCGCGAGATGTTCCTCGCAGGCCGCGCCCGTTTCCCACCACTCGCGGAAGGCGCGGCAGGCGTCCTCCGCGACATCCTCCATCCGCTTGCCGCGCTCGCCGAGGGCGGAAAATCCCGCCCATCCGCCCTCGCAGTCGGCGACCACAAACACGGCGGCGCCTGGCCCAACCGACGGAGCCTCGCGCGCTTCGACGGACAGGTCTACGGCCGATCGGCCTAATCCCTGACGCGCGGCGGCGATGCCCCGCTCCGCTACGGACGGGGGCAACCCGGAAGTTACGACCAGCGCCGTCAGCGAATGCAAACTCCCCCGCTCCGTCAGCGTGACCGGCTGGGGTAAGGACCCGCCCGCGATCTCGGCCTGCACCACGCCGCCTCCTTTGGGAAAGAACCCGGCACGCGGGGACAGGCAGGGCGCGGCCAGCCCGTGCCGCGCCAATGTCGGGAGGTAGACGCGCTCCAAGTAGTCCGCCGTGGGCGCATGGGAGACATGGGTTCCGCCGGTGACAGAGACGCGGGACGGTCCGGGGGCGAGGGCCAGCGGCAGCAGCACGGTCTGCATGACCAGGGCCGTGGCCCCCGCCGTGCCGATGGCGAAGTGGTAGGCGCCGGGCGCGGGCGGCGCCTGCGGGGCGAACCGGAGACGGCCCGATCCGATCTCCGCCCCTTCCAGCGCGGCGGCGCACAGGCCGGCGGCGGCCCGAACCGAGGCCAGGTGCTGGGGCTGGAGGCCCGGTCGGGAGCGCCCCGCGCGGATACGTATGATCTCGACGGGCCGCCCGGTCAGCGCCGAGAGCGACAGGCTGGTCCGCAGGATCTGCCCGCCGCCTTCCCCCTGCGACCCGTCCACAGTGACTCCCGAATGCGAATCTTGTGTCTTCATGGTGCTGCCTTTTAATTTTCCGTGCAGGCGGCGCGCGTATCCGAGACCCTCGCCTCTCATAAATGGGAGGCGTCCAGCGTCGGATTTTGGTGTCCGCTTTTGGAAACCAGTACCCCATCGGGCTGGTTTCCCTGAGTGTGGCGCGCAAGCCTACACGAAATGGCGCTCTCGATAGGGTTTGAACCTATGGCCTCGACCGTCGCAGGATCGCGTTCTGTCCGCTGAACTACGAGAGCATGTTTGCCTGTTATTTGTCTGACGGGGCTGACGGGGATCGAACCCGTGTCCTCTGAGCGACAGTCAGAGATGTTGACCGTTATACCACAGCCCCGCAAAGGGATCGGAAAGAAAACTCCTCGACCTGGATTCGAACCAGGGCGAGCGCATTAACAGTGCGCTATGCTGCCGCTACATCATCGAGGATCATAATCACAGACATAAGAACGAGCATCGCGGCGGTGGGAATTGAACCCACGGTTCACAGGGTATGAGCCTGCCGCCTCACCAGCTTGGCTTCGCCGCAATTTTTGGTGCCCCCGCAGCGATTTGAACGCTGACTTGACACGTTCTAAGCGTGTTCCCTCTACCAAATTGGGGTACAGGGGCGTGGGCCGGGCGTCAGATGTCGGACGCCCGGCGCGTGTGCTTGTAGTCCTGGCTGCGCTCGCGGACGGCCTCTTCGGGCTGCCGCGCCCCTGCACTGACCACCTCCCAGCCGTCTTCGGAGACGCCGGACTCGGTCAGCCGCAGGAACCGGCCCACGACAGCGTGCTTCTCCGGTATCCACACCATCTGCCGCGCCGTCCCCCGCCGCAGCCAGCACTGGACGGAGTAGTGCGTGTTGCCGGACATGATGTTCCCCCTTCTTTCTGTTAGACGGCGGCCCGCGCGATCAGCTCCCGGCTGAGGGCGGGCGGCACTTCGGCGTAGCCGGCGGCGGTCATCGAGAACGACGCCCGCCCCTGGGTCATGGACCGCAGGGCGGTCGTGTAGCCGAACGTCTCGGCCACGGGCACGTCGGCCCGCAGGACGGCGGTGCCGTCGGCCAAAGCGCTCTGGCCCAATAGCCGGCCGCGACGCCGGGCGATGTCCCCCAGCACCGTGCCTACATAATCGCCCGGCGTGAGGACTTCGACCAGCCCCACCGGCTCGAGGAGGATCATCGGCGCGTTCCGGCAGGCCTCCTGGAAGGCGAGCCGCCCGGCTTCGGCGAAGGCGTAATCGGTCGAGTCCACCTCATGCGCGCTGCCGTCCACGACCGTCACCCGTACATCCACCACGGGGTAGCCCGCGAGGATGCCGGCGCTCATGGCGCTCTTGACGCCCTTCTCGATGCTCGGCAGGAACGCGCGGGGGATCGCGCCGCCCACGACGCCGTTGATGAACTCGAACCCCGCGCCCGACGCCAGGCTTTCCATCTCAATGGCGCAGTACGCCTTCTGCCCCTTGCCCCCATTCTGCTTGTCCACGCGGCCTTCCCCGCGATACCTGGTTCCGTCGGTCATTGTCTTCTCCTTGTCGGCGTTATCCGAAGCGGAAGGCGAGGCTTGAACTCGCACCCTTCACGGTGGCGCCGTGACGCTCCGCCGATTGAGCTACTCCCGCGTAACCTGCCAGGGACAGGTAATGGAGGCGGTCGGAATCGAACCGACAGCATCCTCTTTGCAAAAGAGGATCGCTGCCTTAGAACATGCGCCCCCACGATCCTGCGTTTCAAATCACTCGCCCCAATGGAGATGGTTGGATTCGAACCAACGGCCCCCTGCTCTTCAGGCAGGCGCTGCTACCGGACTGAGCTACATCTCCAAGTTGTGAGAAACGAAAACGACCCCCCACTGGAAGCGGGAGGCCGAGAGATTTCTATGTACGGGCAGGGAACACACCTTAGAAAATGCGCTTCCTCCCCCAGAAACCCCTCGGCGCCGCCACAAAGCAGGCGCGGTCCATCGCCTGAAAATCCAGACCGAAATCGGCCCCGGCCCAGTTACGGCGCAGCATCAGGCAGACGAGCTTCGCCTGCGCCGCTATTTGATTATTAGTTATCGCTTTCATTGCTGTTTAAGACTATACCACACTTTCATGGCAAACAAACATAAAGTTTGTGAAATCGCCAAATTATTTTTCAGGGTGGCCGGCCGGACTTGAACCGGCGCTCTTCATTTTCACAGAATGACGACTTCACCGCTCGTCCACAGCCACCATGCAGAGATCGGGGTGGAAAGAATCGAACTTTCGACTCTATGGCCCAAGCATAGTGTTATCCCACTTCACTACACCCCGATTGGAAGCCCCAGCGAGACTCGAACTCGCTTTCCGGCCTTGAAAGAGCCGAATCCTACCCATGAACGATGAGGCCATATTTCACGCCGAAAAAGCGTGGATGGGGACGCAGGGAGTTGAACCCTGACTTAGCGCTTAAAAGGCGCCCACACTGACCGTTATGTTACATCCCCCTCTCTTGTTTGTCTTGTTTATGAGCTTTGCATTTCTTCATCACATTCTCGCCTCTCCAAAAAGAAATCGGCCCCGCGCTGAGGGCACGGGGCCGATGGTGTCACTGTTCTCTGTTTACTCGCCTGCTTTATCCCCAAGCGGGTGGAATAGCCCGCCAGGGGGGCGGTGACACCATCGGTCCCGGTATGAAATTGTTGAGGAAGTCAAAGGCCAGACCTCGCGGCTGATGCCCCGTCGTGTCAAAATGACCCATGAGGGGGCGTGGCAACGCTAGGGCCGGTTCCACAGCGGGCCGGCAGTCCTGCATCAGTTCGGTATTACGTTTCGTCATCGTCATGGTTGTCACTGTCAATCGGTTCACGCGGTCGGGTCAGCAAAACGCAAAGCGCCCGCCTTCGGCACAGGAGCAGAAGGCGGGCGCTTGAGAAGAAGGTCTTCCTGAAGCGGGCGGGGCGCGAGGTCACTCGCGCCGGCCACCTCCTGCGGGGATGACAGGCAGCGCCTGGAACACCAAAGGGAGTTCCAGGTGGCTGCGGTCCATCGGACCGTGATTCAGTTGTTTCAGGGCAGTGTTCATTAGAAAAAGTTCAAAGCGGGAAGCCGTTCGCCCGCCAATTGGAGAACACTCTACCCCAAGGTTGTCGGCAATGTCAATAGGCCGGCGAAAATTCCTAGAGCAATTGCATATAGATGGCACACAGAGGGCAACCACGGAGAGGAAGGAGGGCAACCACGGAGGGTTGCCCCTACGCCACCCGTTATGGGTAGGGGCAGGCCCCCGTGCCTGCCCTCTGTATCGGATTGCCCTGCCCTCCTTGCCCCCGTGCCAGCCTTCCATATGCAATCGCCCTGCGAAAATTTCTATATTTGCAGGAATTTCGCCCGTCCTGCGGTATAGTCTTAGGGGAAGAAATGTCACACAAAAACTCCAACAAATGCCGGTGGGCCGCGCTGGCGACCGTCGCCCTGCTGTCGCTGCTCTCGTGGGTGGCGGCGGCCGGACCCGCGCCGCCGGATGCCGTCGCCATTCGACCGCTGGACAAGGCCGAAGCGCGGAGCGTCAGCTTCCGGCGTCAGATTCAGCCGCTGCTGGCGGGCCGCTGCGGGCAGTGCCACGCCGGAGCGGTGCCGGCGGGCGGACTGAGCATGACGACATTGGCCGCGCTCCGGCAGGGCGGCAGGCACGGAGCGAGTGTCGTTCCGGGCAAGCCGGACGACAGCGCGCTCGTCCAGTATGTGCGCGGGCTGAAGACGCCCCGGATGCCGATGAGCGGCCCGGCGCTGTCCGTAGACGAGGTTCACCTGCTGCGCGAGTGGATCTTTGCCGGGGCGCAGGACGACTCCAGCGCGCCCGGCGGCGGGGCGGCGGGGGCGAAGGTGCGTTCCGGCGTCCTGTTGCCTGTGGAAGACGAGTCCGGGCTGAGTCTGGGCGAGCTGCGCGCCAAGCACCTGGCGCGGCTGCCTAAAGCGCCCGCCGTCCCGGTCATCCGCGCGCCTGCCTTCAACGCGATTGACCGCTTCATCGCGGCCAAATGGCAGGAAAAGAAGTACCCCGCGCCGCCGGTCTGCGACGACGCGGCCTTTGTCCGCCGCGTGTATCTGGACGTCGTCGGCGTCATCCCGACGACCGACCAGGCGCTGGCCTTTGTCGCCGACAAGACACTGGACAAGCGGGCGCGGATGGTGGACACGCTGCTGGCCCGGAATGATGACTACGCGGCGAACTGGATTCCCTTCTGGGAGGATGCGCTGGCCTCCAACGGCGCGCATCAGGGCGGGGCCGGGTCGCGCCCGAACCTCCGTCCCTGGCTGATGGAGAACCTGCGGGGGAACCGGCCCTATGATGAGATGGTCGCCAAGTTGATTGATCCGACCTCGACCGGCCCGACGGCCCCGCTGGCCCGTGGCTGGATACAGAACGCGGACCATACCGAAACGGCCCAGAGCGCGGCTTACGTGGCGCAGGTATTTATGGGCACGGCGGTCAAGTGCGCCTCCTGCCACAACCACTTCCTGAACCCCGAATGGCCGCAACGCAAGTTCATGGGCTACGCCAGCTACTTCACGCCCCAGAACATGGAAGTGATCCGCTGCGAGGTCCACGAGGGCGAGTTCGTCCCGCCGACGTTCCTCTTCGACCAGCCGGGCGCGCGCAATGCCGCCGCGCACACGCCGCTCGACCTGGACCACCGCTTGCAGCAGGTCTCGCGGCTGATCGTGGACCCCGAAAACCCCCGATTCGCCGCCTGCCTCGTCAACCGGCTCTGGAAGCGCTACTTCGGGCTGGGTTTAGTGGAACCCGCCGACGACTTCCGGGCGGAGGGCAACGCGCCGAGCCACCCGGCCCTGCTGGCCTGGCTGGCCGACGACTTCATGCGGCACGGCTACGACCTGAAGCACACGATCCGCTTGATGCTGACCAGCCGCACCTACCAATTGCGCTACGACCCGCGCCTGGCCGACACGTTCAGCGCCGCCGATCCCGCCAAGCCGCGCTTCTATCGCTCCCCCAGCCTGCGCCGCTTGACCGAGGAGCAATTGCTGGACAGCATCAACGTCGCCCTGGGCAACACGAATGCCCCCCGCGCCTATCTCGACGGCGACTCGACCGCCCTCACCCGCGCCCTGGGCAAGCCCGCCGCGCGCAATGAAATCTCGACAGCCCGGCCCGAAGATGTCGCGGTCGTGCAGGCTTTGGAACTCTTGAACGGCGACGAGTTCAATCGCCGCGTCGCCCTGGGGACTTTGGACGGGGAACTGTCGCATGAGCCGGAGTGGCCGCGCATCGTCACACGCGCCTACTGGGCGACGCTGGGCCGCGCGCCGACGTCTAAAGAACTCGGAGCCGGCAACCAGTTCCTCGAAGCCGCGCCGCCCGCCCCGACCGAGGAACACCCGACCGAAACAGTCTGGTGGGAGGACGGCCCACCCGCCGGGGCGGGGCTGCAAGGGCCGTGGCAGATGACCTCGGACGTCGTCTATTCCGGCAAGCAGGCCCACACCATCCCCGTCATGGCGGGCGCGCAGCAGCACTATTTCCTGGGCGCGGCCCCGCCCCTCCAGATCGGGCCGGGCGACAGCCTTTTCACCTACGTCTACCTGGACCCGAAGGCCCCGCCGCGTGAGGTGATGCTCCAGTGGAACGACGGCAGTTGGGAGCACCGCGCCTTCTGGGGCGAAGACCTGATTAACTTCGGCACGACCGGCACGGCCAGCTGCCGCCGCTTGGGCGACCTGCCGACGCCGGGGCAGTGGGTCCGCCTGGAGGTCCCCGCCGACGCCGTGGACCTGGCCGGGCATGGGATCGGCGGCCTGTCCTTCGACCAGTTTGACGGCAAGGTCACGTTCGACCACAGCGGCGTCCTCCACGCCGTCCCGCCGCATCCCGCCATCGTGGACATGCTCTGGGCCTTGACCGTCAGCCCGGAGTTTCAGTATATCCGGTGAGCGGGGGCGAGGGCCATATCAGTCGCCACGGGTTGAAACCCAAGGTTTTATTGGGGTGAGGCTGCCAAAAGCCCCGTGTCCAGGGGACACACCGGAACGACGACCTCTGCTCTTGCGCCCCCTGGACGCTGGGCACTTCTCAGCCTCGGGTTTCAACCCGTGGCGCCTGCTATTGCGAGGAACATTGCCGATGAAGACCCTATCTCGTGTCCTGCTCTTATGCGCCGCGATGGCTGCCCCCATGCCCGCGCTGGCGCAGGCGGCGGCTTCGTCCGCCGACCGTCCGTTCCTGAACCCGCTGTTCAGCGATTATATGGTGTTCCAGCGTGGGCAGTCCGATCCCGTTTGGGGCTGGACCACGCCGGGCGCGACCGTCCGCGTCAGCGTCGCGGGCAAAAGCGCGCAGGCCGTGGCGGGCACAGACGGCGCGTGGATGGCGCACCTGCCACCGCTGCCGACGGGCGGGCCGTACACGCTGCGGGTGGATGGGCCGCAGACCGTGATCTGCGTCAACGTCCAAGTGGGCGACGTGTGGGTCTGCTCCGGGCAGTCCAATATGGAGTTCGGCATCGGCAACACCGTCAACGCCGACCAGGAAATTGCGGCGGCGAACTACCCCAAGATACGCCTGTTCATGGTGCAGCACAATGTCAAAGTTGACCCACAAGCGACGGCCCCCGTCTCCCCCTGGGCGATTTGCACCCCGCAGAGCGTCAAGCAGGGCGGCTGGAACGGCTTCAGCGCCGTCGGCTACTTCTTCGGGCGAAACCTCTATGAGAACCAGCACGTCCCCATCGGCTTGATCGAGACCAATTGGGGCGGGACGCCCGCCGAGGCGTGGACCAGCGGGCCGGCGCTGGCGAAGCTGCCGGACTTTCAGGCCGCCGTGGCGCAGTTGACGGACCAGAGCAATGCCGCATCCAGCCTGACACAGCAGATGAGCGTATGGTACGCCAAAAACGATCCCGGCGCGGCGGGCAAGTGGTCCGACCCGGCGACGGACGACGCGGCCTGGCCGACAATGACCCTGCCCGCGCTGTTCCAGGACGCGGGCATTCCCGAACTCAGCAGCTTTAACGGGATCATCTGGTTCCGCAAGACGGTAGACCTGCCCGCCGACGCCGTGGGCAAAGACATCATCCTCCACTTCATGGCGGATGACAACGACACCACCTGGATCAACGGGACTCAGGTGGGCGCGACCGAGGGCTACAACGTGGCGCGCGCCTATCATATCCCCCCCGGCGTCCTGAAGGCGGGGCCAAACACCATCGCCGTCCGTGTCCTGGACACGGGCGGCAAGGGGGGCATCTACGGCGACCCGGCGGGCCTCTCGTTGGAAGTGCCGGGGGGTCAGACCGTCTCCCTCGCGGGACAATGGCGGTATCAAGTGGGGGTGTCGCTGGCGAAGGCCACGCCGCTGCCGCGAGGCCCGGTGGATCAGAACACGCCGACAACACTTTACAACGGCATGGTCAATCCCCTGATTCCCTTCGGCATCAAGGGCGCGATCTGGTATCAGGGCGAGGCCAACGCGGGCCGGGCCACCCAGTACCGGACGCTGCTGCCGGCGATGATCGGCGACTGGCGGGCGCGCTGGGGCGAGGGCAACTTCCCCTTCTACATCGTCCAGCTTGCCAACTGGGCACCCGGCGGTGACGCCTGGCCGGAGTTGCAGGAAGCGCAGTGGCTGACGGCGAAGAACGTCCCCAATGCCGGGATCGCGACGGCGGTGGACATCGGCGACTCCGCCGACATCCACCCCAAGAACAAGCAGGAGGTCGGGCGGCGCCTGGCCCTGGTCGCCGAGGCCCAGGCGTTCGGCGAGAAGGTCGAGGACTCCGGCCCGCTCTATAAAGCAATGACCGTGGAGGGCGGCGCGATCCGGCTGACATTCGACCACCTGGGCGGCGGGCTGGTCGCGAAGGCCGGCGGCCCCCTGACCGGCTTCACGGTCGCCGGCGCGGACCGGAAGTTCGTCCCCGCCGACGCCCGCATGGACGGCGACACGGTCATCGTTTCGTCCGCTCAGGTCCCCAGTCCGGTCGCCGTCCGTTACGCCTGGGCCGCCGACCCGCCCGTCAGCCTTTACAACAAGGCGGGCCTGCCCGCGCTGCCCTTCCGCACGGACGATTGGCCGGGCGTGACGGCGAACAACAAGTAAGAGAGGAGGGCGAACACAAGGTTCGCCCCTACATCGCACCGATCCGAATCACGCCGATCCGAAACTCGTAGGGGCGAACCTTGTGTTCGCCCTCCTGTTCCTAGCCCAATAGACTAAGAGCTTATCATGCCACAAGACAAACCGACACTGACGCGCCGCCGCCTGCTCCAGATGGGACTGGCGGCGGGGGCGGCGGGGACTCTGAACTTGATTGGTGCCAGCAGCGTCAACGCTGCGCCCGCCAAAGTGCTCGCCGCCAAGTCCAAAGCGACGGCGGACGCGATCATCGTGATCTGGCTGCCGGGCGGGGTGGCGCAGACGGACACCTGGGACCCGAAGAAGTTCACGCCCTACGTCCAGGGCATGAAGGGGGCCGACATCCTCGGCACCTGCCCATCCATTCCGACCGCCGCCGACGGCATCCGGCTGGGGGCGGGGCTGGAAAACATCGCCTCCGTCATGGATAAGGGGACGATCCTGCGGAGCCTGACCAACGAGACAAAGTTCGGGGCCGTCCACCTCAAAGCCCAATACTACATGATGACCGGCTACCTGTTCCCCGCCGGGGTGCAGGCGCCGAGCCTCGGCGCGGTGGTCAGCCGGACCCTGGGGCGGCGCGACCCGAACATCCCCGCCTACATTGACATCGGGCGGGACATCAACACCAGCAACGAGGAATTCCTGTTCATCAACGAGTTCATAGGACCGGGGTTCTACGGGGTCAAATATGCGCCCTTCATGATCCCCGAGCCGGCCCAGGGACTGCCGACGCTGAACGCTGTGGCCGGCATGGACATGACCCGTTTAGACCGGCGGCAGCATTATCTGGAAGCCATCACCGGCCTGTCTGCTCCCGAACTTCGCACGGCGCATCCCGTCAAGGACTACGTCAAGGTGATGGAGGACGCGCGGGCGATGATGGACTCGCCGGTCAAGCGCGCCTTCCACTTCGCCGAGGAGGAAAAGCCCGAAACGCTCCGCGCCTACGATGTCGGCCATCGGTTCGGCTTCGGCTGCCTGCTGGCCCGGCGGCTGGTCGAGAGCGGCGCGCGGTTCGTCCAGGTGGAGTACCAGTACGAGCCGTTCGGCGGCTTTGATATGCACGCCGACGGCGGGCCGCGCATGAGGGCGATGAAGGCGCAGGTAGACCGCCCCATCGCCCAGCTCATCCGCGACCTGGACGCGCGCGGGCTGTTGGAACGCACCCTGGTCGTCGTGATGACCGAGTTCGGCCGCACCATCGCCAACCAGCCCGCCGCCGGGACGGAAGCCTTCGGCTTTGCCGAGCGCTCCACCGGCTCGGACTTGATCATCCAGAGCGAAAAGATGTACGGCTTCCACGGCCACTTCAGCAGCGGCAACTGCATGTTATTCTTCGGCGGCGGCTTCAAAAAAGGCTTCGTCTACGGCAAAACCGCCGACGCCCACCCGCTCCTGCCCATCGAGAACCCCGTCCGCCTGGAAGACGTCCACGCCACCATCTACAAAGCCCTGGGCATCCCCGCCGACACCAGCTACGTCACCGAGCAGCGCCCCTTCTACGTCACCAACAACGGCAAAGGCGTCCCGATAGACGCCCTGCTGGCCTAAAACGCCGGATGGGGTGATAACTCCGGGAAGCGCCCGTTCTACGTCACCACGATGGGGCGGACCAATTCGGATGTGCTGGCGAAGGTATAAGGACTCTCGGTCCCGATAAGGATAAATGGATTGGAACGAGGCAGGTGTTCCAATCCATTTATCCTTCTGTTCCTTTTTCGGTGAATATTACGATTCCAGCGTGCATACTGTAAAACAATAAGCACCAGAATGAAGCCGAAGGCTGTTCAGTAGTAGATGATAGATAATTATTGGAAGCAAATGCCCAACCGCCAAAATAGCTGAATACGCCTTGCCAGTACTGCCCGACAAAGCATTGGTCACGAATGGAGACCCAGGGTTCCTTATTTATGTAATCGTCATCCTGGATGAGCTGCTTTACATCAACCGTCACATCGTATTTGTCCCAATCGGGAAGAACTAGAGAATTGCGTGTCCAAAGCCCTTTCGCGATTGTGGAGCAGAAGCGATTTACGCGATCAGAGTCTAATAGGAGCGCCGAGGTTGCCCCCAGATGTATTCCACCGGCGCTTCTAACCTCTACTTTCTTCATCCGATCAATCATGTCTTTGTGAATACCGCGACCTGCTAATGGCCGCTGGAAGCCACGGATGGCATTGCCAAAACCCTGCTTGGCAGCGGACGTGAACGATGTTGCCTGTAAATACCGAGTGACGTACTCGTCGTCCTTTCCCTTCGTCTTATTGCAGGACCGACAGGACCATAACTTGACATACTCTGGGGGAGAGTTTGGGGCGAACATAATGCGCGGAACTACATGTTCAACTTCTAAAAGCATCTTAGAGTTGCCACACAAATAACAATGCTGTCGCAACTCGCTGGTTGGGGCTACGGGAAACAATGGACGCCGTTCAGCGTATTTTAGAGAGGGATTTGCTTCCATATCTTAGACCTACGGGAAGTCTTCATGGCACCTTTAGGGGAATTGTTGGGTAACGCTCATCCGGAAGTTGCGGTTCTGATTCTTCCAAGTGTACCACTTTGTCGAAGCCTATGCAGGAAAACAGGATACCAACTTAGCTTCGTTCTATGTTTAGTCTACCCTACTATAACAACTATGTGGATGCACCGGGATGCTATAATGAAGCAGAACAGGAAAACGAGCGATGGCAAAACTAGAAATCGAATTAGCGCCCGAAGAACAAGCCCAAATTCAGCAGGAGGCGGAGCGCGCAAGCCTCCCCTTGGGTGAGTGGGTCCGTCAGCAGATACTCCGCAGGCCGGTCGCCGCCTTCATCACGGACGACGGCGAGGTGTTTGAGATTCCCGATCTGCCGGAAGATTTGGGCCGCGCCTGCGCCCTTGCCAGCGAAGCCACCCTCAAGAAGTTCTGGGACACGCCGCCTCTCATCATCGCCCCACCCGTTTCTGAATGAGGAGGCCGAGACATTAGCCGTCTCACCCTGCTCCGCAAGTTGCCATTGGCGGGGAAGGTTTGAGGCGGAGGCGGTCGCAGGTAAACCCAGGCCATGAACCAGACCACTGAAGATGTCATTGAATACCTGAACTTCCCCGAATCGGACTTCGGCACGACGCTGCTGGACGCCGAACTGCTGCAAGACGCGGCCCTGCTCCGGGACCGGGTCGCCGCCCTGCTGGAGTCGCCACGGCCTTCGCCGGACAGCCGCGCCCTGGGGGAGTCGCTGCGCGGGCGTTTGGACGAGGCCGATTGGGAGGCCGTTTCGCGCGAGATTCGGGAGCGGGTCAAGATGGCGTCCGGCTTCTTTGACCCGGTGGAAGAAAACATCCGCCAGGCAACGAAATGAGCGGCGGGGGCGGTCGTAGGGACGAACCCTCGGCAGGGCGATTGCCTCTGAACCCCCGGCCTTGAAAGGCCGGGCTACCCGGAGTGAAAGCCGCTTCGCGGCTGAAGAAGCCCCGAAGGCAGGGACAAGAGGGGCTTGTCCTCAGTGCCGGAGGCACTTCCACTGAGGGTAGACCGGCACTTACAGTGCCGGGGACTTCAGAGGCAATCGCTCTGCCGAGGGCTTGCCCCTTTTGCTTTTGCTCCCTTGCGTCTGGTACAATAGCCCATGCCGCCCCTCCAGGCCATCTTTTTCGACATCGGCGATACCCTCGTCTTTGACGACCCGCCCCTGCGGGAGCGGCTGGCCTCGGCGGCGCGGTCGGTCGGGCAGCCATTGGACGCGGCGCGGCTTCCGGCGGCGTTCCGGGCGGGCGAGGCGTATGCGGTGGGCCGCTACGTCCAGGGCGTTCCCTGGGACGCGCCGGACGCCATGCGCGAGGGCGTGGCGCGGATGTGGCTGGCCCTGGACCGCCCGCCGCCCGATGACGAGTGCTGGCAGGCGCTGGGCGCGGCGTTCGCCGCCGTCCCGTTCACGCGCTATGTCCACCCGGACGCGCCCGGCCTGCTGCGCGAACTCAAAACGCGCGGCTTCACGGTCGGCGCGATCTCCGATTGGGAGACGACGCTGCCCAATCTGCTGGCCGGGATGGGCCTCGCCCAACATTTAGACGCGCTGGCCGTGTCCGCCATCGTCGGCGTCACCAAGCCCAGCCCGCGCTTGTTCCAGGAAGCCTTGCGGCAGGCGAACGTCGCGCCCGAACACTCCCTGCACGTCGGCGACTGGTATGAGCTGGATGTCGCGGGCGCGCGGGCGGCGGGGATGCAGGCGCTGCTGCTGGACAGTCACGGTCGCCGCCCCGACGCCGACTGCCCGCGCGTCGAGACGTTTGATGCGCTGGCCGCCTATCTTCTGGCGCTCCTGCGCCCCGTTGACGGACTGTAGAGAAAGCCCTAAATCACCCCCTAGCCCCCAATTCTGGGGGAACCAGAGGAGCCACTTCCAACTCCTGCTCCCCCAGAATTGGGGGTGGGGGGCGATCTGTCGCTTTTGTATGTCGTATCTTAAGACCCGCCGCCCATGCCCCAACAAGTCTCTCCCAGACAAGTCTTCGCCCCCGTCCTCGCCAATGACGAGATCATCGCGGGCCACAAAGTCCTCACCTGCGAGGCGCCCGCCATCGCCGCGCTGGCCCGGCCCGGCCACTTCGTCAATGCGCTCACGGCGGAGCGGACGGACCCGCTGCTGCGGAAGCCGTTCTCCATTTACACCGTGGACCGGGAACGGGGCCGGATCAGCCTGCTGTACTCCATCGTCGGCGCGACGACGCAGGGCATGGCGCGCAAGACGCCGGGGGACACGCTGGACTTGGTCGGGCCGCTGGGCGGGCGCATCTTCCGGCCCGACGACCGCCCCGGCGCGACGCACATCATGGTCGGCGGCGGCTACGGCGTCCCGCCGCTGGTCTTTCTGGCCCGCGAATTGCAACTCGCTGAGGTTGCCCCCACCCTGCTCTTCATCATCGGCGCGCGGCGCAAAGACCTGCTGCTGTGCCAGGCGGAGCTGGCGGCGGCGGGTGTGGACGCGCGGGCGGCGACCGAGGACGGCTCGCACGGGACGTTGGGGCGCGTGACGGACGTTCTGGAGCCGGTTCTGCGCGAGCGGGCGGGGCAGCCCGTGACCGTCTACTGCTGCGGCCCGACCCCGATGATGCGGGCGGTCGGTGACCTGTGCGGGAGGCTCGGCGTTCCGTGCCAAGTGTCGGTCGAAGTGTCCATGCCCTGCGGCATCGGCGTCTGCATGGGCTGTGTGCTGGACCTGACCGATGGCCGCCGCGTCCGCTGCTGCGTGGACGGCCCGGTCTTCGAGGCGTCGGAGGTCAAATGGTGAACGCATCCGTTAAGATCGGCAAGCTGACGCTGCGGAACCCGGTCGTGACCGGATCGGGCACGTTCGGCTTCGGCCCCGAAATGGCCGAGGTCGTAGACTTGACGAAAATCGGCGCGTGCGTCGTCAAGAGCACGTCGCGCGAGCCGCGCCTGGGCAACCCGACGCCGCGCATCGTCGAGACGCCTTCGGGCCTTCTGAACGCCATCGGCCTGCAAAACGGCGGCGTGGAGAACTTCATTGCCGAGAAGCTGCCGTTCCTGCGGCAGTTCGACGTGCCCGTCATCGTCAACCTGGTCGGCTACGAGGTCGCCGATTATGTTTACCTGGCCGAGCGCTTGACCGAGGCAGGCGGGGTGCATGGGTTGGAAATCAACATCTCCTGCCCCAACGTCAAGCACGGCTGCGACTTTGCCGTGGACCCCCTGCTGACCGGGGAACTCATCCGCGAGGTCCGCAAAGCCACCGACCTGACCTTGATCACCAAGCTGTCCCCGAACGTCACGGACATGGTTCCCATCGCCCGCGCCGCCGTGGACGCCGGCTCGGACGGACTTTCGCTCATCAACACCCTGCTCGGCACGGCCATTGACGTGCGCCGTCGCAAATTCCGCCTCGCCAACATCACCGGCGGCCTGAGCGGTCCCGCCGTCAAGCCCGTCGCTCTGCGCTGCGTCTGGCAGGTCCATCGCGCCCTGCCGAACGTCCCCCTCATCGGCATGGGCGGCGTGATGACAGCGACCGATGCCGTCGAGTTCCTGCTGGCCGGAGCGACAGCAGTAGCAGTCGGTACGGCCACGTTCGTGAACCCGACAGCAGTGACGGATGTGGTAACAGGGTTGGAAAAGTATCTGACGGAAAACGGGATCGAGGACGTAAATGAGTTAGTAGGTGCGGTACAATAACAGCAAGCATATTACTGATAAGGCACAAAGACAAGCGTATATCCTGGCTCAATGGCAAATCGAAAACCACGCATTTTTATAGGCTCCTCCGTTGAAAGCCTGGAAATCGCTGAGGCTATTCTCTACAATCTTGAATATGTCGCGGAGGTTACGCCTTGGTCGGCCGGCATCTTTTCGCCATCGAACACAGCGCTAGACAGCCTCATCACCAGCCTGGAAACTTTTGACTTTGCCGTGTTCGTATTTTCGCCTGATGACGTCTTGCAGATACGGAACCAGCAAGTATCAGTGGCGCGAGACAATGTGATTTTTGAGTTGGGCTTGTTTATTGGCAAGCTAGGCAAGAGACGTTGTTTTATCGTTGTTCCACGCAATGACCCTGATTTGCACTTGCCTACTGATCTGATTGGCTTTACGCCTGGAACCTACGAGCCGGATAGGTCTGATCAGAATTGGCGCGCGGCATTGACATTCGCCTGTGTTGACATAAAAATGGTCATCAAAGAGTTGGGACCAGTTAGTCGTTCAAAACCACCAGCGGACGGAGACCAGCAACATGGTAATTGATAAAGAACTCACTCTCGATCAATCCTTCACGCCTCAGATCAATTTAGGATCTAACATCAATGAAGGGGCGGCATTTGTCGCACAGACTTACACAGCCGGCATCAACGGTATCCTTTCAGGCATCAGGCTCAATATCCTGTCTAAAGCAAGCCTCAATCCCCAGACGGTGTTTGCCATCTACCCTCTTCGTGTCGCCATCCGGCAAGTTCGGGGTGGCTTTCCGAGCGCAGCGACATTGGGTGAGACTATAGTTTTTGATGGGAGCGCTCCTCCTGACCGCCTCATAACTTTTCCCACTCCTATACTACAAGAGGCAGGAACGCAATACGCGATCGTTGTCAATTATGTAAACGCACCCCCAGCGGGAGCCGGCCATTGGCTAGGGAACTGGTATGGTTCGACTGGCGATCAATATCCTGACGGGGAGCTGTTTTACGGACCAGAAGGCGAGACTTGGTACGCCAGCAGCGTAAAAGATCACGATGTGCAGTTTCAAACGTATGTCGTGCCGAACTGAGCAAGGTTCTTTCGCAAAAGCCACGTTTCAATTGCAGGCATCAAGCGTTGGAGTGAAGCGAGAGGTGAGAGCGGTGGAGGGGCCATGATTGCCTTTGACTTTGACCGCGCCAAGATGCGGCGGCGGTTGGCAACCTATAGCGTAGTCCTTTTGGCAGGCATCGCGTTCATGTTTTTCGGCCTATCTTTATCCCATCTTGTCGGACAAGGCTGGGTGGGATGGCTTGTCCTTGTGCTGATCTATGTCGTTTGGATACATCTGATTGAGCCGCTACGGTGGGTCGGCGTTCTATGGCGCGGCTTGAGGCGGCAGGAAGCCGCCATCGTCGTCAACCAATCAGGAGTTGTAGACAACGCTTCTGAATACGTTCTCGGCCAACTCTCTTGGGACGAGATCGAGAAGATGTACCCCTACGACTGGAACTCCCGCTTGCTCCTGAACTGGTGGAAGAGAATGCCCGTGATCTCTAAACAGCGGGGCATTGCGGTCGTCGTAAAGGACGGCATTGACCTTCAGCACCTAGTTCATGGTAAGTCAAGGCTTATCCGGTCGTTGACGAGGCAGTGGTATGTCAGCGGACGCGGACGGTGGCTGTTCATCCCAGAGATGGTGCTTGCCGTCACTGCCGATGAACTGATGAAGAGCCTTAACGACTTCTACACGACGCAGGTGAGAGGGCCGGTTTGGCCCGCTTTCACCAGCGACACCAGCATTGGCGCGATGTCTTTCAGCGGCAGGATATAATCTACCCCGCCAGTCTCAATCGCCGTGTGGGGCATGGAGAACGCCTCGGAACTGGCCTCGTCCTGGGCGATGGTCGGCCCGCCGGCATCCTTGACCGCCCGTAGGCCAGTCGCACCGTCCCCGTCCCCACCACATCTGGCAACAAAGCGGCACGCAGGCAGGAGAACGCGCAGACTACGGCCAATTGTCTCTCATGCTGTCGGGCAAACGGTTCGTGATCTGGGGCCTGTGCCGCCTGTCGGTGCGCGTGGCGCAGGCGATGGCGGCGGGGCGGGCGCAGGTGACGGTGATCCGTCTGAACGGTGAACCCGATACGCTGCTGCCCCTGCTCGGCGACGGCGTGCGGGCGCTGGACGCCCGGACAGAGGCCGATGGCGAGACGCTGCGCGCGGCCGGGCTGGCCGAGGCCAATGCGCTGCTGGCCCTGTCCGAGAGCGACCTGGGGAACCTCCACGCGGCCGTCGCCGCCCGCGACACGGCTCCCCACGTCCCGGTGGTCCTGCGCGCCTTCGACCCTCTGCTCGCTGATCAACTGGAGCAGGGCTGGAACGTCCGCCGTGCGTACAGCGTTTCGGCCCTCGCCGCCCCGGCCTTTGTCGCCGCCGCCTGCGGCGACACCGTGATGGAAACCCTGCGGCTGGGCGACGGCGAAGTCCCCCTCTGCCGCTTGACGGTCCGGCCCGGCTCGCCGCTGGCCGGGTGGAGTGCCGCCGACGTGAAGGCCCGGCTGGGCTGCGCCGTTCTCGCCCGATCTTCGGAAGGCGGCGCGTGGCGGGCGGTGGCGGGCGACGCTGCACAGGAGCCGCTGCGCGTGGGCGAGGAGGTCTTATTAGGCGGCCCGCGCGAGTCCGTCCTGCGGGCGGTCACAGGCAACGCAGGCTGGCGCAAGAAGCGCCGGCGCCCGTTCGACCGGAAGCGTCCTCCGCGCGCTGCCGCGTCAAGGCACTCGACGCGCCTTATGCCCACCGCCGCCGCGCTGGCCGCCGTGCTGGTCGCCTCGATCTTCGTCTTCCGCCATGCCCTGCACCTCAGCCCCGTGGACGCGCTTTACTTCGTCGTCACGACGGCAACGACGACCGGCTACGGGGACATCAGCCTGAAAGACACGCCGGACTGGCTGAAGCTTTTCGGCTGCCTTGTGATGCTGACCGGCGGCGCGCTGCTGGGCATCCTCTTTTCCTACCTCGCGGCTCTCGCGACGGCGGAGCGGCTGGACGAGACCATGAGCCGCCGCGCGGGGCGTCTGACGGGCCATGTCGTCGTGGCCGGCCTGGGCAACCTGGGCTACCGCGTGACCCGGCACCTCACCGATCTAGGCCTGGACGTGGCCGTGCTCGACCTCACGCCCCGCCCGCGCTTCGCCGAGACCCTGCGCGCCCGCGCGCCGGTCCTAGCGGGGGACGCCTCGCTGCCGGACAACCTGGAGCGGGTCGCCGTCGAATCCGCCGCCGCGTTTCTGGCCTGCACCAACGACGACCTCGCCAACATCCAGGCCTGCCTGTACGCCCGCCGCCTCAACCCCAAGATCACCACCGTCGCGCGCATCTTCGACGACGCCCTGGCCGAGCAATTGACGGGGGCTTTCGCCATTGACTGCGCCCTGTCCGCCTCCGGCGCCGCCGTCAGCGCCTTCGTCGGCGCGGCGACGGACGAGCTGGCTCTGCGCCCCCTGACGCTGGGCGGGCTGACGTTCCTCGCGGGCCGGCATCAGGCCGAACAGCCGCTCCTGGCCGAAACCCTCGCCGCCTGGCGCGCGTCCGGCGTCCGCGTGCTGGCTTTCCGCGTCCCCGGCGGTTCCCTGCACGCCCCTTCCGACCTCGCGCCACCGTGTCCGGCGGGGACCGAACTGATTCTTTGCGGCCCCGCCGAGGCGGTACGCGGGATTATGGGGGGATAAAGACAACCGGCATAGAGCGAGACAACCGGCATAGAGCGAGACAACCGGCATAGAACGAGACAACCGGCACTGGAAGTGCCGGCCTATTAAGGAGAAAAGTCGCTCCGCGACTGAGGAAGGGCGAACAAGGTTCGCCCCTACAATGGGTTTGTCTTCAACCCCGGAGGGGTTTTCTCCGAATAGACCGGCACTTCCAGTGCCGGGTTCTTACGCCGGGCCTGATTCGCGCCGCATCACGCGCCGCCGATTTGCGCCCTCCCCGCCTCAAACCGTGCGATCAGATCGCGCGTCGCCGCCTCCATGTCCGGCGCGGCGACGACGGCAGACACCACGGCGGCGGCGTCCGCGCCCGCTTCGGCGACCTCGGCGATGTTGTCCGCGTTGATCCCGCCGATGGCGACAATCGGGATGTCCGGGAAGGCCGCCTTGATCTCGCGGAGGCGCCCCACCCCAATCGGCTCGCCCGCGTCCAGCTTCGTCTTGGAGCCGAAGATGGCCCCGACGCCGAAGTAGGAAGCATACGGCGCGGCGGCTTTGGCTTCTTCCATGGTGGCGACTGAGACGCCGATCAACTTGTCCGGGCCGAGCAGCCGCCGGGCGTCGGCAGGTATCATGTCATCCGGGCCGAGGTGAACGCCGTCAGCACCGGAGGTAAGGGCAATGTCAACGCGGTCATTGACGATGAACAAAGACGCGGCCTCACGGGCGAGGCTACTGAGACGCTGAACGAGGTCTATCAACTGGGGTGTGGAGCGGCGCTTATCGCGAAGCTGCACGATTGTAGCGCCCCCGTTGAGAGCCGCCTGCGTCGTATCTTCTGCGGAACGGTCTGGTCGCAGGTCTGGATCGGTCAGGACGTACAGACCATGTAACAGACTGATTCTCTCCATGTGGGTCCTCCTCCTGGCACTGCTGTAGGTGCGTACAGAGGCGAAAACATCAGGATAGCCTCGGCCATTCCCGACAGCAGCAGGAGACAGTAGCGCGCGTGTCAGCAAGTTCTTTGAGTGCTTTACGGCCTGGTCAACAGGGAAATGTTTCGCCAGATGCGCGGCAATGGCGGAGGACAAGAAACAGCCCGTGCCGTGCGTGTGGGCAGTGTCTACCCTCCGGTCGGTGTATATCTGCCGATGCCCCTCATTGTCTACAAGAAGATCGTTCGGCTCATCAGGCAGATGCCCTCCCTTCACCAATGCCGCCCTTGCACCCAATGAAACCAGATGTTCCGCAGCGGCTTGCATCGTCTTCAGGGTGTCAACGGACAGGGATGTCAGGATGCTTGCTTCTTCTAAGTTCGGTGTAATCAGATCGCACAGGGGCATTAACTCGGTCAGCAATGCCTCGCGCCCGGCTTCGTCCAGCAAGGGGACGCCGCCGGTGGAAGCAAGGACGGGGTCGAGGACGACGTTCGGGGGAGCGTACTTGCGGAGGGCGGCGGCGACGGCGCGAACCTGGTCGGCCCCGCCGAGCATCCCGATCTTGACGGCCTGGACTTTCGTGTCGCTCAGGAGGGAGTCAATCTGGGCAGCCAGCACGTCGGCGGGGACGAGGTGGACGCTCTGAACACCGAGGCTGTTCTGGACGGTCAGGGCGGTAATGGCCGAGACGCCGACGACGCCCAGGGCGGCGAAGGTCCGCAGGTCAGCCTGGATGCCGGCACCGCCGCTGGGGTCCGAGCCGGCGATGGTGAGGGCAACGGTCGTCATGGCGTGCTCCCAAATCGGGCGAGGGCAAAGGCGGCGGGGAGCGGCGCGTCGTGCAGAAGGTGGTCGGCCATGAGCGCTCCGGTGATCGGCGAGAGCAGGATGCCGTTGCGCCCGTGCCCGGTCGCGACGTGGACGTTGTCCCAGCCCGGCACGCGCCCCAACAGCGGCAGGCCGTCTGCGCTGACGGGCCGCAGGCCCGCCCAGGCGCTATGGAGCGGCCAATCCGCCAGGGCGGGTGCGAGGGCGGACGCCTCGGCGCGCAGGCCGTTAATGTCCGCGTCGTCGGTTTCGGCGGCAAAACCGGCCCATTCCTCGGTCGCCCCGGCCACGATGCGCCCGTCGGCGCGCGGCACGAGGTACGCGCCGTGCGTGTAGAGCGTGTGCGCGAACGGCGTGGGCGACTGCGGGCCGAGGGCGAGTATTTGGCCCCGGAGCGGCGTCACCGGCACGTCGAAGCCCAGCCACTGCCCCAGCGGGCGGCTCCACGCCCCGGCGGCGAGGACCAGCGTCCCGAACGGGCACCGGGCGGGGCCGGACCGGACGGCGTGGGCGCGGCCTTCCGCCGTTTCCAAGCTCGCTGCCGGGTGGTCGGAGAGGATTTCGACCTTGTGCCGGCGGCAGGCGGCGGCGAGGGCAGCCCGCAGGCGGCGCGGCTCGATGTGCTTCTCTTGAGGCGACAGCACGGCGGCCTGAACACCCCCGCCCAAGCCAGGCTCCAGGCGGCGCGCTTCGGCCCCGGTCAGCCGGTGCAGGGGCAGGCCCAGGGCAGGCTGCCAGGCCAGGGCGCGGCACAAGGCCGCTTCCTCGCCTTCCGTCCGGGCGACGCGCAGCATCCCCGGCCCGCCGATCTCAGGCGCTTCGCCGGTCGCTTCCTGCAAGTCCGCGAGGAACGGGGGGTAGCGGCGCAGGCTGTCCAGGGCCAGGTCAAGAAACGGCCCCGGCTGGCTCGCTTCGGCCAGGGGCGCCAGCATCCCCGCCGCCGCCGAGGACGCCTGCCCCGGCTCGCCCGCGTCCCACACCGTCACCGACGCGCCCTGGCGGCTCAGATGGAAGGCAATCGAAAGCCCGATGACGCCGCCGCCGAGAATAAGAAAGTCCGTCGCCGCCACGCGGTCAGCCTCCCGCCATCATCTGGACGATCTCCAGCACGTCGCCATTTTGGAGGGGCGTCTCGTCATACTGCCCGCGCGGCACGATCTCGCCGTTCCGCTCCACGACCACCATCTTGGCATTCAGACCGCGCGCGGCGAGGAACGTGCCGACGGTCGGCGTCTCCTCCACCTGGCGCACGTCCCCGTTCACGATAAGCTGCATTCTCGTTCCTCCCAGGCGGCGTCCAGCGCCGTCCGATACGTTTGGGCTATCGCCCTCGGGTCGGCGGCCCGCATGATCGGCGACAGGACGGCCACGCCCGCCGCGCCCGCGTGGATGCAATCCGCCGCGTTCTCCGGCGTTACCCCGCCGATGGCGAGGACGGGAATGGAGACGGCGGCGCACACGTCCCGCAGGAAGTCCAGCCCCGCTGGGGGGATGTCTGGGTGGCTCTGCGAGGCGAAGATGGTTCCGGCGATGACGTAATCTGCGCCTTCTTCGGCAGCGGCTTGTGCCTCCCCAAGCGAATGCACCGAGCAGCCAATGAGCCTGTCACCTATTAAAGCGCGCGCACTGGCAATGGAGGCTGGCTGATGCACCCCGTTGGCGTCTGTCTTCCGAACCAGAATGTCTCCGAGGCGACCGTTGATGACGAACAGCGCCTTCCCGCCGATCCGCCCGCGCAGCTCCCACGCCGTCTCAAACAAAGTGACCGGCTCTGCCGTTTTATCCCGTAACTGTACAATGTCCACGCCGCCCGCGACGGCTTCGGCCACGATCTCCGGCAGGCGGGGCGACGGCTCCGTGACCAGCATCAGGCAGGGGCGCGGCAGGTGTGTCACCGCACGACGCCTTCCAGCGGGCTGCTGGCGCTGGCGTAGGGCAGGACGGGCATCCGGCCCGCGAGGTAGGCTTTGCGGCCCGCCTCGACGCCCATCCGCATCGCCTCCCCCATCTGCGCCGGGTCGGACGCGCGGGCGATGGCCGTGTTGACCAGGCAAGCCGACGCGCCCATCTCCATCGCCGCCGAGGCTTCGGAGGGAACGCCGAGGCCGGCGTCCACGACGACGGGAACGGTCGCCTGCTCGATGATGATCTGCACTTGCTCGCGCGTTTTTAGCCCCTGCCCGCTGCCGATGGGCGAGGCCAGCGGCATGACGGTATGCGTCCCGATCTCTTGAAGCCGCAGGGCGAGCGCCGGGTCGGCGTTGATGTAGGGCAGGACGATGAAGCCCTCTTTGACCAGGGTTTGGCACGCCTCGAACGTGCCGATGGGGTCGGGCAGCAGGTACTTGGGGTCGGGGATGACCTCGACTTTGATCCAATCGGACAGCCCCATCGCCCTCGCCAGCCGCGCCGTCCGCACGGCCTCGTCGGCGGTGCGCGCCCCGGCGGTGTTGGGCAGGATGTGGTAGCGCCGCCAGTCGATCTCGTCCAGGATGCTGCGCGTGGGCGCGTCCAGGTCAATGCGCCGCAGGGCGACGGTGACGATCTCGCACCCCGACGCTTCCAGGGCCGCGTTCATCTCCCCGGCGTTGCGGTACTTGCCCGTGCCGAGCATCAGGCGCGACCGGAAGGTCTTCCCGCCGATGGTCAGCCCGTCGTCGGGGTTCGTTTCGACAATTCCGTGCGCCGGCGCGGCGGGCGCCAGGCTCTCCATCAGTGCCATCGTCTTACTCCTCAACGTGAAAAACGTCATCCAGCGCCAGCGTTAGGTCTGGGAACGTCAGCGATTGGAGCGTCTGCCCTGATCCATAAAGGGCTTCGCGGATTGGTCCCCCTGGTGTCAGCCGCAGCACTTCCACCGTCTCGCCCTCCGGGCTGACGAGCCAGCACTCGTTGACGCCTGCGGTGCAGTAGTCGCTGATCTTGCCCCAGAGGATGCGGCGCGTCTCGTCCGCCGAAAGGACTTCGACGGCGAGTTCCGGGGCCGGAGACAAAGGCTCAACGGATTGAGGCGGTCTCCCTGCGTACCGCTCACGGCTGATGAACAGCGCATCCGGCTGGCGAACGCGGAACGGATGGCGGCGGATCAGCACATCGCGCGGGCCGATGACGGCTTTCCCCTGTCCGTCCCGCCGCTGATAGGCGCGTAGGGCCTCAAATATGTTCATCAGCACCTCCTGATGCTGAATGGAACAGCCGGATTGATAGTGCCGCACCCCATCAAGGATGTCATACCGGCGGTTGTCTTCATCTTCCGCCATGTAATCTTCATAGGTCAGCAGCCCGGTCCGGGCCTCGGCTAGAGCCATCTCAGCCTCCATCGTGGCAATGCGCCTGCACCAGTTCATTCGGGGAAGTTCGGTAGCACACAGGCTGATTGGCCGTCGTCATGCCGCAGTGCCTACGGTCCAGTTGTGCGCGCGCTTGAACTCCTCTCGGCGTCGCTCGATTTCTTGCAGGGACTCGCCGCCGGGCCAGGGGCCGGTCCAGGCCTTTGGGAGCAGCCATATCTCTGGCTCCCGCTCTTCCAGAGCGATTTCTTTGGTGAGGCGACGGCAGGCGTCTTGAACGCGCTCGTGTTCGCCCGAGGTCAAAACGTAAATCCAGAGTTCCACATGGTTGGTGAAAGACTGGGTGGCGAACTCCAATTTCACATTCGGAAACTCCTCACAGAGACGAGTTTCAATCTCCGTCAGCACTTCATCTGTTGACTTCTGCATGACTCTTTTCCTTATGAGCCGACGAACCGCAGTGCGGCCTGAGAAATTTCGTTGGCGAGGTCCAGGTTGAACCGCGCCGCGTCTGTCCAACTGTCGTTGGTTATTATGATCCACCGCGTATTAGGAGGGTCTCGCTGGACTTTATATGGCGAATAGTCAGCGACATGACGGTTCGCGCGGGCCTCTATGACTCGGTTGGCGGCATCTTCAGGCAGGCCGGAGCGATGGCGGAAGCTGCTGTCTTTAAGAAGTGTCCTGAATGCCTGGATGCTCTCCTCGTGCCCGTCCGGGTCCCACTTGTTCTGCCAGAGCGCCATCGCTCGCAGCGAGTGGTGGACGCTGTAGTAGGCGCGGCTGATGGCGGCGCGCAACGTCTCTTCATCGGCAGCGGCGGAAAACAGCCGGTTCGCGAGGTCAAGACAGCCGCCGGCCCGGATCAGGCGGTCCAGACACGCTTCTTCGATGGCTTCCAGCAGGCGCGGTTTCAGGCCGGAGGCCGGGAAAACGGCGTCATGGGCGAAAACCGCAGCCGTCTCGGACGCCGTGAGGCGATGCACGAAGATCAGCGTTTCGAGCGGCTGCGGCATCCGCGTTCCCCTACTTGTAGATTTCCCCGCCCTGGGCGCGGAACTCTTTGGCCTTCTCGGCCAGACCCGCCGCCACGTCTTCCTCCTTCACTACGTTCAGCGAGGCGGCGTAGTTGCGGACGTCCTGGCTGATCTTCATGGAGCAGAAGTGGGGGCCGCACATGGAGCAGAAATGGGCGACTTTGGCGCCCTCTTGGGGCAAGGTCTCGTCGTGGAACTCCAAAGCCGTCTGCGGGTCGAGCGAGAGGTGGAACTGGTCCTCCCAGCGGAACTCGAAGCGGGCTTTGGAGAGGGCGTCGTCCCAGGACTGCGCGCCGGGATGGCCTTTGGCCAGATCGGCGGCGTGGGCGGCGATCTTGTAGGCGATGACGCCGTCTTTCACATCCTTTTTGTTGGGCAGGCCCAGGTGCTCTTTGGGGGTGACGTAGCAGAGCATGGCGCAGCCGTACCAGCCGATCATGGCCGCGCCGATGGCGCTGGTGATATGGTCGTAGCCGGGCGCGATGTCCGTGGTGAGCGGGCCGAGCGTGTAGAACGGGGCTTCCTTGCACCACTCGATCTGCTTGTCCATGTTCTCTTTGATCAGGTGCATGGGGATGTGGCCGGGGCCTTCATTCATCACCTGGACGCCGTGTTCCCAGGCGATCTGGTTCAGCTCGCCCTGGGTCTTCAGCTCGGCGAACTGCGCCTCGTCGTTGGCATCGGCGATGGAGCCGGGGCGCAGGCCGTCGCCCAGCGAGAACGAGACATCATACGCCTGCATGATCTCGCAGATCTCGGGGAAGTGGGTGTAGAGGAAGCTCTCTTGGTGGTGAGACAGGCACCATTTCGCCATGATAGAGCCGCCGCGCGAGACGATGCCGGTCATGCGTTTGGCGGTTAGGGGGACGTAGCGCAGGAGGACGCCCGCGTGGACGGTGAAGTAGTCCACGCCCTGCTCGGCCTGCTCGATGAGCGTGTCGCGGTAGACCTCCCAGGTCAGGTCTTCGGCCTTGCCGCCGACCTTTTCCAAAGCCTGATAGATGGGGACGGTGCCGATGGGGACGGGCGAGTTCCGCAGAATCCATTCGCGGGTCTCGTGGATGTTCTTGCCCGTCGAGAGGTCCATGACCGTGTCCGCGCCCCAGAGCGTGGCCCAGGTCATCTTGTGGACTTCCTCTTCGATGGAAGACGACACGGCGGAGTTGCCGATGTTGGCGTTGATCTTGACTAAAAAGTTGCGCCCGATGATCATCGGCTCGCATTCGGGGTGGTTGATGTTGACGGGGATGATGGCCCGCCCGCGCGCCACTTCCGAGCGGACAAATTCGGGCGTGATGACTTCGAGGATGGCTGCGCCGAACGACTGGCCTGGGTGCTGGCCGACGGATTGGGCGCGGTCCCGACCCTGGTTCTCGCGCAGGGCGATGAACTCCATTTCGGGCGTGATGATGCCCGCCCGCGCCTGCTGCATCTGCGTCACCATTCCCGTGCCCCGCCACGCCTGACGGCGGGGCGGCAGGGGCAGGTTCGGGTCCGAGTGGCCCGCGACAGGCTTGTAGCTGGCCTCGGCCCGCGTGTAGGCAACGCCCTCACGACCCCGAATCCACGGCTCGCGCAGGGGCGGGAGTCCTTGCCGGATGTCCACCCGCGCGTCGGGGTCGGTGTACGGCCCGCTGGTGTCATAAACGCGCACGGGGGCGTTGGCCTCCAGTACACCCGTCATCTGGTCGCGGGTCGGCGACAGGGAGATCTCGCGGTGTGGCACGCGGATGTCCGGGTGGAGCGTCCCCGCTGTGTAGACCTTGCGCGAGGCGGGGAAGCGGTAATCGCTGGCCGCGCCGTCGGGGGTCCTGCCCTGGTCCAGCCTGCCGTTCGTTTTCGCAGCTTCCGCGTTGTTGCCGTTTTGGGTTGCCGATGCCATTTGTTGCTCCTCTTTCTTCCGATAGCCCCCTAGCCCTCAATCATGGGGGAACAAGAAGGATACTTTTCTTTGTTGGCTCCCCCATGATTGGGGGCTGGGGGGTCACACAAAAACCGCCGCCCCGCGAAAAACGGAACGGCGGCCTGTGCGTTTTAAGAACCCTTAAAACCTGCCCACGCCTCGCGCCCGCTTCCCTCCGCCGGCATGACCCGGATCAGGTTGATTGGGGTTGGTGCGTCCTTCGCGCCTCTCAGCCGGAACCTACGTCCGGCACCCCCAGCGGCCTCACAAGATTGTTGAAGATTGTCTGAGCGTATTATAGTCGGTCTATGGCGGGGCTGTCAAGTGCGGGGCGTGAAGGAGACGTAGCCGTCGGTGAGCACGTCGGCGGCGGGTCCCATGCCGTCGCACAAGTACCAGTAGTTGCCGGACGGGTCGTTCTTGCGGAGCCGCATCCCCAGGCCCGTGTAGGTGTAGCTGTCCGTGTGCCCGTCGGGGAAGCTCTGGCTCGTCAGGCGATCTTCGTCGTCCCAGGTGTTGGTCGTCGTCTGCCCGTTCACCGTCTGCGTCAACAGGTTGCCGTTCGGGTCGTAGGTCTCGCTCTCCCCGATGCCCCCCGTCAGCTTGTCGTGCGCGTCAGTTGTGCTTCTAAGACTTCTGCAACGTCCCTGTGAAGTTTGCGCGTTTTGGGTGAGACTTTCTCGAAGAGCATACGAGCCGTGTCAACATCATTTAAATGCAATGATGCAAGGGCATACCATAGATATATTTCGTTCGGTAATTGAGAAGAGAAGACGGAAGAGTTGCGGACATCGTTGATCTCTTGCCACCTCTTCAGTTGAGCTAACATCCTGAGCTTTTGCAGAAAAGCCCCTGCGTTGTTCGCATTGTATTTCAGCGCGTTTTCCGCAGCATCCAGTGCATATTCAGTTTGCCCTGTTCCAGAATACGCCAAGCTTAATAGATAATAGGTTGGAGCATGGTCGGGCGCGAGGCGTGATGCATGATTTAGATGAAGAACAGCTTGATTATACTCGCCGTTCTTTAGATTCATCTGCCCAAGTTTCCACGCGGCGAAGCTGTGATTCGGATCGACCCGGAGGGCTGCTTCGTAGTAATGCTTTGCATCTTCGACGGATGAACGGAGTTCTAACCACTCCCCGATTTGCATGAGCAATTCAGATGCACTTTGCTTTTGCCATGTGACACTGATGAGGCTATCTGTCTCACCTGCTATGCTGTTGTGATGCATTCCCTTTCATCCTCTAATTTGCCTCTTGCCGTTGCCGCTACAGTCATTCCCCAGCGGCCTCCTCTAATGCTGTGTCGGCAGCCGCACCACCGTTGAGCTGAGACCTACCAAACTCTTCCCCAAAATCATTAATGATTTGAGCGGCTCTTTTCATGAAGGCCTTGATAATGGGGCGGTAAGATGGCCGTAGCTTTTTAGGGAGAGGCACTAGCCGCTGACCACGATGGATGCCTTGTCTATACCCTCCTTTGTGGGTAATATTTGTCTCCCCACCAGAATGCACTATATGCATATCGGGAACGGGCTTTTCTTTGAAATCCATCCGATAGCGTGTGCCATCTGGCCCAGCTTCTGAGCCAGAAAGTTTCGGAGCCGCTGCAAACATCGCGCCGCCCATGCCACCCATGTTGAAGGTGATGTCCTCCTGACTGTAGGTGTCGCTGCCCGGCTCGTGGACCCACCCCGGCCCATTCGGATGGACGTCAAACCAGGTGTGCGTGTACTTCGTCACCGTAACGCTGCCCGCACCACCGAAGCCGCTCTCGCCGAACTCGAACCCGCCCATGAACCCTATCATCAGGTCGTGTGACATCGTCTGGTCCGTGCTCGGCATCCCCTGCGAGAACAGCCCGTCCGGGTCCACCTCGTCTATCGGGTCATTATCGGCGTAGGCGTACCAGTTGTCGCCGTCCCCCGCCGGGTCCTGGCTGATGAACCTGCCAATGCGCGTGTCGTAGTAGCGGTGCCCCATCAGCACCAGACCGATGTCCGCGCCCGTCTGACACCCGTTCCCCCCCCCGAACTTGAAGGGGTTGCCTGTGCTGCCCTCCGCGTACACCCACGACCCAAACCCGCTGAAGTTGTAGCCCGCCGAGTACCCCTTCCCGCTTCCGTAGTCCAGCGTCCACAGGTTCCCCAAGCGGTCGTTCTCGTAGTAGCTGCTCGACCCGCCCCGGTTCTCACTTAAGCCCGGCGTGTAGACTGCATGACCGTCCCACAGAACCGGCGAGGCAGCCGAAGCGCCGTCGCAGAGGTAGCTGTAGCTGCCCGTGCTGTCGGTCTTTGCCACCCGCAGCCCCAAGCCGTTGTAGACGAACGTATCCACCACCCCGCCCGGATAGTTCGCCTGCACCAGACGATCCTCGTCGTCGTAGGTGAACCCGTAGACATACCCGCCCAGGCTGATGCGCGTCTCGCTGCCGTTGAGGTCGTAGGTATCGCTCTCATTGCCCGCCGTCCCGCTCGTCAGCTTGTCGTGGGCGTCATAGGTGAACGACTGCACCACGCTCCCGTTCTGCGTCTGCGTCAGGCGGTTGGCGTTGTGATCGTAGGTGTAGCCGTGCGTGAACGGGACCGAGCCGGTCCAAGTGGGCTGTCAATCGCAAGACGGTTGAGCTTGATGTGGACATAAAAAAGCAGTCTGCTACTCAGTTGTGATTCTTAATCTTTCTCCATATTCTGGTCTCACCTATTAGAGCAGGTTAATATTTTCTACTAATAGCCAGAAGGCGACATACATACCGGATGTCAAACAAGCACCTAGCACATATGCCAGTGTCACAGTTGGCTTCACGGGGCGTTTGACGAATAGGATAGAAAAGCAAGTTACTAGAGATAGTGCCGCCATAATCCAACAGAAACTAGGGGTTCCCGTTCCAAAATAGCTGTTGGCAGGTGGGGAGTTCGGCATTAGTTTTCGTTTTATCGCAAGCCACAAGATGTCTCCAGCGGTCATGAAGCAAAAGTTGAAGACAAGAGCGATTGCTACTCCTACAGTCGCTCCAGTTAATACATTTTTCGGTAGGAAGTCCCGTGCTGATCCGTTCTTTCTATCTGCTATGTTACCAGCCTGAGTAGTAGGTACTGGGGGCCAGGGAGATTGATCCTCTGTTGAGTTCCCCTCAATCATTCGTCTTGCCATTCCATTCACTCCCTCGGGAAAGACAAAGCGCAGTTTATCTGCCGGAGTACGCATTAAATCCTGCGGTTATCATTTGTTGCGAAATCGCATCGTCTCCATTGCGCCCTCCAAATGGGTACAGGCCATTTGTTTGAATGTTAGCTATAAAAGCTGCAAGGCCCTGCTGTAAGGCTTGTTTGCCTTGAAAGAGGCCCGCTTTTGCCAAAGCGTCATCAAGGGGGTAATTTAAGCCCGCGATGGTAGCTCCAAACCCATAGTTTCCGACGTTGTCGTAGCCCGAATACAAGGGATTTTTTCCTAACCCTACTAGATTGTGCTTGGGATCTCCAGCAGAACCCGTATGGAAGTGGTCATAGATGTACTTTTCTTTATCATAGAAGTTAGGCAGATGACCGCCCCCGCGCCCCCCGCGCATTGGAGTCTGAGCGAACTGCCTAGCCTCATTGAAAATTGCGGTCACGTTGTAGCCAGGGATGATATGGTTAAAGCCGATCTGTTCTGGGATGGTGAACGTGTTGACCACCTTGCCGCCTTGTGTCACATCGTAAGTCTCACCAGGTAGACCCCCGTTGGCAACGGTGTCCTGCATCATCTGCTGTAAGGAAGTACCATCAGGGTCTTGGAAAGGTTGAGCCAGCAGGCCCAGGGGATCAGCCGCGTTCACGGGATTATTGTTGACATAGCTGTACCAGTTGCGCCCTGCTTGGATCGGGTCCTGCGTGATGAAGCGCCCGATGCGCGTGTCGTAGTAGCGGTGACCCATCAGCACCAACCCGATGTCCGCGTCTGTCTGACACCCACTGCCGCCCCCGAACCGGAACGGCGTTCCCACATTCCCCGCCGCCGCGAGCACCCCCCCGAACCCCGTCGTGTCCTGGTAGTAAAGCTGAACCGCGCCCGCCGAACCGTCCACCGTCCACAGGTTCCCCAGACGGTCCAAGTCGAAGTAGCTGCTGACGCCCCCCCGACGCTCGCTCAGGCCCGCCGTGTAGACCGCCTGCCCGTCCCACAGAACCGCAGAGCCAGCCGAAGCGCCGTCGCACAGGTAGGAGTAGCTGCCCGTGCTGTCGGTCTTGCCCACCCGCAGGCCCAGCCCGTTGTAGCTGAACGTGTCGGTGACGCCCGGATAGAGGCCCTGCACCAGACGATCCTCCTCGTCATAGACGAACTGGTACACGCTCCCCCCCAGCGTCAGGCGCGTCTCGCTGCCGTTGAGGTCGTAGGTGTCGCTCTCGTTGCCCGCCGTCCCGCTCGTCAGCTTGTCGTGGGCGTCATAGGTGAACGACTGCACCAGGCTCCCGTTGTTGGTCTGCGTCAAGCGGTTGCCGTTGTGGTCGTAGGTGTAGGCGTGGATGAACAGGACGGGGCCGCTCCGCCCCGCCGTAGAAGAACGAGCTGCGCCGCGTTAAGTCTTTCTCTTATCTCTAATAACTCTGAGGGACAGTAGGATCATTTGGTAACCTAAATGAAAGGCTGTCAATAGCAAAACGCTGATTACTCTATAACGCCAGCTATTCCACAAGAGAAGGCTAGAGACTATGTAGACAGGCCACGGAAAACACCCGTAGCCTGGAGTTTCGTCTTGGCCTTTAGATTGTCTAACCGAGCGATAAATCGACACAACATCTAAGAATAAGGCGAAAGCGAGTAGTAAAACGCCTAAGGCATGTGCAACAGTTAAAGAGGCATATACGACCACGATAACCCCCTTAGAAAACTCCAGGCCAGTATCTAAAATGACCAAGTATTCTTTGTACTATATCTACTTGTTGTTGGGTCACTGTGTTGTCAGGAAGCCATCCGGAGACCCTGTTTCCATACTTATAATTTAAGAATTTGCCCGTGCGTATCCATTAGAGTTGTGGTGCAAATAAGCCTTTTGGCTCTGTAAGGCTCCCTGAGCGCATTATAGCTTCCTGAATGAAAATCTTGTCAATTTATCGTCACCAGGGGCCTCACAGCCGCTCCAAGCGGCAAGAAAAGCCATTCCTGAGTCAAGAGACTGAATAATTGCACCACAACTCTATTTAAATATGCTAGGCTTGCCTTTCATAAGCCAAGCACCTTCTTTAAGGCCATTTTTTGCGATGTCAGCTAGACCCTCCTCGGTATCCCAATGCGTCACTAATGTTTGGCCGCTTCTCTCTACATTCCCTAAAGTACCTGCGGCCCCGCCGAACGCCGCCGTTCCCGCCGCGACGCCCACATCCGCCAGCCCCCGGCTGACGCCGAAGCTGGGGTCGTGGCGGGCCGCCCCGCCGTCCCACAGGTGGAATGAGGCGGCACTGCCCACAGCCGACAACCCAACTATAGCACCCGCCCCGGCGTCCTGCAACATGGAGGGGCCGGTCACATCGCCGCTGGGAGCGGAACTCGGAGGGGAGGAGCCGATGACCATCCGACCGCCCCCCGGCATATCCCAGAAAGGATCCCCATCCGTCCCGTATCCGTCCGGCGATCTCCCCTGTCCGTCGGGTCCGGCGGGTTCCCAGCCTTGGTACGGCTCCTCCAACCCCGAAGGGTCCGTCCCATTCATCGGGTCATTGCCGCAGTAGGCGTACCAGTTGTCGCCATCGCCTGCCGGGTCCTGAGAGATGAACCGCCCGATGCGCGTGTCGTAGTAGCGGTGCCCCATCAGCACCAGCCCGATGTCCGCGCCCGTCTGACACCCGTTCCCCCCCCCGAACTTGAAGGGGTTGCCTGTGCTGCCCCAGGCATACACCCACGACCCAAACCCGCTGAAGTTGTAGCCCTCCGAGTACCCCTTCCCGCTTCCGTAGTCCAGCGTCCACAGGTTCCCCAGGCGGTCGTTGGCGTAGTAGCTGCTCGAACCGCCCCGGTTCTCCGACAGCCCCGGCGTGTAGACCGCATGGCCGTCCCAGAGAACTGGCGAGGCGGGCAGTCAAGTATACCGGGGAGGCAGGCGGTCAAGCATGTGGCAGAGAAGATCAGCACCGGCACAGGCCGGGGAAACGCCATCGGCCATGTACCAGGAGTTGCCCGTCAGGTCGCTCTTGGTCAGCCGCATCTCCAGCCCGGTGTGCTAGGTGTAGGCGTCCGTGTGGCCGTCCGGGAACGTCTGCCCCGGCAGCCGGTCCTCGTCGTCCCAGGTGTATGTCGTGGTCTGGCCGCTGACGGTCTGCGTCAGCAGGTTGCCGTTGGCGTCGTAGGACTAAGATGTTGTGGTACGCGGTCTGACAGAGCTATCAATCGGGTCGAAAACCGAAGTCCATATAGCCTTCTGTCGTGTAGGTCAGGCACCATGAAACATCCGGCGGTATGATGTATGTATGTTGAGGCAACTCAACTACGTCTAAGAGATGCTTGCGTAGTATTCCCGCCGGCAGTTGTAAGGCTATATCCATTGTGCCATCTCCCAGCACAATTAAGTCGGTTACATCCGGTGTGTGAGTTTTTCTTAAAATGTTATCAAAGAAACTAAAAATAGCATCAATATACTCAAGTTTTTCTATGCTCTTTTCCGCGTGCATATATCCTTTTCTCCAATCCAGTTGTGCGACGGTGTGACCAGGCACTTTGCTCCAGTCAATCTTGTTGCCAACAAAAGGGAAGTTTTGAGAGATCAGGTCGGCGTACTGCTGACTCTCGCTGATGACACGGATTGAACCGGAATTGATGTCGGATTGCAGCGCCTGTAATAGCTCTTCTTCTAATATGTTTTGGTAGTGGGACACGGCAACTGCTCCTTACAGATTGCTAAACCTCTTTATGATCTGCTGAACCATTTTCTCAGTGCCCTCAAATTGGAAATGAGGCCCTTTGATTTTGCCGCTTTCGACGTTGATGTGGGCTTTGCTACGCTCATCATACTCTACCCGAAATCTCGTCTTGCCGCTAGCGTCCGACATGCCATTAGGTTTATCAGAAAATCTTCCTTTATAGGGCTTTTCTGCTTTGAACCCATATTTTTCTAGCCACTTCAAAGCAGCATTTCTAGCCTGCTCGTAAGACGCGAACGGGTTGCCCGGCTTGCCGAGCGGAGCTACGCCTGTATCCTCCATAACCATTTCAGCGGCTTTCGCCCCCTGTGGCGTTGCGGCACTCTGAGCGAACATCGCGCTGCCACCCATGCTGAAGGTGATGTCCTCCTGGCTGTAGGTGTCGCTGCCCGGCTCGTGGACCCACCCCGGCCCATTCGGATGGACGTCAAACCAGGTGTGCGTGTACTTCGTCACCGTAACGCTGCCCGCACCACCGAAGCCACTCCCGCCGTACTCGAACCCGCCCATGAACCCCATCATCAGGTCGTGCGACATCGTCTGGTCCGTGCTCGGCATCCCCTGCGAGAACAGCCCGTCTGGGTCGGTCTCGTCCATCGGGTCGTTGTCGGCATAGGCGTACCAGTTGTCCCCATCCCCCGCCGGGTCCTGAGAGATGAAGCGCCCCGTCCGGCTGTCGTAGTAGCGGTGCCCCAAGAGCTTCAGCCCGCTGTCACCGTCACTCTGGTAGCCCGATGACACGTTCCACGCAAACGCCGTCGGGTTCACCCCGAACCGAGACACCGAGTTGCCGAAGGCGTCCCAGTTGTAGCCGTCCGGGTTCCCCTGGCTGTTGTCCAAAAGCCCCCGGCTGTGGCCCTGCGCGTCCGGCAGGTAGAACCGGGTGCCCAGGCCGTTGGTCTCGCTGAGGCCGGGCGTGAACGTGGTGTAGGCGTCGGTGAGCACAGGAGAGGCAGGGGAGAAGCCGTCAGCCATGTACCAGTAGGAGCCCGTCGGGTCGTTCTTTCTCAGCCGCATTCCCAGGCCGTTGTAGACGTAGCTGTCCGTGTGCCCGTCCGGGAAGGTCTTTCATGGAAGACAGAACAAGGCACTCACCCGTTCACGCTTTCTTTTCTTTGGAGGTCAAGTGAAAGATCAGGGTGTGTATAATCCCAGGTAGGCTGCCCCAATCCAACAAAAACGGCAACCACCACCAGTGCTTCACTCCTGGAATCGGGAGCAGGAACAGCGCGGCAGCACCAAAACATCCTGCAAGTAGAGGAATCCAGGAAGGTGGATTCTTGTGCCGCACGAAGTAAATCCAAGGCACAGAAGCGTTCAAAGTTGCTACCCATAAAAATAGAGCAAAACAAACGCTGCCACTTATCCAAAGAAGCCAATGCATTATGACCTAACCCCCATGTCTATGGCCCATAAATACGTTGTCCAAAGAGACCCTTCCACCATCCATCTATTCCCCATCCTGTCGGCCACTTAACACTGGAAGCAGGAACCTGGAATTCTTCCCCTGCCTTGAAGGAGGAGAATTTGTTGCCGAGGCCAGGCTGCCACTTAAAGGACCTTAGGTAGTTCCACCGGTTAGCTTTCCCCTTCATCACCCAGTCACCAGCCTTGAGACCAGAGCGTCCCCAGCGTGCTACGGTTACAGTTTCTTCTCCTGCCTTCCCAACAGCACCAGCGGCCCCGCCAAACGCCGCCGTCCCCGCCGCGACACCCACATCCGCCAGTCCCCGGCTGACCCCGAAACTGGGGTCGTGGCGGGCCGCCCCGCCGTCCCATAGATGGAAGGAGGCGGCACTGCCCACGGCGGAGAAGCCCACCCCGAACGCTCCGCCGACGCCGTCGAACAGCCCTGGCTCGCCGTCATTCACCCAATGGTTGTAGCCTTCTATGTGCGTGACGTTGTTGGCGTCGTCGTAGGTCCCAGTCTGATGAAACATCCAGTGCCCGCTCGCCCCCAACATTCCATAGATGGCGGCGGCGTCCGTCATTGCTCCTCCGTTGATGCTCCACATCCCCGCACCCGTCGGCGCGGACATCAAGCCCTCCGGGTCCACCGCGTCCACCGGGTCATTATCGGCATAGGCGTACCAGTTGTCGCCGTCGCCCGCCGGGTCCTGGCTGATGAACCGCCCGATGCGCGTGTCGTAGTAGCGGTGACCCATCAGCACCAGACCCGTGTCCGCGTCCGTCTGGCACCCGTTCCCCCCGCCGAACTTGAAGGGGTTGCCTGTGCTGCCCCCCGCGTACACCCATGACCCGAACCCGCTGAAGTTGTAGCCCGCCGAGTACCCCTTCCCGCTTCCGTAGTCCAGCGTCCACAGGTTCCCCAAGCGGTCGTTCTCGTAATAGCTGCTCGCCCCGCCCCGGTTCTCCGACAGCCCCGGCGTGTAGACTGCATGACCGTCCCACAGAACCGGCGAGGCAGGGGAGGCGCCGTCGCAGAGGTAGCTGTAGCTGCCCGTGCTGTCGGTCTTTGCCACCCGCAGCCCCAAGCCGTTGTAGACGAACGTATCCACCACCCCGCCCGGATAGTTCGCCTGCACCAGACGATCCTCGTCGTCGTAGGTGAACCCGTAGACATACCCGCCCAGGCTGATGCGCGTCTCGCTGCCGTTGAGGTCGTAGGTGTCGCTCTCGTTGCCCGCCGTCCCGCTCGTCAGCTTGTCGTGCGCGTCGTAGGTGAACGACTGCACCACGCTCCCGTTCTGCGTCTGCGTCAGACGGTTGCCATTGTGATCGTAGGTGTAGCCGTCGCTGTAGGCGATGTCGCCCGCTGATGTCTCGCTGGTCTGCTGGCCCGCCCCGTCGTAGCCGTAGGTGGTCACGACGTTGCCCTGGCTGCGCCGCACCACGCTCCCGGACGGGTCGTAGTCATAGTGCAGCGCCCGCGCCAGCGTCGCGTCCATCCACCAGTAGCCGGTGTCGGTGAGTTGGCTGGCAGTGTCGTAGGAGTACGTCTCGAAGTCCGCGTTGCCCTTGTCCTTGCGGATCAAGCGGTTCGCGCCGTCATAGGTGAACGTCGTCGTCCCGTCCACGGTGGAGCGCAGGCTGCTCAGACGCCCCCCGGCGTCGTAGCCGTAGTACCAGTAGCTCACGTCCCCGACGCCATTGTAGACGTACCCTTCCATCGCCGTGCGCCGCCCGTCGGCGTCGTACCAATAGGAGACGCCCCCTACCGGCGAGGTCAGAACGCTCAGGTGCAGGCCGTCCCCATACGTCCAGGTCGTCGTGCCCGTCGCGTCCGTCATCAGTGTGCGCCGCCCGTCGGCGTCGTAGCCGAAGTGGGTGGGGTGCAGGGTCGGGTAGGTGATGTCGGTGAGGCGGTTGTCTTTGTCATAGGTGTAGGAGATGACCTTGCCGTCCGGCTTGGTCCGCGACAGCGTGTTGCCGTTCTCATCGTAGGTGACGCTCTCCTGGGTGCCGTCCGGGTAGTAGGTGGCCGACGGCTCGTTGCGGGCGGTGTACGAGTAAAACGTCGTGTGCCCGTTGCCGTCCGTCTTGGATGACAGCAGGCCCCGCTGGGTCTGCCCGTTGCGGTCCGGGCTGCCCAACCCGCTGGGGCCGTCATAGGTGTAGGTGACGACATCGCCGCGCCCGTTGGTGGTGGTAAGCAGCCGGTCGTCGGCGTCATAAACATTCGTGACGGTGTGGTTGTCGGCGTCGGTGACGGTCAGCACGTTGCCGTCGAGGTCATAGGTCGTGGTGGTCCGCGTGTTATCCGGGGCGGTGACGGCGGTGACGCGGCCCCAGTTGTCGTAGGTGTAGGTCGTCGTGTGGTTCAGGCCGTCCGTGCCGGTCATCTTCCAGCCCAGGGCGTTGAAGGTGGCGCTGGCCGTGTTGTAGTTGGCGTCCTGGGCGCTGGTGACGTTGCCGCTGGCGTCGTAGCCGACACTGGACTGGTAACCCAGGGCATCGGTGAGCGTCGTGGGCAGGCCGTTGGTGTAGCCGCTCACGGAGGAAGTGGCCTGGAAGGGGGACGCGCCGGTTCCCGTCACCTTCGTGGACAGCAGATCGTCGTGGCCGTCGGTGGAGTAGGTGTTCTGCGTCGTGTTGCCGATGGCGTCCTTGCTGCTGAGGACTTTGTTGTTGACGTCGGTGGTGGTGCTGCTGCTGTTGCCCAGCGGATCGGCGCTGGTGGACACGGGGCTGTTGTTGCTGAAGTGCGAGCTGTAGTTCCAGGTGTGGCCGCGCTTGTCCGTCTTGCTGGTCAGGATGTTGTTGTAGTCGTAGCCGTAGCCCTCCGTCTTGCCCGCCGCATCGGTGACGGAGTTCAGCCGGCTGGCAACGTAGATGTGCGTGAGCGCGTGCCCGTTCGGGTCGGTGATCGTGGTCGCGATCGACCCATAGGCAAAGTTCGTCTGATTGCCCAGCGGGTCGCGTGCCCAGGCTAGGCTGCTGTCGCCGTTGTAGCCGAAGGTAGACCCATAACCGTTGGCGTGGCCGACGGGAGTCTGCATGCTGACGATGTCGTGGTTACCGTCGTACCCGAACCAGACGGCATAAGTCTGGCCGCCGACGGACGGGTTCGTCACAGCCTGGAGGTCAATCGCGCCCGTGTAGCTGAACGTCCACTGCCGCCCCAGCGGGTCCGTGAGGGTCGCCAGTTGGCCGTTGGCGTTGTAGGCGAGGCTCACGGCCCGGCCCGCGCAGTCGACGACGCTGCTGAGGCTGGTGTTGGGGTTGTGGTTGATGGTGAGCGTGTTGCCGTCCAGGTCGGTGATGGCCGACAGGTAGGCGTTGCCGCCGGCGCTGGCGGGGACAAAGCCGAAGGAATACTTGGTCTGGCTGGTCGTGGTCAGGGTGTAGCTGCCGTCGCCGTTCTTGACCAGCGTGTCCAGGATGCCGTAGGGGGGCGTGTAAGTGCCGCTGCCGCTGTTGGTGTAGGTATAGGTGAGGCCGCTGTCCCAGTGGAGGGTCAGGCTGCCGTCGGGGTTAGGGCTGAGATAGGTGAAGTAGCTGGCCTGCCACTTGTACCCGTAAGAGCCGTAGAGGCCGCCCTGGCTGTTGTGGATGAGGCTGAAAGAGACCGGCAGGCCGCCGCGCTGGGTCCAGCCGACGATGGGCAGGGTCGTGGTCTTGTTGCCGTTGCCGGTGTTGACGCCTGCGACCGAGCCTTGCCAGCCAAAGGCGGGGTTGCCCGGCGCGGGCTTGGTGGGCGGCGGGTTGACGACGTTAAAGGTGCCGGAGTTGCTGTAGTTGATATAGGTGTCACCCCGGCCCGTGGCGTAGGTGCCTATGCTGAAGTTGTAGCCGTTGGCGACCGGCGCGTTCGCCGGGGCCTTGATGCTATAGCTCTTGCCTGTAGCGCTCACGGCCCAGCCGGCGGCGCTGGTCGTCCCCAAGGGGCCGGACTCATTAACGCCCGTTCCCACAATGCTCCAATAATGAGGGAGCGGACCTCCCTCATCCCCGATGCTGGTCAGCGGAACAGCCTGACTGGTGCCGGGATAGACGGGCGGGGCCTGGCCGAATGCCGCCGACGCACCGAGCATGAGCAGGAGACACGCCGCGAAAGCGCCTAGCCTAACGCTGGCAAGGCGCGAAAAAGAGGGCGCGAAAAAGAGGGCGCGAAAAAGAGGGCGCGAAAAAGAGGGCGCATCACAGTCTCCCATACGGCGTGTCTCGTGTCATTATACAGCACAATTTGTAGCCGGTGATGGGTGTCGTGAAAATTTATTTTCGGAATGTCAACACGACCAGCGAGTGGGGCGGCAGGGTCACGTCCAGGCTCTTCTTGCCAGCCATTGAGGGGAGCGGGAAGGGGCGGGGACGGACAGTGTCGGGATGGTCCCAGTCGTTGCCCGCCTGTGGGTCCGGGGAGGTCAGAAGCGTGGCGGACGCGCGCCGGGGGGCGAACCCGGCGAGGGAGAGGTGGATCGGCTTGGCGTCGGTCAAATGGCGGTTGACGACGAAAGCGACCAGGGTTTGGGGGTCGGCGGACAGGGCGCTGAAGACGTCCACATCGGGGACGTTGGCGGCGGCGGGCAGGAAGCCGCGCCGGGGGACGTCGCGGCCCGGCCCGGTCCAGTCGGCGGCGACGGGGGTTTGGGGGCGGGCGGCGGCGTAAGTCTGGGACGTGTAATACTGCGGGTCCATGTAGATGACGCCGTGGCTCTTTTTGATGCTGCCGCCGTGCAGCAGGGCAGTCATGTTCGCCAGCGTCACCCAGTCGCCGTGGCGCAGGAAGGCGTTGAGGGCCAGCGCGTTGTAGATCGCTCCCGCCGTGACGTTGTGGTTCGGCCCCCGCTCCCAGCCAGGGCCGCCGACGATGATCCCCCACTCCGTCGGTGCGAGGCGCGTTTTGGCGTCCGGCCCTTCGACGTTTGTGATGTCTTGGATCATCTCGGGAATCTCCGTCTGGTCCAGGAAGGCCGGGTGCGCCATCGCGCTTTCCCATTCCTGCGCATAGGGCAGGCCGCCGAGGCCGCCCGGCAGTCCGACGAGCGGGTGGATCGTCAGGTAGTCGGGCGCCTGCCCGCCGTTCGCGACCGAAGCGCGCAGGACAGTGTCGTTCCAGGCATTGTCGCGGTCTAAACCGCCGGGCTGGAACTCGTCGCCCTTGCCGGTCGCCATCAATTTTATTCCGGGGTCGGCCTTGAGCATCGCGTCGCGGAAGGCGACGAAGCGGGCGGCGTAGCCGGGGGCGTCCGTGTGGCCGATCTGCCAGCCGCCGTACAGCTCGTTGCCGATCTCCCACAGCGGGACGCGGCGTTTCCCACCGTTGAGGGAGAGGCCATTGCAATAATGCACCCAGGCGGCGGCTTCGTCCGGCGTGCCGTTGCCGGCATTCGCCGCGATCTGGGTCGTCGCCCCGATGCGATTTGCCAGGTCCAGGAATTCGTCCGTCCCGAAAGCGTGCGAGTCCACGCCGCCCCAGGCGACGTTGCGGCTGGTCGGACGGGCCTCGCGCGGGCCGACGCCTTCGCGCCAGTGGTAGCCGCTGGAGTAGTTTCCCGCGAGGCGCAGGATCGGGATGTGCCAGGCGCGGGCGGCGCGCAGGGCCTCCGGGTCCATGCCGTCCACGGCGTCATCGGGGAACAGGCTGATCTGATCCACATCCACCGCCCCGCCCCCGGCGTGGGCGACGACGAGCCGCGCGGCCTGTCCCTTCGCAATGGCCCCGGCGGTCAGGGTCCAGTGGATCGTCTGAGGGCGCCAATTGGGGCCGGACACGGGCAGGGGGGTGTGCGTCAGGGCCTGTCCCGCCGTCTCCATGCCGGGCTGGAAGCCGTCCCCCGTCTCACCGCCCGCGCGGACGCTGAGGGTGATCTGCCCGGACTGGGCGGGCGCGCGTGTCCACAGGGTCAGCGTGTAGCCCCGGACGCGGGTAGCGGGCAGGAAGACGCGCTGGCTGAGGGCGCCATCCGGCCCGGCCAGACGCTCGGAGCGTTGGGACAGGTAGCCGTTGCCGGGCGCCTCCTGCCAGGCTGCGGCCCCGGTCTGATCCCACCACCGAGGCTCCGGGTCGTTCGGATTGATTCGCTCCAGGCTGGGGTTGTGCAGGGCGTCCGCCCACAGGATGTCGTAGATGACCGTGCCCAGGTTCTCGATGAAGTTGCCGAAGACGTTCTGCGAGACGGGCCGGGCGGCGACGCGGCCGGCATCCAGCGTGATGCGCGTGACGCCGCCGGGGGCGGCATCGTCGCGGCGGAAGTGGAACAGGGCGCGCGTGGAGGCGGAAACGGCGGGGGGCGCGGCGGCGCGCGGCGCGGGCTGGGCGAGAACGGGGGACGTGAAGAGAACGCCGCCCAGCAGGGCGGCGGCAAAGAATGTCGCTGCTTTGGTCATGGTTGTTTCTGTCGCCATCGTCATGCCGCCATTATAATGCGCGCGGCGGGTTCCGTCAAGCCGGAAGGGCAACCACGGGGGTTGCCCCTACGCGCCCCGTTACCCGTAGGGGCAGGCCCCCGTGCCTGCCCTCCCTGCCCCGTGCTTGACAAACCCTCCCTGCCCCGTGCTTGACAAAGCCCCCGGCCAATCCTATAATTGGGCCAATGCGTACACCCCTCAACCCGCTCCGTCCTCTGCTCCTCACAATCGGCCTGCTGCTCGTCGCGACCGCCGCCCTCGCGCAGACGGCCCGCGCGCCCGCCTGGGACACCTACCCGGATACCTGGGTCGGGACCGACGCCCTGGGGCGGGCGCTGCCGACACAAACAGAGGTCGGCCCGCCGCGCGCCCATAAGACCCTGGGAATGTTCTATTTTCTGACCTTTGACCGGGGCGGGGACGGGCCGTATGACAACACCCAAATCCTGAAGACGCACCCCGAAGCGATGGCCGATGTCCATCACCCGGCCTGGGGGCCGCTGAACGCCGGCCACTATTGGGGCGAGCCGCTGTTCGGCTACTACGCCAGTGATGACGAGTGGGCGTTGCGCAAACACGCGCACATGCTGGCGAACGCCGGGGTGGACGTGGTGATTTTCGACAACTCCAACGCCGTCACCTACAACAAGGCCCGCGAGACGCTGTGCCGGGTCTGGGAGGACGTCCGGCGCAAGGGCGGGAAAACGCCGCAGATCGCCTTTCTGTGCCCCTTCGGCAACCCCGGCAACATCGGCGGCAATACGCTGCGCGAGCTGTACGACACGCTGTACGCGCCGGGCCGCTACCGAGACCTCTGGTTCCGATGGAAAGGCAAGCCGCTGATTTTGGCCGATCCGAGCTACGCCGAAGCGGACGGCCTGCGCGGGTCGCCGCCGCACCAGCCCGCCGCGCTCCAAAGCGGCGGCACGCTGGGGCAGACGTTCACGGCGGACAGGCCGTTCACGGCAGCCGGCGGCGAGTTCCCGACGTGGAGCACGACGAATGCCGGCATGACGCTCTCGCTCTACGCGCACGGGCCGGGCGGCCCCCTGCTGGCCCGCCGCCGGTTCGAGAACGTCGCCGACAACGCCGCGCTGCTGGTGGAAGCGGGAAAGGCACTGCCGGCAGGCCGGTATTATCTGGAGATGTCGCGGTCAAGCGGGCACATCGGCTGGTGGGGCTACTCCGCCGATCTGTACGCCGGGGGCCACGCGACCGAAGACGGGCAGCCCGCCCCCGGCGACCGCTCCCTGCGCGTTCGTTTTGCCGATGATGCCCAGCCCACGGCGCTGTCGCCCGACGCGCGGCGGATGACGCCCGAAGCCGCCGACCGGCAGGCCCGCGCCATGCGCGACTTCTTCACGTTCCGTTCGCCCATCGCTCCCTACAACCTCTCGTCCCCCCCACCGGGCCACTGGGCCTGGCTGCAGGTGTACCCGCAGGCGCCCCAGCGCGACGCCGCCGGGGCCGTCGAGCAGGTCACGGTGGGGGTGGCGCAGAACTACAACGCGGCCGTCAACCGCACTGCCCCCATGAGCGTACCGGGCGCGTTCGGGCGCAGCTACCACGACGGCCACTTGGGCACGCGGCCCGGAGCCGTCCGTTGGGGCTTCAACTTCGCCGAGCAGTGGCGGCGCGCGCTGGAGATTGACCCGCCGTTCGTCTTCGTGACGGGCTGGAACGAGTGGACGGCGGGATTTTACGACGAATGGGCCGGGTTCCACGCCCCGCCGCCGATCTTCGTGGACGAGTTTTCGGAAGAATACAGCCGCGACATTGAGCCGATGCGCGGCGGGCACGGCGACGACTATTACTATCAGCTTGTCGGCAATGTCCGCCGCTACAAAGGCGTCCGCGCACTGCCCTCGGTCACGCCCCAGCCTATCCATGTTGACGGCAGCTTTGACGCCTGGAAGGGCGTCGGGCCGGAGTTCCGAGACGCCTTTGGCGACATCGCCCACCGGAACGCGCCGGGGGTGGGCAAGGCAGGCCCTTACGTCAACGCGACGGGCCGCAACGACATCGTGGCAGCGAAGGTCAGCTACGACGCCCGGAACGTCTACTTCTACGTCCGCACGGCGGCGAGGTTGACCCCGCACACCGACCCGAACTGGATGCTGCTGCTGCTGAACACGGACGCGGACGCCAAGGCGGGGTGGCTGGGCTACGACTTCCTGGTCAACCGCCGCGTCGGGGCGCGGACGGCCAGCCTGGAAAGAAACGTCGGCGGCCAGTACAAGTGGCAGACCGTCGGGCAGGCGCCGTACCGGGTGCGGGGCAGCGAACTGATGCTGGCGATCCCCCGCGCGCTGCTGGGGCTGGGCAGACTGCCGGCGACGGTTGACTTCAAGTGGGCAGACAACTGCCTCTCGAAGACGCCGCGCGCAGGCGACTTCACGCTCAACGGCGACGCCGCGCCGGACGACCGCTTCAACTACCGGGCCAAGCTTGTCCGGTGAGATTTAGCCCGCCCGGCGACAGGCACGTGCCGTTCCGGTCCATGCCATGAAAAGAACACTTTTAACAATCGCTGCCCTGCTCGGCCTCCTATCCGCCGCTCAGGCCGAGGGACAACGCGCCATGAACACGCCACCCCCACCCGCTCCGGTCACGATCACGGCGGATTTCGCCGTGCCTGTGGACAACCCGCTGGTCAAGACCAAGTTCGGCGTCTACAACTCCGGCGTCGTGCCGCTGTCGCATTACGAGCGCGACATCTCTTTGCTGGGCGAGGTCCACCCCGACTCGCTGCGGATAGACCTCGCCTGGGGGACGAACTGGGCGGGGTGGAAAACGCCGCCGGTTTCGGGAACCGCCAAGCGCCCCGTCTATGACTTCGCCGAAATGGACCGCCTCGCGGCCCTGCTGAACGGGAAGAACGTGCGCCCGTTCTGGTCCTACTGCTATGTGCCCTCCCCGTTGCAGCCCCAGCCGGGCCTCTACCGCGCCGTCCCCACGAACATGGCGGCTTGGGGGCGGATACTGGGCGACTACGCGCGCCACGCCCGGCGAGGCGGCCCGCTCCAAACCGTCGGGCATCACGAGATTTACAACGAGCCGGACAACGGTGATTTTCTAAAGGCCACCGAGGGCGACTACCTGGCGATGTACGACTCTGGGGCGCGCGCGGTCCGCGCCGCCGACCCGGACGGCGAGATCGGCGGCCCTGCGCTGGCCTTCACCGACGCCTGGATCGGGCCGTTCCTGGACGGGGTGATCGAGCGCGGCCTGCCGCTGGACTTCTTCTCGTTCCACTTCTACCCCGGCGTCCCCTATCACGCCCATGACATCGCGGGCGTCCTGGGGCTGGTCCGGGGGCAGCTCGCCGCACGGCCCGCCCTGGCGACAACCGAGGCCGCCCTGGACGAGTACAACGCCTACCCCATTGACTACCCTGTGGGCGGCCGGCAGGACCACTACCCGCTGGCGTCCGCCCTGCTCCATGATTACAACTTCTTCCTGTCCCAGCCCTGGCTGACGTCGGTGCATTGGGCGCAGTTCATGGACACCGGCGGCGGCAACTGGTCCGGCATGGTCAGTCTGGACGGCCACCGCAAGGCCGCCTTCAATGCCTACCTCCTGTATGGCCGGATGCCCGTGGATCGCCGCCGGGTCGTCGTGAGCGGCCCCGACGGGCTGGAAGGCATGGCGTCCGCCGACACCCACCGGGCGAGCCTCGTCTTCTGGAATCGCACGGGCCGAGAGCAGACGGCGCAGGCCGCGCTCCGGCGCCTGCCCATCACGCGCGGCCACCTGCGCGTCTTCCGCATTGACTCCTCCCACGCCTCCTGGGGTGACGACCCCACCCAGGAGCGCCTGCTGCCGACCGAGACGCGCCCCCTGCATGGCTCCGCGCCCGTCGCCTGGTCCGGCACGATCCCCGACGGCGGCGTGGTCTATTTGGAGGCCGATGACGATTCGGGCCTCTCCGATCTGGCCCCCAACCCGGTGGCGCAGGTGGTACGGACGCTCCACTTTTACCCCGACCGCGCCCAAACCGCCTATGCCGACTTCGACCGCAGTACCTGGATCGCCCGGCTCGGCATGGGCACTGAGTTATCCGCCAATGCGACCGTCGGCGTCACAGCGGAGGGTCTCCCGCCTGTCCTCACCGTCTCGGCGCAGGCCGACGGCGCTCTGACCCGGCACGACGCAAACAGTCTCCTCGGCGTCCGTTTAGACTACCAGGTCGGCAACGCCTACACCAAATCCGTCCTGTTCCACGGCAAACTCCCCGGCGTCGGCGATCTCTCCAACGCCCGCCTCGCCGCGCCGATGCCCTGGGGCACCCGCCGCCCGCCCAACGCCGCCGTCCGCGTCGCCGACTTCGGTCACTTCACCGTCACGCCGCGCGCCCACGCCCCGGCGGGATGGACGGGGCGCGTCCAAGTCACGTTCCTGATGCAGAACACGGGGCCGGGGACGCGGGCGAAGATCGTGCTGGGGAAGTGAGGCCGCGATGCTTCCCCGGCGCTGAACCGCCGGGCTTTTGAAAAGCAAATCCCCGCCTTCGCGGGCATCGGAGAATGCTCTAGGGGGCACTGCTTGCCGCGCCCTCTTCATCTTGCGCCCGCGCAGGCGGGGGATTGCACTTCTAAAGCCCCGCCGTTCAGGGCGGGGATAACGGACCAACTCTATGAAACATTCCCCTCTCGCCCTGACTCTGGGCCTGCCCCTCGTTCTGGGGGCGCTTCCCGCCCAGGCACAGACCCCGCCCACGCACGCCCTGGCCCCCGACACCTGGGCCGCCACGGACGCCCTCGGCCGCACCCTGCCCACGGCGGGCCAGGCCCCCACGCCGCGCCCCGGCAAGTTCGTCGGCGTCTTTTACTTCCTCTGGCACGGCCAGCACGGCAAAGACGGCCCTTACGACAACACCCTCACCGCCGCCGACCCCGCCGCCCATCCCTACGGGCCGCCGGGCGCGTTCCACTGGTGGGGCGAGCCGGCGGTCGGCTACTTCCTAGCCGACGACCCCTGGGTACATCGTCACAACCTGCAAATGCTGGCCGATGCGGGTGTGGATGTGATCTTTTTCGATGTCACCAACGCCTTCACCTACCCGACCATTTACCCCCTCGTCTGCCGCATCGCCGAAGATATGCGACGGCAGGGCATCCCCGCCCCGCAGATCGCGTTTATCACCCACGCCGCGCCGGGCAAGACGGCGACGCAGCTTTACCACGACTTCTACGCCGAAGGCCAGTACCGGGACCTCTGGTTCCGCTGGGAAGGCAAGCCGCTGATTCTGGGCGACAAGGCCGGCAAAATGGACGACGGTTCGCCGATGGACCCCAAAGTCGTGGACTTCTTCACCTGGCGCAACTCCTGGGCCTGGGACCCCGGCCAGGACAAGTGGCAGTGGATAGACAAGTACCCCCAGCGCGCGGGCTGGCACACCGATCCCCATGTCCCGGAGGAAGTGCCGGTTTCCGTCGCCGGACACCCGGTGGACAGCCTGGGGCGCTCCTACCACAGTGACGAACAGTGGGGACACGGGACAGAGCCGCCCGTGGACGCCCAATACAAGACCGCCGACACCGATAAAGGGCTGCAATTCAGTCAACAATGGGAGCGGGCCTTGCAAATAGACCCGCAGTTCATCTTCCTCACCGGCTGGAACGAGTGGGTCGCCCAGCGCTTCACGAGCGGCGCGGGCGGCGGGCCGGGCTTTCTAGGGCGCACCCTGAAGCCGGGCGAGACGTTTTTCGTGGACAACTACAACGAGGAGTTCAGCCGCGACGCTATGCCCATGAGAACAACGGAGAAGGGCGGCTACGCCGACAACTACTACCTCCAGATGGTCGCCGGCATCCGCCGGTTCAAGGGCGTCCGCGCCCTGCCCGTCGCGCGCGGCTTCCACACGCCAAGATCGTTCTCGGCCTGGAACGGCGTGGAGCCAACCTATTCGGACGCCATCGGCGACACCGAGCACCGCGACCACGACGGCTGGGGCAAACTCCATTACACGGACACATCGGGCCGCAACGACATCGTCCGCGCCAAAGTCGCCTGCGACGCGAAGAACGTCTATTTCTACGTCCACACGCAGGACGCGCTGACGCCCTACACCGGCAAGGACTGGATGCAATTGCTCATTGACGCCGACCAGAACCCGAAGACGGGCTGGAACGGCTATGATTATGTCGTCAACAGCCAGGTCATCAACGCCAGCACGACGACGCTGAAGCGGCTCCCCGATGGCAAGACATGGCCGGTCCACTACCACGCGGCGGGCAACGAGATGACCATCATCGTCCCGCGCGCCCTGCTCGGCCTGACAAACCTCGCAAAGACGGCGTTCGACTTCCATTGGGTAGACAACGCGCCGGTCGGTGGCGACCCGAAGCAGATCGCCGACTGCTGGTACGTCGGCGACAGCGCGCCCGACGGGCGGTTTAACTACCGCTACCTCAACGTGACCCCACTCTGATCTTTTGAAAGGGAGAAGGCGATGAGTCAATCTAGCGAAAACCGTAAGCGTGCTGTCGAGGCAATCACACGCCGGAACATGCTTCAGCGGCGTATCAAGAAGACACAGCAGCGCCTCGTTGCCCTTGAAGGTGAAGCACGGTACGACTTGGAAGACAGCCTTCTCGCAGACCAAGCGGCATTATCCAAGGCAATCCCGACCTTGGAGGCTTTCAAAGCAGATTTCCGGCAAGAAGAGGAACGTATCCGCAGGAAGACTCAGGAAGCATTACGCACCCAAGAAGAATTGAGGAGCCGTCAGTTCCCAACCTTTCCGGGCGGCAACGCCCCTCCAAGCCCAGGCCAAACCCTCGGTTTCCTTGTCATTTTGGCGGCGATTGCCGCCATCGCCAGCGGTGTGCTGCTCTTGCTAAAGTAGCGGCGGCAGGCAGAGTCGAGAAGAGGGCGCAGCAAGCAGTGCCCCACAGTTTTGATGCCCACGCAGGTGGGGGTTTGCTCTTTTACAGCCCTGCCGTTCAGGGTAGAGAACACCCTATGACCAACACAACAGCCCTCCTCATCGGCCCTGTGACCGCCCTGCTCGCGGGCGCGACCGTCAGCGCGGCTCCCATGCCGATCCGCGCCGTGCAGCCTCAGCCCAACGGCGTGACGCTGACGATGCCGCGCGGGGCGCTGCGCCTGCAAGCCCTGTCGGCGTGCATCGTCCACGTCACGTACAGCCCGACCGGCACGTTCCCCGCGCCGCGCGTCCCGGTCGTGATCGGCCGGTTCACGCCGACGCCATTTCGGCTCATAGCGAGCGCGCAGGCCGTGACATTGGCGACGGGGCTGATGCGGGCGCAGGTAGACTGGAAAACGGGCGCGGTGCGCTTTCTGGACGCGGGCGGCAAGGCGTTCCTGTCCGAGACGCCGGGTGGGCGCAGCATGACGGCGACGACGCTGGACGGGCCGACCCCGGAACCGGCGTACAAATCGGCGCAGTCGTTCGCCTTGCCCTCTGACGAGGGCATTTACGGCCTGGGGCAGCACCAGGACGGCCTGATGGATTACCGGGGCAGCGTCGTCACGCTGGAGCAGGTCAACCGCGAGGTCGCCATCCCGTTCCTGGTGTCGAGCCGGGGCTACGGGGTGCTCTGGAACAACCCCGCGCACACGGAAGTCTCGGTGGCGGCAAGCGCGGGCGTCCCGATCCCCTCGGTCCAATTATTTACCGTAGGCGGCAAGCCGGGCGGGCTGACGGCGGAGTATTTTCAGGGCCAGGATTGGAAGACGCCGGTGGCGACGCGCGTGGACGCGGGGGTAGATTTTGACTGGAAGGCGGCCCCCGTCGCTGGGCTGGGGCAGGAGAACTTCAGCGTCCGCTGGACCGGCTTCGTGCAGGCCGAGGCGGGCGGCGACTACACCTTTGTGACTACCAGCGACGACGGCGTCCGGCTGTGGGTGGACGGCAAGCCGGTCGTGGACGACTGGAACGTCCACGCCGCCCGCACCGATGCGGCGACGGTGCGACTGGCCGCGCATTCCCGCCATGCGATCCGCATGGAGTATTTTCAGAACACGCGCGACGCCGTCGCCCGGCTGGGGTGGCGTCTTCCGTGCGGCACTCAGACACTGGCCTGGACCTCGGAGGCGGCGGACACGGTGGATTATTACGTCTTCTATGGCCCCAAGATGGATACCATCATTGCGGCCTATCGGCAGGCCACCGGGCAGGCCCCCCTGCCGCCGCGCTGGGCGCTGGGCTACTGGCAAAGCAAGGAGCGCTACAATACTCAGCAGGAATGGCTGGACATTGCGGGGGAGTATCGGTCACGCCGCCTGCCGATAGACAACTTGGTGCAGGACTGGTTCTACTGGAACCCGTACCCCTGGGGGTCGCACAAATTCGACCCGAAGCGCTACCCCGATCCGGCGGCGGGCATCGCCACCCTGCACGACAAGTACCACATGCACCTGATGATCTCCGTTTGGGGCAAGTTCGATCCCGGCAGCCCGGCTAACCCGGACGCCAATTTCGACGCCCTAAACGCGCGGGGCTACCTGTACCCGTCGCTCGGCGAGGCGGCGCATTACTACGACCCCCACAACCCCGGCGCCCGCGCGCTTTACTGGCAGCTCATGCGGGACCAGATCTTCGACAAGGGCGTGGACGCCTGGTGGCTGGACGCCTCGGAACCCGAAGTGGACATGCGTGGCTACCGCCGCGTCCCGACGGGCGCCGGGCTGGGCGCGCGCGTCTTGAACGCCTTCCCGCTGATGCACACGCTGGGCGTCTCGCAGGGCCAGCGCGCCGCCGCGCCGAACAAGCGGGTTTTCCTCCTGACCCGCTCGGCCTATGCCGGCCAGCAGCGGACGGGGGCAGCCACCTGGTCGGGCGACATCACGGCGTCGTGGGAGGTCTTCGCGCATCAAATCCCCGCCGGGCTGAACTTCTGCCTGTCCGGCATCCCCTACTGGACCACGGACATCGGCGCGTTCTTTGTCAACTATCCGGGCGGCAACGCCAACCCTGAATACCGAGAGCTGTTCACGCGCTGGTTCGAGTGGGGATCGTTCTGCCCCATCTTCCGCGTCCACGGCACCTCGACCGCCAAAGAGATGTGGCGCTTCGGCCCGGAAACCGAGCAGACGCTGCTGCAATACGACAACCTGCGCTACCGCTTGATGCCCTACACCTATTCTCAGGCATGGCAGGTGACGCACCACGGCGCGACGCTGATGCGCGCCCTGGTCTTCGACTTTCCCACTGACCGCGCGGCCCGCGAGAGCCGCGACGAGTTCCTGTTCGGCCCGTCCCTCCTGGTCTGCCCCGTCACCCAGCCCGGCGCGACCACGCGCCGCGTGTACCTGCCCGCCGGCACGTCCTGGACGGACTTCTGGACCGGCCAACCGGTCAAAGGCGGCCAAACTGTGGCTGCGCCCGCCCCGATTGACCGGATGCCGCTGTACGTCAAGGCTGGGGCCATCGTGCCGCTCGGTCCCTACCTGCAATACGCAGGGGAGAAGCCCGCCGACCCCATCGAGCTGCGCATCTACCGGGGCGCGGATGGAGCGTTCACGCTTTATGAAGATGAGGGCGACAACACGAACTACGAGCGCGGGGCATTTGCGACGATCCCGCTGACCTGGAGCGAGGCGGCGCGCACCCTGACGCTCGGCGCGCGGGCGGGCCGCTTCCCTGCAATGCTTTCGCGCCGCACGTTCCATATTGTCTGGATCAAGCCGGGCCGGGGCGCCGGCGTCGCGCCCGCCGCAACTGCCGACCGCACCGTGACCTATGACGGACGGGCCGTGACGGTCAAGTTTAGCGGCTGAGTTTGGGTACGCCACTCCTACCGGCACGGTAGCGGCCTGAAAAATAGCGTCCCCTGGACGCCCGCACTTCCTTGGAGGCAATGCTGTGACCTCGTCTCTCATGACAACTGCTTCAGAAGACATGACAACTGCTTCAGAAAACGAGTTCGCGGCGCTTGTCCGCGAGGCGCATGCTTGCCGCGCCTGCCCGCGCATGGAGGGCCGCCGCCGGGTGCTGTCCCCCGCGAACGGGCCGCTCTCGGCGCGCGTCCTGTTTATCGCGGAGGCGCCGGGCCGCTTCGGGGCGGAGAAGGGCGGCATTCCGCTGTCGGGGGACGCTTCGGGGCGCAACTTCCTCCGCTACCTAGCGGCGGCGGGGCTGACTCGGGACGAGGTTTTCGTGACCAACGCTGCCCTGTGCAACCCGCGCACGGCGCGCGGGACGAATGCCCCGCCCTCGCCCGCCGAACTGCGGAACTGCGCGCCGTTCCTCCAGCGTACCCTGGCCGTTGTGCAGCCCACCCTCATCGCGACGTTGGGCAACAAGGCGCTGGCCGCGCTCCATCTTCTCGCACCTCACGCCTATACGCTCCGCCAACACGCGGCGTCAGTTGTTTGTTGGAACGGATACACGCTGTTCCCGCTCTACCACCCCTCCCCCCAGGTGGTCATCAGTCCGACAGGGCGCAGTCACGCTTCCCAGGAAGAGGACTATCGCCGCCTGCGGCGCCTGTTGGATGGTTCCTTGGAAACGCTCCCGGCATGACGACGACCCTGGACGAAGTGCCGGGGGCGCGGGAGCGTCCGGGCCGCTGCCCGATCCGAATCGCGCGGGAGGACGATGGGACGGTCACGATCACCATCCCTGCGCGTGGCGTTTCGCCTGTCGTCCTGTTCTTCGCCTGCGTCCTGCTCGGCAACCTGCTCATCGCGCTGTACACGGGCCTAGTTTTGACCCTGACGCACCGGAGCGTGCTGTTCATGGCGCAGATCTCGCCCAGCGGCCTGCCCTACTCGCTGCGGCACTGGGAGTGGGCGCTGCTGACCGGCCTGCTGCTGGCCGAGGCGCTGGGGTTCTGGACACTGGCGGCGATCCTGCGGCCGATCACGGCGCGTGATACAGTGGAAATTTCCCGCGAGTGGGTGCGCGTCCGGCATGGGGAATGGGGGCGGGCGCGGGAGCGGCGGCTGGCGCGGGGGGACGTGCGCGGCTTCCTGCTCCGGCGCGTCCCGCCGGGGCTGGATGCGGGGACGCTGACGATCCAGGGCCGGGGCGAGGAAATCGAGATCGGCGAGTTCTTACGCGAAGCCGACCGGGAATGGCTGGCCTCGGCGGGGAACGCGCTGCTGAACGGCTAGCCGTCCGATCACCTTAGCTCAGGGCCTTCAGACCGCGCGGCAGGGTTACAGGGGGCTGCGACGGGTCGAGCAGGCGGCTGAGGCTCTGGAGCTGCGCGGGCGAACCGATGGCGATCAGGATGTCACCGGGGGTCAGCGTCCGGTCGTCCGGCGGGTTGGGGACGAAGACGCCCCCTTCGCCGCCGGCGCGCAGGGCGACGACGAGGGCGCCGGTCTTCTCCTTGAACCCGGCCGCGCCGAACGTCCCGCCCGCGCAGGCGGCGCTCGCGGTGACTGTCACCTCGCGCAGCAGGAACGTCGTGTGGTCGGCCTCGGTCATGGCCGTGATGAAGTCCGTGACGGCGGGGTTGATGGCTGTGATCCCCATCCACCGACCGCCCAGGATATGCGGGGAGACGACCTTGCTGGCCCCCGCGCGGCGCAGCTTGGCCTCGTTCTGCAAGGTGTCCGCGCGGGCGACGATGAACAGGTCCCGCCGCAGGCCGCGCGCGGAGAGGACGATAAACGTGTTGATGGCGTCGGTCGGCGTCACGGCGATCAGGGCCGCCGCGCGGTCAATGCCCGCCTGCTTCAGCACCTCGTCATCGGCGGCGTCCCCTTCCACATGCGGGACGTCCGCCTCGCGCAGCATCTCCACGCGCGCCGTCTCCTGCTCGATGACGACGAAGGAGACCTTGTTCTGGGTGTACCCCTGCGCGATCTGCTGCCCGATGCGGCCATAGCCGCAGACGATGTAGTGGTTTTTGAGTGCGTTCACCGTGCGGGCCATCCGTTTCTTGGAAAGGAGCAGCAAGGTCTGCTCGCTGACGAAGGTTTCAATGATGGTAGTAAACAGCCACGCCGCCGTACCCAGCCCGAACACGATCAGGGCGATGGTGAAGACCGTCCCGGCCACGTCGAGCGGCTTGACCTCGCCATAGCCGACGCTGCCCAGGGTGATGACGGTCATAAACAGGGCGTCGAGGAAGCTGTAGTGCTCGATCCCCATGTACCCGGCCGTGCCGCCGGTGACGATGAAGGCCCCGGCCAGGAGCGCCAGCCGCAGCCGCAGGAGCGGGTTCCGGTAGAAGTCGCGCAGCCGGGGCACGGGCCTGAGCTTTTGCAGCCGGGGGATCATTTCGGCGTCGCCCCCACCTTGTCCCCCGGCATCACGTTCAGATCAAACGTCTTGCCCCGAAACCGTACCCCCTTCACGGTCAGCCCGCCCCACCCCGGCGGCAGGTGCGGGTCGGCGTACAGCGACGCCTCGCCGTCGCCCGCGAGTTTCGTCCCCTGCCCTTTCTGCCCCGCCTCCACGACCTGCAATCCCGCGAAGCCGTACAGGACGCTTTGCAGGCAGCCGCCCATGCCCGTGCAGAAGTAGACGCGGCTGCTCGTCCGCTTCTCGGCGAAGGCATCCCACGGCCCGCGCATGAACGGTCGGTAGGAGTCGTGGAAGAGGTTCAGGGCGTCCTGGCCGCGACCGAGCCGGGCGGCGGCGACTGCCTCAATACTGGCCGTCATCGCCGGGCCGTTCTTGATGGTGTGGGCGGTGTAGAAGTCCAGCATCTTGCCCTGTGTCGCGGCGTCGAAGGGGACGTTCAGGGGGTGCAGGAGCAGCAGCGTGTCGGCCTGCTTCGCGGCGAAGCGATCCGTCATCGGCGTGTCGTTCTCGGCGGGGATGCCGCGCGCTTTATCGAACGCGAAATACATCCCATCGGCAATCGCCGCCCAGCGCGGGTCTGCGGACTGCCCCATGATCTTGGCCGCCCGCGCCGCCGCCCGCAGGTTGGCCTGCACGACGGCGTTCGTCCAAGCGTCGTCGTCCACCACGCCCGCCGTCTCGTCGGGCGACAGGACGCCTTTAATGTGGTACTTGCCGTCCGCGCCCTTCGTCACGCGCGAGACCCAATATTGGGCCGTCGCCTGCAAGATAGGCCAGCCCTCGCTCTTGAGATAGGTCTTGTCGTCCGTCCACAGGTAATACTGCCAGGCAGCCCAGCCCACATCCGCCGTGATGTGACGCTCGCGGGCGAATTCGCCGCCGACCATTTCCGCACCCGTGTCCGCGCTCTCCCAGGGATACTCGGCCCCCGCGAAGCCGTGACTCTGAGCGCTTTTTTTCGCTTGCCCCAGCCGCTTGAATCGGTAGTCTATGATAGATTTGGCGTAATCGGGGCGCTGGACGATCAGCGCGGGCAGCATCCAGACCTCGGCATCCCAGAAGATGTGGCCGCCGTAGAGATTGGAGGAGAGGCCGAACGGCGGGATGGAATGGTCAGAGCCGGGGTAGGTGGAGGAGAGCAGGTAAAACAGGTTGGCGTGCGTCACCTGCTGCGCTTCCGGGTCGCCGGTGATAATGATGTCCGAGGTCTGCCACAAGCGCGGCCAGTTGGCAGGATGTAAATGGAGCTTGTCGTCTGGAGAGGGGAAAAGCGTTTTCGCGCCATTGGTCAAGGTGGTTAGTTGGCCGGAATGAATATCCAGCGTCTGTTGATACTGTGAAGTTGGCTTCAGTGTCTCGACAATCAGTGGCGGGTAAGCGGCTAATTGACCATCTTTGTAGTCCCCAGCCGCATAACTGACACCGTTGTGGCCGGACGCCTCGACTGGGCCTCCGATGCGCCCGTCACTCAGGTAGGGATCAACAGCGCGATTTTGGTCCGTCGTCGTCAGCACCCACGGGTCGAAGGTCTTCTGGCTCAGGAACAGGGCGTTGGCGGCGGCAGCCTGGTCAGCCGGCGACGGCGCCGGGTTAGACGATGGGCCGGTGTCGTGGCGGCAGCCGGTGAGCAGGAGACACGCGGCGGCGAGGGTAGGTATAATGCGAGCGTTCACGGGGGTAAGATACGCCTGAACGGGTGAAAAGTCCTGCAAGGCGCGGAACCGGCACTGGAAGTGCCGGTCTACGCGAAGTGGAAGTGCCTCCGGCACTCAGGAACAGTGGTCGGAGGTATTTCCTCAGTCGCGGAGCGACTTTCATTCACCAGTAGACCGGCACTTCCAGTGCCGGTTTCCACGGTCCAGCCTGGGGTTTCAACCCGTGGCGTCAGAACAGAGTAGCGTAAGGAGCAGACATGGCGGACACGCAAGGGGACATGCAGCAGGGGCAGGCACGGAAAGTGCGTTGGGGGGTGATCGGCGCCACGTCGCGCATCGCGAACAGGGCGGTGATCCCCGCCATCTTGAGCAGTGAGCACGCGGAACTGGCGGCGGTGGCCTCGCGCAACCGAGACAGCGCGCGGGAGATCGCGTCCCAGGCCGGGCCGGACGTGGCCGCCTATGGCGATTATGATTCGCTGATCGCCGATCATAACGTGGACGTGGTCTATCTGCCCCTGCCGAACAACCTGCACCTGGGCTGGGCGGTCGAGGCGATGAACAACGGCAAGCACGTCCTGTGCGAGAAGCCGCTGGCGCTGAACGCCGACCAGGCGCAGGAAATGGTCGAGACGGCGGCGGACAATGGCGTCGTGCTCTCCGAAGCGTTCATGTACCGTTACCACCCCTTACAGCAGGAAGTAGCGAAGATCGTGCGCGGGGGCGGGCTGGGCGATGTCCAGCTTGTGCGGGCCTCCTTCTCGTTCGTGCAGACGAACGAAGAGGATTACCGGCGCGACCCCCGCATGGGCGGCGGGGCGCTGTTCGATGTCGGCTCCTACTGTATCCATATCGCGCGGCGCGCGTTTGGGCGGGAGCCAACGGTGGTGACGGCCAAGTCGCTGTACGACCCGCAGACGGGGATTGACACGACGACGCTGGCCCTGCTGGAGTTCGATGGGGGCGGGGCGGCGCTGATTGACTGCTCGTTCTCGCTGTCGTTCCGGGCGACCTATGAGATCGTCGGCAGCGAGGCGTCGGTCCGAGTCCCGAACTTCCTGCGGGGGGGAATGCGGTCGGGCGGGCAGCCGGAAGCAGGCGACTACTGCCTGTCGCGCGGCGGGCAGGACGAGGAGCGTCAGTCGGCGGCGGCCAACATGTATGTCAGCGAGGTAGAGGCGATGTCACGCCGGATTATGGGCGAGGACGTGTTCCTGCTGCCCGCCGAAGACGGGCTGAAGAACATGCGCGCGCTGGACGCCGTGGCCGCCAGCGCGCGGACGGGGCAGAAGGTGGCGGTTGTCTAACTGAAGCCTTTCCCGGCACTGGAAGTGCCGGTCTACTGGTGAATGGAAGTCGCTCCGCGACTCAAGATCGGCTTACAAGAGTGGCCCGTGATGGATGTTCCTCAGTCGCGGAGCGACTTTCACTGAGAGTAGCCCGGCACTTCCAGTGCCGGTGTCCTAGTCTCCTATAGCGCCACGGCCGCCCCAATCGCCAGGTCATCCCACGCCAGCCGCACGCCGTCCGGCGTCGCATCCGTCTCCTCGAACAGCACGAGCTCGTTATGCTCCCGAAGCCAGCATTTGGGGACGTAATAGCGCGTGTGTCCGTTGACGGCCCAGTAGCGGCCCAGGTTGATCCCGTTGACGTAGAGAACGCCCTTGCCCATGCCGTCGAGGTGGGCGATAACTTCGCGGTCCGGCACGGCCAACTCGTCCGAAGGCAGCGCGAACGAGGCGCGAAAGAGGCGTAAAGGGCGTTTGGCGTCCTCCATAGGTCCCCAGGCGACTTCGCCCGGTGCGATCTCCCAGGACAGCTTGGGGCGGAAGCGCCAATTTGTCAGAGGCGTGGAGAAGTCGCGCAGGACGGGGCCGAACAGTCCCTTTTTATCTTCCTCCAGCCGCCGCCCCTTGAACTGCCACGCGCCTTTGAGATGGCCCATGTCGTCGCTCAGGACGGCCACGGTGTTCTCCCCTGCCGTCAGCGGCACGCGGGCCGTCAGCGACGGGTCGGCGATGCGCTCCTCGGCAGGGGCCTCGCTGACTGCCGCGAGTTCGCCGTTGACCAGCAGCAGGGCGCGGTCGGCCAGGGCGGTCAGGGTCAGAGTCGCTTCCCCATCCGCGTCACTGTGCAGCGTCGTCCGATACCAGGCGTAGCCGGACTTGTCGAGAAGCTGGACGCGGTTCATCGGCTGGTACATGGCGGTCCAGCCCGTCGTGTCGTAACCGGGCTGCGCTTCTTCGTCGGCGGACGCGCTCTGCCAGTGTTCCAGGACGGGCGCGGCGGGCAGGGCCGTGTCGGGGATGGGCAACTGCGTCCAGGCGCCGCCGGCGTACTTCCACAAGTCGGTCGTGCCCGGCAGGAGTTCGGCCACCAGGCCCTCTTCGCTCTCGCGCAGGTAGTACGCGCCGAGATACACTGTGCCGTCTGCGCCGAACCAAGCAAGCTCCATTTGGCCGGGCGTGAGCGTGAGGAATGTCTGCGTCCGGCCTGCGGGCGTCCGGTGGCGGCGGACGTGGACAGGGTCGCCGGGGGTGGCTGCGAACTTGGGGTCGCTGTCGGGGTCATAGGCGACGACGATGGTTTCGTTCGGGGCTTCCAAAACGCGGGTGATGATCGGCGCATAGAAGTCCATCGGCGTGCCGCCGACGGACCAGTCTAGGACGAGGGGGCGGACGCTGAAGGCCGGGACAGTGACATGGTGTGGCAGGCCCTCGGCGATCTCGGACAGGTCCACGTCCGCGCGCTCCTCGCCCTTGTTTTCCAAAAACCAGAGCTTGCCCGCCTCCATCTCGCGCCGGTGCAGCAGGACGCCGCTGGCGAGCGTCTGCCGGTGCAGGGCGGGGTCATACACGGGCGCGTTGAGCAGGATGTCCCCAAACGTCTGCGCGAACAGGGCGACGCGGCGCGTCCGGCCATACTTCTTGTGCAGAGTCCCCGTTTCGGACAGCGGGCCGGTGCTGTAGTAGGAGGTCGTCTGGCCGTACATGGCGTCGTAGCCGAAGTTCGTGCCGCCGTGCCACATGTAGTAGGTGTAGCCCGCGCCGCCCATCGCGAGTATCCGCCAGGTCTCGCGCTCGGTGAAGGCCGGATCAAACGGGTCGCCGCCGCCCCAGGCGGGGGCGGTGTCTAGGGGCTTGTCCCAGACGTTGTACCAGCCGGTCCAGAACTCGGTCGAGTGCAGCGGCTTGTCCGGCTGCCGCCGCCGGTAGTCCTCGAAGCGGTCGGCGATGCGATGGGCGTTGATGCACTCGATGGCGCCGGGGAACTGGCCCTCGCAGGTGATCAGCGGGACATCTATCCCGTACTTGCGGGCGATACCGATGAGGGCGTCCATGTACAGTTCCTGGGCGTGGCCCTGATTGCCGCCCAGGTTCAATTCGTTCTCGATCTGGCACAGGAGAATTTTGCCGCCCCGCGTGACCTGCCTTTCGGCAAAGATCGGCAGCAGGCGGCTCCAGTAGTTCTCGATGGCCTGGAGATAGAGCGGGTTAAACGTGCGCGTTTCCAGCCCGACTTTGGCGTAGAGCCAGGACGGGAAGCCGCCGCCGTCCCACTCGGCGCAGATGTACGGGCCGGGGCGGACGACGACCCACAGGCCCGCCTCGGCGATCATGTCCAGGAACGCGGCGACGTCGGCCCGGCCTTCAAAGACGAAGTTCCCCTCCTCCGGCTCGTGGACGTTCCAGAAGAAGTACAATTGCAGGGTGTTCAGCCCGGCGGCTTTGGCCTTCTGAATACGGTCCGCCCACAGCGCGCGCGGGATGCGCGGGTAGTGGATCGCGCCCGCCGTCAGGAAAACGCGCTCGCCGTGGATGAGAAAGGATTGGGCGTCGTAGGTGATGGGTTCGGTCAAAGGGTAATCTCCGTCGAGAGGAACCCGGCACTGGAAGTGCCGGGCTACCCTGTGTGAAAGTCGCTACGCGACTGAGGATGGGCTTCCGAATGCTGCCCCTCAGTGCCGGAGGCACTTTCACGCGCGGGTAGACCGGCACTTCCAGTGCCGGGAAATGCGCCTGTGCCGGGGCGGGCAGCGCAACTACTTCGGCTTCCTCTGCACCGGGAAGTAACCCTCGACGCGCAGGGTCTTGGTGATGCGGACGGCGGACAGGGCGCGGTTGAAGGTGTAGAGGTGCAGGCCCGCGACGCCGTGCTCCAGCAGGTCGCGGCACTGGCGCGTGGCGTACTCGATGCCCCGGTCCGTGATCTCCTTTTCGGTCCCCTCGCCTAAGAAATCGGTCAGCTTCTTCGGGATGTCCTGGCCGCTGAGTTCGCCGATGCGCTGGAGCTGGCCGAGCGATGTGACGGGCAGGATGCCGGCCAGGAGCGGGAAGGTGATGCCGGCCTGGGCCGCCTTGTCACGAAAGGCGTAGAAAAGATCGTTGTCGAAGAAAAGCTGGGACGTGGCGAACTCGGCCCCGCACTCCTGCTTGAACCGCAGCCACTGGATGTCGTGGTCAATGTGCTCGGCGTCGGGGTGTTTTTCGGGATAAAAGGCGCAGCCGATGTGGAAATTGAAGTTCGTTTTGACGAATGCGATCAGGTCACTGGCGTGGGCGAAGCCGTCCGGGTGCGGCTGGTACTGCGGGTCGTTCTGGGGAGCGTCGCCGCGCAGGGCCATCAGGTGCCGGATGCCTGCCCGCTGCAAAGTCAGGAGGATGTCGCGGATTTCGTCTTTCGAGTGGCCGACGCAGGTGAGGTGCGGCACGGACTCGATATCCAGTTCCCGCTCGATGCGGCTGACCAGGTCCACCGTCTTCTCCCGGTTGGAGCCGCCCGCGCCGTAGGTGACGGAGACAAAGTCCGGGGCCTGCCGGGTGATCTCGCCTAATGTCGAATAGAGCGTCGCCCAGCCCGCCGGGTTCTTGGGCGGCGAGAACTCATAGGAGAGCGTCGGAACGCCCGCCGTTAATTTGTCACAGAAGGTCATAAAATTACTCCGCCTGTCGTCAGCCGATCCCCAGCAGCGTCACCTCGACGCGCTCGCAGAGCGCGTGGAGCATCAACTGATGGCACTCCTGAATCCGCATCGCACTGGGGTTGACGCTCTGTACGATCATCTCGTAATCCGCCAGCCCCCTGCACTTGCCGCCGGTCTTTCCCAGAAAGGCGCCCGTCACCAGGCCGCGCTCCTTTGCCGCCTTCAGGGCGCGCACGACGTTCTCCGAGTTGCCGCTGCTGGTGAAGACGATCAGCACGTCGCCCGGCATCCCCAGGGAGTATACCTGGCGGGCGAAGATGTCGTCAAACCCGTAATCGTTACCGATACAGGTCAGCAGGGTGCCGTCTATGGACAGGCACATCCCCGGCAGCGACTTCCGCTCGCGGTAGAAGCGCCCCGTGAACTCTTCCGCCAGGTGCGCCGCTTCGGCTGCCGACCCCCCGTTGCCGCAGGTCAGCAGCTTGCCCCCGTGGTTGAAGGCGTGGAGGACGGCGTCGGACAGAGCGTTCAGCGTCTCCTCATGGGCGGCCAGCGCTTGCAAATCCAATCGCAATTCTTCGATATGTTTTGTGAGCATAAGGTCAGAGAGGCAACGCCTCGGCCAGCAGAGTCACGGGATGGGCGACGCGGATGTTCGGCAGGCCGCGCTCTTTGAGGCCCATTCCGATCCAGGAAAGGCAGCCGGGGTTGCCCGCCGCGACGATTGAGGCGCCGGTCATCCGAATGTTTTCCAGTTTCCGTCCCTGCAAATTCCGTGCCATTTCCGGCTCCGTGAAATTATAAATTCCTGCCGAGCCGCAGCAGACCTCGCTTTCGGGCAGAGGCGCCCAGGTCACGTTTGGGAGCCGCGACAGCAGGGCGCGGGGGGCATCGCGAACCTGCTGTCCGTGCGCGAGGTGGCAGGCGTCGTGATAGGTCATGGTCACGGGCGTTTGGGTGACGGCGCGGAGCGGCGCGACCCAGCCGATCTCATCCAGCCACTCGCAGACATCGCGGACGAGGGCGGCGAAGGCGGCGGCGCGGGCGGCATAAGCCGGGTCATCGGCCAGAAAATGCCCGTACTCTTTCATCATGCTGCCGCAGCCCGCCGAGTTGACAACGATGGCGTCCAGCCCATCGAAGGGCGAAAAGGCATCTATCAGCGCCCGGGCCAGCGAACGGGCCTCGTCGCTGTAGCCGTTGTGGCCGTGCAGCGCGCCGCAGCAGCCCTGACGGCGGTTGACCAGTACCTCGCAGCCGTTGGCGGCGAGGACGGTCACGGTGTCGGCGTTGACATCGCCGAACAGGACGCGCATGGCGCAGCCGGCGAGGACGGCGACGCGGGCGCGCTTCTTACCCACGGCGGGCGTGACCGTCGGTGGCAGCGGCAGCGAGATCGTGTCCGGCAGGCTGGTCTTTTGCGCCGCCGCGTGGGGGTCGCCGGACAGCAGGCGCACGGCGGGCGCGGGGACGACGCCTCCCGTCACGGCCTGGGCGGCGCGCATGGCCGCCGTCATCTTCGGCGGGTGGGTGAGCGTGTCCAGCAGCGCCCAGCGGGACAGGTCGGCGCTCCGTGGCCGGGTGCGCTCGTCGTTGATCCGTTCGCGGGCGGTTTCCAGGAGACGCCCGTAGGGGACGGCGGAGGGGCAGGCGGTCTCGCAGGCACGGCAGCCCAGGCACAGGTCGAGGTGCCGGGTCACATCGGCGTCCTGGGGCGACAGGGTGCCCTCGTGCATCTTGCGCATCAGCACGATCCGCCCGCGCGGGCTGTCCGCCTCGCTGCCGGTTTCCAGGTAGGTCGGGCAGGAGGGAAGGCACAGGCCGCAGTGGACGCAGGCCATGAGGTCTTGCTCGTGTTGGTCTTGCTTGTGCTGGGCGTGGGTCATGGCAGGGTTCGATACGCTTGGGGGTAATACTCGGCGGTGATGTTTCTGCCGTATTCCCAACTGTTCTTGATGTCTTCCGGGCTGCGTGTGGCGTTGTAGTACACATGGACCTCCCCTGCATTGTCCATAAAATCTGACGCCCGCAGGGGAAAGACATATTGCTCAATGGCGGACAGATGCGTCCGAAGAGTACGTTCCGTCAGATACAGGCTGGGCGGCTCGTTGTAGTTGATCTGTTGAACGAGCGTCTCGACGTCGAAGGGGCCGGCGATGAGAGCCTCAGCACACTCCAGCGGGATGTAGAGGGAAGGCATGATGGTGTCCGGGATACCCATTACTTTCAGTTGCTCAATAAGAACCTGGAAGGTTTGAAAAGACACGGCAACAAGGCTGCTGCGATCCACAGGTGCGCCAAGAAGCTGATCGAGATGGATTGTCAGCGGTTTACTGAGCGGAGGATCATGCCGCGTTTGCAGGACGAAACTGATCCACCCGGCGACCTGCCGCTGAAGGGCGTCACTTTGGTAGCGCCCATTCATTATCTTGGAGCCACTTGGCTTGATCGTCGGTAAGGAGAGCGTTTCCATGTTTCCACGTCCCATCTTTTTAAATCCTCACCATTCTGAAAATGAACATGAGGCTGCTCGAAAAGGTCAGGATTACCGCGCCCGCCACGTCTTCGATTGGCACATCTGGGTCAACACGGTGTTGATAGAACAGGTCAATAGCATCAATCTTCAGCCGCCTGAGCGATGCCTCCGCAACCTCCTTGATGTGTTCCGGTCGGCTATCTAACTCACTCCACCTCGATTCGTGGCTGGAGGCAGGTTTGACCCCGAACTTCATGGCGATCACCACTTGCTCACGAATGGGAGAGAGCGCTTCGCCCACAATCTCCTCGTTGGTGAACGGGCCGTACACTTCGGCGGTATCGAAGAAGGTAATGCCGCGTTCGACGGCGGCCCGAAGAAGAAAGAGCATCTCCTGCTTGTCTGGGAACGGGGCATAGGAAAAGCTCATTCCCATGCAGCCCAGCCCAAGTGCCGAAACTTCCAAGCCACTTTTCCAAGTTTGCGCTTCTGCATTGTTTTCTCCTCTGCGGATCGCGAGTTTTCCACTCCGATGAATGTCTGACGGAATGGCTTACACGTCACATAATTTGAACGCTTGATCCAATGCCGCAAGCGGATCGCCTTTGGGAATGAACTCGTGCCCAACGTAGCCTTCGTAGCCCGTTTGGGCAATGGTGCGCAGGATCGGCGGGTAGTTCAACTCCTGGGTATGGTCCAGGTCATGCCGCCCCGGATTGCCTGCCGTGTGGTAATGCAGGAAGTGGGCGTGGTGCTCCCCGATGGTTCGCATCACGTCGCCCTCCATGATCTGCATATGGTAGATGTCGTAGAGCAGCCCGACGCGGGGGGAGGCGACGCGGCGGCAGACTTCGACGCCCCAGGCGGTGTGGTCGCACTGGTAACCCTTGTGGTCCACCTTGCTGTTGAGCAGCTCGATGACGAGGTTGACGCCGGCCTGCTCGGCGGCCGGGGCGACCCGCGCCAGACCCCGGACCGTGTTCTCAATCCCTTCCTCTTCAGACAGGCCCGCGCGGCGGCTGCCGCTGAAGACGATGAGGTTGGGAATGGCGTACTTCTGAGCCAGGGCGAGGCTGCGCGTGATCTCGGCCTCGATGCGGTCATGCTCGGCGGGGTCGTTCAGGCCGCGATCAATGCTCTTGTGGCCGCCGTGGGAGGCGATGACCAGCCCGGTGTCGCGCACCTGGTCAAACAGGGCTTCCCCAATCAGCTCGACGGCCTGGTAGCCCATGGCTTTGGCCCGGCGCAGAAGCTCCTCGTCGGGGATGCCCCGTCCCGCGAAGCACCACCAGGAAACGGATTGTCGGATCGGCATGGGAGCCTCCTTCATGCGCCGCTAGACGGCGACGGGCTTGCCAGTGGCGATGCTCTGGTTGGCGGCAACCGAGATCGCCAGGGTCTTGGCGGCGTCGGGGTAGGTGGACAGGACGCCGCTCCCGTCCCCGGTCCGCACGGCATGGAGGAAGGCGGTGTCCTCGATGCCGAAGATGTTGTCTTCGCCTTTGATCTCCTCCGGCTCTGCGCCTTTCTGCCGGATGACCAGGCTGTGTTCCCAGCCGGAAAAGTCGTAGTTAGCGGTGAGGCTGTGGACATGGAGGCGGACGCCGCCGCCGGCGTTGGACGAGACGCTGGACATGAGGTTGGCGATGCCGCCGTTCTGGAACCGGATGGCGACCGTCGCGGCGTCGTCTATGTCGTAGCCAGGGATGCCCTGGTTGAAGCCGGTCGCCGCATAGGCGAAGACCTCCTCGGCGTCACCGAACAGATACCGCACGACATCCACAGTATGCGTCACCTGCTCGTGGAACTGCCCGCCGCTTTGGTGGCGATTGGCCCACCAGGAGCCGATGCCGTCGCCCCCCGCCCCTTTGGGCGAGCCGCCCCACCAGCCGCCGTAGGCCAGGATGGCGGGGTCGGCCTGGAGCCGCTCGCGCGCGGTCTGGACGCTCCTGCGGTAGCGGTTCATGTAGCCCGCCCCGGTCAATAGCCCCTGCCGCTCGACCTCGGCGGCCAGTTCCCGCACCAGTCCCAGATCCAGCCCGACCGGCTTTTCCACGAAGAAGGGCAGGCGGTGCGTCAGGGCGGCCCGCTCGGCCTCCCCGTGCGCGAAGGGCGGCAGAAGGATGTAAACGGCGTCCAGTCCGCCGTCCGCCGCCATCTGGTCGGGCGTGTCATAGACCGCCGCCTGCCACTCGGCGGCCATCGCCTCGGCGCGCGGGCGGCTAACGTCGGTAAAGGCGGCGATCTCCACATCGGGAATGGTTTTCAAGGCGTCGGTGTGGGCTTTCGCCATGCCGCCCGCGCCGACGAAGCCGAGCCGGACTGTCTTTGCCATGCGTGTTTCCCCCTTTGGAACCAGCGAATGGCACCCTATACGGCACACGCGCCCGCTTTTCCTCCGCAGGAATTCCCGCGCCTTCCGGCGAAAGAAAGCGTGTAGAGTAGGTGACAACTCCGCGCCCATAAATGGGCGGGCTTCTACGCAGTCGCGACCGCGAGGCTCTTTTGTCCAAGAGCACTTATATTGACGGCGGCATTGGTGTCTCGGTCAAGAGACAGGCCGCACATCGGACACAGATGCCAACGCTCAGACAACTTCTTCTTGGCGCGGAATCCGCACCCAGAACAGTCCTGCGTCGTGAACGCGGGGTCAACCAGTGCCACCTTACGACCAGCATTTTCGGCTTTCGACGTAAGGACAGAACGGAACTGTGACCACGCAACATCTGCAATGGATTTAGCGAGGCAGTGGTTCTTATAATTTCTTTTGACCATGCCTTTGACATTGAGTTTTTCGGCGGCGATGACGCCGAAGCGGTTGACCAGCCTGCGGGCGTTCTGATGGCAGAAGTCGTGCCGCCGATTGCGAATCCTCTCGTGGATGCGGGAGACGACCTTGCGGGCCTTCTTCCTTGCCTTTGAGCCACGCTTCTGCTTGGCGAGTTTGCGGTAGGCTTTGGCGAGGGCCTTCTCGTCACGGCGGAAGAAGCGGGGATTTTCGATGAACGTCCCATCCGAGAGAGCCGCAAAGGTCTTCAGACCAACGTCAATACCCACGGCCTCCTCGGACAGCGGCAGGAGTTCAGGCTCAATCTCCTGGCAGATGCAGGCGAACCACTTGCCGTTGACCCGATGCAGTGTGCAGGTTTTGAGGACGCCCCACGGCCTGCGGTGGATTTTGGCTTTGATCTTGCCGAACTTTGGCAGTTCAAGGGTGCTGTCGCCGACCTTGAAGTTCTTGCCCTGCGTGTAGGTAAGGCTATCGTATTGCCCTGCGCCCTTGAAGCGCGGGAAGCCAGGCGTTCTCTCAATCTTTCCTTCTCCCTTCTTCACGCGGTCAAAGAAGGCGTCAAAGGCCAGGTGAACCCGATGGGCCACATCCTGTAGGACTTGGGAGTAGACCTCTTTGAGTTCGGGGTGGTCTTTCTTCCAGACGGGCAGATACGCTTTCTGCTGGAAGTAGCCGACCGATTGGCCGTCAACGTCGTACTGATACTTCCTATCCAATACCAGGCTGTTGTAGACCAGGCGGCACGTTTCGAGGGCGGCTTCCAACTCGCGGGCCTGCGTCCTTGTGGGATACAGCCTGATTTTTAGACAGTGGCGGTTCACGGATATAGTATACCCGAGACCTTCCAATTATGAGCAACGAGACACCAAAGTGTGTGAAGGGATTTGTCGTCCTCAGAAGGACGATGCACTATCCTAAAGTCTTTCATCCATCTCCCCCATAAATGGGGAAGGCTTCCGCGCTTTTCGCTAAATGGTTTTGCCTGTGACCAGTCGCGGTCTGTTGACCAGTCGCGGTCTGTCATAACGCAAATTATCGGGGCAGTGTGCGCCGTTCCGGGTGCGGTGGTCTCGTCGTTTCCGACGAATCGGGTTTGGAGGGCTGAGACGTGGCAATACTTCGTCGGTTTCGCTTGGTCAACGTGGCGATTGGAATCACTGTAGCAGCCATTCTTTGTCTTGTGTGGGCCTGCTCAATCCCAGTCAAAGAAGGCAAGGCGACGGTTTACTCGTTCACGGGAGCACTCGCTCTATTCGCTGGAGAACTCTCGGAAGCGCTTGTCCTTGCTGCGCTCTGTGCTTGGGCGCTGACAGGGATTGCTGCCCTTGTTGGACTATGCTGTAACCGTAGGATATAACATAAGCCTGTTTTATGGCCCCAGGGGGCCTCAGCCACCCCGGCACCCCGGAACGCTCACGGAGTCGAAAGACAGGGTTGAAGCGGGTGGAGGGGCGGCGTGATCATTGTCACTTCTCGGGAGTAATGGGTCGTCCTGGGAGGGGGTGAGTATGGCTTTTCTATTCGGTGTGCTTCTTATTGCCTGCTGCATTGTGCCTGGTTTCACTATGCTGTTCTTCCCCGACAAAGCGTTCGTGACTGCAACGAAACCGCGTTGGCTGGGTGTGCCCTTCCTCGGTGTAGGGCTGTTGGTGCTGTGTGGCTTTTGGCGGGTGTTGGCTATGCTGCTAGGGATCAACTTGCGAAATTAGTCTTTTCTCAATAGAGAGGCGAGTTGTGCCGCCCCGCTTTCGTCAGGTCTTGGTTTCCCTCGCGTGCGCGTTCTTAATTGCACGGGCGCGCGTGTATCAGACCTCTTGCATGAGGGCAGCCGAGGGGCAAGGAGGGCAGCCGAGGGGCAAGGAGGGCAGGCACGGGGGCCTGCCCCTACAAGATCGCAGACGTAGGCGTAGGGGCGGCCCCCTGTGGCCGCCCTTCTTCTCCCCTTATGCAAAAGGTCTATTGTAACACTGCGGGCGAAAGTGACCACAGGAAAGGAGCATGGAGATGGTCTGTCCCGGATGCAAGGCGGAGGGTCCCGACGGCAAGAAGTTCTGCGGCGAATGCGGCGGGCCTTTGGAGAAAGCGGCCCCGATGCCCGTCGTGGGCGAGGACGGCGCGTGGTACTGCGCGAGGCACACCAAAGTCGTGACGCGCCTGCGCTGCGGGCGGTGCGAGACGCTGATCTGTTCCAAATGCACGGTCTACACGCCGGCGGGGACGCGCTGCCGGACGTGCGCGAGGAACAAGATCGCGCTCCGGCCGGCGGGCGTGCTGCACAGCGCCGTGGGCGAGGTCGAGGGCGCGTCCCCGATGGGCCGCCGCGTCTGGTACTTAGCGATCTGGTACTTCATCCTGTCGTTCCTGCGGAACCCGTTCGGATGGTGAATGCCGTTCCCCAAGCGGTGATGGCCTGGTGCTTGGAGAACGGCTGGGGCGCGGTTCAGTTCACCGCCCGGCTGTCCGGCGGCGACGTCAGCCGCGCCCTGCGCCTAGAAATGGGCGACGGGCGTTCCCTCGTTCTCAAGATGAAGGCAAACGCGCCTGCCGACATGTTCGCCCGCGAAGCAGAAGGGTTGGCGGCACTGGCCGACGCGAACGGGCCGACGGTTCCCGCCGTCTACCTGTCCGGCCCAGACTTCCTCCTGCTCGAAGACCTGCGGCCTTACCCGCCGACGCCGACGTATTGGGAAGAGTTCGGCCTGCGGCTGGCGATGATGCACCAGGCAACGCACACCCATTACGGCTTCGCGCATGACAACTACTGCGGCGAGACGCCTCAGCCGAACCCCTGGACCGAGAGCGGGCACGAATTCTTTGCCGAGCACCGCCTGCGGCATCAGGCACGGCTGGCACGGGATCGGGAGCGCCTGGACGCGCCCGACATACGCCGCATCGAGCGCATCTGCGAACGGATGCCTGATCTCGTGCCGCCGCAGTCGCCTGCGCTGATCCACGGCGACCTGTGGCGCGGCAATGCGCTTTGCGGCCCGCGCGGCGAGCCTGCCCTGATTGACCCCGCCGCCCACTTTGGCTGGGCCGAGGCGGAACTCGCGATGACGCTGCTGTTCGGCGGCTTCCCGCCCGCCTTTTACGACACCTACGCCGCCTCCTACCCTCTCGCCCCCGGCTGGCGGGGCCGGATGGATTTGTACAACCTCTATCACCTGCTGAACCACCTGAACGTCTTCGGCGCGGGCTATCTGGGGCGTGTACAGGAGGTTCTAGAGCGTTACTCGTGAAAATCACCCCCTGCCCCCAATTCTGGGGGAGTCGGAAAAGATAAAAGTGGGCACCAGGGGCAAGTATGAGGCCACCCCCGGCACACCGGCTCGGATTACACGGTGATCTCCTGCTCCAATTGCGCCAGAAACGCCTCGATAAATGCTGCTCGCTCCCGCGCCATCGCCCGTGCCGCCCCGGTGTGCAGGGTGTCCGGCAGGCGCAGCAGCTTATGGCCAAAATGGTCCAGCGTCCAGCGTTTGTCGTCGAGTGGGCGGGCGCGGGCAAACGGGTCTTCGGGATCATAAAACGGGCGGCCTAGCGCCCCGCCGACGGCGAAGCAGCGGGCGATGCCGATGGCGCCCAGCGCATCCAGCCGATCGGCGTCCTGCAAGACTTTCGCCTCCAACGTCTCCGGCACGATGCCCAAAGAGAACGGGTGGACGCGGATGCAATAACAGACGGGTTCGATGAGCGCTTCGGAAAACGCCTCCGCCCGCAGAACGTCCGCCGCGCGCTCGGCGCAAACTTCGCCGGAGCGCGGCGAGTCGGGGTGGTCTTTGGGGTAGGAAAACAGCTCGTGCAGCAGGGCGGCGGGCAGGACGATCCCAAAATCCGCGCCCTCGGCCTCGGCGATGGCGCGAGCATTAGCAGCAACGCGCCGCACATGGCCGAAGTCATGCGCCGGCTCGGCGGTGCGGGCGGCCTCACGGGCGATCTCTTCCAGGCGGTGCATTGGGCGGGGGGACAGCATAGGCATTCAAAACAAAAAAGCGGGAGCCAACTGGCTCTCGCTCTCCGTCAGCCTTTGTTTCCGGCGACGATGGAGAGAGTATATCACAGGCGAGTGGGTTTGTCAAGGAAAATGTGCGTGAGCGGGGATGCAGGAAGATGAGGCGGAGGGAGTTCCTGAGACTTGCAAAGTTGGCCTTTTGAGGGCAGGAAAAACGGCGACGACATCCACTTCAGCAGTTTCGTTCGTTTCCTATTTATCTCAAAAAACGTGGTCGGGTCCCTTACAGTACTAAGGTGGAAGGAATTTTCGCCCGTTCATATCGCGCTGGCCTATGTGCTCTGCCAACCTTGTTCGCAGAAGGGCGAACACGAGGTTCGCCCCTACGGCGTTAGCCGGAATCTCTATCAAGCCACTGCTGATACTCAGGTTTGAAGCAGTCGTTCCAGACGCGCCGTAGCAGTGGCGTTACCGTGAACACATTATCGCGATCGGCTTCATCGAGCAATGACCAGTAGTGGATCGTGTGCAGGTGCAAAACGAAGTCTTGGCGGAGCAGGCGCTCGACACGTTGGGCCAATCCCATATTAGTCGTTTCCGTCGTGTCCTCAGCCGACAGCTCATCCAAAGTGGCGACGATTAGACGCATCAATGCAAACTGAGCCTCGGCATCCAGTACGCCGCTCTCGTAGAGGTTGCAGAACTCGGCGAGCCGACTCGGATCGGCAACCAGCAGTTCCCAATCCTGCTGGGGTTCCCCCTCGCTGTTCGACAAGTGCAGAAGACGGTCAACCCGTTCTATGGCGACCCGCGTTTCATACCGGGGCGGGGATATAAATCCGTTCATGCCGGCGCCTGCTCTCGTTCTCTTAGTCCCAGATAGGCCGCCCGTTACGGGGCCACTTGGTCAGGTCGTTCAACCGCGCCATCTCGTCGCCGGACAGGCGGTAGCCGGCCGCGCCGAGCAGGTCCGTGAGCTGGTCGGGCGTGTTCGCGCCGATGATAGGGGCGGTGATGACGGGGTTGGTAAGCTGCCAGGCCAGCGCGGTTTGGGCGACGGTCTTGCCGTGCGCTTTTCCGATCTCCTCCAGGGCATCCACCACGGCCCAGCCGCGCTCGTTGCCGTAGTTTTCCAGGTTGCCGCCCGCGCGGACGCTTTCAGGGCGGGGGCCGTCCTTGCGGTACTTGCCGGTCAGGAACCCCGCCGCCAGGGGTGAGTAGGGAATGACGCCCACGCCGTGGTGACGGCAGAAGGGCATGGCCTCGTACTCGAAGAGCTGCCGCTCCATGAGCGAGTATTGGGGCTGGTAGCATTCGAAGCGGGCCAGGCCGTGCTTTTCGGAGGCGGCTTGGGCCTCCATGAGACGCCAGGCGGGGTAGTTGGACGCGCCGAGGTAGCGGACTTTGCCCGCCTGGACCAGATCGTCCAGGGCGGACAGGGTTTCCTCAATGGGCGTGTTCAGGTCGGCCCAGTGGCACTGGTACAGGTCAAAGTAGTCCGTCTGGAGACGGCGCAGGGAGTCCTCGCAGGCGGCAATGATGTGCTGCCGCGACAGGCCCTCGCCGTTCGGCCCCTCCCACATCCGCCCGCGCACTTTGGTGGCGAGGACGAGGTCGCGCCGGACGCCTTTGTCGTTGAGCCAGCGCCCGATGATCTCCTCGGTCTTGCCGCCGTAGGAAGCGTCGCCCGCCCAGGTGGTGTAGATGTCCGCCGTGTCAACAAAGTTGCCACCCGCCTCCCAGAAGGCATCCATCACCTGACGGGAAGCGTCCTCGTCCGAAGTCCAGCCGAACTGCATCGTTCCCAAACAGAGTTCCGAAACCATCAGGCCGGTGCGGCCCATTTTGCGATATTCCATGTTTACCTCTTTGTGCAAAGGACGAGTGACGCTAAGTTCGTGAGAGTGAATTGGTTTCCCTGCTGAGAATGGGTGAAATTCCTGCCTTCTGCGTTCAGATCCAGTTCATTGGCTTGATTTTGGGAGCATTTGGGGGCGACGCACAAAACGAAAAAGGCAAACCCTAAGCTTCTCCTCTGGGTCGCTTTTTGGTTTCACACAGCGAAGTTGGGAGAGCAGGCGAGCATAGAGGCCAAATTTCATCTGGCAGGAGCAGGAAAACGCGGCAGAAAAGCCGCTCTAGTTCGCTCTTTGTGGGAAAGGCGAACCAGACTGTCAATCGGCCCTTGGTTCGTCTATGATGACAACCACGTCCGAATAGCCGTCAAGTTTGATCAGGTAGGCATAGCATCGCCTTGATCCTGGCAAGACAGGAACGTCGAGGTACTTGTAATCGTAAGACGGCTCGGAACTGTCGGCACCGACCTGCAAGCGAAGAGTCGTCTCCTCAACATTGAACGGCAGCGAAAAATCGGGATCCCCTCTTCGGACGCGTTCCTGCATCTTGGGCAGGATAGCCGAGAGATCGTCAGCAGAATAGCAGTGCATCAAGACGAGAGTGCCTGGAGAGGGGGACAGAGACTGCGGTTGAAGGAGCGTCGCCCCGAATACGCTGTCCCATAGCACCAGCATTTCTCGTCCGTGGCGAGGGATGACACAGAACTCTTTCGCCCCGACGCCTTCGCAAATTACGTCATAGTCCGTCTCCACATCTCCACCGTTCATCAGGCTGTTCTCGAAGTCGCTTGCGCCCTGCCATTGTGGAACGGTACTGGCTTGTAGCAGTATGAGCGGGCCTCCGCTTCCTCCAACACAAAGATCAGTGTCTGCCATGGACAATCCCTTAACGTCATTAGATTACTTCGCTCTTCGTTCAAAGGGCGAACTAACGCGGTGGGCCGTGGCCCCACCAGCCATGCGGCGCAAAGACACCTGCCGCAACCGCCAACGCGACCACCGCGATGCGAAACCCCTTGGCCTTCTGTGTACAGCCCAGCACAAAGCCAGCCAAAGCCGAAGCGACAAGACTCGGCATTACCCAGGGGCTGCCATTGCCGAAAAGGTCGCCAGGGGTTGCCAAGCCCCAGCCGACCCAGCACAGGATTACGAGACCGAAGCCAGTGACCAGACCATAGACGGCTCGCCCAAAAGTGTGACGCATATGCCCCTACTTCGCTCTTCGTTCAAAAGGCGAACTAAACACACGTTCGACGTTGACGCACCAAAAGCCTGCCAGAATACCTTGAGGAAGAGGAGGTAAGACAACCAGCGTATGAAATTCCCATCTCTTGAGTTGCTCCTAATTGCACTCTTCTCACATGAAGTAGTCACACCCGATGAAAACTTTGTGCTATCATAATGGTATCGCTGAAGCCTATTCCCGCCGACAAAGGAGTCCCTTCCATGACCGTTCCCGCCCAACGCTTCAAGCCCGTGCCGCTGAAGGCCGTCACCATTGACGACCGCTTCTGGCAAGAGCGCATCCGCATCAACCGCGAGGCGACTATCCCCATCGAGTACGACCAGTGCAAGACGACGGGGCGCATCGAGGCTCTGACGCTGGCGCGCGTCCCCGACCAGCACATCTTCTGGGATTCGGACGTCGCCAAGTGGGTGGAGGCGGCGTCGTACAGCCTGGCGACACACCCGAACCCCGACGTAGACGCTTTGCTGGACGAGGTGATCGGGATGCTGGGGCGGGCGCAGCAGCCGGACGGGTATCTGAACACCTACTTCACGACGGTCGCACCCGAGCGGCGCTGGACCAACCTGCGGGATGACCACGAGCTATACTGCGCCGGGCATCTGATCGAGGCCGCTGTCGCCCATTATGAGGCGACCAGCAAGATGAGCCTGCTGGATGTCCTGCGCCGCTACGCAGACTACATCGGCACGGTCTTTGGGCCGGAGGAAGGCCAGAAGCGCGGCTACTGCGGGCATGAGGAGATCGAGCTGGCCCTGGTCAAGCTGGCGGAAGCGACAGGGGACGACAAGTACCTGCGACTGGCCCAGTATTTCGTGGATGAGCGCGGGCGTCAGCCGCATTATTTTGACGAAGAGGCGCGGGCGCGGGGCAAGGACCCCAAAGATTTCCATTTCGGCGGCTACGAGTACAACCAGGCCCATGTGCCCGTGCGCGAGCAGAGCCATGTCACCGGGCATGCCGTCCGGGGCATGTATCTCTACTCGGCGATGGCCGACCTGGCGGGGCGGACCGGAGACGCAGGCTTGAAAGCCGCCTGTGAGCGTATCTGGGGGCATTTGACCTCGGCGCAGATGTATGTGACCGGGGGCATCGGCGGGTTCGCGTCCAACGAGGGCTACGGGGACGACTATGACCTGCCCAACGAGACGGCCTACGCCGAAACCTGCGCGGCCATCGGATTAGTGTTTTGGGCCTCCCGGATGCTCCATTTGGACTGCGACCGGCGCTACGCCGACGTCCTGGAGCGCGCCCTGTACAACGGCGTCCTCAGCGGCGTCTCACTGGACGGCACGAAGTTCTTCTACGATAATCCCCTGGCGAGCCTCGGCAAGCACCACCGGCAGGCGTGGTTCGGCTGTGCCTGCTGCCCGCCGAACCTCGCCCGGCTGCTGGCCTCGCTGGGGCAGTACGTCTACTCGCAGGGCGACGAAGACATCGCCGTCCATCTGTATGTGCAGGGCCACGCTGATCTGATCGTCGCGGGTCGGTCCGTGACGCTCTCGCAGTCGACAAACTATCCATGGGACGGGAACGTGACGCTGACGATCTCTCCCGAACAGCCGGCCCGTTTCCGCCTGCGCCTGCGGCTGCCGGACTGGTGCCGCGCCCCGCGCCTGTCGGTCAACGGCGAAGCCGTCTCGCCCCTCGTTGAAAAGGGCTACGCCGTGTTGGAGCGCAAGTGGCAGGTGGGGGACGCGGTGACGCTGGACCTGCCTATGCCGGTCGAGCGCGTTTACGCGAACCCGAAGGTGCGTCAGGACCGGGGGCACGTGGCCTTGCAGCGCGGCCCCGTCGTCTACTGTCTGGAAGCCGTGGACAACGGCGAGGGTCTGGATACGCTTGTCCTGCCGCGCGAAGCCACTCTGGAAGCGGCCTTCGAGCTGGACCTGTTGAGCGGCGTCACCGTCCTGCGCGGGCAGGCGGAGCAGATTTCGGCGGAGGATTGGGACGGGGCGCTATATCGCACGGAACCTCCCGTTTCCACACCTGTGGCCGTTATGGCGGTTCCGTACTTCGCGTGGGACAACCGCGCGCCGGGGGAGATGCGGGTGTGGGTGCGGGAGTGACCTACCCCCGCCGCAAGAACCCGGCCTTGAAAGGCCAGGCTACCCGGAGTGGAAGTGCCGCCGGCACTGAGGACAAGCCCCGGAGGTTTGGCCTTAGTCGCGGAGCGACTTTCACTGAGAGTAGCCCGGCCTTTCAAGGCCGGGTTCTTGCGCGTACGCGCCCTTCAACTTTAATGCAGGTATCCCCCGCCCCGATGGCGTATCAACACGCCTAAAGGAGAACACCTATGTTCAAAGGACTTAGCCCCGGCGCCATCGGCGTGCGCGCGGGCAGTTTAGACGAAGCCCTGGCCGCCGCGAAGACAGGCGGGTTTGGGGGCGTCGAGTTCAGCCCGTCGCAGATCGCCGATCTCATCGAAGCGCAGGGCGCGGAGGCCGCGCGGACGCGGTTCACCGAGGTCGGCATCCAGCCCGCCGGCTGGGGGCTGCCGACCGACTGGCGCGGATCGGAGGAGAAGTGGCAGGCGGGCCTGGAGGAACTGCCCCGGCTGGCTCAAGCGGCCGCGGCCGTCGGGGGAACGCGCGTCTCGACGTGGGTCATGCCCTGCTCGAACGACCGGCCTTACGAGGAGAACTACCGGTTCCACGTCGCGCGGTTCACGCCTATCGCGCGCATCCTAAACGACCATGGCATCTCGCTGGGATTGGAGTTCATCGGCCCCAAGACGCTGTGGGCCTCGCAGAAATACCCCTTCATCCACACCCTGCCGGACATGCTGGCCCTGGGCCGGGACATCGGGCCGAACGTCGGCCTGCTGCTGGACTGCTGGCACTGGTACACGTCCCACGGGACGGTGGACGACCTGAAGGCCCTGACGCCCGCGCAGGTCGTCTATGTCCACGTCAACGACGCCCCGGCGGGCATTCCCACAGACGAGCAGAGGGACAACACCCGCGCCCTGCCGGGCGCGACCGGCGTCATTGACATCGCGGGCTTCCTGCAAGCCTTGCAGGGCATCGGCTACGACGGCCCCGTGGTCCCGGAGCCGTTCGTGGACCTGAGCGGCCTGCCTTCGGACGAGGCGCGCTTGAAGACCGTCGGCGCGGCGATGGACGACATCTGGCAGAAAGCGGGGCTGTCGGCGCTATGACGGAACTCGGCATCGGCATCGTCGGCTACGGCTTCATCGGCAAGGTCCATGCCTACGCGCACCGGACCCTGCCGCTCTTTTACGACCCGCTGCCCGCCAAGACGCGCCTGGTCGGCGTCTGCACGGCGACTGAGGCCAGCGGGCGCAAGGCGCAGGAGCAGGCGGGATTCGAGTTCGCGGCGCGGGATTATCAAGACCTGCTGGCGCGGGACGACATCCAGGTCATCCACTGCTGTACGCCCAACGATGCCCACCACGCGCTGCTCTTAGACGCGCTGAAGGCGGGCAAGCACGTTTACTGCGACAAGCCGCTGACGCGGACACTGGCCGAGGCGGAGGAAGTCGCCGCCCTGGCCCGGACGACCGATAAAGTCCACCGAATGACCTTCAATTACCGGTTCGTGCCGGCGCTTTTACGGGCCAAAGAACTGGTAGAGGATGGCTTTCTCGGCCAGGTGTATCAGTTCCGAGCGGCGTACCTCCATGCGGGCTATGTGGACCCGCAGCGGCCTCTCACCTGGCGGCTGCAAATGGCCCGCAGCGGCGGCGGGGCGATCATGGACCTGGGCGCGCACGTCTTCGACCTGGTGCGGTTCCTGCTGGGCGAGTTCGCCGACGTGCAGGCACGGCTGGAGACGTTTATCCCCACACGGCCCGATCCCAAGACGGGCGGCGTGGGCGTGGTGGATGTGGACGATGTGGCGATCGTGCAGGTCAAAATGGCGTCCGGCGCGGTCGGCGTCGTCGAGGCGACGCGGCTGGCGACGGGAACGCAGGACGATCTGCGCTTGGAAATCCACGGCAGCCGGGGCGCGTTGGCGTTCAACCTTATGAACCCAAACTGGCTTGCGGTCTACGACAACACCCGGCCGGAAGCGCCGCTCGGCGGCTCGCGCGGGTTCCAAAAGATCGAATGCGTGGCGCGCTATCCCAAGCCGTATGCCTTTGGCGCGACCAAGAACCCTATCGGCTGGCCGCAGTTCCACGTCCACTGCCTGTTCGACTTCGTGGACAGCGTCGCGCGCGGCGAATTGGGCGGGCCGAGCTTCGAGGATGGGCTGGCGGCGCAGCGGCTGGTAGACGCCTGCCGGCGGTCGGCGACGACGGGGACGGGCGGGGCGGTTCCGTAAGCTTCGGGCCTATTCCTACTCCAAGTCCCCCATAAAGTCCACTGCGACCACCTGGCCCGATGTGTTGGTGACGAGGACGAAGCACGCCGTCGTGTCCGTGTCACAGAAGCCGGACTCGAAGCGAGTCTGGGCGAAATGTCCGTAAACGCCCTGGGCCAGACGGCGGTTCATGTCCGCATCCCACCGCGCCGGCGGCTCGGCGATGCGCGCCTGCGGCGTAACCAGGAGCATGTCGTCGCTGCCGAAGGCCGGCCACTCCGCCTCCACCCCGCTCGCCCGCAACGTCTGCACGAGGGCAGTCATGTGCGCCATGTAATCGGGGTGCGCCGCCAGGTCTGTTTGCAGGACAGGCGTGGGGATAGACTTCGGGACAACAGGCGCGTTCCAGTGGCGATAGCCAAACCAGCACAAGCCAGCCAGCAGGAACGTAGCGGCTTCCGGCCACCGATGGGACCTTCGGCTTATCTGTTGGGACCTTTGGCTTATCTGCCGGCGGGGTGGCGCGGCAACTTCCGGCGCCACAACTTCCGGCGCCACCTCGACGGGTGCGGCTTCCGGCGGCGCGGCTTCCCATTCCAGCAACGCATCGGCGGGGACAGGCTCGTCGAAGACTTGGCCGCAACGGGGGCAGACAGTTGCGCCTGGCGCCAGCGCCGCTTCGCAATTGTCGCACTCGTAGACCATAAGGCGGCATCAGCTCCGGGTGATCTGCAAGCCCGTCTCGGACAGGCTGAAACGGACGAAGCGGGCGCGCGGGTTCGGCGGGTGCGCGGTCAGACGCTCCCGGATGCGCCCGGCGGCGGCTTCGTCTTTCGCCAGCAGGAGCAGGTAGCCGCCGCCGCCCGCCCCGGTCAGCTTGGCGGCGGCCAGCCAGTCGCCCACAGCCTCCAGGATCGCCTGCACTTCGGGCGGGTTCGTGCCTGCATCGAGCGCCTGGTTCAATTCCCAGCTTCTCCGAACACGCTCGCAGACGGCGTCGTAACTGCCGCGCTGAATCGCGTCATAGGTGGCTTCGGCGTTCTCGCCGATGTCCCGCAGGCAGGCCATGACGCGGCCGTCACTGAGGAACATGCCGCGCACGATGTCCTGCAAGATCGTCTTTGCCAGCCGCGTGATCCCTGTGTAATACAGCAGCATTCGCCCGCCCGCTGCGCGCGGGGAGAACAGGTAATCCGGCGCCCAGCGGACGGAAACGACCTGGTCGGCGCCAGGCAGGGTTTCGATCAGCTTGACGCCGGGGAACAGGCCGCCGGCGGGGTCCTGCCAGCCGCCGCCGGTCGTCACCAATTGTTCCAGAAGGAGCGACCGGGTCACCAACGCCTGCGTGTCCCAGTCCAGCCCGCAGAACTCGCTCAGGACGCCGAGCAGGGTGGCCGCCAGCAGGCTGCTGGTGCCCAGGCCCGACCCTTGGGGGGCGGCGGCCAGCAGGGACAGTTCCATGCCGCCGCCCATTCCCGCAAGCTGCGCGGCCAGCGTCGGGGCGCCGCCGTCCGTGTGGAAGCGCGGGAGGAACCCCGCGAGGGCCAGCGCGGCTTTGGCAAGCGCGAAGTCGCTGTCCGGGCGCGCAAACGTGTCCAATTCCTCGTAGGTCTCTATCCGCCGCTCCAGCCCCAGGTCAATGGAGCGCAGGATCAGATGGGGCTGATCGGTGGGCCGCGCGAAGACCTGCACAGGCGGCTGGCCGTTGAGGTTGACGGCCAGGTTCAGGACTCTGCCACCGTGCTGGAGGCAGTACGGGGGAGTGTCGGTCCAGCCGCCCGCGAGGTCAAAGCGTAGGGGGCTGCGGCCCCAAAGGATTTGGTCTTCCAGCACGTCGCGCCCCGGTCGCACGGTCAGCGAATGACCCGCGAGGAGGGCCATCCGCAGCCAGCCGAAGGCTTCATTCTCCCAGCGCGCCGAGGCCGCCGGATCGTGCTCTAATCGGGCGCGCAGCATCGCGTCCTGCATCTGGGTCAGGAGAGGCATCGCCCCATCCGGCAGGATCGGCGGCAGAGGAATCCGGGCGCGCGCCATCAGACGAGCGGTGGCGGCCAGGTCCAGGTCGAAAAAGGCGCTGCGGGCGGGGCGGCTGTGCATCAGCGGCAGCACGCGGCGCAGGTCTCCCTCGCGCTGCCGGGAAAGCCGCCCGATGTTGGCTTGCGCGTTCAGGTCCCGCGCGGACAGGCGTGTGCTTTCCTGCCAGAGCGCGGCGTGTTCGAGGCTGCGGGCGGGATGCCGGGCGAACAGCCATTGGAGGAAGCCGCTGGACAGGCGGGAAGGCGGCAGAACCGGGAACAGAGCAGCGTCATACAAGTCCGTGCCGGGCGCGATCCCGGCCTTTTCCCACGACAACCCGCGCCGCGCCGCCCATTCCACAGCCGGCAGGCCCAGCCAGAGAGTGTCCGTGGCATTGACCGCGCCACGGAACGGGTCATCCAGGCCGTAGGCGCGGACGCACCAATCCTCCTCGCTGACTGGAACGAAGTCCAGGCAGACGCCCGGCTCCAGCGTCAGTGTCCAGTCATTGTTCGGGACGCCCGTCAGGATATGCTCCTGCGTGAGCTGCCACGAGGCAGGGACGGTGCTGTTTTCGATCCAGAGCGTGTGGTTGGCGGCCTGCCGGACGGGCGGGTCGAACACGGCGTTCAGGACGAATTGATCGGGGTGCGGGCGCAGGCCGCCCCAGAGGGTCTGTTCGGCCCGCCGGTTTTGCAGCCGCGAAACGGACTCGATGAGCTGCCGGCTTGTGCCGAGGTGGTAGAACTCGGCGTCGGCCAGCGGCAGGACGACAGCGGACAAGGCGGCGACGGCGGGGTCGGGCCGAACCGGGTCTGCCCCCAGCGCAGGGCCAAAACTGCCATAAAGGTCGTAAGGCAAGGGCTTGCCGCCGGAAAAGTCCTGCGCCGCGTCGTCCCAGCCACAGCGTTCCATCAAAACCTGAACGGCCCGCTCACTCAGCAGCCAAAAGCCGGTATCTATGAGAAACAGATATTCCTCGGCAAGCCTTTGGATCGTGTCCGGCGAGGGCTTTTGCAGGAAAAACGCCAGCGTCCGGGGCGCGTCGCGCCGAAAAAAGAAGACGCCAAAGCTCTGGGCCGTTTCGGACGGGGCGGGCATCCCCAGGGCCAGCACATCGGCTTCCGGGAGGGGCGGCGCGGGCGGGGCGAAGCGCAGCAGGACATCGCCGCTCGCGACGGCGGCGACGTAAGAGTCCGGGGTGGATTGGAGCACACCGTCAAAGACAGGCCGCTGGATGTCCAGCAGGGTCTGGTCCAGCCTTTGTCCGAGTTCACCTCGAATGACCGGCAGCGGCAGGAACGGCTTACCGACGGGGGCATAGGCGGGCAGGCGGCGTGACTGGCCGCCGCCATGGATCATCATCTTGCGCGTTTGGCGCAGCCATTCGTTGAACGAACGACCTCCCCCTGTCGCCTTCCAGGCTTCGACGAGCAAGTGGGCCGTGCCGCCGCCTGATCCGAGCGAGCCGCCCAGCGGGTCCGAGGCGAGGAACCAGGAAGGGTCGAGGCGATCCCGAAGGGCGGGGGCCTGCGTCATCGCGGGCGGGACAGACAGGAGGTATTGGATCGTTTTCACAGTCTCGTGAGCGTCTTTCCCGCAGTGTCCTGCTGCTGATGGACGAGAATGATGGACTCGGTGACTCGACAAGCCATCTCGGTGCGCCAGGCGGGATCGCCGGCCTGCAAGGCGTCCTGCGGGTTGGAAAGCGTCGCCAGCTCCAGCAGGACCTTTTCGGGGATCGGGTTATAGTCCGGGTTCAGCACCCCCAGCTCACGGCCGGAAACGCCCCGGAGGCCCCGGTAGTCGCAGCCGCGCCCGAAGTTCCCCTGAGCCATTTGGGCGGCGAGGGCGGCCCCAAGCGCGGGCAGGCGGCGGATGCGCCGGTCCACGTAGACGACGCTCCCGGAGACGGCGGCGGCGCCATACTGGTCATAGTGCAGCGAGACGAAAAAGACGTTCCGGCGGGCGTCCCGGTCCCATCGAACCCGCCGTGCCCAGACGATGCGCGCCGTCCAGGCGCGCTGCCAGAGCGGCAGGGGCGAGCGACGCCGACGGAGCGGCTGTCCCGTCGCAGCCATGACCGCATCGGCGGGGCGGATCAGCGGCGGCTCGACGAGGGCCAGCATGGGATCAAGCTGGCGGCTGCGGACGGTGTAGATGACATCCGCCCCCTGTGTTCGCAGACTGGCGGCCACTTCGGTCGCCGTGCGGTAGGTCAGAGCGGCCTCGGACATTTGGCCGCAGACGGCGCCGGGGTCCTGCCCGCCGTGGCCGGGGTCCAGCACGACGACTACCCCCGCCAAAGGCTTCGGAGGATCGGGCGGGAGGCTGCGGCCCGGCGCTGGAAGCGGGCGCGGCGGGTGTGCCATGTGGAACCCCAGCAGCAGGAGAAGGCCGAGCGCGCAGACGGCGCCGATGACGGCTCCCAGCAAGACTCGGCGCTCGTAGCGTCCCATGCGGCGATGGTTCCCCTCAGACCCGGCTCTCTTAAACCATGTTTCCTCGCTTGAGTATACCACAGCAGTGTGGGCGAACGGGGTTCTTTAGGCCAGGCCGCCGAGGCTCTTTCCGATAAGATACGTCACGATGCCTTCCACCGCGCCAACGGCCGTCATTTCCAGGCCGCTGCTCCACCAGGAGCGGACCGTAATCAATGTCTTGGCCGCGCCCACAGCAAAGTGGGCCAGGAGCGAGACGACGGCGGCGGCGATGATGGCGGGGACGCCGTGCAGGAAGAAAAACGGAATGATCGGAACGAGCGCCCCGACGGCCGTCGAGAGCGCCCCCGACCCCGCCGAAACGTAAGGGTTGCTCAAAGCGTCTTCCGTGAGGTTGAGCTGCTCGGCAGTCAGCGTCCGCAGGAACTGCTCCGGGTCGCGCGACAGGTGATCGGCCACCCGGCGCGCGTCCTCCTCGGGGATGCCTTTGATCTGGTAGATCAGGGTCAGCTCTTCCCGCGCCTCGGCGGGGTTCTCTTCCAATTCGGCGCGCTTGCGGAACAGCTCGGCCTCGTAGATCTCGCGCTCGCTCTTGGCGGCCAGGTATGCGCCGGAACCCATCGAGAGGGCGGAGGCGATCATGCCCGCCAGCCCGGCCAGCAGCACGGTCTTGTTGTCCCCCGCCGTCGCGCCGGACACGCCCGAGACGATGCCGAAGATCGCCCCCAGGCCGTCGTTGACGCCGTAAATGGCGTCGCCGATCCACGAGGCGGGCGACTTGTGCCCCTTGCGCGCCCGCAGGTCATCCAGCGCCTGCTGCGGGTCCAGGGGCCGGGAGAAGTGCTGGCCGATAGGCGCGTCCACGGGGGGCGCGACAGACGGCACGGGGGCCAGCATATGCTTCAGCGCCTTGGAGTGCGCGCGCTCGTCGGCGACCACTTTTTCCAGGATCGCGACGCTTTCGGGGTCGCCCAAGTCCCGAAGCTGCCGGCCATAGGAGGCGACATGCTTGCGCTCCTCCATCTCGATACGGCGCAGGGTAGCATCGGTCCCGCCGATGCGGTTCGGCAGCGTGTCCACGACGCCCGTCGCCGGCCCGGTATAGTGGGGCGTGTCCGCACCGAGTTCCGTCAGCCGCCGCTCCCACAAGCGGGCGTGGGACTGCTCGGCCTTCGCCAGCCCTTCCAGCGTGTGCTTGCGCTTGGGGTCCGCTTCGCGGTCGGCCAGCGCCTGATAAGTGGCCGCGCCCTCCATTTCCGCCTGCCAATTTCCTTCGATGGCTTTGATCAGGCGGCGCTTGTCCGCTTCGGTCGGCTTGGGGTCCTGCGTGATGCTCACTCGCCTCCATCTTTCTGTAACTCTTGGCACGCCCGGCAGAGGCCGTAAAACTCGACCCGCTGGGCGTTGATCTGATAGCCGGACGCCTGGGCGGCCTGGAAGGGCAGCCCGCTCAGGTCTGGGAGCTGTACGTCCTTGATCTGCCCGCACTGCGTACAGATGACATGGGGATGAAAGCGCGGGCGGACGCCGTCATAGTGACGGCGTCCATCGCCGACTTCCATCTCTAATGCCTCGCCCATGTCCCGCAGCGTTTCCAGCGTCTTGTAGACGGTCGCCAGCGACGTCATCGGCGAGACGCGCTGCACCTGGGCATAAATGTCTTCCGCGCTGGGGTGGCTGTTGGACTCGACCAACGCCTGCAAGATGCACAGCCGCTGCGGCGTCATCCGGTGCCCGCTGTCATGGAGTTTCCGGCACATCTCTTCGATGCGCTGCTGTGTCAATGGCTGCATGATAACTGAAAACGATTACTTACGGAGAATGGTTCGCGATAAGGATACCGCAAAAATGCGGGGAATGTCAACAGGGTGGATCAGCCGTGAGTTCTTGGGCTGACATTCTCCCGAAGCGCTTTCACCAGAAGGTGTACCGTCGTGCAGGGGTTGTCCTGTTGCGGGTTGTGGCTCGCGCCATAGTCGGCCCGCAGGCTTTCCGCCCGTCGAATCGCCTCCACCTGCCGGTTTAGCAGTTCGGCGTACATCTTCAAGCTACCCTTGTGGTACTTGTGTCCCAGGCGGTCCGTGAGTATTTCGCAATACTGAGTGCGGTGCAGGGCTGCCCGGTGGTCGTCGAAGTGAAGCAAATACCACAACTCAAACGCCTCGTTCGTGTACGCCACCTGAAAGCCCGCCGTCTCGGCCTTGCGAATGGCGCTGTTGAAACTGTCCGCAGGAAACGAGTCGCGGTCAAAGACGCACCAGATTTGGTCATAGGGCGACCTGCCCCGCCGCCGGGCCTCGGCCTCCTTTTCTCCTTTGAGGCGGATTGCTTCATCCACCAAGCTCAGAGTATTGTAGCCTGTCCCGACTGCATCCACCACCAGTTGCGGCACACGGAAGCCCTCAAAGTAGTTCGGCTCCGTCTTCGCCCCCTCGCAGATGATCAGAAAGCGTTGCAGAACCTCCCGATCATCCGTGCGCCGCTCCCCGGATGTCCGCGCCGCCTGCGGCAGAAACTGCGGGCGCGCGCTCTGCTTCCAATTCTTTGGCCGCTTGTCAGGCACGGGCCGGCTCCTGCTCCGCCTCTTCTTCCAGCGCTTCCCCACCCTGCGCCCACGGCAGCCGCGTCAGGTCGCCCAGGAAGGGAATCGCGCCGTACCGGCCTTCCAGATAGTTCCTCTCGAACGCGGCGTCATTGCGAACACGGTATTCCGCCAATGAGGACAGATGCGTCGCGCCCTGTTGATCCTTCTCGGCAAACCAAATTTGGTCGCGCCGGAACAGGCTTTTGTCGAGCAGATTGGTGTCGTGCGTGGCGAAAATGAGCTGCGCGCCCTTTGGGTTGGTCAGAGGCGAATGGAACAGCTCAATGATGCGCCGCGTCATCAGCGGGTGAAGCCGGGCATCTAGCTCGTCAATGAACATCGTTTGGTGGTTTGCAAGGATTCTGTGCAACGTCCCTGCCATCGCGACTAGTTTACGGGTGCCTTGTGATGCGTGCGTATCTACATCCATTAAGACAACATCTTCCTGCCCTCCCGGGCGGCTGTGTAGATGATAAACAGCGTGGATGCTCTGACGTGTGTCCGGCGCGGGTGGATCATAGACCACAAGGTTGTCAATGCCTAAATCCAGTTCCTGAATCAGTTCAACAATCTGCCGTCTCTGCCCTGGGTCGCGCAAGTATTTTAGGGTTTCAGCGCGAAAGTCTTCGTCCTGCAAACCAGTGGTCATTGTAAAGGCTTTAAACCATTCCTGTATCTGGCCAGAGATCACGCCATTAAACAGTGCCACAACTGATAAAAATAGTGCCTCCGGGCGTGTCCTTACTTCTAGTCCCTTGCCTTCTTTAAAGCCTATCCCGGCACCGATTTCCTGTTCTTCGCGCGTGAACAGAGCCACTTCCTTTGTCTTAGGCACATAAAACAGCCACTCAGAGAGGACATGGCTTCTATCCACCTCAAAGCCATAACGGTACTGCACTCCATCCAACAGGAAAACCATCTCGAAGAATGAGGGCTGTTCAGGGGTTTCCCAATTAAGAAGGAATGGCTCTAGGCCAAAACCGGCGGGAGTGGACGCCTCGCGGGCCGAATCTAGAACAAAATCGCGCATGAACCGCAAGGCCAGACCCAGGTTGCTTTTGCCGCTGGCGTTTGCCCCGTACACAGCCGCCGACTTCAACAGCCGCAGGTCTTTCTTGACAGGGACGACATTATCCTCGTCAAGCACAATATCGTCGGACTTTAGGTTTGCGGCGATCATGCTGAAGGTTGTTTTGTCTCGGAACGATTTGAAGTTGCCGATGGTGAACTCAATAAGCATAATCTCAATATCCTAGAAATAGCGTTCAATTTTGCGGAAGAGGCGCAAATTTCGTTGCCATTTCCGACACTAGGGTTATACCACATTCAGCTTCAAAGTGGAATGGGAGCGAGAAAGCCGTACAGGGAAGCGCCGGATTAACGGCGAATAGTGGGCGGGCGGCAAGTAGATCAAGGGGGAGGAATGCGATGGCAGAGACAAGCGGGACGTATCGGGTGGGGATGATCGGCTGCGGGGGGCGGGCGCGGGAGCATGTGCCGGCGCTGAAGGCGGACGCACGCTGCAAAATCGTCGCGCTGGCGGATGTGCGCGGGGAGACCGCCGGGGCGATGAACGCGGACTTCGGGCTGGAGGCGGCGGTCTATACGGACTACAGGGAAATGCTGGCGGCGGAGCGGCCCGATGTGGTCGTCGCGTGCCTGTGGACGCCGCTGCATCTGCCGGTCTTTCGGGACTGCGCCCATTCGGGGGTTCGGGCGGTGCTTTCGGAGAAGCCGATGGCGCCGACGTGGGGCGAGTGCCTGGAAATCGCGCGGATCGCGGAGGAAACAGGCTGCCAGCTCACGTTCTGCCACCAGCGGCGCTTTGCGGCGGGCAACCGGTTGGTCCGGCAATTGATTGTCGAGGGCCGCTTTGGGCGGGTGCAGCGGATGGATTTGTATTCGCCGCCGAACCTGCTGGACTGCGGCACGCACACGTTTGACCAGGCGCTGAGTTTCAACGGCGAGACGCCCGCCAAATGGGTGCTGGGGGCCGTAGACACGACGGAGATTTTGGACTGGTTCGGCGTCCGTGCGGAAGGCATGGCGACGGGAACGGTGGTCTTCGAGAATGGGATCCGGGCAAGCATTCAGGTGGGCGGGCCGGACAGGGACATGGAAAGCGGCGTCCGCGTGGTCGGCAGCGAGGGGTTTCTGGAAGTGACGTGGGACGGCAAGTTCGAGCGGGCCGTGGTGTACAGTGATCCGGCCTGGCAGGCGCCCACGGTGGAGGAACCCGCAGGGGGACCGATGGCCGGTGTAGTGGGCAATGCCCTGGATTGCCTGGAGTCGGGGGCCGAGCCGGAGTTATCCTACCGGCAGGCGCTGCGGGCCAGCGAGATCATCTTCGCCTTGTACGAGTCGGTGCGCCGCCACGCCCGCGTCGCGCTGCCGCTGATGGGCGTGACGGACAATCCATTCCTTGCCATGCTCGACGGCGGCGCGTTCGGAGACCCGGCGAGCGGCTGACCGAGGGCGGCAACAAGTCTCTAGCGGCTGCCGCCGTCAATATCCGGCCCGGCCTCGCCGTCGGCAGAGCCGACGGACGCCGCGCCGCCGCCCAATGCGACGGTGTCGGTCGTCATGCTGCCGGTCTGGGTAGCCCCGTCGCCGGGGAGTTGATCCACATTCTGCGCCGCGTCGTCGGTCTCGATCGCGGCGGCGGTGGCCGCGCCCTGGCTGGTGTTGCCGGTGGTGACGGCGTTGCCGCCCAGGCCGCCGGTGAGCGGGCCGCTGCTGGCCGTGCCGCCGACGGTGTTCTGGCCGGTCCCGGTCGTGGTCCCCGCGCCGGTCGTCGTGATGCCCTCAACGGCGTCGTTGTAGGCCGGGTTGGTGTTGTCTGCCATGATGGTTTTCTCCCTCATTGGGCTGATACCCGGCGATGACAACGTGGTAAACGGAGGAGGCTTCAAAAAGGACCGCCTTCCGCCGATACTGTCATTGTTATGAGTACCACCTGCGCCCAGACTTTTCCGATGCGGACGCTCTACGCGCCCAACCCGCCCCAACTCGACGATCCGTGGGTGCGCACGCTGATTGCGCTGCTGGCCACTTTTGGCCTTGCCGCCCTGTCTGCCCTCGGCTCTTAAAGGCTCGTGGGCGGCATCGGCGGCTGCGTCAGGCTCCGGTCGGAGAGAAAATCGGCGCGGTATTTGAGGGCGGCGACGACCTCGCGCTCGTAAGGGGCCACGCCCGACAAGTTCGTTAAGTGGTGCGCGGCCATCACGGCGGCGACGGCGGCGGCGACTTCGGGCGCGGCATGGCCTGTATTGACTTTGCGGTCGAAAGCCGCCGCCATGCCCGCTTCGCTTTTGAGGATGTCGCCTACCCGCCCTGTTCGCAGCGTCCCGTCGGGCAGCGTGACCGAAAAGATGTCGTCGAAGGGGTAATAGCTGCGTTTGGCCGTCTGGATCTGGGCGATGCGGAAGGCGATGCTGCGCCGTCCCGCCGCCTGGAAGACGGCGATCAGGCGTGGGTCGCTGATCGTCTTCCGCACGGCATCCGCCCCCGTCACTGCCGCGCCCGTCGCCGGGTCTACGACGGCGAAAATCCCGCCCGGCGTCACGTCAATCCCCCGGCTGTGGAAGTCGCGCGCGAAGTCGGACGGCTTCTCGGCCTTCTCCGTCGTCAGGACGGTCGCCAGCGAGCCGTTCCCGTCCGCCGCCGTGATGAACTGGATGAAGCCGACGGACACAAACCCCGTGTCGTAGGTGTTGACGGCGTCGAACCCGCCTTCCAGCCGCGAGACGGCCCCGATCACATGCGCCTCGAACGGCGTCAGCCCCGCCCCCCGCATCAGCCCGTCGAGTTCCCCCGCCGGCATTTTACTGAGCGCCGCGCCGCCCGAAATGACGCCCTCGGCGAAGCGGTAGGAGGGGTAGCGCGGAGACACGGCGATTGGCGCGACATAAACAAGCGGCGGGCCGTCGTCGCCGCCTAGGTCAATCGTGTATCGCTTGGGAACGAGGGCGGCGGCCAGCGGCGGCGGATCGCCCGCCGCCAGCAGCAGGGAGGCGGGAACAACGCCGGGCAGGCTGGGTTCGGGGCCGGAGGCAGGCGCACCGGCGATCTGCGACGCTTCCCACCGGTCGCGGGCGAACTTGGCATCCGCCCAGGCTTTCCAGGTGGCGGCATCGGCGCGCGAGGCCGTCCGCAGGGCATGGTTGAAGGCGGCAAACCAGACGGACGCATCGGGAGTCAACGTCGCGCGGGCGGGCGCGAATGAGACCTGCATCCGGCCCGGCAGACTCCAGAAGGCAACACAGGCCGCCCGCTCGGCGTCCGTCCACACCGGCGGCGCGGAGACCGGCGGCGCGGGCGCGGGAGCAGCCGTGCGGGGCGCCTGCGCATGGCATCCAAGCATCAGCAGAGGCAGCAGAAGGATCGGCAGGGCGTGTTTCATAGGCAGATTGGCCGCCCCCAATGACCCACAGCGCTTGACCCACATCACTGCACCGTGAGTGTCAGCGGGCCAACAGCGGTCGCGGCGTTTTGGAACGTAGCAAAGCTGGCTCTGGCTGTATAAATACCCTTCATGTCGAAGGGCTGGAACGCGCCGGTCGTCCCCCCGACCTTGATCTTTTCTTCAAGTGTCCGCCCCGGCGCAATGGTCTGTGTCACCGGCGGTACATCGCGACAGGGCGGGCCGTTAGGATCGCCGGAACCAGGATAGATAGAAGCGCCGGTCGGGTCCATCACTGTCAAGAGGGCATCAGGAGAGTTCGGGTCCACGGGGCCGCAGTCCTGAGACAGTTGCAGCGTTATGGCCGTGCCGGTCGTGTTCGTGAGAGTCAGCGTGTAGGTGACGCTGCCGCCTGTCGTGATGGCATCTGCGTCCTCGGCCAGCGTCTCGGTCAGGCCGTTGGGCGCGACGGCAGACACGGAACGCGGCTGTGAGGATAGGGCCGGTGTTGAATTACTCCCGGAACCACCGCCGCACCCCGTCAGGATTGACATTGCAAGGCTGCCTGCCCCAATGATACCAGTCTTAAGCCACAGTTTCATACGGTTTCCTTTGTGCTGCCTGCGCGGCGCCCCCGCCCCAAAGATGGAGCGGGAGTGGCCAACCCTTAAAACCGGACCTCCTTGCCGGTTTCGCTGGACTCGTACAGGGCGCTCAGAAGGCGCGAGGCCATGAGGGCCTGCTCGCCGGGAACGGCGACCGGGGTGTCCGTGCTGACGGACTGCACGAAGGCGCGGATCTCCTCCTCGTGCGTGGCGACGCGCGGCAGGAAGACGGGCTGGCTGTCGTAGAGCGCCCCGGCCTCCTCGGTGTAGATGCGCGTGTTGGCGTCGTTGTGCAGGTCCAGGAAGACGCCGCCCTCGGTGCCGAACAGGCTGGTCTCGAAGCGCTCCTTGTCGTTGTTGAGCACGAACGACGACTCCAGCACGAGCGACGCGCCGTTCTCGAACTTGACGTAGCCCGAAGCGAAGTCCTCGACGGTGAAGTTGTTCGGGTCCCAGGGCTTGCCGAACAGGTTGACGTGGCCTGACCGGTGGCCGAACTTGGTGACGGCGGTGCCGCTGACGGCGACCGGCTTGGGGTGGCCCATCAGCCACAGGGTCATGTCGAGGATGTGGACGCCGATGTCAATGAGCGGCCCGCCGCCCTGCTTGTCCTTTTCCGTAAAGACGCCCCACATCGGCACGCCCCGGCGGCGCAGCGCCTGGGCGCGGGCGTAGTAGATGTCGCCGAACTTGCCCGTGTCCAGCAGCCGCTTGATGGCCTGCGGCCCGGCCCCGAAGCGCATGTTCAGGCCCACCTGGAACTTCTTGCCGGCCTTCTGCGCGGCCGCCACCATCTGCTCGCCCTGCGCGCCGTTGATCGCGATGGGCTTCTCGCAGATGACGTCCTTGCCCGCCTCGAAGGCCGCCACCACCGGCGGCATGTGCATGAAGTTGGGGGTACACACATCCACCGCCTCCACGTCGGGGTTGGCGAGCAGGTCGTTGTAGTCCTCGTAGGTCTGGGCGGGGCCGAACTTGGCGTTCGCCTCGGCCAGCCGGTCCGGCTTGATGTCGCACAGGGCGACGATCTTGGCCTTGCCCTCGTCCTGCAACTTTTTGTAGGCGGGCAGGTGAACGCTCTGGGCGATGCCGCCCGTGCCGATGACGCCGATCCCAATCGGCCTGCCGCTATAGCCCGAAGCGTCCTTTGCTCCGGCGATCAAATCCGCATCCCAGTCATTTGCCATGTCGTCAGTCTTCCTTTTGTCCGAGAGGTTGTGAAGTGTAGTTCGGCACGGGCGGCCAAACTCCCTCCTGGAATTGAAGCGACTTCACGGGGCTGAACCCCCGTGCTTTAAAAGAGCAACTCCCCGCCTGCGCGGGCATCAGACCATGATGTAGGGGCGCGATTCATCGCGCCCTTCTCCTATCACGTCCTTCTGAATCCTCGCCCGCGCAGGTGGGGGCTTGCACTTCCGAAGCCCTGCCGTTCAGGGCAGAGTCGCCACGGGTTGAAACCCGAAGCTCAGAAGTGCCCAGCGTCCAGGGGACGCAAGATGAAAGATATAAGAAGGGGCTGTGCTTCTTTGTCTTCCGTCTCCTGGACGGCGGGGACTTGGCAGCCTCGGGTTTCAACCCGTGGCGCCCGCCTGCGTAACATCAGTTACTCACGCCGCCGCTCCCCCTCCGCGCGGTTCCGCCGTGGGCGGCGGACTTCCAGCGGCGCGGCCAGGGCGGGGCCTACCAATGTCCAGCCCAGCAGGGCCAGGGCAGGGATGTAGACCGCGCCCTCGTGGACCAGCTTCCCCGCCGCGTCCCATGCCTGATCCAACGCCCCCGAAGGGCGGTCCAGCACGTCGGGGGCGCGCTCGATGGCGATCTCCGTGCCCCGGTCCGTCATCTCGTCCAGCACGTCGTCGGTGTAGAGGGGCAGGACGGCGCTGCACAGGAGGAAGCCGTAAGCCAGCCCAACGCCGGCGGCGGCCAGGCGGATGAGTGGCAAGGGGCGGCCCCCAAAGGCGCCGGCGAGAAGGGCGCCGATCAGCCCGCCGCCCGCGAAGGCGAGCACGACGCTCCCGCCCAATGTCGCCACGCCGCCGAGCGGCGGGCGGCCCAGGCCGAGCGCGTGGCTGAGGAGGAGCAGCAGGGGGAGCGAGCCAGCAACCGCCAGCAGTCCGAGCAGGGCCTGACGCACGGCGACCCACACGAGGCGTTTCATCCTGCCGCCTCCTGTCGCGGCGGCCAAGGGCGGTCGGAGTGGTGGCTGTCGGGAATGGTCATCTGGATTTCCTTTCGCAGCGCCCTCTTATTGTTCTCTCATTGTTCCCGGTGCGCCCGGCCCCAAACCGACCATAATAGGGAGCCTCAGTTGTGCGTGATGGCAGAGTGATGGCAGAGCCAGACAGAGGACAGAGGGCAGCCACGGGGGGCTGCCCCTACACGCACCAATTCGTGTGGCTCTGGGAGGGCGGGGCTTTTTTCTTGCCGGGTGAACCTTTTGGCCGCCGGATGCGCCTTTTACTATGGAGGGTGATCGAGAGTGGCGGCTTATGACGATGAGATTCTGCGACGGTCAGGCGGTCCGGGAGATGAAGAGGCGTTTGCTCAACTCGTCCGCCCGCACCGACAGGTGCTCGCCCGGTACATTCGCTACCAGATCGCGAACGCGGAGGACGCCGAGGATGTGCTCCAGGACACCCTGCTGGCCGCTTGGCTGGGCCTGAGCCGGCTCCGCGATGCGGCCAGCGTCCGCGCCTGGCTGATGCGGGTGGCCCGCAATCGCTGCCGGGACTACTTCCGCGCGCAGGGGCGGCGGGACGCGCCGGCGGGGGAGCAGGAACTGGAAGCCTTTGCCAGCCGCCTCGGACTGTCCCAGCACCGGCGGGCGCAGGCGGTGGCCAACATCGTGGATGCCCTCGAAGACGTTCCCCCCGCCGCCCGCGAGGCCGTGCGGCGGTTCTATCTGGAGGGCCTGAGCGTCGCCGAGATCGCCGCCGAGACGCATTCCCCGCCCGGCACGGTCAAGCGCCGTCTTTTCCAGGCGCGCAGTTCCCTCCGCGCCTCTTTGGGGGTCAATGCCCCGCAAAGGAGCTCTTCAATGAATACACAAACAGCCGATCCAAGCCCGGTCGCCGTCCCCGCAACGACCTTCCCTCCAGTCCTGCCACCCATTGTCATTTCGGAGATGGACGAGCCGCCGTTCGCGGTGGACTGCCCCGAACTCCGCTGGTGGCCCATCATCCCGCGCGTCGGCGAGGCGGCTTCCTGGGCGGACTATGATCTGCCCGGCTGGAAACTTAGCGAGGCGGTGGAGGCGCGCGCCCTGCGTCCCGCCACGGTGCATGACGTGGAGGGCGTGGAGATCGAGATCCGCGCGTGGAAGCCCGATGGGGGCTGGCAGCCGAGGGGAACCGCGCAGGGACGGCTGACCGAGGAGGGGGCGCAATTCCTGGCGATCCACCTGATCCATGGGGCAGAGTCGCAAGTCGAGACGTTCCTCGACCCGGACTTCGAGGCGAATTGGGGCAGAAATTCCCATCGTGTCCTGGCAGATCGGGGACAGGTCCAGCGCGAGCCGGACGGCTCACTCCGGCTGCTGGACCGCTCCGCGCTCGCGAAAGGGACAGGAGCGGGTATCTTCGCGGTGGAGATCGGCGGGAAGCGGCTGGTCTGCCTGCGCGTCCTGGAACACGACATCGCGAACGAGATTGACACGCTGGTGGAGGGCTACCTGACGCGGGAAGGGCGCACGGTGCTGGTGCGGCGTTACAAACGGCCCATTTTCGTCGAGAAGGCCATGTTCAAGGTGATCCTGGACGAGACGGATCAACTCGTCGTGGACGGCGTGACCTTCCTCCACTGGTACGACACGATCACGAATCTGGCGCTGTGACCGGGTTTGGGGGCGACTGAAGTCGCGGCAACAAGGGCACGAAGTCCGCCTTCGCAGACTAAGACAAACACTCTGCTCCTAACCTGCGGAGGCAGGTTTTGTGCTCTTGTTGCTGCGGTTTCAACCGCCGGAAAGATCGGCGCAGATTTTAGGCTATGATAGTCACGCACCTGGCGGGAGCGGGCCACCGGTCATAAACCTCAATCGCCCGACCTATCCGACGAGGCGGCCAGCCACGACAGCATTATGAGGGACGTCGGTAATGGCCCTGATCCTGGCCGATACGAGCATTCTGCCGCCCATCCTGCCGCCGCGCTTGGGTCAGGCACAAATTTAGCGGCACCTGCTCATGGCATTCCTTGGCCCGCATTGAGGCGCTTGACCCGGATGTGGATGCCGCGCCAGTTCGTACTTAACCCGTTCATCTCATCATAGGATTGAATTTGCAAGGTATGCCGGCCTATCCATCTCACCTCAGAGATGCCCTGGAAGGGGAGGCTTTCCAGGGCCGAAGAAGCCACCGCAACGGGACTGCTGACCATCACGGAGGGGCGGAGCGATTGGAGCATGACGGTAGACCCGGCAGGAACAACCCCAGCCCCATCCGACGAATAAACTAGTGCGACACAGTCTCCGGTGGGAGAAACAACCCTTTGCACTTCCCGACCGGGTGTAGGCGGGGATGAGGAATGCACGTTTGTCGCGTGGATATACACACGGGGAGCCGAATCAAGGTGAACCACAAGGGCGACGGTGCAGGCTGTGGAAGCAGCAAGCACAGCGACAGGGATGATGTTTTGCCGAATGGCTTCCCATGTGGAGCGGGTTTTCATCTCTTCTCAGATGTAAATCTGGTAGGTCGGGATGCCCAGGATGGGGCCAGCCCGGCTTTTGGGCTATAATGGAAGCAGTGCCTGAGTATACCCTAGGAGAGCGAAGCCATGACATTGACGCTTGATCTGACACGGGAGGAAGAAGCCCGGCTTGCCGCCGCCGCGCAGGAGCAGGGCACGGCCCCGGCGGAGGTACTGAAAAGATTGATGCAGGAACACCTGCCGCCGCTCAGAGAGGCGCCCAATGAGAAGGCCCTCACCACCCTCCGAGACATCGCCAAGATCAAAGAGACAATGGCGGAGACGGACGGCTCACAAACCGACCAGATGCTTCGGGACGGGCGAACGGGAGCGATGTATGACCGTGATCGTTAGCCCATCCAGCAATCCCGGTGCGGTTACTATAGACGCCAACGTCATGATCGCTATCTCCTCGCGGGAAGCAGGCCGTGATGCGGTAGCGACTGCGGAACTGGGCCGCTATGCGTCTCTGGGTTATGAGTGGTTCGCGCCGGGCACCATTATTTCGGAAACGCTCTACATTCTTTGCGGCAAGCTGAACAGCGGTATCCTCTCGCCTGCCGATTACGCGACGGCGGTTCAGACGTTTGCCAGAACGATGAACAGCGTTTTACCCCCACCCACCGGCGACGCCGCTCTTGTTCTCAGGGCCGAGCAGATCGGAAGCGGGTACGGCTGTAGCCGCTCCGCCGACGGCATCTACATCGCGCTCGCCGAGCAGTTGGCGCAGACGCAGCCTACAGTCCTATTGACCTTTGACAAGGGCCTGCCCAAACAAGCCGCAATGCACGCACCGACGGTAATGGTGCATCTTCTCTAACACCCGCTCCATGAAGCATGGAGGCAAGCTAGCGCACCGTTGGACGGCAACACGCTAGCGACCTTTCTGTTTGACGCACAAGTGGTAAATCAGCATCCACAGTGACGGCATGACACAGCCCATGCTGATGCCCATCGCAACCGGGGGAAAGCCGGTTGTCTTGGGAAAGACGACGTGCGGAGCGACGAAGCCACTGACGAGCAGTAGGACGATCTGTAGCACAAAGCCCAAAACCACCGTCCACAGCCCCAGCGTCCGTAAACGCCATTGAACCCAGCCTGAGAGAAAGCCGCAGACAACAAGGAAAGGCAGTTCTATGGCGACGTTGAGCAAAAGTTCTTTCACGACCATCACTGGATCATCCCCTTCCGCTAGATGTAAATCTTGTAGGTCGGGATGCCCATGATGGGGCCGACGATGGCCCACAGGGCGCCCATCGTGTAGGGCAGGGATTTCAAAGCATCCTACTGGTCAAGCAGATCATGCAGAACGCGGAGGATCGCGTTCAACTTTTCAGGCTTCAGCGAGCAGACCTTTCGGTTTATCTTGCGTTCACTTGCCGCAAAGGTATAGGTTGGTCGGAGATAACAGCGTTGTTGAAAACTCCCGCCGAGAGTGTCTTCTTGATAGATTTCCATTTGGAACGGGTCTTCATCGTCCTGCGTCGAGATCATGCAAACCAAATAGTCCCTGCTGTCGAGGTAAGGCCAAGACGCAAGGACTACTGCGGGTCTGAACTTGAACGCGGTGTCGCTGGAGAAGGGGAAGTTGACGGATATGATGTCCCCTTTTACATATCGTGCCAAGCCATGTCCTCCGCCGGCCTGTTCCAAATCTTGCTCAAGGCGTCTTCCCCAGCGATTGCTGCGGCTTCCCCAGGCGGCAGCTCCAAGTCCGGGAACGTGATGCTCTCACCTTCCGACTTAATAAAAGTCAGACTGCCCGGCTGGTCTGTGTGCGCGCCCTTGCACAAGTGAGGGGCAACGACCGGCAGTGATTTCGTAGTTGATCCCATTGCAGCTTCTCCCTGTTCGGACTATTGCTATCGCTAGTATACCATACCGCCGGCGCTAGATGTAAATCTTGTAGGTCGGGATGCCCATGATGGGGCCGGCAATGGCCCACAGGGCGCCCATCGTGTAGTCGCCGAGAATGAGGCCCAGGAAGAAGGGGACGGCGCGGCGGTGGAGGCCGATGCCGCCGTAGCGGATGATGCAGAACTTCAGCAGCCAGGCGATGAAGACGGGGAGCCAGAAGTATTCCATCGCGTAGGACAGGGCCAGGGCGTACCCCGCCGGGTGGAAGGGCCACCAGACGAAATTGGTCCGCATCACGGACAGGGCGACGGTCAGGAGGAAGCCGCCGAGGATGAACCACAGGCCCGTAGAGGCAGGCCGGACCGGCTGAGTCAGCCAGGAGGCCAGGCGGCCGTAGCTCTCGTTGCCCACCCAGGTCTTGAAGCCGGGCGCCTTGCCCTCGCCGCCATAAGCGTAGAGAACGTGGACATGCGCCCACTCGGTCGCCAGCAGGCTGAGGACGGACCCGACGACGAGGACCGTCACGATGCCGCTGAAGCCGACGGCGGGCTTGCCCTCCATCATCTTGAAGGCTTCCAATTGGTTCGGCATCGGGTGGTTGCGGTAGCCCCGGTTGAACCAGTAGAGCACGGACATGAGGGTCAAGTCCTGCGCGCCGATGGCGCGCGTCCCGAAGACCGTCACGAGCACCTGGATGGGGTTGACCCAGACGATCTCGTGGGGCGAGCCAAGCTCGGCCCGGACGCGCGTGATGACGAAGCCGAGCAGGAACACGATGCCGAAGAAGGCCAGCGTGATCCAGGCGCTCATGCCGATCAGAGACGCGAAGAGGGCCAGCAGGCACCCGCCGACGAGCAGGCCGGTGAAGGCGAACCGGTAGCGCCGCGCCTCGGCGGGGTCGTCCGAGCGCGCGCCCGCCCAGGCGGAATGGGCGACTGACCGCCAGTAGGAGCGCCCGGCGTAGAGCAGCATCAAGCCCAGGCCCAGCCACGCGCCGGTCGCCTGTTCGCCGAAGTAGGGGAAGCCCTGGTTGCCCAGCCCGCTGTCCCAGCCGTACACGTCGCCGGTGACGCGGAACAGGCGGGCGGCGACATAAAAGAACCAGCAGGAGAAGGACAGGTCGAGCGGCATGAAGTAGCCCAGGCCGACCGCGAAGGGGTAGAACGAGGTCTGCGTGGAGCCGATGGCGTTCCAGGGCTTGTTGGTGACGTACTGCTGTAAATTGTTGAGCTTGACGTTGAGCTGGGGGATCGTCGGGATCAGCTCGTGCAGGCCGTTCAGGAACGAGACTCCGAAGGCCAGGCCGAAGCCGAGCCACATGACCGGGTTTTTGAAGAACGCCGTCCCGGCATCGTCCGCCGTCATCGCCAGGGGGAGCTGCACGATGGGAAACGACAGCTTCTCGTTCTCGATCCAGGCCCGCCGGATCAGGATGGTCAGGCACAGGTACATCCCGACCAGGGTGAGGAAGAACAGGCCCCAGGCGGCCAGGGGGACGTACCAGGCGAGCAGGTACTGCTGCCCCTGGGGGCTGTAGATGCTGAGGTTGCCCCGGTTCATGGCTTTCAGGGCATCGTGGTCGGTGATCAGCAGCCAGTTCGGGAGGAACCGGAAGAACAGCGTCTGGTACTTGTTCTCCGGCGTCGCGTGCCAGTAGGGGAAGGTGATCGAGCCGAACATGTTTTGCAGGGTATCATGGCCGCAGAAGGTGCAGGAGATGACCAGCATCACATAGATCAGTAGCAGCTCTTCCTGGCGCAAGATTTTGGCGCGCGGCGCGAGGCGACGCCAGGCGAAGTTGAGCAGGACCACGACGAACAGCAGGAAGATGGGCGTGATGAACAGCGGCAGCGAGGTGCCGTCCAGCGTGTACCAGCGCACCTCGATCACGATGGTCCAGAAGACGTTGACCGGGATGAGGATCAGGCCGAGAAGCAGGACGCGCCAAAGGGAAAGCCGCTTCGCGTTCCCTGCCGGGCTGGCCCCGGCCTCCTCACGCTCTTTTTCGGTTGTCTCTCGTATCGCCATGGTGATTGCCCCCCAGGATGTCTCGCGCGGCGGGCGCAGCGCTACCGCTGTCCGCCGCTTTCGGGGCAGTTCACCATGCCGGGGCAAAGTTCCTCCCCAAAGCTCGCCTAATTGTCCGGTGGTAGTTGACGGGACTTCTTTTCAAGGCGCTACTGCCAGGACGTTGGGATAACGCTGGGCCGTCTGTAGAATCAATTCGCCGAACAGCGTGTTCGCCCAGGCGAACCAGGAGCGGGTGTAGCGGGCCGGGTCGTCCTTGTGGAACGCCTCGTGCATGAACCCCGTGCCGGCGTGGGCGGCCTTCAGCGTCGCCAGGCAGGAGGCGGCCTCCGCCTCGGACGCGCTGGTCAGGGCGTACATGATGAGGCCCATCGGCCAGATCGTGTCCGGCCCCAGGTGCGGGCCGCCGACGCCGGTGAACTTGCCCTGGAAGAACCAGGGGTTGTCGTCACTCCAGATGAAGCGCCGCGTCGCTTGGTACAGGGGGTCGGAGGCGGCGCAGACGCCCAGGTAGGGCAGGGACAGCAGGCTGGGGACATTGGAGTCGTCCATGAACAGCGCGTTGCCTAAACCGTCCACCTCGTAGGCATAGATCATGCCCCGCGTCGGGTGCGCCTGCGGCGCCCAGGCGGCGAGCGCCGCCGTCACTTCGTCCGCCAGGGCGCGGGCATCGAGCGCCTTGTCCGGGCGATGGCGCACCCCGTCCAACATCTCCGCCATCTGCCGCAGCGAGACCGTCGCGAAGAAGTTGGAAGGGATCAGGAACTGATAGATGGTCGCGTCATCCGAGGGCCGGAACCGGGAGCAGATCAGGCCGTTGGGCTGAACGGGCGGCCCGTACACGGCGGGCGAGTCCGGGGCGGGTGGTGGGCCGCCGCGCTGGAAGGTGTACGGCCCCCAGCCGTCCTTGCGCTGCTGCTCACGGAAGGTCTGGATGACCAGGTCCATCGCCTGCTCCCAGCCGGCATCCAGGGGGGACGTGTCGCCGGTCTCCTTCCAGTAGGCATAGACGAGGCGGATGGGGTAGCAGAGCGAATCCACCTCCCACTTCCGCTCGTGGAGGCCAGGCTTCATCTGCGTGTAGTCGCCTGCCCACTGGTCGGTCCCGTTCGGGTCGGCCAGGAACGCATTGGCGTAGGGGTCAAAGCGGATGCACTGCGACTGGCGGCGGATGACTCCCTGAAGGAGCTGCCGCAGGTGCGGGTCGCGCCGCGCCAGGGGCAGGTAGGGCCAGACCTGCGCAGCCGAGTCGCGCAGCCACATGGCGTCAATGTCGCCGGTGATGACGAACGTGTCCGGCTCGCCGCCCTCCCCGCCGTTGTCCCGAAAATCCACGGTGGTATCGAGGGTGTTGGGATAGCAGTTCTCGAACAGCCAGGCCAGTTCCGGGTCGGCGATCCGCCCTTTGACTTCCCGTATGGTTTCCTCGACTGCGGGCGAGGTGAACTTCCGATTCGCCGGGGCGGGGCGTCGGGACGGAAACGGCCCAGAATTCTTCCCCGAAGGGTGCGGCATGGTCATGTGCGTAGTCCTCAGCTCTTTCGCTGGCTCACTTTCCGGTAATATACCCCAAAGTCTCCGTCAACCCGGCAGGGCAATCGCATTGTTATCCGTATGAGGAAGAAGGAGGGCAACCACGGGGGGTTGCCCCTACGCGCCCCGGTATCTGTAGGGGCAGGCCCCCGTGCCTGCCCTCCTTGCCCCCGTGCCTGCCCTCCTTGCCCCCGTGCCTGCCCTCCTTGCCCCCGTGCCCGCCCCTCTCTTTTGCCATAGGCAATCACCCTGGTCAACCCGGCCTGAAGGCGGGGTTAGCGGGCGCATTTCGGGTATAACCCAGCATCCGCCTCTCTTCTAGGAAGGAACTCTATCCGTGATCGAGCACGAACTTTTCACCCGCCATGAGCTGAACCCGATCATCAGCCCGCGCGACCTGCCCTACCCCTGCGACTGCGTGTGCAACCCCGCCGCGCACCTCGTTGGCGATGACGTCCTGCTGCTGCTGCGCGTCATTGACCAGGAGGGCAGCTCGCACATCACCGTCGCTCGGTCGCGCGACGGCGTCACCGACTGGCGCATCGAGGACCACCCGCTGATCGCGCCGAACGACGTGGCGGCGCGCTGGCCGCTCTTCGCCGAGAACGAATTCGATACCAGCTTCGAGGCGTATGGGTCGGAAGACCCGCGCGTCGTCTACCTGGAAGACCGGCAGGAGTACGTCATCGCCTACACCGGCTATTCGAGCCTGGGCGCGGGCGTCTGCCTCGCCACGACCACGGACTTCCAGCACGTCAACCGCTTCGGGCTGGTGCTGTCCCCCAACAACAAGGATGCGGCGGTCTTCCCCCGAAAGATCGGTGGCAAGTACTGGATGCTGCACCGGCCCGCCCTGGGCGACATGGAGCACATCTGGCTGGTGGAGAGCCAGGACTTGATCCACTGGGGCCGGCCCTGGATGATCATCAACGAGCGCGGCGGGCCGTGGTGGGACGGCGAGAAGGTCGGGGGCGGGCCGCCTCCCATCGAGACGCCCGACGGCTGGCTGCTGATCTACCACGGCGTCAAGGGCACGTCCCACGGCCCCATCTACCGCGTGGGCCTGGCCCTGCTGGACCTGGACGACCCGCGCAAGGTCATCCGCCGCATCCCGCGCTGGGTCTTCGGCCCCAAGGAGCCGTATGAGTCGACGGGCTTCATTCCCGGCGTCGTGTTCCCGACAGGCACGGTGATGAAGGGCGACGATCTGTACCTGTATTACGGCGCGGCGGACACGCGCATCGGGCTGGCGACGACGAAGCTTCAGATGCTGCTGGACGCGCTGAAGGAGGAAGGGAAATAGAAAAGCCCCGGCACTGGAAGTGCCGGTCTACTCTCGGTGAAAGTCGCTCCGCGACTAAAGAACGTGAGACAAGCCCCGGGCTTCTCCTCAGTCGCGGAGCGACTTCCATTCACCAGTAGACCGGCACTTCCAGTGCCGGGTTCCTCTTCTCATTCTCCCCGCACGCAGGATTCCCTGTTCGCGATGGCGTAAAGGCTGGACAAAGGAGACCATCGCCATGTCGTTCCCACAACCCCGCCTCGTCCTCAGCCTCGCGCTGGGCCTGCTCTGGCCCGCCGCGGCCTTCGCCCAGACGCCCGCAGCCCCGTCCTCGGCCAGCCCACGGCAAGTGCAGATCAAAGTGGACTTCACCGCTGTCCGCGCTGCCGATATAGACAAACTGGGCATCAACTTTGCTCGTGTGCCATTCCCCCTGCCTGCCGCCAAGCCGGCGGCGGGGGCAGACCCAACAGTCACGCAGAAAGGGACGTTCCTACAATACGCGACCGGCAACATCGTGGCCCAACTCTTCCAGACATTGATTCATACGCGCGGAAGGATAGTCCAGGCACCTCTCATCACCACATCGGATAACATCCTGGCCGCCATCCGGGTCGGCATGCAAATTCCGCCCCAGGCACCGCAAACCACGCCCCTGACATTCACGGTCGGCCTCTCCGTCACGCCGCGCATCAACAGCGACGATTCGGTCACGCTGAACCTCGCACCGCAGGTCGGCGACATCAACGCCGGCACACCGGCCACAGAGCCACAGGCTACAGTCCTGCGGACGATTCGCAGTGGCGACAGGATGGTGCTGGCTGGCCTTCCCCTCAGCCGCGAAAAGTCCACCAACGACCAGGAACTGCTGATCTTCGTCACGCCAGTCATTCTTGGCACGGTCGCGCCGAAGGCGGATGTGGTGCAACCCGATTTGCCGCTACCCCCCGGCCAGGGCACATGCACGACGCCCAACAAGACCATTTCTATGGACGTATCTGCCGGGAACCTGAACGCCGTCGTCGCCATGCTGGAGCGGCAGTTCGGGATAAAGGCGCTAGTGCAGGACGGCATCGGTGCGTACAACCCGGTGTTCGTCCATCTCAATGCGGCCTCACGCTCCGAAGCGCTGGCCGCCATCGCGCGGAGCGCGGGCGCTCAGATCATCCGGGACGAGAACGGCGTTTACGTCTTCTCGCCCCTGCCCGGAGCCGCCCGGACGCCGGTGACGGCGGCCCCTGCCGACAGGCATTCCGTCACCGTGACGCCCTAGCCTCATCACATGACCGGATGCGGCAGCGCAAGGAGGCGGACGTGCAGGCCGTAGTAGGCAAGGGCGAGGAAGGCGGCGAGGCCGAGGTAGGCCGCGCCGAACTTCCAGCGGTCCGCCGCTGTGGCCTGGTAGTAGGGGCTGTCTTCGGGCTTGGCCTTCCAGCCGGAGATGATGCGCGGCAGGCTCATCAGGGCCAGGAGGAGGATCATCGGGTTGTAGGGGACCAGGAACAGCAGCAGGACGGCCCCGACGGCCAGCAGCTTGGGCGAGAACAGCGGCGTGATCCAGCCGCCGTCGAGCGGCGGGGTCGGGGCGAGGTTGAACAGGTTCATGAAGAAGTTGAACTGCGCCAGGGCCAGCCAGAACGGCGAGTGGGACGGCGTGAGGGCGTAGATCACCAGGCAGCCGAGGCCCGCCAATGTCCCGAAGACCGGCCCCATGATGCCGATGAAGGCGTCCTCGACGATGTTCTTCCCGTAGCGCTTGGTGGTGACGAATGCCCCCATGAGCGGGATGAAGACCATGATCCCCGTCGGGATACCGCGCAGGCGGGCGGCGAGGGCATGGCCGCACTCGTGGATGAAAATCAGGAGGACGATCCCGATGCCGAACGGCCACCCGTAGAGGCTCGCCCAGGCCCACATTGAGAGTAGCATGGAGCCGCCGCCCAGCAGGAACTTGCCGAAGGTCAGCAGCTTCAGGGCCACCAGCAGGAACTTGAGCTTCGCCAGCAGGGCCAACACGGGAGCGCCGATCTTAGCGAGCAGCAGCAGCGCGGAGGCGATGCCGCCCAGGAGGCCGCCGCCGGACTTCCAGCGTTGGAGCAGCGAGGGCGGCTTGGCATAGACGGGAGGCGGCGGGACCGCGTAGTAGGGGCTGGATGGCGCGTCCGGGGGGGCCGCCGGGGGCGCATCGGCCTGCCGGCCGTCCGCCGTTCGTCCCGCCAGCAGGCGGTGGTGGCGTTCTTGCTCGGTTTCGGTCGTGTCGGTGTCGTTTATGGTCGTGTGCTTTCTAAAAAGTGGCCCGGCGCAGGGGCGTTAGACACTCAGTATACGGCGGTGGAAGACAAACCATTCCAGCAGCAATAGCCCCAGCGCGACGGCGGCCAGGGTGGGCCAGAGGTCGTCTTTGGCGCGGCGCGACAGGGGGACATGGGCCGTGACCAGTCCCGCACCAGGGTGATTTAATGCGGGCGGGTTCTGGACGGGAAGCGTGCTCTCGTCCCGACTGCCCAGGTTGACGGCGAAGGGGAAGTTCTGGCCGCCGGAAAGCATGGCGTGGTAGACGCCCGCCTGCCGGGTGTCGTCTACCAGCACCATGCCGCCGGTCGCGGGGGCGGCGAGGGCGGTCTTGCTGCCGTCGGGGCGCTGGATCGTGACGCTCGACGCGCCGGGCGGCAGGGTGAGGGAGGCGACGCCGCCGGTCGGGGTCTCCTCCTGGCTCGCGCCCAGGCCGCCCGCCGCCGTCAGCCAGCGGACGGCGTTGGTCAGGAAGATGGGGAACGAGACGCGCAGGGGCCAGTCCGAGTCGCTCAGATCAAAGGCGACCGAGATGACGCGCAGGCCGTTGTGTTCGCCGACCGCGATCAGCGGCCCGGAATCGGCCTCGGCCAGCGTCTGCCCCCAGGGCTGCGTCTGCGTCCGCAAGGCTTTCCGCAGGTGCAGGCCCTCCAAGTCGGCGAAGCGCATGACAGGATGGGTGCGGCTCTCATCAATGAAGGTCGGATCGTCCGCACTGGCCGTGCCCGACAGGGGCATCTGGACGTTGAGGGCGTTGAACACGAGGTAATTGCCCGGCGGCAGGGGCGCGGCGGGCAGGGCGCCGTCGAAGACCACCATGCTGTAGCCCGCGCCGCTCTTGCCCAGGGTGGCGAACTCGTCCGTCCGGCACTCTTCCAGGACGACGTCTGGGTCGAGGTTCAGGCCATTTTCAAGAAAAAGGTTGCCGGGCGTGACCAGCAGGACTTTGCGCGGGCGGGGCGGGGACAGGACGAGCGAAGCCTGGTTGTCCGTCGCCAAGTCGTCTTGGACGTCGTCGAGCCGGGCCGTCACCACGCCGCCGTCTTTGAGCAGGGGGCTGTCGAAGGTCTCGGACTGCATCCCGTTCGCGAGATTCAGGGCGCGGGCGTCCACCAGCTTACCATCTTTGAGCAGCGTCAGCGTCCCGCCGCCCCCGTGGGGCCGTCCGCCCCCGTCCTGCACCTGCGCGAAGACTTCATAATTGCCCGACTGCGGGTTACGCCGCCCATCCAGCCGCGTGATGGCGAGGTTATCCGGCGTGGCCGTGCCGACCGGAATTAGCCGGACATCCGTGCCGCCCAGTGGAAGCTGCGCCAGCTTGCGCCCGTCGTCGGGGGAGAACGCGCCGTCCGAGAAGACGCGCACCTGCGCCCCGCGCCGCGTCCCGACCAGCGACTGCGCCAGAGTCAGCGCAGCGGCCATGTCCACGGGCGTGTCCGTCGCCGCCGCGCCGTCAACCGCAGCCTTCAGCCGTCCCTTATCTCCCGTAAAGCCCGACAGGACGGAACTCGGCTTGCTGGACGCCGTGAGGACGGTCGCCACGTCACCCAGCCGCATTTCGCGGTCTATGAGCTGGTCCGCCGCCTCTTTGGCCGCCGCCAGCCGTGTCGGGCGGACATCGGTGGCGTTCATAGAGGCGGAGGTGTCTAAAATAATGACGACCGTGTGCCCGGCCAGCCCTTCCCCGTAGACGAAGGGCCGGGCGAGAGCGAAGACGAGCAGGAAAGCCGTCAAGAGTTGCAGAAACAGGAGCAGGCTGCGCCGCAGCTTTTGGAACGGGGCGTTCGCCTGCGTCTCTTGGAGCAGGGTGTTCCACAGATAGAGCGATGAGACGGTGACGTCCTGCCGCTTCAAGCGCAGCATCCACAGCGCGACAATGCCGCCGAGCAGCGGGAGCGCCCAGAGCAGGTTGAGGGGATTAAGCAGGTTCATCGTTTCCAGAATCGCCACGGGTTGAAACCCGAGGCTAGAAAAAGCCCACCGTCCAGGGGACGGAAGAAGCAGAACCGAATGTGGCAGAGTGCGTCCCCTGGACGCTGGGCACTTCTGAGCCTCGGGTTTCAACCCGTGGCGTATTCTCATAATACCATGAACATCACCGTGTTAGAGCACCCGCTGGCGCAGCACTTTCTGACGCACCTGCGGGACCGGACCACCAAGCCCTCCCTGTTCCGCCTGCTCACCAAGCGGCTCACCGTGCTGCTGGCGATCGAGGCCACCCAGAGCTTGGCGCTGACATCGCGCGCCATCGAGACGCCGCTGGAACCCCTGGACAGTCCCGTCTTGGACGACTCGCTGGTGGCAGTCCCCGTCCTGCGGGCGGGGCTTGGGATGCTGGACCCTCTTGTCGAGTTCTTCCCGGACGTCTCGGTCGGCTACATCGGCCTGGAGCGCGACCACGCCACCGCCGTCGCCTCGTCCTATTACGCCAAACTGCCGCCGTCTATGAGCGGGCGGACGACGCTGATTTTGGACCCGATGCTGGCGACGGGCGGCTCGGCCTCCCAGGCCATCGCCACGGTAAAGGCGGCCGGCGCAGGACGGGTGCTGATGCTGTGCATTGTGGCCGCGCCGGAGGGCGTCGCGCAGCTCAACGCCGCGCACCCGGATGTGCCGGTCTTCGCGGCGGGGCTGGACCGGGAACTGGACGACCTGAAGTACATCCTGCCGGGGCTGGGCGACTTCGGGGACCGGCTGTATGGGACGGAGATAACCCCGCCCTGACCCCTGGTGACGCCGGCCCTTTCTCATTCACCGATTCTCAGGCGCTGATCTCGTACCACAGCGTCTTGAACTGCGGCCCGACGGTGAAGGTCAGGCTGCCGTTCGCGTAGGTCGCCGGCACGTCCCCCACCCGCTTGCCGGTCCCGTCCAGCGCCCAGACATGGCGGGGGCCGTTCATTTTCAGCGTTACGGTCGCCGGGATGCCTTCGGCGACGGTCGGGCCGTGGCCCCACTGGCTGCCGACGCTGGTGCGGTCGGCGTTCCAGCCCATGTTCTGGTTTTCCACCTTGCCCGCCAGCGTCAGCAGTAACTTCCGGGACTGGAAGATGATGTCCTGGTCCATCGCCGTCAGCGTCATGGCGGCGAAATTGTTGCCAAAGGCGGGGAACGTCAGCGTGTTCTGCCCCAGCGTCACGGTCTGGCCGCCGACGTAGCCGACGACGGCTTGGGCACTCGGAGTGACCGCAAGATACTGCGCCCCGGCGGTGGACTTCGTCACGGAAATTGCAGGAGGGAGGATATGCGAAGGCATTATGCCGGAAAACCCTGAAAACCCTATGCTGAGAAATCTAAAGCTCTTGAGTCTTGCCGCGTCGCCGGATGTATTCACTAAGGAAATACCGAGGCGTCGTGAGAAAAGGACCGAGTTGTCGGCCCCGCCTTCCCGCTTCCAGGCAGCGTCGGCAGTTAGCAGTCTTCCCACATCCGGCTTGGGGAGGTAGAGTGGCTTGTCACCTGCTGGTGGCATCGCCCCGAACACACCCCGCTCAAAAATCAGGGCGGCGGCGGGCAGGAAGGCGGTCTTGGCCGGGTCGCTGCTGATGCCGAAGTAGCCGTTAATCTTGTCGTTCGACGCCCCCGTGCCGTAGTCTCCGTAGTCGAACAGGTAGATCATGTCCCAGTCTTGGAAGGCAGCGAACGTCGCCAGTTCGGGCAGAGTCTCGGCACGGTAGTCGTTGGGAGCGGGGTGGTTGTATTCACTGACGCTGTAGGGCTTGCCGGCCACGCGATACTCGGCAAGGCCCCGAAGCGTGCCGCCGCCGCCATTGGCGAAGTCGGCGACCATCGAGGTGTTGGGAATGGTCCAGTCGTTCGCATCCCATGCCTTGTGCGGGAACGAGGGATGCTGCCAGTAGGCGTGGTTGTCGGCGAAGTCCATGTTCGCCTCGCGGGTCAGTCCGGTCAGCCCGCCCCACGAGATTTGGGAGCACAGGACGTTCGCGCGGACGTGCAGATCGTTCTTCAGGTACGCCCGCATCTCTTCGGCATAAGACCGCTCGGTGTCGGCGAGGAACGCGATCCAGTCGTCATGCGGGACTTTCAGCGCGTCTGTCGGGATGTCTACGTTCTTCGTCCGAAGTGACTGGCCGGGCTGCAATCCCGCGCCCTCGGCGCCGGGGTGGATTTGCAGGTCGGAAATCCAGACGGTCCCGGTCTGGCCGCCCAGCGTGAAGGCGACGCGGGCGTGATTGGGAACCGTGTCGTGGGCGGTGAAGACATAGCGGAAGGTTTTCCAGTCGGTCGTCAGCGCGGCGCTGGCTTGCAAGCCGATGTTGTGCCAGTCGGCCTGGTCCAGCCCGGCGGAGACGGGCATCGTGCGGGCTTTGTCGGCTTTGGCGATGAACGAAACGGTGTAGGTGGTGCCGTCGGTCAGGTTTAGGCTCGTCTGATGCACCTGGACGTGCCAGTCCGTGCCGTCGGTCTGAGTCACACTGGCGTGAAGGACGGGGGGATACAGCCCGTCCCGGCGCGCGGCGTCCAAAGCCTCCGTTGCAGTCAACGGGATGATTTGGGCTTGCGAAGTCCCCTGGTGCTCGATAGACCACGGCGAGGTCTGGGTCAGAAGTCCGGGGCCGGTGGGCGTCAGGCCCGCCGTCCAGGCGGCTTGGACTTTGGCGTCCGCCCCGTACTTCCTGGTCAGCCAGTCGTTCCAGAAGCCGACGAGTTCGCCCCGGAACGGCTCCGGCAGGGTGTCTAAGCCCGTGCCGTAGACTCCCGCCCAGCCGTCGCCGACCAGGGAGTTCTCGTTGTTGATCTCGACCACGGCGACGGCGGGGTCCTGGGCGTAGGACAGATGGGTGTACGGGTTGACGTGGGTGAGCAGATCGTGGGCGTAGTTCTTCTGGAGGAGGATCATGCGGCGGTTAAACTCGTCCACGCGCTTGTCGAAGTCGGGGATCTGGTTGACGCTGGCGGGGAAGCCGTCGGCCTCTGAAAACGAGCGCGAAACGTGCAGGTTGAGGTTGGCGTAAATGCCGTTCTTTTTGAACTGGGCGATCAGGTAGTCCAGTTTGTCAAGCTGGGCCGGGTCAATGTGCTGGCGGTCCTTATACGACAAGTCCCAGATGTTCTGCCCCGCGCCCCAGTCGCTGTTGTCCATGTGGTGCATGCGGACCAGGTTGATGCCCAATTTGGCGAGCCGGGCGGCGACCTTTTCGGCGTCGGCGTGGGAAGGGAAGGCGGCTTTGGCGGCAAAATTGGTGCCGATGAACCGGACGCGGGTCCCGGTTTTGCTTTCAATAAAATGGCCGTTTTTGGGGACGAGGTAGCCATTGACGCCGGCGGGCCTGGCGTTCAGGAACGAGACATCGGTGATCGTGCCCGGCGCGGCGTCGTCCCAGGGGAGGACGAACGGGAACATCGCGGGCGGCGCCGCATTGGCGGGGACGGCGGGCGCCTGCGCCCAGGCCGCAGGGACCAGGGACAGCAGCGCCCCGGCGAGAGGAAAAAGAGCCTTGTTCATGGGAAATGCCTTTGGGCCGTTCAAAGCGGGAACGGCCTGGGATTAATGCTTTTGTTTCTATTATAGCACAGCCTGTTGACTTGCCGAGCCTGCCGGGTACAATGACGGCAGACTGCTCCTTGAGAAAGACACCCTCATGGCAACTCCCACCACCACGCCGCCTGCGGGCGGCAATCCGACGCAGCCGACGGAGCCGAGGCCGGCAGACCCGAACGCCTTGCCGGCGCCGCACCGCTACGACAGCACGCTGGGGCGCTGGCGGCACATCCTGTTCGGGCGGCCCCTGCCGACCTCGCGGGCCGACGAGCAGAAGCTGCCCAACTTCATGGCGCTGCCGATCCTTTCGTCGAACGCGCTGTCGTCGAACGCCTACGCGACCGAAGCCATCCTGGGAGTCCTCATCCTGGCGAAGTCGGGGGCGGGGGCCTTCCATTATGCTGTGCCCATCGCTTTCGCGATCTGCGCCCTGCTGATCGTGGTCACGCTGTCCTACATCCAGATCATCTACGCCTACCCGGAGGGCGGCGGGGCTTATCCCGTCTCGCGCGACAACCTGGGGCCTGTCCCGTCCCTGGTGGCGGGCGCCTCCCTGATGGTGGACTACCTGCTGACGGTCGCCGTGTCCGTGGCGGCGGGGGTCGCCGCCCTCATCGCCATGTTCGCGGGCAACGCAGCGGGCGTTTTGCTGCAGGACCACATTGTCGGCGTCTGCTTGATCTCCATTCTCGCGCTGACGCTGGCGAACCTGCGCGGCCTGCGCGAAGCCGGGGCGCTGTTCGCGGTCCCGACCTACGTTTTCATCGGCGCGATTATCGCGACGGTGATCGCCGGGCTGTATGCCATGGGGGCACACCCGGCGTATGCCCAGCCCGCCTTGCACGAAGGGCAGGCGAACGCCCTGAAGGGCGCGCAGGCGGGGGCGTCGGCGGTCGGGCTGATCTTGATCTTGCAGGCGTTCTCGCAGGGCTGCGCCGCCCTGACAGGCATGGAGGCGATCTCCAGCACGGTGCCCATCTTCCAGAAGCCTTCGGACAAGAATGCCGTCCTGACCATGTACATCATGAGCGGCCTGGCCGTCGTCATGTTCGCCGGGCTGACCTATGTCGCCGACGGCCTCGGCACCCCGGTCATGGACGCCAGCAAGCCCGGCTACCAGAGCGTGGTCAGCATCGTCGCCGACCGTGCCTGGCCGCACACCCTGCACTGGATCTTCTACGTCGTCCAGATCTCGACGGCCATCGTGCTGCTGCTGGCGGCCAACACCGCCTTCGCAGGCTTCCCGCAGCTCACCTCCATGATGGCGCGCGACGGCTTCCTGCCCCGGCAGCTCGCCAACATCGGCGACCGGCTCTCCTACTCCAACGGCATCGTCATCCTGGCCTTCGTCGCCGCAGCGCTGATCATCATCTTCCACGGGCTGGTGGACGCCCTGCTGCCGATGTACGCCATCGGCGTCTTCATCGGCTTCACCCTGGCACAGACGGGCATGGTCCGTCGCTGGCTGCGCCTGCGGACGCCAGGCTGGCAGACGTCTTTGTTTTTCAATGCCGTCGGGGCGGTGGCGACCGGAGTCGTGGTCGTTATCATCGCCGTCTCCAAATTCGATAACGGCGACCCGATCAGCCCCTACTTCCACTTCGGCCCCCTGCACCCCCACTATGGGGTCTGGATCGTGCTCGCCCTGGTGCCGCTGATGGTCATGCTGTTCCTACGCATCAGCCAGCATTACGCGGAGATCGGTGACGAGCTTTCGCTGGACCGGCTGGAAGCCGCCGCCCCGACACACAACACCGTGCTGGTCCTGGTCTCGCGCCTGCACCGGGGCATCATCGAGGCGCTTTACTACGCGCGCCTGACCAGCAGCGATGTCCGTGCAGTCTACATCGAGACGGACCCGGCCAAGACAGCGGCGATGAAGGAGGCGTGGAACGCGCATGTGCCGGACCTTCCACTCGTTATCATGGAGTCCCCTTACCGCTCGCTCGTCGGCCCCCTCCTGCGCTACATCGATGCCGTCCAGAAGGAGCGCGGCGATGATGTCGTCACCATCGTCATCCCCGAACTGGTCTCGCGCAAGCTGTGGCACCACCTCCTGCACAACCAGGCCGGCCCGCTCCTGAAGCTGGCCCTCCTCAACCGCCGCGACGTGATCGTGACCAACGTGCGGTACTTCTTGGAGCACTGAAGGGTGGACTTTTGCGCTGGAGCCGGACGAGTCAGGACGCGGATGGAACAATCCATCCCCGCTCTAGCGGGCCTCAGTGCGTCAGAGGGGCCGTCGGTCGGTGGCCGGACAGGCGGTGCGAAATCTTTATGTTTCCTTTATACGCGACGGGACGATTTTTATTGTTTCTTTACATCTAATCCGCTACAATCCTCGGTGACGCCGTGCCGAACGACACGGGGTAAATCACACGGATTTTTTGGAAAGACCCCGTATGGCAACTGTGACACCTTCGACGCCGCCTCAAGGCGGCCAATCGCGCCAGCCGGCGGAGGCGAGGCCGGCGGACCCGGCCCCCCTCCCCCCGCCCCACAAGTACGACAGCGCCATGGGGCGGCTGCGGCGCATCTTCTTCGGACGTGCCCTGCCGACATCGGGGGCGGGGCACCAGAAGCTGCCAGTCTTCCTGGCCCTGCCGATCTTCTCTTCCGACGCCCTCTCATCCAATGCCTACGCGACCGAGGCCATTCTGTCCGTCCTGCTCGGCTCGGCCATCCTGACCGGCAACCTGCACTTCGCGCTGCCCATCGGGTTCGGTATCTGCGCCCTGCTGATCGTCGTCGTGCTGTCCTACCGGCAGGTGATCTTCGCCTACCCCGCCGGGGGCGGCGCGTACCCGGTCTCGCGCGACAACCTCGGCGTGGTCCCTTCCCTGGTCGCGGCGGCGTCGCTGCTGGTGGACTACGTCCTCACTGTGGCGACCTCGGTGGCGGCGGGCGTGGCGGCGATCATCACGGCCGTGCCCTCCCTGCACGAGCACCTGGTGCTGATGTGCATCCTGGGCGTCCTCGTCGTGACGGTACTGAACCTGCGCGGGGTCCGCGAGGCCGGCTGGGCGTTCGCCGGCCCCGCCTATCTGTTCATCTTTTCCATCCTCACCACGGTCGCGGCGGGTCTGATCGGCCTGGCGATCCACGCTCCGCACCTGTCTGAAGCGCAGAGGATCGGCGACAGCTACGCGGCGGCCAAAGCGGGCGTGTCCACAGTGGGGCTGTACCTGCTCCTGCGCGGCTTCTCGCAAGGGTGTACGGCCCTGACCGGCGTGGAGGCCATCTCCAACACGACGCCCCTGTTCAAAGAGCCGAGCGACAAGAACGCCGCCCTGACGACGGTGTGGATGGGCGGCCTGGCCGTGATGATGTTCCTGGGGCTGACGTATCTGACCGTGCGGTTCGGCATCCACGCCCACCTGGACGCGACGCAGAACGATTATCAGAGCGTAGTCGGCCAGGTGGCGAACACGGCCTGGCCGCCCGCGCTGCACTTCATGTTCTATGTGGTGCAGTATTCGACCGCCGTCATCCTGGTCATCGCCGCCAACGCCGCCTTTGCGGGCTTCCCGCAGCTCGCGTCCATGCTGGCGCGCGACAGCTTCCTGCCCCGGCAGCTTGCCAACATCGGCGACCGGCTTTCCTATTCTAACGGGATCATCCTGCTGTCCATTGCGGCCATTTTCCTGATCGTGATCTTCCACGGCATCGTGGACGCCCTGCTGTCGCTGTACGCCATCGGCGTCTTTACGTCATTCACGCTGGCCCAGATCGGCATGGTGCGCCACTGGCTCCGGGAGAAACAGCGGGGCTGGCAGGCGTCGCTGTTCTTCAACGCGCTGGGGGCGCTGGCGACCGGCGCGGTCACGCTCATCATCGCCGTCTCCAAGTTTGCCGACGGCGATGTCATCAGCCCACACTTCCACTTCGGCCACCTCTACCCGCGCTATGGGGCCTGGCTGGTCATCGTGCTGGTGCCGCTGATGGTGATGTTCTTCCTTCGGATTCGCTGGCACTACGACGAGATGCGTGAGGAGCTGACGCCGGAAGGGGCGATCCTGACGACGCCGACACACAACACCGTTCTGGTGCTCGTGCCCCGCGTCCACAGGGGCGTCCTGGACGCCCTGAGCTACGCCCGCCTGACCAGCGAGGACGTTCGCGCGGTCTACATCGAGACGGATCCCGACAGGACGGCGGCGATGAAGCGGGACTGGAACGCCTATGTCCCGGACATCCCGCTGGTCATCATGGAGTCGCCCTTCCGATCCCTGGTCGGCCCCCTCCTGCGCTACATCGATGCCGTCCAGAAGGAGCGCGGCGACGACGTGGTCACCATCGTCATCCCCGAACTGGTCTCGCGCAAGCTGTGGCACCACCTCCTGCACAACCAGGCCGGCCCACTCCTGAAGCTGGCCCTCCTCAACCGCCGCGACGTGATCGTGACGAACGTGCGCTACTTCCTGGAGCACTGAGGGGAGCCTGAGTGGGCGCAGACGGCGGGGACAATCAGGCAGCGGAGGCAGGCAACGCGGACGCGGTTTGGCCCCCGCCGCCCACTTGTCCGCCTGTTGAGGCTGCCGCCCCCCGCTGTTCGCTCTTGCTTATTCATCTGCCTTTTCCCCAAATGCCGCCCGGCTTCGGCCTGCCGGAGTGGGCTAGCTCTGCCTCCTTCAATGTCGTAGTCGCTTTCGGGGCAGTCCTGTTGAAACTCCACGCGCCGCTCTTTGGCAAAATCTTGATTGGGCTTTTCGTCTGCGGATATTCGTTTATGTTCTTGAGCCTGCCGACCTGGGCATTCTTCGCGTTTCTTTCTTCAATCCGCCGCAGCCTCGGTCAAACGCCGATAGAGCCAGCAACATCATGGGGACATGTGCTCTCGGCGCTGGATGGCTGGATGGGAATGGTTCCTTCGTTCATGTTTTTAGTCTGGGGGTTGTCCTACCTAGACATCTATCATATTCGCTTCATCAACCTTGTAGCGCTGGCAGTCTGGGCAGCCTGGTTCGTGCTGGGCTGTGGGGTAGCGGTGGTGAATGGGGTCGGGCAGTGGCTTCGGGCGTGGCGTATGTCGCGGGGGACGGGCTATGAATGAGGCCCTGCTGAGGAGCCACGGGTTGAAACCCGAGGCTGTGGAAGGCCCGCCGTCGAGGCGACGGGAAAGAAAGAAGCACCCTCCCGGCGGCTTTCCCTCTCCTGCGTCCCCTGGACGCTGGGCTTTTTGGAGCCTCGGGTTTCAACCCGTGGCGCTCCTGGCCCTGGGGAGCCTCTGCCTAGTGACGGCGACCGGCGCGGCGGCGCAGCCGGTGACGCTGACGGTGGAGACGGGCCAGGTCGTGCGGCACGGGGCGGACCGGTTTGTCGGCGTCAACCTCAACTACATCCGCGACGCGGATGCGAACCGACCCAAAGCCCGCCCGCTGGACGTTGCGCTCAAGGACATGGGCGCGCGCTGGCTGCGCTACCCCGGCGGCGAGAAGTCCGACTTCTACCTGTGGGCGCAGCCGCCTTACAGCAAGCCACACCCGGTCTCGCTCGGCTATTACGGCACTGTGGCCGGGCAGCGCATGGACTTTGACGCCTACATCGCCCACTGCCGCGCCGCCCATGCGGAGCCGTATGTCGTGGTCGGCTATGGCGCCGAGAAGCGGACGGGGCGGTCCGAGGCGCAGTGGATCGAAAGCGCCGCCGCTTGGGTGCGGTACGCCAACATCACCAAGAAGTACGGCGTTCGCTATTGGGAGATCGGCAACGAGAACTGGAACAACGGCAAAGGGACGCCCGAAGAGATGGCCGAGATCGTCGTCCGCTTTTCGCGGGCCATGAAGGCCGCAGACCCCAGCGTCCAACTCGGGTCCAGCGGGAACGGTCGCGGCTGGTGGGCCAAATTCCTGCCCATAGCGGCGCCCACGCTGGACTTCCTCACCCTCAGCCTCTACAACTGCTGGGACTGGAAGGGCTATGACCATTTCGTGCAGCATCCCGAAGAAGACACCATCGGCGACGTGGAGACGGCCTTGAAGGCGATTGACAGGGACGCGCCGCCCGCCGATCGGGGGCGCCTCAAGGTGGTCGTGGCCGAGACCAACTCCAAAGATTACTCCCAAAACGGCTGGCCCGGCACGAACACGCTGGGACACACGCTGGTGACGTTCGACACGCTGGGGCGCGTCATGGCCCAGCCGCGCGTCCTCAGCGCGATGGTGTGGACGACGCGGTGGATGAACGACGGCGAGGCCAATGGCAGCCAGTGGTACGCGCTCGGCCCGGACAACGAGATTTTGCCCACCGGGCGGGCCGTCGCCCTGTGGGGCCAATTTGTCCAAAGCGAGCGGGTGGCAGTCACGGGCGGCGATAGGACGGTATCGGGCTACGCTAGTCGGTCCGGGGACGGGCAGTACCTGACCGTCTGGGTCCTCAATCGCGGCTATGAGAAGGCGAACGACGTCCGCATCCTGCTCCACTCGCCCCGGCCTTACCACCAGGCGGCGACTTATCAGCTTTCGGGGACCGGCCCCGATGACGCTGCCCCGCGCTGGGGGCAACTCTCGCCCCATGCTGTCGCGGGCCACGCCGTTTCCGGCCTGTCCTGCCCCGGCGTTTCCGTTACAGTGCTGGTGCTCCACGCGGCGGGCGCGAAGCTGAATCGGCCCCAAAAATAAGGGAACGAAATCGCGGCGATTGTGGTATACTACAGTATCACATTCAAAAGGAGGTATCAACAATTGGATCATAGTTTACAGGGCGGTGGCGAAGGTTAGTCCTTTTAACCTTCGGGGCGGCTCAAACCTACGGGTGATGTTCACTCGCGGGTCATGAATGGCTACCTTTGCCACCAGCCCACCCCAGAAGCCTGAGAGCCGTCTTCGGACGCTCTCGGAAATCGAAAAGAGCAGCGCGGTGTTCCGCAGTCCCGTCGTGAGACGGCCTGCGTACAGCCGCGCTGCTTCTTTGTCTGCCGCTACCTTGGGCACAGCTACCTTGGGCACAGCTACCCTCGGCGCAGTGGCGCGTTTGACAAACCTCGCCCCGTACCGTACAATACGGTATGTCGTACTCCACCTTCCTTTGCCCTATTTCCGAATTCCACATCGAGCACACCGTCATCTGCGGCCAGACCTTCCGCTGGCGGCGGGACAAAGGGGGGTGGTGGGCCTGCCTGCTGCCCCTGACCGACCCCGCGACGGGTCGGATGCAGCATCAGCTTGTCCGGCTATGGCAAGACGACGAGATGGTCTATTACGAGACCGGGCCGCGCCCGCACGACCTGGCCCTCGTCCGGGACTACTTCCGGCTGGACGTGGACCTGCCGGCACTGACCCGGCAGTTTGCCGCCGCCGACCCACACATTCGGGACGCGGTGCGGGAGTTCGCGGGCCTGCGCGTGATCCGTCAGGACCCCGTGGAGTGCCTATTCTCCTTCCTCTGCACGCCTGCCGCGCCGCTGTATCGCATCCGGCGGACCCTCACCGCGCTGTGCCGCGAGTTCGGGGACAACTTCCCCGGCGGCGAAGTGGCGGGGCTGGTTCATCATGCCTTCCCGCCCATGCACCGGCTGGCGGAGTCGTCGGTTCCGCACCTGGCCGGGACGGGCTTGGGCTTCCGCGCGCGCCACGTCAAAGAAACGGCGCAGATGGTTCTGGCGAACGGCGGCGCGGGCTGGCTGTTCGGCCTGCGCGCCCTCCCCTATGCCGAGGCGAAAGCGGCCCTGCTGACCCTGCCGGGCATCGGCGAGAAGATCGCCGACTGCGTCTGCCTGTTCTCGCTCGACAAGGACGGGGCGATTCCGGTGGACACGCACATTTGGCGCATCGCCCAGCGGACGTATCTCAAGGGGACGCCCGCCGCCAAGACGCTGACAAAAGCCGGCTATGCCAAAATCGGCGACCGCCTGCGCGCGCAGTTCGGCCCGATGGCCGGGTGGGCGCAGCAGTACCTGTTCTTCCACGATCTGTACCAGAAGGGGGCCTGGGAGGCCTATACGGCCCTTTACCAGCCGCTCGTCGAGCCCATCCGGCTGATGAAGAAGTGATGCAGATGCCGTCCCCATGTACTTGCTCGATTATTTTTGAGTGGCGATCCCCCACCCGACAGCGGAGCCGACCAGCAGAAGCCAGGCGGGGGCGATTTTCGTGCGCGAGGCCAGCACTAGCGCGACGGCGGCGACGACCGCCAGCGGCCAGGACGTGACCGAAGCCCGCGCCAGGCTCCACGCCGTCGCACCGAACAGTCCGACCACGGCGGGAGCGGCCCCCGCGCCGAAGGCGCGCAGACAGCGGTTCTCGGCCAGACGTTCCACACCCGCCGCCGCCCACCCCGCCAGCAGCGTCGGGGCCAGGAACACGCCCACGGTGGCGGCGACCGCCCCAGGTACGCCCGCCGCCTGGTAGCCGATGAATGTCGCCAGGATCAGGACCGGGCCAGGGGCGACGTAGCCGAAGCCGACCGAGGCGGCGAAGGTCTGGGGGCTGACCCAGCCCGCCGCGACGCTGATGCGCTCGATCAGGGGCAGGGCGGCCTTGCCGCCGCCGAAGGCGGCCAGGCTGATGACCAGGAAGCGGCTGAACAGGTTCCAGAGCAGGTGCTCGTTCACGCCCGCGTCCTCCTGGACTCCCGCACGATCCCCAGCAGCCCCGCCAGGGCCACCAGCAGCGCGGGGTTGAGGTGGAGGCGCACCGAGCCGAGGAACACCAAGGCGGCGACGGCCACGCCGTCCCAGCCCTGGAGGGGCTTGCGCCCCAGCGTCAGCATGGTCGCGGCGATCAGGCCCACGGCGGCGGCGATCAGGCCCACGGCGGCGGCAGTCAGGCCCTGCAAGGCGGCGGCGACGCCGTGGAGTGGGCGGAGAAGGTGGTATGCGGCGGCGAAACCCAGCATGACAAGGAACGAGGGGAGCAGGAACGCGACGGCGGCCGTCAGCATCCCCGCCCAGCCGCGCAGACGCCAGCCGAGGAAGGCCACGACCTGCACGTTGGTGGAGCCTGGCAGGAGGTTGGCGTAGGTGAGGGCCTGGGTGATGTCGGACGAGGCCAGCCAGCCGCGCCGCTCGGCGAAGTCCCGTTCGAGCAGGGCGATGGTCACAGCCTGTCCGCCCCACGCCTGCGCCCCCAGGCGCAGGCAGGCCAGGGCCATCACGAGTACCGAGGGCCGCTCCATCAGAAACTGATCCCGTATTTGAGCTTGACCTGCGAGAACTGGTCGTTCACACCATCGTGCTGGATGTGGTGGAAGAAAGACAGGCCGAGGGTGCGTCCATGCGGCAACTGGCGGATGACGGCGAATTCCGCCTCCTCTTTCTCCGTGGGTTCAGGGTCGAGCTCGCCCCAATTCTCATAGCGGTGGTAGTTCGTCTCCAGCGTCCAGGCGGGGGCGAAGCCATAGTCCAGGGTAGCAGCGAAGTCGGCGAACAGCCGCCCGCCCGACAGCCGCTTCTCGGCGGCGATGTTCGGGGTGAGGGTGACGGTCTTCGACAGCGGCAGCCTGGCCGAGAGGGTCAGAATGCCCCAATAGTAGGAGTCGTGGAATCGGAAGTTGTCGTGATGGAGCAGCGCGGGCGACAGCGAGAAGACCTTCGTGAGCGGGAAGGTATAGGTGCCCTGTACTTCTAGTTTCTGCTCGTTGATGTTTCGGATCAACTGACCTGGCGGATCGGCATTATAGGAGCCGTCGTAGTAATTTTCCACGCGCAGATCGAAGACCTGGCCGTGGGGCAGGGCATAGTCCAAGTTCAAGCGTTCGTTCAGGGACGGCGCGGGCCGCCCCAGCATGGAGAGGTTGCCCGTCAGGAGCAGGCTTCCCGTGAGGGGCGGCGCGGCGGGCGGCAGGGTGGTACTCTGGGGCCGGGACACTTGGGCGGGCTTCTGCTGCTGGACAGCGGGCGGGGGACTGGCCTGCGCTCCCGTGTCGGGGGCGGCCTGGCTCTGAGCGTAGGCGATAGGAGCCAAGCCCAGCACGAGGGCGAGCGTCACCAACATGGCGATACGACAATGCAACGATCAGACCGCCCTTCTCGCACGGAGGCGGTGAGCGGCGACGATGCGCCAGATTGGGAACAGCAGCACTACGGGCACGGCAACCACGACCAGCAGGAACTTGTCGGGTTCCTCAATGCGGAACGGCTCGTAGCGGGCGAACTCGTTGGAGATCGTCAGCGCGTGGACCAGACCCAGACCCAGCACGGCATAGGAGCCGTAGTGAAGGACACGCCACTGGCGGCGAGGCATCCTCTTGATGTTCAGCGATGAGACGGTGACGACAATCAGTGCGTAGGCGGCGAGCGTGCCCCAGGCGATCAGGATTCCCTGCTTGGGCGCGGTGAACGGGACGAAGACGTTCCACCAGTGCATTCCCGTGGTCGCGTGGGCCAGGAGCAGCGGGATCGGGTGCAGGAGGAACAGGGCCGCGCCGACCAGGGAGAGCGTGCGGTGGTACTTGAACGTCTGGCCTTTAAGGAACTTGATCTTCTGGGCCGTGCGGGAGGCCAGCAGGGTGCCGCCGACGCTGCTGACGATCAGCAGGGCCAGCCCGAGCAGGCCAATCACACGGGCGATTTTGAGCAGCAGGTCGTCGGGCATGACGTTTCTCCAGTGCTAAATGAAGCGGTTTGAAACACATTCTACCCCATAGTGTGACCGTCAGGCCGATCCGCCCGCTGAAGAAGCAGCCAACTCCTCTATGTACACGAAATCCTTATGGAACTTTCCGGGGCGCCGCCGGGTAGAACGGGGAGACATGACGACAGAACCGGCAGGGGAGGAAGCACAGGCGCGCCGGGCCGCCTTTGCGGCGCTGGCGCACCGGCATGAGGCGGCGCTGATGGGCGCGGCCCTGCGTCTATGCCAGGGGGACTACACCTGGGCGCAGGACTTGGTGCAGGACGCGCTGATCCGCGCCTACCTGGCGTACCTGACGGGGCGCTTCCGGGAAGGCTCCAATGCCTGGCCCTGGCTGCTGCGTATCCTGACCAACCTGTTCATCAACGAGTACCACCGGCGACGGCGGTACGAGTCGGGGATGGACCTGGACACGCTGACCTCTTCAGAGGAGGCGGGGCCGGCCCAGACTCACGCCGCCCCCCAGGACGTGCCGGGCGTCGCCCTGCTGGCGGGGACGCTGGACGAGGAGCTGGAGCGGGCGCTGGCGATGCTGCCCGAAGTTTTGCGGCTGTGCGTGCTCCTGGTGGATGTGGAAGGGCTGGAATACACCGAGGCGGCCCAGGCGCTGGGCGTCCCCGTCGGCACGGTTCGCTCGCGTTTGGCGCGGGGGCGGATGAAGCTCCACGACCTGCTGCAAGACTTTGGCCGCCGCCGGGGATTAATCCCGTGACGCGGGGAAAGGGCGACACGACTATGAAAAAACTGGACCCGACGGACCTGAAGCCGTGCCCGCACATGCGGACGCTGGTTTCCGCTTGGGCGGACGAAAAGCTGACGGGGCTGGCCCGTTGGTACACGGAGCGGCACGTCCAAGCCTGTCCCCAGTGCCAGTCCTCGCTGCCTTTCCTGCGCGGGATGCGCGCGCGCCTGCTGAGTCTGGGAGGGCAGCCCGCCGACGCCGGCCTGGAGCCGGAACGCTGGCGGCGGGTCGAGGCGGCGTGGGAGCAGGCCGAACGCAGCCTGACCCCACCCCCGCGCGGATAGCCGGAGCCGCCGCCTGCCGGGAACTTCCGTTTGATTTGCGAGGCTTGCGGGCATGATGAGGACATCACCCCAGTACGAGTCGCTTTGCCTCGAAGGCAAGGCGGAAGGAGAAGAACATCATGCGCTTAATTTCGCGGGTCGCCGCCCTCGTGTGCGTTCTAGGGATTGCGCTCCTGTCACCGATGGCGCAGGCCGACAAGCACGACAGCAACACGCTGCACAAGCTGGGAAAGGCTATCGAGTACCCCATTCGCAAGACCACGGAGAATGCCAGCGTGGACATCCACCGCGCGGAGGGCCGGAAGTCCGTCGTGCATCGGCGCAACGGCAACCGTACCTACCGGGCGGTCGTGACCCCTAATGGCGGTCTCTACCGGAAGTCCCGCGTCGGCTATCACGGCCATCATCGGCGCCACCGTTAAGTCGGCGCCACCGTTAAGCAGGATAAAAGAGGGAGAGCACTAGGCTCGCCCTCTTTTATTCGCTTACACCGGCCACTGTTCGGGCAGCGCTTCGGGCCGGACGCCCTCGCTCTCCATCAGGTAGTGCTTGCCCGACTGCGAAGCGTCCAGGAAGCCGTGCATAGCGTCCAGCACATGAAACGTCAGCTCTCCGCTCGCCCGGTGCGGGCGGCCTTCCCTAATGGCATAGGCCATGTCGGCAACGCCGATGCCCCGGCTGTTGTCGGCGTAGCCGTGCGTCAGCGGGACTTCCTCCCATTTGCCGTCGCGGTACAGCTTCACGGCCCCGCTGAACATGTTCGGGTCGGGGACGGACAGCGAACCTTCCGAGCCGTGAATCTCGATGGGCGGCAGGTTGTGCGCCCAGACGTCGAACGATGTGATGATGGTGCCGACCGCCCCGCCGGCGAAGTCCATGATGCCCGCGATGTGGGTGGGCGTCTCGACGACGATCTTCTGGCCCGAGAGGGGCTGGCTGGTGATGAGGCGCTCCGGGAACGACATCTGGGCCGACCCGGTGACGCGCTTCAGGGGGCCGAGGAGCGAGACCAGCGCGGTCAGGTAGTACGGCCCCATGTCGAACATCGGGCCGCCGCCGGGCTTGAAGAAGAATTCGGGGTTCGGGTGCCAGGTCTCGACGCCGCGCCCGAGCATGAAGGCGGTGGCGGCGATGGGCAGCCCGATCGCGCCGTCGTCCACCAGCTTGCGGCACGTCTGAAGGGCCGCGCCTAAAAACGTGTCCGGGGCGCCCCCGACGCGCAGGCCCTTCGCCGAGGCTGTTTCGAGCAGATCGCGCCCTTGCGCGCGGGTCAGCGACAGCGGCTTCTCGACGTAGGCGTGCTTTCCTGCCTCCAGCGCGGCCTTGCAGACGTCATAGTGCGCGCCCGGCACGGTCAGGTTGATGACGATCTCGATTTCGGGGTCGGCCAGCAGCTCGTCCACATAGACGGCTTTGGCGACGCCGTGCTCCGCCGCCTTCGCCTGGGCGCGGGCCATGTCCAGGTCGGACACGGCGACGATGTCCAGGATGTCGAACTTTTTGCCCGCTTCGAGGTAAATGTTGCTGATGTTGCCGCAGCCGACGATGCCGACTTTCATGGGTGTCATGGGGAAATCCTGTCTTCGGTGGCATTGATAGGGGGCGGTTCGGCGTAAGGGCTGCGATTTCCTCCCCGGTTGCAAGGCTCTGGGAGTGTTTTGCCCTTAAGCCTCGTCTTCGGGAAGCAGCCTCTGCGCGCCGTGGAGCAGGCGCAGCAGGAAGATGACCGATTCGGCCTCTTCCGGCGGCGCGGCGGGGTCGGGCGGGAGGATCATGAACAGGACGCGGACGGGTGTCCCGCTGCGCTTGCGGGTGGGGCCGTAATACAAGAGGCGGCGGACCTCGCGGCCATAGTGATCCGTGGCGTCTTCATCCCTGGCGTGGGACAGCGGGCCGGGGAAGCCGGTCAAGTCTTCTACTGCCACTTCCAAATCATCGAGCCATCTAGCCGCATAGTCTGGGCCGGGGGTGCGATTGAGGTAGAGATAGAAGGCGTCACGATCGCTGTCGTAAGGGTCACTGTCAACGACGACGTACCGGCGTGGCGCATCCTCCGGGAACTTGTTCATATCAGCCCCAGCCGTTCCGCCTCCGCAATCCTTTCCGGCGGCAAAGAAGCCAGTACCGCGTCCCCCTGCTCTTCAAGCTCCTCGTGCGTCAGATGCGACCGTTCGGGCAGGCTGTACTTGCGGCGCATCTCCGCCATTGACTCTGTGTGCGGACGGCGCGGGCCGTCGAGCATGGCCTGCATCTCGGCGCGGCCGGCGGCCTGGCGCTCCCGGCGCGCGATGAACTGCATCATGGCCGTCTCGGCCAGAGCCGTGACGTCTTCCTCCGGCGCGGCGACGGCTTCCAGCCGGGACACCACTTCATCATTCACCATCAAAGCCGTCATGGGAAACCCTCCTCTCGGCGCTGCATACTCTTATCCTCAGTATACCACTTTCGGGGGCGGCTCAGGGGCGGCCATGTGCTATAATGGGTTTATGACACGCCTGGTTTTGCACAACACGCTCACACGCTCGAAAGAAGTCTTCACGCCCGCCGACGGCCGGACGGTCAAGATGTACTGCTGCGGGCCGACGGTTTACAACTACGCCCACATCGGCAACCTGCGGACGTATATCTTTGAGGATTTACTGCACCGGACTTTGAAGCTGCACGGCTGGGCTGTCGAGCATGTAATGAACATCACCGACGTCGGTCACATGACCTCGGACGCCGACGCGGGCGAGGACAAGATGGCGAAGGCGGCGGAGCGCGAGCAGAAATCGCCCTGGGACATCGCGGGGTTCTACGAGGAAGCCTTTTTCCGGGACTCGGCCCGGCTGAACATCATCAAGCCCGATGTCGCCCCGCGCGCCACCGACCATGTTGCCGAGATGATTGCGCTGATCGAGCGGCTCCAGTCGCAGGGCTACACTTATGAGACCGGCGAGGGCATCTACTTCGACACGGCCAAAGACGCCGACTACGGCAAGCTGGCCGGGCTGAACCTGGGCGCGCAGCTCGCCGGGGCGCGCGAGGACGTCAATGTAGACGCGAGCAAGCGGCACCCCGCCGACTTCATCCTGTGGTTCACCAACAAGCCGACGCACATCATGAAGTGGCCGTCCCCGTGGGGCGAGGGCTATCCGGGCTGGCACATCGAGTGCTCGGCCATGAGCATGAAGTATCTGGGCGAGACGCTGGACATCCACTGCGGCGGCATTGACCATATCCCCGTCCACAACACCAACGAGATCGCGCAAAGCGAGTGCGCGACCGGACACACGTTCGCCCGCTTCTGGGTGCATGGCGCGTTCCTGAACGTCGTTGCGCCCTCGGCGGACGCAGGCGGCGCGGGGAAGATGTCCAAGTCCGGCGAGAACTTCCTGACCGTGCAGCGGCTGATAGACAAGGGTTATGATCCTCTCGCCTACCGCTACCTGTGCCTGACCGCTCATTATCGCTCCGAACTCGCCTTCAACGTTGAGACCTGGGAGTCGCTCAACGCCGCGACGAAAGCCTTGGGCAAGGTCTACGAACTGAAGGCGCGCATCGGCGAGGACGACGGCCTTTCCGACCAGGAGTATGCGCGGGCGCGGCAGACGGTCTTCGACGCCATCTCCGACGACCTGAACCTGCCCCGCGCCGTCGCCACCCTGCACGAAGCCAAATCCTACCGCCTGTGGCGCGAGTTCGACTCCGTGCTCGGCCTGGACATCGAGACGCGCTCCCGCGCCGCGCTGCCGACGGCGGAGAATGACTCGGACGATCTGCCGCAGGACATCCTCGCCCTGAAACAGCAGCGGGACGAGGCGCGCAAGGCCAAAGACTTTGCCCGCTCGGACGCTCTGCGGGCGGAGATCGAGGCATTAGGCTATACAGTCGGCGACTCGCCTTTAGGAACGGTAGTCAAGAAGAACTTGCTGTAGGTACGGAATCTGTAGGTACGGAAGAGGAAGGGGACAGGAGGGCGCACGGTTTAGAAAGGGCACACGGTTTAGGAAGGGCGCACACGCAGGTGCGCCCCTACGGGTGAAAGGCATTATGGGTGGTCGCAGTCGCCCGTTTCGGTGAAGCAAGGGAGGGCTTTTCATGTCACAGCATCTACAGTCACGTCGTCTGCCGGGGCACGATCAATATCGTACCTCCCCGCGCCTGTCGGGCTTTGATTACACGAAGCCGGGCAGTTACTTTGTCACGGGTTGTACACACAACCGGGCCTGCCTTTTCGGAGAGATTATGGACGGTCAACTGAGGCTGAATGAGGCAGGGAAGATGGTGGAGCGTTGGTGGCGGGAACTGCCGAACAAATTCCCCCAGACCGTAGCTGACGTTCATGTGGTGATGCCGAACCACATTCACGGCATTATCACGATCCGTGGGACGGTAGGGGCGGACCTGCGTGTCCGCCCTTCTGTGGCAGGTGACCGCCCCTCTCTGGAAGGCATCTGCCCGCCACGGACAGAAGGGGCGCAAGAGACAGAAGGGGCGCAAGAGGCTACATCCCTAATGACAGTGATGCAGTGGTTCAAGACGATGACGACCAACGAGTACATCTGCGGCGTCCGTCAGGCCGGTTGGTCGCCGTTCGATGGAAAGGTCTGGCAGCGCAGCTTTCACGATCACATCATCCAGGATCAGGAAGAAGGGGACAACATTTGCCGGTACATCGCCCAAAATCCTGCGCGCTGGGCGGAAGACGAAGAAAATCCCACCGAAATGAAAGGGCCGACACATAGGTCGGCCCCTACGGGCGAAGGCTCACGCCCGTAGGGGCGCACCTGCGTGTGCGCCCTTCCTAAACCGTGCGCCCTTCCTAAACCGTGCGCCCTCCTTCTCACGGATCGGCCCCTGCACAGGTGCTATCAGGTATAATGCCTCCAAGCCCCGGCCGGGTCAGGAGCGAGCCGCCATCAGGTGTCTCTGCCGCCCCTTCCACACGCGGTTGAGTGATGCTATCTGAACGCTCGTCCTTCGTATCGGCCCGGCTACGGGGCTTGCTTATTCCAACGAATTTCAACAGTGACGGGCAGAGGTGGCGATGGGCGCTTCTTCTCATGTGATCGCGGCGCTGCTTGCCTTCGGAGTGGAGTTCGGAGTCATCCTACTCCTGATCCTCTGGGCGGCGGCGATGCAGAAGCGGCGGCTGGCGACAGGGACCATGAACGAGATCATCATCAAAGACACGCACCGGGGCTTGTGGTACGAGGACGGTGTGCTGACGCGAATCTTGGAGGCGGGGCGCTACGTTTTCCCCAAGCCGCGCCTTTTCGGGCGCGTGCCCAAAGTCGAGGTTGTGCTGGTGGACGTGCGCGAGCGGGACCTGACGATCAAGGGGCAGGAGATATTGACGGCGGACAAGGTGGCGATCCGGGTCAGCATCATCGTCCAGTTCCGCGTGACCGACCCGCGCGCGGCCCTGCATGAAGTGGAAAAATACGAGGACCGGCTGTACAGCGACGTGCAGCTTGCCGCCCGGCGGTCGCTGGCCTCGATGCCGCTGGAAGAGATTCTGACCAACCGCAATCAGCTCTCCGAGGACATCCTGCGGGACGTCAAGGAGATCGCGGCCACCTATGGCGTCGCCATCTTCCGGGCGGACGTGAAAGACCTGATCTTCCCCGGCAACTTGCAGGAGATCATGAACAAGGTCCTGGCGGCGGAGCGCATGAGCGAGGCGCAGCTCGTGGAAGCGCGGACGAAGGCGGACGTGCAGCGGATCGAGGCGCAGGCCAAGACGGAAACGCAGCGTCTCCAGGCGGACGCGCTGGCCGAGGCCCAGCGGCTGGCGGCGACGGTCGAGGCGGAAACGCAGGGGGTCAGGACGCAGGCCGAGGTGGACGCCCTGCGCGCCCAGGACCAGGCCGCGCAGGCGTACACGACCCACCCCGCCCTGCTGCGCCTGCGCGAGCTGGAAACGCTGCGGGAGCTGGCGAAGTCCGCCAACGCGCGCATCTACATCGGGTTCGACAAGCACAGCCGGCCGGCGGACGCGACCGGCGGCGACTGAGGAGAAAAGGATGACACTGACGGTTCAAGAGTATGCGGCCCGCGCGCTGGAAAAGGGCGCGGAAGACCTGATCACGGCGGCGGAGGCAACGCCCGTAGACCAGCGTGCCTGGCAGCCGCTGGAGCGCGGGCGCACAGTCGTAGACCAGGTGGCCGAGTGCGCCATGATCAACGGCGGTTCCGCCGAAGTGGTCAAGAACCGGGCCTGGGGAAATCCAGACATGGCGGAGTGGCGGCAGGCGCAGGCCGCGCTGGATACTCTAGAGAAAGCCGTGGCGCGGCTGCGGGAGGGCACAGCGGCGCTGACCGCCGCCGTCCGGGCAACGCCGGACGAGGTGTTGGAGCTAGAGATCACACTGCCCTGGGCCACGCGCTCGCTCGCCGACGTCTTCCTGCTGCCGTATTGGAACATGTCCTACCATGAGGGCCAGATCGTCTACATCCAGAATCTGGGAAAAGGCTAACGACGCCGGTAGGACAGCTCCAGACCCAGGCCGATGGGGACGGTCAGGGTGTCGTAGCGACCGTCGGCGCGGACGGCTTCTCCATAACCGGCAAGGTCTTTGGCATGGGAGAGCAGGTTGTCGGCGACGACTACGCCGCCGGGCCGAACGTTGTTTTTGAAGAGGTTCCAGGCGTCCAGGTACAGCTCCTTTTCGGGGTCCAGAAAGACCAGGTCCCAGGGGCCGGGGAGCGTCGGCAGGAGCTCCAGGGCATCGCCCAGGCGCTGCGTCACCAGGTCGGCCAGGCCGCCCCGCACCAGATTGGCCTGGGCGGCCTCGTACTTGGCGGGCAGCAGCTCCAGGGTGGTGACGTGGCCGCCGGTTTCGCGCGCGGCGAGGGCCAAATGCATGGTGGAGAAGCCGACGGACGTTCCGATTTCCAGAATGGCGCGGGCATCCGTTGCCTGCGCCAGCAGGGCGAGAAACCGGGCGGAATCCGGGTGCAGGGAGCGCGGGCGCTGCCAATGATCCTGGTTCTCTTCCCGCGACTTCGCATCCGCCGCGCGCATGTCGGCAAGCAAGGCCGACACCTGTTGCGTGATATGCATGGCGTGAGTATACCGCAAAAAGGCCGCCCCGGTGCCATGCCGGGCGGCCTTTTTTACGGAAGAAGGCGTCAGTAAGCCCCATGTCCGGTCAGGACAGCAGGGATGGTGCGGGCGAGCAGGACGAGGTTGAGGGCAAGGGATTGGCGGCCGATATATTCCAGGTCCAGGTCCATGGACTGCTCGAAGGAGAGGTTCGCGCGGCCCGAAACCTGCCACAAGCCGGTCAGGCCGGGCGTCACCGAAAGCCGCAGGTGCTGCTCCGGGGAATACAGGGCGACCTCGCGGGGGAGCGCGGGACGCGGCCCGACCAGGGACATCTCGCCGCGCAGGATGTTCAGAAGCTGCGGCACCTCGTCGAGCGAGTATTTCCGCAGGACGCGGCCCACGCGGGTGACGCGCGGGTCATGGCGCATCTTGAAGACCGGGCCGGTGCGCTCGTTCGCCCCGAGCAAGGTTTCCAGCCGCTGCTCGGCGTCGGTATACATCGAGCGGAACTTGTAAAAGGGGAACTCGCGCCCGCCCTTGCCGACGCGGCGCTGGATGAACAGGACCGGGCCGGGACTGTCGAGCCGGATCAGGAGGGCAATGACGGCAAGGAGCGGCAGCAGCAGCAGCAAGGCGGCGGAGGCCACCACGACGTCTAGAACGCGCCGCCCTACCGCGTCGGCGCGCGACACGCGGTTCCGAGGGAGGACGCATCGCGGCACCGCATGAGACGCCGCATGGGTGACTCTCTGGGTTGAGACTTGGCTTGGTTGGGTCGAGATCGGGACGCTCATAACACTTTTCCTCGGCTCAAAATTTTCCCCTCGGCTCAATGCTTTCCAGTATTCGTACAGTGCATAAATCATGCCAAAAGTAATGGTATGGCCCAACTTACCAAGAAGTTCTTGGGGACAGCCGCTGTCTTAAGCCTGCATCAGTAAGGTAAGCCACACATCAACGGCCCGGCGCGATTTCTTGGCCCCGGACGGGGTAGAATACGTCACTGCTAGTTCCCACAACATTGCCTTATGAACCCACCTTTTTCCCAGGCGCAGTGGCTCTGGACGACCGCCACCGGCCACCCGGCCTACGCCGTCCGCCGCTTCCGCACCACACTCGAAGTCGCCGAAGCGCAAACGCTGCACATCCACGTTTCCGCCGACAGCCGCTGCCTGCTCTTCTATGATGGCAGACTGCTCGGATGCGGCCCGGCCCGGTCGGACCTCCGGCATTATGTCTACGAGACCTACACCGCTCCCGCCGCGCCGGGGCCGCACACGCTGGCGGCCCTCGTCCTGGCGTATGGGGGCGCGCACAGCCCGATCGCCGAGGTGCATGAGCAAGGCGCGTTTGTGTTGGAAGCCCAAAATGAGCGCGGCGAAGTCGTCTGCGCGACCGGCGGGGACGGCTGGCGCGTCCAAACCGACACCGCTTACCAGCCCGCGCCCGTGACGCGGCACGACGGCTACTACGGCATCGGAGCCAGTGAGCATGTGGACGGCGCGCGCCTCCCGCACGGCTGGGAGCAGCCGGGCTTTGATGACACGGCCTGGGAGACGCCCGTCGCGATCTTCACCCCGTACCTGCGTGAGCGGCCCGGCGACCTGGCCGACCCCGGCGGGCGGTGGCGTCTGACGCCGCGCGACATCCCGCCGCTGCGCGCGGAGGCGCGTGCGTTCGCCGACTGGCCGGGCGCGCTCCCCATCCCCGCCGGGACGCGCCGCGAGGTGATTTTGGACGCAGGCGAGTATGCCATCGGCTATCCCGTCCTGTCGCTGGAAGGCGGCGCGGGCGCGACAGTGCAGATCGTCTACGCCGAGGCACGGACGAAGGACGGCCACAAAGGGGTCCGGGACGACCGGGACGGCACCGATGTGGAGGGCTTTGCGGACACCTACCGGCCCGGCGGCGGTACGGAAACCTACTCGCCGCTGCACTGGCGGGCGTTCCGGTTCGTCAAGCTCGTCGTCCAAACGGCGGACGCACCCCTGACGATACGCGACTTCTCGTACATTATGACCGGCTACCCCTGGGAGCGCCAAGCCGAGTTCGCCGTCGAGAACGGCCCCCCGCAACTCCAAGCTGTGCAGGATGTGGACTTTCGAACCCTGGAGCGCTGCACGGCGGAGACGTTCATGGACTGCCCCTACTACGAGCAGTTGCAGTACGTCGGCGACACCCGCCTCCAGGCGCTGCTGTCTTACGTCACGACCGGCGACACCCGGCTGGGGGCGCGCGCCGTCCGCCTGTTCGACTGGTCGCGCCTACCGGACGGCCTGACGCAGTCGCGCTACCCTTCCCGGATGGAGCAGGTCATCCCGCCGTTTTCGCTGCTCTGGGTGCTCATGGTGGAAGACCTGTGGCGCTACGCGCCGGGCGAGGAGGCGACGGTCGCCGCTTGCCTGCCAGGGTGCCGGGGCATTTTGGAGTGGTTCAGCAGGCATCTCACCCCCGACGGCGTCCTGGGCGGGCCGCTGCCCTGGTGGAACTTCGTGGACTGGGCGGAAGGCTGGAACGTGAACGGCAATTACGGCGTCCCGCCCCCGGCGGGCGCGGGCCTGCCGTCGGCGACGATCAACTTGCAGTACCTCGCCGCCTTGCAGGCGTATGTGCGCCTGCACGACGGCCTGGGCGACGCCCGCGAGTCCGAGTTCTGGCAGGCCGAGGCGGACATGCTGGCCGACGCGATCCTGCTGACTTTCTGGGACCCCGACGCCCGCCTGCTGCGCGAGGGGCCGGACGAGTCGTGGGGCTATACGCAGCACGCGCAGGCGTGGGGCATCCTCACGGACGTTATCCCCGCCGACGCCTGGGGCGACGTCGTCCACCGCCTGCACACGGACGGGACGCTGACCCAAACAACCTACTACCACACCTTCTACGTCGCCGAAGCCCTCGCCAAAGCCGGGCATCTGGAACACCTGTGGGACCATTGGCTCGCCCCCTGGCGCACGGCTTTGGCCCTGCACCTGACGACCTGGCCGGAGCAGCCCGAACCAACACGTTCCGACTGCCACGCTTGGAGCGCCTGGCCCACCTATGCTTTCCTCACCCATGTCCTCGGCGTCCAGCCCGCCGCCCCCGGCTTCGCCTCCTACGTCATCACGCCCAAGCGCGTCGTTGGCTGGGACAAGGTTTCGGGGACAATCGCCACGCCGAAAGGCCTGCTCCGGGTGATGGTGGACTGGACGGGCGGCGGTGCGCCCGAAGTGACGGAGCAGTAGAGCAGACACTCAGACTGCCCCTCACGAAAGGATGAGCAGAAATGGACATCCCATTCGCAGTTAGGTCAAAATTCCTGGTTCCCTGCGAACAGGCTCTAACTGCACAGCACGGACTCTTGGACAGTGGCTCGCGTGTAGATGTAGAGATGTACCCAAGAGGCTACAACAGGTCCCTGATTGTGACAATTCAACCGGGTACGACAGGGACTTTTCAGGCAGAATGGAAGACAAAGGACATCACTCGCTTTCCCAGCCGCATCAAGGCTGCCGCGACCGCTCTTCGCAACTACGGCATGACGGGCAGTTTTAACATCTCCCACGACAATGGCAGGTTGTCCATTGTTAGGAAAAGCGGAGTAGCCGCTACTTGAACAGCCAATCGTCGCCGGAAACGGCCCAGAGCACTACGAGCCAGATGACAGTTCGCCCCTATCAGCCGACGGATGAGGAACAGGTGATTGACCTGTGGCACCAGTGCAACCTCGTTGTGCCGCCGAACGACCCACGCCAGGACATTGAGCGCAAGATGCAGGTGCAGTCGGAGTTGTTCCTGGTGGGCATAGTTGAGGAGCGCGTCGCCGCCACGGTCATGGCAGGCTACGACGGCCATCGTGGGTGGCTTTACTCGCTGGCGGTCACCCCCGACCGCCAGCGGCAGGGGCTGGGGCGGCGCATGGTGGAAGAGGCCGAAGCCAGGCTGAAGGCGTTGGGCTGTCGCAAAGTCAACCTTCAGGTGCGCGCCTCCAACGCCGCCGTCATTGGCTTTTATGAGAGTCTGGGCTACATGGTGGAGGAGCGGATGAGCCTGGGCAAGCGGCTGTGACTGGCCCGCCGTCAGCAGCGTCACCGAGGCGGCGGGCAGGGTCGCCGCGGAGCCGGTGAAGGGCGTCGCGGCCTCGCCCGCCGCCGTCAACTGTCGCTGAGTCGTCCGACCCGTGCTCCACCCCGCCAGAGTGACGCGCTGTTCGCGCGGGGAGCGGTTGACCAGCAGCAGGGACTTCCGGCCCGCTGCCGTTTTAACCGCGTAGGCGACGACCGTTTGGGGGTCGCCGCCGGCGGTGGAAACGACCGCGCCGATCATGTCCGCGTTCAGCCAGTGGAACAGGGTCGCGCTGGGGCGCAGGCGGTATCGGTCATCCATTTTGCCGTAGATGCCGTCGCACTCATTCCAGGCCGCCGTCCCCGCTGCGCCGTGCGTGACGGCGGCGGTCATGGCGAGGGCGTCGAAGACCGCGCCTTTCACATTCGTCATGCGCGCGTCGCGCGTTTCCCAATCTGCGGAGATGTTGTACTCGTCGAAGAAGATCGGGATCGGGCGGCCGGGCTTCTCGGCCCGCACCGCCTCGGCGACTGCCTGGGTCACGTCGCCGAAGCCCTGCGCGTGGTTGAAAATGGTTTCGTCCGAGTCCGCCGCGCTGCCGCTGGCGTAGATGTGGTACGAGAAGAAGTCCAGATGCGGCCCCGCCGCGCGGACAAAGCGGCGGATCACTGGCGTCAGATCAGGCCGCTCCATCGCCGGGCCGCCGACCCGGATGGTTGGGTCAGCGGACTTCATGGCGGCGGCGCACTGGGCGTAGATGGCTGCCAATTCCTCCACCCGATCCGGCTTTTGGGGGTCTTTGAGCGGCCCCCAGCCGCCCCCCGTATGGAAATTGACAAAGTAGCGCTCGTCCTGCTCATTGGTGACTTCCCACAGCGCGCCGGGGCGCTTGCAGTCCTGGCCCACGAGGCGGACCAGCTCGGCGCAGAGGCGGGCGTAGGCGGCGGTCTGGCCGGCATCTAGGAACCCGTCACCGTCCGCATCCATCCAGTCCGGCCAGGTGGGGATATTGATGAGCAGCGTCGCGCCGGGCGGGAACCCCGCCAGCGCGGCCTTGATCTTCGCCGCGTCCCAGCGGCGGTGGGCGTGGTCAATCCATCCGGTCGTATTTTGGACCGAATCGCCCATCAGGCCGCCGTTGTGCAGGCGGAGCAGGCCGGGCGCCATGTATTTGAGGTTCTTTTGATACGCGGGGTTTGCCGTGATCGCGGGATCGAAGCCCCGGAAGGCGTTCAGGCCGTAGGCGCGCGGCGTCGCCTGAGCGACGACGTGGTTCCAGTCCACGGTGACAGTAATGGGGGCGGGATCGGCCTGAGCCGTATTGGTGGGGGGGCCGCATAAGAGGAGGCACAGAGCGGCCGGCAGTGACTTCCAGAACATGATCATCTCTCCCCGAGGGATACCAAATGGCCCGCCGCACAGCGGAGCGGACCGTGCGAGACGATGGCCGTCCCCAAAGCCATGAACTCGACGAGCAGATCGTCCCCCATCAGCGCCCGCCGCGTCTTCACGGAGATGCTGACGACGCCTTCCGCTCCCAGGTAGTTTGCCTCCGTTTCCAGCCGCTTCATCGCCAGATGACGCGCCTTCGCCACCGCCTGCGTATAATCCGTTCGCTCTGTGTTGAGGTTGACGCGCCCCCAATCCAGGGCGCTGACGCCCGGCGGAGTAGGAGACACCGACGCCCTCTGCGAAAGTTGATAGTAGACGCTCTGGCCGAAGACCAAGCCGATAGGAGTATATCCGGTGCGCCGCAACGCATAAAACTCCTGTCCCGACAGGCCGGATAGGGCAGGCTTTTCGGGGACGTCTTTCCTATCCAGAGCGACGGCCGTCCCGGTCGCTTTCACGTCAATGATGTTTTTTGGCGTCCAAAGCTGGCCGTACTTGCGTTTTTCGTCCAGCCGTACCCCGATGACGGCGTGCGCGCCGAGTTCCTGCGCCTCTCGCTGCATCCGAAAGATGGCATGGAGGTAGACGTCCCGGAGAGGCCGCATCAGCCCCTTGATCTCGCCCGTCGCGAGGCGGACGCCGACGATCTGGTTTGCGATCTTGTAAACGCTGTTGCCCATCACCTGCCGGATCGGGACGGCCTTTTCCTGCTCCGCCAGGACAAATTCGCGGGCGCTCAGGTTGCTGGTGAACATCGTCCATGCGCTTTCACATCCCCGTACTTTATCGAGCCGCCGTTTTGATGTCGGCGGGTTGGATGTCTTTCGGGATGAAATCGCGGTCCACCAGTTCAGAGACGTTGACAGGCTTCTGCAAGACCTTCTGCTGCAAGGCGGCGTCGGCGATCTTCTGCAAGTCTTCGTCGGTGGGTGTCAGCATGGAATAGGAAACGCGGTCTTTGGGCGTGGTCAAGACGAACTCTAGCAGCTTCTCGTTCTGGTTGTAGTACTTGGCGGCGGCGACCATCTTCGCGGCTTCCAGCCGATGCCCGTCGGCCCACGCGCCGGAGCGGGCGATGCCGCGGACCAGGTCGCGCACCTGGTCGGGGTGATCCCGGATCAAGTCCTCGTGGACGACGAGGGCGCAGGAAACGAAGTGCGGCCAGACGTCCTTGGCGTAGTAGAGGACGCGGCCCGTGCCGTCCATCTCGGCCTTGCCGCAGAACGGCTCGCCGACGAAGTAGCCGTCAATGGCGTGGGCGGCCAGCGCGGTCGGCATCTGCGGGGGCGGCAGGACGCGGACCTTGATGTCGTCCTCAGCCATGCCCTGCCGGCGCATCAGCTCGTGCAGGACGAGGTTCTGGTTGCTGTAGGGGCTGGGGATGGCGAGGGTTTTGCCCTTGAGGTCGCGCAGGCTCTTGGCGGGGTCGTCCTTGCCGACGACGATCTCGGAGCCGTCCCGGTGGCCCAGGTAGCAAATCTTGACAGGGACACCGTCCTGGCGCAGCTTCATGGCGAGCGGAACGATCATAAATGTCGCCTGGAGGCGCTTGCTCTTGATGGCGGCGGCGACGGTGGGGAAGTCGGTGAAGCGCTGCGAATCGAAGCGCGTCCCGGTCGCGCTCTGGTGGGTGGCGAAGTCCGTGACCGGGCAGGTCAGGTGGCAGGTGACGGGCAGGAATCCGACCGTCAGCGCCTGCCGCGTCCCCGCCGCGGTGGGGCCGGTGTGGACGGTGGCGTCGGCAGGGGCGTGGCGCCAGGGCTGGAAGCGCAGCAGGGCCAGCAGCACGATAGTCGCCACAACGCCGAGGCCGATTTTGAGTGATGAGGACATGGTCTTTCTCCTGCAAGTCGCCACGGGTTTCAACCCGTGGGATATTCCGGGGGCAGATGCGGACTATTCCGCCTCATCCAGACCGAGTTCACGGATGATGCGCTCCATCGCCTGCATGACATCGGGCTGGGTCAGGTCGCGCGGGCGCGGCGTGGTCAGACGCAGCTCGGTGCGGATGCGCGCGGGGCGCTCGGTCAGGACCAGGACGCGGTCGGCGAGCTGGGCGGCTTCCTCGATGTCGTGGGTCACGAAGACCACGGTGCGCGGGCGCAGGGCGAGCAGGCGGACCAATTCGCGGCGCAGGCGCAGGCGGGCCTGGTAGTCCAGCGCGGAAAACGGCTCATCCAGGAGCAGCACATCGGACTGGCCGGCCAGGGCACGGGCGAGTTCGACGCGCTGGCGCATCCCGCCCGACAACTGGTGGGGATAGTGAGCGGCGAAGTCGGTCAGACGGATCAGCGTCAGCAGTTCGTCTAGTTCGCGCGCCTTGGCCTCCCCATCCGCCCCGTTCCGCAGGCCCAGCGCGATGTTGTCCCGGACGGTCAGCCAGGGGAACAGGCCATCCTGCTGGTAGACGGTCCGCAGGACGCCGTGCGCCGTCACTGATCCCGAAGAGGGGGACAGCGCGCCGGACAGCACGTTCAGCAGGGTGCTCTTGCCGCAGCCCGACGGGCCGACCAGCACGACGAATTCGCCCTTCGCGACCGTCAGAGAAAGGTCGTCCAGCACGCGGACCGAGTCGAAGGAACGCGAAACATGGTTCAGGCGCAGGGCTGTCTCGTTCTCCGCCGCCGTTTTCTCCTGCGTCATCGTCAATGCTCGTAGCCCCATTGCACGCCCGGCAGGCGCGTGAGCTGGGCCAGCAGCCGGTCCAGGCCGACGCCCAGCGTGCCGATCAGCGCCATGTACAGCGCCACCAGGTCCAGCCGCAGGGCGTTGTTGGCGTCATACACCCCGTACCCCAGCCCGTCCTTGCAGCCGACCATTTCCGCCGCCACGATAACCACCCAGGCGATGCCCGCCGTCACCCGCAGGGCCGTGATGACCTGCGGCAGAATGGCGGGCAGCGTCACGCGGGTCAGCAGTTCTCCGCCCTGGAAGCCGTAGTCGCGGGCGACGCGGAAGCGGACGGCGGGGATGTTCGCCACCGCTGCCATCGTGGTCAAGGCCATTGGGAAAAACGAGGCCATGAAGATCAGGAAGATCGCGGGCGCATCGCCGATGCCGAACCAGATAATGGCGAACGGGAACCAGGCCAGCGGCGACAGGCAGCGGAAGAAATTGACCCCCGGCAGCAGGGCCGCCCGCAGGCGCGGGCGGCTGCCCATCCACAGGCCGAGCGGGACGCCCAGGCCCACGGCGAGGCTGAAGCCGACGGCGAACCGGAACAGGGACGCGACAGTGTCTTTGACCAGCCGCCCCGAATGCAGCTCGCCGGGCGCGCTCTCTGCGACGGCCTGCGGCGAGGGCGTGTCATAGGTCGGGACGAGCAAATGCCCGTGGACGCGCAGGCTGGTGACGGCGGCCCAAAGCGTGAGCGCGGCCAGCAGCACGAGTAGGGGCAGGACATAGGCGGCGAAGTCCCGCCGGGGCGCCGTAGGGCGGGCGGGTTCGGCCGTTGGGGCATTCGTTAGCGTTGACACAGCATTATGATAGCACAGAATAGAGGCGTTGCGCCAGGGGCGGCGGGAAGGGCCCGGAACAGTCGCATATAATCGGATGACAGACAGAGGGCAACCACGGAGGGTTGCCCCTACCCATGACGGGCAATGACGGAGCGCGTAGGGGCAGGCCCCCGTGCCTGCCCTCCATGTCTCAATGTGCTCCTTTGTGTTGCTTTGAGGCGTTCGCCTGTACGGCGTGGTGAAATTGCAGCAGAAACGCGGACTGGAGCGCGGGCTGGTACGCCGGCAGGTGGACGGCCAGATCGTTCAACAGTCGCTGCATGTTCTGCCGGCGCCGTCGCGCCTCTTCCTGCCGCACGTTCGCCGGGGAATGGTGTCGCCTTGTCGCCATATGCTTGCTCCTTATCAACTCGCCCTGCGCCGCGCCCGTAGCCATACCCGGCCAGGACGCTCCCATGCTTTAGTCTAGCACGCATCGGCTTGCCGCGCCATGCTCCGTTGCCGTCGCTGTCAGAGTCCTTAGAGGCAGGAGACGCCCATTACAGAAGGCCCGCGCGGCCCGGTCCCTGACGTCAGGTGAATGAAAACGGACGCGAGGTGAAACTTTCCGGCTTCTGCACTCGGCAAAGCAGATTGTTGACTAAATCGTGGTGGTATGTTATCATCAAATAAAGAAATGACGCCACATACGCACAACCCAATCGAGCTGGTTTGCTACTACGTCGGCGCAATTCTGTACGGCTATCTGCCAACGGTCTCTTATAGGCTTGGGGCTGCCGGTCTTGTTGCGTTTGGCTATGCTGCTGCGTTACGGCCCATGTTGGCTCACTCTTTACTTTGTTGGAGGGAATATGAAGTTCTTTGTTCTTGCTGTCCTCGCAGCCGTGACACTGATCACACCCGCCTTCGCTCAAGACACGGCCGCCTCGTACCGGAGCGAACACGCCGGGAAGCGCTACGATTTTACTGTCACCCATGCCCAGGTTCAGGCGACTCCTGACTGGCCGGAGGACGCGGACTACCCGCCGCTCTCGCCGCGCAAGGCTCTCGCGCGTGCCCGCGCGGACCTAGTGACGTTCCTACCTGACGCGGGAAAGTGGATGCATCCAAAGATAACCCTCACGGCGGTCGGTGCGCCACACAAGTGGATGTACATCGTTCAGTTTGAGGGGCCGCTACCTCCGGGCGTGATCGACGGGCCTGTGGACCTGATGCGCGTCCTCGTCCTAATGGACGGGACAGCCATTAGACCTGTCATCACACCGCCAAACCTTTAGAACTGCCCGATCTGCCGAAGAACTTGATTTGCGTGTGTAGAACAGCCGACGGCCTAACACAGCGCGGCACCGGACAAACACTCATTTTAACTTAAACGAGCTTATCGGTACGACCCGTGCAGTTGGCGGCTTGACAGGCCCCTAAGAATCTATTTCAAAAGGCCATTTTCGGCACTTTTGTCAGAAGCAAAACTGCTCTGATCTGCTGTTTTGAAGTAGATTCTAAGAACCGTGGCGGGTTGGCCATCAATAGAGTTGTGGTGCAATTATTCAGTCTCTTGACTCAGGAATGGCTTTTCTTGCCGCTTGGAGCGGCTGTGAGGCCCCTGGTGACGATAAATTGACAAGATTTTCATTCAGGAAGCTATAATGCGCTCAGGGAGCCTTACAGAGCCAAAAGGCTTATTTGCACCACAACTCTAATAACATTAGGCCGCACGGCGTAAGGCTGGCCTTTCCAGAAAGGAAAAACTGATGAGGCAGCAAGAGGATAAACGCACTCGCCCCCGCACATCGAAAGAGTGGACGGTTATCGCGGAAGAAGCCGCCGGAAAAGCGAAACAAGAGTTCAACCGGCGAAGCGAATCGCCCCAGGTCTAATCGCCGCTGGCGATCATGTTTCTCCTTTGCATTGCGCTCGGCCTCACTACACTGTTTTTGCCGCACTTTTTTGACCGCTGGTTTGTTCAGCCCAGTATCGAAGCCCGAAGGCCGCAGGCGGCATGGTTTTACGCGCATCCCGTTGCGTACATTGCCGCTGCGATTATTAGAGTTGTGGTGCAATTATTCAGTCTCTTGACTCAGGAATGGCTTTTCTTGCCGCTTGGAGCGGCTGTGAGGCCCCTGGTGACGATAAATTGACAAGATTTTCATTCAGGAAGCTATAATGCGCTCAGGGAGCCTTACAGAGCCAAAAGGCTTATTTGCACCACAACTCTATTGTCTATGCTGTCTGGTGGGGGGCAGGATCTGGCTGAGTCATGTTCATAACCAGCCACGGCCTTTCGAGGACGATATTAACCGCTTGCGGCTGGAGTAAGGCTTTCACAGAGTGTTAGCGGCGATAAGGGCATAGCCGGACATCACACACGTCTTGAAGCCGCGCCAAGCGAAATGATGGAGCGATTAACAACATGAATAGAGCACTATTACATACTGTTTGGCAATTGGCCGACGAGTTTCTGCGGCCACGGGCGACCGGGGCTGACCGGGGCGACGTGGACGGCGTGGTCGGGGACAATATCCGGCGGCTGGGCAAGGCGGGCCTGTTCGGGCTGGGCATTGCGCCCGAATACGGCGGACTGGGGGCGGACGAGGCCACGCGGCACGAGTACGCGGAGATTCTCGCGTCGGCCTGCGGCGTGACGGCGTTCACCCAGCAGCAGTTGCAGACGGGGATCAAGTTCGTCGTCGAGGCCGAGAACGAGGCGCTGAAGCGCGAGCTGCTGCCGGCTCTGGCGGCGGGGCGGCTGCATTGCGGGATCGCCATCTCGCACCTGCGCCGGGCGGGGACGCCGATGGTCAAGGCGGAGCGCGTGGACGACGGCTACCGCGTGAACGGCGTCATCCCCTGGATCACCGGCTGGGCGCTGACGGACGGCTTTGTCCTGGGCGCGGCGCTGGACGGCGGCGACCACCTGTTTGTGTATGTGGACCGCCAGCAGAACCGGGCGGCGCTCATGGCCGGCGTGCCGCTGCCGCTGATTGTCATGGCCGCTTCGGACACGGTCGAGGTGGAGGTGCGCGACCTGTTCGTGCCGGATGAGTGTGTGCTGCGCCGTCAGGCGGGGGACGCGCTGCGGCGGGCGGACGAGAAGACCATCACGACCCACGCCGCACTGCCCCTGGGCTGCGCGCGGGCGGGGGCGCGGCACCTGCGCGAGCTGGCCGCACAGCGCGGCAGCGAGGAGTTGAACGGGACGGCCTTTGCCCTGACGCTGGAAATAGACGGCTGCCAGCGCGAGGCGCTGACGTGGAACTGCGACTGCGTGGCGCACCCGGACTACAAAACTCACGCTCTGCGGGCGCGGGCCACGGCCAATGTCCTGGCCCTGCGCGCCGCCCATGCCGCCGTGGTCGCGACGGGGGGCCGGGCGCACCTGGTCACCTCCGCCCCGCAGCGACTGTTGCGAGAGGCGCAGTTCTACGGCACGGCGGTCCAAACGCCGGACGTGCAAGGCGCGACGCTGGACCAGTTGATTTCGCCGTTTTTCGGGCTGTAATGCTGTCCCGAAGAACCCCTTAGCCCCCACCCCAATAAAGCCTTAATTCTGGGGGGACCGGAGGGGAAGGGCGCGATTCATCGCGCCCCTACGCGGCCTACCTCTTACTCCCCCATTATTGGGGGCTGGGGGTATCCTGACGCATGACCGAGACATCCACAACCGAAGGGACTGCCGAATCGCTCCTGAAGAAGCTTCAGAGCGTCCTGCTGGGGGCGGCGGAGGATGACACGGGAACGGGGGCGCGTGCCGCCCTGCGGGAGACCGAGCGGGCGCACGGCGCACAGGCGACCCGGTGGGGCCGCCTGCTGAACGATATTGTCGTCGGCAGCCATGCGTGGGATTTGTTAGAGGGACCGCCGGCGCGCGGCGGCCGGCTGCCGCGCCTCCATGAGCTTTCGGTTTCGGAGCCGCTGCTCCAGCTCATGCGCGAGAGCGGTGAGCTGGCCGAGCGCGAGCGGCTGCTGCGGGAGCGCGACTCGGCCCTGGCCGTCTCGTGGAGCCGGGCGGGCGCGATGGACGAGGAGCGCTGGCTGGAGGCCGAAGCGATCCGGGACGACTATTTTGCCGCCGTCCAGCAGACGACGGAAGGCTACCGGGCGCACTATGAGGCCCTGCGCCGGGCCGCGTCCGGCCTGCCCGCGCCGCTGGCCGCCCCGCGCGTCCGCAGCCGCCTCCTGCTCCAGCCGCCCGTGATGGCGCTGCTGTTCCGCGCCTGCCACCAGGAACGGGAGTTAGAAAGTCGCGAAGCGACCGAGTGCCGCCAGGGAGGAAATGTTCTGACCTGGGCGGAGGGCGACGGCGCGGCCCTGGACGCGATGGCCTGGGACGTGGCCGCGCTGGCCGTCAGCGCCTTTTACGTCCGCACCGGCGGCGGCAATTTCGACGCGAGTTTCCCCTTTCTTCTGGACGACTACTTTGGGTGGCGCGGGACCGACCCGCGCAAGCGCTCGCGCGAGATCAGGCAGCAGATCGCCGCCCGTTTGGAATTGCTCTGCTCGGACCGACTGCCCCTCCGCAGCGAAACCGAACTGTGGCTGACGGACCCTGCGACGGGGCGGCGGCGCAAGAGCGTGGTGACGGCGGAAGGGCCGCTGCTGGTCAAGCGGTCACGCTTTTTCCGCCCGCAGGCGGCATCGGGCGACGCGGACCCCGAAACCACCGGGTATCTGCTGTCGCTGGGCGAGTGGGCGCGGCCGTTCGTGCAGGAGCGCGCCATGCTGGGCGTTTCTCTGAAGCGCCTGGCCGAGTACGACCTTCAGCGGCAGGGATGGGAGCGGCGCATCGGCTGGTATCTGGTCTTCCAGATGAACAACCAGGGGTCGCGGATGACGTTCCAGGATGTCGTCAAAGACGGCAAGACGCGGACCCTGGTGACGCCGCAGCACCCGCTTAAGATGAAGACCGTCCTGGACGGCAGCCATGTCGCCTGGGAGGAAATGGCGCGGACGAATCCCGGCAAGGTCATCAAGCAGTGGAACGATGCCCTGGAGACCCTGCGTAAAGACGGTATCCTCGGCCCGTGCCCGTGCCTGGACGGGGCCGCCGACGGGAGCGATCTGCCCGCGCGGGGCCGGCTGGCGGCGATGCTGGAGCGGCGGTTTCAGTTTGTGCCGGGCCGCGACTTGCTGCCGCACCTGCGGGCCAAGCGGGGCGCGGCGGAGCGGCAGCGGGCGGGGTGACGTAGGTGTGGAACGGGCCGGGCTGGCGGCCCGTATTCATGCTATAATACACCAACGTGACACATCCACGCGAGCTATTCAGCTGGACTATTCAGCCGGGCATTGAAATGCCCGTCTCGGAAGCCTGCGGCTGATTGTCCTGCGGACAAAATGTGCATCGCGTCCTAGCTATTCCGTCCGCAGGACGGTCGGCGAAGCCTCCTAGACGGGCATTTCAATGCCCGGCTGAATGCCCGCCAACGTGCGCCCAGATAAAATCATTCACCCCATGCAAAGCCGCATCACCCAACCCTTCCTTGCCGTCCTCCTCGTCGCCCTGCTCGGCTCGGTCGCCTGGCTGAACGCTCGCGTTGCGCCCTCGACGCCCCCTTCCCTGCCCAGCCCCGACGCGCTGAAGCGCTACGGCTTCGCCTTGCAGGAGGTCGCCCGCCGGAGCGGGATTGACTTCACGCACCACGCCCCCACCCTTGACCCCGCGCTGGCCCCCATCATGCCGCAGGTGGCCTCGATGGGCGCGTCGGTCACGGTCGCCGACTTCGACCACGACGGCTGGCCGGACATCTACGTCACGGACAGCGGCGAGGGCAGCCAAAACCGCCTGTACCACAACAACCACGACGGCACGTTCACCGATGTCGCCGCGAAGATGGGCGTGGCCGATCTGAACCAGCCCGGCACGGGCGTCTCGATGGGCGCGGTCTGGGGCGACTACGACAACGACGGCTACCCGGACCTGCTGGTCTACAAGTGGGGCAAGCCGGAACTGTTCCACAACGACGGCGGCAAGGCGTTCACCCGCGTCACCGATCAGGCCCAATTGCCCGCCTGGGTGAACGCCAACAGCGCGACCTGGGTGGATTACGACAACGACGGCAGGCTGGACCTGCTGATCTGCGGCTACTACCCGGACGATGTGGACCTGTGGCACCTGAAGAACACGCGCATGATGCCGGACAGCTTCGAGTACGCCAACAACGGCGGGCGCAAGTATTTATTGCATAACCTGGGCGGCGGCAAATTCGAAGATGTCACGAAGGAGATGGGGCTGGGCGCGGACCATCGCTGGACACTGGCGGTCGGCGCGGCGGACCTGCGCGGGACCGGCTACCCGGACTTAGTATTCGCCAACGACTACGGCGTGACGGAGTTCTATGCCAACCAGCAGGGACGCGGCTTCCAGGAGATCGGCAAGGAGTCCAACATCGGCTACATCGCCAAGAGCGGCATGAACGTGGCCTTCGGCGACATCCAGAACGCGGGCCGGTTCGCCATTTATGTTACCAACATCAGCGCGCCGGGCAACTTGGTCCAGGGCAACAACCTGTGGATGCCGTCCGGGCCGCCGTCGAGGGCGCCCCACTACGACAACATCGCCACCGTGGCCGGGGTCGAGATGGGCGGGTGGAGCTTTGGGGCGCAGTTCGGGGACCTGAACAACGACGGCACGCTGGACCTGTTCCTGGCCGACGGCTACATCTCGGCCAGCCGGGACAAGGATTACTGGTACAGATATGGATTGATCGCGGGGGGCAACGGCAACATCATCGCCGACGCCAAGAGTTGGCCGTCTATGCAGGACCCGAAGACGGGCGAAACCATGAGCCTGTCCGGGTACGAGCGCAAGCACGTCTGGCTCAACGACGGCTACGGCGCGTTCAAAGACGTGGCCGGCGCGGTCGGCGTCACGGACACGCACGACGGCCGAGCGGTCGCCGAGGCCGACCTGTGGAACACGGGCGCGCTGGACGTCCTCGTCGCCACCCAGCGCGGCCCGCTGCTGCTTTACAAGAACACGGTCGCGCCGGACCGGCACTGGGTCGAGTTCGACCTGGCCGGGACGCGGGCCAACCGCGACGCCGTAGGCGCGCAGGTGCGCCTGTTCTGGAAGGACGCCGAGGGGCGCGAAGCCTCGCAGTTGCAGCAGGTCAGCGCGGCCAGCGGCTTCTGCGCCCAGAACGACCACCGCCTGCATTTCGGCCTGGGCAAGAATCCGAAGATCGAGAAAGCCGTCATCCGCTGGCCCGACGGAAGCCCCGCGCAGACGATCCCCGCCCCACAGATAGATATAGACAAACTTCATGCCGTTCAAGAACCTTAAACGTCTTCTTCCCCTTCTCCTAGTGCTCCTGCTGGCCGGCTGTGATCCCCAGGAAGAGGTCGCCACGACGCATGTCATCGGCCCGCCCCGCCCCGGCTCCTGGCTCAGTGTCCACAAGACGCCGGCTTCCGCCCCCACCGGGGCCGCCGCCATCGGTAGTCCGGGCAAGGCCAAAGCGCTGTTCGTGGACATGGCACGTCAGGCGGGGCTGGACTACCGCTGGAGCATCCCCGGCCCCCGCCCGCTCGACATCTTGCAGACCATCGGCAACGGCTGCGCCTTCCTCGACTACGACAACTCCGGCTGCCTCTCCGTCCTACTCGTCGGCACGGACCACATCGCGCTCTACAAGGGCGACGGGCGCGGCCACTTCCGCGACGTGTCCCACGCGACGGGCCTGGACACACTCAAGGGCCACTTCCTGGGCTGTGCCGTGGGCGACTACGACAACGACGGCTTCGAGGACCTTTACATCTCCGGCTACCGGACGGGGCTGCTGCTGCACAACGACGGCGGCAAACACTTCACCGACGTGACGCAGGCGGCAGGACTGAAGCCGCAGCCCTGGGGGACGTCCGCCGCCTTCGCCGAGACCACTCCCGGCTCCGGCAGGCTGGACCTCTATGTCGGCGACTACCTCCAGTTCGACCCTAAAACCAGCCGACGCCTCTGCCAGAAAGACGCACAGTGGGTCGCCTGCTCGCCCACCGAGTACGCGCCGGAGCACGGAGTCTTCTACCAAAACGGAGGCGGGGGCAGATTTCGTGACGCGACGCGCGAATGGAATGCACAGGACGGCAGGGGAAAAACGTTGGGCGTCGCGTTCGCCGACTTCAACGGTTCCGGCCGCCCCAGCCTGTACCTCGCCAATGATGAAGAACAGGGAGACCTGTTCGAGAACCAGGGAAAGGCGTTCCGCAATCAGGGCGCGGCATCAGGGGCCGCTTTTGATGAGCGCCTCACGATACACGCAGGTATGGGAACGGACTGGGGCGATTACGACAACGACGGCAGGCTGGACCTCTTCGCAGCGGCTTTCCAACGGGAACCGAAATCCATCTTCCATAATGAGGGCAGCGGCCTGTTGCAAGACCGATCCACCGGGCTACTCCTCGCGACCCCGACGCTCCCCTATGTCGCGTTCGGCGGCAAGTGGCTGGACTACGACAATGACGGCTGGCTGGACCTGATGATTACCAACGGGCATGTCTACGACAATATTGCATCCGTGGACAAGACCGCGGCCTACCGGGAGCCGACGCAGTTGTTTCGGAACGACCGGGGGCGGCTGCTGGTGGACATGAGCGCACGCGCGGGGGCCGATCTGCCCCGCCCCATCGTCGGGCGGGGGCTGGCGACCGGCGACTTCGACAACGACGGGCGCGTGGACGCCCTGGTCGTGGACAGCGAAGGCACCCCCCTGTTGCTCCGCAATGAGAGCAAGCCCGTTGGCCACTGGCTCTCCCTGAAGCTGGTCGGCACGAAAAGCAACCGGGACGGCATCGGGGCGCTCGTCACCATCACGGCAGGCGGACTGACCCAGACCCGGCTGTGCCACACCGACGGCTCGTACTTGTCCGCCTCCGATGTGCGCGTCCATGTCGGACTGGGCAACGCCGCCGTCGCCGAGCGGGTCACTGTCCGCTGGCCCAGCGGGCAGGTGGACGTTCTGCATCATATCAAAGCGGACCATTTTCTCACCGTCCGTGAAGGGGGCAAAGAAAAACAAGAGACCACTTGACAAGAGTTTATAAATGCCTTATAATGTTCACCAGTAAACTCGGCTGTGCGTTGTCATGCAACGCAGCGGCTAACCACCGCCAATCTGTCTCGTGGAGGTTCGTCATTATGAAACACCGTCCTAACCGGAAGCCGCTTCACGGCTTCACGCTCATCGAACTGCTCGTCGTCATCGCCATCATCGCGATCCTTGCGGCCATTTTGTTCCCCGTCTTCCAGAAGGTCCGCGAGAACGCCCGCCGCGCCTCCTGCGAATCCAACATGAAACAGGCTTTGCTGGGCCTGACCCAGTATGTTCAGGACAATGAGGAGACCACTCCGCCCGGATGGATTCAAGAGAATGGAAATGGACCAGCGGTCTTTTGGGACATGCTGGCGCAGCCCTACATCAAAAGCACCGGCGTCTTCCAGTGCCCCGATGACCCTGATCATACGACGGCTCAATTCAACGCTAAACAGAATTCCCAGGGGTTTGTCCCGCTCTTTCATACCAGCTATGCCATCAACTTTGATGCCATGCAGCGCGACAACGAAAAAGCTGGGCTGACTTTGTCGCAGTTCAACTCGCCGTCAAACTACGTTTATCTAGTAGACAAGGGATCAGCAAGCATGAAAACTGCCCCCTTCTACACACCCAAATACAGAGAGGCCTGGCTGTCTTTTCACGACTGATCCCAGTGGAGCCACTACGGAACAGGTGGACAAGAGCGGTAACTCCCCCATCACGGGTAACAATGACGGCAACTGGTGCGCGCCCAACTTCCGCCACAATGACACGACCACTGTCGGCTTCTTCGACGGCCATGTCAAGAACATGCGCCAGCCCGCCTTCTATTACGGCGGCAGCCCGGCACTGGATCACACCAAGTAGAAATGCTGGTGCGACCAAACTGCTCTTTCTGCAAGAACAGGCGAAGCGCATAGGGAGTCGGGGGCAATTGCTTCCGACTCTTTTTCGCGTCTTCGGCGAGAAATATCTTGTGCTGACGAAACGCCGCATCATACCCCTGCTTATTTTAACGGTTCTGGCCGTGGCGACGCGCCTGATCTTTGATCGGGTTCCTCTGAAGCCACTTCGAGCAGCACTTGGCCCCGTGCGCTTCGTGGACATCGCGGCGCAGGCGGGGATTAACTACCGGTGGTTGCCGGACGGTCCTCGCCCATTAAACATCCTCGGCACCATCGGCAACGGCTGCGCCTTTTTGGATTACAACAATTCCGGCTGCCTTTCCGTCCTGCTCGTCGGCACCGACCACCTCGCGCTCTTCCAGGGCGACGGGCACGGCCACTTCCGCGATGTGTCCCACGCGATGGGCCTGGACAAGCTACGCGGGCACTTTCTGGGCTGCGCCGTCGGCGACTACGACAACGACGGCTACGAGGACGTGTACATCAGCGGCTACCGGACGGGCCTGCTGCTGCACAACGACGGCGGCAAACACTTCACCGACGTGACGCAGGCGGCAGGACTGAAGCCGCAGCCCTGGGGAACGGCCTGTGCGTGGGCCGATGTGGACGGCGATGGGCGGCTTGACCTATTCGTCGGCAATTACGTTCGTTTCGGTCCCAAAACATTGCCCCGGATGTGTCCCTGGAACGGCACCCAGGTCGCTTGTGGCCCAGAGTTGTATCAACCTGAACGGGGAGTCCTGTACCGAAATCTGGGCAAAGGCAAGTTTCGAGATGTGACTAAGGCTTGGAAGGCGGACAAAACATCAGGCAAGGTGCTGGGCGCAGCGTTCGCAGATTTTGACGGCTCCGGGCGGCAAAGCCTGTATCTCGCCAATGACATGGTGCCTGGCAACCTCCTCTGCAAAGAGGATTCCCGTATGACCGATGTTGGTCCCGCTTCCGGTACAGCCCTTGGTGGTGACGGGAATCCTCACGGCAGCATGGGGGTGGATTGGGGCGACTATGACAACGACGGCAGACTTGATTTGGTGATTGGCACATTCCAGAACCAGGCCAAAAGCGTTTTTCATAACTCGGGCAACGGACTCTTTGACGAGCGTTCGGCTGCATTGAGTCTGATCCGACCAATCCCGTATGTTACCTTCGGCGTCAAGTGGCTGGACTGCGACAACGACGGCTGGCTCGATCTGCTACTCACTAGTGGGCACATCATTGACAACGTCAACCAGGCAAATAACAAGCTTTCCTACCGCCAGCCGATCCTGTGCTTTTACAACGAGCAGGGACGGCGGTTCGCAGATGTGAGTGACGAGGCTGGCCTGGCGCTGGCGGCTCCCATTGTGGGTCGGGGTCTGGCGGTCGGCGACTTCGACAATGACGGGCGCGTGGACGCACTCGTCGTGGACAGCGAGGGCGCGCCCCTGCTGCTCCGCAACCAAAGCCAGCCCGTCGGCCACTGGCTCTCCTTCAAGCTGGTCGGGACAAAGAGCAACCGCGACGGCATCGGGGCGCTCGTCACCGTCACGGCGGGCGGGCTGACGCAGACGCGCTTGTGCCACACCGACGGCTCGTACTTGTCCGCCTCCGATGTGCGCGTCCATGTCGGACTGGGCAACGCCGCCGTCGCCGAGCGCGTCCGTGTCCATTGGCCCAGCGGCCAGGTGGATGTGCTGCACCATGTCAAAGCCGACCGATTCCTCACCATCCGCGAGGGCGGCTAAAGAAAAATAAAAATTCCGCTTGACAATCCCTGATGAATGCCTTATAATGTTGTATAATAAACTAGACTGCGCGTTGTCATACAACGCGGCGACTAGTCACCGTCGCTCGATCTCGTGGAGGCCCATCATTATGAAACACCGACCTGACCGAAAGCCGCTTCCCGGCTTCACACTCATTGAACTGCTCGTCGTCATCGCCATCATCGCGATTCTCGCCGCTATCCTGTTCCCCGTCTTCCAGAAGGTGCGCGAGAACGCCCGCCGCGCCTCCTGTGAGTCCAATGAAAAGCAGCTCGCCTTGGGGTTCACGCAATACACCCAGGATGCCGACGAAAAGATGCCCAACGGGATCAACGGCGGTGGGCGTGGCTGGGCGGGTGAGATCTACCCGTTCGTCAAGAGCGCAGGTGTCTACAAGTGCCCGGATGACCCGACGCCAGCAGTTACGAACCCCCCGAACCCGAACCTGCCAAACTACAAGAGCACCGACTCCATTGTCTCCTATGGCATGAACGCCATGCTGGGCGGCGGTCGGCCCGGCGGTGCGCTTGCAGGACAGAGTTCGCCTGCCAGCACCGTGCTGTTGTGGGAAGCGCGGCGCGCGGAAGCGGATTTCGTAACTCCGCAGAATGACGTTATCTCTCCGTCAGGCAACGGCGGCGATTGCTGCGCGGGATGGATTGATACAAACAACAATTCGGGCGCAGACCCTAACTTTGACACGGGTGTCATGGGTAGTCCGCCGCGCACCAACAACATCGCCTGGTACGGCGGCAGGCTTACTGGGCGTCACTCAGACGGCTCCTGCTTCGCCATGGCCGATGGTCATGTCAAGTGGTTGCGGCCGACCCAGGTTTCCCCCGGCAATGACAACAATAATCCAAGTTGTCCCCAGGATTCAGCCGGCACCCCATGTGTAGCCGGTGGTAATAATACTGGTGTCGCGGCGGGAACGGGCAATTCCACGTTCGCGGCGACGTTCAGCGCGCTCTAAGCGTATCCAGTGCAAGCCGACGCCTGACATGCTCGTGGGCAACCTCTCGAAGACCGCCGCAGGGAAAGACTTCCTGCGGCGGTCTTTGTGTTACCGCCTAGTCCCGGATCGCCCCTAGCCCCCAATTCTGGGGGAACCGGAAAAAGCACAGAGGAGAAACGCAGGCGAACATAGAAAACGCAGACGAAGGAAGACATAAACTTCCCTTCTGCCTCCCCCAGAATTGAGGGCAAGGGGCAATCTGAAAGGAAACGGCTATGGAAGGCAAAACGCGGGATGTGCGCGGGGCCTCGCCCGAACTGCATCAACAGGCGCGGGAAATGCGCGAGAACCCGACGCCCGCTGAGGCGGCGTTGTGGGCGGCGCTGTCTGGAAAGAAGATGCGCGGGCTGCGGTTCCGGTTCCAGCACCCTGTTGGGCAGTGCATCCTGGATTTCTACTGCGCCTCCCACAAACTGGTTTTGGAAGTGGACGGAAGGGTGCATGACGGGCGGGCCGAGGAAGACGCCGCCCGCACGGAACTCCTGAAAGCCTACCGCTGCCGGGTCATCCGCTTCCGCAACGAGGAAGTGCTGACGGATCTGGACTCGGTGCTGGAACGGATTGTAGCCACCGCGAAGATCACCCCCTAGCCCCCAATTCTGGGGGGATCGGAAAGGATGTAGCGGAGGGCATCTATGTTCTATTCCGACTCCCCCAGAATTGGGGGCTGGGGGGTGATCCTCTCCCCCAGAATTGGGGGCCGGGGGGCGATCTGGGCAGTTCAGCCCTGCCCATATGGTATAATAGTTCCAACCAGCCCTCATTGGAAGATAGTACGCCCTTATGATCAAGGAATCCACATCCCCCGCCTGGCCCCCCGCCCCGGCCGGGCCGCCGCCGAAGGCCGCGCCGAAGCGGCAGTTTGACAGCCGCTATGTCGCGCCGCTGCTGATCACGACGATCTTGATCGTTGGGCAGGTCTTTTACGGCATTTTGGAAAGCTACCCCAAGACGCTGCTCGCCATCGGGTGCAGCATCGCGGCGGAGATCGTCCTGAGCCTGCTGGTCTTCCGCAAGTTCCCGCATCTGGCGAGCGCCTATGTGTCCGGGATCAGCTGCGGCATCCTGATCCGCTCGCCGCTGGTCTGGCCGTTCGCGCTGGTGGCGATCATCTCCATCCTGTCCAAGTACGTCCTGCGCTGGCACGGGCGGCATCTGTGGAACCCGTCCAACTTCGGCATCTCGGCGATGCTTTTTCTGGCCCCCGCCGCCGTGGCGAGTCTGACCCAGCAGTGGGGCAACACGCTGGCCCCCATGATCGTCGTCTGGACATTGGGATCGGTCATCCTGTGGCGTTTGAAGCGGCTGCATATCTGCGCCGCCTATGTCGGCGCGTTCGTCGTGTTCGCGGCGGGGCGGAGCCTGCTGCCGGGCCATCCGTTCCTGTCCGAAATCGCGCCGATCACCGGCCCGGTCTATCAGCTCTTCATCTTCTTTATGATCACGGACCCCAAAAGCACCGTGCAGGGCGTCCGGCCCCAGATGGCCGTCGCCGTGGCCGTGGCGGCGGCGGAGTGCGTCCTGCGGCTGACGGGCAACATCCACGCGCCCTACTATGCCCTGTTCCTGGTCGGCCCCGCCGCCAATCTGATCGAGATCGCGTGGAAAAAGCGTCAGGCCGCGCCGCCGGCAATGACGAATGCGGCGATGGCGTGAGCAACAGGAACCGGCACTGGAAGTGCCGGCCTATTCGTGAATGAAAGTCGCTCCGCGACTGGGGAGCAGCCATACAGGCTTATCCTGAGTCGCGGAGCGACTTCTACTGAGAGTAGACCGGCACTTCCAGTGCCGGTCTCTCACACAGGCGTCCCCGGGGGCCGGGAAAAGGGCAGCTCTATCGCAGCAAGTCCGCATAGACGCCGGGCCAGCTCTCGGGAATGACAATCGCGCCGACAGCCTTCTGGTAGAACTCCACCGGCCCCGCCGCGCCGATGATGCCGTAGGCATAGCCCAGGTCGTGCAGGCCCCAAAGCGACTCGATCAACAGAGCCTTGCCGATCCCGCGCCCACGATGGGCCGTGGCCACACCGGTCGGGCCGAAGAAGGCTTTGCGCGTGGACTCGTAGGCGGCGAAGCCCACGATCTTTTTGTCCTCAATGGCGAGGAAGTTGGTGATGGGCTGCCGCGCGAATGTCACCGCCGTTTCCTCTGCCCAGCCCAGGCTGAAATGGGTGCGGATGAAGTCGCCGACGGGCGTCTGCTCGAACGGGTTGGCCCGGCGGAGGATGACGCCGGCCTCGCGGACGCTGGCCGCGCCCATCTCGCGCGGCGGCAGCTTATAAAGAGGCACGAGTAGATCAGGCATAGCGGCAAGTTCCCCAGGGCGGCGCGGTTTTCCTGCAAGAACGCACCTCCTTGCTTCGTCACAAGTGACTTCGCAGGGATCCTCCCGAAGCGGGAGGACGAAGAGCTTAAGTCACTTGCCTCCTACCCCTTCATCCTCCCGTTTCGGAAGGGTCGGCGCTTGTGCCGGGGTGGGTTCTACTCCGCCAGCGCGTTCAGCGTCTTCAGCAGTTCGGTCGCCAGCGCCGCCGTGGCACTATCCTGCGCAAACAAGTCCGGGTGCAGGGCGCGGGCCAGGACGCGGCGGGCGCGGCGCATCTCTTCAGGGCCGAGTTTGAGGGACACGGCCCCCAGCGAGCCGCCGATGCCGCCCCGCGCTTGGGCCGCCAGCGCCTCCGCGCGCCGCTCGGACGCGGCCAGTTTGGTTTCTGCCGTCCGGGCGCGCTCGCGCATCTCCTCCCAGCTCGCCTCGGCCTCGGCCAGCTCACGCCGCAGGGTGCGGGTCTTGGCCTTCTGGGCGTCGTGCCGCGCACATACCTTCTCGTGGACGGCGGCGTCCACCAGTCGCGGGCCGTCGCCCTTTGCGCCAACCAGGGCACGCAGATCGGGACAACGATAAAGTGTCGCCCGCGAGATGCCCGCCCGCTCGGCGACCTCGGCCACCGTAAACGCCGCCCCGATCCGCTCCAGATCCCGCACGGCGGCCTTCACCCGCACCGCCCGTTCGTCCGGGTCCTGCGGCTTGGCCCCGCGCGTGCGAATGTCTTTGGTCTTCTTCACGGCTCTATTTTGGCACATTTACGAGACAGGTTAAACGTGCTACAGTCCGATAATGACGTTATTTTCTCCCATTCTGCCGCATATTTTTAGGGTTGGCACCTATTCTACCCCGCTTCTGTTGCCCATCTGTCTTCGGGATATTCTTGACACCCGCCCCGCAATATGCAATACTATATTCACGTTCGCAAAAATGAACCCGGCGAGAGGCAAGAGCTTCCCGCTTTTTTTGTTGCCCCGTCCCTGTTAGTTCATGTGGCCCAGGGCGGCCATGAGGCGCATCAGGCTCGGCCCCAGCAGGACGACGAAGATCGCCGGGAAGACGAACAGGACCAGCGGGAACAGCATCGTCACAGGCAGTTTCGCCGCCCGCTCCCGGACGCGCTGCACGCGGGCTGCCCGCGCCATCTGGCTCTGCGCCCGCAGGACGCGCGCGATGCTCGTCCCCAGTTGGTCCGCCTGGTAGATCGCCGCGACGAACGTCTTCACTTCCCCCATGTCTAGCCGCGCGGCCATGTCCCGGAGCGCCTGCCCGCGCGTCTTGCCCAGACGCATCTCGTGCCGCGCCCGCGTCAACTCGTCGGAGAGCGGCCCGCGCATCTTCTCCGTCACCTTCGCCATCGCCCCGTCCAGCCCCATCCCAGCCTCGACGCTGACCACGAGCAGGTCAATCGCGTCCGGCAGCGCCCGCCGGATGCGCTCCTGCCGCCGCCGGATCGCCTGTTCCAGCAGCGTGTCCGGCAGAGTCAGCCCGATCAGCGCGCTCAGACCCAGGAGCAGCAGCCGCGCCTGGGGCGTCTGAGCGAAAACGCAAACGGGCGCGGCCAGCAGGAGGCAGACGAGGACGCTGACGACGCGCAGGCCCCCGAACTCCCCCGCCCCCAGCCCGGCGGGATGGCCCGCCCGCGCCAGCGACGCCCGCAGCCGGTCGGACGCCCCCGCCGGCGTCAGCCGCGCCCCCAGCTTTGCCACTCTCTTCAAAGCCGGCTGCCACAGCCGCTCCCGCCACCCCCCGTCCAGTTCCGCATCCGCCAGCGACGGCAGCGGCCCGACAGGAGTGGCCGGTCGCGCCAGCGCGTCCAGCCGCCGCGCCACCGCGTCGCGCTCCGCGCCGAGAATGCCCGCCACCGCCAGAGTGAAAAGCGCCCCGGCGAGGAAGGCGAGCAGCAGGATTAACAGCAGGGGCATGGACATAGCTGGGTCATTTCTTGCGGCGCTTCCACAGCCGCACGATCAGAAGGCTCAACATGATTACGGCAACAGTTGCAGGGACTAAAGCATTCAGCAGCATTGCATGGCTGAAAGCGTGAACTTCGGCGTAAGGACGATGTTGTTTTCGAGCCTCATCACGCGCGGAAACCAGATAGTAGGAAAAGCCAGCCGAGGTAAGTGCAGCCAGGCTCAGTATCAGAAGGGTTAATGCCAATGCCCAATCAGTTCGACTACTGATAAGCACCCCGTTTCTATGAGAGTAGCTCTTTGACAGAGCGATTGCCTGCCGCAAGTCCATCCCTTCCTCATCCCGCAACGCCTTGATGAGCGAGAAGCGGTTTCGTCCCGCTTCTGGAAGCGCAGCAATCTTTGCGGCAATCACGTCATCATACTCCGTCAGCGGATCGGGCAGATCGGGTTTTGGGGGCCATACGTCGTTCTCAGGCATCTTGTATTCCCTTGTTTGGCGAGGAGACCATCACCAGACAGGTTCCACACAAAGCAGGGAGGCTCCTCCTATACGTCCAGAGCCACCATGCGGTTGATGAGGAGGCCGCCGACGATCTGGCCCAAGATCGCGCCGCCGATGAGCCAGTGGCCGGTCGGGTTGTCTAAAAGGGGCTGGAAGTAGTCCGGGCTGCGGAGGTAGAGGACCAGGGCCAGCGCGGGCGCGAGGACGATCAGGACAACGGCGGACAGCTTGCCTTCCGCCGTCAGCGTGCGCACCTCGCCGGCCAGGCGGACGCGCTCGCGAATGGTGTCGGCGATGGCGTCCAGCACTTCCGCCAAATTGCCGCCCAGCGGAAGCTGGATCAAAATGGCGGTCACGACCAGGTCTAGGTCCGGGGACGGGACGCGCTCGGTCATGCGGCTCAGAGCCAGGTCTAAGGGAACGCCCAGCGCGGTTTCGCCGGAGGCCCAGGCGAATTCGGCGGCCAGGGGTGGCGGCAGCTCCGCGGCGACAGTCTGCATGGCCTGGGAGAAGGAACGGCCCGCCCGGAGCGAAGCGGTCAGCAGCATCAGGGCGTCGGGAAGCTGGGCGTCGAAGCGGCGCAGGCGGGCCGCCTGACGCGATTGGAGGACGAGGAGCGGGACGGCCAGCCCGAGCAGGCCCAGGACAAAGCCCGCCAGAGGCCGATGCGCTGCCACCAAGCCGAGCAGGGCAACAAGGAGGGAGGACGCGGCGCACAGGGCCGCCCACTCGGCGGGCCGCAGGCGCAGGTCGGCGCGGAGCATGGCAAGCCGCAGACGCTTCTCGAATTCCGTCCGGCCAAGCCAGCGCGTGAGGGTCGGCAGAGCGTCCGGGCGCGGCATGCCACTCGATACGGACTCAGGGGAGGGCACGAACTGGAATCGGCCCGTGATGCGGTCCAGGCGGTCGCGCAGCCGCCGCGCCGACCGCGACCGCGCCTCAGTGACCGTGTAAACTAGGCCCGACGTCAGCCCGAAGCTGAGGGCGGTAATCAATAATGGGTTCATGTGAAAGTCTCCGGCGGCAGCGATAGGCCCTGCTCTTCCAGCCCAGAGGCGAACGCGGGGCGCAGACCTGTCGCGCGGAGGGCGGACTGGGCGACGTCCCAGCGAAAGATGTCCTGCATCCCAATGATGTCGCCGACGATGCCGGTGATTTCGCTGAGGTGCGTCACGCGGCGGCTGCCGTCGCGCGCCCGCTCCTGGTGGAGAACAAGCTGTACGGCAGAGGCGATCTGCTCCCGGACCGCGCGCAGAGGCAGTTCGGTTCCCGCCATCAAGGTCATGGTCTCCAGCCGCGCCAGCGCATCGCGCGGGCCGTTGGCATGGGCGGTGGACAGGGAGCCGTCATGGCCGGTGTTGAGGGCCTGAAGCAAGTCAAGCGCTTCCGAGCCGCGCACTTCGCCGAGAATAATGCGGTCCGGGCGCATTCGGAGGGCGTTGCGGACGAGGTGGCGGATGGTGATCTCGCCGCGCCCCTCCAAATTGGGCGGGCGGCTTTCCAGCGTGACGACGTGCGCCTGCTGCAATTGCAGTTCGGCGGCGTCTTCGATGGTGATGATCCGCTCGTCGGAGGGGATGAAGGAGGAAAGCGCGTTCAGCGTAGTCGTCTTGCCGCTGCCGGTGCCGCCGGAAACAAGGATGTTCAGGCGGCCCGTGACGCAGGCGCGCAAGAAGGCGGCGGACTGGGGCGTGAGCGTGCCCAGCCGGATCAGGTCGGCGACGGTCAGCGGCTGCCGGGAAAACTTGCGGATGGTAAGGGTCGGCCCGTGGACGGCCAGGGGCGGCAGGATGACGTTGACCCGGCTGCCGTCTTGGAGCCGAGCGTCCACCATCGGCGCGGACTCGTCCACGCGGCGTCCCAAAGGGGCCAAGATGCGCTCGATGATGCGCCGCAGGTGGCCGTCATCGTCAAAGACCACCTCGGTCCGAGTCAGCCGCCCGCGCCGCTCGACATACACTTGGCTAGGCCCGTTGACCATGATTTCGGAGATGCTTGCATCTTCCAGCAGAGGCTCCAGCGGCCCCAGGCCGGTCAATTCATAGATGACGGCCAGCGCCAAAGCGTCCCGCTGCCGCCCGGTCAGGACCAGCCCATCTTCGGCGGTCAGGCGCACGGCCAGCGCCCCGACCTGTTCCGCCAGGGCGGCGCGGGGCAGGCGGCTCAGGCGCGCGGCATCGGATTCGGCGACAATCTGGGCGTGGATGCGCCGCTTCAGCGCCGTGGCGGTGGCGGGCAAGCTAGGTCCGGCGGCTTGGGAAAGCGTTTGCGAGGCCAGGTGGAGCGAGGTCATGGGAGGAGGCCCCCACCCCCGCGCTCCGCGCGACCCCGGAGCAACTGCACCCGACTCCCCCGCAAGTGGGAGAGGGGTGAGGAAGGGCATTCAGGAAGATCGGTGGCTGTTTGAAGGATACGTTCCTGTGTTTCTTGGGGGCGCAGAATTACTTCCTCGTTGGTCACTCGCAGAAAGCGGATGCCAAATGCTTGTTCCAGTATCTGCTGCCGGTCTGCATCGCGCCGCTGTATCCCTTCCTCTTCGTGAATGCTGCCGTCTACTTCAATCGCCAGGCAAACTTGGCGGCAGTGGAAATCGAGGCGGAACGGCCCCATGACCTCCTGCCTGCGGAAATGCAGCCCGCCGCAGCGGTGATCCCGAAGCAACTCCCAAAGGCGCTTCTCCGCAGGCGTTTGCTCCCGTCTCGCCTCGTGAGCGAGCGTCTTCAGCATCTCCCGGCCACTTCCCTGTCCGCGATCCCTCATGCAGATTTCTCCTTTCTTAATCCTAATCTTCCCCCCTCTCCCGCTTGCGGGGGAGTCGGGTGCAGTTGCTCCGGGGTCGCGCGGAGCGCGGGGGTGGGGGATTCTTACCGCCGCAGCAGGAATGGCAGGAACGCCGCCCGGCGCGGCGGGGCAGGCGCGGCATCGGCCTGGGAGGCGGAGGCTGCGTCCGCCGCCAGCCGGCGGGCCAGGCCGTAAACGCTCTGGGCGACGCGGCTCGTCGGGTGCGACAAGACGAACGGAACGCCCGCATTGACCGAAGCGGGGACCAGCTTGCCGTCGTTTGGGATGAGGCAGGCGGCGGCGCAGCCCAGCGCCCGCTCGATATCGGGGATTTGCAGACGGTTCCGGGGCGCGGCGCGGTTCAGGATGACCTGCACAGCCTCGCGGGCGACGTGCTGCCCCGCCATCGCTTCCAGCCAGAGGCGCGAGTCTGCCAGCGTTGTCAGGTCGAACAGGTTCGCGACCAGCAGCACGGCGTGGGCGTGCGTCAGGGCGTGCAGAGTCGTCGCGTGCAGGACCGGCGGCACGTCTAAAACGAGGTAGCGGTGGCTGTTTTTCAGCAGGCTGAGGATATGGTCTAGGCAGGCGGGCGTCAGCGCGTCCAGCGGCAGCGGCGCGCCCGCCCCGGCGAGGAGGTGCAGGCCGGTCTCGTGGCGCTCCAGGTGGTCTTCCAGCAAACGCTCATCCAGCTCGGCGGGGTCCAGACGGACCAGGTCGGCCAGCGTCCGGCGCGGGGACAGGTTCAGGAGCAAGGCCGCATCGCCGAACTGCGTGTATAGGTCCAGCAGGACGGTCGGCTCACCCGTCTCGACAGCCAGCGCGGCGGCGAGGTTGACGGCCAGCGTCGTTTTGCCGATGCCGCCCTTCGCGCCGCTCACGGCGAGGACGCGCGCCCCGGCGCGCGGGTCGGCGGCGGCGGCGAAATCCGGGGAGCGCCGCCGCAGGGTGTCCTCATGGACCGCGCGCAGCGTCTCGCGCAGGTCGGCGTCGGGACACGGCCAGGGCAGGTGCTCGCGCGCGCCCGCGCGCATGGCCCGGCGCAGATCGTCGGGATGCCCGCCCTCGGATAGCAGTACGCTTTGCAGCGCCAGCCCCGACGCAGCCAGCATCTCCACCGTCGCGAAGCCGTCCCACACGGACAGGTCGGCGGCCAGCAGGACCAGATCGGGCTGGAGGGCATACGCTCTTTGCACAGCCTCCTGGCCGTCGCGCGCCTGCCCCACGATCTCCATTTCGGCATCGGCGGCAAGCGCGGCGCGAAGCTGCTCCCGGCGCACGGGCCGGCTGTCGGCGATCAAGACGCGGATCATTTCGGCTCCTGGGATTTCGGCTCCTGGGCGGGCGGCAAGGGCGGCAAGTTGACGGGCGGGCCAGGCTTGTCGCGGTCACCGCCGCCATGCTGAAGTTCGGGGAAGTCCTTGTCGAAGTCCCCGCGCCGGACATTGGGCCGGGCGATGGGCAGGTTTTCCAGAGTGCCCGGCGCGGGCGGGCGCGCGCCCGCCGTGTCCGGCGTGACGATCTCGGGCTGGATCAGGATCAGCAGCTCGTTTTCCTCTTTGCGCGTGACGGTGTTCTTGAAGAACTCGCCCAGCACGGGAATCTGGCTCAGGAGGGGGATGCGCTCGACCTGGCGGATGCTGGTGTTGCTGTACAAACCGCCGATGACCAGCGTCTCGCCGTCCGCCATTTGCAGCGTCGAGGTTGCCCGCCGGACGGTGAGCGAGGGAACGACGAAGCCGCCGATCTGGACCGTGGCCGCGTAGTTCAACTCGCTGACTTCCGGCGTCACCGTCATCTCGACGACGCCGTCGCCGACCAGGGCCGCGCTGACCAAGAGCCGGACGCCATAGGGTTTATATTCGATGGAAACCGAAGCGCTGTTGCCGCTCGTGCCGTTGCTGGACTGGGCGACGGGGATAGGAATCTCGCCGCCGACGAGGATGCTGCCCTGGCTGCCGTCCAGCACCATCAGGCTCGGCTCGGACAGCACCCGCGCCTTGTTCTCCTCAATGAGCGCGTTGAGCTGTGCGGCCAGCGGAAAGACCCGGCGCAAGGCGTCCCCGCCGAAAAATCCGTAACCCCCAGGGGTTACGCCCTGACCGCCCACCTGTCCGAACAGGATCGGCTGCGGCGTGAAGGAAGCGACGTTGCCGGTCCGCGAGCTGCCGCCCCCCAGCGTCCCCCAACTGACGCCCAGGCTTTTCGTCGCGTTCCGGTCAATGTCAATGATCTTCGCGTGGACCAGAATCTGGCGGGTCGGGCGTCTGCCGAGGTTGATCAGGTCCACGACCTTGAGGTCCGGCGGCAGGGACTGGAGGAGGCGGTCTAGCGGGTCGGGCGGCGGGCTGTCCCCGCTGCGCTTGGGCGCGGCTTCCTTTAAATCCATCAGCGGCGCGCTCTCGGGCGCGGCTTCCGGCGTGTCCGCAGCGTCCCCACCCTTGCTTGCCCGTTTGGCCCTCCGCGCCTTGCGCGCGCGGGCGGCGGGCGCAGACGACCCGGCGGGTGTCTCCGACGGGTTGACAGGGGAGGCATATTGCCCAAGCAGGGCGATAGTTTTGTCGTCCACGACCTGCACCTTGATTCCCACCCCGGCAAGATTGTCCGTCAGCAGGGCGGCATAAGTTTGGGCCAGCGTGAGGCCGGGCGCGCTTTCGAGCGGGGGCAGGACCGTGAGGAGGTTTCTGACCTTGAGCGTGTAGACCCCCGCGATGGCCGATGCGCGCTGCAAGGCGACGACGCTGGAAACGCCGCCTTCCAGGAGCAGCGTGTCTTTGACGGCGCGGGCCGTCACGCCGGGCAGGCCGATCTCCGCCTGCACGCGGGCAGCGACCGGGCCGAGGTCGGGCGCGGGCAGGAGCACGATGAGGCGCAGCTGGTGCTTGCCCTGGCGGTCGTAGACGAACAGCGTGGTCTCCCCCACCCCTTTGGCGTTGACCAGCAGGCGGCGCGACGACAGCGGCACGATGTCCGCCACCGTCGGGCTGCCGACCGCCGCCGTCGTCATGCGGTCGAACTCGTAGACGTCGGACTGGCCGACGTACAGCGTCTTGTCCGCAGGCGGCGCGGCGCGCGAGGCCGTGCAGTGTGTCAGGAAAAGAGCCAGTAGGGCGCAGGTTATTTGACGGTAGGGCATAGCTTATTCCAGGCTTGAACGTCGCCGCAAGATCACGGCTCCACCGAAACCGTCTGGCTCTGGCTGCCTTTGATGATCGTCACCGAGACGCGCGCTGGCGGCGGGGGCGGCAGGTGAACCGGCAGCGGCGGCAGGGGCAGCGCCTCCTCCGAAACGGGCACGGGAGCAGGGGCGAGTGTCCGGTGCAGCCGGGCGCGCAGGGGCGTGGGCCGGGGCGGTTCGCGCACGGGCGGCGCGGCGGGAAAGGCGGGCAGGGACGCGACCGCGTCGTCATCTACGGCGCGTAATGCCAAATGAATCTTGCCGCGCGCAGCGGCCAGCACCAGAGCCTGCGCCTGGGCAGGCAGGACGGCGACGGTGACATGCGCCGGGCCGGGCGCGGCGGCGGACGGCGCGGCGTCGGGCGCGGTCTGGGTCCCCACCGCGAGCAGGCGGACGTTTTGCAGCACCGTCCGCGCCTCGGTCGGTCCGCTGCCCGGCTCGTCCGTTGCCAGGATGTCCACATGGTCGCCGGGGCGGGCGAACTGGTCCGCGCCGTCGGCGGGGTCCAGCGTGACGGTCATGGCGCGCAAGGACGGCGGCAGGGCAAACGCCATGCCCAGCGCGGCGCTCGGAGCCGCCACGGCGTGACGGGTGACGGCCGCGCCCGCCCGGATCGGCTCCGTCGTGACCTTGCCGACCATCTCGGCGGTCGTCCCGACACTGCCGTCCGGCAGATCGGCGGGCGCGGCCTGTCGGACCCGCAGCCAGGCGGCAGACAGCCGGGTGCGGGCGGGGATGTCGCGGGCGGCGACCACGACTGAGACGAGCGCAGGGGCGGCGGTCGCAACGGCCACGCGCCCGCGCACCAGCAGAAAGGCCAGCAGGGCAGCCGCCAGCCCGGCGGCCAGGGCCAGGCCCAACGTCCCGCCGCGCGCGCTGAACAGACCCAGCCCGCGCGGCGCGCGCCCCTTGGGTATCTGCGGCTTGGGCGCCTGATGTTTCGGTGGACTGGAAACGACCTGCATGGTAGCCTCACACGTTATTGGAGCAGATTGTCGGAGCAGACGCAGCGGCGTCTTGCCCTTTTCCCCGCCGTTCAGGGCGGGAAACGGGCTTACTGTATCAAACGCGGCATCTCGGCGCCCGCGCCCGCGCAAGCCCCGCCGGACGCGGACGGCAGGCTCAGGCTGAGAAAGCGCCCCCGGACGATATTGTTGTTGTTGCCTTGAGTGCCCACGAGAAAGGGCTGATCTATGAAAAAGAGGGCAAATGCGATGGTCGTCACGTTGCCCTGCTTGTTCTTGACAGCCTGGCTGACGACGGGCACGATTAGCAGATGGTCTTCGGGATGCTGCCCATCCGGCTTCACTGGACTGCCGGCAGCGAACCAGGTGTCATAGGTCGCGAAAGCGTGGTTGAAGGTCGTGTTAGTCGGTGAGAGCCTGACCGCGACATACTGCCGAGTCGTCGGAATACCGTTCAGGGGCGGTGGCGCGGTCGGCAACGTCTGCCCTGCCGTGATCGCCTGGTCCGATGTCTGCCGGATCGTATCGAAATAGGTCGCGCCACCCCCGCTGATCAAGAGCGGGTCGAAGTTGCCCGGCACGGCCAACTTGCCGGTATTGTCCCAAATGTTGAGCTTCAGCGTGACCTGATTGCTTGCGGGCTGGTAAGCCCCCGGCGTCAGCTTTTTTGCGCCGCTGAGGAGCGCGGACACATAAGCAATGGCGGGGTCCGGGTTGGACGGGTCATCGCCGATGACGCCGAAGGGCGCGACCGGCATTCCCGGCGGCAGGCCGCAGACGTTCTGCATGGCGGCCGTCGCGCTTGCCGAAACCGAAAGCGTGTTGGCTGCGCCGTCGGTGGACGTGGGCGCATAGCCGACGGCGGGCGCGAACGAGAGCGGCGCGTTGACGTAACCGCGCACCGTGACGGAGCCGTCGGTATTCACCGCCGTCGTGACGCCCTGGAAGGCCGTGCCCTCGGCGTTGTTGGCGGTCACGACAGACCCGGCGGCAGCGCCTTCGACGCCAGGGTCCTGCACCCCGGCCAGCGCGGCGGCATCGGCCACGTTCTGCGCCCGCTGCCGCGCCAGCTCCATCAGGCCGACGTCAACCGCCAGCGCGGACACGCCCAGCAGCGCGGCCAGCGCGAAGACGACAAGCGGCAGAGTCGCACCACGTTGTCTACTCACGGCGCATCACCAGTCTAGCCGTCAGCGTCCTGGCGCCGCCGGTGAAGATGTAGGACGTGACCAGCGGGTGGCTATAGGTAACGGTCGCGCGGACAAGGCTGACGTTGGAAACGGCGTCGTTGTTCGCTCCCAGATCGCCCAGGGGCTGCCAGACGAGACCATTGAGGTCGCTCTGTTCCAGCACGATGTTGACGGCGGATGGGGACAGACCCGCGCCGCCGCTGACGCCGTGCGATCTGGCTGTCGCCGTCGGATCGCCCACGGCGGCGGAGCGGGCGGCTTCCCGCGCCGCCGCGCCGACCAGCGCCTGGTCCCCGAAGAGCAGGCCCATCTCGATGATGCCGAACAGCAGCAAGCAGAGCAGGCCGCTGACGAGGGCGAATTCGACCAGCGCGGCCCCGCGCTGCCGACGGCGCTTCATGGCAAAACCTTCCAATGGAGCCGAACGAAGGCAAAAGCCGCGCCCAGCGCGATGGCCGGGGCGAGCGGCATTTTGCCGGCTTGGGAGGCGGACGCGAGTGCGGAGACGCCGGCCCGCGCATGGAGCAGGTGCAGGCCGAGCAGGACGTTTTGAGTCGTCTCGCGCAGGACTCCGCGCCGCGCGGCCCAAGCCAGCGCCAGCAGGCCGCCGGCCAAAATCGTGCCGAGCAGCGTCCAAAGCAGGAACGCCGGCCCCATCAGCGCGCCGGCCGCGCCGAGCAGCTTGACGTCCCCGGCCCCCAGCCCGCCCAGGGCGTAGGGCAGCAGGGCCAGGGCGGCGACCGCGACCCCTTCGAGGGACAGGAGCAGGCCCGGACCGCCGCCGCGCCACCCGTGCCACACCAGCCCCAGGATCAGACCCGCGAGGGCCAGGGGGTTGGGAATCCGGTGGGTACGGATGTCGCAGACGGCAGCCAGGGTCAGCAGGATTACCAGAACCAGGGCCATCGGGGTTTACTTGAGGGCGCCGGCGGCGGTGGTCAGCTTGGCGTTCGCGCTGGTGCCGAGCAGGGTGACGGCTCCCACACAAACGGCGGCGATGAGCGCGACCAGCAGGACGTACTCGACAAGTGTCGCGCCCTCCTCGTCATTCCAAAAAGCCGAGCAGAAGCGGCGGACGGTGGAGCCGAGCGTGGAGCCAAAAGCAGTGATCATGTCTTTTTCCTTCCTTAGTTCGTTTCAATTCCCACCGGCCTCAAAGGGCCGGCGCTACACGGACAAGACTTGCAGGGAACGATGCGATGGACTACTTGGGAGGGCCTACTTGAGCGCGTCGGAGGCTGTGCCCAGCTTGGTGTTGGCGTTGCTGCCAAGCAGGGTGATAGCGCCGACCGCCACGACAGCGATGAGCGCGACCAGAAGGACGTACTCGACGAGCGAGGCGCCGTCTTCCTCCCGCCAAAAGGCATGGCAGGGGCGGGCAATGGTAGAGCGTGGTGAGGATCGCGTGGGGGTATGGGTCATTGACTCCTCCATGAAAGCGGCAGTTCCTAATCCATCAGGAAACGTTACGTTCACTTTTTCTTAGTGCAAAAACCATGCCAACTCTGGCAATTTCACTAACAGGAAAACATTTCTCAGCGAAATAATTTTTCGGCGAATGAAACTCGCCCGCAACAAGCTAAGGGTATCAGAAAGATTGCGGCGGGAAGTGGCCGCTTAGACGGCCACGGGATCAGACAAACAAGGATGCGGAGCAAGCTCCGAGGTATGGACATCCTGATAGAATAATTTTGTAGTCGCATGCCGTTATCCATGCGACGAGTGGGAAAACAGAATTTAGATTAAGATAACCCAAGTTGCGGTTCTCGGAGGAGCTTTCAGAGTAATGAGTAGTATTGATTACTTAAAACGGCGGATTGCCCCTTCGTGAAATTGAGAACCGCAACTTGGGTTAAGATACAAATCCCTGGCCGATCTGCAATGCAGCAATGTCAGGGATATGGATAACACTAACTTCATTTGGCTTGCTTGACATCCAAGACGAATGCTTTTAAGCGCGGTATAATTTTGTGGCGGCGTTAATATTCTGAGATTAACGAAGGCCAACGACCTGCCAAATAATGGGGCTAGGAAAACTGCTGCCGTCGCGCATATCTACTAAACCAGTAGATGTCACAGTAGTACCACCTGCTCCCCCTAAGAGCCAGTAAGACAACTGACCACCTTGCTGGTTCTGGAGCAGAACGTTTGAACCATTGTATCTGCGATCACCGATAAAGTCGCCCACTCCGACAACTTTCCATGTACTAGGATCAGGCCACCCCCCCACACCATCTAGCAGACCAGTAGATGTCACAGTAGTACCACCTGCTCCCCCTAAGAGCCAGTAAGACAATTGACCGCCTTGCTGGTTCTGGAATAATAAATCCATAAAGCCATCATGGTTGAAGTCGGAAGTTCCAACAACCTTCCAAACGTTAGGATCGGGCCAACCCCCGACGCCATCTAGCAAGCCTGTGGTCGTCATTGTGGTACCCTGCGCTCCACCTAGGATCCAATAAACTATTTGGCCATTCTGCTGATTCTGGAACAGTATATCCGAGCGGCCGTTGTGGTTGAGGTCAGGAGTCCCAACAATTTTCCAAATGTTGGGATCAGGCCAGCTCCCAACACCATCCAACAAGCCGGCAACTGTCACAGTTGTGCCATTGTTACCACCCAAAAACCAATAGGATATTTGACCATTCTGTTGATTCTGAAGCAAAATATCTACAAGGCCATCGCCGTTCATATCACCTGTCCCGACGATTTTCCAGACTTTAGCGTCAGGCCACCCAACGCCATCTAACAGCCCTTTGCTATCCACACTTATAGGGCTTTGCCCAGTCGTCTTCCAATACTGATTCATAAACCAGTAGGATATCTGCCCGTTCTGCTGGTTTTGGAGCAAGATGTCCGATTTGCCGTCACTATTGAAGTCAAACCTCTTACGTGATCCATAAACAGACGCCATGCCAAGTTTGTCTAGTGCGCTGAGGAAAAGAAACTGGCCACTCTGTCCAAAATTGAGTCCCCATTGATTTGAATAGGGAAAATTCGCTGTAATCGTCGGCTGACCGTTACTGCTGAATGCATATGCATAGTAATGCATAATTGACTCAAAGTCATATGAACCTTTGTTGAGGGAGCCACTCAACTTGTCGAAATTGTGGAACTGATCGGATGGAATATTATCATAGTGGATAGTTATATATGTATCCCTATCAGATCGCTGATGCTCGTGAATAAACCCAAGCGCATGACCCAGTTCATGGCATATAACAAACGGCTGACCCCAATTGTAGATCGCTAAATCCTGGGAGCCGCCTGCCTGCCCTATGTATGAGTAATTGTAGTTAACAATAGTACTGTTGATCACATGAACGTAACTTCTTTCATTTGTCCGCGGGATAAAATGCACAAGGGCACTCGCCTGCCATTGATCGCAGGCAAACCGAAAAGAGTCTCGGCTTGATTGCGCTACACCGGCATCGAACTCGTAAGGTACAATGCCAGAAGCCCATCTTACGATTGAGGGGGCCTGGCTGGCATGAGGAACCAGGGCGGAGCTGGTGCTATGCGAGGCTTGCATAGCACGCAGTTGGGCTGGTAGAAAGCGCATGTCATCAATGACTGGGTCATTTGGCGAAGTTTGCGCTACAGCAGGCTGGCACAACAAGCTAAACACTATCATCAGTAAGTAAGGCAAGGTCAACGCCATGAATTGAGCTTGTTTGTCATTTTTCATCATCGCTAAATTCCTCCAAGATTAGAGACTTACCAGACAATTTAAACTGATCGCATCATAGAGATTGTATAGCAGTTATAGTGATTGGAATGCCCAAGGCATCCGCCGGAACCTGAGTATTCTCTACAATAGCAGTGAACTGGACGCTCATACCATCCTTAGCGAAGTCAGCACTTAAATTGCTGGGTACATATACCCGCCCGTCTTCATCGTGCAAAGTATATACAGTCATAGAACCCTGACCTGACAGTATAGGCGATCCGACGACCGCTTGCACCTTAGCCCGCTTGGTAATGGATGCACCTGTAGTAATTTGAGGGCTTTGGTTACCCGAACCACCGCACCCGCAGAGCCAGCAAAGGCTTACTAAAAAGCCACCAACTAGAAATCGTGTAGTCACGCCTTGTACATGATGCCTCACTGATTTGACTCCTTGCTGTGAACAGCTGTTAACAATTAAAGCGTTAGCAAAAATCATGCCAACCCGTAATTAATAGCAGCATAATGAAAAATAGTTTTCAATCCGTCGCAGGTTTAAAACCATGCACCGTAGCCCACACGCCGACGAGGGCAAGCAGGCTCAACACGGCCATCAGGTCGGCATAAGTTGAGAGTCATCCCGGCTGTCAAACTCATTATACAGCATAGTCGAGGCGATTTCCTGCAAAAATACACGGAACGGAAAAAATATTTTCAGTGCCCATGCGCCGACAGCCAGACGCCGATGAGGGCGAGCAGACTCAGGACGCTCATCAAGCCGCTGGGCATGAAGGCGCGGGGGCTGCCCCGGAAGTAGCGGATGCTGAAGAAGACGAGTAACCCTAAAATAAGCGCCAGCGCGACTTGCAGGCCCCAGACCCGGCCCCGGCTGATGCCCCACCCGGCGGTCAGGAGGGCCAGGCCGCCGAGGATGCCGGCGATCAGCGACGGGCGGCTCCCGGCTTTGACGAAGCCGATGACCCCGCCGACGAGGACCAGGACGGCGTAGACATAAATGATGAGCGCGGGCATATTCATGCGGCCATTGTACCCGCTCAGGTGGCCGTTTCCAGCTTGGCCGACAGCGGCTCCCGGCTTTTTGCCCAGGCGGGCAGCAGGAAGATCAGCAGCGCGGCAGGGACCGTCAGCGCCAGGCCCCAGCCGTTCGGGCGTGCCAGGCGTGCGCGGCGCTGTGGCCGCTGTGCGGCCCGTAGAAGTCGTACAGGGTGCCGCCGACCTTCTCGCCCAGCGTACCCGCCAGCCCGATCGCGGAGATGACCAGCCCATAGATCGTCCCCTCGATGAACGGTGGACAGGCGCGTGCAGCCAGGGTGAACAGGCAAAGCGTGTACATGATGCCGAAGAACGCACCGACGAAGGCCACGATCTTCGCGGAAAGGGGGTCATGCAGCCCGAAGTTGATGAGGTATGCCAAGCAGTCCAGCGCCCAGGCGCCCCAGGTCGCGGCCACGACCGGCAGTTTCCGCGAGACGGCGGCGAAGGTCAGGATGCCAAGCAGAACGCCGGCGGCGGTGAACTGGCCGAGGTTGCCGATGAACTGCTTGGAGAAGTGCAGACTGTCTACCGAGTAGTAGAATTGCGCGGTGTTAGTTCCCGGCGTGAAGATGAGGTAGAAGACGAACGCGATGACAGCCCACAGGCCTGGAGTACGGGCGGCCTGACGCAAGGCGGCGGCGGTCTGGGCGCGTTCCGCCCGCTTTGCTTCCAGGCGCTCGGCGTGCTCCTCTGGCGTCTCCCGCTCATGCTGCCCCACGCCGCTTCGCTTCTCGTCGATCAGGAACGTAAGCGGCAGGGCGAGGAGAGCCGTCAGGGCCGCCGTGCGGAAGCAGTGGGCATTGGACCAGTGCTGGGTGACGTAGCCGCCCAGACGCGCCGCGAAGAGCAGTGAGAGCAGGTAGGGCGTGAACTGCTGTGTCGCCTGGATTCGTCCCACGGTGCCGGTCTTGTTGCCGACGCTCACCATGACGGCGTCCGCCATGATCATCAGGGTGACGCCGCCGGCGATTGTGAGCATCACGAGCAGAGCCGTCGTCAGGTAGGTATAGCGCGGCAGAACGGACAGGCAGAAAAAGCCGAGCGACCCCAGCAGCGCGGCCAGGGCGTAATAGGAGCGCCGGTGGTAGCCCAGCAGCGGGAAGAAGTCGGAGCCTGCCCCGATGAGGGGACGCAGGTAGTTGGGGATCGCCAGTAGGATGACCAGGCTCGCCAGCCCGCTCGCCGAGAGGTGAAGCTGGTCTTTGTAGAGAAAGCTGAGTTTTTCCCCAGAGAACGTCCCGACGAGAGTACCGACGGCCACAGTTCCGGCCATCAGTAGGGCGACTCGCAGAAAGGCGTTGCGCACGGATGTTTCCTTTCGGTGCAGAGCTTCAACCCTCGGCACTGAGAGGCTGCGGGTATCTTTCATCACCTCCTTTTGACGCCCGCGCCCGTTTCTCCTGCTGCGCCGATTAGCCGTGCCCTTCAGGGCATGGCTTTTTCAGGGTATGGCCGTTCTCCCTTTTCCTAACTGCCCCCCGGAATTGTCGGCGCCCACGTCCGGCTTGGCAGCCTGTGGGGGCGTGTTTTGGGATGTGCCGGGCGCCGCATCCTGGGCGGCATCCGGCGGCAGGTTGATGATGGCGCCGCGCGGGACGCCGACGATCTCGATGTCCTTGATGTGCCGGGACTTGACCAGGCGCGGGGTCAGCGAGGCGGCGCGGATGTGGGCGGCCTGCGCCTCGGCCTGGGCCTTCAGGACGGACTTCTGGTTGACGATCTGCTGCAATTGCAGGTTGAGCTGAGACAGCTTCAGGTTCTGCTGGGCGGCAAGACGCGAGCGCAGGGCCACTTTGGTGGCGTCATCGGGGTAGATCGCCCGGATGCGGACCTCGTCAATGGTGATTGAATCAGGGTTGAAGCGGCCGTTTAGCTCGTTGAGCGCATAGGCCGCCGCCGCCTTCTTGCCGTCTCCGCTCATGTTCTGAGCGGTGTTCGCCAGCCCGAAGGCGTCCACGACGGCCTGACGGAAGGCGGGCCGAAGCTGCGCTTCCTCGAAGTTGCCGAAGTCCGAGAACTGGTTCCGGTACTTGCTGTAGAGCGCGATGATCCGCTCCGGGTGGGCCGGGTCCCAGGCGATGTGGTAGGTGACGCTGGTGTCCACCTTGAGCGTGTTCGAGGAGAGCGTGTTGACGAGCACGCTGTCGTCCTGCTCGGCGTGGGCGCCTTCGCCCGACCCCTGCACCATCGTGTAGGTGCGCTCGTAGGTCGGGATCTCGATCAGCTCGTTTCCCGAAAAGGGCGGCTGGGCATTAAAGCCCGCGTGGCGGACGCGCGGGTCCACGCGGCCCGTGTAGTGGTTGATGACCAAGCCGACGTTGCCGGTCTTGACGACGAACCCGCTGGTGTTGCGGGCGACGAGGAAGGCCCCGACGAGGATGACGGCGACGGTAATTAAGAGGGTTTTCATTTGTTCATCCTCATTTGTTCAGCAGCCCCATCAGTTGATCGCCGGGCAGGTAGAGCTTGTGGACCTGACCGAGTTCCTGGTCCTGGACGTACAGGTCGGTCAGCGTGCTGTTTTGCAGCCGGTTGACGGTCGCCTCGGCCGTCGCCTGCTGGAGCAGGGTCTGGTTGTCGAAGCCCTGCTGCTGTAAAGCCAGCTTGGCGTTGTCTATCTCCTGCATCTTCGAGAGCGTCGTCGAGAGCAGGTCTTTGCTGGCCTGATCCTGCTCGATGCCCCGGATCATCAGGTTGGAAAAGATGACGCCGCGCCCGCCCCACTCATCGTTGAGCGTCTTCAGCGCCTCCTGCTCGGCGCGCTGCTTGCCCGCCGTGGTCAGCGCCGTCGCCGTATCCATGTCGCCGATGGCGTAATTGATCGCGCCTTTGACGGCGGGTTCCAGGTTGACGGCCTCAAACTGGCGCAGGTCGGCGAACTGGTCTTGATACGCGCGGTACAGGTCGTCGGCCTTGTCCGGGTCAATGCGGTACTGGGCGGACACATCCACCTGGAGCATGTTGGAGGCGGTGTTGACCTGCACGGCCCCGGTCGGGTCCGCGCTGGTCAGCGACAGCGTTCTTTGGGCCGTCGGGACCTCGATGACTGACTCCCAGATGCCCTGCCAGTGCGTCCCCGCCGGCATCAGGCTCTTTTCGATCGTGCCCTGGTAATTGTCTATCACCAGGCCGACATTGCCGGGCGCGATGTGTGTCGGCCCGGCCATGTGCCCGCCGCGCTGGAGCGAGAGGTTCAGGAACAGAAACGCGCCCAGAAGCAGTAATCCTAAAATGCCCAGCGTCCGCGTCCGGGGGGAAAGCGGCGGGGTATGTTTCAGCGTGATGGTTTGTTTCGGTTTGGTCGCCATGATCTATTGTTTCCTGCTTTCTTGATACTCCGCCTCCGGCGTCACGAACGAGGCCAGGTGGCAGCGCGGGCAGCCCATGTCGGGCAGCGGCCCGCGAAATTTCTTGTCGCAGCTCAGGCAGCGGAGCGGCTCACCCTTGCGCCGCAGACGCGCCTCGCGTTCCGCCTTTTCGCGTTCGGCCTCGGCCTCCGCTTTGTCCCGCACGACGCTGCCGCGCAGGGACCAAAGCCATATCCCTACGAATATGGCGCCCAGCGTGAACATCCCATCGAACACCAATTGCATCCCGTTTGCCCCTTCCAATAATAGTGACACGCAGGAGGCAAAAAAGTTGCGTGTGTGAGATTTCGCGGAGACGGAGAACCTTCATGCCGGCTGAGGTACAATCTGACCATGAAAGAGCTGTGCGAAATCCTCGCGGCTTATGAAACGCTCCGTCGGCAGGGCAAGCCCGCCGCGCTGGCTACGGTCGTCGCCGTCAGCGGGTCGTCCTATCGCCGCCCCGGCGCGCGGATGCTGCTCACGGCGGCTGGCGGGGCGGCTGGCGGCGTCAGCGGCGGCTGCCTGGAAAGTGACGTGGCCCAGCGGGCGCGGGCCGTCCTGGCGCAGAGCCGAGCGGACATCGTTACCTATGACACGACCGAAGACGGCGACATCGTGTTCGGCGTCGGCCTGGGCTGCCGGGGCGTGATCCAGATTCTCATCGAGCCGCTGACGGGTGCGCGGCCCGACTTGGAGTTCCTGACGGGCCTCGTTCAGCGCCGCGAGGCGGGCGTCTGCGCGACGGTCTTCCGCAGCGAGGGCGACACAACCGCACGGCTGGGCGACCGGCTGCTGATTTCCGAAACCGGAAGGGGTCACGACGGCATTGCGGACGAGGAACTGGCCGCGCGCGTTCGCCCGGACGCCGGGGACGTGCTGGCATCGGGCAAATCAAGCGCGCGCGAGTACGCCGTTTCGGGCGGCTCCACCGCCGTTTTCCTCGAAGTCCTCACCCCTCCGCAGCCGCTCGTCATTTTCGGCGCGGGGCATGACGCGCCGCCGCTGGTCCGGCTGGCGAAAGAAATGGGCTGGCACGTCACCATCGCCGACGCCCGCCCTGCCAATGCGACTTGGGAGCGCTTCCCCCAAGCCGATGCCGTTCTCGCCTGCCCGCCCGAAGAAGCGGCCTCGCGGCTGGCCCTCGACGCGCGAACCGCCGTTGTGCTGATGACGCACAACTACCTGCACGACCGGGCATTGCTGGAGCAACTCCTGCCCTCCCCCGTCCGCTACCTGGGCGTCCTCGGCCCCAAGCGGCGCACGGAGCGCCTGCTGGCGGAACTGCCGCCCGCCATCGTCTCCGACGATGCCCTGTCACGCCTGCACAGCCCGGTCGGGCTGGACATCGGCGCGGACACGCCCGAAACGATTGCGCTTTCGGTCATCGCCGAGATACAGGCCGTGACGGCAGGACGCCCCGGCGGGTTCCTGCGCGAGCGTCCCGGTCTGATCTACCCGCCGGAAACGTCCGCGCCGTCCGATGCCGGGGCCGTCCTGCCCCGCTGTGGGATCGCCGCACCGTGACGACAGCCGTGGGCCTCATCCTCCTCGCCGCCGGGGGATCGTCCCGGCTGGGCCACCCGAAACAGCTCTTGCCCTTCCGGGGCCGGACGCTGCTGCGTCACGCGGCGGAAACCGCCCTCCTCTCCGTCTGCCGTCCCGTCATCGTCGTGCTGGGCGCCCAGCCGGACCGCCTGCGCCCCGAATTGTCCGGCCTGGACGTGCGGGTCGTGGACAATCCCGGCTGGGAGACGGGCATGGGGTCTTCCATCCGCGCGGGACTGGCGGCGCTGGAAACGGCCTCGCCGGACGGGGCGGGCCTCGTCCTGATGCTCTGCGACCAACCCCTTATCACCCCGGACTCGCTGGACTCGCTGGTTCGAGCCTTTGACGACACGGGCAGCCCCCTCGTCGCCTCCGCATACGCCGACACGCGCGGCGTCCCCGCCTTCTTCAGCCGCGCCCTATTCCCCGAACTCCGCGCCCTGCCGGACGCCCAGGGCGCCAAGCCGATCATCATGCGCCACGCCGCCAATGCCATCGCCCTGCCCCTGCCGGCGGGCGTCTGGGATGTGGACACCGAAGCGGACTACAACCGCCTTTTCGAGACGGCGGCAGAAGAGCCATGAAAACAAATCGCATCCGCCCCGTGGCGCTGTGCCTGTTCCGGCACGAGGGCCGCATCCTAGTGAGCACCGCCTATGACAGCGTGAAGCAGGACCGTTACTGCCGCCCGCTCGGCGGCGGGATCGAGTTCGGGGAGCGCGGCGCGGAGGCCATCACCCGCGAAATCCGGGAAGAGCTAGGGGCGGAGATCGAGGACGCGCGCTGGCTGGGGACGCTGGAAAATCTGTTCACCTGCGAGGGGGAAGCGGGCCACGAGATCGTCTTGATCTTCGACGCCACCTTTGCCGACCGCTCGCTGTATGACCGGGCTGTCCTACAGGGACATGAGGCGGGGGCCGTAATGGAGGCGTTTACGGCGGAATGGAAGTCACTGGACGAACTGGCGGCGGGTCCGGTCCGGCTGGTGCCGCAGGGATTGATGGAGTTTCTGCGGGAGTTAGCACCCGCGTAGGGGCGCGATGAATCGCGCCCCTATGGGTTGGACTAGAACTTCATGCCCAGGTTCGCGGACGCATTGTAATCCGATGGGGCGGCGGAGGTCTGCGACCGCTTGCCGTTCAGGGAGAGGCTGAAGCGGTCGCCGAGGCTGTGGGTGAAGCCAACGGTGTAGGCGACCGATTGGGACGCGGACGGGTCGAGGGCGTTCTGGCGGGTCTGGAATCCGACCGTAAGTTGGGTCGCGGGAGAGAAGCGCAGGCCGAGGTCGGCGTGGATGGTTTCTTCCGTGTCGGCGGCGTCGAGGCGGCGGGACCAGTCGTAGCCACCGGACAGGCCCAGCGCGCCGAAGGTCGTTTCCAGGCCGACGCCCTTGCGGGCCAGACGCTGGAGCGTATCGCCCCCATCGTCGGGGTTCTGCGCGTAGGTGCCGACCAGCCGCACGGACTTAAAAGGGGATAGGGCGACTTTGGCCGCGCTGGTGTCGAACAAATCTTGGGTGTCGGTGTCTTTGGCGGGCGCCATGCGGCTCTTGTAGCTGCCGGAAAACTCCAAAAAGGACAGGGGGCGCAGAGTGCCGTTGACCGAAGCGATGGCGGTGTCGAGCGTGTCGGGTGAGCCGTCTGTCCCTTTCTGGCGCAGGGCCAAGCCTGCGCCGATCTGCACAGCGGCGCGCGGGGCGAGCGAGAGTTGAACGGCCTGCTGGTTCGTGGTCGCCGTTCCGAGCTGTGACTGCGTCGCCGAGGTCTCGACCGAGACGGTCTTGGCGGGCGTCAGGACCGTCTTGAGGCTGAGGGTCCGGCTGTCCCCTGCCGTGCCGGGGGCGTTTTTGCCGTCATAGGAGGCGCTGACTTCCATCCCCGTCGTCGGATGCGCCTCCACGGACAGGCCCAGGGTCTGGGTCAGGCCGCTCGCGCCCGTGCCGCTCTGGGCAAGATTGGCGCCAATTTGCGTCTTATCGCTGGGCGTCACGGTCAGCGCCAGCGACGTGTCCTTGACGGCGCCCGCGCCGGAGTTATCCTTGGGAGCGTCGGTGGGGCTGGACTGGCGGAAGCTCACCTGCGCCTGCACCATTTTGGTGGGCGTCAGGCGGCTGCTCAGAGCGAACAACTGCTGACCGGCTCGCAGGCTGTCGTCGCCGGCGTTTTGAAGGCTGACGCCGGCACGGGAGAAGCCAAACGAGAACAAGGCCCAGTCCGCCGCCGTCGCGGATCCAGCGAGGGACAATCCCGTCCGCTTGGCGAGCGAGTCGGCATCCGAGCCTTTGTCGGACAGGGCGGCGGTGACGGGGGTGTAGAAGAAGTGAGATGATAGCTGGGCGTTGTGCGCCCCCTGCCAGCCCATGCCGACGCCCAGGGTCACGTCGCCGCTCGTGTCCGCACCCTGTTTCCCCAGGACGTTAAAGGAAAAATAGCCGTGCTGGCCGCGCAGCAGGTCGACGGAAAGTGGGATCGTGCGCCCCGAATCGTTGCGCTGCGCCTGGACCGGGTCCGGCTCGTAGGTGACAGCGGCGGCGGAGCGGGCGGGGAGGTCGCGAGTGAAGGTAATGGCCCCGTTGTCGGCGTCCAGAGTATAATCCAGGCCGCGCAGTTGGGGCAGGCCGTTGACCGTCACGCTCTCGGTGCCCGGCGTGATGTGCTTCCAGCTCAGGGCAAACGGGCCGGGGGTGCCGTTGCCGAAGCAGAGGTCCTGCACGGGCGGGGCGGCGCCCAGGCCGGGCAGGGCGAGGAGCAGGCCGAAGGTGGTCGTCAAGAGGGCGGTGCGAGAACGCATGGCGGTCGAAGTCTCCCTGCCGTTAGAGCGCCGGGGAAGGGATTTGTTTCAAAGGATCAGGCGGACGCCAGCTGGTCAAAAAGGGCGAACACAAGGTTCGCCCTTTTGCGGCGTGTTCGCCCCCTCCTGAGTATGCGCGCTCTACGATTTGGGGTCGTAAACGTAGAACGAGTTGTCCGGCAGCGTTTGCACCGAATAACCGGCGGCGGTCGCCATCGCCTGGAGCGGGGCCGCCGCGCCGGGAGCCGAGAAGTCGCCCGAAACGGTCTGCGTGGGGACCGCGTCGGCGTCCACCACCACGGTCGCGCCGTAGTGGGCGGCGACGGCCTGCATGGCGTCCAGGAAGTTCGCCCCCGCCGGGGCCGGGGTCGCCGCGTTCGCGGCGCCGAAGGGCCGGAAGACGACCTCCGAGCCGGATTCCTGTTTGGGATCGTCCGGCGTCCACTGCACCAGCAGGTTCAGCGTCGCGCCGGCAGGCGGTGCCTGCTGCGGGGCGATAGGAATTTCCACCCCCTGGTGGTTGGTCAGGCGCTGTCCCTTCAAAGCGGGCGTCGCGTCGCCCAAATGGGCAGGGTCCGTGATCTGGTTGGTCGCGGTCACGACGTAGGCATTGACAGTCGCGCTGGGCACGTTCGGCGGCAGGTGCAGATGGAACATGTGGTAGGTGTTGCTGTCCTGCCCGACCTGCATGTCCACCTTTTGGATGACGGCCGGGTCTACCAGCGCCGCCGGCCCGCACGGAAGGGCAAAACAGCCTGTTTCCAGCGGGGGTCCCGGCGGGCGCGGCGTCGGATGAATGAACAGCACTCCGGCCAGAGCCGCTGCGGCCAGACCAGCCAATGCGCCGCCGGTCGCACGCCGGTGCGGGACGGTGGAGAACCAGCCGGTCACGGTGCTGGCGGCGCGCGTGGTGAACGTCGTCTCGCGCCGGGCTTGTTCCGCCGCGACTCGTTCCAAAATCTTTGCCCGGAAGCCGAGCGGGACGTCCACTTCCGCGCCCAGCGGCAGGTCCATCAGCGCGTAGACCTGCGTGAAGCGCGCGTAGTCGGCGCGCGCCGAGGGGTCGGCCTCGAAGTGCTGTTCCAGCGCCTGCCGCAGCGCGGGGGCCAATGTCCCCTCCGCGTAGTCCGAGTAGAGTTCTTCTGCCCTCTCCGGTTTCATGGTGTCTGTCCTTGCCTTGCGTTCTGAGTCTATGGTCAACGGCCTGGCAGCGGGCGACTGAAGGCGCGGCAACAAGTTCACAAAACCTGCCTTCGCAGGTTAGGAGTTGGAACTCCTCTTAGTCCGCGCAGGCGGACTTCGTGCCTTTGTTTCTGCGGTTTCAACCGTCGGATCAAGCCGGAAAATCGAGCGGACGTAAGCCTGCCCGCGTTTCTGACGGCGCTAAGGGTTGAAAAGTTCCCGGATTCCGGCGAGTTTTTCTTTGAGAGCCAATCGGGCGCGGTTCAGGCGGCTTTTGACCGTGCCGATGGGCAAGTCCATGATCTCGGCGATCTCCTCGTAGGACTTTTGCTGGCCGTGGTAAAGCGTGACCATCGCGCGCTGGTACTCAGGCAGGCCGCCGATGGCTTTCTGGAGGAGCTGGGCGCGCTCGCTTTCTTCCAGGATGGCTTCGGGCGTGGGGGACGGGTCCTCGATCTGGCGAGCGACGCTGGATTCTTCGAGTTCGAGGTACTCGTCGAGCGAGGCATGGGGATGGGCCTTGGCGCGCTTGCGCTCGTCGAGGAAGACGTTGGTGGTGATCCGAAAGAGCCAGGTGGAGAACGACGCATCGCCGCGAAAGGTGCCGATGGCGTTGAAGACGCGCAGGAAGGCGTCCTGGGCGACATCATTGGCGTCGTCATAGTTGCCCGTCAGCCGGTACGCGAAGTTATAGACCTGCTTCTCGTACTTGCGGACCAGATCGTTGAAGGCCGCGAGGTCGCCGCGCTTGCAACGCTCTATCAGCGCCTTTTCTTCGGCGGAGACCGTCGCGCGGGGCCGCGCCGGGCGGGGCGCCACGTCATCCATTGTTGATCCTCAGCGGCAGTCGCGGGGAAAGCATTACAGGAGTGTTGTTACCCAACGCGCGCCCTCTTTACGCCTGTTATCTCTACAGATTATCTCTACAGAGCTTCGCTGGATTGAGTATGACGCGCGGACGCCGGGTTGTCAAGCAAACAGGGACAGCGCCCCCGCGGACGAACGGGACATGCGGACGAACGGGACATGCGGACGAATGGGACATGAGGAACAGGGCGGTTTTTGCCGATAAAAAGGCGGAATGAAACCTGACTTGACCAACCTACCTTTGCGCCTGGATTTGGGAGCGCCCCCCCCGACCGCAGGCGGGGAAACGCCCACAGCGGCGACGTTCATGATGGACGAAACGGGCCAGGTGGAGTCGTTCGATGCCGAAGCGGAGCGCCTCTTCCATTGCCGCGCGGAGGATGCCGTGGGGCAGACCGTCTTCACCCTCCTGCCCGGCTTCCCCCGCGCGCTTCTCAAGCAGGCCGCCGGCGGCCCCACCAGCCAGATACTGCGCCTGGACGCCTGCCCGAAGGACGGGACACGGGTCGGGGTGGAGCTGACCCTGACCAAAGTGCGCCTGGGAACGCAGCGGTTCTGGATCGGCGCGCTGTGCGTCCCCAGCCGCAGCCGCCCGGCGGAGGAAAGCCTGCGCCGGTCGGAGGAGGGGCACCGCCGGCTGTTCGAGGGGGCGCTGATCGGCCTCTTTCAGATGTCGCCGGACGGCCATTGCCGGCGGGCCAACCGCGAAATGGCGCGCATCTACGGCTATGAGTCGCCCGAATCCCTGCTGGCCCAGCCGGCCCGCGTCATCCGGGAGGCCTACGTCGTCTCGGACCGCCGCGTGGAGTTTGGGCGGCGTCTGGAAGAGGGCGGCCGCGTGAGGGAGTTCGAGTCGCAGATCCGGCGGCGCGACGGCAGCGTCCTGTGGATCGCGGAGAGCGCCCGCGCCGTGCGCGGCCCGGACGGCGCGCTTTTGTACTACGAAGGCACCGTGCAGGACATCTCGGATCGGAAGCGGACCGAGAGCGATCTGCGGGACAGTGAGCAGCAGCTTCGGACGATCTTCGACGCCGCCGCAGTCGGCATCGCTCGCGTGGACTTGAGCGGGCGGCTGACGCGGAGCAACCCGGCCTTTGCCCGGATGCTCGGCTACGCCCCGGAGGAACTGGCGGGCGTCGCCTTCGCCCGGCTGACCCATCCCGACGATGCGCCGGCGAACGTGCAGCATCAGTGGGATTTGCAGGAGGGTCTGTGGGACGGCTACCAGGTCGAGAAGCGACTGGGTCGCCGGGATGGCCGTTCGGTCTGGACGAACCTGGCGATGTCGCTGGTGCGCGACAGCGAGGGCCGGCCGCAGTTCGCCATCGCCGTTGTGGAGGACATCACGGAGCGCCGCATGGCCCAGGAGCGGGTTGTCGCCTTGAACGAGCGCCTGGAGCGGCGCATGGGGCGCATCGCCGCCCTGCACCAGATCGCGCTGGCGATCATGGCAAGTCCCGACATGGAATGCATCTTGGATTTGCTGCTGGCACAGGCGCGGGCGCAGCTCGGCGCGGACGCCGCCGCCGTCCTGCTCTGTGATCCCCACGCCGATACGCTCGCTTACGCCGCCGGCAGCGGCCTGCGGTCTCCCGTGACGGGCCGGCCGCCGCGGCCGCTGGCCTTCGGCTACGCCGGCCAGGCGGCGCGTGAGCGCCGGGCCGTCGAGGTTCCCGATCTCGCCTGGATGCCGGAAGTGTTCGCGCACGACCCGGAGATGTCGGCGGAGGGCTTCACCGCTTATTGGGCGGTGCCGCTCATCGCCAAGGGCGAAGTGCGGGGCGTTCTGGAGATCTTCGGGCGCAGCCCGCTCACCCCCGATGACGAGTGGCGCGAGTGCCTGGACGTGCTGGCCGGGCAGGCCGCCATCGCGATTGACAGCGCGACCATGTTCCGGGACTTGCAGCGCTCGCACGCGGAGCTGATGGGGGCCTATGAGGCGACCATCGAGGGCTGGGGCCGCGCCCTGGACCTGCGCGACCAGGAGACGGAAGGCCACAGCCGCCGGGTCACCGACCTGGCCGAGCGTCTGGCCCGCCGTCTGGGAATGGACGAGGCGCAGCTCGTTCATGTGCGGCGCGGCGCGCTGCTGCACGACATCGGCAAGATGGGCGTCCCCGACCGCATCCTGTTCAAGACGGACGGCCTGACGCCGACCGAGTGGCGGCTGATGCGCCGCCACCCCCAGGACGCCTATGACATGCTTTCGCCGATCGCTTTCCTGCGTCCGGCCCTGGACATCCCCTACGGCCACCATGAGAAATGGGACGGCACAGGCTACCCGCAGGGGCTGGCGGGGGAGGACATCCCGCTGGCCGCCCGCCTGTTCGCCATCGTGGACGTTTGGGATGCCCTGACGTCCGACCGCCCCTACCGCGCCGCCTGGTCCGAAGGGCGGACTCTGGACCACCTGCGCGGGCGGGCCGGGACGCATTTCGACCCCGCCCTCGTGGCCGTGTTCCTGGAGATGATGACGGGCCGGCAGGAGCCGGCGCCCGCGCCGCTCGGCACTGCCGACCCGCTGCTGGACGATCTGACGCCGCTCAAAGACTTGCTGCCGCTACACCGGGCGGCGTAGCCAAGCGGCGGCAGTTCGTTTCGGCAGTTCGTTTTCGCATTTTCACGGCCTTTTCCCGCTGTGTCCTGCCGCTCTCCCTGTCCTCGCCTGCTGGGTCCAGGGTTCGTTTTGACAAATTCCCTTGCGTCTACGCCTCCACTTCCGCTGCTGCTCCCCTGCCGTCAGTTCGTTTTTGCAATTTTCTTGTCGTCTTCGCAATGTCGTTTTTCGGCCCTCCCCAGTCTCCCACCTGTCTACTATTATACCCGAAAACACGGAAGGAACCCACCTCCTTGTTCCCTCGTGCCTCGGTCACAGGGGTCCTCCCCAAAGGGGAGGACGAGGAGGCTGGAAGGCGGGGGGTAGTGCCCGTCCCACCAGCGGGATGCGGGGCAGCCCGCGCATGATTATACCCGGTCATGCCACCGGTATTTCCTCTACGGCATGGCGCGGGCCTGTTTGGCGGCCTGGGACTGGCGGTAGAGGGTGTTGAGTTGGGAGGGGGTGACGGCGACGTAGCCCGGCCCCAGGGCGTCCAGCATGGCTTTGAGGTCGGCGAGCTTGGACCCCCAGTTCCAGACGAAGGCGTTGACGAAGGCGGGGCGAGCGGTGCCGACGCTGCTGCGGACCTGGTCGGCCAGTTTCTGTGCGCCGGGGCCGAAGGAGACGGCGCGGAAGACGGGCTGGCCGGTCGGCAGGGTGTAGGTGAAGTGGGAGTAGCGGTCGCCGCCCTGGGTGCCGTAGTCGGGCATCAGGAAGGCGACGCCGGGCAGGTCCGCGCCCACCCCGGCGATGTCTTCGGTGCGGACGTTCATCAGCCGGACCGTCTTCATGTCCATGCGCGCCATGTACTTCTGGGTCCAGTCGTAGAAGCTGGTCGTGGCGGCGGGGCGGTCCTTCAGCGCTTTGGCCCAGTCGGGCGGGTACATATAGCCGACGCCGGACACGTCGCACAAGAACTCATCGGTGGGGGCGGCGTGGTCGTAGTACCAGCGGGCCATTGTCGGGGCGACGTCAATGAGCGACGGGGCCATGCCCCAGCCGACGGGGAACGTGCCGTGCAGGGGGTCGGTGAAGTACTGCCGGAAGTACCCGCGCCAGGTGCAGAGGTTGTCGCCGTCGGACATGGTGAGGGCGAGATAGACCTTCGTCGGGTCGAGTTTGGGCGCGGGCGGCTGCGGCTTCTGCCTCAGCGCGGGGATAGGGACGCCGCTTAGGACGGAGTAGTTGGCGACGTAGTCGCTGACGGTCGTGATCTTGCCGAAGCGCGAGCCGAGGGAGACGCCCGGCGTTTCGTCCACGCCGACGCCGTCGCCGTGCCACCAGAAGCCGCGCACGACGGCGTTCAGCGGCAGTTTGGCGAA